>Ga0209062_1000218_pt1 | contig 216613 bp, 177 predicted proteins | sample Coa_R2_2_FD_187158 | JGI IMG/M metagenome (GOLD analysis project Ga0209062, IMG submission 187158) | Surface soil microbial communities from Centralia Pennsylvania, which are recovering from an underground coalmine fire - Coalmine... | ecosystem: Environmental > Terrestrial > Soil >... | reverse complement strand
GGTCGGGTCAGGGAATCCCAGCAGGCTGCTGTCGTTGCCGAGCGCAATGAGTACCCGTTCGTCGAGCAGATGTTGGATGGTAGACTCCGTATAGCCTGCGACGCAGAGTTGTTCTTTTGTCACGGCGCCCTGGTAGCGTGCAACCAGCTCCACCAGCGGGTCGTCAGCGAATTCGTGCGGAATCGCCTCGCACGTTGTCTCCGTAGTATCCGTTGTATCCTCGTCGTTTGCAACCATCTCTTCCCTCTCTGTGGCCCGTTTTGTGTTGGTCTCCGCAGGAGGTGCCTCCTGGCGGAACAGTGGTTTACGCATGGTTCCATTCCTCCTTCTGGGCGACAGTATACGCCGTATTCTTTTGGTCGTGGGCGAAGGTCGGTGCGCCTCTGTCAGAGGCGCACCGACGGAGCCTGATGGACACAGCCTGATAGGGCGACATTAGGCTCCATTCGCTAGGTAGACGACGTAGCCACATTGCAAGCAAACCAGATCATCATCCAGATAGTCGCGAAAGAGCCGCCCTGGCAATGGAGCCTGGCGAACCAGGCAGCGAGGGCAAGTGGCACCGGCTCTGAGCAACATGGTTTGCGGGCCGGGATACACGGAGGTAGATTGGGGAGGCTGGGCAGAGCGGTTGGTCCGACGAAGGGACATGACACGGTGTTTCACGAGAGACCTCCAACTGGAAAACAAGAATCGGGAAACAGACAGCAGACAACGGACAGCAGACAACGGACAACGGGAGATGCTGCGAACCGGTGACCGGAGCAGCACGAGCCAATGGCAAGGCAAGTGGCAAGGCAAGTGGTGGGAGAGATAGCAGGTGACTAGCGAGCGAAGGAAACACGACGAACCACAGCGGCAGAACGTAGAGGCGGAGTATGGGGGCGAATCGCGCGAACAGTACGTCGGTCGGCTCCTACACCGACTTGCCCGGCGGGATGTGTCGCTGCGATGACGCGACGCTGCCCTCCCTGTCCATGCAGCTGCGAGCGACGCAGCCGAGGAGCGAAGTGCCTCCAGCTTGACACTCATCCTCGACACTCATCGGTCGCTAGCGCCAGACGGAGCGCTCGATCACGGTACCACGGGTGGTGGTGAGACGTATGGCGGTTGGTTGTGTGCCGCGTGACGGGGCTGCTTCGCCAGTGGTGTCGGCATTGGGGGTGTCGCTAGCGGTCTGGTCATACTGGTCATAGATGAGCTCGATGCTAGCCACGGCGTCCTGGGGAGTTGGCGGCAGCGCAGCGAGCGCCCGCAGGCTGATCTGCCAGCTTACACTGTGTGGATGGTAGTACGTGCGCAACAGATCATCGATATTCTGTTCGAAGACCTGCCAGCACTCTTCGTCGTCACCATCGGGATCTTCGCACCAGAGCAGCGCAGCATCTTTCTTCAGGAACTCGGCCAAGTCTGGGGCAGCAACGAAAAAGTCTACGTAGGCGATATTTTGTGTGTCAGCGCTTTCTCCATCCAAGAGATAGACCACGACGCCTTCTGGTAGGGGTTCCCAGTGGTCTGGGGGTGTTCCACACTGGGCCTCTGTCAGTCCAATCGCGCCTGGCTCCCGCGACCAGAGGCCGTCGCCGAAACTGCCGGGGCGATACCAGAGCTGCTGATGTGGGGCGCTACCGACAGTCACCTGGTAGGCTGTGAGTTGTGCGGCGCTCAGCAGTGACGCGATCCCACACGAATAGGTTTGGTGCTCGAAACCTCCTACAAAGGTGGCGTGTTCCCAGCGCAGCCGTGGTACGTTCGCCGCTGGGGCTGGCAAGGCGAGTACTACAGTCCGGTTGAGCAAGAGCAGCCCGTCCAGTTCGTCGCGGCGCATGACGCGCTCATCATCGAGCCGGTCTGCGCTGCTGTAGTCTTCGAGGACGTAGCGTTCGCGCGCTTCGTGAAGGGGGATCCAGCGCTTGACAACCACGTAGGGGCTTTCGGCCTCGAACCGCCGCCGATCCAGCCGCCACAGGACCGCCAGCTGCCACCCCTGGAGCATGTCTGCGTCGGTTGCCGGGTCTGTCAGCCGGGCGAACAGCGCCTCACGGAGCCAGTGCCCGAAGGTGACGAGCGCCTCATCCTCGATCAACCCCTCGCGGGCCGGTGCGCGGGGATGGAGTGGCTGCCCGGTGGTCACCTCCACCAGCACCGAGAGGTCATCTGGAATGATCTCAGGCAGCGCGTTCACCACGATGGGCTGCCCATACCAGACGATGACGAGATCGGGGTGGGGATCGCTGTAGGGGGTCGCCGCGCGATGCACGACGCGCACGTGATTGCCCTGATAGGTGAAGAGACCGAAGAGTTCTTCTGCTGATTGGGTCATCCCCAGTGCTGGACGTAACGCAGTCTGGATCGGCGCGCCATCGACGCGGATATCGAGGAGTCCGGCGTAGCCTTCCGCTGGATAGGGATGCCGTGAGCGCGTGCGACTCCACCCGTCGTGGATGGTGGCCGGGAGCTGCACCGCGAATTGGGCAGCGCGTTCCCGCGTCGTTACCACCGTCAGCCGGAACCCTGGGCGATAGCTGACGGTGGCGCTACTGGCGGTATCGCGGTAGCGCCGCAGCCAATCGTCGCGATACTGCGTACTTGACCACCACTTGGCCGGCTCAAGATGAAACTGGATGTCGTCACTTTCGACGACCACTTGCTCGATATCCGGCACCGCCAGCAGGGCAAAGAATCCCATGCCCATCGGCGCCTGCTCTGCGATGGCTGCGGTATCGTAGTGGGAGACGCCCAGACGCAGCAGATCTAGCACCCCTGCTACACCGTCTTGGAGGCCATGCCCGTTGTCCTGATAGATGAAGCCGTTCAAATGTCGGTCAGCATCCGCGCTACAGGTGAACGTGATCTCAACGGTGGTTGCGCCCGCGCGCTGGGAGTTTTGAAACAATTCAGAGAGCGCTTGTTGAGGTGTGCCGCTATAGAGCCTGCGCAGGCTTTGGAAAAACTCATCAGCGATCCACGAGACACGCGTTGGATCGCCGGTGGCGTCAGGAGGAAGTGAAGTCATCGCACTTGGCTACCTTTCATAGTTTTGCCGGTGTTCTGATGGTCTGACAGGCATACCGGCATCCTGCCAGTGAAAGTGTGGTGAGATGAAGCGGCGACGGAGGCGACAGCTACTGACTATCGCTATCCTGATACTCAATGGCCCAAGCACGGCGATCGGTAAATGATGCCGTTGCCAGTGCCTGCTCGGCAGCCTTGCGGGACGGATAGAAGCCGGCACTGATGCGGTCAAACGGCTCCGTGCCAGCGGATGCCGTGTTGATTGTTCTGCCGATGTACCATCCGGCCGCCGACCGGAGGATCGTTGGCGCCGAGATGGTCGCCTCGTCACCGGCGATGGTGGTCACGCAAAACGGGGCAGTGCCCAACAGGTCTTGCTTGTTCATGTTGTGCATATGCACTCCTTTCAAACTGTATGCAATACCGACCGAGCTGAAACGCCTGGCGGAAGGGCGAACGTCTTCAAGCCGCCAGGCGTGGAGGCACTACAGTGGAGGCACTACGAAATCGGTCAAGAGCCAAGCGCCAAGAGCCAAGCGCAACGAAGAGTAACCGACGCACACCGCGAGTTCCGGGAGTCAGCATGGGGAAGAGAGCATGCGACAACGAGGGTGAAGTCAAGGTGAAGTCATGGTGAAGTCAGGGTGGCGTCGCGAGGAAATAGGTTGGTCAACGGCAAGATATGAGGAGTGAGAAGAACAGGGGAAAAGAAGAGAGCGCGGTGGGTGATGAAATCGTGCTGCTTGCGTCAGCCAGTCGGCACTAAGGCTAGAGCGCGAGGCGGGGTCGGAAGGCGGGCGAGTTGGACGGCCTGAGGGCATCGTGCAGGAACGCGGCGGCTGTGAACACTGCAGTGCCGCCCCTCAAGGTTTTCATCAGGGTCATATACTCGTCCGCAAGCCGCCGGTACTCAGCGAATAGCCGATCGCGGAGGTCTTCATCGGCGTACTCGGGATACCGGCAGGCGACGGCATACTTGAAGTACGCCGTGTTGAGGTCTTGGGCAAGTGGGGAATCATTGATCCAAGACGTCAACGAGTCAAAGATGTTCATGTGCGTGGGCTCCTTTGCAAAACAACTGGGTGACGATGACGATACAGGGATAGGAAACAAGGCCGACTGGCTGACGCAAGCAGCACGAGATGCTGAAATGCTGAGAGGGCGAGGGCAGGTGGTGGTGTGACTGGTGTGACTGGTGTGACTGGTGTGATGGGATATGCGCGTAAGATGGCAGTTGAATGCAGCTGCGATTCATCAAGCACGGGTGGCTGGCTAGACCAGGGAGGGGTGCTTCGCACTACGGAGAGTCACGAGGGTAGCAACGATTCTACCCTTTCAGTGGGAATCATCGGGACGTGGTGCTATACTGAAGGCAGCCAGCGAGGCGGTGACATCACCTCGCTGGCGCGCTCCCTAGCGCTGAGAAGTATCAGTCGCGTGGAAGCGATCCTCGCACGCGCGTGAGCCGCACATGCAATGGGTCATGCCCATCAGCAAATGCGGCTCATCGCTGTCTCCGCGCCGGAAGACGGTCCCAGCGAGCGGACCACTCATGACGAGGCCACACCAGGCGCACTGGCGGTCCAGTGTTGGGTCTTGGAGTGGACCTGTCGTCAGGGGTGGGCGAACAAACGGCGGAGGCTCAGAAGACAAGCGAGTCGGATTTTGCACAACGGCATCCTCACGACTTCTGCACCGTGACGCTCGACGGCGCAGCCATCACACCCTTTCGGGGTGTCTGGTATCAGGAATGCGCTCCTTGCTGATCAGATGTCCTTAGGGCGGGTTATTGCGCGGTAACATCTTCGGATCCATCACGATCGTCGCGCCATATTGGCTTGGAACGAAATTGACGTTGGTTGGCTCCAGCACTATGAGGGCTTCATTCCTGCTCTTCCTCCGCCTTCTCTGTCTCTTTGAGGCCCTTTGGGTCTTGCTTCTGCCGTTGCATCGCGCGTAGCGCATTGTGAAAGGAGATGTTCGCCAGTGTCAGGAAATCTACGAGCTGCTCTGGCTGCTCTGGCTGCTCTGGCTCAGCGGGTGCAGAAGTCACTTCAGCGGCTGCTGCCGCTTCACGCAGAAGGCCGTCCACATATGTGCGGATGATGGGCAGGAAGTCGAACACCTCCTGCCGGTCGGAATCCTTTTCCCGCTCAGTCAGGTCCGCATAGTCGGTATCAATCTGCCGCTGCCAGTGGCTTACGAGATCGGCGGGGATGGTGAGTGACCCATCGGCATTGTGCGTGCATTGGGAAAATAGATAGGTCATCCAGTGTGCCCAGCTCGCATGTTCGGGGCCGGCGAGGGCCTCGATCAAGTCTCCTTCGGTCATAATTTGATTGGCTTGTGGGTCTTGCTCGACCTGGTCCGGTTGGCCGGAATGTGTTGGTTGCATGGTATGATCGTGCTCCTTGTCGTAGGTGTACGTTGGAACTACTGGGTTTGCTTAGGAATGAGACGAGTTCTTGTTCCTGCGGACGGCTCCTCTCTGTTGTGCGTGTCGCCCTGCTCGAACTGCTCGAATCCGTTGCAGGAAGAGCAGAGCGGGAACGCCAACTCCAGTTGCCCATGCCGTTTGCGCTTGAAATAGTCGGGGCGGCGCGTCCCCCATCGACTATGCACGCCTGCGCACTTGGCCTCTACTTGCAGCTGTTTGATCCGGTTGGCCACCTCCGGAAACCAGCAAGCGATCTCGTTCAATTCGCCGGGTCGCGCAAATGCGCCACACAGACATTCGCCACTGATGTGCAGCAAGTCACTGACGAGATTTCGCTGCAAGCCGTGCTGCTCGAGATAGTCATCGCGGTCGTCAGTGGACCAGTCCACGAGCGGAGCCACCCATATCCGTGCTTTTTGCTTGCGAATGTTGACCGCATGCGCCATGCGTCGGCGACTTTCCTGCTTCCGCGCGCCATTGATGAGCATGATACGGTCGGTGCGGTGGCGCTTGTGGTCGCGTATCAACTGCTCGATGGCCCGCTCTTTGAGTAACACATAGGGATAACGATGTCCACCGGGTCCCGGAAACCCTTCGCGCAGCACAAAATCGCGGTATTGTGCTCCTTCCATGCCTGTTGCTTCGTCGAGCGGCGGCCGGTAGACGTACAGCGGCCAGTGGTGTGTGTGACAGGTCTCTTGGACGAACTGATACGTTTGTGGGATGCCAGTCCCGGTGGCGAGATGCACCACTGCTTCAGCGTAGCCGCGACACATCGCAAAGTGGGTGGCGGCCAGGCTATCATGACCGCCACTGAACAGCGCAAACACGCAGCGCGGATGGTAGTCGGCCATGGCCGTGCGGATGATAAGGTCGGCTTGGTAGAGATTCATGCATCTACCTCCTTCGTGTTCTGCGCTTGTGTGGTCATGCGGTCAGCGTCCACCGGCACTGGCCAGGAGGCTGAGCGCGACATACGCGAACCAGCAGAACCCGCAGGTGAGGAGGATGAGGGCGACGAGGGCGCCGCTCATCGCCCGCCATGACCAGCGCCCGTTGGCGCCGCGCTGATGACGAAAGACCCATCCCGCCTGCACGGGCTGGACGGCCTGGTGCAGCAGGTCATTCAGCACCTGCTGTGTGGGGATGCCGGCGTCGTGGGCAATCCTGCGCAGCATCGCCGCGTACATTGGATGTACCTGCCATTGCAACGAGTACGCTGCCAGCAGGGCGTTGGCGATTTCTGCGGGTTGGCGCCCCTGCTCATATGCCATCTTGTTGATAGCGAAGGCGGTTGGTCCGTACACCACTCCGTGCAAGGGGTATGCGGGCAACAGCGCCGAACCGGTTGGCGGAGCAGAAACGGTGGGCGTGTGCCTCCGAGCCCCTTTGTGTTTGGGATGGTGGCTGATGTCGGCCAATCGTGATGGCATCGTTGGAGCGTTGAGGTCTACGGTATCCGCTGAACTGATCGAACCGATTGCGTCTAGCGCGCCTAGCGTGCCTAGCACACCTGGGGTGCTGATCGGAGGAGTAGGTGCCGTCGGTGCTGGCACCGACACGGTTGGAAGTGCTACATCGGCTAGATCGGCTGGATCGGCTGGGATGGGGGATGGAAAGACGGTGGAGGGAGTAAATGGATTGCCGGGCGAGGAAGGCAGCGAACTGGGCTGATACGCTGCTGGCAGCACCGCAGTCATCGGCGTTACTGGTGCGCCCGCAATGATTTTGGGTGCGGACGGAGTATCCGGCACAGGAGGCATGGCTGATATCTGCGAAGCAGCAGCAGGAGCAGCAGGTGAAGCAGAAGCTGGCATGGAATCGACGATTTGAGAGAACTCGGTAGGATACGATGGATCTGATGGGTGCAATGGATGGGTTGGATGGGTTGGATGGGTTGGACGCTGATGCTGACGGTTGTGTTTGTGCATGGCAATCACCTTTCAAACAGATGAGATACAACAACAAGGCGTTGAGCAAACAACTCTGTACGTTGTTTGCTCAACGCCACGTGATCGGATAACCTACCCGATCATGTATGATCATGTGCGATTGACGAGCTTGGCCTCAGTCAATTCGTAGTGGCCAGGAATCGGGACCTATGTGGTTCCCCGGATTCGTGAGCTGATCTGGGCTATGCAGGTTTGCTCAGCAGGTGGTGGCTCCTTTCGCTTGCATGAACTCGAGACGACTTTGGGCAGAGTTAAACCCCCGGAAACTCCGGGGGTAAAAGGGACAAACCAAGAGGCCGCGTTGACATCCTGGTTTATGGCGTACCTGGGTGATAGGCTAGCGAAGATGACGCAAGCGCCACCTGGGGAATAGCCTGGACGGAACTCGATGCCACTATCAAGGTGCGTTTGACATCCGGAGTGAGCGTATCCAGGTCGCCTCCCTGAAAATAGACCAAGGCTTTGAGACATTCGCTCGGTTGAAATGCTGCACCATAGAGAAGACTCGCACCAGCCAGTCCCCGGTCCAATGCCACGCCTGCCGAAAGCAACGCGGCGATATCCCGGTAATCTTTGGCCTCTACCCGCTGGAGGAGGGCCTTCAATTTGGTCGCGAGCAGGTCATCCAACGACGCAACCTGCAATCCTGTCGACACTATATCTGGTGTACCGATGCGGCCAAAGCGAATGTTCCCAAAGAACGAGATTTTGACGCTTCCACTCAGTGACGGTTGGCCAGGCAAGGGCGGGGGCGGAGTCAACAGGGTAGAGGAGGGAGTCGTTTCGACGGTGAGTGTATCCGCCATGTCCTGTAGAATCGTTGCCCCAGTGATGAACGGGCAGGCTCGTTTGAGGGCTGTTTTGTCTAGTGGCAGATCGGTGAAGAAATCGAAATCGACTGATGCGCGATGACCCAGGCGTAAAGCGATGGCGGTTCCGCCGTAGAGCACGTAGCCAAGTATGCCAGTGACCCCGAGGTCGGGCCAGAGCAGTTGTTGGGCTGGAGGCAAGATGTCGAGCCGTGGAATCAATGTAGACATGAATTCAATCCGCTACCTTTCTCGTCGGTTGTGGTGGGACCTGCTCCGGGGAGGCCAGTCCCAGACGATAATGCCAATAGGCCCAGGAGCGGTCGTTGAATTGACCAATTTCAGCCTGGCGTATGACCGCGCACAGGGTGTTGTTGCCGAAGGCTTCGACCATTTCCTGGACATCAGCGTAATCGCCAATATTCATTACCTGCGCGAGAATCCGTTGCGGATAGCGCAGTGCTTCATCAGGCGTCTTCCACCAAATGTATCGACCTGCCCAGCGGAGGAGCAGGTCACGCTGTTTCTCGCTGATAGTGTTGTTATCGATATCGGGATGCACGTCTGTCATGAGGAGCTAATCCCTTTCTGTCTAGTCTGGTCTGGTCGGGCCATGTTTATTGCCTCCAGTGCTGAGGGTTCGACAACGTTGACATCATCCATGAAGGGCTGGATGCTGTGTAGAATCCAAGCGCCGGACCGCAGCAAGAAAGAACGGACGAACGTCGTCAGCCAAACGATCATTCGCACACCGATGTTTCTTGGTCATAGCAAGTGCAGCAGGGCCGGCCAGAGGACGCTCAGGATACCCAAGAGTGCGAGGAGCGAGAAGATACCAATAGCGAGGAGTGGTACCAAGCAGGTGGCTATAATGACGAGTCTGCTCAATAGAACGCCAATTGCGCCACGCTCGGCGGCATAGTCTGCCGCGCCGGCCAGTGGCACAAAGTGGCGCAGGTCCATTGGAAGTTCCTCGTGATATCGTCGTGTTGTCTGTGTGATGTCTTCAGCCGTGCGTCGCGCGAACGAGCCACTGTGTAGTGGTACTCATCGGTGTGCGTTGGTTTCGGATGGCAAGAAGAAGCCAAACCATCCTCTCGGCAACGCTACGACGTGTCGTCGCGAGAACGCTGGGGAATCTGGGAAACTCCAATTGCGATGTGCGATCAAGGGAATGTAGCAGTCGTGCTTTGTGGCTTCAGGTCGCACAAGTGCTGATCTTCCCCCACATGCTCCAGACGCGTAGAACGCGACATTAGGAAACGCTTGGGGAAACGTGTTCCTAATCAGAATTCAGCTATTCCTAACACACCAACACAATCGGACAGACGGTAACAACTAGCCAAACTGCCTACCAGCAACACTCTACAAAAGACGAAACTGAGAGTGGGCGCTTTCGCTGCCGCCGCTTGACGTTTCCTCCTGTCGCCAGCGTGTGACGCTCGAAACGATCCAGGAGTGCTCTGCAATCAGGCGGCGGATGCGGGGTTGCGCCCGATACCCGTGCTCGTTTCTGCTGATGTTCATCATTCCCATCATGATCCCGGCTGCTTTAGCTCAAGGAAACAAGACGGCCAGCGCGTGGCGCTCGAAACTGTCTTGATGCTCATGAGTGATCTGGTTCTGGGAGGCGCTCGGCGCCCGGCACACAGAACTGCATCATGGATGATGACGACCAGATGTGGTAGAGCAATCACCAAAACACATTGGTTTCTTTATAGCACATATCACAAGCAGGTGCAAGACCAATCACCATGATGAAGACGACGGAGACAAAAGGATGATACTGGAGACTTGGAGTGGGTTTTTAGATGTCTGCTAGTACCGTTTCGCCGCACGATTGTCAGTAAACCGCTGGTGAAGGCTCGTTGACTTGATACGAGTAGTGGCACATGCAGGAGGAAATCGAAGCCCTGAACTCGTCGTGTATTGCGCATTGTGCAATACACAATATGGAGCGGAAATCGAGGCATCAAGCGGAAAATTGGGTGTGGATACTCTAGGTGCAACCCCTGGGATTTTTGGCGCATTTTTGCCATGCGCATCAAAACAGGTGGATTACCCGTTTGCCACTTTTGTCCCCGTCTCCGATAGACTGCGCTGGCAGAGCAAGAACATGCAGGAGCAACAAGCCAAGAAACTCCACATGGGAACGGCGGATTCTCATAGCGGTAGCAGAGGAGCCATGGTCAGTGGTCGGTGGTCAGTGGTCAGTGGTCAGTGGTCAGCGAAGTTCGGAGGTAGACTTCCTCTGTTTCTGATGTTCGTGCCAAAGAGTGCAAGATATAGTTTGCATTGTTTTTATGCGCTACATAGTTGACAATGCGCCTCACAAGAGGTACAGTTGAGTGCAGCCATTCAGGCTTGGTCGTCCTGCATCGGATTTGCACTCGCATAGGAGATCATCTCGTCTCTTCTCTCAGCGGCGCAACTGGAAGGGTCGCTCGGAGCGATCACTGCCATGCGAGCGATTCGCGAAGAGGCTCCTGGACTACTGCGAAGACTCCAGAAGACTCCAAAGGAACCGCTGGCATCAGGGCGAGCGGATGAAAGGCTGACTGAGAGGCGCCACAGAGAAGTGGATGAACAAGGGTTGTATAGGATCTATGGGAGATAAGGGAGCTAAGGGATGACACCAACATCAGCGATTGAACCACGTCATCAGCCGGAACGGGCGGCACTGCGAACAAAAACACCGCTTTCAAGCCCACGGCGTTCTCATCACAAACAAATCCGTCCTGCTACTCAAGCGCCGGATGACCAGCAACACCATCCATGCGGATCGCGCTGGCAGAGCGAGCATCACCGCTCTGCTCAGTATGCGCAGTTCTCGTCGATTACGGCCGAGATGGATGCGGTTTCACAGCAGATACCTGCTTCCAGTAGGCATGATGATATGCAACGTGGTCATGATGGTCAAGCTGCCGCAGAAGAGAAGAAAGTTGGACAACAAATGTCAAGGGTGAGCCGAGGGGGCAAAGGTAGCAAGCAGCACTATCAGCGCAGTGCTTCGCAGGTGGTTCGCTATCAGGTGCGCGGGCATATGATCGAGTTTCGCAAATTCCCTCAGCGGCCAAGTTCGACCATCATTAGCATCGATGGCTACCATATTCCCTTCTCCAGCGGGACGCAGTTGCGTGTGTTTCTTCTAGCTCTGCGTGCGGCGCTCTTACCCCAGCGCCTGATTTCTCACATTGCGCTGCTGCGCGGTATCGGGCTGCTGCCTTCTGGTGGCCCCCTACATGAGCCAACGCCGCGCGAGGTGTTGCAAGCGGATGTGGCGTTGGAAAAGCCCTTTTGGGGGCTGCGGCTAAAATTGCTGCCACATGGCATGGATATCGGCAAGATCTATGGGTTTGGACGCGAGTTGGTCGGATTCATGATGTTATTTGCTGAGGATGTCAGTCTCGTCGAAACCTCGAATGAGAGGCTAGCCGCTCCGAACGGGGGTGACACTCTTGCGGCAGTAGTGTTTGACGAGGCGCTGACACAATGCTTGGAGCTGCGCTCCCTGGCTGATCTGCAGACACTGTTTGGGACGCCTGTTCAGGAGTAGTTTGGGGTTTCCAATCAGTTGGTCTTGCGAAGGCCACTTGGCGATGACTTCGCCGGATATGTCAGATCAGCGGCGGCAACTGGCGTGACATCACGCTAGCCCTCATGCCCTCATGCCCTCATGCAAAAAACCAATGGGAGCGGTCGGACGTCGATCAAGCGGCATGAAATCAATGCCGCTTGATCGACTATTTTCACGGACCGCCGATATATCTGCACTACGTCCAGACATGTCCGGTCAAACCCGCCATGAAGTGACACCAGCCGACAATGCCGCCACGAATGTTGGCGTTTCCCCCATCTAGCGCCCGATTTCCTCCCTCTACCCCTTGCGTTTCCTGCCGCACTTTGTTCATCATAGACGATACACAAAATAGAACATAAGTTCACATAATCACAGCGTGTTCGAACGATTAGAAAGGTGGCCTCCATGTCTTTCACATCCTTCACGACCGTTTTGACCTTCACACACGTAGCCGACACGGACCATCTCCAGCGCTCATCTACCATCGCTTCCATCGCTTCCATCGCTCAGGTGAATTCGCTAGATTCGCTGGGTTTGCTGGATGTCGCCACACCACCTCCGGCGTCCCAGACCGCTCCGTATCAGGCATTCGTGCAGCTTCGTCTCGCTGCTGGTGCCACCCCTTGCACCAGGGGCGTAACTCGACGTCAACTCATCCACCTGAGTGCCCGCTATGCCGAACGGGTGGCGCTCCTGGAACATCTGGAAGCTACGGAAGCCCACACAGCAGGAGACACAGCAGGAGACACAGCAGGAGACGAACGCCCGGTCACTCGCGCCGCCCTGCTCCTGGACCTGGGACGTTGCGTAGATCAGGAAGGCAATAACGAAGCGCGCGCTCTCGTCCATCACCTGCTCGCACAGCTTACGGCGGCCGATTATCGCGCCTGTGCTGGCCTGGGACCAACCGGCATCCTTGCCCAACTGGCTCTGTTCTCCAGGTATTCCCATCATCTGGCTGTCATGCCTGCCTCGCCTACCGCTACACCGCCTCGCGCGCGGAGGGCATCAACTGCGCCACCTGCCCATGCTACCCATCCTGCCATCTCCCACCTATCCGCTGCGCAGGCACCTGCCTTCCTGCAACGGCTGCCAACCACGCTGCTCTCGCACCTTCATCCGCGTGGTATCGTTGCCCCGGATCTCGTGCAGCGCCTGCATCGCTTCGGGCTGCGCACCCTCGGCCAGATCGCTCGCCTGGAAGAGCCTGCTCTATGCCGTCAGTTCGGCAACGCTGCTGGCGCCTTTCTGGCTGCCGTCGCCACCGGCGTTGACCCGCACCCCTTCCTGCCCACACCATTGCCACTGCGTCGCGCGTTTCGCCTACGCTTCGTCTCGCCTGCCACCCCACAGCGATTGCTGGCCGCCCTGCCCGCCTTCTGCACCGCCGTCGTCCGCTGGCTGGACGAGGAGCACCTGACCACGCAACACCTCTCCCTGCACCTGCGCTGGGTCTCCGGCGCCGCCCAACACACCCGCTGGACCCTTCGCCAACCCACTGCCCAACCTCACCTGCTCCTGGGAGAACTCCGCCGTCACCTCCTGCCCTGGCTCCAGCATACTCAGCATACTCAGCATACTCAGCATACTCAGCATACTCAGCATACTCAGCATACTCAGCATACTCAGCATACTCAGCATACTCAGCATATGCCAGGTGAGCAGGGCAGGGACGAGCGTAACACCGACGAGCGCGAGCAGATCGAAGACCTCCGCCTCACCCTGGAAGACTTGCATCCTGATCTGCCGCAGCAAACGACCCTGGCATTGCTGGAACACCGCTGGCGTTCGCCAAAGGCCGCCAGACGACAAACCATCCAGACGCTCGCTGAAACGCTCACTAGCCGCCATACTTCGGCTTCTCTGCTCATGCACCCGCAGATCACTAATCCTGCTGCCATCTTCGCCGAAGAACGCTATGCCTTTGAGCAGATTGGCTGTTCCTCTGGTATCTCTGACACCTCCCGGCGAACAGCGCAAGCAGCGGGAACAACCGCTAGAAGAGCGAGCAGCACATGACCAGATGCTATCGCCATCCTATCCGCGTTCATCTCAAAAACGACCAACCTTACCGCTTCACCTGGCGCGACACCACCTACCGTGTACGCACCATTCTTGCCGTCTGGCATCTACGTGACCGCTGGTGGTTCTCGACAACCCAGACATCCTCCGCATCCTTAGCCTCTTCTGCCAGCCAGATGACACCTGTCACCAGCACTCCTGGCAAACAGCAGAATAGCCAGAAAAGCCAGGAGTGCCAGGAGAGTGACCGCCTCTATTACCGGCTGGACTGCTCCCCCGACCTGCAATGTGAGCTTTACCACGACCGCGCCTCTGGCCTCTGGATTCTGGATCGCGTCTATGACTGACCTGGCTGACCTGACTGGTGTACCAGACGTGCCTGATCTATCCGAGTATGCCGAACTCCATGCTGCCAGCGCCTTCAGTCTGCTCCGCAGTGGGAGCAGCGTCGATGCGCTCGTTGCCCGTGCCGCCGCACTTGGTCTCTCGGCGCTCGCGCTCACCGACTACATGACGCTGGCGGGCGTCGTGCGCTTCCAGGCCGCCTGCGCACAGCATGGTCTCCACGGCATCGTCGGGGCCGAACTCGCCATCGCCGATCCGGTCTTTGGCGCCGGCGCCGCTCCAGCGCAGTTCGTCGTGCTGGTCGAAAACACGTGCGGCTATGCCCGCCTCTGTCAGCTCCTCACCGACGCCAACCTCACCACGCCCGAACGCCCCGTCATTCCCTTCGCCGCCCTGGTCGCCGCCGTCTCTTCGAACTCAGATGGCGCAGATGGCGCAGATGGCTCTTCTGGCCTGATCGTCCTCACTGGTGGTCGGGATGGCACTCTCTCACGTCTCCTCACTGCGCGCCATCGGCAGCAAGCCCTGGAGGTCGCCCGACGGTATCGCTCAGTCTTCGGCCCAAATCGTCTCTTCATCGAACTCCAGCATCACCGCCTGCCAGAAAGCCGTCTGCTCATGCAAGACCTTGCCGGGATCGCTGAGGAAGTCGGTCTGCGCTGTGTGGCCACCAATGGCGTCCACTATGCTACTCGTGACGACTATCCCCTCTATGACCTGCTCACCTGTGTTCGCCTGGGGATCACCGTAGACATCCCACACCGCGAGCGCCCGCAGAACGACGAAGCCCGTCTCAAAAGCGCCGCCGAGACGGCCGACCTCTTTTCTTCCTTGCCCTACGGACCTGCCGCGCTAGCCGCCACCACCGAGATTGCTGCCCGCTGCGACCTCTCCCTGCTCAAAGCCCTCTGCACCGCACCCCAGGTGCCGCTCCCTACCGGCGAAACACCTGCCAGCCAGTTGCAGCGCCTCTGCGAACAGGGATTGCGCCAGCGCTATGCTCACTCTGCTAGTGTGCCCGCCGCCTATGATATCTTGAAGCCGGATAGCCCTCAACAGCAGCAACTCGCCCACGAACTGGACGTCATCGCTCAACTGGATCTCGAAGAATTCTTTCTCTGCGTTCACCAGATTGTCGCCGCTGCCCGCAGCATGGGCATCCGCATCAGTGGGCGCGGCTCGGCGGCCAACAGCATCACTGCCTATCTCCTGGGCATCACCGGCGTAGATCCCATCGCGCATCATCTGCTCTTCGAGCGCTTCCTCAACCCTGATCGCCGTGGCATGCCGGATATTGACCTGGATGTCCAGTCTGACCGCCGTGAGGAACTGATCCGCTATGTTGAGCGCACCTATACCCACGACCATGCGGCAATGGTCGCCAATGTCATCACTTACCGCCCACGTCTGGCGCTGCGCGACGCCGCGAAAGCGCTTGGCTTCCCCCTGCCACTGGTCAACCGCCTGACCAAGCACCTGCCCCACTCCTGCGACCCCGAGACACAGCCCACCACCTATCAGGCAGACCTGGCGCAGGTCATCGCGCACTCCCCACCGGAGTCGCTGGACGCAGCTACCCGCAATCGCTGTGTTGACCGGCTGCCGCTGGCGCTCTCACTCGCCGCCCGGCTCTGTGGTCTGCCACGTCACCTCAGCCTGCATAACGGCGGCATGGTCCTCACTCGTGAACCGCTCTCGCAGTTGCTGCCGGTGCGGATTTCCACCAATGGCGTCCGTGCCCTCGAAATAGACAAAGATGATGTGGAGCGCCTTGGCCTCATCAAATTCGATCTGCTGGGTCTGCGTACCCTGGGCGCCATTGAGGAGAGCCTCTATCTGATCGAAGAAACCACCGGTGCTCGCCCCGATATAGACCATCTGCCCACCACCCCACCCGACCCGGCCACCATGCGCCTGATTCGCGCCGGCCAGACGCTCGCCGTTTTCCAGATCGAAAGCCCCGGCCAGTGGCACCTGTTGGCTCAGACCCAGCCATGTTCCTTCGATGACCTGGTGATCCAGACCGCCCTGTTCCGTCCCGGACCCATCCAGGCGCACATGGTCCATCCCTATGTGGAGCGCCGCCAACAGCACCAGACACACCAGGAACATCAACAGCGGCAAGCCAGCCAGAACCGCCAGGAAGAACAGCAACCACAACCACTGCACTACCAGCGCGAAGCCGTGCAAACCCCCTGGCATGATGCCCCTGACGACTTCTGGACCACCCATCCCCTTCTCGGCCCTATCCTGCGCGACAGCGAAGGTATCTTGCTCTTTCAGGAGCAGATTCTCGAAATTGCTCACCAGTTCTCAGGGTTGACCTATGCCGAAGCCGACGGCTTTCGGCGCGCCATGTCTCACGCCCGCAGCCCGCGCGAGATGGAGCAAATGCGCACCCGTTTCCTGGCTGGCGCCCTGGCTCATGGTGAATCGTCAGCGGACGCCGAGCGCGTCTTTGAGGCGATCTCCCATTTCGTCGGCTATGGCTTCTGCAAATCCCACGCCGCCGAGTTTGCGCGCACCATCTATCAGACGGCCTACCTCAAGGCCCACTACCCCGCCCAGTATCTGGCTGCCTTCCTCAGCAGCCAGCCCGCCGGTTTCTTCCCGCCGCACGTCATCCTGGAAGAAGCAAAGCGGCTGCGAATTCCGGTGCTGGGTGTAGACATCAACCGCAGCGAGGACCGCTTTTCTGTCGAGCGTATCGGCTCACCCGGTCAGGACGGACACGAACGCTGGGCGATCCGCATCGGTCTGCGTCAGATTGCGCAGATTGGCGACGAACTCGCACGCGCCATCCTCTGGGAGCGCCGCTCCAATACCACATCCACTATTTCTCAGGTAACCAATACTTCAGTAGACGGTGCAACCTCACAGGCGCTCCCAGAGCTAGAACGACAGAAGCCAGAGAAGCCACAAGAGTACCCGTTCCGTTCGTTGCAAGACCTGTGTACGCGCCTGCGCCCCCACGGTCTCACCTGGAGCGCCGCCGAGGCGTTGGTCCTCTCCGGCGCTTGTGATAGCCTCTCTCCGCGTATGGAACGCCGCCAGCGGCTCTGGCATCTGCATGAACTCTGGCCGCTCATCGCTTCGGTTGCTCCCACCGCTTCAAAGCGGGACCAGGGGAGCAGGAAACGGACGAAGCGTTCTCTGGGAGCCGAGAAACCTGCGGCTGAGCAACTGGCGCTGACCTGGGAAGAGACGCTGCCCCACGCCGCGCAAGCAGATCAGCCTGACCTTTCAATACTTCTTGTCCTCCCTGCCCTTCCTGCCCTTCCTGCCCTCACCGGTGCGGACAAAGCACTGCTGGACTATCAGCTCCTCGGTCTCTCCGCCCGCCCCCACCCGTTGCGCCTGCTGCGTCGCCGGTTGCAGCGTCGTGGCATCCGTTCCATCGCCGATCTGGCCGATGTGCCCACGGGTCAGTTGACCCGTATCGCTGGCTGGGTCGTCTCCGCCCAAGCCCCACCGACCGCCCATGGTATGGCCTTCCTTGTCCTCGAAGACGAAACTGGTCATCTGCCCGTCGCCGTTCCGCCACGGCTGGCCGCGCACCTCCATCACCTGCTGCTGGACCTGCGCACCTCTCCTACGCATACCCTCATTGTTCTGGGTCGTGTCGAGCGCATCCACTGGTATCGCTCGCTCCTGGCCTGTGATCTACGCCCGCTGGCATCATAGCTGAGTTGAGGAGTGGGCAAGGAGAAGGTGGCGCGTTTGTCAATCCGTTCGTGCAACGGGTGGGCCCCGACCGGGCCGCATGGTTCAGTGCTGTGGCGGTGGTGTTCGGACTCGCCGTCTACGCGCTGCTGAGCAGTTTCGGCTACGGGTGGGTCGCGATCGCACTCGTACTCGTGGCCGCCGGGTTGCGCGTGGTCGGCGTGGTCGCTGGGGTCCACGTGCTCCGTGGCCTGCCGGAAAATCGAACCACGATCGGCGCGGCGCTCATCGACACCGCCAGCGAGGTCACGTCCGGCGTTGGCATCGCCGTCACCGGCACCATCCTCGCAACGCTGTTCACTGGCAACATCGCCACAGTCGGCTGGAGCGCGCAACAAACCGCGGAATTCCAGGAGGCGGTCACCAGTGCTGGTTTCGTGCTCACTGTCGTAGCTGCAGCGCTCGTTGGGTGGGCGATGCTCCGTGCGCGAAGCGCCGCAGACGACCAGGCGAGCACATCGATCTCCGACGCCTTCGGCGGGTATATCTCATGTTTGGACGCGGAACCATTAACCGCAGTTGCACGAGGATACCTTGATGCCCTACCACACCGAGGTACTGGAGGGCAGTGTGCCAGCCACAGGGAGCCATGCTCGCTGTTCATTGATCCCATCGGGCGGCCGTTGTCGCCCGTCTCTGTGGCTGGCGTACGCCGACGTGAGCGCTGCCGCGACCGCTGCTAAGAGCGTTTAGCCGCGTCCTTGTGCTGGTTTGAACGGAATGGGCAAACTACGGCAGGAGCAATTCGTCTAGCCCTTCTGACGCGCTCATGTCAAGCCTGCTTTGATGGGGAGTCTACTGAGCAGCATTTGTGGCTTCGAGCACATGCACCCCTCCCGTCGCGTCTCCTACCAGTACCAGCAGCCGACCGCGACTGATCGTACAGGCACAGCACTCCAAGGCGACGTCGGTGGTCCACCCGGCGATCTGCTGCCCAGTCGCCACACGCCAGAGACGCAAGGTGCCGTCTGCCCCCACTGACAGCGCCCAGTGCCCGTCGGGGCTGAACGTACACCCGCGGACCCGATCGGTGTGTCCAGTGAGGATGTGTTCAGCCGTGCCTCGGTCCAGGTTCCAGAGTCGCACCGTATGATCGGCAGAAGCCGATAACGCCCACTGGCCTTCGGGACTCAAGGCACAACTGGTGATAAAATCGGTGTGTCCCTCAAGAATATAGCGCCGTTGCCCGCGCACCAGATCCCACAACCGCAGCGTGTTGCCCTGCGAGATAATGAGTGCCAGGCGCCCATCGGAGCTAAACGCACAGCCATACACCGCATCGACTTCCCCCTCGGCCAACCGGAGGAGCTGACCCTCGCCCACAATCTCCACCAATTTCCCAGGTTTCCCATGTGGACCATGGTTGCTGGTGCGGATCATCTTCCCAGTCTTGAGATTCCACCGGCGAATGAGACCGTCGCCCGAGGCAGACAGTGCCTCCTGAGCATTAGGACTCAGCGCGCACCCATACACGAAATAGCGATTGCATTTCAGCGTGCGCAGTGTCCTTCCCCGCTTTATATCCCACAGCCGCAGCGTCCCATCGCGCGAAGCGGAGAGGGCCAGCTGCCCGTCGGCACTCAGCGCGCACGCATACACCGTGTCGAAATGACCGCGCAGGGTGCGGACCATCCACCCAGTGTCCACATCCCACACCCGCAAGGCGAAGTCGCGTGGCCCTGGCCAACCTTGTGGACCGGAGAGCGCCCGCCGGCCATCAGCGCTGATGGCGCAGGTGGTGACCGGTCCGGTGTGTCGGTCGAGACGTCGAGTGGGAGCGTTAGAAGCGTTGGGCTGCTCCACCTCTACGTTCCACAGGCGGAGAGTACCGTCCTTGGAGGCCGAGAGAGCCCGCTGTCCATCCGGACTCAGCGCACACCGCAGGATCTGGCCAGTATGGCCCGTTAGCACCAGCTCCGTTTCCTTCTCCTCCAAATCCCAGCGCGTGAGGTTGGACCCACTGGCCGACAGCACATGCCGCCCATCTGGCAGGAGCACAACGCTGCCCACGAGACGGCGTACGCCGCCCACCAACTGACCACTCTCGAGGTTCCACAGGCGCACCGTGCGGTCGATGGCGGCTGACAGCGCGAAGCGGCCATCCGCAGTCAAGGCGCAACTGCTGACCGCCTCAGTATGGCCTTTGAGTACGCGCAGTGTCTCTCCCGTTTCCAGGTCCCAGAGCCGCAACGCATTGTCCGCAGGCTTTTCGACAGACCCTCCAGCGGAGAGGGCATAGTGCCCATCTGGGGTAAAGAGACAGCGTGCTACCCAGTTGCGATGGCCTTCCAACACGCGTACGGTCTGGCCAGTGTCCAGATCCCAGAGCCGCAGTGTGTGATCGATGGACGCCGAGAGGGCGCGGTGTCCATCCGGACTGAACACGCAGTCGGTCACCCACTTGCTATGGCCCTCCAGCACGCGCTGTAGCTCACCACTCTCCAGATCCCAGAGCAACAGGGTGCCATCGTCGGAACCAGACAGCGCTTGGCGCCCACTTGGACTGACGGCGCAACAGTGCACCTTGTCGCCGTCTTCCAATACCCGCAACGTCTCGCCAGTGTGCAGATCCCACAATCGCAGTGTGTGGTCATAGGAGGCCGAGAGCGCCCGTTGGCCGTCAGGCGTGAAGCGACAATCCACCACCTCATCTGTATGACCAGTGAGCTGGCGTACCTGTGCGGCATGGCCTGGCAGTGTTGGATAGCGCAGTTTGAAGCAAGGGCGTCCCAGTTCCCAGGGCGCATGATGCACTACAGCGCTGAGGCCTCGGCGGCGCCCGTCCACCTGATTGGCGACCTCCTCTGGATGCTGCACTAAGAAGGGCGCCCATCCCCGCAGCACCCAGGTGAGGTGGCGCACCCGTAGGTCGTCTGCTGCGAACGCCAACTCTGCCAACGTTGCGTTTGGCCCCTCGTGGAGCAGTTTCCCTTCGAGATACCGCGCATCGGTGAGCGTCTCCACCAATGGCGCTGCGAAACTAGGTCCTGCCTGCGCCTGCTGCGTGGCCAGTTCTGCCAGTTTGCGCTGGTTCCAGGTTCCGCTGCCAAAGTGCCAAGGCTGTGGTGCGAAGTAGGTCGCGAGCCGCTCGTGACTCGCCAGTGCCTCGCTGCCATTGAGGTCGTTGCTGCCAGTGCTGCCAGTGCTGCCAGTGCTGCCAGTGAGGTAGCGTGCTTCCACGACTGTGCGTACCTGGCGATGGAAGAAGGTCAGCAGGCGCGTTCCGGCAACGTCGTACTCCGTCAGCAATCCCGTCAGATCGGCAGCCAGGCGAGCCCACAGCGCCACCGGCAGTGGCAGATGCGGATCGATTGGGGGAGAGGTGGGCGAGAGCGTTGCTTGTGCCTCGCGAACGGCGCTATCTTGCGCCAGCACATCGAGCAACTCATCCTCAGCTATCCCATCGCGGGCAGCTGCGAGCGTGCCGAGGGCGTGACGCACCAGAGTCGGCCCATGCTGGGCTGGGGCGTCTAATGTGTCGAAGAGCGTCGTGAGCAGCCCGTCAGTGGTAGGCGCGAACGATGGCACTGGACTGAATGACTGCCAGTGACGAGCGATCGCAGTGGCGACTCGCAGGAAGAGGGGGCGCCCTTCCACAGCGAACACGCTCAAGATCATCTGTTCTTGCTCTGCAGTGAGGGTGCGTCTCACCTGAGTCAACCAGGACTGCAGCAGATGTTGGCCAACTTGAGGACTCAAGGGATCCAGCGTCAAAACGTGATCTAGGGGCAGCCACGCACAGAGATCCGCCGCTTCCTGGCGATCGGGCAGCACGGAAACGACGAGACGCACATGCGGGGCGAGCGTCCGCGGGATCCAATCCGTGCGCTGCGGCTGTGCGCTCAGTTGATCAAGGGCATCGATCAGGAGGATGAGCGGTCGCTCCGCGCTCGCCGGAGCGTTCCGCAGCTGTGTGGCGACCGCAGCGGTGAGTGCGAAGAGGTCGGTGCTTGGCGGTGGCTCCGGTTGTCCTGCGTAGGCGGCGAGGTCACGCCGGAGACCACTGAGCAGATCAGCCAGCGTACTCGTTCCTGGCGTCACGCCAAGATAGCGAGCGAGCACTACGGCATCGGGAATGGCGGTGGCAAGGCGCCTGCCGAACTCGGCCAGCAGGGTGGATTTGCCACTGCCTGCCTCGCCGAGGACGACGAGTGGTGGGCCGACGTGAGGATAGTCCGGGTCATCCACCTGAGCACGATCGGTCTCGTCCATCGAATCAATCATGGAGTTCACCCAGTCCACCAAGCCGGGAGGAATAGGCGTCCCAGGCGGGTTCTGAATGATATAGTCCCAGAGGCGAGCTAATTCGCGCTCACGCCCCTGCACCACCTGCGTGCGCTGAACAACAAAGGCAGTGTTACTCAGCACAACGGGATCGCTGCTCTGGTGGGCAGCAGTTCGCGCGGCAATCACGGCATCAATCTTTGATTCCAGGAAGGCCAACAAGCGTTGCGCCAACGTCTGATCGTCCGGCGCGGCGGAGCCAGAACTGGCGGAAGCGGCAGAAGTGGCATAGTGGAGTACCTGAGGGGTAGGAAGGATGGCCTCTACGGTTCCTTTGAGTTGGGTGAGGAGTTGGCGCCGGGTGATATCAGTCTCCTCAGACTCACCAACCAGAGTTGCTGATCCTCCTGGCGCGTCGTGGTGCTGGCGGCGCTGGTGACGAAATGCCGCCAGCACGCCGTTCGCCATCTGTGGCTGGGCGAGGAGACCGCGTTGAATCTCCTGGTGGGTGGCCGATGCGACAAACGGCAAGCGCGCCTCCTCTGCGTAGCCGACCGTCTGAGCCGCTTGGGCCAAAGCCAGGCGCAGTGCCTCCTCATCGGTGACGGCCAGTAGTGGTTGAGAGTCTCGCGATGTGTGGTCCGAACGGCGCAGGACATACTCCTGAGGAATGGCATTCGTGTCCAAGGCATAGACGAGGTCAAGTGTGCGGGCAGCAGCGGCGTTGAGCAAGGGCCGGAGCTGCGCAACGTGAGCGGCAGGCAGGTGTTCTGGCAAGAAGCAACTGCCATAGCGGTCGCCCAAGAGAATCAGGAGAAAGAAGTCGGGGGAGAGCTGCTGACACCGCTCCAATTCCTCGAAACAAATCTGCAAGGTCTGTCGTTCAGCGCTGGCTGCAGCACTCACGCCCCAGCGCAAGTCTATCGGTTGCAAGCGAAATCCTGCCTGTGCGCAGCGTTGACGCAAGGTCGGGAAGACTTGCTGTTGTAAGAGGGTGCGCTCGTGTTGGAAATCCGCAAAGGTCGAACTCACGAAGAAGCGGATAGTGGTGCCCAGCTCGCGAGTGGTAGAGAAGAGAGCAGGTGCCATTGGCGCCTCCGCCTTTCTGCATCCTCCACATTCTCCAAGCGCGGCATGGAATCTGTCGCCACTGAGATGGAGGCATGGAGGCTGGCAGCTAACCGATTTGTATGCACCATAGCACACCGGGCGGTACTCTGACAAAAGGGCGAGAGAAGGGCGAGAGAAGGGCGAGACATGGCAAAGCTCTTGCGCTCCAGTGTTCCTTCTCCCGTGTACTTTTCTCTATCGTGGTAGTCTGTGCATGTGTGCGTGTGCCCCTGTGCTTCCTATTTGTTGGCCCGCTGCCATTTTCAGCAACATGAGGTCAGTTAGGTTGGTTAGTCCAGGCGCGCCAAGAGATCGAGCGCCTCGGCCAGATCACGTTGTACCGTGCGTGTGCTGATCCCGCCCAGAAACGCAGCGATCTCCTCTTGCGAGTGTCGTCCCTCCACCCCCAGGCGCACGATTTGGCGCATCCGGGGGCGCAGTCGCTCGATGGCCGCCGTCAAGTGGGCACGGGTCAACGTAGTGATCGTGCCGTCGGCGCGCGGGATGGTGATGGTAGCGGTCTCCTCATCACGGGGCGTGACACTCAAGAACTCCCGCACCAGTTGTCGCGCCTGCATCTGGAGCCACTCAGGCGTGAGTTGGTCTGGTGTAGTGGTGGCCCCCAAGAGGCCGAGCGGCAACGCATCCGCTACGAGTGCGGCAGACCCCAGTGCTGGTGCCCTACCTATTTCGAGCAACTCTGCCACATCTCCTGTTGCCAACTCCTGTGTATCCTTGCTTGGCGCTTGACCTGGCACTGGCAAACGCATCATGCCTGACATCTCCATTGGTGGTCTGGGGAGCGCCGCACTACTATTCCTGGCAGGACTGACAGGATAGGTGGAATCATGAGAAAGGGCGGGATCGCCGGAAAAGGGTGAGTCGCCCTGGGATGCCGACGATGCTGGAGAAGCGGAAGCTGGCATCCCAGGGCGAGTAGACCACGACGGTTGTGGTCTGTTTTCTCTGACCGATCTTCCCGTTGTCTGATCTGCTTCGCCCATCGTATGCCTACTTTCTACCAACTTTGGTTGTGTTGTTGTTGTGCTGTTGGCACATCCTCACAAACGGCTCACGCTTTTCCACCATCCGAAAGAATAGAACATTAGTTCTTATCTTGTCAATTTCTTTGCCGAACATTGGGTGATTGAAGCTGGCCGGACAGGTCTATTGCAAGGTCTCAGCTCCTCACGTTGCCCCATGTTGGCATGCGCCTGGCAGGATGGGCAGGAGACGAACCGAGGAATGGGGACACCGTGAACGGCACCTGCACCGCAGGTGGGAGCAGACAGGATCGACAGTGAAGTGACCGTGAGCAGAAACGCACCAGATACCGCGAACGCTGCCAATGCTGCGAATCCGACCAGTGCTGCCTCATATGATTGTGGCTATTTCGATGGCTGCTACCTCCCAGAAGCGCACCTGATCAAGTGGGGATGGGTGTTTTTCTTCGGCTATCGGCCGTTTGCGCGCCCCTTTGCGTATGGGTATGGTCAGGTGAGGCTCGCCGCATGGCGACAGGACTTTTCGCCTGAGTCAAGTGCTAGGATGGCGGAGCCTGCCAACGGAATGGGATGCGCATACAGTCTCGCTGCCAGGAAGCGTCCAGAAGTCTCAGCAGTAATGGAGGGGGTTGAAGGATTTGCGATACTCAGCAGGCAGGATAGGCATGGCGTCTTCCAAACCCTCGATACTTCCAATATACGCAATGCTCTCCATACTCTCGATGCACTCGATTCCTTCGGCGCGCGCGTGGGGGCGCATGTCAGTAGATCTTATGAATCACTGGATGGTGTGTATCTGGCAGAATGGGCTGGGCTGCTCGCGCTGTTGACTGCCTATCGTGCCGCCGGAGCAACTGGTCCGCTGCTCGTGCGGGGAGACAGAGACGATCTGCTGAAGCCCCTCGACACGGCATTGAGCTGTCACACGTCTGCATCGGTCAATGCAGTGTTGCGTGATATGGAGCGGCGTCGGCTGGGAGCGCCAGTGTCACCTCGTGTAGTGCCGGTGCTGACAACGAAAGCGCAGCGACGGGCGCCCCTCCGTCAGCGGATGGAGACGCTGGCCGCCGACCTGCTGCTGCGGATTCCTGGCGGCGCGGTGGTCGAGCGGATTCCCCGGCGTTAGAATGCGGTGGCAGATCGGCTGGCCAGCTGGCGTGAGCAGGAGGAGTGGGGCGTCGTCGCGTGCCTCTGGTGGTTGGGATCTTTGCCCGTGGCGCGTCACCAGTTTCCATCTTTCCAGTCCACCCAACTCCCTCACCACGTTCTTCCTTCCCAACGGGTAGCGCACTTGGGGCATAGCTGCCACTATTGCAGTGCCACACCAGAGGCGCCCTGTCCGTGTCCCTGGCCCTGGTGAAGACGGTTTCACCTTCTGATCCCGCTGTTCTAGAGGATGCTGGAGAATGCTGGCCTGACCCCCTGCAGAGTCCCGCTGTATCCTGGAGGACTCTCACTGCGTGGATTCCATTGGGATGGGAGCAGACTTGGTATTCCAACCTCTTTAGGTCTGCGGTAGCTACCGCAATTTTCGCAGGTGTTGCCGTTTGTTGGTGCGATTATTGCCGCAATTGCGACAATAATCGGAGTGCGCTTGAAGTCTGGGTATTTGCTTGGTACAGCCATCATTCATGCTGTCTTTCTTCGTCGTTTGCGAGGTATATTCGTGTTCTTGCTTCCGGCTTCTTTTCGCAATAACTTGGGTCAAGCTGTTGTAATTACGAATACTGCGGTAGTTGCGGTTATAGTCGCACAATTGGGTTTACCGTATCTGCGAATATTACGATATCTGCGGCAATATCCGCAATGATACTGTTTTCTCGCTCCTTGCCTTTTGCGATAATTACCGTACTTGCCGCAAGTATCGCATACAGAGAAGTTCCTGGCTGGCTTGCGGTGCGCATACTGCCATTAGTTGGTACTATCGGCAGGTGTTTGAAATTTGGTGTGAGGTACTGTGAATGCCTTTGAGAGCCGGTCTTTTTGCATTGCGATAAGTACGGTAGTTACCGCATCTACCGTACTCTGCTTTTATCAGGTACAATGAGGCTGTGTGTACGACATCCAGAAGAGCCGCAGTTCGGGACGATCTCCACGATGTGGGCACGGTCGCGCATATCTCGGTGGCCGTTGTTTGGCCGTCCGCGAGTACCACATTCAGCAACGGATCAGAAAGGAGCCGCACACCCCGCGTCTTGCTGCTACAAGCCAGGGTGGAGCAGGACGGAACACGAAAGGGGCGGTGCGAGGGAAGTGAAGGGGAGCGATGGGCACCTTATTGAGCGTTGAACAAGCAGCTGCCCGTATTGTGGGCATGGATGGGCGACATGTCAGCCCACGGACGGTGAGCAGTTGGATCGCAGCGGAGGGGCTACCGACGCATCTGCCAGATCGGCGTCCCCTCAGGCAGCGACGGCGCGCCCATCAAATCGACGAAGATGATCTGATCGCTTATCTCCAAGGAAAGCCCTATACGTTGTTACCACCGCCGGACGACCTTGATCCGACAGCGGTGCTGGCGCTCCAGCGTCGGGTCGAGCAGTTGGAGCAGCGGTTACGGGCCGTTGATGCCCTCGAGCAGCGCGTACGTCACCTAGAACTCCTGTCCACAGGAACGCCAGGAGTGCTAGGAACGCTGGGGATGTTGGAACGTGGGTCCGCCAGTGGACTAAGTGGGGCGAGTGCTGTGAGTAAATCTGTCAGCACTGATAGCACGAAAAGTGACCTCTCCCGCGACCGCGAACTGTCGCCGGTGCGCCCGACGACCTCGTCGGGCGCCATGTCGCTGGCATCAACGACCACATTGCCGACTCCTACTGCACCCCCTGCGGTTGCGGCACGGAGTTGGGAACGTCACGCGAGCGTTCCTGCACGCTCCGATACGTTGGATGGCTTTGAGGCGGACGCGGACGCAGGTGCTGCGTATTCCTCCTCTCCCCCCGCATTTGCTCCAACTCCTGGGCTTTACATGTCCCCTCCTGGGCGTCGCCCCCGATCTGCGCGCCCCGTGGGTGGCCGCCGGACGCGCCCACTGGCCGTTCCCGACCCACGTGATTTGCGCTCCTATTGGGTGGGGCGGAATGTGCCTCCAGAGTTGGAGCAGCAATTCTTTGCGTTGTTCATCTACTGCCAGCGCGCGCATGGTTTTACCGAATCGACGGCGGGCACCCAAGGGGTCACCGCGAGCCGCAAGATCAAGGAAGGATTGGAGCCACGGTTCCAGCTGACGACCGTGCCGATTGCGTATGAGGGTGGCGACGAGCGTCGGCTTGTGACGCAGCAACAGGCTGTGTTCAATATCCTGCGGACCCACACAGAGGCACATGATAAGTGGGCGACCCGTGAGGTGCCAGATCGGGTGCGCTGCCTGGATCCCAAGTGTCCTGTCTGCCCGCATCTCCCGCCACTCCCTGCTCCAGTCTCAGCCCATGCGACCGGTCCCCTCAGTGCCACCGTTGGTGCCGAGGTGCTGGCAGATACCAGTGCAGCAGATGGGATTGGTCGAGCTGACCGGCGAGACGCCACAGACGCCACGGGGTACCTGGAGAGTGGTGACACGGCGGATGACGATGAGCTGGATGGTGGGGCGGTTGGGATCCTAATGCTGCGCTCTCCTGAGCGTACGCTGCTGACCGCTGATGAGCTGGACGACGCGGAAAACGCGGAACAGGCCGAGCGTGCCAAGCGTGTGTCTACCGACGTGCCGCATGACGAGGAGGAGTGAGCAGTCGCACCCCACTTGGCTTGTTTTGTCTTGTTTTGCCTTGTCTAGCCTGCTCATGGCTGTCTGGATTGTCGCAGGGCAATTGGTTCGAGGGTGCAGGTGTCGCGAGCGATGTCACTGCTTGTGTTTGGGTTGTTTGGGTTGTTTGGGCTGTTTGGGTGGGCGTGGTTGTGTTGGTAGGGAACGAATGCTGCCATTGGCGCCGAAGATAACCAGGCGTACGTCTACGGCGGTCAGCACGACGAGAACGGCTTCTTTCGTTGGATCGTAGGTGTCCAGCAGGAAGGCAAGACCATCACGGGTCTCCTGGTTGACGCGGCGTAGTGCCCGAGACACGCGCTCTGCTGGCACAAACCAGATGGTCGCGTCGGTCACGTCATCCGGTTTGTCGAAGACGAGGGCTGCCCGGCGCTCAGGATGCCCTTCGAGGTCGGCAAGCACCCAGAAGGCTCGTGCGATCTCGACGGCGGCAACACAGAGCCGCGCTGCCTCGGTATCATGGGCACGCCACTCAGGGGGCGATTTGGCCAGATGGCGCAACTGGACCAACGAGAGTGGGCGATCTGCGGTTTCGGCCAGGTGATCGCGCACGATATCGGTGATGTCAGCGCGGAGCTGCTCTCTCATTGGCGCCTCCAATCCAGTAGCGTTGATCATTCAATTATTCGCTCATTCGTTGGCCACCACGCGCACTGGCGCCGGCGCTGCCCCCTCCGTCCAACCACGCTCCGTCGGGATCGGCGGCGTCAGCCCTGCGAGGGTAGCGGCCAGCTCGGTGCCCGACATCGGGGTATTGCCTGTCCACTTCGTCCCGTAGTCGCCGTAGAGGCGCAGCCAGTAGCGACTCTGATCGGCGAGACCAGCGCCATCCTGCTCGCCAGGGGGCATGCTCACGACCGTGGCGAAGGTCTGCGTGCCGATGGTATAGTGCGCCTGGGTGTACGGCGCCGCCCCACGGAAGATGTCTGCTAGGGCTGCCATGAGTACTCCTCGTATTGCTCTCCGCCTGTGAGCGCCGGTCGCGTGTATACGCTACATTCAGAAATCTGCCTGCTGCTACCCAGTATATGCTGCGCGCTCTCCATCACAGCGATTTTCCGTACTTTGGGGTTGCATGCCGCAATTTGCCTATCGCCAAATCGATCAGGATTCTGAGGATTCTGATGGCAGGAAGGTGTTCCGTTCCTGCTGACGGGCCATGAGGCGTTCCGCGATGAAGGCCGCCAGTTCAGCGGCGCTCCGTCGGCCGGCCATGTAGCGCCCCGGATCGAGCTGCCGCGCCTGGATCAGGAGTCGCAAGGCTGGTATCTCCTGCCCCGCGAGGTAGCGCTCCAACGCTCCTGGCCCCTCAATGATCTTTGCAGCTACCTCGTGTGGGTCAAGGCGTGGTGTCCGCCGTTCACTCGGTTCATTCGGTGCAGGTAACGGCGTCGTTGCCTGCAGCTCGGCAGTAGCTGTCGCGTTTTGTACGTTTTGCGCGTCGTGGAGGCCGCGTGGTGCGCGGAAGACCGTGGCTAGCGCAGCGGCAAAGGGAGGGTTGACCTGCATCTCGTGCCGAAGAACCTCGATGACTTGCAACCAGAGGCCATTGTGCGGCTCCAGGTGCTGAACCTGTGCGAGGATATCATTGATAAGCGTCTGGTCGTCTTGCTCGTCTGGCTCTTGCCCGCTGTCGTCTCCCACGTCTCGTGTCTCATTCTCATCCATCTGCTGTTTCGAAGTCTGCTGATGCCAGGCGGGTTGACGCATCTCGTTTTGGTCGTTGTGGCGGTTAGCGTTCATGATCGGCTCCTCTCTACACTGCGGACGCTCGCGCCCAGGATTCTGCCCATATTTCTCTGGTGTGACGGCAGTGTTCTGAGGGGGCCGTGGTCTCTCTCTGCCGTCTCCGACTGTTACACCATCGTAGCCGATCTGTCTCCGGTACGGTGCATTCGATACGGTGCATTCGATACGGTGCGTTCGATATGGCGGTTACGCCGTTGGCAATGCCGCACAGCGCTCCAACACTTCGCCGGCAATACGTCGTAATGCCTCATCCGTTGGCAGCGTCCGCGCGGACGAGTGCCCCGGCTCATGATACTTCTCCTGGAGCGTGCGCGTCGCAATTTCATAGCGCAGGGCCAGGACTGGTTTCTGGCGCTCGGACAAATAGGTCGCAAAGAGCGGCGGATAGCCAGGCGTCTCGGCGATCTGCGCGCAGATCTGCGTATGCGGGCCATTCTTCATGGAGGTATTGTCGAAGCGATTGACCAGGATGCCGAGCGCTGGCACCTCGCGTCCGAACGCCCGGCGCAGACCGCGCACCCGCGAGAGGATCTGTGGAATGCCCAGCGTCGAGACTGGTTCCGGGATGACCGGGATCAGGAACGCGTCGCTGAGAAACAGGCCATTCAACGTGATGGCATTGAGGCTCGGAGGGCAATCGAGGAGAATGTCATCGAAGGCGCGCGCCACCGACGGGGTGAGGTGCTGGCTGAGGACTTCAAATGGCTCGACGCGATACTCGCTGGCTGAGCGCACCAATTCGACGAGCGCTTCCATGCCGATAAGATCAATGCTCGAAGGCAAGACCCACAGGTGCGGCTGGCACTCCTCGACGTTCGAGGCGCGTGGGATGAAGCAGTTGGCAATGGTGAAGGATCGCTGCTCGCGTGGCACGAACTCGTCCAGAAACATCTGGCGGATGGTTTGTCCTGCCCGATTGGCCTGTTCCCAGCGGGCGACGCCGACGAGCGCAATGGTCGCATTGGTTTGCGGGTCTAGATCGATGACCAAGATGTTGCGCTTGAAGTGGCCGGCCAGCGTTTCGGCCAGCGCCACGGCGCAGGTGGTCTTGCCAACGCCGCCCTTGAGGTTGATCAGACTGATGATCGCCATAATGATATCCTCTTCTGGTTCCTCAGCAGGTGTTCGTATCCATCGGTCGCGGTGAGTAATCAGGTACTTTGCCTGCCCTTTGCCTGCCCTTTGCTGGGTGGGTGCGCCTCTGCGCGTGTCTGCGTGTCAGAGAACGGCCAACGGCCAAGAACCTCACACGACCCTCCTGGGTGCTTGTTGTATCCAGGTGCCGGTGACGCCTGTGCTGCTCTTGTTGCTCCTCCTGTTCTTGTTGTTTGTGGGTGGAAGTTTTTTGGTAAATCGATGGTCGGCCAACCACCGTCGCACCTCTTGATCGGTGGCGAACGCGAGCTGTTGATGGTCCCACCACAGCACATAGGCGCCGTTGGTCGTCGGAGTAGGCGCCTCTCGTTTGACCACCACTTTCTGCGGCGCACGATGCGTGAGATCCACGATGGACATGGAGCGTTTCGGTTGGGATGACGCTGGCTGTCGGAAGGAGCCAACCTCGTGATTGCCGCCGGCGTGATGGACGCCACCAATACGGATAGACTTCGACATGACAATCCTTTCTTCCTCGCCGAGAGATATCTACGCCGTGGTTTCTGCGGTGAGTATCTGACCGTATCTGACTGTTTCTGACTGTTTCTGACTGTTTCTGACTATGAGACGGGTTGATGTTCACCTCCTGTCGGCTGGCGCAGGGTCTGTGCGTCAATGATGCGGTGACAGGATGCTCAGTGATGGCGGTGTTGGTCAATCCAGACCTGATCCGAATAGTGGCTCAACAGCGCCTGGCTCAGGAGAAAGTAGACCTCTTCATGGTCTGCGAAGTAGGTGAAGATTGCCGTGAGTGCTGCATCCTCGTGCGCTGCATGCGCTGCACCTTGTTGCACTGGGAGCGCGTTGGAGTTGGATGTGGAACCGGCAACTGCTGCAGGGTCTTGCCTCTCCCGCGTGTCCCAGATGGTGATAAGCCGACGAAGAGCAGTGAGTTGTTGGGCGTCTGAGGAGGTGACTCTATTGACGAGAAAAGCTTCGAGTGCTCCGGCATCGCGTGGCTCGTCGTATGGCGCATTTGGCCATATGTGTTGCTTCACCGCTGCAAGGAGATCGGGGAAGTCATCCCTTTGTACCACCTGACGGATGCGGTAGAATGCTTGCTCTAGCCGATGCCAGGCCGAGGGCATCTCCGTCAGAAAACGCTGATATGCTGCTTCGGCCTCTTCGACGTTCGAGAAACCCCGATCTGCCATACATTGCAGGAAATCAGAGACCGAGATGGGCTTTGACTCATGTGGATCACGATCCGGTTGCTGATTTTGATTGGACATTGTTGCGACCTCGGGTTGTATTTGGCGCATTGCAGGTGCCGACAGATGAGAGTCATTGACGTTCCTGTATGCGACAACTCAATATGATTCGTTGCCATTGCAAGCGACGAAACAATGCCTAGCTAGCCAATGCTGCGTGTCCCGGTTGGCTCCGAAGAGCAGTTGCGCGTTCCTCCGCCATAAGACATAGGGGGTTCTTATCTTAGCCTGGTGTCAGAATCGCCTATTTGTTGCGATTCTGTTCCCCCAGGAGAATTGCCCTCACAACAGCAAGACGGAGACTCACCCTGCGACCAGTACCATCAGAGAGTGGTATCTGTATGTCGAACACAGGGGTTTCATCGCCAATTTCGGTCACTGGTGCCACTCCTGTTTGGAGATCCACCATGTCATCACGTAGTTCGCTGATATCCACTTCTAAATCGCCAATGCGGCGTTCAAGAAAGAGTCCATGTACTGTGTGCGCTTCGTGCAACTCACGAATGCGCCGTCCTTGCTCAAATGGCACAAGCTCTGCAGATGGAACGGAATCCACAACTCCATAGAAGAGTCGTTCAGCTTCATCGGCTAAATCTTCTTTGAATCCATCAATATCGTCTTTCACGTCAGGGCTGGTTCGTCGCGTGTTGATGTTAGCCAACCACATAGGGAGCCTGCGTCGGTGTATGCAGTAGGTATCACGCATTCCCTGACTGGTCTTTACAGGCAGACGTTCAATCCACGGGGCATAGAAGGAGTCATCTTGCAACCGCTGAATTTGTCTAGCTACGGCGATACCCATGCGTTTACATACAGGCGGGAGAGGTACATAACCACCACGGGCAGTGTAGACCAGAGGTACTTCAAACCCCCATCTAGGAAGAGCCAATATTTGGGGCAGCGCGTTCATTTGTGGATTATTGGTGTCCATAGCTTACCTCCTACGTTCTGCTAGCTGAGCAGGTATGTGTGTATTGGGAAAAAATGGGTGAGTCGAATCCCTAACATATGTTAGGGATTCGACTCACCCATAAGAAAGTTCTGCATGCATGTTTTTCACCCGTCTAGCGCTTGACCTTCAGCTGTTTGAGCTGCCAGCACCAAAATGAGGCCTGTTCGGGAGATTCTCCAACCATAAGTGCCTTTCAAATCTTGCCAATGCGCCGGCCAACGACTCTTGACCTCGTTAAAAAGTTGGCGCACCTTTGCTTCGCCTATTGGTAGCCCTGCTTCGCGCATGCCCTCGGCTACTTCGCTTATTGACCAGAAACGTTTGCCGCTCAATGCCCAGTCGTACCCCCCGAATTCTCGAAGGATGCGCTCTGCAACAGCCAACGTCAACCCAGACTCCGACATCTCAGACATCTCCGAATCCGTTGGGTCTTTCATATCGTTCACCTTCTCGCTACTGTGCCTCAACATTCGCCGCATAGGGCGCTTGCCGAGCTTTCGGCGCAACAGAATCGTTTCTCTCCGCAACTATAACACATAATGAAACGCAGTGACAGTACCATGACGCAAATAGACACATTAGTATTGAGAAAACACATATTGACTTTTGCAACACTTATGCTTATACTTGCTAACAAGAGACACATTGATACGCATAGAAACGCAATCATGTGCTCGCGTATTTCGAGTACGCTGAAGCCGGATGATGGATCGACCTCAAACGATCGCAATTGCGTTCAGGTTTTGCGACGTGCCTTTCCAACCGAGCTAAGGAGGTGAAATCGAAAGCTATTCGACAAATGCGTAATTGTGGCATTTGTTCAATAGATGAATTGGTTCCCCACCGCTCATCTATGCACATGTAGCTAGCAACCCCATGGATAAATGACAACACCGACGGGAGGTTCAACAGCATGAAACTTCAGTGGCCAATTGCAGGAGGTAGTAAGACTCCGCCTCCGCTGCGACCAGCAGGACATAGCGCTGCTGCCGAAGCACTCGTGCAGCCAATCATAGTCCTTGGATCAACAATTCTCGCTGTCATCGCTTGCTATGTGCTTGCCGAACCCCAGATCCAGGCACTATTCGCAGGAGATCCAAGTGCCCAGGATATCCTCGTAATTGGCCTCGTAGCCGGACTTGGTATCATGGTAGATACGGCTATGGTGTTATCGGGAAGTCGCCTTCGAATGCATCTTGCTCGGGGACGGCGCGACTGGCCATGGGCACTGATTACAGGGACTATGTTGGCATTGTGTCTCAGTGTCGAGTCCATGACTCTCCTTTACTTCGGATATCTGGTTGCTCCAAATTCTGTTCCCGTGCAGGTGGTTGACGTAGTGGTCGGTATTCACAACGTTTTGTTTTTCATACGAAACGGCATGCCGCCACTCGTCATTGCATTCTTCACCACTTGCCTCCTACCGCTCACTATTGAGCCTGCAGATCGTGATCGGGCTACCAAAGCCAGCACTAGCGTTACGATTGCCGCGCTTCAAGAGGATCTCGTGAAGGTTGGCCCTCTGGCGACTAGGGAAGAAAAGATTCAGGCTCTAGCGGACCAAATCGCGCTGAATGAACACGCCTCCCATGCAACCGAAGAAGAAAAGAGGCGGAATGCTGCACTGATTGATCAATTGCGCAACCAAAGCGGTATGGTACGCGGGTACGACGAAGGGGAAATTGCCCATTTGGCTGCTACTATCCGCGAGGACGTCATGGCCTCCGTCGAGCAGTATCTGATAACACATTCAGAGCCACAACGGATTCCCAATGCCGACGGGGAACATTGGACATCCCAGACTAGAGAAGGGGGTATAAATCCCCACTTGCTTGAGGAGCAGGATTCATCCGAAGACGAAGAAGAGCTTGAAGAGCCTCTTCCCCTTGCTGTTGGCGCCAATCGTCAGGTCACGAGACAGCGAAACACAGCAGTCACAACGGTCGGAGCTGGCTCCAGTTCGAGCGCAATCAACCGCACACGCGCGCTTCCGCCAGCTCCTGGAGATAAGCGTTTTGCTTCCTGGCTGTACAGTCAGGCCAAACAATTGCTTCGTGACGGCGGCCAGCTCACTTTACTCGCACTTGCCAATCGGGCACATTGCACGGTGGATGAGGTGCAAGAAGCCATTCAAAAATTGCGGGCAGAGCGCATAGCTAAGTTGCGTCCAGGTGAAGATTTGAGCGACGACCCTGTACTCTCAAGCCCAAACTTGTAACGCAGTCCTCCGATGGTCGCTGGCAGGCGCTATTACGGCAGTAATAAGTTGCGCTGTTGCGTAATATCGCATTCCTACCGACCTGTATTACGCTCGTAATACGTCCGCGGTTTGCGTAATAGTGGGGGCTTAAATCGTTAACTCCCGCGACTCCATTTCTGAGGCTCGGACAGTAGAGGCCTGACATGGACCAGCTAGCCCGCTTGTATATTACGGCAGTAATAGGTTGCGGAGTTGCGTAATACAGCTTGGTCAATGTCTGAAGGACACTCATAAAGCAGTGTTTCCCCGCGCTCGTGTCAATCAGGCGTTCTCATGATTCGTAAGCTGCCTTCGCCAGTCAGTCAAGTTTGGCGGGGAGTTCTAGAAGAGGAAGAGGTTCTATGCCTCGCGTGATCACTTTTCTTAACCTTAAAGGTGGAGTTGCGAAAACCACTACCACCATTCAGGTCAGTCATAACCTGGCCAAGCGTGGACGACGCGTACTCGTCATTGATGGCGACCCCGATGCCTGCTGCAGCGAGGCCCTGGATGCTCTCGTACCTGAAGGGGCGAAGACGATTTACGACGTACTGGTGAATCCTGCTGGCGGTATCGCTGATGCTGTGGTCACATACTGTGGCACGGCAGACTACCCCGTGAGCTATACAGGGCGGCTGGATATCATCCCAGGGTCGCAACGGATTTCAAGGGCGGATACCGCATTTGACAATTCGGTATCGCGGCAGCCTGTGTTGACATTCGAGGCGGTGCCTAATTGGGTCATCGAGAACTTTTGTCAGAGCTACGACTATGTGCTCATCGATCCGTCGCCGAGCCATGGTCGGAAAACATCCGCCTGGACCTACGCATCGCATGGTGTGATCGCTCCTGTGAGTGCAGAGGCGATGCCAAAGCGTGGCGTCTTGAACATGATGCGCATTCTCAAGCAGAGTAATGACGAGCGAGCTACATTCCGCATTCCAGGTGAGACACGCTTGCTTGGACTGTTGTTGAGCAAGATCATTGCGGACCAGCAGGAGGATGCTCAGGAGTTCCTTGAAAAGCTGGATGAGAAGCGCATTCCGCGTTTTCAGACCACGATTCCCTACACGCGCGCTACTTACAAGAGTCCTGAAGAGTGTGTCCCTGTGGAGGTCTACGATCCCAACGACATAGCCGGTCCCTTGTTTGCACGGGTCACCGACGAACTGGAGGCGATGTTCCATGCCGCGTAACTTGAATGATGCTTTCGATGAGTTTGAGGGTGGCATTACCCGCCCTGAGATCGCTATACGGGAAGAGCCACACCGCCTCTCACGAGAAGAGGTCATGGCGACCGTGCCGCACGTGGACGGTCGCCCCGTTGGGCCGGTCGTGTCAGCGAGTTTCGAAGTGAAGATTCAACAGTTGGAATTGGCGCCAGCGGGTGATTTACTGTACTCGCAATTCCGTTTGCACGATCCAACTGACAATTCTGACCCTCAAGTGGCTTTTTATGCCAAGACTATTGACAGCATGGGAGACATGGTACCCCCGCTCTATGTGCTGCCAACTGATCGCACCATCACGGTCAATGGCGAGCGGTTGCCAATGTACCGAGTCTATCATGATCCGTATGTCTATGAGGCACTCATGGTACTACGGCGTGCTAAGGTGCGAGTGGAGGTGCCAGATGTTCCCCATCCAGGCGCGATACTCCTCATGGCGCTCTCTCGCCAGCAGCACACACGTAAACCGAGTATCTTGGAAAAGTGTGATGCAGCGCGTCGGCTGGAGGAGACCTATGGGTATGACCAGGATATCATCGCCCTTCATCTGGCGAATGACAGCGAGACAGGAGAGGCACCCAGTCAGGGCTATGTGAGCCAATTGGTAAACGTCTCAAAACTTCCAGACGAGGTGCGAGATGTTCTCCATCGAGGGCTGATCACATTCACGCATGCCCGCACATTGCTTAGGGTGCGTCAGGATGAGACGTTGTGCATTCAATTGGCCAATTGGGTATGCCAAGATGGTCGTAAGACGGTGAGGATGCTCGAAGACTTGATCAACGATCTCGTCCCTGGACGAGGGATTAAGCCACTGGTGCGCCTAGAAGATCGTAACGGACAGATTGTAGTCGATCGCGAACGCTCGATACAATCTGTCCCTAGCCAAGCGGAGCGTCCCTTCACGACATATGATGGCAGAATGGCGGTGAAGCCAGGTACCATACGGAAGGAGATGGCGCGCTATTCAGTCCAAGTGGTGCCGCATCCCAATCCCGACCGCGTTGCAGTGACGGCTGATTCATTCGAGGGACTCCGCGCGTGGGTGATTAGCCGCCGAGGTGATACGACCATCAAGGAGACTGAGGCTGTTTTGCTGGCCTTCCTTGAGGCAGTGCGGATGGAGGCCGCTCAAGCTGGAATGCTGAACGATAAGGGAGCCTTGTCGCCCGTCGTAGACGTGTCGAGCAGCGCGTTGTTTCGCGAAGCATGATGAGTCTGATACGAGCGGATCATAGCCGCTTTACCATCTGAGATAGCTAGTGAAAAAAAGAAAAACCTGAGCGCCACAGTCGTGCCAGACCCGCGCTCAGGCAAGCACTCTCTTTGCAAAGGAAAGGTAGTGCTATGACTTCAACTATAGCTAAATTCCCCCGCGGGTCACAAGCTGATCCCTCTATTGTCACCCCGCCGGAGACCTCGGCCTCGTCACACACAGAATGCCCTGTTGCTCCCACCGTGCCGCAGCAAGGAGTACTTTCCGATCTTGCGGGCCGTACGCGTTCGATGTTGCAGCAGATCCAGGCCGCTCAATCTGCTCGATGCCGGCAGTGGAACGCCGACCACCAGCATCAAGTCGAGGCCGGCAAAGCGCGCGCGCAGCAGTTCACCCATGAATCGCAGTCCCGCGCCGCCTTTGCCCGCAACGAGCAACTCTTTGCCCGGTTCCGCGCCGAGCAGGGCCTCCCACCGCTCTCCGCCGAGGCCGTGCAAAAATACGTCACCCCAGCGATGATCCGCTCGATCTGCGGCCTGCCCATTCCCTCTGAGCTGCAACAGCAAATCCACCGCGCCTGGTGCGCGGGTTGCCCGTATGGCGTGGCGAAGTGGTTGAACGACCCGACGTTTGGGCCATACATCGAGGAGTGGCTGGCCCGCGAAGGTGCGGGCTGGGTGCAGCCCGCGCTCCTCTCCGCACCCATTGATGAGAACGCGCCCGCGCTGCTTAGTCGATTGGCCACGTGGCCATCCGCTTGGTCGTACGCGCAGGAGGGTGAGCGACCAGAGCAACAGGAGCAACAGGAGCAACAAGAGCAGGAGCAAGTGGAGCGTGCGGCCTCGAAGGACCACGAGGACGACGAGGAACAGGGGGAGGGCCGCACATGCTGACTCATTCCGCATCCGGCTCCGCAGCCGAATTTTCCGTCTCACCCGCGTGCCCGTCGGTCGCTGCGACTGCCCTGTCTTCCCCAGATCACGCCGATCACAGAGAGCACGCCGTGTACCAGGAGCGCCGGCATCCTACCGCTGTGGTGATGCACTTCGTTGGTGAGTATGTGCTAGCCGGCGGCGAAACAAGTGGCTGGGGAGCCGACCACCTGGCTCGGGTACTTGCCGCCACGGCTGCCCGTGACCAGTGGAGTGCTGGCGATTGGCAGCAAGCCCTCGACCGTTTGCATACTCTTGCCCAGCCTGGTGGCGCGTTCCTGGGCGGCAATCCGGTTCTCGCTCAGGCGATTGCCCTGTGCCGACGGGAGGTGCAACCATGATGCCCGTTCGCCACGTTGCTTCCTCAGCCAACCCCAAACCACCAGTGTTGCCCGTCACTCGCCCACCGCATCCCCGTGGCCTGGTGGAGGCCGCTGATCTCCAACTGCTCGATGCTCTTGATGCATTGATGAGTGCCTCGGAACAGGCTACCTCGCCGAGGTGGCGACAGGCGCTAACTGCGGCCATCGCGCAGATACGCCTGGCTCGTGGGCACCTGACTCGCTGTGCGCGACGTGACGGATGTGACGGCAGTGGCCAGCCACTCCGGCGCTCATGCGCAACCCCAGAGACTCCAGGGATTCACAGGACGCTGAAGTCGGTCAGCGTGCCTGCAGCGGGGCTAAGAATAGCATCAAGCGTAGCATCAACAGAACAAACACTAGAGAAATCAACCGAGAGGAGGCCATGAGGATGTCCAACAGCAAACTGCATCTCATCCCACCGCTCACTTCACTGTCGCCTACGCCCACTACGCCCACTACGCCCACTACGCCCACTACGCCCACTACGCCCACATCGAGCGCAGCACCGGAGGTCTCGGAGGTCTCGGAGGTCTCGGATGACTCGCTCTTAGACCAATGGCAGCGCTTGCACCAGGTTCTTGACCATGCTGACCATGCTGACCATGCTGACCATGCTGACCATGCTGACCATGCTGACCATGCGCCAGCACCGGCGCCGCTCGGCTGCGCTCGTGCCGCCACCAAGAAAGAAGCTTGCGATCTGGTCGAGGAATTGGGGGCAGAGGCGCCAGCGTGGCTCATGTGGTATGCCGGATCGGGCGGTCCGCGATTCATTGTGCCCCGGCGGGACGGCGCCAACGCCCTCGCTGCTCCGTCGGAACTGGCCCCTGTGGATGGCGGCTCATTGATCAGTGTCACCAACACAGCAGGCGTCACGGGGAGCCTCGGCGCAGAAACAACGCGCGAGGAGCCAGAGGAGCCATCTAATGAGAAAACTGGGGCGACAGGGGCGACAGGGGCGACAGGGGCGACTGAGGAGGCAGGAGAGGCAGGAGAGGCAGGGCGGTCTCATGAGCGGTGAACCGGCGATTCCATCGGTGGCAGCCAGGGCGGTCGTCACGACCGCCAGCAGAACCGCCAGCATACAGGCCGGGTCGGCACGCCGACCTAGGTCTCCTCGTCGGCGAGCAGGGCGCGCCCTATCCACCGAACTGGCACCTGTCCACCGCCAGACACATCAAACAGACCAGGCGGAGTTGCATACGCATACTCCGCATGCTACGCCGGGCGCTTCCCTGAAATCACCAGAGATGTCGGCAGAACTGCCGGCAGAGAGGAGTGCGCCGGAGACCAGAGCCGTTCCGCTGGAGCAACTTTTTGCTTGCCTCCAAGCAGTCCTCTGGCACGCTGCTCTCCATCGGCTTGCCGGTGCGTGGGATCAGGTGGAGCCGGGTGATCTGGCAGCGGATCTCGTGCAGGACGTGTTTCTCCGCGCCTGGCAGCATCGCGCCCTTGTCGAGCAGTTGCCGTCGTTTGCGGCGCAGCGCTGCTGGCTGGTGACGACGCTCTCCAGATTGGTCTGCGAGGTCTATCGCCGGCGGGCGCGGCCGGCGCATCCCGTGCCCTTCTCCTCACTGGGACGGTTGATGCATCGCGCAACGTCTTCTGGTTCTGGTCGTAGCAGGCGTTGTGGTCAGACGCGGGCTGGCTTGGCATGCACCGAGTGGAACGTGTGGGACGAGTGGAACGCGCAGGAAGATGCCGCAGCGACCGGAACATGCTGGCCCATGACGAGCGCGCACCAGATGATGCAGGCGGATCCGCACGAGTGGGCCGTGTTTCACGAAACCGCAGACCTGGTCGCAGCATGCTGTCCACCGCAGCACCGCCCGCTCTTGAGCTTCTTGCTGGCGGGGTGGACCACCAAGGCTGGCGATGTGTTGGACTTGGCAGAACGCTTGGGACTCCAGCCAGCGGCAGTCAAGATGCGCATTTCGCGCCTCCGGCACAGGTATCGCACCAACCTGCACCTGCGCCGTTATCTCGAACGTTCCCAGAGGAACTGCCTGGACGATCGCCGCGATCCCAGCGATCCCAGCGATCTCGGCGATCCAGCCGTTGACGGGAACGTTGGTATCAACGACGGACAGCGTGCGAACAAAGAAGGGGGCTGGGACCAATGAGCCATGACCCAGAGACTGAGCCAGTGACTGAGCCAGTGACTGAGCCAGTGACTGAGCCACAGACTGAGCCACAGACTGAGCCACAGACTGAGCCACAGACTGAGCCACAGACTGAGCCACAGACTGACTCGAATGCTCCGACACTTGCGGCGAACGAGCATGCGTATCCCGGCGATTCCGACGATTCCGACGATCCCGACGAGGTGGGCGAGATACAACGCGCGCTTCAGGGAATGCCACCTGCTGTTTCGTCGGTTCTATCGCTCCCGTCCGCCCCGTCCGCCCTGGCTGCTTCGGCTGCTCCGTCTGGCCTGTCAGCAGCTTCAGCAGCTTCAGCGGATGCCGCGCTCATCTGGATTCCGCTCACCGATCTGCGCGTGGATGCTGGCACCCAGTCCCGCGTCCAACTCTTCGATGAGGCGACGGTTGAGCGCTATAAAGATGCCATGCTGGCCGGCGACGAGTTTCCCGCCGCGATTGCCTTCTTCGATGGCGCCACTTACTTTGTCGCGGATGGCCACCAGCGTCACGAGGCTGCACGCCGGGCTGGACGGACCGCGCTCCTCTGCAATGTGCGGCAGGGAACCCTGCGTGATGCCATCCTCTTCAGCCGCGGCGCCAATGCCAAACATGGCCTTCAACGATCTGCCGCTGATGCCCGTTTCGCCATCAAAAGCATGCTGTTGGACAAGGAGTGGCAGGAGTGGACCGATCACACCATAGCTGACTACTGTGTGGTCGATCCGAAAACCGTTGGGGCCGTGCGGCATGCTCTTGAACTATCTGGGGAAATTCCTCACATCACCACCCGACGTGCGCGGCGTGGAGGCACCGTGCTGACCATCGATACCACCGGCATTTCTCAGGCCAACAGTGAGCGGGCACAGCCACCTGCCAGGTGGACAGACCATCCAGTTGGATGGCAGGCGAGAGATCGCAGCAACCTTGACGACCCAAGAGATCAGAGCACTGCCGCTGATGAGCTAGATGCGACGGATGCGACGGATGCGACGGATGCGACGGATGCGGTGAACCAAGCGGATCTGGCGTATCAGGTCGCGAGGGCGACGAGAGCAACTACGGTCGAGATCCCCAGCACGTCAGGAAACGATCTGGACGATCTGCAGGTTCCGGTCGGCTGCCAATACGAGACCGCAGAAGGTGCTGTAGGAGGAGAAACTGCGGAGACTGGCGAACCAGAGATTCCCCTCTTGCCAGAACCCTTCGTGGCGGCCCGTTGGCGTCTCGTGCGCGACAACAATGTCAGCGGAGCGGAGCCGTGCTATTGGGCTGTGCGTCCTGGGTTGCAGGTGCCAGCGCCGGGCAGCGGTCGCCCCTTCAGGGACGTACTCGCTACCCTCGAACGCCTGGAGCGCGAAGAGCGCACGTTCGCCGCGCACGCCGCCGGGCAGGCAGCGCAGGAACTGGAGGAGCCAGGAGACGAGCCAGGACAGATGGTGAAACCCACACCTGCGTCCTCACCGTCACTTTCCCGGCCCTGGCCCTGGTGGCGGGCCGTCTACCACCCAGCATTGACCGCAGATGCCGGAGGGGCTGGAGGTGCCGATGAACCGAACGATCTCATTGCGCTGGGATGGGCGCTCTTTCGTGATGTCGCACATGGCACCTGGTGGATGCAGACGGCAGCGGGTGTGCGCCACTGGTCGTGGCGGGATCGCGTGACGCCGCTGGCTGGAACCGCTGAGGCCGCGGTCGCTGATGCCCGCGCCGTCGAGGCGTTGGAACACCTCGGTTGGCGGCTCGACGGCAAGAACGGCGCCTGGTACGCCACACGCGGATTGTGGGTCGTCAGCGGCGCATCGCCAAGCGAGCGCACCGCCGAACACACCACTTGGACGGCGGTGGCCGAGGAGGCACGCCAGCGCGAGCGTGCTCGGCGGGCCGAGGAGCGCGCCGCCCATCCGACGGTGCGGAGCGACCACGTACTTGCTCCCTCCGTCCTCTGGGCGGCGGAGCAAGTGGATCCGTATCACCTGCCGCTGTTGCACCGCCTGGTCGTGCAGTATCACACCGAACGCGATGGGCGGGTGAGTACCGTGCGTGTCACGGGGCCGGAGGGCCGCGACGTCAGCCGTCCGCCCGATCAACTCTGGGTGTTGCCGAGAGAACGCGACTGGGAACTCGCCCAGGTGCGCTACCAGTCGCTCCAAGATGCCTTGACACAGCTTGCCAGTGATCTTACCGCGCTTGGCTCCTATGCCCAGCGGTTACAGGAAGCTGCCCAGGGCACAAGTCAAGGATGGAGTCAAGAATGGAGTAAGGCCGGGACTCAGAAGCAGGATAAGGAGCAGGGCAAGACTGGGCGCGCCCCTCTTCACCAGTCGTGGCGCGCCGCGCCGAATCCCTTGTGCCCGTGGGTAATCAGCGCGCCCGATCCGGCGCGTGGGGCGCAATCGGCGCGCTGGTTCGGACGCTGGAATACACCGCAAGTGAACCGATATCGCTTGTTGGGCCACACGGAGAAGATGCTCAAGGTGGTCTACGAGCCGGTCGAGCCAGGCGAACCGGACCGAGAGCCGTTCGATGGACGGGCCTTCCAGATGGATCACTTCATCTGCCCGACGGACGACGACTGGGCGCGGATTGACAACGACCGGCGCGCGGTCGCAGCCGCAGTGGAGGAGTGGCGGGCGTTGCTCAAGCGCCTGGGCACCTATGAAGCAGCATGGTTGGCTGGTAAGTCGTCGGTCATCGGCCCAGCTGGGCCAGCTCTACCGGCTCCGCAGCAGGCGATTGGTACTCCCGATGGGGCGAACCGGGCCACAGGAACTGAGCATGCGGGGGAGGTGGCTCATGAGACTCCTAATGTTTTGGGTGATTTGGGTATTCAGCCTGTTCCCGATGCCGCTCGTGCGGCGAACTATCCTGACGATCCCGTGGAGCGCGCGGAACTGGGCGAACTCCTGCCCAGCGACCCATCGCTCATCAACTGGCAATCCCATTGGATTCCCTGCCCTGAACGTCAGTTGCAGGGGTTGCTCGGCGACGCGCGGCGTGCGGCTGGGTGGATGCTCGAAATCAGTGGCGAGGGCCAGCAGGTGCTGGCGACGAACGTACAACGAGGCCTCATCACACCCGGTGCCCAGACCTGGCCGGACCTCTTCGTGGCGATCCAGCTGGCTGAACACGTCTACGCCACGATCAGCCAGTTAGTCGAAGCCACCCCGCTCTCGCTCGTGCTGCTGATCGCCGCCGCGCTCAAAGGCGGCCACAGGCAGGACATCGAGGAATTGTACCCGCTCTTGGAGGAGAATCCGGAGGGGTTACGGCGCGAGGCCACTCGCCTCATCTGCAAACGCACATGGAGCGAGCAGCATGGACCACAGGAGGCGTGGGTGGCGTTGCTGCATGAGGTAGGGGGACTTGGTTGGTGAAGTGGTTGGTGAGGTGATGCAGGTTCACTTGCATCGTGCAGTAGAGCAAGGGGCCTGATGAATTGAAAATTATCGAAAATCGGAGGTGGTAGCTATGGGATGGGAACGCTTGCCGAAGCCAGGAACGACCCTTGGGCCATGTACGTCAGCCTGCGCACATCGTGATTGCGCGCTCACCCGTGCGATGGCCGCGCAGCGTTGTACCGAGTGCGGCGAGCCGATAGGCTATGACCGGCCGTTCTGTGTCGCTGATGGAGAGACTCCTGCACCGTCAGCACCGTCAGGTGACGCCAGTAGCGCCAGAGACACCGGATGGTCGGCTGGGTCTGTGGGGCGACCTCTCGCTCCTCTGGCGCACCATGCTTGTCTTGTGGCGAGAACTGAATAGCGAAAAAGGAGCGAAGATGATGGCAACACTTCTACGGGTCAATGGGGACGTCATTGTTGTGGAGCCGGCCAATGGCAAGGTCTTCACCACGAGCGAACTTCAGCGGCTGGTCGGCGGCTTCATCGAGGTCGTGCCACAACCGCGCTGGGCGCACCACAAGGCGCGTTGGAAGCGGGAAGTCATGCTGGTGGACGAGGACGGCTGGGCGAAGGGATTGCCGTACAATCCAGCGGCCTGCGAACTGGCGGAGCAGGTGCTGCGTGGCGATGCGCTGATCCTGACGATGGAGGAGTGGCGCGCTGGCCAGCAGCAGGACGAGCAGCAGGACGAGCAGAGCGACGAGAACGATGAGCTGGGAGGTAGACCGAGCGGCCGGCAGACAGTAACCGAGTGAACGAGGCCGTGCGTATGTGCATCGGCTACGGAGTGAACATGGCAGAGGAACGGAAAAGGGGAGCGCCTATGCGACACGGTATGAATGGCCTGACAGGCATGAACGGCCTCACAGACATGACAAAACAAGCGACACGCCAGCACCTCATCCAGAGCGCTGTAGACAGTCTGGTGGCGATTCCGGCGACGGAGTTGCCCGATGAGGAGGCACGGGCGGCATTGATCGCGCTGGCCAGGCGCGGCCTCGACGTGCGGGCGTACCAACAAGCCGTCACCGGCCAGTATGTCATCTGGATCGAGCCGCCGGAACCAGAGCAGGACGGGCGCTGGGAGCCTGCGGAGTGGGCTGAACAGTGGCGAACACAGCAACGCAGGCACCATACGAGCAACACGCCTGTTGCGCTGAGAGCAGGCAGTGAAGCAGGCAGTGAAAACAGCGGCATGCCAGCGGACGCGCCCGTCCTGCACTTCCTATAGCCATTGGACTACTCAGTACTGTCCTGTACAGCAGGTGAACCAGTCCAATAGCTATGCCCATGCTACCACAAACTACCCTGCTTCGCCAGCCCACCGGACACGATCGCCACGATCGCCACGATCGCCACGATAGCTGCCCTGATAGCGGAGTACGCGGAGTAGAGTGGAACCTGTACACTGCTTGGACGGAGTGGTCTTCCGACCAACGGGCTACCGAAACGGAATAGCATAGCCGGGTGAACGGTTGACATAAACGGGGAGTACCAGGAAGTACAGGGAATGTCCGCGACCTGAGCGACCTGAGCGACCTGAACGACCTGAGAGAGGGGAGGTGTCGGTATGGCACCTATGGGGACGAAGCCAAACACAGCAAACGAGCCAAGCCAACACCGTGAAGGCCGTGAAGGCACTCAACGCAACGGCCAGCCGTTCCAGCGCGTGTATGCCTGCGCGCTGTTCGGCTGTCGCTTTGCTGCTACCCAGCGCTGCGCCGCGTGTCTGGGGCGCTTCTGTCCCGATCACTGCGATGAGGCGCCAGATCTGCCGCGTGCGGTTGCCGTAGCGCTGACACACGCGCTGCCACCCACTCCAGAGGGACTACCAGAGGGACTACCAGAGGGACTAATTGCAGGGCTAGTTGAACCTCTCGGAAGTCCAGCATCGGAAGCCTCAGCAGCACCCTGGCTGTGCAGCGCGTGTCTCGATGCCCTGCTGCAACACTACCACTGGCGCCAGGCGCAGATCGCCGCCGAGCGCGCCTGGAAACGACCAGCGGGGAACGGATACGTTGCCGATCTGGACCGCTACCGGGCCATCACTCGCTCCTGGCGCGCCGATTGGAACGCTGGGGGCACAGGGGACGCTTGGAACCGCCGGGGATACCGAGGCTACCGAGGCTACGCCCGCGCCACATGTGGCCGTACGACAGGAAAGATGACTACCTCCGAGAGGACTGGCAGGGCCACGGCGCAGAACGCCTGTGGGCGCCTCCTCCGTTTTCCAGTCGCGTCACTCAACACGTCTTCGAACATGTCTTCGCAGCGAAATTGGCTATCTATGACAAAAAGGAGTCACACGCATGCGGTACACTGATGAGCTAGTTGCCGCTGCCGAGCAGGCAGATCCGCTGTTGACTGCCGGCCTAGCGAACATCGTTGAAGTGCGCGTCGAACGGGCATTCCAGGGCACCACCCACGGCGGCGCGATGATTACCGTTTATCAGGTGTTCAGCCACCATCCGTCGGCGGGTGAGGTGGCTGCGAATTCTACTCAATCTGTCCAGTTAGCGGCACCGACAGGATCAGCAGGATCAGCAGGATCAGCAGGATCAGCAGGATCAGCAGGATCAGCAGGATCAGCAGCATCGGCGAATGCCTCAGCAACGGTGGCTGGTATTGCTGGCGCCGACGAATCAGGAGCAGCATCAGTCGCAGCGAGTCCCGAGACTTCCGAGACTTCCAATGACGTGGCGGAACTGATCGAGGACCAAGTGTACCTCACGAGTTGGACACCGCCGGGCGGAGGAACCCTGCTGATCTGCTCCTGCTGGCTGGGCGCGCGCCAACAGCTCTGCGCCCACGGCGTGGCTGTCTATCATGACTATCATCTCCATCACCTCCATGATCGCGGCCCCATTGATCGCAATGATCGCTTTGCAAGTTCTTTCGAGGATGTCCCAATGAATCGTGAATGAATCACCTGGAGTGAATCAACCGGCGCGTACTGGCGTACGCCAGTACAAATTGGCATCATTGTGAACACAGCTGAACACGGCTGAACACGGCGATAGCAGAAGCCATGAGGAGAAGAGCAGTGAAGCAGAACATGAGTGATCCCACCCAGCTACCGACCAATCGTGCTGATAATCCGGAAACGACTCTGGAATCTGTGGATACCTCGCTGGGAGCGAATCTCCCAGACCAAACGACAGAGCGCCTCCTGGCCATCACGCACACGCTAGCTGAGATGGCGCTGGTGCAGTGGCAGGAGCTGCAACGGGCGATCAGCGAGAACGGCACGGGCAACGCTGGGCTGCACTACGCTGGCGTGCGCGAGATGCTCGATCATCTGGCCACCCTGGGGGAGCAACTCCTTCAGGTCTTACCCGCACCCGACCCACAACCAGACCATCCCGGCCACCAGACCGTTGGATCTCTCACTCTCCTGCGGGCGGCCTCTGAGGTACTCTGCGCTGGCCAGCGTGAAAGGCTCAATCAGGCGCATGACCAGGCGCATGACCAGGCACGCTGGCTGGAAGTGGAGAGCACGCTAGCATGGCAGATGGAGTGCAGGCTGCGCGAGCTGCTCACCCATTGGTATGACTGCCGCAGCAGATCCCCAGTAAGGCCGAAAAGGCCGAGTAAGAGAATCAACTACTGGGCGTCTGATGCAGATGAGCTGGCTGAGTTGACTGAGATGGTGGCCACGATTCAGCAGGCGTCAGCAGAGAATGGATAAGATCGCCTGGGAGGTGCTTCCGCTTTTTCTGATGAACTGGGTATCTGATAGTTGCACGGACTTGATGACGCAGCCAGATCAGATATCTGAAGGGGGTGTGATCATCTCCGATCTTCATTTCGATCTTCTTGATGGGACATGGAGGAAACGTGCAGACATCAGCGATGAGGTCAGACTGTGATAGATGACAGACATGCGGACAGACATACAGAAAGAGGCGAGAGCCATGCGCAATGAATTTGATGAGCCAGAGGCACAGCATGACCGCGAGCAGCAACGCCAGCAGATCGACTGGCGGGTGGAGCAGTCGCTGCGTCAGGACGAGATCATGGAGGCAATTCTCCAGTTCGCCGCGGTCATCGAGCCAGACGGCCAATACGATCCCGAAGATGATCCCCGCATCGAAAGCGCCCATGCCCAGCTCGCGCATGTCCTCGAAGAGCCGATTGTTGCCGGCGGCATCGAACGAGCGGTGCGTGAACTGTGGCGGCGCTGGGTACAGGAACGAGCCACTGACTGATAGCTGGGCGATGGAGGGATTTTTCGCTGTCTGATGGCGTTACCTCAAAGCAGGGCGTGATACCCAAGCCCGACAGGGCAGACGGAGTAGTTCGAAAGACCAATGGCTAGGGCCGTGAACAATGATAGACGGTGATAGCAGGCAGGTATAAATCAATTTGATTTATCCTCGCTCACTTTTGAGGAAAGTGGGTACCCGGATGGGAGACACCAACGAGACCAGTCACGAGATCACCAGTGGCACCAGTGGCCCACACCACGACAGCGACACCAGCAGTGGGACCGTACAGCCAGTGCGACCCGTGGAGCAGGATACAGTTACGCTCTTTGGGCATACGGTACGGGCGGTGCGCTTACCCGACGGGCGGGTTGCCGCCGTCTTCAGTGATTTGACGCGCGCCCTTGGTTTGGTGCGCAGTCCTCAGGCGAGACGTGTGCGCGAGGATGCCACCATCAGCGATCAATTGATCCCGGCGCTGATTGCCGACGACGGCGGCACCGAAGGGAAGACTGAGGGGATGAGTGAGGTATTGACCGCTTGGGCGATTCCCACCTGGCTCACCGGCATCCGGCTGAGCATGTTGACGCCGGAGAAGCGCCCAACGATCCTAGCGTTCAAGCGCGAGGCCGCTGACGTCCTCTACCGGCACTTTTCCCAACGCGAGCGCGCCGGAGAATCACAGGGAGTGCTGGGCTTGCCTGCACCAGAATCAGCACAAGACCTGCAAGCGATGCAGGCGATGCAAATAGGCGTGCCAACACCACCTGAGCAGCCCGCACCGCCTCCGCTGACTGCCACGCTCGATGAGCGCATCGCCTATCATGAAGCCATGCTAGCCTTCTTACATTGGCAACAGGAGGTAGAGACCTGGCACACCATGACTGACGCCCGCCTTGACGGTATGGCGGCGCTGGAGCAGCGGGTCGAGATCGTCGAAGCGCAGATCGAAGCACAGATGGAGCAAGTGGAGGAAATTACCCGCCTGATGCCGGAGATGCTGGAACGGTTGGGATCACAGCCGCTCACTCCCAAACATCAATACGCGGTGCAGCAAGGGGTGGATCTGCTCGCCGATCTCACTGGCAAACGCCATGCGATGATCTACGACGAGCTGCGCCGCTCGTTCCATGTTGCCAAGTACGACCAGCTTCCAGAAGCCCGTTGGGCCGAGGTCATCGCCTGGTTTCGCCCGCGCATCCAGGCAGCGGAACGCCAGGCGGGGACGAAGGCGAAACACCATCCGTTCGATGAGGAGATGCCAGAACAGGGCAGTCTGTTCTAGGCTGACGGGAGCATGTTAGAGTGGTGACTGTTGGTGACCCATAGATTCATTCCAATTTCGCAGCAGTGGTAGCATGATGGAGGCGTACCTGCCACCATACCGCGTGATGAGATGTGAGAATGAGATGGGAGAAGGAAAGGAGCATGAACTATGAAAACTGAGCGGCAGATTCGTGAGTGATTGGACTCTCTGCGCAGCAAAGAAGCCGCGCTACGCGGGCAGGCGGCAGCGGCCTTCCAGCAGCAACAACCGCTCGAAGAGTCTGCGTATGCCAAACTCGCCGATGTCACCAGGGCTGCCGTCGCTGAACTCGAGTGGGTATGCGAAGACAGCAGCAGAGACTCAAGCGAGTGACACAATAGTCCTTGCGCAGTGGCGCCGATGGTGGCCGATGGTGTGGCCAGTGGAACCCACGTGACAGGATTCTGAACAGGATTCTGAAGAGCCTGGAGGCGCCTCTGGACGTTTCAACGGCTGTATGTCACACTGTAGATAAGCGATGTTTGCGCTCCGAGCGATTCTCTCGTCTGCGAGGCTAGCTCGTCGGTGCTGTCATTGGGGGCTAGCGGTTGCGTGGCAGCGCTCAAGGGAAGACCTCGAGCCGTCGGCATAGCCACCATGAGGAATTGGATACCCTACCATGTCACTCCTGTCTCTCCTTCTGCGAGATGGCTCTCTTGGGCCGTCCTCTACCTGGTTGCCCATTGGCGCCAACGTCTGGCTCTGGCAGCCGACCCCATTTCTTCCCGATGACTCCCTTGGTGAATCCAATGAGCGCGATCGCCGGGCTGCTCTAGCAGACCTAGCAGATCACCAAGGCCATGTCAGCCAAGTGTCAGCCAAGTCCGCTTCGCCAATACGCGATCATATCGGGTATGAGGCTGTCCCGGCGACCGACGCAGAAATCGCTTCAGTAGCCTTCTCCCACCTGGCCGAGGTAGCATGGACTGCTCAACCGACTCAGCTGCCCTCCGCAGAGCGGCAGACAGAGCGGCAGATTGAGGCGCCTCCTACGGGTGCCCCAGGAATCCATGCGATGGGCGCATTACAGCTGTGGTTGGAGCAAGATGCCCTGGCATATGCGCGGACGGTGCCAGTCGCGCTGGCGTTTGGCCTTCCCGACCTGATACAGCACACGACGCCAGTTCAGCTGCCGCTCCTCCCGACCGAGCCGCTGCCAATCGCCCAGCCGCTGCCACCGCCTTCCCTCGGTGAAATGGCCGTCGTCTGGCAAGATAGCCAGTGGCATCCACTCCATTTGGATCTGCTCAAAGGGACGGATGAGTCAGCCGGTGACTTGCAAGCCGAGATCGCCCAGAGACTCGCTGCACTGGCAGCTCCAGCGAGCTGGTATCCCTATTCGGAGATTCTCTCGACCTGTCTGGCCGGCGAGGAGACGCAACGTCGGCTCGAGCTGGAAGAGGCTCTAGCCAACGCGCGTGGACACAGCCACACCTCGCTGCAAGAAACGTTGGAGGCACTCGCCAGCGCCGCAGAACAGGCAGAATCGCTGCGCCAAGAGTTGGTCCGTGGTTTCGAACAGACCGAACTGTGGCATACGCAGTTGATCCAGCTGCGCCAATACGCGCGTGATCTGGCCGGAGCCTACTGGCGCTACTGGCAACAATCGGCACAACATGGCAACAAACCAGTGCGTAGCCTGCCGCCCATAGTGAACATCTTTCCCGACGCCAATCGCGCGGCGCCAATCCCCGCAGTACCGCCCGTCCACGCCGTTCTCGCCGCCTACAGCAATGCCCAGAGTGGGATGGATGGTTGGTTCAGCGCTGAGGACAGTCAGTTGCCTACCTTTACCCTCGTCGAGGAGAGTGGGGCGACTTCGGTTCAGGTGCGCCCGGATGAGTCAGAGATCGCGCCATCAAGCACCCTCATTCAATCGCTCTGGGACCAGGTTGTCAGCAAGTTTTCCGACCGCGATGGCGACGTATTTCTCGCGCTCCTTGCCCAAGCAATGGCGCCTAATCCCCAGGATCTGTTGGGAAACGGCACAGCTGGCGACCAGTCGCTCCAGATGATGTTGCGCCAGCAAAGTGGGCGTAACTCCCTGCGCGGCATGACCACCCCGCCTGCCGACCCCTCACGCTGGATCACCGCGGGCCTCATTTTGGATTATCGCGGCATCCGCCCCATCATGAAACGTGACAGCGCAGAGGCTGCGCCACGCCGGCATGGTCATCGTACCGAAGACCTCCTCGAAGTATCGCAGTGTGTCGCACGGATGCGCAACACCTGGGTGACGACAAATCAGGCGGTGACCAGCATTGAGGCGGCAGCCGAAGAAAGTGGCACGCGGCGGGGTCGTCCGGCACAGGGAGGCCAACGCAAGCAGGCAAAACGTAGCCGTAAGCGCGTCACGACCCGCGAGAGTCCACTCATTCTCATTCATGAGCAGATTCGTCAACATGAGGTCGATGGTGAGACTGGCCAGCAACTACCTGACAGTCCCTCGATGCCCATCATGTGGCGTTTTGAAATTGGCTCCTGGCTCAAGCCATTTCTCGAAGCGCCCAATATACAGATCGCCTGGCTGGTACAACAGGCGCTGGCCTATGACCCATATCGGGAGGTCTGGGAAAAGCGCCTAGCGCGCTATTTCCTCTTCCATTTACGATTACACGCCGGAGGCGGCGGGTCTTCCATCGCGCCCACAATAGGTCGGCTCATTCGTTCCCTCAGCTTGCCGCTGGATGAGCGTCACCCAGAACGCTCGCGTGCCCGCTTCGAGGACGCGATGAATCGGCTGTGTGCTGACAGCCAGATTGATGAGTGGTTCTATGAACCATCGAATCCGGAGTTACCCGCCCGCCGCTGGCTGCTAACCTGGCTCAATGACTGGCGTGTGCGCGTCTCGGTAGGTTCTTTGGAGCGGTTGCACCCGTCACTTGAGGATTTGCCAGCGCTCGTCGCTCCTGGCACGCCCATCCCGCGTACCAAAGCCGAAGCACTCCGCTTGTTACGAGAACAAGCCCAGCAAGTCAAGCGCGATACAACGCCTGGTGTATGATCCCGCCTGGTAGGAGCGATGAGAAAGGCTGGCAAGGACCGTATGAAGATTCGTGTCACCAGCCGCAGCTCAGATAAAACAGAGCAGTTGCTCTTGGTACTCCTTTCTCGCAGAGGGCTACGTTATCGTGTCCCTATTGCTACGGTATCCGGGCCGAAAAAACGTACAGAGGCTACGTTATCGTGTCCCTTATTTTTGGATAGAGCCATTTGAATTCCAATACTTCACTTTTTATAGTGCAAAATTCGGCGGCATTTCTAGACGCAAAATATGGCACTAGGGGCTTGTTCTCTGCGCGAACGGCTGGCACACTCTTTACTAGACGGTCGCTGGCATGGGCCTGCATAGATCGTCGAAATGTGCCCTTGACGCTACGGACCCCCCTCCCATAGCGTGTGATCAACACCTGAAATTATGGGGATCTTTCATTCGGACTGGGGGTGTCAAGTCAAATTGGCAAGTGCCCTGACACCCCTTGTTTTACGGTCTAGGCTAGGGCACACGATGACAAAGTAGACGAGAAGATGCTTTGCTGCTCTGATGGTCTGCACGGCGGCGAGAGCGCGATAAGCCCTGTACGTTTTGCAGGTTAACCTGGTTGACGAACCTTGAAAAACTCCGGCATTGTGCCCGCTAGCGATGAGTGGATGCAAACTATATCTTGCACTCACGGAATGTGCGACATCATTTGCACGCCAGCGGTTTCGGTAGTATACTAGGTTTCGTTCGAGGTGCCGGTATTCAGACCCGCGTCACGCTTGCCAATCTGGCGCAGGCAGGCAACGCTAAGCTACACATGGTGCGAGGGTACTGTCGTGTACGGTACCCCGACGAGGCAGACTATCGAGTGGCACCTTTATACACCTATCTCCGTTATCGCGGTGGACCTCGCAATACCAGCAAGCGGAAAGTGGGGGGAAGGGGTCACCGAGACAGATGTAGTCACGTGGACAACGGCAGGGTAGCGGCAGAGCAAAGCCGGTGATCGTACTGGTGAAGTGGTGAAAATGAGGTGGGGGCACAGATGACGAGTGGTATCCTGGTAGAGAATAAGCGACCACAGCAATCCGATGTGGATGTCACACCTGCTTATGCCCCATATCCCTGCCGTTCTCCTATCGTTGTGCTGCCTACAGAGCGCGGGGTTCAGAAGAACCGTGTATCCTCATTAGAGGTAGTGCTACGCCAGGTGTCACCAGCCGCAAAGTCATTACGATATAGCGTATCTTATTCCGATGTTTCGTTCCATTGTTTCCGGAACCCCATACTCCAGCTGCCCAGGTTTGGTGTTGGTCTCCGTCCCTATCCTCGGCGCCAGGTTGTTACCATGGCAGAGACGCTGCCGCACCTGACGACTCAGGCTTCGCGCACGGTGCGCACCAGCATTGAACCCCTTCTTGGACCGCGCAACGCACCTGCACACCCTATCGTATGTGCGAAAACACCAGGGCATCCAGGGCATGCAGAAAAGTCATGCGCCTCTTCCCGCATGAGAAGATGCCATGACTCGCTCTGCACTCCGCGCGAACGCGGTCCCGCCATACAGAGGTGTGCCGTAGCCACTGAAAGGTTAGAAAGGACCAAGCCTATGCAGTGAGGAGTTCAGGACGGCGCCGCCAGCACCGCTCAGGACTCACGAACCACGACTTCGAGGCATTGTATTGTTTTGCCTCACTACAACTGAAGAGCCAAAGTGGAGATTCATCTGGCATCAGGCAACCAATCGCAAAGGAACCACCTAATGTCACAGGGGGCAGTGTGCCCTCTTCTCCACACTTTCAACGCTTCGTGAGGAGCATAGCATACCACAACGCCGGTTGTCAATCCCCTCCTCCGACAGCGACTAGGATGGTATGGCCTCCGACAACGGCCAGGATACCCTATGTCTTCCGTGATGCCACTGTCCGTTCATCCGAGCCAATCGAGCCAATCGAGCCAATCGAGCCAATCGAGCCAGCAAAGGTCGGCCTCCGACAACTACGCTTTCCCAGCCACCTTCTATGGGGCGTCAACACTCTCTGAGCGCCAGCGTGCCAAAGCCCAGGCAGAACACTTCCGGGTACGTCGTGATAAACTCGCTCCCGCTGATCGAGAACGCCTAGAGGTGATGCAACGCGCCAATCACAATGGCTGGGCGCCGGAGATGGATGTACTCGTGCGCGAGTACGCCGAGCGTGGTGTTGCCCTCTCTCCTGAGCAAATGCGTACTGCCTATCAGCGCGCCAAACGCGATCACCTGAAAGCGCTCGGCGCCATCGGTGTTGATAGCCGCGATTATCTGCACGGGCGCTGGCTGGCCTACAAGGGCGCGAAAGGACCAGCACGGGTGACTGGTCATGCCGGCGACGGGCGTGGCGCGCCCAACTTCGTGATGCTCATCGAGAAAATGCGCGGATTCTGCTACCGGAACTGGAAAAAACGCGGTAGTGGGCAAGACTGGATCACGGATGAGTGGTATCACGAACAGGTGAAACTGGGCAAGATGATCGAGCGCAGCCGGGTGACCGCCTGGCGCCTGCTCAAGGACCCGGACATGCAGCGCTTCATCGTCAAAATTCCACGCGACCGCTACGAAACGCGCCGTGTGGCCGGCGCCCGGTGGAACGCCTGCTATCTCTACTACATCGCCCTTGAGGACCCGCTACTACCCGAGGATGTCGAACCGATCAGGGAGCGGATGCGTGAGCTGCTCGATGGCATGATCCCCGCCAGCGGGGCTGCTAGCGAAGCCGCTGACCACACACTGCTTCCTGGTGCTTCGTCAGCAAAGCACCGTTACGAACTGCACGATGTAAGTGAGGCTTCGGCTGATGGCTCGGCTGACGTCCACCGCGAAGGCCCCGCCGAGGACGCCGACAAAGCGGCTGATGCTCTTGACGGGCACTCAAGTCCGCAGGAATCCTCTTTTTTGACCGATCCTCGTGAAACTCTCAGTGCTGTTTCAACGCGCAATGCTGAATGCAGTTTCAACACGCAACCGCAGACTATGTATTCTGACACCAATACTCCTGAGCAAGACATACGTCGATCACACTCCCAAGAGGAGGCAGAGTCAGAGACAGCCACGCCAGGAAGCGGGAATTCATGGGATATCGCAGCACTCAGTGACGAAAAAGGGTCTATAGGCGGCGCGACTATAAGAAAGTTGGCAAGAGAGCAGCAATCTCGAACAGACGAAAATCCAGCAAATGTAGGCGCTCACATCGAACAAAATCAATCAATCACCGTAACAGTTGAAACTGCCGCCGCACCACCTGCTGGCCCTGTGCAACGTGAAGCAAGCGGAACAAGACCTGATGTGGCTCGTGGGCATGCAGCCCAGCAGTACATCACTGGTATCGGACGCGCCATGGCTCAGCAGACGCCGGCGCGCGATGTAGAACACCAGGCGCGCCTTGCAGTAGTCAAGGACATCATCGGGCCGCGCGCCATGCGCTACCTGCTCGAGTTCGAGCGAAAAGACGCACTTCACACTGGCCTCTCACCGGACCAACAACTGCGCAGCGCCGGCTACGCGGTCTGGTCACTGGCTGATCTGCTGGTGGGCGCCGACGCGCCGGAGGAGGCGCTGTTGCCGTTCATCACCTGGATGCGCAATCGCGTCCGGCGCAGCCGCAGGCGCGATCCCCGCTTGGGCACGCCAGTACCCTTCGACCACCCCTCAGGCTATTGCCTGACGGTGGCCCGCAGTCTGATCGCGCGCGCGCGCAAGGTTGGGTGGCTGTGCAAGCAGGAGGATGACCTGGAGCAGGCGATAACCCAACGCAAAGCCGAAATTGAACGGTGGGCACAACGCCTGACACAGCAGAGCGATGCCGACGAGGAGAGTGGTTTCGCGAACGGCTTCGCACGTGGCGGGGATGAGCGGGCGATCTACCATGCACGCCGACGCGAGCAAGATGAGGCGTTCTATCAGGCTTTTCTGGCTGTGGAAGCCGAAGCATGTGACGAGTGTGGCGAGCACGAAGGGAACTTCGCAGGGCGAGAGTCGAGTCAAGAGCATACAGACACCATCGCCTACCAGAGCCACCACATGACGACGCTCACGTCGCCGCAGTCGCCGCACAAGCCTGCGACTCCAGGAATCTCAGCGGTAGTAGCCGCCCCAGAGAGCACACCTACCGCTGAGGTGACACCACAGCCGGCGCTGTGGGAGGCGTTGAAAGAACATCTCCGTGGGCAACTGACACGTGGGGAGATGATCGCCTGGATCAACGGGGCTGAACTGGGACGAGCCGCCGATGGGTCATGGATCGTCTGGAGCACCAGCAGCGGCCATCGCGACCAACTTCGCCGACGTTATCGTTCCTTGCTTCAGGATGGGCTGAACGCGATGGTTGGCCATCCGTGTCGGCTCGTTATTTATCCGAAACCAGTGAGGCATGCACATGCAACCGGCGATCACGATGGGAATCGTTTGCACCGATTCCAGAAGCGTCGAGTGGACCGTCAGCCCATCCAATGAGGGGCAAAATGAGCGAAGTTGTCATAGCCCGCAAAGTACTTGGTGAATATGCCTAAGTGGTGCATCCGCTAAGTTTAGGCCACTCGTGGCACGAAACCTGGGCGATCAGGAAACGCAGATCCGCGTGCTGACCAATCTGGGCGTGATCGCGAGTCGGCGTGGCGACGACGTGCAGACCGAAGCCTATCAATACGAAGCGCTCGACCTGGCGCGGGCGATCGGGCACCGCGAGATGCTGGCCGTGTTACTGGCGGATTTGGGGGAATTGGCGGGCAAGCGTGGCGACTATCAGCAGGCGACAACGTTGTTGGAGGAAGCGCTGACCGTGGCGCGAACGCTCGATCATCGCCATGTGCTTGGCTATACCCTGGCGGAGTGGGGAGAGGTCCAGTTGTGGCAACAGCAGTACGCTGAGGCCGCTGCTGCGTTTGCTGAAGCCATCTCCGTCGCTCGAGAGGCGAATGGGCAAGAAATACTTGCGGTTGCCCTCTATGGGTTGGCACGGGTCGCAGAGGCGCGAGGCAACTATCAGCAGGCGCATGAACAGGGACAGGAAAGTCTCCAGCTCTTTACTGCGATGGATCATGACAAAACGGCGGAGATCGCGCAGTGGTTGGCCCAGCTACCCCAGCTACCCCAGCTACCCCAGCTACCCCAGCTACCCCAGCTACCCCAGCTACCCCAAGTGCCCCAGCTACCCCAAGTGCCCCAGGAGTCGCCGCTGTCGCGATCTGCCGCAAACAACGAACAGTAATCTATTGCGTGGCGGACCACAAATAGCGACGAAACCGCGCCGGGATGAGCCTGAGAGCAGTGGATCCGACGTCCTGCAGTGACCAGCGACAGTGGAGTGGAGCGAGAAGGTCACCGCTGCAACGGATGTAGATCAACCGCCAGCAGACTGCGATACCAACGGACGCGTTCTACTCGCCCGCTGACTACCACCACGTGCGCCTGGTGGATCGTCTGATGCAGGTCCTGCGTCAACCGCGGCGGCAACGCGACCGGCAAGCGTTCCGTCTCGTCTTCGATGACCAAAAAGCCCATGCCCTTCGCCGTGGGCGGGCGCTGCGCCGAGACCACCCAGACGGCGAGGCGCACCACCGCTCCTTCCGGCAACTCCGCCAGCACGGCAATCGGTTGCACCTCTGCCGACGCAGCGCGCCGGTAGAACGCCAGCGGATGGGGACCGCTGCTCAAACCCATCAAGCCGTACTCCAGTTCGAGCCGCTCTTGGCGCGTCAACGCTGGCAAATGAGCCACAGCCGATCTGTTCCTCTCGCTCTCATCGCTCTCGGTGGAGCGAGCAGAAAGGTAAGCCACCGGCAACTCCCAGATGAACGCCAATTGTTCGATGTGTTCACGGTGTCCGATTGGCTCCATTGGCCCCAACAGTTCCACCGACTCCATAGGCTCCACTGGATCGCTAGCATCCAGCTCAGCCCACGCTGCCATCACGCTGGCACTTCCCTGGCCCTGCGGCGTCATCTGCATCTGCATCATCTGAGCGTTCTGGTCACTGCATTCTCCAGTGCGCGAGCGTCGGATGCCAGTCAGTATGGTTGTGCGATGGCTACTACGACGACCGCCAGTACCAAAACCGGTCTAGCCACGACGGCTGCCATGACGGCTGCCATGACGGCTGCCATGACGACCTCGGGCCGGTGCGAATACTGGCAAGAGGTCGTGCAACTGCCAGAGCCCCTGCCGGCGCTCCATCCACGGAACAGACTTTCGCAGGCAGCCATGGTGCCTACAGGAATCAGTGCTGATCCGTTATCATGAGTGAGGACACCAAGTGTGCTGCCACCTTGCCTTGCCTTGCCGAAATTGCCAAACAGTGTGAACTACCAAACAGTGTGAACTACTAGACTGCACCCTGCCACTATTCCATGCTAGTCTTTTGCTCGGTTCTTCTGATGACGGTGCAAGCGAGTGCGCGTATGCTGCGCGCCATCCTCCTGCTGCCCGTCTGTTCCTGTGCTGTTCCTGAGGTCGAATGAACGGATCTTCCTGCTGATGGAGAAAGGCTTATCTGCATGCCTCCTGTGCAAAGTTTCCCTAACTTGGGTAATCTGCGTAGTCTGCGTAGTGTGCCCACGAACCGCAGCGTGGCTCGTGCGAACACGCGTATCAATTCCGGCAGAGCTGGCACCCACTCGCTGCGCCGATTCGCCTCCTCCTGGACGCGGCAATTCGTAGCGATCACCGCAGTGGCGCTGATCCTATTGACCATCACGGCTCCCGCATATGCGTCTGCTGTTTCTGTACACCCACCACTCCCAACGTCAGGGCCCGCTAGCAGCGCATCGAGCGGGACCAGAACACCGAATCTACCCAACGCCCATCACCTGGCAACTACAACGATGCATCTGCCTCCCCCTGCCAAACTCAAACCGTTTACTCCAGCCAGGAGCCTCCAGCCGTTTGAGCGCACGAACACCGCCCAACAGCCCTCGTTTACCATCACACTCGCTATCAATCGCGCGGTGACCGCCACAATGCCTGATGGGCGGCTCACGGTCTCTGTGCCAGCCGGCGCAATCACTGCTGCAGACCTCGCGGCGCTCAGTAGCGATGGTGACGGAACTGATAGCAGAAAGGGAACCACGGCAGTCGCACAGATCGCGCTGCGCATTACGCAGGTGGCTCCAGCCAGCGGTTCAAACACCGCTGGCACGGTGATTTCCTTTGGAACGTACACCATTGCTGTCGTGGATGGCAACGGCCATCTGGTCGCTCATGGGCTGCGCCAGCCCATCATGCTGACCCTCCACTTTCGCAAACAAGAGGCAGCGTTTGATCTGGACCATGCCTTCGTGGTGTTCAATGATGGAGCCATCACCCTTCCTACCGATCACGATACGGCCAAACAGACCCTCTCGGTCACGCTCCCGGCTGATAGTTCGTTGCAGACGCCAGGCACGAACGCGGGCCACGTTGGCACGAATACGGAGGCAGGTTTCTCCGTACTGCAATCCTTCTCTTCGTTGTCGTCACTGCAATCCAGCCCAAACTTTACGACGTTGAGTTGGGATACAAATCCAGCGCTCGCCCAATACGGAGCACCTGATACCGCCAGCCGTGGAATGAATGCGGGCGCGTTTGCTACCACTATTCCCATCGAGGTGCCCTCGGGCCCGGGTGGTCTAATGCCCCCTTTAACCTTGCAATACAACAGCGCGAATGTGAGCGATCAGCATTCACCCCGGGCACCGGCGAGCTGGGTCGGCGAAGGCTGGACCCTGGATCTGGGGAAGATTAGCTGGTCCGAACACAGCCCAGCGACGAGCCAGTCCGGCGTTGGCTGCTGCTCGTTTCAAGATGAGTGGCACTGGACCGATCCCTATGGCGTCAGCACCGATTTGATCCCCCCCACCAATGCGACCGCGCTCTTCTATGATGACAGCCCGAACGGCATCACGCCCAGCCCCATCCAGTGGCAGGCGGCAAGCGAGAATTACGCGCAGATCTTCTCGATCAATGGCCCCAATGCGCTTCCCGATGATGTCCAGAAGCCGCCCTGTTTTCAGATCTTTTTGGCGAATGGCCTCGAAGAAGAATATGGCTGCACTGCCGATTCCTTGCAGTGGTACAAAACCAGTGGCACCAGTTGTCAGCAGCATTGCGATGGTGGAGATTATGTCGCCAACTGGCTCCTCGATAAGATCGTGGATCCCTTTGGCAACACCATCACTGTGACGTATCAGCGCTCGTCCAGCGGAACGGATACCGAACTCAGCACCATCACCTGGGATGCACCTTCGCCAGGACAACAACAACTTCACCGGGTCGTGTTCAACGCGACCACCAATCCGGCGCATGTGACCAACACTCCCAGCAATTGTAATCCCGGCACAAGCTTCCGCTGTGATGATCCCGTGGATCTGTCCGGGTCAGGCGGACTGGCCGCTCCCAAACTGATGGGTTCGATGGCGCTCAACTCCCTCCAGGTCCAGACGCTGGTTGGAAGCTCCTGGTCAACCATTCGCAGCTATCAGTTCTCCTATGAGGAGTCCGGTCCGCAGACGATCACCGATTCGGTCACCAACAAGGCAATGTCGGTGGCAGGCTTCTTCGATCTGACCAAAGTGCAGGAGGTAGGCACGGATGGCGTCACCTCGTACCCGCCAACGACGCTCGGCTATGCGACGCTGACCGAATACTACGAAGACAGCACCTACCAGCCGCAATCCCTGGCCAACTGTGGACCGAGCTGGAACACTGGGAACGGTGGCGCGTGTTTCCTCTGGAGCCAGAGCTACGCCGGCAACAGCCGCTATCTGGCGACCATTGATAACGGGCAAGGGTTGCATCAGGCCCTCACCTGGCAAAATGCGCGCAACAACACGCATGGCACCCCAGCCGGTGGCTCACCAGCCAATCCATTCTACTGCAATACCAACCAGGCAGGATATCCCTGCAACGCCGCTGACGACCAAGCCTGGAGCCGCATCGTGCTCACCGAGCTAGATAAGGCGGTGACGGTCAGCTATCAATATGGTCAGGGCGGCTACGTGTATAGCTATCCCATGACCACCTCAACGGTGTACAGCTATCTGCTCACCTATCCCCTCGCGGCAGAGGACTGTGGTGACTGTGTGGCCGGGATGTATTGGGGTGACCAGACGGACACGGACTTCCTCGATTATTACAATGAGCGCTTCATGGGGTTTGCCCAGGTCAGTACCTCACAGTCGGATGGCTCGGTCCAAGTCCACAATTTTTATGCAACCGAGGGCATCGGCGTGTATGATGCCGCGAAAGTGACCAACTGCCCCAGCGCTAACGGCGCGCCCGGTTGTCATGCTGCCCCCTGGTGGGATACCGACAATGTCGCCCATGGCTGGCAGTTCGATGAGAAGGACTATGCAGACGACGGCACGACCTTGCTCACCGAGGAGAGCGATGTGGCCAATCCCGTGTGTCCACCCGTGGGGGTCAGTCCTACGCCTCAGTACTACAGTTTTGGTCCGTGGGACGGCAACCTGGTCGCCGAACTGGATCACGGCAATCCGGTCGCGGTCTGCGATGTGCAACATGGGGCCATGAACTCCTATGACTTTGAAGGATCAACCAGTGATGTCCAGGAGAATGTCTCGTACCTGTATGATGGCTTGGGGCGTATCGTTGAGGAAACCCAACAAGACTTTACCAGTGGCGCGACTCCCAAGGTGATCGAGACCAAGACAACCTATGTGTGGGAAAGCGACCTCAATATCTCCCCCAGCGGATGGCAAGAAGGGGCCTATAAGATCGATGCGCCAGCGCAGGTTGCGGTGGAAGATGGGAACGGCCATCGGGTCTCCTGTGAACGCTGGGAATATGACTATGACGGGTATCAAACGGGTCAGGTTCCAGGGCATATCCAATTGGGCCAGAATTATGTCACGGACGGGACGGAACTGGTGACGGCAGATGATCGCTACACCAGTTGCGGCTCCGCGCCATCATACACCCCGGCGGGACTGCTGCAAACGACGTATGATTATACCGGCCAAACCAGCGGCAACGGTCTGGGCAACGGCACCCTGGAAGGCATCACCACGCCGAACGCCAATGCGGGTGCGCCAGGTCAAACCAAATGTGTCACGCAGGACAACAACTACGCCGAGAGTTATTGCATCAACACCGATGCGCTTACCGGCTATCTGGTCACGGGGGTGACGGCCTGGACAGGGGTCACCCCTGGGGCGCCCACCATTCTGACCAACAGCACCGATTTCGACTCGTCGGCGGCGTATGGCTATGGCCTCTGGCCCAAGTACACGACGGACGCCAATAACCAGAACACCACTACTACGTACGACGCCTTGGGACGGGTGACCGAAATCGCGCAGCCAGGGGATACAGCCGCCGCACCCACCACGAGCTACGCCTATACCACGTTCTGCCCAGCGACGGGCGCCGCCGCGCCGTGTGTCGAGATCGATACGACCCAGCGGCTGAACAGCACCACGAAGGTGACCACGCGCGCGTTCTACGATGGCGCCGGTCGGCTGGTGGAAACACGCACACCAGCGGCCAACGGCCAGGATAGCGTGCAATATACCCTCTACGGCACCTTGGGACGCCTGGCCTACCAAAGTGTGCCCTATTTTGTGCCGGCCTACACGGGGGCGCCAGGAGCAACGGCCTACTCTGTGCCCGACTTCAACCAACCGGGATCATCGCTCGATTACGACGGCCTGGGGCGGATCACCTATGCCTACAATGCGCTGGGCAACTACACAAGCTTTAGCTACGTCATCGTTGCGGGCGTGGGCAGCGACAGCGCGCACTATGTGCAAGTACTCGCGCTAGATGCCAACAATCATGAAACCGATACCTTGACCGACGCACTCGGGCGGGTGACCTATGCTCGCTCCTACACTGGTAACAGTCCTAGCACCTGGGCGATCTATGCCACCACCGCGTATACCTATGACGCGGCTGGCCGGCTGCTCACAACGACCGATCCATTGAATAGGGTAGCGACCCGCACCTACGACACGGCGGGGCGACTGACGAGCCTCTCCGATCCCGATCTGGGGCTGACACAGTACTCCTATGATGCCAACGGCAACCCGACCAAGATCACCGGACCGATGGCGACTGCGTATCTGTTCTATGACAACCTGGATCGTAGGACCGCTCTTGGCCCGAATGCCGATGGCAGCAATCCCATCGCCACGTGGAGCTATGACTCCGCCACCAATGGCAAGGGGCGGCTAGCCACCGAGACTTTCTCCAACCCAGGGATCGTCAATGGCGCCGTCGGGGAATACGACTACGCCTATGATGCACGCGGCGATGTCACCAACTGGACGATGATGATTGGGACGAGTAGTGCCAATGAGGTCAAGTATCCCTTTAGCTTTGGCTACAATGATGCCAATCAGCAAACCAGCGTCGTCTATCCCGATGGCGATACCGTGACCAAGACGCTCAGCCCGCAAGATCAATTGAGCAGCGTCACTGAAACGCTGGGCAGCGCGACCACCACGCTGGCCAGCGCCATTGGCTACAGTGGCTTTGGCGGAGCCGCCGGGCTACCGACGAGCGCCCAGGTCGGCAATAACAGCTCCACCTGGACCTTCTCGTACAACAGCGTGCTCCAATCCATCGAAACACAGGTGCAGAGTGCGAAGAGCATCTGGTATGACCAGAAAGTGACCTACGATCCAGTCGGCAATACCCAGGCCGTGGATACGACGTTGCCTACCGGCACCGATAACCAGCAGTTCTGTTACGATGAACTGGATCGGTTGACCTCGGCTAGCACGAATACCACAACCCCCTGCGGCACCCAATCCGCAGGAACGTTGTCGGCAGCTAACTATACCGAGAGTTTCACTTACGACCAGAACAACCGCCTGACCACTGGGCCGCTGGGCAGCTACACCTACGGAAACGTGGTGCCTGGCGATGCGGTGACGGCGATTGGGCCCTCTTACACGGCGGCCTACAACACGGCGGGCGACATGACGTGCCGCTCACTGATCGTCACGCTGCCTTGCAGTGCGTCGACGTCCTCCACCACGATGTCCTATGACATCCTCAACCGCTTGCAGGGCTGGCAGGACGAGCCAACCAAACCGACGATGACTGCACAATATTCGTATGACGGGGAGGGCAACCGGGTCCAGCAGGTGAGGACCAATCTGGCCACACAGACTTCCACAACCACACAGTACATCGGCGCGTATGAGCAAATCAGTACGACCGGCGGGACAGGTGGTACGAAGACCACCACCAAATACTACGATGCCGGCGTAGTCACTGCGGTGAGCGTCAATGGCGCCATCTCCTATCTCGTGCAGGACGCCCTGGGTAGCATCAATGAAGCAATCTCCAGCAGTGGCAACACGGCATTGGTAACGGCCACTCAATTATTCACGCCGTATGGCGGGACGCGCTACACCACAGGGTCGATGCCGACGGTAATCGGATTCACTGGGCAGCAAGGGGATCCAAGCGGCTTGGTCTATATGAATGCACGCTACTATGATCCACTGGCAGGGCAGTTTACCAGTGCCGATACAGTGCAAGGGCCAAATCGCTTTGGCTATGTGGCTGGCAATCCCACCTCCTTCACTGACCCCACTGGGCACACGGGGTATCGCGAGACTGGCGAGGCGATATCAGCGCTGGAACGGGCGTTGGAGTCTGCGGCCAAGGTCGCTGAGGCGGAGGCAACGTACAATGCCGCCGCAGAAGCAGCAGCTCGGGCGCTCGCGGAATTTGAGCAAGTGAAGGGCCTCGGACTCGAAGAGGCAGGAGCTGCCTGGGGAAACTACCAAGCAGCCAGGAATGCCGCAGCCGCTGCGCGCGCGTCGCTGAATTCGGCACGCGCGATGGCAGAGGCCGATGCGGCCCTGGCGAAGGCATTGAGCGGCAGACCGCAGTCGTCGCGATTTGGTGGCTTCGTGCCGATGGCGATCCTGAACATCTCAGAGTTCCTCTTCAAAGACATTGCGTGGGGCTATCTCCAGGGAGAAGGTACCGTGCCTGGCATGGAGCAATACAAGGATCCCGATGCCGTTGCGGGGGGCGCGCCGCTGCCGGGTGAGGCCGGCTACGAAGAACCCTATCCAGCGGCCTATGCCTATACGACTGACCAGCCACCGCCTGATCCGGGGCAGAATGGCATCGCCATCGCGCCAAACGTAGGTAGTTGGACCTGGACCGATCCGTTGGAACTCGACGATCCCTACGCCGACATTCTGGAATCCGTGGAGTCCACTTCGACGCCCGCAGAGACGCCTGATGTCTGGGGGCCGCTGCCCGTTGGGCCAACGGCGCCGGCTGCACCGGCGACACCAGCGCCTTCCACAGCCCCAGTCGCGCCACCTGCGCCAGCAGCACCGTCGGCGCCGGATGCGCAGCCTGATCCAGATTTCCCTTGCTGTTGAGAGCTGGTGGCGCTGAGCAGGATTACCGGAGCAGTAAAGCATTGGTGAGGGACAGAGAAGCCCTCACCGATGCTGAGTTCTGTATCGCTGCTGGCCGAGAGTGCTGTGCCCGGATCTCATGGAGACTGTTACGGGTCCAACTCGCGGGGCGCTGTTGCAAGTGCTGGCGCTGGTCCACTCCAGCACCTCTCTCAATCGGCTCGTGTTTGTCTAGCGGCCCCACCTTGCCTTTGATCTGCGGCACATACAGCTTACAGGCGCGCGGCGCAATCCCCAAGCTGGCCACGAAATCCGCAAAGAGCGGGTTCCAGCGGGGTGCCTTGACCTCCTTCTCCAGCAGCACACTTTTCATGCGGTCCGTCCGGTCGGTCAACACGGCGCGCGGCACGCCGCCAGTATACTCAAAGGCTGCCCAGACACCGCTGAGACAACGAATCAGGGTTGGTGTATCCGCGCGTTTCACAAAGGTCACGAACCGCATCCGCGAATAGCACACGATACCTCGTCATAATTAGCCGGACACAGGTGGGGCACAAAATTGCGCTGTTTTCGCCACTTCCGTGAGGAAATCTATCCAAAAATTGGCCTACAGCAGCAGGCGGGCAAGTGCAAAATTATGCTCCGCCCTTTTCCGGGATTTTATGACGAGGTATCTGGCTTCTCAGGCGCTTCTCACATGCCGACGGTGTGAACGCTCACTAGAGAAAAAGTGTGCCACTTGGCACACTTTTTTGCCTTCGCTGCCACACGTCAAGCAGCGGCATTGCTTTCATAGCTCGTACGCCTGTTAGCGCTCTCAGGGTGAGGCCGTGCCCCTGCTGTGCTATGAGTGACACGAGGGACACGAGGGACACGAGTGATGAGATTGAGGAGCAAGATCCGTACAACGACCAGTACGCGCCTTCGCCTTGCCCTTGATCACCCTCCTACGATCACCTAACCCCTCACGTTCCACTCCCTCGGCGCGTTGACCGTGCAGTGACTAGTTCCCAGGAAGATACTTGTTGCCTGGTACGCGGGAGAGACCGAATGGATCGATTACGAGTGCTCATGACGATTATCCCGCAGACGGGGACGTCCACGAGGTACTGGTTTCAAGAGTTCCTCGCGCCACCACCACTCGGGCGCAATCCAGCCCGTTGACAGTCGCTCCACATGCGGATCGCCACGCTCATGTGCCGCCTTTGCCCGACGCGCTGTCGTCATCCGTGAGGTCCGGAACTTCTCAGCCGCTTGTCGTGCAGTAAGCGAAGCCATTACCGACACTATAGACAGCATCACCCTATAAAATCAAGCTGCCACCAACATGTCTCATAACGCCGTAGGACCACGCCGAAGGATGTGCGTCAGTGCGCGGTGGAATCCTCTGCGAGGTGACCACAAGCGTAAAGCAGGATACGGCAAAGCCGGACCGGCAAGTTTCTGGTTCGATGCGCTGGCCGCGACAGTGCGCGACCAGCGGTTTTCGACACGGCGAGGACTGCGGGGAAAGTCAGGTCGAAAAGACGAGCATTAAAGACGAGCATTGGAGTATTTTGTCGGCCATGGAGTTGCCGAGGGGTTCAGCGGAGATTCAGCGGAGATTCAGCGGAGATTCAGCGCAGGTTCAGCGGGGGTTAGCGAGTACTCAGGGGTTCGTGTTGTCGGCGTATGATCTCTTGAGTTGGCTGCGTGGGCCAGCAGAGAGGAGCATCAGTCATAGCGCGGCAGCACCTTAGCTTCACCGGCCCCACCGAAAGAACTGCAATAATGCCTGCAATGCACTTCCAAATTCCTGCATGGTCGGCCAGCGTTCTTCGGGTGCAACGGCCAGCGCCCGCTCGACCACACTGACCAACTGTGGATGAGGATCGTAGAGGAAATCATCAAGGTGAAAGGGATTCTGCTCACCGTGGGCCACGAGCAACTCTTCGAACGTCTGCGCCTGCTGGTAGGGGAGCGCGCCGGTGAGCATCTGGAACAGGCACACGCCTAGCGCATACACGTCGATCCGCGTATCGAACGGCTTTTTCCCCAGGAGTTGTTCGGGCGCCATGTAATCGAGCGTGCCCATGAGGCCGGATACGAATCCTTGCCCCGTCCATTGCCTGATCGGGGGTACCGCCGTTGCTTCAAGCCTCGTCGGGCTGCTGGAGAACTCCTTCCATGCGTGTTCGAGCGATGGGTCAGCTGAGGAGTCAGTGCCTTTTGGCAGCCACGCAAAGCCAAAATCGAGGACCTTGAGACACCCATCCGCAGTGATGAAGAGGTTCTCTGGCTTGAGGTCGCCATGAATCAGACCGACTGTCTCGGTCGCGTAGGCCAGGGCCTCTGCCGTCTGCCACGCCAACCACACCGCTTCGGCTGGGACTAACCGTTTGCGCTCGCGCAGCATTGCTCGCAGGGTGAGGCCGGCGAGATACTCCATGACGATATAATAGCGATCGTGCCACTGACCGGATGCGTAGTACTGGATGATATGCGGATGGGTGAGTTGCTGCAGCACCTCCGCCTCGCGCTGAAACTGGTGTACAAACGACGCCTGATCAGTAAGAGCGGCGTGCAGAACCTTCACGACACAAAGTGTATTGGTCGGCAAATGACACGCTCGGAAGACCGTCGCCATCGCCCCTTGACCCAGTTCCCAGTCGAGCTGATATTGGTCGAAGACGTCGCCCGGTCGCAACCAACCGTCATCCATACACCGATTCCCCGGTGTTTCGCGGAGCGCTGACCACGAGCCGCAATCCGGCACGCCTCGTACGCCAATAGGCCTCCTCAGCCGCGAGGACAAATGGCAGTAAAGCGGCACGCCACTGCTCCTCCAGCGCGCCGTCGTGCAGCCCTGGTGTCCCGCCAATACCATTGGCTTCGAGCTTCGTAGCGTTCACATAGACGCGTGGTTGGAGCGGCGTCCAGGTAGCCTCATGCCCAACCTTACGGGTGAGAAACACAGGAATTAAGCGTTCTGCTCTCCAGAGGAGATCGTTGTTCCACACACACTCCCAACACTCCTGCTCCTCCTGGGGCGACTGGCACACATGCAATGAACCTGTTTCACAAGCCAAACCCACCGGTATCGATATGACCTCGGTCGAGAGTAGTCCAAACCAGGGCCAAGTCTCCCCATGCAAAGCGTCCATTTTGAACCTCCTCTGCGTTCCTCTCGGTGTGTTCTCGGTGCGCTCGCCGGGAGCGCCAGTGTGGCCGTGCCGACACCCGCGTTGCAGACTCAGGGCCACCAGGGCCATTTATGGGTCATTTTCCATGTCCATGATAGTCCGTCAATCACAGCCCTTGTCGGCTCCGACGATTTCCACGCATCTCATGTCATCATATCATCATGTCATGTGGGCGTTGAACTTGGCTGACCGTTTCTACTTTCTACCATCAGAACCGCCAGAGGGCCACTGGCTTTAGCCAGGTGGGTGAATGGCGGGTGGCTCCAAAGTACTCAAGAGCCATGAAAGTACCAACACCTCTTCTTGCTTGCCACTTTCGCGCCGATGCGCAAGAATGAACGATCATGAGCAATGAAACGACGCACCACAAGACGTTCAAGTATCAATTGGAGCCAACGCCTGAACAAGAACAGGCGTTGGAAACCGTCTTGTGGCGTTGCCGTGAACTCTACAATGCAGGCTTGCAAGAACGCAAAGAAGCCTGGGAAAAGTGCAGCGTTTCTATTACTTTTGCTCGCCAGTCTGCGCAACTGCCCGCCATCAAACAGGCACGGCCTGAATATGGCGATGTGAACGCCCAGGTGTTGCAAGATGCGTTGCATCGGCTGGACAAGGCATTTGAGCGTTTCTTCCGTCGCGTGAAAAATGGCGAGAAGCCAGGATACCCGCGTTTTCAAGGGAAAGACCGCTATCATTCCTTTACTTATCCTCAGGTGGGTGCGCATGGTGGAGCGCAAATAGATGGTTGCCTGCTCAGTCTCTCGAAGATAGGCTGTATCAAGATACGCTTGCATCGGCCAGTGGAAGGCATCCCCAAGACCGTCACCATCTCCAAAGAAGCCGATGGCTGGTATGCGTGCATCTCCTGTGAGGGCGTGCTGACGCAGCCGTTGCCGCAAACGGGCAAGGTCACTGGCATAGATGTGGGGCTGAAGGTGTTCTATGTCACGGCTCAGAACGAGGTCTGCGAGAACCCGCGTCACTTCAGGAAAGCCGAGGCCGCGTTGCGCCGCAAGCAACGCAAACTCGCCCTCTGTGAAAAGGGCAGCAAGAACCGCGAGGAAGTCAAACAACAAGTTGCCAAGCAGCATCAGCAGGTGAAGCGGCAACGAGCCGACTTTCATCACAAAGAATCGCTGCATCTCATCAGAGAGTACGACACGATCTATCTGGAGGACTTGCAGGTGAAGAATATGGTCAAGAACCATCACCTGGCCAAGTCCATCTCCGATGCTGGGTGGGCACAGTTCCGTCGCATACTCGCATGTAAGGCAGCATGGGCCGGTAAGCGAGTGGTTGCGGTTCCTCCACACTATACCAGCCAGGTCTGTAGCCGTTGTGGCGCCTATGTCCAGAAAAGCCTGTCGGTCAGAACGCATATCTGCCCGGAGTGTGGCTTGGTGTTGGACCGCCACCACAACGGCGCGCTCAATGTGTTGCAGGTTGGGCTGGAACTGGACCAACAGGCAATACAGCGCATAGCAGAACAATCGCAGGCGGGGGCACCGCCTTCGGGGGGTAACGTAGTGGGATGCCACAAGCGTTCTCCGAGAAGCCCCGTGCGTTAGCACTGGGGAACATGTCACTCTACCACTCCGGTTGCCTCACTGCGAGAACTGGGCAACGGAGCTGTCCCCATGATGCAGAGGGAGACTGGCCAACTTCGGAGCTGAATTCGCCGAGTCCAAGCAGCCCCTGCATTTATGTGCAAAGTCGCTGGGTTAGTAGGAACCATACGTTGTGTGGTTGTTCTCCCCAGGCTCCCTCAAGACCTGTGCTGAGCTGGCGGCTCCTGGCGCATGCTCACGCAGACGTGCAGCTAGCTGATCCAAAGCGACATTGACATCGGCGACGAGTGGCCCTAATCGGGTCAGTTTCAACGTATCCGGAACACGTTCTCCATACTCGCCACGGGCAAATTTACGGATCGCCTTGCCAATTTCATCACGCGTCTGCTCATCTTCGGCGACGTAGGATCGCAGGAAATCGGTCATCACTCTGAGCAATGTGTCACTTTCATAGTAGCCTGTCCGCGACCCCTCGCGGTCGACCGGCAGCTCGGTGAGTAACAGCAATTCGCTATAGGACGAGCCGGCAGGAAGTTGCGCTTTCAACCGCTGGGCGCGATGGCTCAGGATCAGATTCTGTAACCCTTGCACCCATCTTTGCCAGCGCCCGATCGCCAGAATGGCGCGCTGGCCGTCTACGACCCGGTTGGCAAGGCTTTGCAGGTGACCATGAAAGACCATCATCTCGGTGTTCTCTTGCCAGGTGGCCGGTGGCTTCTCGAGGAGGATGGGATCCGGATGGGGTTTCCTGACCAACAGGGTATTGAGGATGGTCGCCGTGCGGGCAAAATATTGCCGCCGTTCCTCATCCTGTTTGACCATCTGTTGGAGCGCACGATTGATTTCGGCGCGTTTGTTCGCCAGATCTTCCTGGACATCACGATCGCGCAATGCCTGCATGACGCCCATATTGGTGAGGATGCCAAAGACCACGACTGCCGTGGCCAGAATGACCGGATGGAAGAGCAGATCGACAATGACCGCGACACCGCGTTCACCCGGCGCCGCCGTCGCGGCTGACAGGCCCGATGCTACGTCGGTCGCCAGGACAGTGGGGCTCTGCGGCACAATCAGCACAATAGCTAACAAGAGGAAGCAGTAGAGACCCAGCATCAGCCACGACTGCCACGCACGCAGCGTCAGGGCCACGAAGAGCAGTCCAACGATCATCAGATCATAGCCGGGAGTATCCGACCAGTTGTAGCCACCGATAGCGTAGTCGCTGGAAACCAGGGCACCGGCAATCAACAGAATGACCATCAACCCGGTCATAAAGCCTGCCAGTTCCACATGGCCGTTGCGGTTCAACCGTGCTAGGCCGAAACAAAACAGCACTACCAGGGGGGCGACAAACTCGTCGATGATGGTCGAGGTGGCTGGCCCTTGGAGGAGTTGGATACTGGTGACCAGCAAACCTACCAGCGCGGCCAGCATAAGCGACCCCATCGCGGTTGCCAAGAGACGACCGCGTCGATAGAGGTCACGTTGCTCCGGTCCAATGCTCCAGCGCGCGGATGGCAAGGACGGCGCGGCAAATTGTAGCCACCATCGCACCACACCGCGTGGAGCGCGCCTAGTGCTAGCCACGAGGATTCCTGCATCCTGTGGAGGGGTGGTTCCTTGACGTGCGGCTGATGCTTGCCAATCTGGAGGCATGCGGTTTGGCATTGGTGGTGTAAGCGGAGCCATCGACCCAGATACTCGTAAACCTTCATGCTGCTCGCGCTGCCCTCGTTGCTGGAGCGATGGGGCCGATCTACTCTTGGGAGGCAGCGGTCCAGTGGGACTCAGTTGCCCCTCGTTCCCATGTGGATCTCTGCCACGTGAGCCAGGAGAGCCGGGCGCACTAGAAACAGGAGGATTGCCCGGAACGCCTGGCTCCCCTGGAAGTCCAGCATAGAGAAAAACGTCGGGGAACGCTGGAAAACTTGGAGCATTCGATCCGTATGCTCCGTTTGCTCGACTTGGTGCGTATGGAGCGCCGCCGCTCTCTCTGCCAGGACGCATGTCAGACATATCAGGAAACAGCGGTTGGGGGCCACGCGCTGACCGGTCGTTCGTCTGGGGAGCGAACTGCCCGATTCCTGTTCCAGGGCTACCGCCTGAATTCCACTCTGGCCGCGGTCCCCAAGTGCTGCTTTGAGCATTTTCGCCAAGCGCAAAACGCTCAAAATTTCCAAGCGGCGGCCAGTTGTCCATCCAGGGATCCGAGTACGGACCTGACGGACCGGATTGGGGAGCATGTGCAGGTGTCTGTGGCTCTCCGCCAGAGCGGAAATACTCAGGCCATTGTGCATCTTGTTCGCCGCTGCTCGGGGGTTCCAACTGATCCTGATGATCCATAGCGATACCGTCCTCTGCGGATAGCCTCATGCCACAAAGTAAAGCGAGATCGCGCAGATGCGCGAGCCGGTTTGTGTCCGCAGCATGAGAGTTGACGAGGACGCTCAATGCTGCTAGGTCAGTGCTCTGCAGGTGCGTACATGTACGAACTCGCAGGGATCCGTCAAATCGCGTGAACACCCCGATGACGTGAGCCTAAAGCATCCTGACGTCCACGAGCTGCCCAGCACTGGGCAGCAGGCACTACTGAACATTGCCTACACGAACACGCTACACGATCGCCATGCCGTCGCAAGGGTACGAGTATTATCATCCTCACCAGGAGTCACTCACGCACGGCTGGTTACCCTGAATGCCACTCGCAGCTGGAAATACCTTTCTCATCCCGCCTGGAAACACATGTATTTCCATCGCCGGGACACAGGCGTTGGCGAGAGCCAACTCCCACTATGACTCAGGACGCACCTGCCGTCAGTCTCGGTGCTGAAAACGCCAGTCTCCCGCAAGAAAAGCAGATTTTTCCAGCATTCTCTCACGCTTCCCTCGTTGATCAATTCACCGATGATAAACCCTCATAGAACAAGAGTCTAGCAGAGATGGCTGTGAAAGTCAATGACTACGTCACTCATGGCTGGGGAAAAGTTTTTCTTGTGACAATTGTCCCACATTTTGTCAAGAGGTCGCCAAATACATTGAGAACCATGGACTGATTGGGCTAATGGCCTCGCCTCCATGATTGATATCCTGTTTGCTATGGATCTGGACGGGGCATCCCCCACCTCCGCGCAGGAGACAACTCGGAGACTTCGCGGCATTGGAAGGGATATGCCGCGTGGAGGTAGAGGTGGTACTTTCCTCCGTCTCCGCGCCCGCAATGTTCGCAATGTGCGCAGATTCGCTCATGATAACGATTCCCGAACAGGATCAGGCACGCAGTAAGAGCTGTGAGCGGCTAGTTGCGCCGATCTTGCGGGAGAAACGAAAACAGCGTAAATCGCCCATCTAATAGATCGTTTGGCATCACGCGAAAGGTCTGATGTTGATCTTGAAACATGCGGGTATCTACTCGATAGCCAAAGTCGAAGATGAGTTGCGCTTTGGGATCACTAGGATAGGCTTTCAGCATGTATTGTATCTCTGTTGACTTCCGCAAAAAGTCGCTGCCCGCAGGGTCCGGCAACGATCCAAGCCGTGTCAATTCTTCCTGTAACCATGCCGGTTGACCAGCTTCATACCAATGGGGCTGCATCAGTGGCATCATGGCGCGCCAGAATCGCACCAGAAAATACTCAGACAGCCGGTCCCAGTCGTCGCGTTTCATGTGGAGGAATAGGCAACTGCTTGGGTTGAAGAGTACGTCGAGAAAGGAGAGGTTCGGGCGTAGCACTAACGTACACCGAGGTGTGATGCCGGTAGTGCCACTTGGGTCAGTCGTCACTTCACCAGGCGTTCCCCCTGTTCTCCCTGTTCCCAGCGTTCCCTCTGTGGCTTGCTCGCTACGGCTGTCCAAGTCCTGGGTGGCCAGTTGGCCCTCGTAAAAACGTTGCATCATGGGGTTCCACGCGATCAACTGATAGCGATAGTCAAGGATGAAGGCCGGATAGGGTTGCATGGACAGTTCGGGTCGCATGGCGACGAGCAGTTCGGTAATATTCTCGTCGGATGGTGGATAGTCAGCCGCGCGCAGCAAGTAGGAGCGGAGCCGAAGCGTCAGGCGATATTCGCCAGCGAACCGATACACCCGTTCGATCTCAGGACGGGTGGCCTGATTATTCTCGATCTTCGAGAGCCAGCTCGACGTATAGCCGAGCTTCGCCGCGACCTCCTGCACGGAGCGATTGTCATTTTCACGAAAATACTGCAAGAGTCGGCCAAAATTCTGCTCTTCCAACCACTGCATGCGCCTCATCATCTCCAAACTTCTATCGATAGCGCAGACGTCCGTCTGCGCTCACTGTGCCGCTTTGTGCGACCTGCGTACTTTTCTGCGCCAGCCCAGCCCCCTCCCCTCATCCTCATCAGCCACCTGCCTGCTCACATGAGAAAGTTTTTTCCCGCGCTTCTAGTACCTTCGGATGGAGGTTCTGCGCTGACATCCCATGTCGCATGAATACACACCGAGCGATCTCATGCTGATTCGTTGCGTAGCGCCTGGGAACTCGTACAACTGCATCTTACCCCATTGTTGCACCAATTACCACCATACTAGCAAACTCGCCGCTGCTACTCAGCACGATACTAGGAAAAATATTTCTTGACAATAGCTGCAACATCAGGTATGCTTGCGTGCAGTAGTGCTGAAGTGTAGGTTAGTGTCTCCCTCGAATCGGGGATCGGCTGCGCGATAACAGCTACTTTCGAGAAAGTTTGTGAACTCATGCGTTCGGGTTTGAGTGCCTCCAGCGTGCGCAGGATGGACTGGATTGACTGGATGGCCATCCCAACAGCAGGTAAGGTCATGCGAAACACAAAAGTGCCGAGCACTGACGGGCTAGTGATTAGTTCAATGATTAGTTCATCGAAATGAGGGGAGTAACCAACGTGGCCAAGACGACCTCGCAGGCAGGGCACCCATGTGACCACAACGACTCGGCTGTACTGAACCAGTGGGCGGCTGTGCCTGTTGTTGCTGCTACCTGCGCTGATACGAGGCATGGCACGGCGAATGACGCGAGGAATGGCGCGAGCCGGCCTGCGGATCTCGCGCCACGTTCTGTCGTGACAGACGAAACTGGCGGGAGCGACGAGGCAGCAGCCAGGGCGACAACTGAGAGTCGCCTGGACGCCCCTCTGGTCTCTCGAAGTCGGAAGACGTGGAGAACGAGGAGCAGAGCATCTCAGGGACGCAACGGCCTCACAGCTATGCGCCTGCGCTTGCTTCTGCTCATCTTTCTCCTGGTGATCATTGGCCTGGTCGGGCTGGTCAATGCGGTGGTATTCGCGGCGACAGGTTTTGCACTGAACGGGCTCGGGGCGCTTGCCGCACTGGGGCTGCTGGTGGTGGGAGGAGTGCGTCCAGGACGATATCTGCGCCACGCTCATATCACTCACTTCCCGCGCTGGTCGCGCGCCGCGCTGCGTGGAGCGCTAGCCTCCCTGACGACGGGGCTCTCGCTGATGATCATGGCATCGGTGCTCCTCGTGGCGCTCCAACTGGTAGTGATCGCACCGACCCTGCCCCAAACGAGTGGTACCATCCAGGTGGCTGGCCTCTCCCGGTCCGTCACCGTGATCCGCGACCAGTATGGAGTGCCCTATATCGAGGCTGCTAACCGGCACGACGAACTTTTTGCACAGGGCTACGTCACGGCGCAAGATCAGCTCTTCTCCATGGATCTGAATCGTCGCGCTGCCGAGGGAACGCTCGCGGCGTTGCTGGGCGCTGGCCCGCAAGACACCCTGCTCGACAGCGATATCTTCGTTCGCCGACTCGGCATCCCGGCGGCGGCGCAGGCTGAGTGGAACGTTCTGCAACCTGGCGATCAGGAATATCAAGATCTTTCGGCCTATACGCAGGGCATCAATGCCTACATCAGTGGCCAGCGCGCGCATCCACCGATCGAATACACGCTGCTCGGCGCAGCGCCGGCGGCGTGGATGCCCGCTGATACGCTGGCCGTGGCCCGGTACTTCAGCTTTACTTTGGAAAATTGGTATACCAAGGTTGCCTTCTCGCAGGTGTATGCCTCGGCTGGGCCAGCGGTCGCCACGGCGCTCTTCCCACCCTATCCCAGCGACAATCCGACGGTGCTCACTGCGTCGGGGAGCGCAGCGCCGCTGTTCGGCGCCATGACGTCTTCCAGCCCTGCTGGGGCCATAGGACATCCTGGCTGGCGTGCGCAAGGATTGGCCGCCATTGCGACGGATCCGGCCCTCGTGCAAGGATTGCGCGCCCTCTTTGCTGGCCCCAGCCAACCAGCACAATCGCTATCTGCTCCGAGCGGGGGATTGATACTAGGTATGCCAGGTATGCCAGATTTACAGGCTGCTCTGACGGTAGCCCATGCGCTCATCGCAGTGCCTGGTCTTACCTCTGGGAGCAATAGCTGGGTGGTGGATGGCAGTCTCACCACGAGCGGGCATCCACTCTTGGCCAATGATCCCCATCTATTCGAAACCCAGCCGGATGCGCTCTACCAGATTGCGCTCTATGGCGGTGGTTTCCGGGTGGTCGGTATGAGCATCCCCGGCTTGCCCGGTGTGCTGATTGGGCACAATGCCAGTATTGCCTGGGGCGTGACCGTGCTGGGCAGCGATGACCTGGACCTCTACCACGAGCAAGTGATCTATGATGCGGCCGGCCACCCGGTCGCCTACCGCTATGATGGCACCGTCAAACCGCTTGCCTTCCGCACCGAACGCATCGCCGTGGCGGGTGCGTCAACCGTGACGTTGCAGGTGCCGCTTACCAATAACGGCCCGATCGTGAACGGCCCGGTCGAGAGTTCTGCACCCAACAGCTACCTGGCCGACTGGAGTGGCTGGCAGCCGATCGCCATCCGCTGGGTGGGCACCGAGCCTGGTATGGACTATGACTTTCTGACGCGGCTCGACCAGGCGACCGATTGGGCAAGCTTCAATGCCGCGCTCGATACGGTGCCATTTGGCCTCAACGTCAGTTACGCCGATGCACAGGGGCCAGTTGGCGGCAATATTGGTTATCGGATGGCGTCGGTGTTGCCGGTGCGGTCGCCGGCGAACGGATTGATCATCGTCGATGGTGCCTCATCCAAATACCGCTGGACTGGCTATGTGCCACAGGCGGAGTTGCCACGGCTCTACGATCCACTGACCCATGCCATCATCACCGCCAACAACGAGATCGTGCCGGATGACTATCCAGTGTATGTCAGCAATGTGTCTGACGAGGGGTATCGTGCTGCGCGCATCGAGCAGCTCCTCGAACAACACATCGCAGCGGGTCAGTTGTTCACGCCGCAGTATTTTGCGCAGATGCAGGCCGATGTGGTGGCGCTGCCAGCGGCGACGCTGACGTCCTACTTTATAGCGGCAGGGCGTGCCGCCGGAGGGCAAGCGGCGGCGGCTGCTGATCTATTGGCCTCTTGGTCGCCACGTTACGCCATGACCCGTGAGAGCGCGGCGGCGGCCGTCTACGAAGTGACGATGAGTACGCTCTATCGCCAGACACTGGAGGGAGTGCTGGGGGTGCAGGTGTATCCCAGTGTCAGCGCAGGAGACCTCTACGATGGCAGTGGACCGGCAACGGTGCTCATCGGCCTGTTGCAGCATCCCAGCGCGCCGTTCTTTGGTGCGCGCTCGGACGCCGAAGCCGCCATAGCGCGCGATCAGGCCATCGTCCTGGCGCTCGACACTGCCATGCAGTACCTGCGACAGGCGTTGGGGCCAGATTCGACCACCTGGCAGTGGGGTGCATTGCACCAGGTGAGCTTCGTGGGGGCGCTGGGCCAACCCTCGCCGAATGAGCCGGCGATCGTCAATGAGTTGCTCCAACACCTGTTTAGTCTGGCGCCGATCGCCCGTCCAGGCGACGAAGTAACGCTGAACCAGGGGGGAGACGACATGGTGTACGGAGATCAGCCGAGCTTCGCGGTCGATTATTTGTCCGCCGCCCGTCTGATCATGGATCCCTCCAACTGGGACGTCTCGCGCTGGATGGGGACTTCCGGACAGTCCGGGCAGATCGGCAGTTCTCATTGGGGTGACCAGGCGCAGGCGTGGAACCAGCAACGGTATCAGGACTATCAGCCGATGCTGTTTAGTCCGAGCGCCTTGCAGGCGCTCCATTCCAAAGCGGTTCTGACCCTGAACACCTGAGTGGCACCATGCCCGATGACAGTGCCGGGCGCCTACTGGCTGGTAACGTGGAGCATGGGAACGCTGAGCAGCTCGTGATGCACGATGTACGCGCCTGGCGAGAGCATGCAAGAGCATGCAAGAGCGTGCAAGAGCGTGCAAGAGCGTGCGGGAGAGAAGGCAACGGATCCATGAATACCATGAATCCCATGAACACCATACGCATCATGAACCTCATCAACACAGGGAAAGGAACAACACGACACTCATGCAGCGTCATGATGAACAGGTTGCGGAGAGCCCGGCTGATTCTGCCGATGCGGCTGATCACAGCTCCACACGCTGGGCAGTGGCCGTGACCAGCGAGGAGGTGTGGCTGCGACCGCTGCCCGGCCAGTCCGATGCGCAGCGAACGCCTGGTAGCCAACAGCACGGGGCTGCCACCAGGAACGGTGTCCATTCTGCCACGCGCGCGGTTCCAAACCGCGCACATGGCGCGGCACATGACGAAGAACAGGAAGCAGAGACCATGAGTAGTGAAACTGAGGCGTTTGCGCGAGCAGCAATCTACCAACACGGAGATTCGTCACCCGGCGGAGACGTTTTACACAGACCTGGCGCCGTCGTGGCCGGAACAGTCTCGCGTCCTGGCCGAATTGCCAGTGTCGAGGATGAGGGGCAGGCGCCGGAAACGGAGGCAGTACGTACGCAAACAGCACCCACGCCCTTTTGGTCAGGGGTGCCAGCGGAGCGTCGCATTCCCCTACCGCAAGCCTGGATAGAGGCAATCGTGCGGTGGTACCAGGAGACGCTTGGCCGCCCGTTGATGTTGACCCCTTCGACGCATTTGGACACTGCCCTGATCTGGGCACGAGGGAGACGGTACGATTATCTCCTGTTTCCATGCGGATGGTCGCATCATCAAGTGCAAGGCGCCATACGGAATGACCTGCTCATGCTCTTCCATGCCAGCGGCTGGCTGGAGAATATCAGTAATGCACGCTTGACAATCGAATCCATCGGTCAGGAAGGTTCACCGGTGACGAGCGACTGACGGACTGACGATGGTTCGCTGGGATGTATCGGTCAAGATTGTCCACGATTTTGAGGATGCGCCCAGCAATCTATCTGCGAAAATGTGGGACACATGGCACAGATTATAGCCATTTACTGATTACTGATGAGTCACCTATAAAGCATTGATGAACGATGGTGAACTCCCTGAGCATCTCAATATCGACACGGTTGCAGAAATGGCAGCGATTGTTTGCATCAACCGCTGGAGTGGGGGTGTTGCCTAGCATGTGGCGAACGGTGAGAGGCAGAGAGGCAGAGATATAGCAAGAAACCTGCTGGGACATGTATGTCAGCGAGAGCGCACGAGAGAGCGCACTGACGGCAAACTATCTGAGGAAATCCTCAGATGTGAATGCACTGTACACATAGTCGAGCGGTAGCTGCGAACAGCAGAGGGAGGCACGCGATGACAGACAAGCCTAATACAAGGCCTGAAGACGAGGTGAAAGACGAGGTGAAAGACGAGGTGAAAGACCAGGCGAAAGACCAGGCGAAAGACCAGGCGAAAGACCAGGCGAGAAATGCTCTCGACTACCAGGACGCCAGAACCGCCGCTGAGAGTCTGGGTGCCGAGTCATCTCCGCGGCGCATCGCCGAGTTGCTCAAGCCAAACACGCAGATCCGTGGCTTATTTCTGCTTCCTCGCCGTACCAGGAATCCGCAACTTGATATCGTCTCAGCCCGATTTTTGGATCGGGATGAATGGGGCATCTTTCTGGACGTTGCGAGCAATCAGCCGTCTTCCGAGGATCGCCCACTCTATGTGATGTGGCCGCATATCGTTGCGCTGGCTCCAGTCGGACTGCCATCGCTACTCGAAGAACGCCTTCTACGCGATACGCCAACCCACTTGGGGAATGATAGACAAAGCGACTCTACGCAACCTGGCACGAGAGAAGTATGAGCGGCATAAGTGGCATAAGTGGCATAACGCAGCGGACACTACCCTCCATACCAGACGCCGGCGGCCGCGATCATATACGGAGCATACACCTATGGAGAACTCATTAGCTCGCAAAGATGAGTATACCGATAACGGAGACGCATTTCTCTCCGCATCAGTTGTTTCATCCAATTCAGTTGATTCGCTTGATTTGCTCGATCTGCCGGCGAGCTTTCGTGCGCTCGAGTGGCATGGGCGATATGCGCAAGTTCAGCAAGCCCAAACCCACGAGCGATTGTACCACTGGCGCTGGCTGCCCACTCCTGCGCAACGCCGAACTGCCCGTCTTGAGCAGGAGTTGCAGCTGTTGGTGAAACATGTGCTGGTCAAGCATGGATTGGGAGCGGACTATGCTGTGCCCGATGTGGCCGCTCGACCACATCACTTCGTGGATATTGGTTCTGGAATCGCCGCCTCCTGGGTGCTGGAGATGACCTCTCACGAGACTACTCATGGTGTGATCGGCGTCGATGTCTGTTTCGATGATGACCTCGTCGAGCACCTGACCAGGGTAGTGACATCTACCCGGATGGTGTCTCCATGCTGGTCTCCCAATCGCGTCCAGTGGATGCAGGCAGCTGCGCCACGTCTGCCATTAGCGAATGCCAGCGCTGACCTGGTTCATCTCCGCAACATGGCGCGCACGCTGACGCAGCGGCAGTGGGAGCGCACGCTCGATCGCTTGCAAGGCATCCTGCGATATCGTGGCTGGATTCAAGTGGTTGACGTCTTACCAGCTCGACTGACAGAGCCAGTGCGAGAAACCGGCTCGCTCTTTGATTATGGTGCTTGCAGATCGCCGCGCGAAGCCATTGTTACTGCGGGGTTCGACCTGCCGTACAGCGGAGAACCAGGAGCACAACACGTGGCGGAATCCCTGGCGTCTGGTGCCCCTGCAGGATGGGGAGACCGTGTCGACAGCGCGAAACACTCCGCACGCATCCGGCCACCAACTGGCTCGACTCCTCATTCAGAACCATTCGCCGGTCAGCATCAGGGGTTTGCCACGAGCAACACCAGAGTAACCTGCACAAGGAAAGCCTGGAAAAGTACATCGCCGCATGATTCACCGGAATCGTGGCGCGACACGCTGCTCTGCCGCAGTGCCCTGCAAGGATCGTATGCTAGCTCGGACACATCCGATCGCGCGTTGGCGCGCATCGCTACCTGGGATACGCAGCTCCGCCAGCGCCGAGGACAGCTTGTGCTGGCTGAGCAGGCGTTCGAACGCCTGCTCATACGGGCAAATTTCTACCATACAAGCGAGCGAATTGTGAAGATTCCTCTAGGCGTCAGCGTCGGTGATCCGCTTGGCGCGGCAGCGTTCGACTGGTGGTTCGAGTGGGTAGCGGAGCTTGGCCAGCAGATTATTGAGGAGCGGATGGCTTCTCCTTCGGTCGTTGCGGCGACCTTGCAGCACGTTCAGGCCGAAACTCACTCCGGATCCGCCTACCTTCCACTGGTGCTGAGTTGCGGCCAGCAACTCGCTCGGCGAACGAAGTCTTGACGCTGTGAAGGGAAGGTTCTGACTGTGCCCTGAATGTGTTCTGACTGTGCCTTACAGCCTGAACGGAGCGGCTTTTCCGGCTCGGGTTTGGAGGATAGATGGTATTTGCGGAGTGCGTCTCTTCAAAGTGCGTTTTGTGGAGTGCGTCGGTGGCAGTGTCCATCCTGGGCATCGCGTCTGGGTGAGTAGTTTGGCGAGAGTAAGGTCTACTCGGTAAGCCGCAATGCCCAGGATGAGCCGACCCGTTGATCGGGCGGCCTGGGAAAGGAGGGTCTAACGGATCAGTAAACCACAGGAGTGCAGTGTGCCCTTCTTGTGGCAAGTTAGCTAGGCGAGCTGGCAAAGTGCAATGGTTGGTGTCAGGGTTCCAGGCGGAAGGTGGATCGCACGTCGCAGAACCTGCGATCCACAGCAGCGCAGTGGAACCCTATGAGAGGGCGTCAATCAGTGCGAGGAGCCATCGAAGCTATTGGAATCGTATCAGTTTAGCCAGCTTGGCAGGCTAGTGAGCCGACCAGGCTGAAGAGCGGGCTAAGGAAGATAGCACTTCCTTAGCCCGACAGGAGACGCCAACATTGAACTGTGATGCACAAGCCCTTGCTGCTGCCCCTGTCGCTACGTCTAGTATAGCCCTTCGCGCCGCTGCAACGCCGGATATGGTACAAACTTTCCTGCTGCTCCACGGTGCGGGCCTAAATGGCGACTCCTTTCGAGCCGTCCGCTATTACCTCGAACTGGCTGGCCATCGGGTATTTACGCCTACCCTCTATGGGCACGGCCTACCCAACCCGCCGGCGCATGTCTCTCATCAGGAGGTACTGGACCACCTGATTGCCTTCCTGGATACCAATGGGCTTCACAACTACCGTCAACTGACCGTTGTATGCTGGTCGCTGGGTGGCGTGTGGGGCCAATTGTTAGCAACACGCCGCTTTAGCAGCATCGCGCGCGTGATCTTCTTCGACGCTTTTGTTCTGAATCCTGGTGAGTCGGTGATGAGCTGCATGCGCTCCTTCATTGGCGAGGCTGGGGTGGCAGAGTTCGCCAAGGCCAAAGATGCGGTGCACAACACCTTCCAGTTCCCCTATGCGCTGTTTGAGAGCGTGACGCCAGAACTCGGTCCCGACGCGCGCCAACATTTTTACGAGCAGTACGCCGGCTGGCCAGAACCGTGGGATGTGAGCGAGGAGGTGCCAAACCCCCAGGCGATACGCCAGGCGCTGGCAGAAATTCACTTGGACCCCTGGCTTGCCTCCGCCGTGGCGCTGCCCTGCTCATATATCCTCGCGCCAAACGATCTGATGTTTGGCGAGTCATTCTGGTCCGCCATCGCGGACCGCTTGGGACCGTTTTGCCGCCGCGTATCGTTGCCGGTGGGTGGGCACTATGCGCCGTTCTCGCAGCCAGCGGCGCTGGCCCGCGCCATCCTTGAAGCGGCTGGGGAGCAGCATCTTCCTGATTTTGCCGAGCTAGAGCAGCGACTGTGGTGCTCAACATCGGAGTCGTTGCAGCAACCAGAAGCAGGAGAAGCGCCAGAGACTATTGCGGCGCGGGAAATTGCCTGAGCGCCTGAGCGCCTGAGCACCCAGGAGGTACAGTTATGACTGCTTCAGCGATCTACGTCAATCAGCTGCAATATCCCTTGCGAGAAGATATTCCCGAGGCGCAGCGGCTCGACACACAGCATGCGATGTTCTATGCGCTGGCCGGCGGCAGCCTCTTGTTCGCGCCGCTACGCCAGCCGCCAACCAGCATCCTGGATGTCGGTTGTGGCAATGAACGTTGGCCCATCGAGGCGGCTATCCAATGGCCGGGTGCCACCGTCGTCGGCTGCGATCTGCGCGAGGAGCCAGGCATCCCGCGCCATCTGCCGCCCAACTATCGCTATCTCAAAGCGAACGTCGTGAACGGCATTCCTCTGAACGACGGCTCGTTTGAATACAGCCATATGCGGGCGTTGTGGAGCGCGCTCACGCCAGCGCAGTGGCCGCTAGCGCTGCGCGAACTGGTGCGGCTCACAAAGCCTGGCGGCACCATCGAGATTATCGAGGGCGGTCTGCCGGTAGATTTCGACCTCGCGCCGTCACTGCAACTCTACTGTACATGGGTGCGCATGCTGCTGAGCCAGCGCGGAGTAGATGCAGATTACCCACGCACCAAACTACTCTTTCAAGCGTTTGCGCTCTCACCCACTCATCTGACCAATCTCTACTTTGGCATCCAGCCGATTCCATATGGTGCGCGCTACGGCGCGCTGGCGGGCGCCAATGAGCAGAACCTGCTCGCTGCCACCAGCAACTTGCGGGAGATGATTGTCGGCGCCAACATCACCTCTGGCGCGCTCTTTGACCAGACCATCGAGCGCATCCCGCAGGAACTCGCCACCGCCGAAGTGTGGACGCCAACCTACATCCTCTATGCGGAGCGGACCGATGCGCCGTCACCAGGAGGAGCGCCGGGTCACCACCCGCGCCACCTGTGACGATAGATTTCTCCTTGATTGTGTGCGGAGTGCGTCCTTGTCATGCGTGCGCTGCGGCGCGAGTCGCAGATTCATCGGGGAGGAGGGCGTGTATGCGCGATTTCATCATCTAAGCGACGACGACCTACTGACCAACCCATGTCAGTAACAAGCGGGTGGCAGTCTTCTGACGTGGATGCGCGAGGATTGCCACCCAGCATGGGCATCCGCCAGCTAGCGTACCAGGCGGGGCGGATGCCTATCTGCGAGGATACCACAGCATGCAACAGCCACCAACGTCAGATGATACTGAGCCACTGGCGCCAGCAGCGCAGATCACCCAGCGAGAGGAACACACCACAGAGCGACTGAGCGATGGCACCGTGAAAGAAACCATCAAACGCGAAGTCACCGTGACGCGGCCCCTTACCCCCAGCGACTACCAAACGCCTGCAAGTGGCTGGCTGCTGGGTGATACGACCGGCGCGCGTCCCAACACCCCCACCGGCTGGATTGTAGATGGCAAGGTGCAAGCCGCGCTGGGAGCGCCACAACCGTTGCCGCCCGGCGGAACGCCTGCGCTTCCGCTGCCCGACGTTGTTGCGAACCTAAGCGCGCCCTATGTCACCAGCAGTACGCCGCTTCCGTCGCCCGCGAAATGGTGGCAGTGGCGCAACCGCCATAAGCGGCTGCCCGCCAAATGGCGTGCCCAGCACACCGCCAGCGGCACGCCCATCATGCCGGAGGAGGTCGCGGCGTTCATGGCGAGCCTCAATCTGCCGGAGGCGCGAGCGCGCGTAGACACTGATGGTGAGGGTGTGCAGGACACCGCAGACCTGGGCAGGCCGGGCATCCGCGCCTCACGCGACCTGACGCCCTCCGGGCATATAGACTGGCCGGAGATGGTCAGGCGCAACGCGCGCATCGCCCAGCGCGAGGTCGCCCAGCGCATTCCTGGCCCCACCACCCGCCGCCGCATCGTCCGCGAAGGCTGGGCAGATTTCAAGGCGAGGCCACTACTCTGGCAATTCTTCATCTCGCTTGGCGTCGTCCTGCTCCTGGTGGCGCTCTTATTCTTCCCACTGCTCATCATTTTGCAGCATGCTGGCGTTACTACAGCACTCATGGCGAATACCAGCAGCACCAGCACCGCCACCTGTTGCGCGACCAACGCCAGCAGCAGCGGTGCCACCTCACCCGCAACCGCTGGCGCGCCGACTGCGACGGTGGCGTGCGCTGAGCGCGGCTGTGGGAACACTGGCGGCGTCGGCACGCCGCCACCCGTGGGGAGCAATCCCACTCCGCCCACCGGCGGCGGTGGGGGCGGGGGCGGTGGCTCCAATAGCCATGCCAGCAGCGCGACGGTGAGTTTTACCCCGGCCACGCAGACAGAAACCGGCAACGGCAGCATGACCGCCTGCGGGAGCGGCTGCACTATCAGTTCGCACAGCACCAGTGGCTCAACATCTGCCTCACATACGCAGGCGGCGACCGGCTATCAGGCGCGGGCCACCGGCAATGTCTCTATCTACTGCACCGGCAGAGGTAGTCAGTGCATCCCGCCCGATAGCCTGGACATCAGCGGTAGCGCCGGCAACTGCGGCAATTATTCAGGCTTTGGCGTACCTACGACGGTGGGCTGCACCGTCTACGGCACGAGCAATGTATGGGCTGGTGGCATCTCTGGCTGCTACTATAGCATCTGCTGGAACAACGGCTCTGCCTTTGCGAATACGAGCTATCACTACGTCTTGTATGGCGATTGCCACGGCGCCATGAATGCCGCCTACAGCAGCGCCGCCAGCGCCGCCAGCGGCAAAATCAGCGGCGCGCTCTCCGGCGACACCATCGTCTCCTCCAACATCCAGGCCAATGGCAACGATTGGGCCTGCCCGCCCGGCATCGGCGCCGTCGCCAACACCGTCACCGGCCAGGCGACGGCGGAGTATAACGCTTGGGGATTCACCACCAGCGATGCGCAGCACGTCGCCGCGCAGCGCGTAGATGCGCTGCTCACGGCTGGCTGGTATTGGTCCGCAGGCCCCAACGCCTGCAACCCGACCTATAGCGTGTCTGGCAGCACCGCCAACATCACCTGTGCGGACAGTGGCACCGCCACTGCCGATTGGCGCGCGTCATCGAGCAATGGGCAGCAAGCACAAAGCATGCTGCAACACGCGCTCGCCGGTATGAGCCTGGAGGCGGCGCTGGCGTACTGCAACAGTACCACTGGCATTGTGGCGGGGTCGTGCCATATCAGCCTGTCGCCAGACACCGCTCAGGCGCTCCCCACGGATCCCAGCGCCATCACTATCAGTGCGTAAGGGGACAGAAAAAGAGAGGAAAAAGGTCATGCGCCAGGCAACACTTTTCACCATTCGCTTTGCCGTGTTGAGCGCAGCGGTAGGCATCTGTGTCCTGCTGGCCTGCGAGGCGTTGTCAGCGGGCGATCAACAAGAACTCCTGATGGCAGTGCAGGCAGCCATCGTGTTGGGGTGTGTGCTGGCTGGGCTGGTTGCCGGCTACTATGCGCCCCGCCGCTGATGTGCTGATAGGGATGCTGCGAGAAGAAGGGATGAGAAGGGAGACGGCAGTGGGTGATCGGGACGATGAGAACTGGCTGAACGACCAGAGTTCACCTGCGCCCGCACGTTCAACAGGTGCAGCGCGACGCCAGGCGCTCTCCCAGCCGCGCCCACGTCCACGCCAGCGTCCAGCTACGCCAGCGTCACCGCAGCGCCTGCGGCCAGCACAGCAGCGTCCAGGGCCACGCCAGCCGTCACCACAGCGGCCACGCCCAGCGGCGCCAACACCTGCACGAACACCTGCGCCCGCGCATCGCTCCGATGAGGACGCAGAAGATGCGGGAGATGACTGGTTAGCAGCGGGGCGCTGGCTGCTGAAAAGCATCTGGGAGTGGCTGAAGGCCGATGAACAGACGTGGCTCTATCTCTTGGGCGCTGTCCTGGTTATCTGCCTCGTGGGGTGGCTGCTCTATCAGCATTTTCAGCGTCAGCCGCCATCCTCACAGCCAGCGGTCAATGTGGGGATTCGAGCGGTGGCAACGCCGCTGCCAACCAACACACCGGCATCTGTCGCTACGGATACAGCGGCGGCGGCAACCGCAACAGTGACGCCAGCGCCTACCGCCACCAGCGCGCCACCGGCTGCCACGCCCATCCCGCCAAATGAGGTTGACCTGTTCATCAGTTGCGATAGCAGCGCAGACGGGCAATGCGATTTTGACCAGGGCGTCCAGATTGTTCCCGCCTCCGGTGTTCCCTGTACCTTACAAGCGGCGGTTCAGGCGCGAGCAGGGATGAATACCCCAACCGTTGCCTGTCAGTTTACATCAACCGATGTGCCTAATTATCTCGGTGCCAGCGTCCCCTGCTCCACGGATGGGCATGGGAGTTGTAGTGGCGAGGTTGCGGGCATTGCTGGCCGGCCTCGCTACTACAGCGAGACTGCCGAGGAGTGAGAGAGACGTTATGACCATTTCGATACAGCAACAGCAGCAGACACAGCCTACGCCGACTGCGCCGATGACGGCTGCGCCGATGACGGCTGCGCCGATGACGGCTGCGCCGATGACGGCTGCGCCGATGACGGCTGCCCAGGCGTACAGGCTGCTGGCACCATCCTATGATGACAGCTATCAGATGCCGTTTGCGAAAGCCGAGGATGCGATCATTTTTGGCCAGCTCCGTGAACTTGTCACGCCAGATGACCGAGTGCTGGATATTGGCTGTGGAACCGGCAACTATCCCGACCATATGCCACATGCGCAACGCGAATACGTGGGGGTGGACCTCATCTCGGAGATGGTGGAAATCGCGCAGGCAAAGCATCCGACGCTTCAGTTTGTGGTTGGTGACATGGCACGCCTCGCGTTTTCCACTGGAGAGTTCACTGTGGCGGTTAACCTCTTTGGCCCGTTTGGATATACCTCGGAGCCGCACCGCGCTATCAGCGAAATGCTGCGCGTGTTGGCGCCGGGAGGACGTTTCTTCCTGATGGCCTATGGCCCACGCTACGCGCGGCGTCCCAGCTACATCATTAACCGCAACCAGCTCAGCGTCCCCAGCCGGCGCTATCGCGCGCAGGACATTCGGCAGCTTTTTGTCGGTCAGCCAGTGCGAGATCTGCACATTCAGGGATTTCATGCGTTCGCGGAGACACGCTTTCCCGGCCACACCCAGGGCTGGTATGAGACCTACCTGCTCTGGGAAATGCGCACGCTGGGCCAGTTTATTCCTAACCTCTGCTACTTTTTGCTCGTCTCTGGCAGTCGTCTATGAGTAGCCATCTTTTTTTCCTGGTCAGCCTGGCCGTAGGACTGAGCGCGCCCTTTTGCTGGGCACTCAGCAACCTGCAATACCATCGGGCCGCGCGTTCGCAGGGAGACGAGACGGCACCGTTGCTGACCTCACTCTGTATCCTGCTCATCATCGCGCTTACCGGGACGGCTTGCCTCTCCTTCTGCTTCTGGCAAGCGCCAGGGCCGGCGCCTTTGCTGCGCCTGCTGCACCGGCTGCCGACTGACCTCCCTCTGGTGGGATTAGCAACCTCGCTCGGCATCAGCAGCGTCGCTGGCAACCTGTTTTTGCGGCGAGCGTTTCGCGTCGGGCAGTTGGCGCTGATAGGTCCTATCAGTGAATGTTGCGCGCCGTTGGCGGTGCTACTGGGCGTGCTAACGGGCGCGCGGGTGGCACCAGCCTTCGTTCCTGGGCTAGTCGCGCTCACGCTTGGCGTGGCGCTGGTGGCGATCTCCTGGGAGCGCCGGGCCACGCGCCCAATCACCCCACCGATGCTCGCGCCGCTGCCCCTCTTTGCGCCCCAGGCGCTTGCCAGAGGGCAATTCGGCGCGTTCAGCTACCGAAGCTTCGAGGCAGCAGATCCAGATACAAAGGCGTCTCAGAGCGAAAGTGGCCTCCATCGGGTGGTGCTCATACCCGTCGCCGTCCCGCTCGATGCTGACCTACGGCAACCGCTACGCTTTTCGCCGGTTCCCTCCTGGCGTCAGCCGTTCCGCGTCTTTGTGACGCCTGGCGTCGGAGACGCGTTCTTCGCCGCGTTGTCATTTGCGTGGCTCTACTATGCGGTCAGTCTGGTATCGCCGCAGATAGGCGCCAGTCTCACCGCCTGGTATCAACAGGTCGTGAGTGTCCTTATTGTCGCACCGTGTCTGCTCATCGCCTGGGGATGGCAGACCCTGCGTCATCCCTGGCGTCTCCGGTCTCACCGGTCTCACCGGTCTCACAGGCATCACGATCAACAACGGTGCCAATCGCAGCACGTTTTCTGCGCCTGGCGGACGTGGGCGCCTATCGTGCTGATTGGCCTCACCGATACTGCCGGCTGGATGCTCTATGCTGTTGGAACGACACGCCTGTCTGTCATTTTGGTCGCTTCGCTCAGCGAGTTCACGACGATTTTTACCGTCGTGCTAGCCTGTCTCTTCCAACGCGAACGTTTGACCGTCCGGCAGTGGCTTGGCATTGTGATCACGGTCGTCGGCGTGCTCGCGGTCAGTGCTGTTGGCAGCTCGTTCGCATAGTCGTTCCGCTGGCATCAAACGGGTTCAAGAGGGTATCGGCCAGGGCCAGATGGCACCCAGATAGCACCGATGAAGATGGAGCTGTTGATGCAGATAGCAATCCTGCCGTTCCAGTAGGTGAGGAAAAGTGGCTCGTATGGCGTTCGTGTTATGAACGGAACGAGAGGCAGACCGAGAACAATGTCCACTTGGCGTGCTGAAAGGCTCATTGCCAGCTACCCAGGTGAGCCAGGTCCTTGCCTGGGCACAGAAACGCCAGCAAGACTTGCTGACCGACTGGCAGTTAGCCCGCGCAGGTCAGCCACGCAACCCAATCGCGCCGTAACATCAACGTCGTGAGCGTCAACACAGCAGCAGTAGCACCACGAGCAACACGAGCAACAAGAGGAGTCGTCATGGCAATGTCAGCTGACTTCATTCCGCATGTCACTCAGGTCCAGGCGGTGCCACCCTACGGCCTGAACCTCCATTTCAACGATCAGCGGATACGCCGGATCAACCTGGCGAGGGCACTGGGTACGACCCTAACAGGACCTATCTTCCAGCCGCTCCATGACCCTGCTTTCTTTGCACAAGCCACGCTGAACGCCAAGGATGGAACCGTGATGTGGCCGAATGGGGCGGACATTGCGCCAGAGGCGCTCTACGAGGATTTTGAGGAACTCGCCAGCTAATGCTGTTCACCCGCATCCCAGTTCGAGTGATGGCTCAATCATGACGCGGACTCTTCTGAGGGCGGTCCGGCAAGGCCTGAAGAGTCGGGATATCGTAGCACTTCAGTCAGCGCTTGCTGACGCGCCAGTTCCCGTTGCCGGTCAAGCGGCGTAGTCTCGAGCGACGGAGAGGTTGGGAGATCCTCATTACGAATCATGTTGATTGCTCTGGTTGGCGTCTCCTCAGTCGCCACTTCGGCCGTCTCATTCGGAGCACCAGCATAGAGTACGGCCTCCATCTGTTGGCCGATCCGATGAGCGCGCGCGACCTCCTCGGCAGGCAAAAAGCTGATGGAATCTACAAGGACATCGTGCTGGCCGCCGTTGTCCCGTGTATTGGTGGGGATGGCTACCGCCTGGGATAAAGTCTGCGCAAACGGCATCGCCAGCACATAGGGCAATATGACGCGACAGTCACCCAACAGTTCCTGCTGCTGACGTTCTTGGGACTCTCGGATCGGCACGCACGCAGACGTTGGCTTCCCTGCTTCTAGTCCCCCTTGATCGTTGGGCTGTTGCTGCTGCAGCGCCGCTTCCAGGACCTTGCGGATTCCCAACAGCTCATCAGCAGCCGTCACTCTATAGGGTGCCTGGGCGGCTTCGACCGCCCGCAGCAAATACGCCTGGTAGTCAGCGTCATCGATGGCTCTGGGTTGTGAAGCAGCCTCCAGCAATGCCATCGCGGCCTCGTAGCCCGTAGCTTGAGCGAGCAGGTGTAACCGCACGAGCCGGGGATAGCTGACCACCCGCTCCAAGAGCCAGACGATATCATCCGCTGTCAAAGAGAACGTGTAGCGTCTCTTGAAGGAGGCGATGAGTGCGGCCATCGTGGTAAGTGTCGTTTGATCATGTTGTGTAGACATGTACCGATCTACGATTCTCGTATGCTACTGGCTGTAGATAATACGCCGCTTGGTGCTCGTCTTCGTTTCAAGAGGACAACGCGCTGTTGCTGACCAACTGGCAACAGTGCATTGTCCTCCCTCGTTTCCTGCCAGGTTATTCGTCTGGTGGGAGATACCAGGGATTATTGGCAGTATCTGGCAAGCTCTCCAGTGGAGGGAACGAGGAGCCACCCAGCTGGGCATTGGTCGCTCTGCTGCTCTGCCCAGCCTGATCAGTAGCATATCCGCCCAAGCCGCCGGAGCCAGTGGAACCGGCTCCGCCGTACCCATTCTCTTCACTGAATCCATCCAGCGAGGGCCAGTTTTCCTCGTCCAATGGAGCGGAGGACACGTTAGGCGACGTTCCAGAATTCTGCGGCAACGGTGCCATCGGAGGCACCAGTGGCATCTGGCCCAGTCCAGCCATCTGTCCCATCGCATTCGTTCGGTTCGTATTGCCCATAGCATTGCCCAATTCTCCCGAATTAACGGCTGGCCCTCCCTGCCGCAGTCCCTCCATACCGCCCATACTGCCCATTCCGCCCATACCAGAGAGGTCGGATATGCCCCCACGGCTACCTGCACCTGGACCCATGCCGGGTATCGGCGGCACCATCGGGGGCATAGACGTTGGCGGCGAAACGGGTAGGCGGGCGGGTCGCGCGCCAAACGATTGTCCTGGAAGTGTGCCAGGCCGCAAGGCCTGTCCCGATTGCCCCTGCGACAGTTGTTGACGATTGCGTCCGCTGAGTCGCATCAGCAGCAGATCGGCAGCAGTGCCAGTCTGCGCCGGCCAGATAGGGTGCCGACCGGCTGAAAGGTCGTCGAGTGCAGCGGCTAGACGGCTGATTTCTTCATTCGTTCGCGCCAGTTGATTTTCGGCTTCGCCAGCTTTCTGAAGACGGCTCAACAGATTGTTGAGCGATGCCGAAATCTGAAAGAGGACGTTATCCCTCGCCAACGGCGCGCGGGCCTTGAAGTCGCCGTTGGCGGCGCGTACATGTGTTTCGAGAATCTGATTGATGCCAACTTCCAACTGCTGGCGCTGGCTGGCCAGCGCGTGCTCCGCTCGCCTCAGCTCTTCTGCCCGGTCCGCTTTGGCTAGCGCCCGGTCATTGGAACGCGCCAGCAAGAACAGGACGATCGCCGCAATGATCTGCAGTGCGACCGGCTTGACGATGAGCGACAATCCATCCGCCGAGGAGATATCCAGGGTTCCGTGCGGCTGGAGTATCGCATCGGCAATGATGAATGCGCTATTGAGTGCAGCCACGAAGAAGATATGTCCACGTGGCAAAATAGCCGCCGCTAGCAACAAGGGAATGATGAGCAGATCGTAGACAGGGAAGTAGTCGAGGCTGACGACTGGGGCCGTCAAAAAGACAGCCGCAACGGCGAGGAAAAGCACGAAAACGAGCGTATAACCTGCCGCCGTGACCTGCCCATAGCGGTTGAGAATAGCGGCGCCAAAACAGGCTGCAAAGACGATGAGAATTGCTGCCAAATTGGAAGGCTGATCCAGGGTAGCCGGAATGAAGACCAGATCTACCACGGCCAGTCCAATGACGATGATGCCAGCCAGTTGCCCACGGCGCAACTGCTCGCGCTTGCGCAACGGCAGCGAGACGTCGTCTGGGTCACCTGGTGGCGTCGTGAGTGTGCGCCACCAGCTCCGCTTTGGAGGGGGGTCCGCCCCTGGTCCGTTGCCGAATGACCCATTGGGGTACTGGTTGTACCGATCCGGTAGTGATGGATACGGATATGGATCGCGCATCTAGGTTCCCTTTCACTGGCGCGTGCGCACAAGAGATGATGAATATGAAAGTTGACGTAGAATCCTCATACTCTACCAACGTACCGATGGTTCTCGCAGTCTCTTAGTACTCAACGGTTCATCAGGTCGATGGAAAGGATCGCTGGGACCAGTAGCAGTCTTTGGGACATCTTTGGCCGACCTGTGCGCCGGTGCTAAGAGGCCCAAAGGGCAACTGGCTACGTCCCTTGTCCAACTACTATGCGGCTGTTCTATGGGCATAGGTTGGCTAGGGCGCCACCATCTAGTGTACAACATGGCATCGCCTGCTTTTGGACCGGTGTATGGGACTGATGAAATTTCTTTCATTGAACAGGCTAAAACAGACTGAACAGGACCCATTGTGGGTGATACGCGACACTGTGCGAAGCCTGGAGGTACAGCAACACCTGTCTACCACCACGAAACCAGCCTAGGCTGCGCGGTGATAGACAGGTGTGAGAGTGTGATGTGTGAGCGGGGTTATCAAACAAACCGGCTGAAGCCCCCTGGACTTTAGGCATGGGGAGTTGTCAACCCATCACCAATCGCAGATCGACGAAGTTGATATCCGGCACGCTCCGCACCGGCTCCTCGGCTACCAGGGCCACGGCAGCCCGTACCAGCATAGCCGCCGTGACAGCGGTAGTTGGTCCGAGTTGCGGATCAGCAGTCCACGAACTGTCCCCAGCGCGTTGTTGGAACTGTGCAAAAAGTCGCGCGAGATAGGATGGCACCCCACCGGGCACTCGTACATATATCTGTGCTATCAGACGGTCCAGGATATCAGTCGGGACCTGGCGCTGGAGTGTTCCATTTGTCGCCAGACCGCCAATTGGCGCATCCAGTCCTAGAAACTCTTCCAGAGTTTGCGAATCTGGGGTGAACACGAGTACGACGCTACCCCACCCCAAATTGAGGGGCGACAGGACTGGAATGCCCAGGGCACGCGCGTCATGATTCAGCTCGAAGAGGGCGGGATTGTCGAAGTCAATGCTATTAACGACGATAGTTGCTCGGCGCAGATACTGCAGATAAGACTGCCGATCGACATGGGTGGGAATCACTTCTACCTCAACGGTAGGAGCAATGGCCCGTAATTCTTCTGCTGTGGCAACGGCTTTGTTCTGCCCAATGTGTGTCGTGTTGAACGCCTGCCGATTCAGGTTCGACGTTTCGACGGTGTCGCCATCCGCCAAAATGAAATGACGGACCCCTATGCGAGCCGCTTGCACCACCATCTGGCTGGCAAGTCCTACACCAGCAGCAAAGATAACAGTGTCTTGCAAGCGAGCTTGGACCTCGGGTGAGATCAGTCCCCAATTGCGAGCCAGAAAACTCTGCTCGAAGGTCTCTGCTGCTTCGCGGGCCGTCTGGCCCACCGAGGCGCTCGCTGGCGACGTTGCCAGCGACGCGAAGGGTGCCACGCCAGTTTCGGCAGGAGACGATCTATGTGTTCCACTTGATACGCTCGATACGCTCGATACGCTCGAGCCACTTGTTTCCGTGGATTCGCTGGTCCCTGTAGAGTGAACCATGTTCGTGGACGATGGAAGTAGCTTGCTCGCAACGTCCTGGCTGTTGCGTGTGGGTGTTTCGGGAGACGTGAGTAGCGTTGCGCGCTTCAGCGTTGCTTCAGCGTTGGTGAGCCAGCGTAACGGCTGTCCTTTACTGGCACTTGGTCCTGCGAGCGGGAGATGGCAGTACCGCGAGCGCAGGTCTCTTGCCGCTGCCAGCGCGCTGACATAGGCACTCCAGATGTGGTCGATATCTTCATCACGAGCGAGCGCCGCGTCGAGCGCCGCGAAATATGCGCTTTCTGCTTGAATATCCGCTGTAGACAGCGCAAGGGGCCAAAACTTGCCAATTTCTCCCGCTTGAGGCGTCCAGATTGAGGTCGGCCGATCGCCTGCGGTTACTTCGCGCAAGTGGTCAATGGCTTCTGGTGCGTAGGCGATGGGAATGTGAAACCGATCAAGGAGCTTACGCATCTCGGGCGAGGCACAGCCGACCACCGTCTCGATCTGGTGCCTGCGGTCGCTCAAGAGATGCGCGGCGGCGACAAGGGTTTCACTGGTAGCCAGGGTAACAATTTGCCCGCGAATTGCTTGCGTATGAACCATGCGGCTCATTTCACGGACCACGCTGACCTGCTGCAAGGCGATCCCAGGGTGGCCTGCGTACACTGCCGGCCCATAAGCAACTTCCACGGAGAACAGCGGACGCGCTGTGTCGCACATCCACGGGTCCACAGGTGGTACAGGAATAGCCATCTCGGATAACGATTGCTCCAGCCACTCATGTGCTGGCTCAAGGGCGACATAACACAGAAAATGATGGTCTTCGTCTCCAACGACCAGATGTATAGTGCTCGCGGGTAAGTCGGCCAGCGTAGGATCGGTTATCAGTCCATATTCTGCGACCCTCGACCCATCATAGAGGCCGGCCAGGATATATTGATCGAGTCGATATTCGCCGATCGCTTTCAACTGTTCAGTGGAGAGCTGTCCATGGGAAAAGGCGCGGACGATCAGGCCGGATCCTGGCCGCTGCCGATGGAGAATGGGAGCGGCCCCTGCTCTCCTGGTCTCGGCCAAGTTGCCTGTACGCACGTATGCTGACCCCGCCAGCGGACCAAACAAGGAAGGATAGGTCATCTCTTTTTGTTTCGCCATCAAATATGCTGGATTGGTATATGACTGTTGAGTGCTTACACCTACATCCGTTACATCCGTTACATCCGTTTTGGAAATGCTTGCCATGTCATACTCCTTGCGAGTCCACAACCAGCAGCAACGAACGTCGCAGGTTTCATGCTGATGATGCGGCCCTTCAACCGGTCTCCCCTAGCTCGAAGCATCCCTCAAATACGCGCACGACTCCCCCCTGCGCATCGCTTTGCGCGGTGGCACGAGAAAGCCCGTGAGAAACGTAAACCTAACGTCTCTGCTTGTACCCTGTGGTGGGGCGTCACATCACACTGATCGCCATTTCCACAGGTGCGAGAACAGAGTGCTAGAAGTATCCAGGCATGTCCGAGCGAAATCTGCGTTCATCTGTGGATACCGCAGCGTCCGCGCGGCGATGAACACACGATGCGACATTGGCATCGTAGCAGTCAGAGACTGGCTTGTCTACTTTCGTCGGCAAAATGTACTATCGCAACGGAGGCGCCTCCGTTGGCGCCCCTCCTACGCGTTGTCCGGAATCGACGTGGCAACTTCTGAGTTGCTGTTCAGTTCTTGTTCCATCTCTGCTAGATCCTTGGCCGCCCGTTTGACTTTCATGAGGGTGGATGGCTTCAAATCCCGCGTGACCAGAACAAGTTCCTCAATGTCAGGGTTCTCTCCCAGCAACGCTCGTAGTTCAGCATACTGGTCCTGCAACGTGCTGAGCGTCGCTTCGACCTGACTGGCAGGAGACTCACCTTCGAGTGGTTCAATCAAGCCCATCGAACCAAGTCCCAGGACTTCCCCCAATATTTGGGTCGTATAGAGCGGAATGTGGCTGATCCCGCCAGTGCATAGTGCGCGCACATGCGTGTCAGATATCTGCAAGCCCGCTCTGCGGGCTGCTGTTGCCAGTCCTCGATAGCTCCACGGTCGTCCGGGTCCCACCAGGAGCGTAAGTCGTTGGGCGATCCGTCTCGTTGGCGGGTCTGGATTGATCTGCCGCATCTGACGCTTGGTATCTCCAACCGTATCCGGTGGTGTTGCCGGACGATGCTTCTGCTGCACTGTTTGCGCTACACCTCGTAGGGCACGGCGAGGATGACCTACATATGCTCGTGGACGTGGGGTGTCAATTGTACTGTACTCACTCATAGAAATCCTCCTCTATTGCACCAGTTGCATTTCTTGCACCCCTTATCGCATCAATTCGCAATTGGCACTGTTCAGTCGCTCAGAGTGAAGAGTGCGTTGCAATCGCAGATGCCTTGCAGAAACTGGCTGCTAAGCAGTGGAACTGGACATGGCGCTCACCACCCAGATACGGCTACAGTGGTTCGCTTAGGTCGCCTGATACCAGCATAGCATGTAGAGTTGCCTCTGTAAACTATATCTCGCATGGACCTCCACCATCTACATTTCTCGCATGGCTTCTCTCCCTAACTTGCATTCATGCATGGACCGTGACCGTGGGAGAAAGCCCTTGCCTCAACGTGCCAGCACCACCACCACTCAGCTGCGTTTTCCTGCGGTACGCTTGACCTCAAGCAGAAGATCACGAGATGCCAGGCAGACCTCTGTCGCAGACGGCAGAGTATCCAACCGATGCCTGATCGTCTTGGCAGGGACTCGTCTGTGGGACGCTGAACGCAGTATGCACCGTTTCCCGCGCGGTGTGGCGGCACTGCGTTCCCTGAGAGGCTCCAGTAGAGACAAGCGTAAGCAGGAACAAGGTCATGTGGCGTGTGGGGCACCGTCGCGAAAGCGCATCAATCGCCGCTTTCTCAGGTCTCCCTGGCCCGCCTGTTCATGGTAGCGGTTCAGCTTCTTTGAACTGAGCTTGCTTCTGTCCGCACTTGACCTGTCTCCGATCTCTGATTTCCTGCTGTGTTGCTGGCATCGACAATTGCCCCAGTTGCCCAAGTGACTCACGCAGTGGGTCATAGTTGAGTCTTGTAGGGCGCTCGCACAGCCGGGCGTATGCGTAGTGTGGCCAATATGTTATTTGCTTGTCTCGTTTGATTGGGCGTGGTCGCTTCGTAGCGGTGTGGCGTTCCGATCTCCGCGCGTCGGCGGCGCGCCCAATTCAGACCTGGACTTTGCGACAGTCAAGTACCAGTAGGTTAGTAAGCTGCCTCAAGAAACCCGGAGGAAACGATGAACAGCCTGTTCAGCATTCTCTGAGGCGACGAGGCGATGCCTGCTGGCCGGGTGCCTTGCGGTGGCATGGCATGGCTTCGTGGCAGTCTTCCCTGGAACGCACCAGCTCCTCTCCCTGGTCGGCCAGAGAAGAATACCAGGCGGCCAGTACCGGCAGCAGGCGATGCCGTAGTACCTCATCTGTCTCATCTGTCTCGCGGAAGCAGCCTTTTCCTGACCCTTTGTTCCCATCGACTTGCCTTGCCCACTATTCAGTCCAATTTGCAGGTTTGCAGGGCTGGATGAGTCGCAAACCAGTACCGGATCGCGGCCCATGGGAACGCATAGGCAACAAGCAAGAGGCACCTTCGAGGGACAGATGAGGCAATTTGCTCATGGTTGATTTCTGTGTTGGTTTCTGTACTCGTCGCGTGTCTTTCGCGGCGCTTTTGGGGTTCGTCGCCATTCGTTTTCGTTTCGTCTTCGTTTCGTCTTTTGCATTCATTGCCTCTGCTTCATCCGTTGTCACGGTGAGCAAAGCCAGACTGGTCCCTTGCCGTATGCACGTTAACCTTCTTGACCGCCTTGACCAATCGCATCGCCTCGTGCAGACCATCTGGCCACGCGATAGTAGTGACTCTGCTCGTCCACCGCGACACGCCGCTAACTGGAGCATTGGTCTTGCTTCCACGCAACGCCAGCGCGTGCAGCGTGTGCCGTGTGCGCAGGGCCTGCGCACGCACGGTCGCCCTACCAGGCAGAACAGGCAAGTTATGCGACGAACGAATGGTTGGTTGCTACCAACCCTCCTGCTGTTGCCAGGAGTCCTCTTGCTCTTGAATGGCCTAGCGCATGTCTCGACTGACACCCCCAACGCACAGCGTTCTGTTGGTGCCACTGTGATCACCCAGCAGGCTGTGCGTAGCGGACTACCGAATGCAAGGGGTCATGCAGGTCTTGCCGGAGCTGCCGGAGCCGTTGGAGGACCGGGTGTAATCTGGGGCACGACTCCGACCCCGGTGCCAACCACATCAGCCGTGACCACTCCTGCAACGGCTCCGGCAAGCCCGCTGCCCACACTGGCCGCCGCGAGTACTGCTCCCAGCCCGACGCCTTCTCCATCCTCTTCTGCTGGTCCCGCGAATTGGACGCCATCTTGTAGTCTCGGCGTCGGGCCAGTGTCAATTGATCCTTGTCTCATGGGTTTCAAAACCATCCTTTCACTCACCGGGTGGTTTCTCGATGAAGCGGATAATGTACTCCTGAGCGTGGTAACGCCACTCAACGACACGCAGGTTTTGGCTGGCACGCCGGCGGCGTTGACGACCGACAATCCAGCGGTCGAGCAACTGGCGCAGCTCATGATGTTGGTCGCGCTGGGTGGATTGACGATCGTGATGGCAGTGGCAGGGTTCAACCTGATGGTGCGTCCGCAGCTGGGCCTCGATTACCAGGCGGTACGCGAGGTGCTGCCGCGCTTGGGATTGGCCGCCATCGGCGTGGTGACCATTGAACCGATCTGTGCGCAACTCATCGGCTTTTCCAACCTGCTCTGCATGGCAGCAATCGATAACAGTCTGCTCACACCGGTGCCGATGCCGGACCTGCGCGCCCTGGGAACTGGGAGTGCCCCGCTGCTGGAACTGTGGGTGCTGGCGCTCGTCGTGCTGGGTTACACGATCTATGCGGTTCTCAATCTCATCATCATCTTCGTTCGCTTAGCCATGCTCGACCTGCTGTTAGTGCTGGCGCCGCTGGCGATGGCCTGCTGGGTACTGCCACAGTCGCAGCGGTGGTCGGAGAAGTGGGCGACCCTCTTCGCTGGTATCCTCCTAGTCCAACCTGTCCAACTGATCTGTATTTCGTTGGGCATCAGTTTGGCGCTGGACGTACCATCGACGCCGGGCCTTATGCATCTCTTTGGCAACCTTACTATACAAGTCTGTCAAGCGTTGATTTGCGCAGCCACCTATTATGTCGCCTTTAAAATCCCCCGCTATCTGAGCCAAATCGGCCTCGGTCCGACCTCGTTGGGTGCGGCATGGACCGTCGCCTCTACCGTAGGCAGCGTTCTTTGGCTCGGTTTCACTGCCGACCGTGCGGTTCGTTTGTTGACAGGCGCTGCTGGAACTGCTGGAGCCGCCGGAACTGCGGGCGGTGGAACTGCTTTCACTGGCGGTGCAGGGCCGCCTGGTGGAGGAGTACGTCCAGGCGGCGGACTCGGCGGCGGCGGAGGAGGTGGTAGTGGCGTCACTAGCGGGCCAGGGTATGGTGGGTGGGCGAGCCCGATAGGACGAGGACCGTCGTACGGTCAGTTCGCGCAGATGGCAGCGAGAAATCGAATGGCTCCTGCGCAAGTGCCGCAAGCGTGGCAACAGTATCGCTGGGACATGGCCGCGCGGGTGGCCGGCGCCGTGCGAGCTGCTGGGCCGGATATGCCCACCATAGCGGCGCAGAGCGCTCATCCACTCTACGATGGGGCAACTGGTGCGGCTGTCGCGATGGACCGTGCTGGGATCACGCCCACCGCGCCGCTTCAACAGCACCAACAGCACCAACAGCACCAGCAGGTGCCGCCATCTGGACATGTACCGAGGCAACAGCCGCAGGCACTGCACTCGTCAGCCGTGCGCCCGTCTCACGAGTCTGATCATGAGTCTTATCACGCAGCAGACCCCACTGCGCAGGCACCAGCAGTTGGGCAATCACTGGTGGGCAGTGACGGCATCGCCGGACTGCTTGGTCCTCCTCATGTATCTGCCACTGGCAGGGCAGGCAGGGCGGGGGAGGCAGGGGGGGTCACGAGGTTATCATCGGCACCTTCGTCCTTTGTAGATGGTGGGCCACTGATTCTCATGGATGGAGAGGTCTCCACGCCCACCGCTGGCGTCTCGGGATTGGAATCTACACTGTCGCCGCCGCATCAGGTAACTGAGGAGATGCAGGCGATCATAGAGCAGCGCCTGGTGCAACGTGACGCCGATCGGCAGCTAGGGTGGGATATCATTGACGACCTGATGGCTGGCTTGCGTCCATACAACGAGGGTGTCGCACCTGCGCAGCAGGACGCAGCGGCGGCCTATGCTCGTGACGAGATTTCGGGCGATCCATTGGGCTCCTTGGACTTCTTAGATTCAGCGGATCTGCTGGATCGGCGAGCGCAGGGAAACGAAGCGGATTGGCACGATTGGTTCACGCAGGGTGGATCTGTCGTCGATGCGGAAGATGCGGAAGATGCGGAAGATGCCAGCGACGCGGGCGACGCGGGCGACGCGGGCGACGCGGGACCGCTCTGAGTCCGCTTGATCTGGCTGGTGGAGGGTATTCGCAAATGGCCAACCAGCCGATCTATTCGCACTGCGCATGCGTTGTAGAAGGGGGAGTACGTGTTATGCAGCATGGATGTGCGATTGGTGTCGCGGTGATCATTGCGCCGCTGCTCGTACTGGTGTTGGTGGTCGCGGTGATCGTTGCGCCTCTGGCGAGCCTGGTTGCCATACAGGTGGGACAGGGACCCACGCCATGCGGAGTTGCGCCAACTACTCCCACCGCTGTGCCCGCGAAACCGGCGCTTCCGGCAGCTGTGGCGCGTGCTTCTCTAGCTACTTCTCTAGCTACGTCGCGAGCTACTACATTCACTATTTCTCCCCAGACCACATTTCAAACTGCGAATAAGGTGTTGGCGTCGCAGGGTCTGACCATCGCAATCGTGCGGCTATCACAAAGGTCGCAGTCCTCACAAAGGTCGCAGAGATCATTGGGAACTCCGACGGCTTCGACGGCGGGTTCGACGGCAACCCCGACCCCGAGCGGCACGCCAACGAGTGGGGGATCGTGCATCAACCCGGATGGCAATGTCGTGGTGCAGTGGGCGCTTGCCATGAGCGCGGCGCTCTACGATTGTCCGAACATCTTTGACCCTGGACAGCTCCCACCGTGGATGGACGTTTGCTGGACCTCGAACTTCCCAGCGCAGGCCATTGCTTGGTGGGCCAAGACGTGTGGCGGGTGTCCACAAGCCGAGAACGGCAATCTGCAGTGTGTCATGTATGCTGCCGCTGCCTTCGGCTTGGCCGGCTTGCCTCTCTATTTTGGCCCCAACAATTCAGCCAATGCGATCGACTTCTGGACAAACTACGCCCATTACCCAGGCTGGATCGAAATTCCGTCCGGCTGGGGAGCGCCAGACCAGCGAGGGTTGCCGGCGCCCGGCGACATGATGGTCTGGTACGAAAGTTTTGCACCGACCGAAGGGCACATTACGGTCGTACTCGCCGTCCGCCCTCCACAGGGCAGCCAGCTTGGCAGTGTGACGTTCGGCGAAGCCAATGGGCCGGAGCCGATCATGACGGAGACAATCAATCCCGATTTGACGGTCAATACCTGGAGCGGTGGCACGGTCGTCGGCTACATCCGATTCGTCGGCAACCACCCGCTGCGAGTGCCATCTGCCGGCGGGTAAGACAGTTCCGCACGACCGCCTGAAGATTGCCTGAAGAACGCCCGCATGAACTACCACCCGGTATTTAGGATACCGCCACAGAATGCCGGTCTTGCGAGAGGAATTCAGAGAGGAATTGGGAGCGTTCGGAGAGGAGAGCAGCAGTCTGAACCGAGGTAACTGAGATAGTTGCATGAGCCGATGGAGCAGAAACGGTTGATCTGCCTGTGATTGGCCTGACTGCCCACATCTCAGCAACCACGCTGATTGGAGCTACCAACAACGAACCCGGCTGGTGAGAGGAAACCGGGGCCAGCGACCTGACAACCAATGCCCTGCGACAGTGCGTGCTTTTCACATGCCGCTTGGTGCCGAGCTTGGGATCTCGAAGTCGCTGCATCGAGCCGTTTCCCTTCTACGAGGGAGAGGCTACCTAGGAGACATTCCAGGGAGATACTCACCATGCAAAACTTCGAAAGTGCCATCCAGTCGTTCTTCAGTGCCATCTTCAGCCTCTTCATCACGATCTCGATCTCTGTCGCGGTCGTCTGTTTTGCCTGGGGGGCGCTGACCTACATGACCAGCGGAGGGAACGTTCGCAGGTCGGAACTAGCCAAAGCGGCGATGGCAGCGGCCATCATTGGGTTGCTGTTGGTGTTGTCAGCAGGCGCCTTTGGGGCGTTCATTCAAAGTACCGTCACTGTCTCCCCCATTCCCACTCCGTTGGCTACTCCGTAGCGGCACCTGCGCGCTCCTATGCCACCATGCTGAGGAATCGGAACGCTCCTGTCGCTCACGCCGCTCCAACGCAATTGGTGTCGGGCAACGACAGACAGCGACCGGCAATATCTGGAGCTGCGGAACTAGGTGAAAGGAAACAGAAGTGCAGGAGTGCAGGTATATGGGGGGTGAAAAGACTAAGAAGACGCTGAACTGAGGAGATCAAGAGCCGTTCGTGAGGAGTTCGAGATGCTGACGCGCTATGAAATCCCCACCCACCTGGGAGTTCCAGATCGCCTGATTCTTGGCCTTACCGCCCGACAGTTGATGATTCTGATGGCGGGTTTCGCGGCAGGTTATACCGTCTGGCAGCGATTGGGGCCAGCCGCTGGCAAAGGCGCGCCGGGCGAAATGACGCACGCTAGCCTCGTTGTGGTGTCGGCAGCACTACGCCTTGTGCTTGCACTGCTTACCGTGCTGCTTGCGCTCGTTGTCGCCTTTGCGCGCTATCATGGCCGGACCATCGAACAGTGGATGCTGGCCATGCTGCACTATGCCAGCGTTCCCAAGACCTATGTCTGGCGATCGCTGCCCATTGCCTCACGGGAGTCATTGCAGCATACATTGCTTGACGAGGAGCAACGACTGGCTGCGCGGACCATAACCAGCGGTGCTCTGCGCGCTCACCGTACTGCCAGCGCCACCAGCGCCAAGACGACTGGGCTCGAAGAGCTGGACTTGATGGGATGGAAGGAGGGTGGAGGTAGATGAGGATGCACCAGCCGCGTGTCACCGGCGCGCAGACCGCCCAATGGCCAGATGGGATAAGCGGTGATCAGGAGCGTGCGGTTCCATTGCCTGGTGGAGACGAGTCTTTGCTCTCCAAGGTAGAAACCTCATTGGCCGGAGTCTACGAAAGTCGCGCAGATGGCGCAGATGGCGCAGATGGCGCAGATGCTGAGGATGCGAGTATAGCATCCTCTACGCCAGCTGCATTTACGCGGGCGAGAGCGCCAGGCTCACGACGAGACCGGAGCCGGCTCGCCAGTGCCCAGCACTACTTTGTGCCTGTTCGCTCACTGGTGGCGGATGGTACCGTCCTCAAGGTGCATTTTAACCAGAGTACTCATGGCGCCGCGCCTTTCAGTGGCCTGACGCCGACACGGGGCGATGAGTATCGCGCCGTCCTGGAGGTTGGCAGCGTCAATTATGCGTTACTGACGCCAGCGGAACAGGATGCGTTGATCAGCCGCTTCCGCAATCTGATTGCGGCGCTGCATTACCCGATGCAGATCCAAGTGCGCGTTGTGCCGCTCGACCTCGGTCCCTATCTCCAGAATATCAGCCAGCGCGTTCTCAACCAGGTAGCGCAGCGGGCTGTCACAGGAGAAGCGGAGGAAGCGAAGGAGATGGAGGACGTCGCGATGTTTCCTGGTGGGCAAGCTGATCAAGCCAGCCGCGAAAGCCTGGAACATTGCGAACATCCAGCAGATCGAGATTCAACGAGTCGAGATGAGCAACAAGCAGTGACATCACGGTTGCTTCGTCTTGCGCAAGACCATCTCCAGCATATCCGCACACTGGCCCTTCAGCGCGGGCTGCTCGAACGTCGCTTCTATCTCATCGTTCCAGCGACCGAACTGGACGAACGTTCCGTATCCAGGACCGGCCAACACTTGTCGCTGATTGCCTTATGGTTGCAGGTTGGGCGGGACTGGTTCGGGGCCTTCTTCGCGTTATTTGGAATGTTGGTGCCGTTCGGACATCTCGGCCCAAGTGAGCGGCGGAAACCGACATCTGCTTTACGAGCCGCACGTGACCGCTGGTATCAGCGAGAGGCGTTGGCCAGCCAACAGTTGGATCTACGCTGCCGCGAGTTACGTCGGCAACTCAGCGCTCTTGGTCTCTCCGCCCGCCGGCTCCGAGGGGCAGAACTCATACAATTATGCGCCAGCTCCCTCACTCCAGCCCACGCCGGCCGCCAACCGATCACCAGGCAGGCGCTGCTACGGATTGGCGTGCCGCCGGTGGCGCGGGCCCCGCGCACGTGGCGCCAGCACCGTCTTGCTCGGCATGCAGAATCTGGCATGCTAGGGATAGGGTCATTTTTCACTCCGCCAGCATCGCCAGCATCGCCAGCATCGCCAGCATCGCCAGCATCGCCAGCATCGCCAGCAGCGGCGGCTCCGCCGCTGTATCCGACTCACGTGTCTCATCCGACCCATCTGAAGAACCCAGCGAGTCAACAAGAGAGTCAGCAAGAGAGGACAGACCAGGAAAAATGCGAGCCAGTAGTGCGCGCGTGGCATGATGCGCAACCGTCGCTATCGTCGTGGGAAGGACTTGCCTTGCCCTCTGGAAGTCGTGGATCAGTTCCTGGCGCCCAAGGAGCAGGGGCAGGAGAGGCGCATGTAGCACAGCCAGGGGCGCTCAACCTGGTCCCAATCTCCCCAAAACTTGCGCCTCGCCTGAATGACCAGGTACACGAACGACTGGATGATGCAAATGGCCAAGACAATCAGCACGACCTCCCTTCCACGCATACCTCCAAGGTTCGTGGCCTATCCATAACACCTGGAGGCGAGCAGAGTCCATCGCCAGCTTCATCATCTTCGCCACCACGACTGACATCTGGTAATGATGAGATTCATGTTACTTGGCACCCGATGCTGCAACAGGAGGAGGCTCCACAGCCGATGGGCCATCGGGCGAGCGAGTTTACCGCTATGACGCGCTGTGATGGCAGTTCGCCGGGAGCGTCGCGACGCAACCGCAGCGGTGATGAGGGAAGCACCTTGGACAGAGAGGAGCATCAGCAATGAACAGATGGATTTGGCCGTGGTGGGGGCACTCACGACGTAGTCAAGACCAGGAATCGCAACCGGCCATACAACCAACTACAGAGCTTGTTCTACCTATCACGCGAAGCCAATCCAGTGCCGAACCGATCCATTCTGTTGACGCCGTCGATGCTGCCCTATTTCCCGCGCAGTCAGCGCCGTCAGCGCGGACACGGCATGAGCGACGGAAGGGCGGCAACAGCAGTGGTGCTGCGTCCACGGTGTCCTCCCTGCCAGTTGATGCCTTTCCACCGTCCCTGCCGGAACTCGCGGACCTCTTGGCTCCAAGCAGTGTTTCCCTTACGGCTACACACGTCGCTCTGGCTGGGGAACTTGCTTGCGTGCTGGCCGTAACGGGCTTGCCGCGCTATGTGTATCCCGGGTGGCTGACTGATCTGGTAGAACTCGACATCCCAGGAATGGAACTGGCAATACATGTCCACCCGCGTGATTCGCTGGCAACGATTCGCACGCTGCGCCGCAGGCTGACTGAATTTCAAGCCAGTCGTCGCCTTAGCGCACGCCAGGGTCGGATGCCCGATCCCGAGCAGGAGATCGCGTTTGGCGACCTCGCCACGATGATCGAGCGCCTGCAACGCGGCGAAGAGCGCATCAGCGATTGTTCCATCTACCTGTTGATTCGTGCGTCGGATGGCCGAGTCGAGACGCTGGAGCAACGCGTCCAGCAGGTGGAGGGCATGCTCCAAACGCTGTTTCTCGAAAGCCGGCGGGCGACCTTCGAACAGGATGTGGCGTTTCGTTCCTGCTTGCCGCTGGCCCACGATGAATTGCGCCGAGGACGGCAGCTCGATAGCGGAAGTATCGCCACGATGTTTCCCTTTACCTCGATGAATCTCTCGATGCGCGAGGGCATCCTGTACGGCACGGTTCCACAGAATAACCATCTCATCATTTTGGATCCGTTCTCGCCAGACCTCGAAAACGCCAATATGACCATCTTCGCCATGTCGGGCGCAGGAAAAAGCTATTTCACGAAACTGTTCGCGCTGCGGGCGATCATCCAGGACATCGCTGTGTGCGTGATTGATCCTGAACCACTGGAGGAATATCACCTGCTCTGTCAGACGGTCGCAGGCGAGTATATTCGGCTGGCGCCTGGTGCTACCCAACATATCAATCCGTTTGACCTGGCGGTGCCACGTTTACATTCCGCTGATTCCCCCTATTCCGCCAATTCCGCGTGGCGAACGGCTGATCCTGTTACTACCCAGCAGGGTAAGCAAAGGGAATGGGAAGCAACGGAAGCCGACGGGAACGCGGACGCAGAGGGGCAAAGTACGATCCGACCGCACGCGAATGATCACCAGACCGTTCAGCAGAACAATCTTCTGGCTGAGAAGATTCAGTCGCTCTTGACCCTGCTCGAATTGCTGTTGGCTGATGCGTCTGGGCTGGCCGCTGCCGGTAGTGGGAGTGGCAACGCGAGTGCTGTGGGGCAAGCGCGCCTGTCGAACCGCGAGAAGAGCCTGCTGGATCAGGCGCTGTGGATCACCTATGCGCGGGCTGGCATCTCGGCTGACCCTGCCACGTACGCCGGGCAACCGCCGGTGATGCGCGACCTCTATACTGTGTTGCGGCGCTACGAGTTCGGCGCTGGCGCCACGGAGATCGCGCAGTCCCTCGCGGATCGGCTCGCGCGTTACGTGGAAGGGTCGCTGTCAGGCTTGTTTGCTGAGCAAACCAACGTCGCGCTCGACAATCAGTTGGTGGTGTTCAATCTGCATGAACTGGACGGCGATCTGCGCGCTATCGGCCTGTGGTTGATCACCGATCACGTATGGAGCCGCCTGCGCGCCGAGCAGGGGCACCGTCCCCGACTGCTAGTGATTGACGAAGCTTGGTCGCTCATACAGCACCCAGATGGCGGCCAGTTTTTAGCGAGCCTCGCCCGGCGCGCGCGCAAATATTATCTCGGCCTGCTGACGATCACGCAGGATGTGGCAGATTTCGTCAATAACCCGCACGGGCGCACCGTCCTCAATCAGGCGGCAATTCATTTACTGCTGCGGCAAAGTAGCGCCACAATTACGAGTGTGGCCGACACCTTTCGCCTGTCGGCAGGCGAACAAAACTATCTGCTGACCTGCCCGATTGGCAGTGGACTACTTTTTGCGCGGCAGACGCATGCTGCCATTCGGGTCGAAGCGTCCCCGCTTGAACACCGCCTGGCAACGACCAATCCACGCGAACGTGCCGCACGCGCGACTGCGGCGACTGCGGCCGCGTCGCCCGTGAGAGGTTCGGACGCTGTAGTTGGAGCGGCAGGTGTAACGGACTGGGCGGACGCTGCTGGCTCCGTTCCGCTGGCAGCCACGGCGCGTCGTACTCGAGGAGCTAAGAAAACCAGGAACGGTCGAGTAGCAAACGTGGGGCCAGAGACCACAGGCACTGGGCAGACGGGTGACCTCCTCTCCCCTCCATCGGCTCCATCGGTTGAAGCCACCTCGGCTGAAGCCACCTCGGCTGAAGCTACCTCGGCTGAGGGTCGTTCCCCGACAGGTGGGCCAGCCAGTCGCAGGCAGTCTCGTCCGTCGTCCAGCCACCGGCAGCAAGACAGCAGGTAGGAATCGAGCGCTTTGTGGAGCAGACGCGCCAACAGTAGCAGCCAGAAGTAGCAATCAGAAAGCGGAACAGCCATGCCAGACGGGTCGCGCTTATCGCACGCTCCATTGAACACTCCGTCGAGCCCTAGGAAACGTCGCCGGGATATCGGGTCTCTCGGGCACTGGCTGGCGAAAGGTTGGGCGTCCCTCGTGCCATCCCCTGTCCTGCCAGATCCAGGCGAAGAAACAGTTGGGGATGTTGCCGCTCCCAACGCGCCACGGGTCGAAGTGGGAGACGTCAAGCCTATGGAGCCGATGAAGCATGGAGAGCAGGTGGACACGGCTGCTCTCCCTACTGCCCCCGTGATGACCACACGGACGCTCGGCGCCATGCCGGACAGGTCTGACAGGGCGGACAGATTGGGATCCGAGCGCGAGACGCCGTCAGCTGCGGCAGATGACACCCTCGCACCCCCAAGTCGGTCGGCATCCGGACCCACGCCTGAATCGTCGTCTGACGGACTGCTTGCAGATCGGCACAATGGGGATGGTTTCCGTTCCGTGGTGCCACAGCTTGCCTCATGTGTTTCATGTGTTTCATGTGTTTTTCGCGCGCTACAGCACCCGCAGGCTTCTATTCAACACCCACTTGCTTGCTGGCTCGTTTCCTGGCAGGCGCAGGCGCAGGCGGCGTTGACGCGCGTCAGTCAAATCCAACAGAACAGGCGCACGAGCGCGCAGCAGATGAGAGCGGACGCGATGGGGTGGGCAGCGCTCTCGGTGGTCGGTAGTGCCCTGTTGACGTACCTCTGGACGTACCTCTGGACTTTGCTCGTGACGCTCCTGCTACGGGCTGGTCAGGGGGTGCTGCACTGGCTGATGGTGATCTGCGATTGGTGGGGGCATATCGGCAATCGATGGGCAGGTGAGCCCTTGGCGTTTCTAGTCGTTCCATCTGCCGACATCGGCGGCCACTTTGCCAGCTTAGGGAGTATGTTCCAGGCGATGACCGCAGCGGGCGCGTCCCGTCAGCGGGCGATTGCGCTGGAGATCGTCGGCACGCCAACGATGCGCGGGTTGGTCGTGCGGGCAACATCGCCGGCGGCCCTGTTGGATGTGGAGGTGCAACTTCGTGCCCGGTATCCCCAGGCGCAGATCGTTCCCCTGACGCCGCACGGCGATCCGTTTCAGCTTGGGCCAGGTGAACGGGTGAGTCTGCGCGAACTACGTCAGAGTGGCCCCCCGTTTCTGGCGCTTGACACATTTGCTGAGCGACTGGGTGGTCGTATGTCGATCGGGACCAGCGCGCGTGGGAGTGGTTTTGCCGGTGGGTCGGCACCGGCCCCCGCCGGCGAGTTAGCAGATCCCCTGATCGGACTGCTGGCGGCGGTGGATCATCTGCCACCGGCGACGCGGGCGATTGCGCAACTCGCACTGGTGCCTGCCGCAGAATCCTGGTCTGCTGGCGCTGAGCGAGAAGCTGACCGTTATTCGCTCAACCAGGCGCGCGTCGAAGCCGCGCGCCGAGAACGCCAACTCGCCGGTATACGGTCGCTTGGCAGTGCCGGCTTGCCGCCCTCCTGGCCGTTGCTGCTGATGGGCACGGTGGCCGTTGCTGGATTTCTCTGGCTCTGGCATCGTGCGCGCTACGGTGGTCCGCCACCGTGGTCCTGGATGCCAGCGACCTGGTGGCGCTGGCTTGGTACGTTCAATCCACTGGCGCCACTGAGCACGAATTCACCTATGCCCGCTGGCGGTAGCGCCGCAGGTAATGGAGGAAGTGGGATGGGAACCGCTGCTCCCACCGCTCCGCCAACGATAGCGCCGACGCAGACCCGTCCCATCGCGCACGTGACACCCACACCAGGGTCGCAGGCGGTATTATCGCCTCCTGCGCTCCCTGATTTCACATCGCTCTCGGCGCATGTCGCAGCACTCGCGCTGTTGCTGGTCGTGGCCTTGGTTGTGCTTCTCATTGCGGGCATATGCCTGGTTCGTTGGCTCGCGATAGCTCGAACACGACCGCCACTCTCGTGGTTCCTGCACCCGAAACCGGTCTACGACCCTGCCATGGTTGCACGTAAGGCCCAGGAACCGGCCTTTCATGCGCATTTGCGGCTCTATGTCATTGGAGCCAACGGCGCGACGCCTGCTGAACGCCGACATGCGCGGCAACAGCGGGAGCGGCAGTTGCTGCGTATGATTGCCGCCTATCGCCAGTATCACGTGGCCGGGCGCGGGTATTTCACGGTGCGGCGTCCATTCCGGTCGCCGGCACGGTGGCTACCCCGTCACGCGGTGGCAGCGCCAGCGGAAAGGAGTGGGCATGCTTCAGCGCAACCGCCGTCTCCTCGAACGCTTGCACCGTTTGCACCGCCTGCACTGCTTTCCCTGCTTCCACCGATGCAAGAGAGAGACATACTTGTGCTGCGCTCTCGGTGGTCGGAGCAGGCAGACTCAGGAGAGCAGGGAAGTGCCGAGGGGGTAATCCGCCAGCGGAATGGCTGGGCGCGCGGTCTCTGGCGCGCTCCGCTGTTGCTCAGCATTTCCGAGGTGGCGGCGCTCTGGCACCTGCCTGCTGGTGGTGTATTGCCCAATTTGCCGGGACTACGCAACCAGGAGGCCGCGCGACGATTGCTCGTACCGCCGGTACTCGTAGCCAAGGTGCCTGGTCTCCCCGTGCCTGATTTCCCTGTGCCTGATCTCCCCGCACCGGCGCAGACCGCGCAGTACGAGCCTGCGGAGCGTGCTCTGCGCCTGCCGGGTGGCCGTCTGGGCGTGTGGGGGACACTGCTTGGTCACTCTCGCGCCGCTGGCCGTGACCTCCCCGTTCTTGCGCCCCCAGACCTCTTCGCACAGCATGTGCTGGCGGTGGCCAAAACGGGCAAAGGCAAGAGTACGTTGCTGCAGACACTGGCCTACCTGGCGCTCTGTGGCGCTGGCACAGCGGCGCTCGCTGCTCCGCATGACGGCATGCGAACAACTCTGCGAGCAGCTCTACCAGCGGATGGTAGCAGGGAAGGGACAGAGGAGCCAGCGTTCAGCTATGGTGCGTTGCCGGTCAAGCGGCGGCGACGACGGCGGGCTGACCGCGCTATAGCATCGGATGCTGCGCAAATGACACTGGCATCTGCGGCAACGCCAGTGCCTGCTGTGCAGATAGCCAGTGCTGGGAGCCGGGACCTGGAGCGAGATGGGGAGACGCCGGCGCAGGATGAGCAAACCCAGCCGCGCGCTGCAGTCACCGACAGGACACGGCGCCGAAAGCCACGGCACTCATTACCGCCGTTGGACATGTTGCAGCCAGCCAACGAAGCGACCGGCTTGGTGTTGGTCGATCCTCACGGCGATTTGGTATCTGGTCTGTTGGGTCTGATTCCGCCGGCGCGCCAGCGCGATGTCATCGTCGTAGATCTGGCCGATACCGCGCACCCGATTGGCCTCAACCCGCTCGACGTGACGCTGGGGCGCGACCGCGACAAGGCGGTCGCCAATATCTTGCTGATCGCGTCGCACATTTGGACCAAGTATTGGGGCCCGCGCATGGAAAACGCCCTCGAATACGCGTTGAAGACGCTGTATGAGGTCAATCTTGCCCTGGTCATCGCCGATCCCCAGCGCGGTCCCGATCTGCAATACACGCTGTTGGATGTAGCACCCCTCTTGCAGCGAACGACGTTTCGCAATCGCCTGCTGGAGCAGGTGCGTGACCAGGAGTTGCTACGCTGGTGGTCCGATTACTACGAACAACTCGATAGTCGCATGCAACAAGAGATCATCAATCCGGTGCTGACGAAAATGGCCAAATTTGCAGCGTCGCGGGTTGCGCGGCGCATCGTTGGTCAGGGGCGCACCACCCTGGATATTGCCACGGTGATCCAACAGCATGGCATCTTACTTGTCAATACGGCGCGCGGGGTAGTTGGGGCAGATACAGCCGCATTGATTGGCGCGACGGTCCTCGGGCTGGTGGCCGTAAACCTCGAAGAGCAAGCCCGGCACCGCGCCCAGCGGCGCCAGCGCACGCAGATCCTCATTGACGAATTCCAGAATGTGCCGGGTGTCGATTACGGCGGTTTGCTGGCGGAACTGCGGAAATTCGGTGCCAGTTTTGCGCTGGCAACACAAGGATTGGCGACGTTCGATGAACAGAGCCGACAATTACGTGCGCAGGTCTTCGATAACATCGATCATCTCTTCGCCTTCAGCGTGAGCGCCGAGGATGCGATCTACCTCACGCGCGAATTAGATGGGGTAGTCGAAACACGCGATTTGGTCAATCTCCCCGCATTGACATGCTATTGCAAGTTGAGCGCCGGAGGACTGCGGTTGCCGGTGTTCTCGCTGACGCTGGACCTGCCACCGGAAGGCGACGCGCGCCTGCGTGAGGCGCTGCGAGTGGCAAGCCGCCGCCGCATTGCGCGGCACAGTAAGGAGCAGATCGATGATATGTTGGCGGGGTTAGCGGCGCGGCGCCTCACGCAGGACGATGCTGGGTCGTCGAGGCAAGCGCGCAAAAAGAAATCGCGCCTCGATGTGCGAGGAACACTCCCACCGCTTGATGGATGGGCAGAACAACTCGAACGTTTGGCGCTGGCACGTCGCCTGGGTGGGGGAACATCCGATGAGCTAGAGGCAGTGACGGACGGTCCGACTGACCGGCGCGGAACTGCCGGCACTCTGGACCAGACTGATCCGACTGATCCGACTGATCCGACTGATCCGACTGATCCGACTAATCCGACTGGCCGAATTGACCAGATTGACCAGATTGACCAGCCGGTTCCACCTCTGTCCCCGTCACCACAATCGCCGCTACCGTCGTCGGCGGCGTATGTATCGCCGTTTGCTCCATACGATAAGCAGCAACGCCAGCGCCCGATTGCTGTTGCGGACGTTGCCGACGATCAGACGACCGGACCTCCGCGCTCGCCGGTTGCGCTGGTGCGGCCTGCGAGACCCGAGGATGCTGAGCCTAGTCAGCCTGGTCAATCTGTTCAGGCTGTACAGCCTTGGACGGACGCCCGTTCGCGGCCAAGCGCCAGTGATCAGGTGCCATCTGGTCGTCAGACGTCAGCATCTCCCGCGTCACGTGCGGGAAAGGTCGCTGGGCAAGTTGGACAAGTTGGACAAGTGGATCGAGTTAGGGGGCATTCCCCTGCTACTGCGCCATCAGGTTTTGCAGGGCCAACGGAACTAGCGCAACCACTAGCGACAGAGGGGCCAGGACAGTCAGTTGAGGCGACAACCCAATTGGACGGCCAGGGCCTGCCGCTCCGGAAGGATACGACACAGGAGTCAGCTGCCCCTCGAACAGTCCAGGGAACACTCGGAGGACATGAAACTGCCCAGTTAGTGCTTTCCTGGGATCCCTCTGCCGCCACTTCCGTAGGTCCCCCCGTTAGAGAAGTAGGGGAATCAGCGGAGCTTGCGGAATCTGCGGCGTCCAGAAAAACACTTTCGGCGCTGCAACACGGGCAAGACGTTTCCGAAACGGATACCAGCGCCGCAGCGCCGGGTGGTGGAGCATCCGGCGCTCCCATGTCCGTGCGTGTGGCAGCGACGGGTGCCGAGGAGCCGCCGCCAGAGCGACACCGGCGCGAGCGTGGCGGCAAAAAACAGTGGCGACGGATGCAGGGTCTCGCGAGTACGGCAAGCAGTGATCGCACAGCGCATGCTGAGCTGCCTTCAGCCGCTGCGTCGCCGCAGTCGGACGCAACAGGACTGCCTGATCACGAGCGAACATGCTGAAATCAATCCTTGAAACCAGACCGGAAACCCCCGTGGTGCGGCAATGGGTATCGTCTGCTCTACATCAATCATGCGGTGGTGGTGAGTGAGATGAGTGAGATGAGTGAGATGAGCGAGATGCGGTCACAGCAGGTGCGCCGTGGCGCGATGCAGCAGCAACGTGACCACCATCGCCCGCGTAGCGATGGTTCACGGGGCTGGAACAAGCAAGACAAGCAAGACAAGCAAGATAAGCAAGATAAGCAGGACACTGAACACGCGGAAGAGAGGGCACTTCCCCCTCTTCAACCCGGTGAGGAAGAACCCCGTCCGCAGCGTACTCTGTCTCCGCGCGCGCGGAGGGGGCAGAAGAACGCGCGTCGCAGCACTGTAGCGCATCCGTTTATCAGCAATGCGCTCGACCGTGTTGATCAAGCCATTTGTTCTCAGTTGCTTGCTACCCCCCTCCAGACCGCTGCTAACCTGGCGTTTCTCATCGGGGCGCATCCGGCCACCGTTCGCCGGCACATCGAGCGTCTACGTGGATGGCGGATCGTCGAGGCCCTGACGCTACCGCTCCTCGGCGCTGCTCATGCTCACGTCTGGTACTTGACCTCATTTGGTCAGCGCGTCGCCGATGGCCGTCTTGCTCCTCGGCCTGTGGACGCCGGCAGCGGAGTGCCGCTGGCGGTGCCTGCTCCTCTGAATGCGCGCAGATTGACCGGGCGTACCACGCGGTTCCCTCCGTCTGCCTCCCACTCGTGGCAGCCGCAGGACCAGCCACCTCACCCACCTTGCACAACGCGGCTCGCTCGCCGTGCCGTGTCACGCAGTACGTTTCCTGAACTGGTGCGGCTCCTGCCACGTTTGCCGGCACTCCATGCGGTGCAGCGGGAATTGCCAGCGCTGTGTCGCACCGGCCTGGAGGTTGTCGCTCACCATTATCGCGTTCCAATGCAGCCGGTCGTATGGTGGCGCTGGATACCCAACTATCATACGACGGTGCACTACCAGGGGGAGTCCATTGCTCTCCAGGTCGATGGCATCCTCACCATGCAGTTTGAGCTGCACCCTCCTGCACCGCTTCCCGACGACCGTGCCGGTGACCGTCCTGGCGGTGTTCTTGACCTATTGGCACAAGCACAAGCACGAGCGCCACACAGACGAACCGAAGCGATGGCTTTGTCGAGCCCCGCGAGTGCTGTGAGCGCAGCGAGTCCAAGCATTGCCCCGAGCGGCAGCTTATCGCCGCTGGCCATCGAAAACTACTTGCTCTGGCTTGTGCTTGATCCCGGAGTCGGAGATGAACGCTGGTTGTGTCAGCGACTTGCGACCCTGCTCGCCTACCGTGAGGCTGTATCACAACGGCGACTTGACCCGGCATCCAGTGCGGAAGACAGTACTATTTTTCCTCCGTTGCTGGTGCTGGCCACCTCTCCGGAGCGGGCGGCGCTCTGGCATCACGCGAATGTCACGGTGGCGACGACAGCACAGGTAGATGTTACACCTGGCATCATACAAATTCGGACGCCGGATGGGTTCGGACCGTGGCCGTTGAGTATGCCTGGGTCGCGGGCCTACCCCGATCACGGCATCCAGATGCTACCGTTACGCGCTGCGCGCTCTGGCGCTGCTTATACCGCTGCCAGCACGCAGTTGCCGGGCATTGACGCTGACGCCGGCGCATTCTGGCCGTCAACAGGAGACGACGCGGATTCCGAGGCAAGCGCGTTCGTGAAGATACGTCCGACATGGATGGACCTTGCCACAGGCGCAGTAGCGTCGCTGCGCAACCTTTTTCGTGTGCCGATCCCAGTAGAGACGTGGCCAGCAGCAGTCGCCAGTTGGCCGGCAACACGGCTCACGGGAAGCATAGGTAGGCAGTGGCCTGCGCCGTACGAGCTCCCAGCACACATTGCTGCTAGAGAAGTGCCCACAGCACCCTCAGCAACTACGGCAACTACGGCAGCATTAGGAAATTCAGCCAACTTGGGGCATGTGGGCAAAGTAGCGCAGGACGTACCAGGAATGATGGGCGCGAGGTCAAGTGCCGGAGCCGTGCAGGCAGTGCAGACAGTGCAACGGCCGGCTTTGCCTAGCCTCCCCTCCACGCCATTCCTCCCAAGCGAGCGCATACCGCGCGCGCGCAGGATAGACCGGCAATTTCCACCACTCTCCCAATCCGCCCTGGGCGTCTATCTCCAGCGGCGGCGCCAGCGCGCGAGGAGCCCGACCGAACAGCAGCATCTCGAGGTAGGCAGGTGGTGTTTGCGGCTGTCGCGTTTACACATCGTGCTGCTGCAGCAGCTGGCTGCCCATCCGGGGCTGTGCCTCAACGATCTGGCAATTTTCACATGTCTCCCGCCCAACACACTTGACCAGCGGCTGCGTGTACTGAGTAGCCAGGGCTTGATACAGTCTCAAAGTGTGGCCGGCGCGCCGCTGCGCTGTCGGTATGCCTTGCCCGATGTTCGCGGGCATAGCCGGCAGCGACACGGGGATAACCGACGGGCGTCGGCGAGTGCCCCACTCCCTCACCTCCCTCTCATGCCTCTCATGCCGCGTGGCGACCATCGCGCGTTCTGGCTGAAGGAGAAGGGATCGCTCCTGTTGGCGCGTGTGCTGGGCGTGCCGCCAGTGGCGATGGCTGCCACATTAGCAACAGGGCAGCAGAGTCACTCCTCCGGCTCCAACGACTCCCACTCGCATGATGGGCAGCAATCGCCAAGCGGCCAGTACATTGAGTATGGCATGCTGGCGCAGGTGTTCGCTGGGCAGAGGCGCAGGCAACAGGAACCTGATCGGGAGCAGACGGTTCGGATGCGTGTGTCTGTTTCCTCGCATACGAGCAGTGTCTATCGTTTCTTCGCGTTGCTGGTGATGGAGGCCCGTTTAGCGTCAAACTACAGTGCAGACCTCCATGCAAGCCACGAGCGTACTCGCCCGCGCGGCGATGAAGACGCTCACATAGAGCAGATCTGTTTCACTGGTCCCGGCGGTCTCAACGGTTCCACTGGCACCAATGGCCTAGATGATCAACGGAGCCAATCACCGCAATCGCTCCTGTGGTGGGAGACAGGGCGTGCATGTTTGCAGCGGTTTATCAGCGGGCAGAGACCGCTGGCCATTTGTCCGGATGGCATCGGCGAGTATGCCCTTCACGGGCGGCGCATCCATTTTTGGCTGGAATGGGACCGGGCGACGCTCAATACCCGCGATTGGCGGCACAAATTGCAATTATATGCTCATTACGCCCATGCCACCGCCTGGCGGGATGCCAGCCCGCCGGTGCCGCCGTTGGTATTGCTGATTACGACTGACTATGCTCAGGAGGCGCGTATACGCTCGTTAGTCAGCGAACTGGGAGCGTGGGGCTGGTTTTCGCCAGCTACACCGCTCATGATGCGCATCACGACGCTGTCGCGGTTGCTAGCTGCTGGATCTTGTCTGGCGCCGATCTGGTTTCCTTTGCTGCCGGCTGCGCAGCCGGCAGCACCTTCCGCAGCAACCGATCCTGACCTGCCATCCATGAATCCCATGATCGGCAGCGCTGATGTATCTCGCCTATCTCGCGCCCCCCTGGCTCGCACGCTCGTTTCGAGTGCCTATGATTCGGATGAAGCTGATTATGACGAAGCTGATTCGGATGAGGCCAAGAGAGTGCCTGGCATATTGCCCGTGAGACTGTCGCAGCATGGGCCATCGGCATCTGGTTTATTGTTGAGTCCATTCGACCGCACGGGTCTCCAGTGATTGGTGGGTGGCCGTTTTCCTGTGCATCGTTACCAACGGCAGATTTAGCATCCCTCGACAGGGTAGGAGATCAGTGTCTACGTATACACAGTCTTTTACACAGTCTTTCACTCAATCTTTGCCAGGGACGAGGATACGAGGAATCGCTTGCGAGTACATGAAGGGGGTGCTTGCCCTTGCCCCAACGTGCAAGTGAACCCCCCGCTCAACGGTCGCTTTTTCGGTTACGCTGGACCTGTCGGCGCCGCCAATTCATTGGACTGATATGGGCGCATCCACCCCTGCCTGGCTTGCTCATGCGGTGGGGAACGGTGGCACGTGGGTGATAGCGTAACGATGAGTAGAAAGAAGCGACCTATGATTGAAATTGGGGATGGTCCGGTGACGGCGCTCATGTGGCTCGCCAGTGGCTTGTTGGTTGCCATCGGCTTGCTTCTGTTTCTGGCAGTGTGCTTGGCTGATCGTGTGGCGTTCCATGCGACGCGCGCACGCTGGTCGCACCGTGCATCCATTGGCTCGGAGACAGGCCCGAAGACGGACTTGGAGATGGGCTTGGAGACGGAATCCCCACGTCCAGTTCCAGCGGTTCCTGTGGTGCGGGCCGCCCATGTCGTCGGTTCAGTGCAGCGCGCTGCGCTCTTCCGTCCGGGGTGGTCGCGCCAGGTTGGTCACCTTGATCAGATCAGCCCACGGGGACAATACCCGGGGCGGCACAGGGGCCGACCGATAGGAGAAGCTCCTGCTGGCGTGGCGCCCACGTTTCTTCTGCCTGACCGCCATGCCACCGCGCATCTCTTGCAATCTGAACTCGGTCAGGTTGCCCCCCATCAGTGGTTTCGGTTCGACCGACCGAGGCGTAGCGCCTCACCGCTCTCCGACCGCTCGCGGCGCGTGCTCTTCTGTTGAGCAGGCAAGGCAAACAGAAGGCAAACAGCATGAGGTCATTGACGACAACAATGAGTGCCTCACCACCACGAAGAGCGGGCGACCCAAAGCACCAGGAGCGCCAGCGACGCCGGCCCAAGAAGCTGATCGTGCCATCTCTCCGTCGTGTGCCTATTGTTCGAGAGGTAAACGAGCCTGTTTCCTCTACCATGAGGTCCCAGTCCCACCACGGGCAACAGGGGCAGCGTGGGCAGCGTGGGCAGCGTGGGCAGCATCATCGTCACCGCCACCGGCATCATGGTCGCCAGGGTGATCTTGGTCAGCGTCGCTCTGCGCTTCCCTCGTATCCCCGCTACCCGTCGCCGCCCACCACAGTGACCACACGGCGGAGTCTTCTCACAGTGACACGGGACAGTGGCCGGATCGCTGGCACGCGGACAAACGGTAGGACAAACGGCCGCGAGATGATCTGCCGTTCGTTGCCAGCTCAACCGCCCATCCCTCATCCTCAGGTGGTGGAATCACGGGACGAAGTTCTGGCAGCGCCACCGGCTGGTCAAACCACGGTGTGGCGCAATCGCGATTTCATCATCCTGCTGGCTGGGCAAATTGTCTCTCTCGCAGGCACCGGCGCCAGCCAACTGGCCTTTCCGCTGCTCGTGCTGTGGTTGACGCATTCGCCCACGCAGATGGGAATCGAAGCGGCGTTGTATCTGCTACCCTATGTTGCCCTGTGTCTCCCGGTAGGGGCGCTAGTGGATCGTTGGGATCGCAAGCGTGTCATGATCGTGTGCGACGGTGGACGCGCTCTCTTGTTGTTCAGCGTTGGTCTTGGTGACATGCTCGGATGGCTGACAATCTGGCAACTCTATGTTGTCTCCATCCTCCAGGGGACCCTCTTTTGCTGTTTTGACCTGGCCGCGACCGCAGCGCTCCCTCAGGTGGCGCCAGCGGAGCAACTGGCTACGGCGAGTAGCGCCTACGCAGCAACGCTCAATGGATCGCAACTTGTTGGCCCGGCACTCGGTGGGTTTCTCTATAGTCTCAGTCGCGCGGTACCATTTCTGACCGATGCCATCTCGTATCTGCTCTCTGCGTTTTCCCTTTGTTGGATACGGACGCCGTTTCAGCAGTCAGTTCGGCCTGAGCGGGCGCCCCAATCCAGTCACCATGCTGCTGGGCAGGTATCTCAGCGGGCTTCCCCCGCATTGCGCGGTAGCCGCATCGTTGCCACTCCATCAGTTCCATCGGTCGGAGCAGCGCTACCCCCGCATGTGTCTCTCGTGCCTGCTAGAGTATCTCTGCGCCGCGACGTGGCTGACGGCCTGACCTGGCTCTGGCGTCACTCGCTGCTCCGCTCGCTGGCGCTCTTGAGTGGCGGCGCCAACCTGGTGCTGGCCGCTTTTCCTTTGGTGTGCTTCGTTCTGGCGCGGCATGCCCAGGCGAACGCCATTGTTACCGGGATCATCCTGGCCAGTGCTGGTGCTGGGGGCGTTCTCGGATCCCTGCTGTCAGCCCGTTTACTACGCCGAGTGCCATTCGAGTGGCTCTTCCTTGGTGGGCTGGCAGGAGCGGCGGTGATTTGGCTACTCATGGCGTTGGTCACTGCTCCCTGGTTGATTGCTCTTGGCGCGTTGAGCGCCATGACCTCAGAACAGGTTGCCAGTATGGCGCAGTACACCCTGCGGCTGCGCCTCATTCCCGATGAACTGCAAGGACGGGTCAACAGCGCGTACCGGCTGCTCTTACTCCTATCACAGCCAGTAGGTCTTGCCGTAGGCGGTGCGCTTCTTGACCAGCTCGGAGTGCAGGCAACGCTTGTAATCGGATCGCTTATTCTTGCCGCCGTAGTATTCGCTGGTGCCATCCCGCTTGCGCCCACTCGTCAGGCAACCCAGGCAACCGCCAGGACTCGACTGGCTCGACTGGCGCGTCAGTGGCGCCGCTCGGCGCAGTTCCTCCACAGCCAGTATGTGCGCCGCGCCCTAGAGGGCGACATCACACAGGGGAGGACCGGCAAGTGAACACATATACGAAGTCTGAGGATTCGGAGGATCAAGTGAGCGCAACACAGGAGTCAGCGCGTACGGGAGCCACTCGACGAGCGCGATTTGCGCGAGTAGCGCACGCGGTGCGCGTGGCATACGTATGTCAATGCCAGTTTGCTTATCTAGAATTGATGCACCTGTTGACACGGGCGAAATGGCCGACACGGGCGCCTGTGGTGAACAGGTGGATGCACTGGCGAAAACGTTGGCGGGTGGTGAGCGGCGTCCTGGCGAGCGTTGTCCTGACGGCGCGCCGACATCACATCTGTATGTGCCCCCTGCGATATCGCCACGCACCCCTTTCCGCTAGCCTTTTGCTCGGATGCTTTATGATGGCGGTAGTGTGGAGTCCAGGCGTACCTGCGGCGCACGCTGCGCCCGCCAGCTCCACAACTGCATCCACCTACGCCATCCATTCCTCGATTTCGGTCACCTCGCTGACGCCCATGCTCATACACCTGGGTGCTGCCAATGAAGAAGGTTATGCCAAACCGGCGGTAGCTTCCTGCAATGGCCGACTCTATGTGGCCTGGATCAATGCCGCCGGGTGGCTGACGATAGGGTGGGGATTTCACTGGCAGAATGCCAGTCCAGCCAGTAGTGGGACGTTTCAGATCGCGGTGCAATTTGCCGTGCAGACCTATGTGGCGAATCATCTCAACGACACAACGCCAGGCGCAACTTCACAGATCACGCACACATCGCAAACTGGCCCGGCGTTGGCGTGCTTCCAGCCAGCTGGTGCCAGCGCTGGGAGAGTGCCCGCCGCTGCACAGACCGGTGCTCCTGGTCTGACAGGGTTAATGGGTCGGGGTCAGCACCAAGCGCCCGCAACAGCGAACCGTGCCAGTCACCTCAGTCGCCTTTATGTGGCCTGGACTGATACGGCAACCTACCTGCACATTGGCTACTTCGATGGCATCCCACAACATGCCATACTACAACAGCAAATGGCCTTTCCGGACACAACGACCTCTAGCCCATCGCTCACGATCGTCCCCGGCAACCGATTGCTCGTAGCGTTCACAGGCACCGATCCGAACCATAGTCTCAATGTGGAGGCGTCAGCAGACGGCGTCGCTTGGAACAAGGCTGTCTGGCGCGCTCAATCATCGAGCGGCGGGCCAGGCATTGCCACGTTCTGCCAGCGAAGTACTAGCGGCGTTCCTGGGCTGTGCCTCGTGTTGCTTGCCTGGATCGGAAGCGACCGCAATGCCACGCTCAACCTTGCCACGTTTGACCCGACAACTGCCTCCTTCCAATTCCTCAAGACATTGTGGGGAGATTCCTCGGCCTATGGCGATGAACTCAGCCTTACTGTCTGGCAGCATACGGCTGTGCTGCTCTATGTGAGTCCGCAGGAAGTCGGTAGCGGCTTGCTCTCTAGTGACGGCATGACGTGGACACCGACGGCCTTATCACTTGGCCATGCAGTGCCGTTTGCTGGCATTGCTGCGGCGCACGATGATCACCACCAGCTCTGGATGGCGTTTGACGGACCGCTCATGCTTGGCGAGTATGTCGCCGGCACTGGTAGCGCCAAGGGCATTGGTAGCACCGACAAAGGACATGGAAGTTGATATGACAACCAAACCGCCTATGTTACCCGTGTCACCTACATCGCTTCCGTCACCCCTGCCAGTCGAGCATAGTGTGGAGCGATCGGGAGAGCGATTCTGCGCGCACCAGAAGATAGAGCCACCCACCCGACCAGATGCCTGCGCCGACGAACGACGAACTGGGCGGGCGGCGCGACCACAATCAACTGCTCCAGCAGTGACGCCAATCATGTCGGCGACGCCGATGATAGCGACACCGGCCCCACCGCGCAGCGCACAAGCCCCACGACAAGCATCTCAGGGAGCTGGCAGCCACGCGCTGCGACGCCCACCGTACCGACCGTCGCGTGACCATTGCGCTCCCGAATCCTCTGGGGCCGATGAGGCTGATGAGGCTTATGAAGCTGATCGGGGACAACAGAAGACACTGGCCGCAGGAATTCCACTTCCTACTGGTACTGCTGAGCAGGGTCCTACGCAGGTAGCCGGACATGCGCCGCGTGCGACGCTGACTTCTCCGGGCGCTCTACCGCCAGGTGGCTCACTTGCAGACGGTGGACGTGTCGCTGGCACCGTTGGCGTGGACTCCACATCGTCCGGGTCTGTAGACAGCGCGATATTGCAAACGCCAGCATCCGCACGTTCGGCAGGCTCGGCAGGCTCGGCAGGCTCGGCAGGCTTGCCACGGCAAGTGCCTGCCACTTCGAATGAGGCAACAGAGCAACTTACGCCGTCGGTATCACACACGACATCATGCACGACGTTGGCTGAACGCATGGCGCAAGCCACGTGGGTCTGCCCGACCTGTGGGTCTATCCCCGCCGTCGTGGAAACGGTGTTGGGGATCACCGTCGTGCGGCGCCAGCAATGCCCTTGTCGGCGTGCGCGTCAGCAGGAAGAACGAGTGGCTGCGGCCCAGCGCGCCACAGTGGCCCGCCAGGCAGAACGCCGTCGCAGCCGCTATTTTGGTGGACTTGCACCCGAAGACCATGCCTGGCGCCAACGCTTCGATTCTTTCAATCCGACCCGTCAACCAGCCGCGCTGGCGAGTGTCCAGGCCTGGGTGACGATCTTGACCCATCTCTGGCTGACGGCGCAACAGCGGGCGGCGTTCGATGCGCAGCGAGCGGATGGTACACCTGATCCAGGGTTGGCGGCGACGCTGGCGCCTCGCTATGCGGCTGCTCTCTTCTCCCAGACGACGCGCCTGCTCCTCTTTGGCGGAGCTGGCAGCGGCAAAACGCACCTGCTCGTCGGAGCCTATCATGCGCTGATCGATGTTGGCGTCGAGGTGCGTTACGTCTCAGCGCGACTGTTCCTTGACCGTGTCCGAGCGACGTGGGACGGTCCGCCGACCCATCACGCGGCGGCCAACCGCCGCGTGAGTAGCCATGCTAGCAGGAGTAACAGCAATGACTGCCGCGACGGCAGTGGCCTGAGCTGGCGTGCGGGCGATGCGGATGATACAGTGGCCTCGGAGGAAGCGTTGCTGCAATTGTTGATCAACACACCGGTGCTGTTGCTTGATGGCCTCGATGCCGACGTGAGTGGTAGCCGCTGGGCTGCCGGACGCTGGGCGCGTATCTTCGAGGAGCGGGCACAACGGGGACGGCCCTGGGCGATTGCCTGTCGCTCCCAACATGACCTCACCGTGGCCCTCGGCGGCGCCGAGAATGCTGATCGCGTGTTTGAACAGACCTGCTCTATTCACTTACTCGCGCAGCCGAGCTGGCGACGACACCAGGAGTGTGCTCCCGCAGCGCTGATTGAGCAGGCGCAACGGCTCGAGCGCAGGCAAGAAGCTCCTCAACTCATAGGAGGCATGGCTGGCAGCGAGCAAAGCGAGCAAGAAGCAGTGGCCGGGGTGCGCGCTACCGGAACCCCAGCAATCAGCATAGCCGAGGCGCCAAAACACAACGCTCAAGGCATCGGTGCCATAGATGCCAGCGTCGGCTGGCCCGGTCATACGCCGCAAGACTCCCAAGGCTCCCAAAACTCCCCGGAGTCCTACGCTGGCAGCCAGTATCCTCTGGTCGCCTCATTTCCAGATGAGCATCTTCGTGAGGCACAAATGTCACGCAGATGCAGCAGTTGAGCCAGAGCGCTCCAGAGCGATGAAGTGTGATGAAGTGTGATGAAGTGTGATGCAGTAGAGGTCTTCGAGAGCGACATGAGCGACATAAGTGACATGAGCCAGGAGAATTCGACACCGATGAAGCGAATGCGGCGAACGAGAGCGATGCGACTCGATGCGTACCGGCATGCCAGTGAGCAGGCAGCGAGCGGGGTAGCGAGCGAGCTGTCGCACGAGGCAAGCGCCAACTCGCCGTACTACTCTATTCAATTCGTTGGACGCCAGTGTGATCGGCAGCAAACAAGCGAACGGGTCAACCGATCTGTGCCGCCTGACTGGGCCGCAAGGTCCCTGGTGATCGCAGTGACGGGCGCCGATGCTCATCGGCGAGAAATAGTTGCCCAGCGTCTGCGCCAACTTTGGCCGCAGGAGCTGGGGCCGAGCCATCCTCCTGCAGCTCGTGCTGATGGGGTCGCTGAGAGTGCTGAGAGCGAGGGGCCAGAGGGCGGAGTGGGACATTCCGCGCAGCCGTCAGCACCGCGCGAGCGCGCGATCAGGAGTGTTAGTGGCGACGGTATGGCCGTACATATTGTCACTGCGCCAGAACTGTTAGATGCCTGGGACCTGCTCTTCCTATCCCAACGAATGTTCACGGCGCGTGACGCTTGTACGCCGTTCCCACTCCCGCCCGTGACCTCCGCCACTAATACGGTCTTCTGGCCACAGCATGTGAGAGAAGTGGGAGACCTCACTGGCTCTGATGGCTCTGATGGCTCTGATGGCTCTGATGGCTCTGATGGCTCTGATGGCTCTGATGGCTCTGATGGCTCTGATGGCTCTGATGGCTCTGATGGCTCTGATGGCTCTGATGGCTCTGATGACGCCTCTACACATACTGCCGCAGCAGGCACCAGCCGATACGAGGATTGTGACGAGGACTACGAAGAGCGAGAGGAGGAGCGGCAAGAATGGCAAGAAGGGCACGGTGGGTACGGTGGGTACGGTGGGTACGGTGGGCAGGACGAGGCGCGTAGTGGACGCCTGAGATCAACCGACTGCCACTGCGCTGCTGATGCTGACGGCGCTGACGACACTGATGGCGCTGCGGGGTCTCGCCAGAGTGCAAGCCCTGACGGTTTGCCGCTGGATAGCGGGGGCACCGTGCAGCGGCTCATCGACGACATGGCGGCGCTCCTCACGGTGGTGTGGCCGGCCTGGGATGCATATGCCGCTGCCATCGCGGCGCTGTGTCGGGAGACACAGCTGGTCATACAACCGCGCTGGAGTCTCGTCGCTGGCGATGCTGCGTTTTTGGCTATTCATCTCAGCAGTGCTGAATCCCTTCCGGATGAACCGGGAGCAACTGAACGTCACGATCATGCTCCGATCGGCTACCTCCGGCGGGTGTAGCGGGTAGTGTGGCGTATGAGGTGTAGGGTGTGGCGTATGAGGTGTAGGGTGTGGCGGAACCGAGCGTTGTGGTGCTGTAAGGCTGAAAAGCGTGAGGTGGTGGAGCATGTCTGGTGTTGTGCTGCTTGGGATGCTTTGCGGCGCGGCCGCTGCCATCTGCTGGGGCTGCTCCGACGTTGTCGCACGCCACGCTGCGCAAACGATCAGGCCAGTGCGGGCATTTTGGGCAAGCTCCCTGACCGGGATGGTGATCCTCACGTTGCTCCTATTACCTACCGGGCAATTTTACCGACTTGGCAATGTCCAGGCGTGGGGTGTGCTCGTGCTGTGTCTGGGTGGCTTGCTCGTTGCGGGCAATCTCCTATTGTTTCGTGCCTTTGCTCAAGGTTCACTGGCGGTCGTAAGCCCAATACAGGCGTCCTACAATGCTATCGCTGCTGTGTTGGCGCTGATCGTAGGCCATGAGGCGCTGAACCCAGTACAAGCTACCGGATTGATAGTCGTCTTCGTGGGCGTCGTCCTCCTGGCTCGTCAGGGTGAGGTGACAATGTGTGGAACGCAGGAGAAGCCAGCTACCTGTACCGTTGGGATTTCCAGAATCTGGCGAAGTACAGGGCAGTGGTTCCGGAAGCAACGGTGGTCGCTGTTTCAGACCTTCGTCTGGCGTCTCACTCAGCTTGGCCCTCAGCCTCCTCCGCCGCCGATTCCGGCGATGCCGGTGAGTGGCGGGCCAGGAGGAGAAGCGACGACCACACAGACTACATGCAAGTGCAGAAGCGCGAATGGCCTCTGGTGGATGACGCTGCGCGTCCAGTTGCACTGGCGCGTGCCAACGGTGCTGAGGGGCCGGTCGGTGTGGAAGGTGTCTGGTAGGTCACTCCCGCCGGGCGTCGTCGAAGCCTTGGGCGCTGCGGTGGCGTTCGGGTGCGCGTACTTCGGTATGCGCTGGGTGGTGCCAAGCGTAGGCGCAGCATTGACCACCTGGCTGGTCAATATGGAAGCCTTGGTACTGCTGTCGCCGGTCCTCATCAGTCAAATGACTGGCCAATGGAAACACGGGCGTTCGGTCGAACGAGCTAGGCAGTTGGTATTCCGGTCACATGCACTCTCCACCCGCAGCGTGCCCGGCATGTTCATCACGGAGAGTCGGTCACGGAGGCGCATGCAGGCCAGCGCGACTGGTGCCGCATGTTGTTCCGCTGGGCTGGCGAACGCGCGCCAGCAAGAGACCATTGTATGGCATAGGTCGAACGAGATCAGGAATCGTCCCCCTGGCAGTGGCCGTTTCTATGCGCCACCGGCTGATAGCAGCGTTGCTGGTGTGATCGCGCTGCCGCCGGATCGCCGTCTAATGACGGCAAATTGGCGCGCCATGTTCGATTGGGGCGCAGTGATCTGTATTTGGCTGCTGTTTCAGCTCGGTTACCAGTCGCTTCTCCACGTGTCGTTGGGACGGGTCCCGACGTGCCGGATCAGCTGCTGGCAGGAGTTGTTGCGCCTGAGTCCCTTGGCGCTGATTGGGGTGCTGGACGTCGCTGCCAATGTGTTGTTCAACACAGCCCTGGCCAGTGGGGCTACCGCAATCGTCGCCGCCTTGGCCGCATTACAAACGCCGATCACTGTTTTACTAGCTGTCTACCTGCTGCGGGAACGGGTGGCTCGTGGCCAGTGGGGTGCGCTTGCTCTCACGATGGGCGGTTTGTTGCTGCTGGTGGTGTGACCGACCGACCGGCTTACGGCGGGCGAGCGGACGTGGGCTGCGGGTGGTCAGTTGGGCCAGCTCGCTCTAAGCAGGCAATCCCAGCAGACAAGAACGATGCGGCACAACAGGCCAACGGACTAATGGGCCAGTGTAACGCGATGCTTCTCAAGCATCCTCAAGGGGTATTCTCAGAAGGAGAAAATGCGCACATATGAAGGTAACAGGATTAACAGGATTAACAGGTTTCAAGCGCCTCAAACTCTTCAATACTTTTAAGCGAAAGAGAGGCATCCAATGTGGTGTACAAGAACAAAACAGTTGGCGCAGCTCACGTGATGCCCCAGGTGCCCCAAGTGCCCCAAGTGCCTTAGTTGGTGCAGCCAAGCATTCCGACGACCAGGTCGAGTGCGTAGTTGCTGACCTGCTCTCTTGTACAGGAGAGCAGACTGCCAAATCCTCTCGCATCCGCCCGGTGATTGGCCAAGACGTATTCGGAACCCGGCAGGATGAGCGCGAGCAAGAGGACGAGGAAAAAGACCAAACCTACCGTCAAGATCAGCTCGACGACTGTCTCGACGACGACTGTCTCGACGACGACTGTCTCGACGATGACTGTCTCGAACTCAAAGGCGTGGAAGTTAGACGGGCTGGCGCCTATCCCTCGCTGGAATACCTCCTGTTTCGTGCGACTCGTCCCCGACGTCCTGATACAATGGTGGTCGTTATTCCTGGCGCCGCACATCAGGCACGGCTCTATGCACGCTTTGCGCGGGCGACGGCGGCGGCTGGCGTGAGCGTAGTCGTGCTCAACCTGCGCGGGCATGGGGGAAGTGGCTTACCCCCCAATCAACCCTTGAAAGAGGTTCGCCTGGCGCACTACATCGCCGATGTCGCGACCGTGATTGCAGATCTCCAGCGCTGCGAAGGGAGGAATGCAGCCCGTATCGTATTGGTCGGGCACTCGCTTGGCAGTTTTATCGCCTTTGGCTACGCGGAACGCCATGCAGTGGCCAGTGTGGTGGCCCTCGACGGTCCGGCACCTCATCTGTGGATGCCCATCTACCTGCGCACCCTATTGTGGCTTGCTGCCCCTTCCCGTCGTGCCGCGTTGTCAACACTCCTCAACCCAGCCGCAATGTTCGCTACCCCCGCATTGCGCGCGTGCCTGCTTTTAAGCAGTGACACTCATCTAGAATATGCGACGCCGTGTGCGCTTGCCGAGCTAGAGCGGTGGTTACTCCCGGAAGAATCGCGCGCCATTGCCCGCGATCTACGCGCTGCAGCGCGCAGCGGGCCTCGCCCGCTTCAGACTGCACGGGTGACGTTTCTCTCTGGAGATGCCGATTGGTTTGTTTCAAGGATCTGTCTGACCCGAAGCGCTCAGGCGTATCAGGGAAGCACCGTGTGGCTGATTCCGGGGCCGCACAACCTGATGCAGAGCGGGCACTGGCAAGCAGCTGCTGCGGCTCTGGCCCAGATTGCCGTGTCTGACACGGCTGACACGGCTGACACGGCTGACGTGGTGGCGCTTGATGTGGCAGAGGGTGACTCGCGCCACGCTGCTGGCGCGGGGGCATACGAGACCGTATATGACGGTGCCAGTGAAGGGGACTTCGGGAGTGAAGAGGTGTCGGCTTCAGCTGTAGCGGACGCCTGGCAGCGGGCGGGCGGTGCGGGCACAAGCGCGTCTGGCGCGTCGAGAGGGTCAAGAGGGTCGAGAGAGGAAATGAACTGGATGGAGGACGGAGGGCTCTCTGGCTTGGGCATGGCGGCTAGCGATGAAGACAAGGGAGAAAACAAGGGGGAAGACAAAGGGGAGGAGAGCAGTGAAGAATTGCTGGTGGGTCCACTTCCTTGCCTCAATAGGACGGTGGATATGGAGAACGGTGGCGCGGCCATCGCGGCCATCAACGAACGCAATGAGGCCACCGTCTGGAAGTTCTATGCCGCGATGAATGCCAATGATCTGTCCCGAGCGGCCACCTATCTCCATGCGGACTTCGAAGAGGCTATGCGCGGCGTCCCTGACAGTTTGCGGCATGGCCGCGAGAGTTTTCTCTACCTGCGCCAACTGACGCGCGGAGCGTTGGACGCCGTGCATATTCGCGTGTTGCGCCTCTGGGGCTTCGTCGCACCAGCGCCGACGCCTTTGATGGGGCTGGGGACAGGAGCCGCCGCAAACCAGGATGGCGCTGGCTGTGATTTGCCGCCTGTGCCGTCACGAGCGGAGGATAGCGATCTCGATGCTCTTGCCTGTGCAGGACTGCGCGATGCAGCAGACGCACGGGATGTACCGGAGGTTCCTCCGGTACAAGGCGACCACCGGCAAGGCGACCACCGGCAAGGCGACCACCGGCAAGAGCGGGAACAGCACGAGGAGCGCGAGGAGTATGTGCTGGCCTGGGTGGTGATCGAAGCCCACCATACGGGCAAAATGCCGTACAAGGGCATCAAGCGGGCAGGTAATTTCTCGATGCCGGCGCTCTCACTGATGCGCATGCAGGATGGGCTGATCCGCTGGCATATCGAGGAACAAGGCATCGAGCAACTCATGCGGGATTTGCGAGTTGGCTTCATGCCCTTGCATGCCTCGTCAGGTCAGTCATAGACAGCCAACCGATAACAAAAGATACCAGAAGGTAACAGGAGCTAGCGGAAGTAATCAGATGAGAAGGGAACGAATAACGATCATGCCAGAACACACGACGCCCTCAGCAGTCCACCATACGGACGATGATACGTCCGATCCAGTGGACGATCGGGGAGTTCATCCGGGAGTTTGTCTTCTTGGGGCCAGCCTTACTGGGCTGATGTCAAAATTACCCCTCGTGCCTGCCGTATCACGTGCAGTGTGCTTAGGGTTGGTATATGCCACAACGCAGCGCGTGTCTTGTCGTCGGCATGTGGCTTCTAGCCGAAAGGACACCCGTCACAACCCAACCAGCACTGCTCTCGCTACGACAGGTATATCCACCGGTATGTTGCTGGCCATGGGCAGCATACTGGTCCTGAGCGGCTGCGGAGTTGGGCAAGGGGGGCGACCGGGAGCTGCTGCTCCGACAGCGACGCCGAATGCCACAACGATTCTGATGCGCGTCCAACAGGCGAAATTTCAGGATGCCGCCTTTACGCTCTCATATTCTGGTTCCTTTTCCGGAGCGAACTCAACCGGTTCAGGTATAGGCAAGATTACGACGAATCCCCGGCGCGCCGACGTTATACTCAACCTTACCGTGAGTGGTCAACAGTTGACCATCGAGAGCATTACTGACGCTGCGACAAACACCGAATATGCCAAAATCTCCGGCCTGGACTTGCCGGGTATTGATAGCAGCAAGTGGATCAAAACAGCCCTGGGGAGCGGTAGCAGTACGGCTCTGGTCGATACCTCGCAAATTGCTGGGTATGGCAAGAACCTGTCAAACGTGCGGTTGGTTGGCACAGAGGTCGTGGGCGGCGTGAAAGTCTGGCATCTTACGGGCACCTCGACCCAGGATGGACTCAGTGGAACGGTCAGCATGTATGTGACGCAAGATGGCCACTATTATCCCAAGAAAGAGGTGGTCACGACGACCGGAGCAAGCGCTGCCACGTTCACCCTGGATTTTACCAGCTTCAACACGGGCATCACGATCAGCTTGCCGCCAGCTAGCGAGGTACAGTCACTGCCGAATTCATAGGTGGTCGAAGGTCGCAGGGGAACAGGGTGGGGTGTGCTTAGCGAGCATCGTGCGCGTATTAAGCCTATCAAGCATGCCCCCGCCGCTGGTCATGTAGCCCTCGCCTCGCTCCTGACCTTTGTGGCAGCGACTGACCGGTCGCTGCCATTCCGGTGAGTATCTGGGAATATCCCCAGATACATTGAAGGTGGCGCAACTGCAGTTGCGCTCCCGTTTTCCTCAATCTGCTTTCCATCAGCGTCGGAACTTTCGCCCGTCTGGGGAGCGGAACAGCCGAACGGGGGACGAGAGAACAGGCGCCGCCAGTAAGAAGATGGGCAGCTGCGAAGGGAGCAGGTCCAAGCGGGATAGGACTTCTGGGAAGACCAGGTAGCCAATTTGGTGGCGCCCGAACGATCTGATCAGGGTGTATGGTATTGTAGGTTCATCACACGACCGATGGGAACTGTACCCCTCTCAGCAGTTGCCCAATCCGGGGTTTGGTGACCCCTCGAAAACCTTACTCTCCTGCTTGGCTGTCGCTGTTCCTTCCCTGGTACAGACTGACAGCAGAGTTGCGCTTCCCTGGCCCTTACCTTTGCGGGCTCTCGTGCCGTTGATGCTCTACCCAACATTGCCGCTTGCTGCACCTCAACCAGAGGTCACACAGCGAGTGTGCTATGAGGACGCGAGTGCCACCTCACCCAGTCTTGAAAACGGGCCAATTCGTTACTGATAGCTACATCTGGCTACATTTCCTGGCGCCACGAGTTATCCCTAGCACCTACACTGCGCCTATCGTCTCTCTGGCGTCTATTTGAGGAGGTGGATATATGCCACCTGCACCGAAATCCGCCCATGTCTCTGCCGGACCGTCCACTTCTCCGCAGGGACCCTTGGACCAATTAACCGGGGCACCGATGCGTCGAACCCTCTCGTCCGGCGAAGTAGCGTTCAATCCCACTTCGACCGAACACTCCCTACCCTCAGGACCGCATCAGTGTGACCGGTCTGCTAGTGAAAGCGAGGCTCACTGCATGTCAACTCGTTCCACATGTCAACCATCTGACCAACAACCTGGCGATATGCTTCGTCTCGGTACACTGCTCATTGTAGATAGTGATTCCAACCGGCGTGCCGTCCTGGTGACCTTGTTGCAGCCGCATTTCACCGTCGAAGCGCTGCCATCGCTGCCTGATGCCTGGGAATGGCTCACACGGCAAGTACGGCTCGCCACCGCTCCGCTGGTGCTTCTCCTCGATTGCTCGCTGCCGCATTGGGAGGAGGCGGTGCGGGCGCTTCGCGCTGATGAGCGTTTCGCTGCCACAGTCATCTTCTGCCTGTCACGCCTGACCTTTGCGCGCGACCAGCGCGTTGCCTTGACCGAGAAACAAACGGCAATGCAGGCAGGAGCCGATTGTATTGCCGTGTTCCCTCCGCCTGAGGAGAAGGCACAAGGCGCGTCATCACTAGACCTGGTGGAGGCCCTCACAAGCACGGTGCGAGTAGCGAAGCAGGCCGCAGGAAATGGAGATGAAGCCCAACGTTCGCGACAGATTGCTCTTGCTGCGCAACTGGATCAGGTAGAGGTTGCAGTGTTTGCTCATGCCTTAGCGAGCACAGCGAATACAGCGCGCGCGGCGAGCATAGCGGACGCTACACCCACCAAGGAGTGCGTCTCGTCTGCAACGCCACCTACGCTCCTACCGTCAAGCACACCACCAGCCGCCGCAGCACGCCCGATCCCGCCGTGCGCGTGGGTGGCCCGGACCGCGCTCGATGCCCACAGTCAATGGGCGACCGCGTTGTGGCCGCAATCGGTGCGGCTGCCGACGATTTGTGCCGCTGATCCAGATGATACCAACCGCCAAGCGGCGCCAAATTGGTGCCCGCACACGGGCATCTAGGTCTTCGAGGAGGCCCGTGACGCTGGTCATCGCCGGTCATCGCCGGTCATCGCTCTTAGGTCGGCCACCACACCACTTGGTGGACCTGCGCGAACACCGAAGAATTGCACACGTGTGATGCAGACGAGTGTTCACTCTCTGGTTGACGCATCTGCTGCTGCGGCTTGACGTACTCCATGCCGTAGCTCTGCGAAGTGCAGAGAATTGTAGGCCACGCTGCGTGGTCAGGCAACGACGCGAGTGGTTCGCTTGGTACACTTCCGCGAACACTCATACAACCGCATCCTGCACAGGGATTCGACCAACCCACTAAGCCTCAACACCGCCCGTTCTCTTGATAGCCAAGGAGCTTCTTAATCATGACAGTGTCAGTCGAACATGCTGAGTTTCCCCAACACGATGTAGCATCTGGCATGTCCATCGCCCACCATGCCCACCATGCCCATCATGCCCCCGATACCAACCTCTCCCAACTGACGGCGGCGGCAGCCGCGACGCAAGCCGATGTCTACACGATCGGCGCCGATCCGTCCCTTGAATACTGGCGCTGGCTAGCCCAGACGCCACGTACCTCGTATACGCAGGTGATCGTTCCTGGAGCCGGCCACCAGGCCATCCTCTATGCACGGATAGCTGCCGCGCTCGCTGCGAATGGCATCACCACGATCGTCCTCAATCTGCGCGGCCACGGTGGTAGCACCTTGCGAACACACCAACCGTTGCGCAAAGTTCGGCTCGCTGATTACGTGGCCGATGTGCGAACGGTAATCGAAGATGCCCAGCGCCGCTGGGGAGGTATCGATCAACAGACCGTTTTACTGGGCCATTCGCTGGGGAGTTTTGTCGCCTTCGGCTATGCCGAACGCTACGCCGTGGGTGGTCTCATCGCGCTTGGTGGACCTGCTCCGCATTGCTGGATGAGCACCTATGGTCGAGCGTTCCTCTGGATGATCGCGCATCACCCACTGCTCGTTCCAGAGATGATGGCATGGAATCCCGGCGCCATGTTCAAGACGGCGCAATTGCGGGCCGACTTGCTCTTGAGTACCCAGACGCACCCGGAGTACGTCAGCCAGGTCGTCACAGAGGAATTGAGTCAATGGGTGATGAAGAGAGAAGCCGCCGGCATCGCCACCGATATCCGGGCGTATGCCCGGCGTGGCTACGCGCCAGTGGTCACCCAGCGCGTGTTATTCCTTTGTGGGAAGGATGATTGGTTCTTCTCCCAGAGTTGCGTGCGGGAAAGCGCCGCAGCGTATTCGTCAGCCCTGTTCCCCAATGGCCAGGCGGTTTTCGTGGATGGTCCGCACAATGTAATGCAAGCAGGTGACTGGCCAGGGGCGGCGCACGCCATAGCCGCTTTCATCGACAGTCTTCCGGCCAGTCCAGCGATCCCTGTCATCCCTGGCACTTCTGTCACCCCTGCTACCGCAGTTCCCGCGTCCACCATGCAACCGCCCGTTGAACGATGATTGGCTGGTTTCAGACAGAAACGGAAACCAGAAAGGCATCTATATGACTCCCACGACCCCTACGACCCCTACGACCCCTACGACCCCTACGACCCCTACGACCCCTACGACAGCACTGGTGAGCGTCACCGACGCCCTAACCTATCCCTTTCCCCACACGAGTCCACCCATTCATCCGGCAGTTGGGCGCATCGAGGATGAACTCAGCGCCTGGGTGCAGCGGTTTGGGCTACTGCAATTCTTTGCGCCCCGCTTGCTATCGCAAGCACCACAAGCACCACAAGCCTACTCGCTCATGTCAACTCCAGATGCTGCCAGTCAGCAGTCCCAGCAGGTAGCCCAGATATCGGGGCGTGGGGCGCGGTGGTCACCAAGACAGATCGTGTCCCACGGCAGTACGTCCTCAAAAGCATCTAAAGAAGTGGATGTAGCAGAAGCAGCGGTCTGGTTTCGTGCGGCACAGTTTGCAACGTTGACCGCACGGACGTATCCCGCCACCAACCGGCTCGATCTCCTGGTCTTGGCTACCGAGTGGAACGTGTGGCTCTTCGCGATTGACGCACTCTGCGACGAGTATGACATCGGTCGTTTTCCCGACCGGCTCGAGCAGCTCTTTGCCCGATGTTCGGCGGTGGTGAGTACTCTACCCCTTGAGCGCTTGCAGATCACAGAGGCGGCAGAGGGACGAGATGAAAGAGTTGGAGAGGATGGAATGGATAGCGTCGTCGCGAGCCTTGCTGATCTCTGGTCAGGCATCCAGGCAGCATCACACGCGACCTCCCGGTGGAGCGCACGCTTCCTCCGCGACCTGACTGCGTATTTCTCCGCCAGTTGCTGGGAGAGCGCCTATCGCGCAATGGGCACGGTGCCGTCGCTCCAGGATTACCTGGCGTACCGTCCGCTCAGTAGCGGCATCCTCACCGACATCGACCTCATCGAGGTCATCCTCGACGAGTCGTTGCCGGACGCCGTGCGCGATCATCGGGCTCTGCGGCACCTGCAAGAGCGTGCAGCGCAGATTATGTGTTGGGCCAACGACCTGCTCTCGCTCGCCAAAGAACGGGCGCAGGGAAACTGCTCCAATCTCGTGCTGGTGTTGGCGCAGGATCGCGGGCTGAGTCTTCATGAGGCCATCCTAGAGGCGCGGCGCCTCCACGATCAGGCGCTCGCCGAATTCGGCGAGCTCGAACAGCAGGTGCGGGGGCTGGTGGCGCACGATCCGCAAGCGGCGGCCATCATCATCGATGCGTATATGACGACCCTGCATGCGGCGATGCGCGCGCAGGTGAGCTGGGCCGAGAAAACAGTTCGCTATCGTATATGAGGCCAAGAGCCTAACGGCTAACAGCGCATGTCACGATGAACACGGATAGGTGGCTATTCCCATCCGTGTTCCCGCTGTACACCAGTGAACCCAGCGTCTGTCAGACAGCGACGCCAATCGAGTCGGAGAGGTCGTTCGAGAGATACCTCGCATACAGAGGATTCCTGGTGCGCCATCCATATCTCCATTGCCGGGTTTGTCATGGGCGTCGCCGTGAGCAGGTGGTTGTACCTAGGTGTCATCAGACAGGCAAGACGGGCGCTTGGGTGACCTTACAACAAAGGACGATGAGAAGTTTTCCATCGGATGGCTTCGGTCAGGACAATGGAAGACATCTCATGACATGATGCGCTGCAATAAGCAAGAAGAAAGAACATGCCAATGCCAACATATCCTCCGCCTACCACGCTGGAAGACGGGAACGGCGACAATGAACACAGTGCTAACCTGCCCGTCCAGTGCTTGGAGCGATTGCAGGCAGCACGCGACCGAGAATACCTGGAAGCCCAAGGTTTCGCGCCAGGCATGGACGTGCAGTTCATTGCCGTGCCCACAGTGGTGTCTGGCGGTCAGATGGACTGGGAGGACGCGAATCGCTCGGCGGTTGCGGTGGATACCTCCTGGTATCCTGCGTGGGTTGATCAGCTAGCAGAGCCACGAGCGAGCAAACCATGGCAGCTATGGTTGCAATCGCTGTCCTACAGGCTCTTGAGGCGTCCGGCGCGCACGCGAGCGCTCACGACAGACTCCGGATGTGAAGTAGGAGACGTTGGAGACGCTGCTCTGGCCGCTCAACTTCTTGATCATCTCAAGCAGCCTTGCACCGTCACCGGAGCTATCACCGTGAATGGTATGGTCCAGGTGGTACGTGTGCGCTATGGCGATGGTTTCACGGTCAACGTGACCACCGATGCGTTGCAGCCGCTGCCGAGCGTGCGGTAGGCGAAACAGCACGAGCAAGGCACGGTTGCCGATGGTTCTGGTTTTTGTCGCTCTATACGAAATCTGAAAGAAGCGCCGACAGATGATGAGAGTATTCCGTGCGAGAACACTGGGTCCGAACGAGCAGCCGCCGAGCCACCCAGCACAAGGCGGTCCCACCGTGCCCGCCGCACACGCCGCATTGATGAGCGGCGGCATCTCACCCCCAACAAGGGCCGAATCGTGTACGCAAGCCAGCCCCCGAGTTCAGGTATGCGACGCTGTCGCTGGTGGAAGCCAGCAGCCTGATCTGCGCTCTCGCATCAGCCGCTGTCGCCACTCCGGAGGAGTACGCGTCCGAGGCCTCATAGAGCTGGCAGACTCGCTGGCAAAGGCGGCCGATGGCAGTGAATTCTGCACTCCCGGTCATCACGGCGGCCACCTGCTATGGCTCGCTTTGCAGATGCTCGGTAGCTTTGAATACGCTGAAGCTGAATCGGTGACGGCGGGCAATATGCGAGACAGTGCAATGGAAATGCGGGGAGAAGAACCGCGTGGGTATGGGTATCCTGCACAATCTCATGACCCGGCGACACGTAGCAGAGCCGCTGCCCCCCGATCCTCCTTCGCAGGGACTGAGGGAGTAGGGGTAGCTCAAGTGGCGGAGGTGGCCGGTCACCATGTTTGAGTTCCAGCCCTCAGCGGCGACAGAACGCACTCATCTGCGGAAGGCGGTGGAAGCCTTGCACGCCATTTCGCGCTATGACCATAGCCTGTCCGTACCAGAATTGGGTTCGCTCTTTCATGAAGACACCTCTCCTCTCGCTCCTGTTGGCGACATCCCACAACGTCACAGAGGCAAGAGCAGCAACTGCGCAGAGCGGGGAGATGGTGAAGCAATCACTGCGGTCGGAGCTTTGCAGCAAGGCATCGCCGATGTGTATGATGTCCCGTTTGCCTGGCCCTCCACCAACGGGACGACGCCGCTCAATGTCATGGCGTTGATTACCGTGGCGCCACCCAGTTCACGGATTCTCGTCCAGCGTGATTGCCACGTCTCTGTGCTGGCCGCGCTCATTCAGGCGGATTTGACGCCGATCTATTTGTGTCCCGACTATGACCCCGCGCTCGGACTGCTGCTCGGCCCGACGGCGGCTCAGGTGCAAACATGCCTTGATGGCGCTCCGGATGTCGCCGCTGCATTGCTCACCTATCCCAATTATTTCGGGATTGCGAGTGATATCGAGGCCTGCGCAGGGGTGTTGGCCGAGCGTAACATTCCGCTGGTCATAGATGCCGCCCACGGGGCACATCTCCGCTTTCATCCCGCGCTGCCTTTGCCAGCGGAGCGGACCTCGGCGGCGATCATCACGCACTCGACCCACAAAACGCTGTCGGCGCTCTCACAAGGGAGCGTCGCGCTGCTCAACGATTTGCGGTACAAGGACCGCTGGTACGAAACCATCAATCAGCTCGGCTATGTCTCCACCAGCTTTTCGTATCCCATCCTCCTCTCCATTGGCGTAGCGGTCTGGCAATTTCAGGTGCAAGGTGCTGCCTTGCTCGACGTGGCCATTGCGGCGAGTCAGGAAACCCGGGCGGCAATCAACGAGATAGCTGGACTCCGCTGCCTGGCGTTCGACCAGGAGAGGCCAGGTTTTCACGCGCTCGACCCCCTGCGGTTGACCGTCGATGTCAGCGGCTTGGGCGCCACCGGTTATGATGTGGCGCGGTGCCTGCGCGAGCAGTTTCATATCTATCCCGAACTGGCGACGCGACAACATCTCCTCTTTCTCGTCGGCGCAGGCGATGACCATCAGGCGTGTTTCCGCATCGTCGCCGCTTTGCAGACGCTTGCGGCGCAGCTATGGGACACTGGACCTGTCTCTCCACAACCGACGGAAGATGGCCAGACAGGAGGCCCTTTGTCCAAGCACCTGACCGCTGAGCATGGCCGTCACGCGGAGGCGTCGCGCTGGCAACGCCACCACGACGCGGCGCTGCTGGCGCCGCCTGCTGTGCCTCGGCAGCTCTTACGTCCCCGCGAGGCCTTTTATCTTTATCACCAGCAGCGTCGGCGCGTACCACTCGCGGCAGCTATTGGATATCCATCGGCGGAAACCATTGCCGCTTATCCTCCAGGGAGCGCCGTGATCGTGGCTGGCGAAGAGGTTACGCCGGAAGTCGTGGCCTTCCTGCAAGCGGTGCGGCGCGCAGGGGGGACGCTGAAGGGCGCCAGCGATCCGACCTGCACCTCGATCCAGATCATCACCCTATAGGCAGCAGTAGGCTCGTCCGCGATTACGAGTGATGCCACTCGGTCGACGGTAGCCAGGAGTTGCCAGCCAGTGCTATTGGCACCAGCAGACAAAGCAGGAATTCACAAGAGTAGCCCAAAGACCCCATTCAACGAGGAGGAGTGCATGGCCCAGTTGCGCATTTTTGTGAGCCATAGTTCGGCTGATACTGATATCTGTGTTGGCCTGGTGGAGGCATTGCGTGGCGCAGGTGCCGATGTCTGGTATGATCAGGACGATCTAGGCCCAGGGCAACTACTCGATGTGATCCAGCATGAACTCCAGACGCGGCGCATTTTCATCGTGATACTCTCACAGGCCGCTTTCGCCTCGCAGTGGGTGTTGCGCGAGTGCATGTGGGCCTACAACCTCCGCGAGCGAGATCCGGTGCGTATCATCCTGCCCATCAGTATTACTCCTATCACGCCCCACGACTTCGATGGCCGCTGGCTGTTCTTCGAGAATTTTAACCGGCTCGAATTGCCACAGGGCCAACCGTTTCCACCGGACCAAGCGATAGCCGAAACACTGCGAGTCCTCGCGTTGACTCCTGAATCCAAACCATCGCTTCCCGACACGGCAGCGTCCCTGGTCGCTGGGCAGGAGACTGTGCTGGAGCGTTCCGGTAGCATGGTCTCCGCATTTGGTTCCATTCAGCCAGCGGCATTGCTCACGTATGGCGAAGCTTTGCTAGCCCAGCGACAGTACGCAATGGCACGCCCCTGGTTTGAGGTCGCACAACAGGTGGCTCCCGATGATGTCTCTGTCTGGATTGGGCTGCTGCAAGTGTATATTGGCTTGGGTCAGTTTGACGAGGCATTACAAGTAGGGGCGCACTTTCTCACGTGCTTTCCTACCAACGTGCTCGCCTGGATCCAACAGGGAACCGTCGCATTAGCATGCAAGCGGTCGGCAATTGCTCTGGAGAGTTTCGAGCGGGCGCTGACGTTAGAGTCACACCTTGCCGATGCCTGGGAGGGGAAAGGAGCAGCATTGGAGGCGTTAGGGCGCTATGATGAGGCGCTCGATGCTACTGAGCATGCCCGGGCGCTTGACCAAATGCTCAAGAGTGCTTGCTTGGATCACACAAGGATTCTCCTTGCTGGGACTGGCACGTCCGTTGGATGCCTTGCTGGCCTTTGAGTCGGCCCTGGTTCTCGCTACCACAGGGACAGCGACTGGACAGGAACCACTAGAAGAGGTCCTGGCTTGGAGAGGAAAAGCGGTCGCGTTGCGCCAGATGCGACATGACCGCGAGGCAGAGATCGCGGACAGCACGGCTGAACGGCTCGAGCAGCAGCACCGGCAGGCCGCAGATAGCACAGAACATGAGGATACCTCCTCATAAACGTACGTGCTATAGTGGGCAATAATCGTGTCTGCCCAAGATGAAGCAGAGGAGAGACGTTCGCTTCATTGACAGCGACCTCGTCGAAGAAAGGGAAGCACACGCCAATGGCCGCAACGCCGACCGTTGATTTAAGTACCGCTGCGCAGGATGAGATTGTGCTGCGTGGCGGGAATCTCCACGACCAGCGGGCGCAACAAGTGGTGCGAACACAATATGCGCGACCAAATCAGCACTATCCTGATCTGCAAGTTGGGTTGTCCTGTCTCTTTCGGCCCGGCGCATCGCTTGACGAATTGGCCATTGAGGGCAACTATCCCAATCCCAACTTGAGTGTGACGACCGTACATCGGCTCACGACCGAACTGGCAAAAATCCAATGCACTTTGGCCCTGTATGTCACGCCGGTGCCACATTTTCCGGATCATCATACCCTCGTCTTCTTTCGCACTACCAAAGTGGAGAAGACGCTAGAAGATGATGTCCTTGACGCACTGGTGCGGGCAATGACTATTGTGAAGAATCTGCATCGCAAGCAGTAAAAGCAAGCGGTACAATAGATAAGGAGACAATGGATGCGGATCATTGAAACACAACTCTGGCCAGAGCAGGACGACCCCCAGTATGGACATGGCCTATACGTTGGCCTAGCCACTGAGCCATTGTTGAGCGATGTATGCGAAGGCGAACAGGTGATCTTACGCGAAACGCCCGACGTCGAGATAGACGCCGTGCTGCACAAAGTAGAACTTCATGGGCGTGCCGTCTGGTTCGCCGTATTGACCAGCCCGTACCGTGATTTGACGCCATCTCAACCGTAACCCAATGGCTCGACAAGTAGCCAGCGATAGCGCGCACATATTTAAGGCGGTGTCCTGGACCTGTGGAGTGGTTTTCCTGAACCAACCAATATCGTCAGGGTGTCTCGCATTGTTCATCAAGATGCAAGCCTTCAGATGATGCGGAGATAGGCTTACTCCAGCTCCCGGCGGATTCATCACAAGGTTGATCATGTTTTGCCAGTACCGCATAACGCGCAGAGCATGCTACAAAAAAATGAGGCCGCGAACTCTATATTCCTACCCCGCGTGGCCGAAATTACATTCTAAACACAGCGCATCTAAACACAGCGCAACACACCCGAAGGTCCTAAGCCAATGAAGACCATATCCCATGCCGAAGAATGTACAACGCCCGAATACGGCCGCAGCGCAGACACGCTACGTCTGTGATCCGTCTGATGCAACTCATTGGATTGAGTCGCTCCCCGGACCTAATTGATAATCCGAGCACTGACTTCACCTGTCGCCAGCGCCAAGCGTCGTTGATGCCTGTTGCTGTTCTCCAACGATGGATGTTGCGTGTTTCCGTACGATGCGTCGGTTATCACATCAGATGGAAGAAGGGGGCGTAAGTGTCGCAGTAGAGTAGGGGAGTACAGGATGATGCCGCCTTTTTCCAGTCCACTATGCTGAAACCGGCAATTGCAGCAGCCAGGTTAGGACTTTTGGGCAATGCCAATGTACGAGCCAAATTTTTTTAAGAATTTCTCGACAACACATCCAGCACTGGTGTGATCGACACACGAGGCCGAGATGGCGTCACAATCCTTGCGAAATGAGGAGTTGCCCCACTAATGAACAAAATAACCGTGCGTCTGATATCCATTTCAATTAGGCAGACCAACAGGAGCAGCCAGGGCGCAACAGCGCGGTCTGCCAACCACGCTAATGGCAACCAGACGATAAAAATTCTCAGTGATCGCCAACGCCGACGCACACGACCTGGTGCTGGGCGAATAGCAACCGAAGTCGAAAAAGCCAAAAACCAGTGGATACTGGTGCGGTACATGTGCATGCGGCTAGCAGCCGCTATCGTAGCGATGGGAGTCACGATGGAGACGTGGATACATCTCCATCATTAATAACGCTTCAATGGTTCAGTCTATCATGATGATCCTGCCCCACCCGATGACTGTACCAGTTTTCAGACAGCTAGCAGCAATCTCTGAGATTGCTGCTAGCTACCTTCCAGGGCAGGACGACGTTGGCACGTGAAGAGCAGCTTATTGCGGCACGACCACCCGCTCATTGGCGATCTCCGCATCGCGCGCGTAGCGCATCGGCATCGCCGGGCTGCTCCAGCCACCCGCATTTTGCACCGCTTTGATATCCGACCCCGCGCCGATGGCCGCCGTCGCCCAATAGTGTCGGCCATCGTGCGGTGACAACCGTTCCAAAGGGTCGGCTTTCAATTTTTTGCCCAGTTCTGGGTCACGCGCCAGGCGCTGACCAACATGTTTCACATAATCAGACAAGGACCGCGCCCGCATGCCCACGTGCGTGAGCCGTCCACTGCGCCGGCTGCCACAGAGGAGCGGTCCCCAGGTGGCTGGCTCGAAACGACTGCGATCCTCGCGCAGATAGGCGACCATGGCAGTATGAGTATCCTCCGTCAACTGATGGGTCTGCACCTTGTCCACTTTGCGGCGATAAAAGCGCATGTAGGAGGTTTTGGCAGACGAGCCGAGTACAAAATTGTCCACGGTGAGTTCGGCGATTTCGCCGCAGCGCAAGCCATGATCGAGCAGCAGACAGAAGATCACCGCATCGCGCCGGCCCTGGCCATCGTGGGAATGCACGCGCTTGAGATGCCGTGCCTGCTCGAGGGAAATCGGTACCGGTTCCGCCTTCTTGGTGCTGCGCCGGGTGGCGCGTTGTTCCTGCTGGCGTTGCTCATCGAGGCGGCGGCCCTCCGTGCGCCCGATCCCTCGCACGCGCTCGATCCTGGCGAAGTCTTCCTCGGGGAGGACCCCCAGCTGGGCGCTCAAGCGGGCGTAAGCTTTTACGGTGGCGAGGCGGCGGTTGATGGTGCCAATGGCATAGCCCTGTCGGAATTGCCACTGGATGAACCCGGCGACGATGCCATGACTCAGCCCGGCCCAGGTCGTCGGTGCGTCCAGTAACTGCTTCACAAAGTCTGCGCGTGTCGCTGGGTCGTCGGCAATCACGTGGGTAGCCGCTACGTATTGGGCAAAGACGCTCAGATCGAAACGTTGCGCCTCATTACTATTGGTAGCTAATACCTCACGGTACGCTGTCACGGCATTGGCGCTGGCCGCCGCATCGGCATGCGGGCGCAACGCCATGAGGGCCGCAGCAGCTCCTGCTCCCGCCGTCTCCGCCACTCTCCTCGCTGCTCCAGCGGCATCAGCGGCATCAGCGGCATCAGCGGCATCGGCGACCTCGGTGACATCACGAGCAGCATCGCCCTGCGCACGAGCGTCAGGAAGAGCTGCTGGCAGGTTAGGCAGGTTAGGCAGGTTAGGCAGGTTAGGCAGGTTAGGCAGGTTAGGCAGGTTAGGCAGGTTAGGCAGGTTAGGCAGGTTAGGCAGGTGAGGCAGGTTAGGCAGGTTAGGCAGGTTAGGCAGGTTAGGCAGGTTAGGCAGGTTAGGCAGGTTAGGCAGGTTAGGCAGGTTAGGCAGGTTAGGCAGGTTAGGCAGGTTAGGCACGCTTGGGAGGCCAGCGGGGAGCGGGATGATGAGCGTGAGCGGACCCGACGCGTCCTCCTGGACCTGTATCTGCACCTGGTCGTCGAGAACTGCTTCCAACCCGTCTGGCATCGCTACCGTTGACACCTGCGCGACCTGCTCGAAAAGCAGCGGCTGCACCTCTATCTCGTCGTCGCCTTCCCCTTCACTCTCACTTTCCGATCTGTCCTCGTCTGCACTGATGTCTGCACTGATGTCTGCACTGATGTCTGCGCTGATGTCTGCGCTGATGTCTGCGCTGATTGGCCCAGGGAGTGGCGTGCGTGTCATGAGCGCCGGCCCGCTCTGCATATCTGAGTTGTCTGGGTGATCCCGTTGCCACTGAGCCATCCGTTCGATGGCGCTCGCGAGCGCTGCCGACGGCGGAGCTGATGGAGCGGGAGCAGCTGGGGGAGACGCGAGCGCTCGCTGCGCTGCTGACGCAGTCGCTATCGCTCTCTGGTTGTCGTGTACCTGATCCGCTGGATCTGCGTGGTTCTCCGGTGTGAGCGGTCCTGCCGGTGTGGTGTGGATTGCCTCAGCCATCGTTCGCTGCACTCCTCTACCCTAATATAGGTGTATAATCAGTTTAGGCATCGCAGACGGTCGCGAGACGTTTTGCTGTCCGGGGTTGCGCTTTCGTTGACCCCGTTTACCTGATCAATCACCCAGTCAATTACTGTAACCAGAGACTTTCTGTGGCCCTCGTCATGGTTTCGGTGTCCCTGGCGAGATGGCAGTGAGCCTGCTTCGAGGACGAGACTTTCGCTGTCACGTGAGTGAGTTTTGCTGGCTTTCGGAACATCCCCTATATTTCCCTACTGTAACCAGAGACGTTCTCTGGCGCTCTCCCCTCGCGACCGCTCCCTCCACTGTATGCGCGACGTTCCTGTGCTGTCCATAGCCTGATTGGTCTAGCCGTTAGCCAGACATAAGCCCCACTTATGTCGGGCTAGTTATTGTCAACTAGCACACGATATGCGAACATCTGTTTACTCAACCGTGACTATTTCGCGCGGCCACGCGCCGCGACTTCTATGCTAAGTCAGTGCCAATAATGCTGCTACAAATTCATAATTGCATTTCAATGCATATCTTACTTGCAAATACACTTTGTAACGTCTCAAAGAAGCGATTATGCTACTTACTGCGCATCAAGGACAATTCAAAATCCACATGATATGAGATTTGCTGCAATTGTTCATAAAACGACAATTATAACAACATTTGCCGCAAGAGAGTATGAAGAGATATTATAACGTTTAATGGCGATGATATAGTCTTAATTCTCACAATATGCGCTTATATTGTTCTGTATTGCTCACATCTATCGAATTGGCACGGACTCTAGCACAAGAGCTTACGTATTACCTCTATAGTAGTGGAGCGCACAATATCATTGCCGAGTGTGCTATATTGGTCATCAGCAAGCGGAGAATTCGCAGCATCGAGAGATGGATACCGGGATACCGGGATGAAAGGGGCACCTCATGGGACGCGGACGCTCGATGTGGCCAGCGACCAACACGTTGTGTCCGGCCATGCGCCTGATAGCACGCTATGCTCGTGAACTTGACCCGTCGCCGAGCCCGGCTGAAGTGCGCGAGGTGCTTGGCGTGAAGCGACCCATGTGGCACGGGTGGATGCAGCACAGCGATCCAGCGGTTCCGCCGCCGGGCATGACGATTGATCACGCTCAACGCATTGCCAGGTATACCCATGAGCCGTTGAGCGACGTCCTGGTAACGGCGGCGCTCCGCACGCCCGCTGAGACCCTCTACGACGCGCAGGAACTGGCAAAGCAGGTAGAACAGGCTGCTGCGGCGGCGCGCCGGGAGTTGGGTGCCACCGTCCTCCGGTTGGTTCAGACTGAGACGATACCCCTTCCTGGGTTTGCTGCGCCGTCGGTGTCAGAGCAAACGGGCAATATCACAGAAGGCACAGAAGGCACAGAAGGCACAGAAGGCACACCTGGTCCAATGGCCAGCGCAGCGCACTTGGCGCTTGTCCACTGGATGCAGCAACTGCTCCTGGCTGCTGGTGTATCCAGTGTGTCTCCTGAGTCCGCTGAGGCGGTGGAAGCCACCATCAAGGAAAGAGGCGGAGGGGAGAGGGGAGAGGTAATCGAGGGAGCAGAAGGAGCAGCGAGCGGCGATGGAGACGCGGGTCAGCGCCACCATCGTGGGTCGCCTGGCTGAAAGAGAAACCCGGCCTCATTGGACTCGTTGGATACGCGATCTCTGCTGCCTCTGCCGCGCGCCCTGCTGGTGGCGCATCTAGGCGGCAGGAGACGGAGGAACGAAGAGTCGGTGCGTCCTCTTGCACACGCGGAGGATTTGGAGGATAGGGAGGATATGATGATCAAGCGGTGGTTGACGAGGTGGCGCGGACATGCGCCACCAAGTGGAGAAAACGAAATCGCTGACGAGGTTTCTGCTGGGAGCAATCGTGATCATCGCCCCGCCATGGCAACAATGGCGGCATAAACGGTCCTTGAGGCTGCCAACGTGGGAGATCGAGGCATCGCGTCTCCGGCGTCTCCGGCGTCTCTGGCATCTCCGGCGCCGCCAGCACTGGCTGCTGTGGATGTATCAGCGGACCATGACAAAGGTGGTCAACAGCTCAAGGAAGCACTACACGCCGCTCCAGATGCTGTGGATCCACCCTCAGCGCTTGCGGCATTACGCGGGCGGCCTATCGTCGCCAAAGAACCGCTCACGCCCGAGGTTCCCTTGCTCATTTGGGGTCATGATCGCGCCGGCCACCTCATGGAGCGCCCAGGCACGTATGCCTGCGTTGCCCAGGTGTGGTATGGGACGACCTGCTACTATCATCTCGTGCGCTGGGAGGACCGGGAGGCGGCGCTCCAGCACCAGCGAGCCGTCGAACAGATCGTGCTGCGCGACCCCTCTGCCCTGCGTCGGCTCGATCCCCCACCGGTGCGCCGACGTAAGGGCAACAGGAACAAAAGCTGAAAATGGCTGAACGGTGCGCAGCACAGCCATGAGCGTTGGGAGAGCATGCATGCTTACAGGCGTACTAGCTTACGGAGCGGGATGGCTGCAATGAGCGCAGCACCGATTCAACAGCAGATAGCATGGGTGCGAGCGCGAGCAAGGGTATGGGCACGGGTCAGGGTAGGAACAAGGGCACGATGAAAGGACGAGATGACCACTGAGTACGCAACATCCCACTTCGACCGTGATCTGGATCAACCAGCAGGTGCGATTGTTGTCGGCGCTTATCGCTACCGCTTGTGGCGCACCTGTGATGCGTCGCGGCCCCGCATCACCTGGGTACTGCTGAACCCAAGTACCGCCGATGCGACACACGATGACTCCACGCTGCGACGCTGCCTGACGTTTTCGCAGGCCTGGGGCTATGGACGCCTCGATCTGATCAATCTGTTTGCGCTGCGAGCGACCAAACCCCAGGCGTTGTACGCAGCAGATGATCCCATCGGACCCACGAATGACCAGTATCTCGCAACGGCTGTGCGTGGCGCGACGACGGTCATTGTTGCCTGGGGCCAGCATGGGAAGTGGCGCCAACGCGACGCGGCGATGCTGGCGCTGCTGCACCGTGAAGGGATTGACGACCCCTTGTGCCTCGGTATGGTGCAGAATGGCTGTCCACGCCATCCTCTCTATATGCCCGCCCGTCCATTTTCGCAACTGCTCCGGTATGGTCCCGTCTGATCCAGGACGTACCATGCGCCCATGAAGCCAGATGACCCTGCGCTCGCCTGCATCGTTGTTCAGGAATAGACGAGCATGACACAAGCAACATATAATGGGCTACACGAGAACATTGCTGGTGGAGCAATGATCCAAAATTTGTCAGGCGTATGATGGACTATGATGGACCACGAACGACGCTCACCGACTTTGAGACAATATCAAAGGAGCAGCAAATGCCTATTTCATTTGAACCTCCCGAATTCGAAGACGCTGAGGATCCTGAGCCTAGTGATCCAGCTACTACTAGCCGTGATCACCCTGTTGTCCCGCAATCCGAGGACTCATCTGCTGACACGAAGACCGCCGCCCCTATGGACATCGTAACGAACTGCCGAACCTTTCCCGCCCTTCCTAAGCCGCTTATCGCCCGTGATCACATCCTTGATACTATTGATCGCTTGTTTGAAGATGGCGTGCAAATCGTTGCGATCACCGGTGAGGAGGGCAGCGGGAAGACAACGTTGCTCCAGCAGTTTGCTCTCCGCCATGCCTACACGACCATTGGACTGTTTGCGCGTTCGACCAGCCGCATAGCTTATGATCCGCTCTATCTTCAAGCAGATCTCTGCCAGCAACTCCGTTGGTTAGCACTCCGGCAAGGCAGCACAGGCGAGCGTGATGACGATACGCAGCGACGTCTCCTCATTGGACATTTGCAAGGGCGTGCTCAGCGAGAACGTCAGCCCTATTACTTCGTCATAGACGGGTTAGATGACATCCCCGATGAACATGCCCTCGCACGCGAGCAGATTCTCGAGTTGGTTCCCTTTGGCCTGGTTCCTTTTCGATTCCTCTATGCAGGCAGTTTAGCCCACCTACCAGAGTCTCTCCGCAAAAGCGCTGATTGTACTCCCTTCCCACTGACCTCATTTAGCCTGGACGAGACAAAGCACTACTTTGCAGACTTGACTTTGCCCGACGATGCGGTTGAAGAACTGCATCGTACTTGGCGTGGCCTTCCGCTACGCCTTGCTCAGGTGCGCCGCATTTTGCAAGGAGGCACTTCAATTGAGACGTTGATCGCTCAGATGAGTGAACAGATGCCTGATCTATTTGCCCTCGAATGGGCAACAGTCCTGCATTCTGCTCCGTCTGAGCGCACGCTATTGGAGCAGGTTCTCGCCATCGTTGCCCACGAGCGGAGCCAGCACACGATTGCCGATCTCTCTCGCTTCACAGGTGCCAATCCTCGGCAGATCCTGGCATTGCTGCGGCCCTTGCGCTTTCTCCATCTTGACCTTTTGCAGGAGGAGCCGGACGCCTCTGAAGATTACACCGTGCGTTTTGAATCAGAATCACTGCGTAGGTATGCAGCTTCCCAATTGCAGGACTATCGCGATTGGGCTATCACGCGGGTTGTCAATGATCTCCTGGCGCATCCGCAGAGTGATGCTGCTCTTACGCAACTGCCGACCTACTTACGCCGGCAAGGGCGTTTGGATGAGTTGTTTGCGTACTTACAATCTCCCTACTTCGAGGAGATTGTTCAGCGCCAACAATCATTTGCCTCAGCGTTGACTATCTCCAATGAAGGCATGCGCATTGCGCAGGCTTCCCAGCGCGACATTGACGCTATCCGCCTCGAATTAATTCACGCCAGCTTACTAGACCTCGTACAGGACACAATTGATACCCATGAAGTCGAGGCGCGTTTGGCAATTGGCGACGAGGATACAGCACTCGCGCTGGCACAGACTGCGCCGATGCGCGAAGATCGCCTCTACCTTTTGGCTATCATCGCAAAAGAACGTTCCCTCCGTGGGGAGCGGCAACCTCCCGAGTTGCTTGACCAGATGCGTCTGCTAGTGGATCAACTTGACATGGCGAACCTTCCACCCGACACGCCCCTTTCCACGCGGCGCAGCGAATTGGCAACGACCCTACTCTTTAGCTTGCCCGACGTTGCTATGCGTCTGCTTGAGCAATTGGAAGGTCAACCAACACCAGAGGATGCAAACGAGGCGGATCACACAAGCCACAGGCAGGCTTTGTCCAAGAGACAAGCAGATGCTTCCCCAGGTGCAGTAGCGGCCGACTTACTCTTTGGAGAGATTCCTGTGCCAGCACTCCATCTTTTGGTGGACAGGGGATCTGGCGAGGACATGCGCATGCCACTCAGCAAGAACAGTGAGTTAGAACGCGTTGCCTTCGAGCGTCTTTCCACTACGCTTGCTCACCCTATTGCAAGACATCTAGCCGGGACGATGGCGCTGTTTCTTGGGGGACAGGCACCGCAAGACGCCTTGAGTTTGATTGATCAGTTCACGAAGACTCACGACCAAGTTTTCTTGCTGCGCTATTGGGCGCTGCAGAATCCTGAGCATCCACAGGCATCTGTGGTGGTTGAGGCGGCGCTCGATCGGCTGCTCCGAGGAGCTCATGAGACTGCGCCAACGGCTGCCATCTATCGAGATCTAGCAACACCTCTACCTATACTCGCTGGGCACAATCCGGCTACTGTAGAGACTCTCATTGGTCGTTTCGATAGCCAGGCTGATTTGATCGAACGCTTGGGGCCCTCCTTGGATTATATCCGCCTCCAGTTGACTCTGGCACTCGCAGAGAGTTCATTTAATTCAGTGAAAGCAAATAGTCGATTCATTGAAATTTGGAGTTATAGCGCACGACAACCCGATCTCGCCCTACGCGCCGAAGCGCTGGCGCATTTGCTGACAACCGGGGAGAAAATGCGGGTCAACGCCGCTCATGGTATGCTCCCAGAGCCAGTAAGCATAGCCGATTTGGCAGGATTAAACAGTGACCTTGACCGTCTGGTCGAGGAACTGCTGGTGACCACTGCAGATCACACACGCGCATTTAGTGGCATCATTGGAACCCTGATACAAAGTAATCCGCATCGTGCATTCCAGATCGCCCAGCAACTCAACACAAAGCAGCGTCGCAACCGCGCCAATGCCCAAATTGTGGGCTGGCTTACCGAAGAGTATCTACATCGCCTCTCCACGGCGGCTGATGACCGCGTGTCTGATGCAGGGGATTCTGCGGTCACACGCGCACAACCCCCTGGTTTGCCCTCGCAACAAACACTATTGAGCAGTGGGCAGTTTCATGGGGAACAGGCACCAACTGTAGATACACAACGTGGCCGAAGCAGCGACTCCCTGCGTCCATCTGTTGAGGCGGAACGACCCGAACATACGCTTCCGGTACCAGCCACCCAGGACGAGTTGGTTTCATTGCTTCATCAAACGGTGGCAACCCTCGCAGGGACGTCACATTTCGACAACGCGCTTGTTCGCCTTGCCATACAGGTGAGGCTTTTTGCTGAATCGGCGGATCGGATGCAGTGGCAGCCTTCATTACATGCGGCCAGTGGTTCCTCTTCCTGGAGCGACAATGCACTTCGCGGTTTGGACAAACTTTACGCCTTTGCAGATCAGATCACCCAGATGGCCGATGCCCGCCTACGCTGCCTCGCACTAGCAAACTGGTTGATGGCAGTTGCGCATCTGGAACATCACCACTCCGTGCCACCATACGAGCCGCAAGACGCGGGGCAAATGGACACAGCGCAGGTGAAGAGACGACTACAAAACACCTCTGCAGAGAACCCTCAGCAAACCCAGCTGATTTTGAGCCAACTGGTGCAACGACGATCCTTCTTCCAGGCACAGTTACGTGCGGCGTGGAATACGATTGATCCTGGCTGGCGCAAGCAGGTGTTGGGTTATGAGTTGACCCAGCTTCTTGCCAGCGTTGACCAGGCACTGGCTCAAAACTACCTCCAAGAAGTCGATTATCAACAAATGCACATGCGTTTGCCATCCAACAATGTAGCGGTCCCTTATATTGCCAGCATTTCCCTTGCGCAGCGAGCGTTTGCCGGAGTATTGAAACAGCGGGCTGAGACCGCAGCCGACCTGGCACGACTAGAACAGGCGATTCAGGCGTTACCCTCATTTGGTGAACAGGCTGCGCAGTGGGCAGACTTGGCTCTGCGCTACTATCTTCATAATCGGATGGAAGAGGCGCGCACTCTCGTCCAGAAACATGTACATCCCTTACTCGATCAATTGGAACGACAGGACCGAGCATTTTACTATGACGTCATAGCACGTGTGGCACCAGCGCTTTACGTCCAACATGCGGAAACCGCAAAGACAATCATTTCAGCCATTCCCCACCCCATGCGTGATGAGATATATCGGGCCATCGCCTTTTTCTTCTTGTATCGTACAGTGCCGGGGGATCCATACCTCACGTTGACACCAAGCGATCATGGACTCACCTACGCAAATTTGCTTGATATTTGCGCGGTGATCGAACAGGTCGAACAGGATTATGTCGTCGCTGCACTCGTTGAGGAGCTGGCGGATGCTGTGGCCCTCGCGCGCCGGGAAAACCGATTAGCACGCGAACAGCAACGCAATCTCGCCGAGCGCATCCGTAGCTTGATCGAAACCCGACTCCCGCAGGTCGAGAACATTCAGCACGAGGGGTTCAAGGTACTCGCACTAGCGCAGATTTTGCGGATTGATCCTACGCAATCGTCCAATCAGGCACTGTGGGAGGCGTTATTTGACCGCGCGCGGAAGTTACCCAATCACGCCGATCAAGCCTATGTGCTTGGACAGCTCGCTCCTTTAGTGCCTGAAACCGCAGCGAATATTCGCAAACAATTCCGCCTGTTGGTTGAAGAGTCCAAACTGCAGGCAAGTCAGTTGCCGACTGCTGCCGAACGCATTGAGCACTTGGTATATCTGGCGGAGGCACTGGCCGGAAATCCCCAAAATGCACAATGGCGGGCATTTGCGAAAGATTGCTTAAAAGATGCCATGCAAGAAGCACGCCAGCATGAGCGCGAAGTTGCCATGCAAAAGATGCAACGACGTATGGTAGATTTGGCATATCAATTCGACGAGAGTTTTGCTGCAGAACTGGCGGCACGAACAGATGACGATCCGGCGCGGTTGGCAAACCGCTTGCGTCTTCTGGAGCTGCGCAAAACAATGGGCACAGAGGAGAGAAAAGCAGCAGTTCATGGAGATCAGCGGGCTGGTGGGCATGCCACCACTGAACGCGCACTCGCTGCCCCAAGACCATCGGTAGGCGGATTCACTTCCGCGCACCTGCCACAGATCGCGTCGGTACAGGCAGACCAAGTGCCAGAGCCCACAGACTACCCAATGGCAGCCTGGATGGCACTGGGAGCATTGCATAGTGAACGTCGGCAGCATGTACGCATGGAACAATTTCGCCCAGAGCTTGCAATTGCAGGTCAACTGCCACTTGGCCTGGGATATCCTATTTTTGCGTTGCTGTTCGAAAACAATGTCCTGCGCTATCAGCAGTCAGATCAGGTCGGCAGTCATGTGCGGTCACTTTTTGAGTGTGCGCTGAGTACCGCAGAACTCACGGAACGCCTTGCTGGTACAGCTGCTACTCATCGGCGGGAAGTCACCGAATACTCGCTCAACGGGCAAACAGATGGAAACGAGCGTCCACAACTGCGCGTTCCGGGTTTCTTTCGTGCAGGTGAACGAGAGCAAGCAAAGCAGTTTATCGCTGACTGGGTACAAAAGTATGCCAGGGAATATCTGCTGCTCGCTGATCCATTCTTTGGTCCGGAGGATCTCGAATGGGTACTCCTGCTCCAAACTGCGGCTCCCGAGTGCCACATAACTGTGGTAACGAGTCGAAAATGGCAATTGGATCAACACGTCGCTGATCCCTGGGAAGATGCCTATCGGCAGAAGTGGGCTTTGCTCTCAGAGCAAGGGGCACGTTTCACAAACATCGTCTTCCTAGGCATGGAGCATACCCAGAAGTCGCCAATCCATGATCGCTACTTGCTCACCCAGGGGCGCGGTCTTTGCATTGGTACCTCCTTCAATGGCATCGGTAGAAACAGTCAATCCAAAATTAGCGAGTGTTCCACAGAGGAGGCAACCAGCATTCAGCAGGAGATCAATGCATTCCTGCAAGGCAGAACCCGCATGGTACAGGGCGAGCGCGTGCTTGTATCGGCATTCTATTTATAATACGTTGAGAATCTGCATCGATGTGAACGGCTAAAATGGAGAATGGCGTTACAATGAAAGGTTCTGGTGACGTTTGGCCTGTCTCCTTCCGTCAGGTCATATTCAGCCTGATGCTTCCTGCCTGGGGACGTGGCTCTTCTGGCGAAGGGGCCGGGCGCAGTGAGCAGATATCTTGCTCCTGCTATGGGCATCGCTGCTCTGTTGCTGGCGAGCGATGCGGCACACTAGCGGATCCAGCGCTGACGTTGACTGACGTTCAGCTCGTTCAGGCAATTCAGGCTCAGCACGTGCTACATGGCGAGGTCTTGGTTTCCGTATGTCTCTGTCCAACTCCAATCAGTTCGCGCGCCTCGAAGCGGCCTTCGCCCGCGCCGGCATCCAGCGCCACCACGCCCACGACCTGCTGGCCCTGTTGATGACTGGCGACCCCAACGAGCTATTTGCGACGCCCCAAGATCGGAAAGAGTGGGGGAGCATCATAGCAGATGCGCCCCGCTGGCGCGCGCTCATCGAAGCGGCTCACCAGGCTGATACTAAGCGCGTACGGCACCGCCTGGAGGAGCGTCGGCGACGGCGGGCGAGCGGAGGTTTGCCGCCACGTTGGACCCCACGGCACCCCGCGCCACAGGGCGATCATCCGACGGTGGAGGAGGTGCCAGTGCCGCCGTGGATAGAGCCTTGCACGGCGCACCAACTCCGCTGCCTGGTGGTGCGAGTGGCCGCGCGCCATCCGGAGGCCAGCTCTATCCTGCTCTTTGGCTCGGTCGCGCGCCATACCGAGCGCCTTCTCAGCGATCCAGAACCAAGCGATGTGGATGTCCTCATCCTGTATCAGGGGCCAGCAGCAGTGGCGGCGCCAGGGACATTACCGACCGCAGAGCCAGTAGCGCCAGCAGAGCCAGTAGCGCCAGCAGAGCCAGCAGCGACCGGGGAGCCAACAGCGACACCAGCGGCGCGCGATGATGAAGATGACGAAGACGAAATGGCTGCTGCAGCCAACCTCATGGACAGATCTATCGAAAAGATCGAACAGGGTGTGCCATCAGGTGCTTCCCGCGTTGTCGCCGCACCGGCGATTGCCAGACGGACCGATCTGCATGCAAGGGCTGATGCCATCGCCGCGACTGCGGCAGCATGTACGGAAGAGGGAGAGGATGGAGACAAGCTGGAAGAGGCGAGGTTGGACGGGAGAAGTGACCAAGTAGACTTGACCAACGCGACTGAGCGGACTGAGACAGGTGACACGGCTGCTACGTCGGCGGCAAGGCGCACGATCCAGGTGCTGGTCTTGCCCGAATCGCTGGATACTGTGAGCAGCCTGTTCATTGAAACCATCCAGGAAGATGCAGTGCTGTTGTGGTCTCGTGACGTTCCACCAGTCGTCCTCGCTATGCGATAATAGAAACGTCAGCATTGAGCCATGCGAATCCGATCACAGCGGGTTTTGCGTGGTAAGAGAGAGGTCAATGACACGGAGTCAACAACACGGAGTCAACAGCACTCAAAACGTGAGAAGCAGTGGCAGTGCCTCCGTGATGCAACGTGTTGAACGATCGACCGAGGCAAACGGACGGAGCAGATAATGAGCAGCCGTCTCGCCCAAATGAGACTAGGCAGGCTGCGCGGACAGAGAAAGAGGCGGCGTATGCACCTTGAGATCCCTGACGATCTTGGCATCACTCAGGAACAAGCGCGCCTTGATTTTGCGGTCGGGCTGTATTCGTCCCGCGCCGCCAGCCTTGCACGTGCGGCCCGCCTCGCTGGCCATAGTCGTCTCGAGTTCCAGCGCATCCTTGCCGAACGCGGCATTCCGGTAACTTATGATGCAAGTGATCTTGACGAGGATATCGCCACTCTCAAGCAGTTGGGGCAACTTTGAAACCTGTGCTATGCGTCGTGTGTCGAGATCACGGCCCCTGCCTACCTGCGTGTGCGGCGCGCGTCGTGATCTCGCTCCACTCATCTGCTCTCCAGTTCTTGCGAGTCCTCACCCATACAGGCAACAGGATTCGCGTCACGGATCAGCATGGATCAGCACGGATCAGTGAATAGTGAGACAGTGAGTAGTGAATGAGGCAGTCGTCATGGTGGTAGTGAGTAATACCAGCCCGATTACGAATCTGGCGGCTGTTGGCCACTTGTATCTGCTCCAAGCACTCTACGGCCAGATCACGATCCCTGACGAGGTGCGCGACGAACTGGTCCTTGGTGGAGCGGGAAACAACCCAGGAGCACGTGAAGTGCTGACTGCAAACTGGTTTGTTGTCGTGCCAGTGAATGCGCAGCAGCGAGATCATCTAGCCCGTACGTATCATGCGCTCGACCGCGGCGAAGCGGCGGCGCTCGCGCTGGCGGTGGCACAGGTTGCCGATCTGGTTCTTATAGACAACAAGGCAGCACGCGAGGCGGCTCGCGCCCTCCACCTGGCTCACATTGGGATCGCTGGCGTGTTGCTGGCGGCGAAGGCTCGCGGCTTAGTCGCGCTGGTCAAGCCCATCCTGGATGATCTGCGTGCGATTGCTGGCTTTCGCCTTGCGGACGCGGTATATCAAGGCGTGCTGCACGCTGCGGGCGAGTGACGAAACTGACGAACGTTTGGCGAGATCGTGGCACAGGAAACACGATGATAACAAGTGGGGAGAGAGGAGGGATCGCATGAGTGATCAGTTTAGCTTGGTGCGCACCTTATCCTGCGCACGTGAGACCTTTGAACCGCTCTATCGCACGGCGGTCTTGCTGCGCGATGCCCGTTCCGATGGAGCCATCGAGCAGGCTCGGATCCACCTCGACCGACTCAGTTCGCACTTGACGAGCCGGCTGGATGGCCAGCGACCCAATGCTGCTGGGCAATGGAGGCCAGATCCCGTTGGCAATACTCCCTCCACCAGCCGATGCGGGCGACACTGGCGAAGAGGGCAAAGAGGGCAAGTAATACAGCCTTGCCGCTATAATGGCAGCCCGACTGCCCGGCTGCCGATTGGGACGCGTTCACCTGCGTTCACTCGCTATGGTTCAGGTCATGGTGCGGAACGCTCCGCACCATGTACCGCCCTCCCACCTTTGTGCCTCCTTGTGGTAAGGTGTATCCAACCGGAGGGCGGCAAACAACCGGGTGAAAAGGGAGCGATTCTGATGCCACAAGATGGACATCATTTGCACCATCAACACAACAGCCGCGAGGCACAACTCCTCGCCATGCTGCACGTGGGCGTCTTCGGGCTGACACGCGCTGAACACGCGGCGCTCAAGAAGGTCCCGATCGGGGGCGACCTCAACGACTACCTGACCACCAATGAACTGCGTTTTCAGGCTCGCGCGATGCAGGTGTGCCGACAACTGCACGTCACACGCAACTCGCACGGCTTCCGAGCGCTCGCCGATGACGCGCTCGACGCGGCCAAGCAAGTACGGGGTGAATTACTGGCCTATGAGCAAGAGACCGGTAAGCGGGTCGTGACAGCAGACAATAGCTTCATCGAACGCGGATTGCCGTTTCCCGCCGACCTGCCGAATATAGTTTTGCAGTAGGACGGAGCTGGCCACCGCAGCCTCCAGTGGCAATCTATAATCTAGGGATCTATGGTTGACCGCCACCCTGCCACCCTTGCCATCGACAGCATGCCCCTTGGAGTCGGCACAAAACGACGTCGCTATGCTTGATGCGTGCTTGAAGAAGGGACGCCCTCCAACTCCACGACGCCTAAACCGACCCCATCTGGCCATATCCTCGCTCTCTACCAACAGGGGCATCATTGAGGATCCTGTGGGAGTGCCGTTGGCTGGCACCGACGGGTCGCAACCCCTCGGGCTGCTGATCCGTGCGACATGTCGAGGGGTCAACGCTACCGGCCAGGGATGCCACGACATGAAGATTGGCTTAGTATCTCGTCAAACGCCGTCTTTGTAGCTCAAGAGGAAGCTCACGCAGGACGCCGACGATGACAAAGGGAATGGTGTAGATCGTCCCCACCACGAGACATGCAATGAACACTTGCCAATACCAACCGGCATAAATCATAAGAATAATGCTGTAGCCGCAGCCCAGATATCCAATCGCCGAGAGAATGACAAATAGCAGAGGATGGCGAGGGCGTCGGACCAGTACCGTCGCTACGACACTAAATAAAGCAAGGAATGATCCGACGGCAAAACTTGCAATCACAAATGCGCTGTCGAATGCATGGAGTCGCCCGATGAGTTATTGCGCAATGAACAGGCACCAGAACACCCCTGCCGCCAACAGTAGCTTGTATCCAAATCCAATACGTCGATTTACCATAGGTACTCCGCCTACCTCGCTTCAAAGAGGGGTATTGCAATGCTGTGCAATGCTGTACCCCTTCGCGAAAATGGTACGATATGCAGCACATGTCCACAAGTTAACCATGATCGCCAACCTACTTCGAGGTGAAGTTCCCCCGGTTTGGTGGACAGTTGAGTGCTAGGAGACAGCCGCTGTTTGTGTAGCCCACCTCCGTTCAAATTCGTCGGGAGAGCGATAGCCGAGCGCCGAATGGCGTCGCTGGCGGTTGTAGAAGACCTCAATGTACTCGAACAGGGCAGTCCGGGCCACGAGGCGCGTCAGGAACGGCTGGCGGGCCAGGAGTTCGCACTCCAGGGTCGCAAAGAAGCTCTCAGCCATCGCGTTGTCATAACAGTCGCCGACCGATCCCATCGAGCAGCGGATGCCCACCGCCTGACAGCGTTCGCCAAAGAGCAGCGAGGCATATTGGCAGCCATGATCCGAATGGTGAATGACGCCTTCGCCAGGCTGGCGATTCCAGACCGCCATCTCCAGCGCGCCCACCACCAACTCCGTACGCAGATGCTCCGCCCTTGTCACTCCTTGCCCAGCCGACCACCCGCCGGCTGAACACATCCAGCACGACCGCCAGATACCAGATAGAGGAAGCCCTCATAGCGTGTGGGAACATAGGTGATGTCGGCGATCCAGAGTTGGTTGGGCTGGGTGGCGACGAACTGGCGCTGGACCAAATCGGGGGCTGGCTCGGCCTGCGGGTCGCGCTGGGTGGTGTGGAATGGACGGCGCCGGTGACAGCCCACCAGTCCAGCGTGCCGCATCAGGCGCGCGACCCGCTTGCGTCCGCAGCGCATCCCAGCGGCGACCAGCGCCGCGTGAATGCGGGGCGTGAATGCGGGGCGCTCCATAGGTCTGGCGGCTGCTCTGGTGGATTGTGCGAATCTGCTCCGTCAACTGCGCGTCCGCTTGCGCGCGCGCCGACAAGCCCTGTTTGCGCCAGGCCCAATAGCCGCTAGGGGCGACACCCAACACATGGCACAGCCGTCTGACGGCATGGTTCGCCTTCTCGCGCTCCACGAACTCGTAGACCCTCACCGGAACCCGTTGCTCTCCTGGGCGAAGAAGGCGGCGGCTTTTTTTAGGATCTCACGCTCCTCGCGCAAGATGCGGTTCTCGCGCCGCAAGCGGCGCAGTTCTTCCTGCTCCTCGCTGGTCAGCCCATCACTGCGCTTGCCAGCGTCGAGATCGGCTTGTTTGAGCCACAAGCGCAGCGTCTCCACGCTCATGCCCAGTTCGCGAGCAATCACCGTCTGCGGCTTGCCGCTGGTACGCGCCAACTGGATCGCCTCTGCGCGAAACTCAGGGGGGTATGCGGACTTTCGTTGCGTCATCAGGATCACCTCCTTGGGGCTTTACCCCAAGTCTACTGGTGTCCATCAAAGCGGGTCAACTTCAGAGGATAGCCAGGCGGACGGGCATTCTAGCTCATTGATGCAGCAGGATGTGGTACCATTGCATCATATTACTCTTTCCTTGCGCTTTGCGACCTGTTGACCGTTGGAATCATCAATTGCTCTAGTCTTCCAGTCGTCTCTAATTCTCCAGTCAGAATATCTGTGAGGGATGTGAGGGTACAAAAAACCGATGCCTACGATCCTCTACCCCGTCCACGAGGTACGACTCGAGCGGCAGCAAGAGAGCGCTAGTCATGGTCGAGCGCTGGCTATCGTGCAGAATGGCATCTGTTGCCAGGCCATTCCGGTCCGTCTGCACACGACCTTGCTCACCCTGGACAATCCGTACGACTGGCTAGTGGGCCGACCGCTCCATGAGGTACTGGGCGCCGGCTTTGTGGTGGTGTCCGAGCGCGCCTGTTGGGAAGACGCTGCTGGCCACCTCTATGGCTATGATGCGCACCGTCGCTGCTACGAACCGGAAACGGACGCGCCTGAAGTATCAGCAATGCCATCTGAAACACCGTCGCCATCATTGTTTTGTGACGAGGTGATCATTGCGGCCCAGCCACGTGAGTACGGTCTACGCTACCGCTGACCATCGGGATATTCCCAGAACCGATAGCGGACAGGCACATCACCGTGACTCATCGGTGACGGTCATAGAAGGCACATAGGCCAGCGTGTTCATCGCTGTACGCGCACCGTCCATTTGCTGGGCAGGTTTGCGCTGTCACACGCAGCATGGTATACTGGTGCCGTGCAGTTCAGGTGGCTCGGAGCCAACGCTGCTGCACACGTCTTCCTGGCCAGAATCAGCGGCTCGGAGCCGGTCATTCTGGCGTTTTCGGCTCACTTCACCTACTCCCACTCCTGCTGGTATCGGTTCCTATCGGTTCTTGCGACGTTCTTGCTTGCCATCTCGTTTGGTCATCTCATACATCGGTTTGCAACTTTGTTCCGGACTGGATCGGCATTTTCCTGCCTCTTGTTCAGAATTTGAACATACTCCCTCTGTATACTACATACGAAGGACAACGCGAGACATCCCGATCAGGGGATCGTCCAGACACGCTGGACAACCGTACTATACGAGTACTATAAGCGCATGAGTAAAGGAGCAAGTAGTGAACTATCTACAGCAGGTCTTGCAAGATGACCACTGGCGGCAAGACCCAACACAAATTCAGGGAGTTGCTGTCTACAACGGGCAGCGAGATGGTGATCCCTATGTCTTTGTCGAGTTGGGCGTCTTCGGTATGGAGGATCCAACGGCGAGCGCCCATGCAGAGCAGCGCGCGCCAGAGGCAAAGAACCTGATCATCCAGGTGACCGTCCACCCAAGCCATCGATGGTACTTTGCGCATTTACAAGAGGCGCATGACGCGGCGGTCGTACTCAATCCGCTTGGGAAAGCGTTTTATCGCGTGGACGGCGTGAACTACCCAGCCGCCGACTATCTTCCGCCTTTAGTACCAGAGCAGACGATCTCTCGGACCTTTGCCTCTATTGCGGAGGCGAGCGCATGGATCGATAGCCTGAACCTTCCAGGGGTCCAAACGACGGCGCCGGTCTGGACGACGATTCACACCCATTAGTCGGTGAGTCGGTGAGTCGGTGAGTCGGTGAGTCGGTGAGTCGGTGAGTCGGTGAGTCGGTGAGTCGGTGAGTCGGTGAGTCGGTGAGTCGGTGAGTGAGGAGTATTCCGATGGGAGAATGGCTCAGTCCTGAAATTCGTCTCCCCATGTCTGGCGACCAGTGGAGCAAAGTTACCATTGAGCAGCGCAGTCGCATGCCGGAGGCGCGTGTCCTTGTCTTCGAAGTTGACCTCGATCATGGCGCTCGAATTCCTCGAGACGCCACCACCTGGGGTTATCAGCTCGTTGGACGGGTGCTGCTGGAGTATCATCCCTACGGTTATCGGAGCAAGCCTGGTCCTTGCTACACGCAACAGATTCTCGATTGGGCCGTGCAATGGCACACGCGCAATGCCCAATCTGGTGAAGTCGAAACCTTCAAGACGCCGCCGAAAAACATCAGATCAGATTTCCGCCTCATTGTGGAAGCCGATCATCCCGTCTATAGTTTCGAACATCAGCCGGTCGGGTTTGGCGTTGGAACACCAACTGAGGGTGAGTCGTTTTAATGGATATCCTGAAATCCCAAGTTCGCGGGTGTCTACGGACCGCGAGCGATAGGGGCATTGGGGCGGGATCACCGTCGGTATCGCCGGCATGACCCATCGTGATAGGTATCCGCTTGCCGCGGCGCACATCATCCAACGCTCGTACCATGCACAATATCTAGATTTGATGGGGCAGGTTCATCACCAGTTCGTGGCGGCGAGGTTGGTGATGGGCAGATCGGCGACGCCAGCGACACACATAACGCTCCAACTGGACAGGTGTGCCACGACGAACAATCGAGAGAGGAGAAACGACGATGGGCAGGCCGGTACCAGGCTATCGCTACGTAGCGATTTCGTTTACACACAGCGGTCTGAACAACCTACCTCGTACCGATAGCGCAGATGGCTTGAGCGCAATGCGTGCCTCGCATGCCTCGCGTGTAGCCGACATTCCAGACACGGATCCGCGGATCATCCTGGTGGGGAATATAGGCGAGACCCGTGGCAACGTCAAGCAGCGGGCCGTGCAACTGCTCGTAGACGTTAATGACGGGCGTGCCTCCGATGGCGACGACGAGATCCTCGTTGTCTCATATTCTGCCGTCGCGCTGGCCCATGGCGCTGCATTGCGGGAGTACGAGTTCAAACAGCACGAGCAGGCTGTACGTGAGGTAGTGCAGCAAGCAGAACGGTGCTGCGCGCCTGAACGTCCGGACCAGCCCGCTGTGACTGAAGTGGCTCGGCTGCTAGCACTACCTGACGGCGATGATATCATCTATGATCGTTTGCTGGCGTTGGTGTGCCGTTCGGGAATTTCAGCGGATGGCGCTGGCGAAGACTAGGAGTTGCGAGGAGTTGCGAGGTAATCGGGATGAGATTCATCCCGATGATGATGTAGCTGCAATGCGCAGAAGTGCCATTGTGCAGCAGAGTCACTGCACACTTCAGATCGGCAGTTCTGGAAAAGTGATGAATGACCAAGAGCGACCGACGCATCTCGGCGAGCTCCCATACGCTGGACATACGCCATAGGCGATCTGCACGGAAAAGTGACACTACTCACCCGTTTGCTGGCCAGCCTGGCATCACAATCGAGCGACACGCTCATCTTCCTCGGTGACTACTTGGATCGGGGCGAGGATGCCCTGGCCACGATCCAGACGCTGCTGGCGCTCAGCCGGCGTTGTCTCTGTATCTTTCTTCGGGGAAATCATGACGCCGCATGGCTGGGGGCCTGGAATGGCACTGTTTTCACGCGCTGCCCGGCGATTCCCGGCGCTCGCGCGGTCTGGGATCAGTATCACGGCGGTGTGCCGCCAATTATTGGCCGTTTTCTGGAAGGAACCCGGCTCTGCTGCGAGGATGGCGACGCCTGCTACTCCCATGCGGGCGCCAGCCAGGTATGCCCTTCTGGAAGTCGCCACGGGAGGTCTATGTGTGGGGCATGCCAGGGTTTCTCTCCACCGCGTCGACTGGGGCAAGCCCGTCGTCGGGCGCTATGAGTTTGCGGAGCCGCAGCTCACGCCGAATCGGATCTACCTGGATACTGGAGCGTATCGCACGGGCGTCCTCACGGCGCTATTGATGGAAGATCGGACAATTATTCAGGCTCACCGGGCAACAGATACCTGATCGCATCCCTTAGGCAATTCAGGCGCTTAGCGCCGCATCTGTGCATGGCCGCAGTCTTCTCGCACAGACTCCAAGGCATAGGACAGGCGCACTCGAAGCAAAAGCTACTTGAGGATAACTGAGAGCCAACAGGGGACGGCAGGTGCTGGTGGATTCTCTTCTCGCTAGCGATAGGATATACTATGCCTACCACGTCTAAAGAACCGGCCAATTCAATTGTTGGGAGTACGTCGTGCTGCGCCGCGCCGCTGATATGATGAGCGTCGGTGGGCGTCGGTGGGATTCTCAGTGGGATGCTGCACGTTTGGGTGAACCTCTGCGAGCAGGGCGAGGCATGATGAGCAAAACGGTGGCGAGGCGCTGAACACCCTGGCTTGGTTGGGCGTGGTCACGATCAGCCGTCGTCTTCCAGACTGAGTACAAGCGTGACTAAAGATTGAGCAGCGGACTATGCAATCCTTCACGTCAAGCCATTCGGAGAAACCGGAAAAATCGAGCGGACCGAGCAAACCGACGCGACGACCGAGCGCCTCGATTCATCTTTCTGGGGCGCAACGGGAGTGCATTGCGTTTGCTGAGGTTGCCCCTGTCTCCCCAGTATCTTCGGTTTTCCCAGGTACTCCGGTTACCTCGTGGGCATATCGAATCCCTCCCATCCCTTCCACTTCGCAACCAGCACACCTGCTCATCAAGGGACCAGCTGGCACCGGCAAGACGCTGATTCTGGTCCTGCGCGCGTCTGAACTCTGTCGTCGCCACGAGGAGCAGGCGCAGCGAGTGAAGCAGGAGAAAGACGCACTGAGTGACGAAGAGCGGCAGGTGGTACGAACCGCTGCGGCACCTGGCAGACGCTCAGTTAGACACTCCGGCCATGCTCCTGCCGTGCAATTGGTCACCTATGCTACGACGCTGGTCGAGCAGACGAAACACCTGGCGGCACAGGTGCTCCCGCCGGAGGCCGCCGCGCGGATTGATATGCGCTCGTATCATAGCTGGGCAGCGCAGCGGCTGGCACAGGTGGGGCTGCGCTACACCACGGTCCAGCAATCGGAGCAGGAAGCGTATCTGCTGGCAGCGGTCGCCATCACCAAGCAGCATTCCTTTCCGACCAGCTCCAAAGTCCGCGACAATTCTGTGGCGTGGTGGCGCGATGAACTCGCCTGGCTCAAAGGGACACTGCTTCCCGGCGGCAGGCTGATCACGACGTTTGCCGACTATGCCACAGCGGCCCGCATGGGACGCGGTGCGGCGCTTCAGGCGGGCGCACGCCGCATCGTCTGGGAGGTCTACCACCAGTATGAGCAAACGCTTGCCAGTCGTCGGGTGGTGGATTGGAGTGATTTGACGCGCTTGTTGCTCTTGCACTACCGGCAGCGCGAGCAGAGCGACCAGGCAGATCGTCCTGATCGCCAGGGTGGCTGCCGCAGCCAAGTTGGGCCGGGCAGCCAGTTATATCAGACCGACCGAACGAACCAAGTGAGTCAGAACGTCGTGCGTTCCTTATCATACAAATCAGACGTATTGGATAGGGCAAACACGGCAAACCCAACAGACACAACAGGTGTAGCAGAGGCAGCAGAGGTAGCAGACGTAGCAGACCCATCACCCGCCAGCGCTGGGTCATTGCTCGAACTGGCTGAGATGACGAATCCGTCGGAATGGCGAGCGCAAGCGCAAACGTTGAAGCGAATGCTGACGACAGCGTCAGGAGCAGCACAAGACGGCAAACTGCCGCAGGCCACAAGAGTGGTGAGAGCGACGAGCGTGGCGAGCGCGGGGCACACCAGGACCTCTTCGATTATCGCCACCTGATCATCCCGTCGGATGAGCAAGTCGAACACTTGTTGGTGGACGAGGCGCAGGATCTGCATCAGATAGAACTGCTGGCGCTGGCGCGCTTTGCCTGCCAGTCGCTCACGGTTGTCGCCGATCCGAGCCAGAAAATCTATAAGACGACCTTCTCCTGGGCCAGTATTGGCCTGAGCTTCCACGCCGACAATAGTCGCACGCTTCGCGAGAATTTTCGTTCGACACGGCAGATCGTCACCCTCGCCCTGCCGCTGCGGCCACCCGAAGAAGGCGAGGCTGTACAGCTAGATGAGTTGCCACCCGCTGTGCGTAATGGGCCGCTGCCCACCCTCTATGTCGCAGCGGACCGCCAGCAGGAAGACGCATTGCTCGTTCGACTGCTGCGGCAGTTGACGCTGGAGCAACCTACCTGGACCATCGGCGTGCTGGGACGAACCTGGCGCCAATTGAACGACTGGCAGCGCCTGCTCCGCGCAAGCGGGTTGTCGTCAGTCGAACTGGTGCAGCGCATGCAGGGCAACGTCCTCGCAGCGGGGATCAAGCTGGTGTCGCTGCATTCGGCGAAGGGATTGGAGTTCGACGCGGTGGTGATCCCCCGGCTGATGGAGGGCATCATCCCGACCGCCCCGCACAGTTATCATGGGGATGCGTTGCAGGATGCCCAGGAAGCAGCCCAGGATGGTGCTGAACATTACGCCTATGAACAACGGCTGCTCTACGTTGCCTTGACCCGGGCGCGGCAGCAGGTACTCTTGATGACCTCGGGAGTACCATCCCGCTTCTTGTCGCTCTTGGCGCCGAACACGTTTCAGCAAGTCACGGTGCGTGGGCCGGCCAGTGCCATAAGCAGTCAGTAGCGCTGTAGGGGCATTAGGGGCATCTGGAGCGTTAGGGGTGACAGACGCATAGGGCAGGCCACAGGCGAGAAACGACGGATGATTGCCTCTGGGAACACGAGCAAATTGGCAACGAGAACGAACGAGAAAGCGAGCGAGTGTACGTGCCTGAGCAAGATCTACCCCAGGTGCCCGATCCCATTGTGGGTGGCGAAGCGCACGCACCAGCGCCGCTTGAGCGGGCGGGGACGGATGACATTCTGCTGGCCGATGAGGCCGTGCGGCTGGGCGTACTCGACTATCTGCTCGCGCAGGGAGCCATCGCCGCTGCGCAAGCGTTTACCCGCTGCACGCTGACACTGGCGGTGGAGGAACTGCTCGAAAGCCCGCTCCTCGACACTGCCTATACGCTGGTCTCGATCTTGCTTGCCTGTCCGCCGGACCTAGAGGCCGTCCTACGTGATGGACATCATCCGATCAGCGAACTCCTCTTCGCTGCGATCAAGCGGTTTCTGCCGCCCGGTGTCGTGCCGCGCCGGTTCCTGGTCGTGACTACCCCCGCGTGGCCATCCACAATGGACCCAGTGGACCCGGCTGCTGGTGCCGACCGTTCCACCGTAGGAACTCCACCAGAGATCATCCGGGTGGTGGCCGGAGACGAGGCACAGGAGGCAGCAGGAAATCAGGGGTTGAGCGGATCGTTCGCTCCAACGGCACGACCATCAACGACGCCCACGATCCCCATGCTGCTGTGGCAGCATCTGCGTTTTCGCTCTCGCAGTGAGATTCGTATCGCCCAGGCATTCGAACGCGCTGGTGTCCTCTACTTTCCCAACTGCCGGGCGCGCCTGGGACCGGCGGAGCAGCGACAGACCCTCGAACCGGATTTCCTCGTGTGTTATGCGGGTAGATGGGGCATCCTGGAAGTCGATGGAGCGCCGTTCCATCAGCAGCCGGAGCAGGATGCCCGACGCGATGCAGCGCTACGCGCTGCTGGCGTTGTGGTCATTGCGCGATTTGATGCCATTCGCTGTTACGAGCAACCGGATGAGGTCGTGCAAGCGTTTCTCACCCACCTTGCTACAATACCGTAGCCTTGTCGCCTTTGGACTGGCGACTGGGTGCGAACTAGCGCCCCCATACCACCTGCAGTTTGGTGCGGTTTGGTTTGGAGTGTTAGCATCGGCAGGCAGTGTTGTTCTAAGCCTGCTTGAGAATGGCGAGAAACGTCTCAACGACTTTATCTGGGTGGCATAGCATTCGGTTGCTGTGAAGTGTTCAATCACGCGAATGCCATGCGCCTTAAAGAGCCGGTCGCGCTCATGATCTTCCGCTGTGCGCGATGGAGGATGAAACGGATCACCGTCCACTTCCAGGATGCCCCATTTTCCGTCAGCGCAAATGAGAAAATCCGGTTCACGGTTCCGTCGTGCTACAGGTGGGCCGACGCGCGCACGACAATTCGCGAAGTAGAGGGATCCCACTTGGTCCAGCGCTGCAGCAATTAAGCGCTCGCTTTCCGAGCGGAACCGTAGGTTGTTCCAGGTAATGATACGTGCTGTCTGGTCAGAAAGCGCCTGATTCGTGATGCCTTCGCCCCTGACAATCTCCAAGAGTTCTGTCCGCCAGTCGGCCGACACCGGAGTCAGCGCGACGCGTGGAACGACCCCTGTGAGGTAACAATCGCTCGGCAGTAAGGCTTCCAGCGCGTCTTTGATGCTGTCGGCGAGGGACGATACTGGATCGCGCAACTCTTCAAATGCCCAGCGCGGTCCGGTTAATTGCACTTGGAATCCGTAGACATAGTTATTGCCGGCCCATCCGCCGCAATCTCCGATCAGCGACAACGTACAGGCCAGTAGCACATTTGCAATCTGCTCTTCGCCGCCGTCCATAAAATATTGAATGGCGCTCACCAGCAACTGTTCTTCATTGGGCTGTTCCATTACCGTCCTCTAGTGTCCGCGTCAGGATCGCACGGATCGCACGAGAGAGAAACACTGCGAGGTACAATAACGTACAAATGTAACGCAACCAGCCGGTTGAATCGTCCGGTTCCCCAGGACCATCATCGTGATACTATATCTGATGTGTTTCCATTTCAAGTGTCTTGTTCAAGTGTCTTGTTCAAGTGTCTTGCGGAGCATCCGGCAAGATGTGATGGGTTGACCTGCACTCCGGCGAGTGACCAGGGATGCTGAGAAAGAATGCACGCCCCGGATGGGCGGAGAACAGCTTGGCTATCCCCCGTTGTTTGTTGGTGCGGCCTGACACTCTACATTAGAGGAGGTCGCTCACAGCCAGAAGCTACCAGCACGAGAGCCTCCAAATACATTTCCGTTTTCTTCGAGAGGAAAAAGAAGGAAGGAAGAGTGACAAAGGCTTCCCTACTTTTGCTGCTGCTGTGGTTTCGCTCACGATACCTTTCTCTCCGTTCTTGTGCCCGGCTAGGTGACTACCCTCCCAGGTGAGGCGGTAGCGCTGTACTCAGCCATTCGAGAACACGTCGCAGATGGCCCGTTGTTGTGCCACTTGGCGCCGAGGTTGGCGCTGTGGAGTGCGGTCCGAGAGCAATCGCCACACCGAGGGGCGTGTTTGGGTGAGCGAAGGCTACTACCGGCCAGTGCTGGCCGGTATCGGACACCTCCTACTCAGCCACGTGCTATCCCCAGGTAACCCACTGTGATCGACCTGCGATCGCCCAAGATGGGCTTGTGGCCGCTCACCAACAACGTTTGACCCTTTTCTTGGGGCTGTGAGTCATGCGAATTCTGCATGGGAGGAGTAGTGCGTGCAACGAACGCAACGAGTGCAACGAACGACTGCTGATGAGCTACATGCGCGCCCGACTGGTGGGCGTGGCTCTGGTGGAGTAGACGGGCGTGGGATTGCCGATAGTCGGCTCCTGCCCGATGACGAGTTTTTAGCGTTGTGGGATGCCATCATTGTGGATCAGCATGTGAAGGAGCGCCTGCTGGCTTATGCCTGGCTCAATTTTACGCTGCGTGGGCAGGTGCCACGCGCGGATCTCCCCTTTCATGGCATTCTCCTCCTCGCTGGAGTTCCCGGGACCGGCAAGACCTCGCTGGCGAAGGGCCTGGCGGCGCGTGCCGCCCAGGCGCTCTCCTCTGACGAGCGCACGCCGCTCTATCTGGAGGTGGACCCGCACGCGTTAACGAGCGCCGCCTTAGGCAAAAGCCAACGGGCTGTGACCGATCTGCTGGGCACCACGATTGCTGAGCAGGCGCAACAGCATCCCCTGATCGTATTGTTGGATGAAGTGGAAACCCTGGCAGCTGATCGCACCAAGTTGAGCCTTGAGGCCAATCCTGTGGATGTTCACCGGGCGACCGATGCCGTCCTCACGCAAGTGGATGCGCTGGCCGAAGTCTATCCTCAGGTATTGTTTCTTGCCACCAGCAATTTCCCCCAGGCGCTCGATGCGGCCTTCGTCTCACGCGCCGATTTCGTGGTCACGCTGGAAGTGCCCGCGCCCGATGCCTGCCGCGCCATTTTGACCGCAGCCGTCAAGGCGCTGGCAGCACGCTACCCAGCATTGGCCGCGCTTCCTGCCGACCCCGCATTCACCGAAGCAGTTAGCGCGTGTGTGGGACTCGATGGGCGCCAGATTCGCAAGGTAGTCATTCGTGCGTGCGCTCTGCGCAAAGAGACTGCCCTTGATCTGGAGCGCCTCACGGCGCATGACCTTGTCGTAGCGGCCCATCTTGTTCAGCAGGAGATAGGTGCCATCGCCCAGTTCGCTACTGGGTCCGCTTCTCTCGCCAGCTCCGCCTCCACCGACGACGCCAGCAACGATGCTCGCAGCCCTCGCAGCCCTCTGGGCACTCAGGGCGCTGTGGCCCCCAGTACCACTCGCCGACCGACACGCCCTGCGCCTGCGTTGCAAAAAGCAATAAGGCGCAAAGAAGACGCAGATGACACAGAAGACTCGGAAGGAGCAACTGCATGACCACCGTCGCTCGCCGTATCATCGCTTTGCCCAGCCGCTCGGCAACCGCAACCTGGGAGGTCATCGCCGCGCTCCTCGCGCCCGACGACCAACACGACGACGGCATCACCAGCGACGCTCGTCGTGTTCTTGACACGATTGCTGGTATCGCCTGTAGTCTCATCGCGGATGAAGTGCTAGCTGATGCCCCCCTCATCGTGAGCGGGGCGGGACCACGCCTTCGGGTCTATTGCCTCTACGGCGACGATGCCCTCATCGGCGAGGAGGCAAACGAAGCACTGCTGGCCTTCACTGCGACGACCGGAGACTGGCAGCTTTCTCTGCCTTGTCCTGCCGTTGATTTGTCGTGGGTGCAGCGGACCCTGGCCACGCTCGGCGAGTCTGTGGCTCACCATGTCAGCATCCGCGATAGCAGCGCTCCGGTCGAAGCCAGCGCTGCTGCGGCAACTGAGGCAGATGCCGCAGCAGAGGTATCCGACGCCAGTTCGGCACGCGATGCAACCTGGAGCACCCGGAGTACCCAGGAGCCAAGGGCCACCCAATCGAAACCACCGACCAGTGCGGTGAACCCAGAGGAGTATTTTCGCTCATGAGTACAGCGGTTCGCGTCACCGTGCGCGCGCATGCAGTGACGTACGTGACCTATAAATTGCTGACGTCGCTCAAGACCATCATTCGTGAGAGTGGTCTCGACCCAGCGCACCTCACCAACCAATGGGCGGTGTTAGAGCGTGGAATTACTCGCTGGCTCGACACGGAAGACCTTGAAGAACTCCACTTGGAGGTCTTTCATCCGCACATCGATGCTCTCATTGGGCGCTGGGATTTTGAAATCTGCTATGAATACACCGGGGATGGGGCGTTCTCCGCGGATAGTGATGCCATCTACTATCATCTGCGCAAAGCTGGCGTCTGGCCCGACGACTGCGCCTACCGCATTGTTGCCACGACCAAGCCGGGCCGGCCTGATGTTGAGGGGTGGTCATCCACAACCTTGCGTTCCACCGCAGGTTTTGTGCGCCAAAGCATCGGTACCGCGATTGATGGCAGTGGCGTCCGCGCGAGCGGGAGTTACTGGCGAAAGGTTTCGTAGAAAGGTCTCGTAATCCCTATGCTTTCGACACAAGATGCGTTCCGCAGGTTTCGGAGCCGGTTGGAGTTGACCGCGAGCGAACGAGCGGATGCCTCGCGCCGCCAACAGGATATCCGCGCTGTTATGCAAGCAGACTTTGATGTCAAAACCGACTTCTTGACCGGCTCCTATGCGCGCTGGACGAAGACCAAACCCTTGAAAGATGTGGACATTTTCTGCGTCCTGGGCGATGAGGAGCAACACTATCGGGATGAACCGCCCGCAGCTGTGCTGGCGGCTGCCCGGGATATCCTCGCGGCGACCTATGGCCACGACTGTGTTTCGCTGCAACGCCGCTCCGTCACCGTGCAGTTTGGCGTGAGTCGCGAACAGAGCCTGACGGCCCAGCGCGTCATGAGCTTCGATGTCGTGCCAGCTTTTGTCAGCGGCGATCATTTCTGCATCCCCGACACTGGGACGGTGGCGGGCTGGACCGAAACAAACCCCCGCGTCCATTACGACCTGGCGGTCGACGCGAACGCAGCCTATGCTGGCGAGTGGAAGGGCCTGGTGCGGATGGTGAAACAATGGAACCGCGACTTGGTACAACCACAGAAGCCCATCCAGCCCTCATTTCTCATCGAAGTGATGGCGCTCGAGGTGTTGTACCCGCCATTCGGTGGCGATTACCGGCGCGAAGTCCAGGCGTGCTTTGCGTCGCTGGCAGATCGCATCGGCGAGACCTGGGCGGATCCTGCGGGTTTGGGGCCAGCCGTCAGCGACCGCATGGATGCCGGACAGGTAGCCCTGGCGCGCGCAGCGCTGCGGGCTGCCGAACAACAGGCAGCGCACGCGATCTGGTTGGAAGCCGAAGGCAAACAGGGAGAGGCGCTCCGCGCGTGGCGCGAGCTGTTTGGCCCATTGTTTCCCTTATCCTAAACTGCTCAAGCTACCCGCGTCCTGTCGCACGCTGCAGCTCGGCGTGTGTGCATGCGCGCGTTTTGTCTTGCGCTGGAAGAGTTGTGGAGGTCCTGCGGTGAGCACGTGGCCCGCGCTGCGTTTCTGTAGCGTTCCTGTAGCCTGTCTGTAGCCTCTACACTGTAGAGGCACATGCCTACGTCATCTTCACCGCAGGACCGTACAATCTCCAGCCGCACCGTCCTGCATCATCAAGATCGGTCTTGCGGTCAGCACAGCCAGCACAGTCAAATGGCAAGTGCAGCAGAATGTCTTGGAGCGTTAGGCTCGTCATGTTGGTGTAGGGTAGTGTTCTGCACGGTGCGCCCGAGTATAGAGAGTTCTGGGAAGAAGCGGTTCTGGGGAGAATACAGCGCGCAAACGACCAGTGAACAAAGGTTACCAGCGGTAAGCAGCAACGAAGGAGGCATGCGCATGGCGAATCAAGTGGCGGCGCGCCTGAAAGGTGATGATTATCAGCATCTGTATGCCTGGCAATTTGTGCTGGAATTGCTGATGCCGAGTAAGCGGGTGCAGTGTGTGACCATCGAGGATGCGCTCGCTGGCTCTGTGGATGACGTGACAGTCCAGTACACGCCGCGCGACACTTCCAGCAGGCTAGGCGCCAACCACGAGGACAAGCTAACTAGCGATATGGGCACAACCCGCATGGAGGTGGTAGCGCGTTTCTATCAGGTCAAATACCATGTTGATAAGCGCGGCACCTATTCAACCGAAGTCCTACTAAAAAAGGACGCGCCAAATGAGGCGAGCCTGCTGGAGAAATTCTGGCGCACCTGGTGCCTGCTGCGTGAACAACAGCGGTGCGCTCCACTAGCAGCGGCTGGGGCTGCAACTAATGCTGGCAGTTCTGAGGGCACTCCTGAGATCACTCCTGGGATCGGCCCTAAACATACTGGCACCGCAGCAGAAGTGTCAGGTATGGTAACGTCACTAGCGCCGCCGGCGACGATAGAACTCTTTCTTGTCAGCAACTGGACTTGGGATCAGCAGCAGGATCCGCTTGGGCGCTGTATTTCGGGGCAGGACAATCGGTTAACAGACGCATTCTTTACCGCGAAAGCGAACAGCCGCATTGGACGCCTGCGTCGGCAGTGGCAGGACACTTTGGGTGCAAGCGACGCCGAGTTTGTTGCATTTGCGCGCAGTCTCCGCTTTCGGCTGGGTTATGATTGCGCCGATGAACTGGCACTCCGCGTGGAGGAGCGCATGGAAATGCTAGGGCTTAAATCTGACGTCCCGGCGCTCCTGGTGGCCGTTGGCATTGTTCGGCACTGGGTCATGGCTGGTCAGCAAGCTATTACCAAAGCAAACCTCGAGGGCACGTTACGCGAGCATGATCTGTGGCGTCCGGCAAGTGCACCCGCCAGCGCCACCGTCTATCTGACCACGATCAAAGCGCAACGCTTTGACCTGCCGCCTGATTATGTCTTAGATTGGCGGGCCGTATTTGACGGCCCCGCCCACAAAAAGGGGCATCAGGTGATGGATCCTGGTGTGTGGACAACGCAACTCCTCCCCGAACTACAGGCACTGGAAGCGCGTGTCGGACAGGACACCACGGCGCGTCTGATTCGTGCACGCGGACTCGCGCGGCTTTCCGCCTGGTTTGCGTTTGGCTTCACCTTCGCCGAAGTCGCCGGTTACACCATAGAGGTGGATCAACAAGGGCAGTTGTGGCGTAGCGATGCGCCGCCTACGCCCGATTTCACACTGATGTGTAGCAGCGACGGCGGACTGCGTGTCGGCGAACGTCTTGACGACGGGCGACCGGGCGCGCCTGCTCCTGGTGGGACTGTCGCGCTGGGCATCAGTGTCAGCGCCTCACTCGACGACGATGTCCGCGCCTATCTCGCCTCGCTGGCAGATCAAGCAAACCCAGTAGAGCAATTGCAGCAAGCGTACACCACGCCGCACATGATGTCGCCATTCCTCCCAGTGCCATTGCCTTCGGCAGTTCTGCTGGTACGACCGAACCGCGATCTGGGGCGTACGTGCCTGCGCACCGCTGGCGACGTGGTGGCGCTCGCGGACCAAGTGAAGCGGGTGGCACAGGCGTTTGTGCAGGAGCATCAGGCGCGTCGGCTGCTGGTATTCTACTGTGGGCCGCTGAGCGGCGCCTGTTTTATCGGGCATCGCTTCAATGCGGTTTGCCGGACCATACAATTCATGGAAGATCAGCAACCAGGATATGCGCCATCCTTTCTCTTACAGTAGGGGTGGACAGTAGCGCTGTGCAACGACACATTGCTGCTAGTGACAGCAGGTGATACAGTGACAAGCAAGAAATGCAGTAATTGATCGAAAACTCGACGAGGCCGTGACCGGCAACGGCAGTTGCCACGCAATGGCCCACAAATGATACACAAATGATACATAGAGGAGTCTGTTTCATGACTGAGCCCTACGTCTTTCAACAGTTTGGGTACTCTATTTTTGGCCCCATTGAGATCGAGGAGGATGCGTCTAGTGACCAAAGTGTTCCGCTGCTTGCCACCGCCCAGCCAACGGAACCTCGTGGTGGCGCCGTGCAAACCGTGCCCATATCGGTGTCTCTGGATGGGCCTGGCGTTATGCTCGCCCTAAAATCGAAGCCAGACAACGGTTTACAATTTCATGGAATCGCGCAGGTTCCTCGGTTAGGCGACGGGCTTCGTGAGTGGCATTCCCGGCGCACAGCGGGTACACCACCCACTGCTATCGCTGCAGCAATAGATTTGACGGAGAGTTCAGCATCGGCACCGATTATTGTTGAGGTGTTGAGCGATGCGTTTGACCAATGGAACAAAAGTGGGGCCTTGGACTATTTTGTCGTTGTGGCGCCGACGGCTGCGGAAGCCGCAGCGTGCTATCGAGTGCTGGCCGAGAAGCGCTCACCAAGAGATGATTGGGCTGTTGTCAGCCGATTGTCTATTGATTATATCTCGTAGCTGATTCCGTGGCATGTGATGTGATTGTCCGTCAACATAGTGGCCACTGGCGGAAGCGACCTACCGACCGTGGAATGCACTTATGCAGAGCGCAAGAGACTCTTACCATCCAGTCCACCTTGTAATACGGGCATGTCTGGCTCAAGCTAGCGCACACGCTCTACCCATTGCGTTCGTACCGTTGCTGGCTGGTCCAGAAAGTAATGGAGTGCGGCATCAACAACAGCCCGGATGGGCACATTGCGCGACGAAATCCCTTGGCGTCTCAGCGCACTTTTGAGGTGTAACGCGAGTTGCTCGATCTCCTCTACCTCATCCACCGGAAGCTGGACCGTTTTCATCGGTGCTGGACGCTTCGGGCGCGACTGCTGCTCCGTCTCAGAACGTGCAGCCGGTACAGAGACTGCCGTATCCTGGCCGGTCGCTGCTGGCGACGTCGGTGTCGGCGGCGTCACAGATCGGGTTGTTACAAAGGGCGCAATCACCTGTAGCTGTGCGGCCTCTGGCAAGGAGTGGAACAAGGAGAGCGCCGCCTGCACAAGCTGCTTGAGATAGGTCGTTGTCTCCAGGGCGTCCGTGACGCGCAAGAGTTCTTGCCTGAGTTGCCGATGTTGCGGCTCTGTCAGGACAATATTCCGGATTGCGCGCTGTGGGACCGGATCATCGCGCTGCACCGTGTTTCCTACCTCATTCTTGATCGAGAGTTTGTGCTATTACAGGCTGTTTGTGCTGACGGCACCGCTACGGTCGTGCAGCGAGGGCACGTACTGTTACCACTGGGAATGCGTAGGGAAGTGTCAAAGATGCGAGCGTGCAAACGCGTGCAACAATGTTCAACAACTGGCAATAGATAGGTTCAGAGCGACTGAGACACGTTGAGACACGTTGAGACACGTTGAGACACGTTGAGACACGTTGAGACACGTTGAGACACGTTGAGACACGTTGAGACACGTTGAGATGCGACTGCCAGGGTACAGCACCCCAGAAGTGGATGCTGGCGTCCGCTGGTGGGGACATATTGCGTATCATCCCCAGCCGTCTCTCCACCGTCTTTCCACCGCTCTGCCCATTTTCGTAGTCGTGCTAGTCTACCATGCGCCGCAGTGTATCGCCAACTGGACACATGGTAGACTAGCAGCACGAGATCTTCGAGCGGGTTTCCGGCGAACACTGCCCCTTTTGCCATTCGCGGTTGCACTTCTTTTGCTCCGCAGTTGCACTGTCGTATACCTGTACACAGACCTACGCCTAGCGCGTGGCTCATGCTCCAAATGGACTACGATGGATCACGATGGATCAGCGTATGGGATGATTGTAATCAGCGCATTCCTGCGTTTGTCTGCTCAAGCAGGCAAACGTGTGCGAGGCAGTATTGCGTGCTTCAGCGTGACGTGACGTGTCATGTCACCTTTATTGGAGGGAAACGGCAGGAACCAATAGTATTATATTACCTGCCGTTTCCCTGCTCCTGTCCCCTGCTCCTGTCCTTTCTCTCCTATCTCTCCCATGCGGATTGAGTTGTCTGAACTTATTGTACAATAATATTGTTATACAACAAAAATGTGATACAATAGAATTGTTGTAACCAGGCCAGTCAAGACCGTAGAGGCGATGGGCTAGCAGGTGGTAAATAGGCGGATAGAGAGGAACTGAGTAGGAGGATCTCAAACCATGCGTAGTGATGCAAGCTGGCGCATACCAACAACTTGTCGGTACTCGCAGTGTGGCGTGACGTTCACTCCCAAGAGCGCCTATCAGGCGAACCACCCCTACTGCAGCCACAGCTGTGCATGCCGTGCTGCCAAGGAACGCCGGGCGCAACGACTAGCGTACGGTGATGCAGGAGCGCTCGCCAATCCTACGATGACTGCCGTTACTGTCGTCAGTGATGCCCCTGCCAGGATGAACACGAGTGATGACTTGCGTGGAGTACAACTGACGCGACCACCTCTGGATGCTCTGGACGCTCTGGCAGTGGCGCAGCCAGCGACGGCAAGCGGTGATGATGATGAATCTATTGAAGAAGATGATGCAGTGGTCGCTACGCGCCCCGCCGCAGCGGTCTCGGTCAGCGTTCCAGTAGATGGCTGTCCCGTAGGCTACTCCGAAGGCTACCCAATTGCCTATGCGGACGCCACTGGAGAACCGCTACTGGATGCAGACTTGGCAGACGCGATCCGACGCCGGGTGCGTGGCATCGTCGAGACGAGCGCGGACGAGGCGGCGCGAGCCATCGCCGCGCCCATTGCCACTCAGGTTGCTACTCAAGTGGCCACGCAGGTCGCTGAACTGGTCGCACGCCAAGTCGCCGAGCAAGTTGCCCCACAGACGGTGCGGCAGGTCCTGCGCCAGTTTGTGAGTTTCTTTGCAGCGAACTGACCGTCTTCTTTTTGTCAGAACGTACGGAGCGTGCCTGATGGTTTCGATCATCCTCCAACCGACCTCGTCGGATCCCACCGCTGTTGATTTGTTCTGTGGCGCTGGCGGACTGTCCTGTGGCGGGGAACTGGCAGGCTTGCGCCTGCTACTGGGTGTCAATCATTGGCCGCACGCCTGCGAAACCTACGAACGAAACCATCCGCACACCCAGGTGGAATGCGCGGATCTGCAACACACGGCTCCCGAACGCTACCGTGGCGTTGCCGCCACCGATATCTTGCTGGGCGCGGCGGAGTGTCGTAAGCACTCGCTGGCCCAGGGCAAACAGCGCACTAACGCCAAGCAGCTGCGGATGTTCTATAGCTGCGACTACGACGCGGAGGCCGTGCGCTCGCGCGCGACGCTCTGGGAGATCCAGCACTTCCTCGCCACCTATCGCTATCGCTATGTGGTGTTAGAGAACGTTGTCGAGGCACGCTACTGGGACGAATTTGATGCCTGGCTGACGGCGATGCGGACGACCGAACCGGGCTATCAGCATGAGTTGCTCTATCTCAACTCGATGTTCTTTGGCGCGCCGCAGAGCTGGGATCGCTTGTACATGGTGTTCTGGCGCAAGGATATGCCTGCGCCGGATTTGCGCTTCGAACCCCAGGCGTTCTGCTGGTCCTGTCAGGAGACGGCGGCGGCGGTCCAATGCTGGAAGAACCCACGCAAGTGCTATGGAAAATATGGCCGCTTTGGCCAATATGTGTACCACTGTCCACACTGCAACCGGGAGGTGGTGCCACCGTTCTTACCTGCGCTCGTCGCCCTGGATTGGTCGCTCCCCTCCCTCCGCATTGGCGACCGCAGCAAACCGCTGGCGACTAAGACGATGGAGCGATTGCAGGTGGGGCTTGCGAAATGGCGCCGTCAACAGGCGTTTCTTTTCAACCTGAGCTATGACGGTGACCGCACCAGCTCCCTCTGGCAGGCCGCGCCCACCCAAACGGCACGCGCAGATCGCGCGCTGGTATCGGTGCCGTCAGTGCCGCAGAATGCCGCTGCGCAGGAGGCCAGGCAGGAGGCCATCGTCCCGCAGATCGTGGAGTTTCGCCAGCACATGTCTACCCGCTCGATCTGCGAGGCGCTCTCCACGGTGACAGCGGACGGGGAACATCACGGGTTGCTTACCCCACCGGCCTGGCTGGCCAAGCAGTATTCGGGCGTCACTGCGCTGCATGCGGTGGACCAGGAGCCGGCGGGCAGCATCACCACCATTGACCACCACAGTCTCATCACGCCCTCCACGCTCTCCACGCTCTCCACGCCCTCCACGCCAGTCAAGCCGCTCGTTGGCGACAGCGATCACCGGAGGCGCGTTGTTCTCCCGGTCCTCCCCTCCCGCGCGTCGCTTCCGGCGTGGCTGGTGCCCTATTATGGTTCGGCACGCACCGTCCACGATGTAGCGCGGGAGCCAAGTGGCACCTTCACCGCCGATGATTGTTTCGGTCTGCTGTCTACAGCAGCAAGAGGAGGCATCCAGCCGCTCGATCTGGCGGACTGCGGGTTTCGGATGCTGGCGCCGACCGAGATTCAACTGATGATGAGTTTTGCGGCCTCGTATCAGGTGCTGGGGAGTCGCCGTGAACAGATACGACAACTGGGCAATGCGGTCACACCACCCGTGGCGCGCTGGATCGTCGAGCGGATTCTGGAGGCGATGGTGGGGCGTCCTCGCACCTTTGATCCTGCCGTGTCCATCTGGCAGGCGTGGCAGGACTATCTCCGGGCGGCTGCGTAGCACCGCCAACTCTCCGTTCGGTTCTTGTTCATCGTTTGGTGAGGAGAGAGGAACTCTCTCCTCATGCTCTCTCATGCAGAAAGGCGGATAGACCCGATGGATAACACAGGTAGCATGCTCTGCCGCGCCTGTGGTGGAGTTCATCTGTATGGCGCACAGGCGGCACGTGGTCTCTGCGAGTCCTGCGCCTATACCGTTGACCATCCCGACAGCTCACTCCTCACTCTCGATGCCCTTGATCACCGACTCGATGCCGCAGAGACTGACGAGGAGCGCACGGCACTGGAGGAACAACTCCTGGGACAGAAGGCCGATTGGCACGGCTCGGTCACCACTATCGTGCGGTTGCAGGATGGGCGGATCGGCTTAGAGTTATTCCTGCTCTGCGCGCGCTGCCACGCCCATCCAACGACCGTGTACATGACCAGCGGGCTGCATGCTGGTGCGTGGCCCTATGCACGTGATGTGACTGGCACCTATCTAGCGAATTTGCGCGACGAGGAGTATGTCTGCGATGCGTGTTCCGCCTCGTGATAATCTCAGCGGCGCTGCATAGTTCCGAACACCAGTGATCTACATTGACCCGCGTATGGGACGCTCAGCAACACGCCGTCCGCTGACCTACGCCGCAATCGCCGTTATGGGCAGGGCAAGCATATTCTTTGGCATCGCGAGACATCGCGGGACATAGCGGGCAGACGCGCGGCTCGTTGGCGCTTTGACCACGCGATCCAGAAAACCCAGATGTGAACCATCTAGAGGAAGCGAGGGTAAAAGATATGAGCATGCATGATCCTGATGATGACACTATTGAGTGTACCAACACGAAGTGTGCTGAGGATGGGCAGCGGCCAAACACCAGATCGGTGCAGAGAACCTGCCCACCGCAGTTGCCCGCTGCCATCATCACCCAGTTCGATGCGTCAGCACTCCTCAGCGCACCGCTTGGCCAGACCGCCAGCAGCGCATACAGCGCACGGCAGGCTTCGCCACTGGATCGCCGCCTTGAGCAGCTGCGGTTCGCTGGCCATGACGTACTGATCGCAACGCCGCCGTCGCTCTGCTTGACTATTTGGCAGCAGGCCAAGGATGCGGGCATCCAGGTAGGGCGTCTCTTGGTGGTGCGCTACCCACTGGCGAGCCACGCCGAAGGCGCCTATTTGCGCGCTACGCGGGATATTTGGGTCTGGCACGACGAAGCAGCGCTCGACCAGCAAGAGGCGACGCGAGCGTCGGCCCGCCGCCTCTTGCACGAGGTGGCCCATGCCGAACGCCAGCGTCCAGCACCGCGCACCATTGATGAGGATTGGGATGAGGAGATCGCAGTCGAGCAGCGGGCCTTTGAGTTGGCCGCAGCCTGGAACTGTCCAGAGGTCTATCCCGCTGCGCTGCTGGATGTGCGCGTTGCCTGTTGGGAGCAGCGCCGCTGCTGGCATCACACAGCAGCCGACCTTGCTGGAACCCAGGATCCATGGGTAGCCCGTCGCGCATTGGATGCGCTCATGGATATCGCCAACGCGCGCGGATGGGACGAGGAACAGTTTGAGCGTGCGCTCGCCGGTGTGCTTGACGGGGAGTTTGACCGTGGACTTGATGATGGACGTGCTGGTGCCTATCATGCGCCGCCACGTGCGTTAAGCGCCACAGACATACCACCCTCGTCAGCTACGCAGACGCATCAGCAGGCTGGCATAGAAGAAACGACTGAGTCGGCCGAGGCTGCCGAGACAGGGGACGTCGCTGTCACGGATGACACGCATGATCTGGTATTCTTTGACCGCAGCCAGTTGCGTGGCTCCTGGCGCCTGGGCTTCGGACGCGGAACAGGATTTGGTCCGCTAGGCCTGACGCCTCTTGCTCGGAAGCTTACCGGTTCACCTGCGCCCGCCAATCCCGCGACCAGTCCTGCCACCAGTCCTGCCACCAGTCCTGCGACGCCATCCGAGCCATCCGAGCCATCCGAATTGGCAGCCCGGAGCGAGCAGACGACCGCAGGGCGCACTGATGCCACGACTCCCACCGGTCCACATTTTGTGTTGGCAGAGACCACGGTGGCTGGGGTGGCTGGGGTGGCTGGGGTGGCTGGGGTGGCTGGGGTGGCATCGGTGGCATCGGTGGCATCGGTGGCATGAGTGCCACGGATGATATACGAGCGAGTGGTGTCGTTGTCAGCCGCTTTCCATATTGCCCACATGTTCCATGTTCCAGTGCCGCACCCGTCGAGGAATCTCTCCCGATGCGGCGCAACGACGTGTAGCACGTAATGCTCCCCGCCTTACCCCGCACGGAGGCCGGTTAGGAGGCCATCTATCTCCTCCCATCGCTGTTGCCGCTGTATGCGTAGCGCCGCTGGGATTCCACGTTGGCTGGACTGTTGTCCAGCAGTATCTCCGCTGTAATACGCTGCGAAGACTTGCGACCAGCGATCCTGCTCTTGACTTACTTGCGGTCGGTTCCCCTGCTCGCAATGTGTTTGGTAGATTTGTACTGCCGCCATCGCAGCGGCATGGATCCGTGGGGATGCTTCTGCCGGATGACCTGGCCAATCCATTGGCTGTTCATATGCTTCTCCATCTTTTCGCATGTTGTGTGCGATGGGTTCACGCCAGGCCTGGCACAGTCGCCGGAACTGCCTGAGTAGCCAGTGTACGCGCGGGCCTTCACTGACCCGCGCGGCTGCCGCGCAGTTGAAGGTACACGACTTATCGTCAGCCGTTTGCCTTTGCCTAACGGCAAGCAACAGTAGCCGGACTGCTTGCGGCAAATCAGAGATCCCGTGCATGATGGATAACCTCCTCGAGATGGATGGTGCCCTGCGCAGAGAGATGCGCAAGCGCAAGCGCATGTATGGGCAAAGCGGACGAACGAGGACGCTGGAAACACGTCTACAGGCTCCGGTTAGCGGAGTTCGAAACTAACCGCTATCACATGGTGACAAGCGACCGGGCATTTGCAATAGCGGTGGTCCGGAGAAGAGAACAGTAGCAGCCGACAGGTAACAGGAGAAACATCGTATCGGTTGGGGTTTCGCTCAGGCATCGCTCAGGCATCGCTCAGGCATCGCTTGGGTACGCCATGATGATCATGCCTGCCACCGGAAAGCACTACAAAGAACGGTGAGCGTCTACGAGACAAGTGTGCAGGGGCTTACAGGCACATGGCTGCCAAGATCGAAATGGACTAGCGGGCTACCGGGTGAACAGCAAGGAGCGAGTGGATCCATAAACAGAACACCAAACACATCGGCTAGATGGTGCTGCTTGAACGAGCGTTCTTTCTGAGTATATCGCAAGGTCAGTATCTCCACAAGTCCGTAGGACTCGTAGCTGAGATATTGAGGTCGAACGGTACCTGGCTTTCCTATTTCGTGGTGTCGTGGCGATTTTGCCACTCACTACATAGCCCACCAATTTGCATAATCCACGGGCATGAGGACAGAACATCCACATCCATTGGATGTGGATGTAGGCCGGCTCGCTGCGAGGAAGATGCCCCGACTAGATCGAACGACATCCAAACGACATCCAAACGACATCCAAACGACATTCAAACGACATTCAAACGACATCCAAACGACATCCAAACGACATCTCTGACGAGATGGTGCGCTGAACGTCTTGCCTGGCTGAGCAAGGGGTGTCTTGTGTAGCAAACGAGGCAAAAAGATGGGCTTGGTACTCGGACGAACGGCCTGAGACGAACGTTCAGGCCGTTCACAAGGTTACGCTGACTCATCGCGCTGATGCTATTATAGGCAGACGAGGCAGACGAGGCAGACGAGGCAGACGAGGCTATTCGCACGCACTCGCCACGCGCCTTCGGTTAGTCACCGCCCTCACACTGCAAGATCGTTTGTTCGGGATCTGCCACGAAATCATCCGGCGTGGGATAGTGCTCGCGCAAAGCATCGAGTTGCTCATCATAGCGCGCCTGATCAAAATTCAAGCTGGCCTGACGGCGGATCGCGGCCATGAGCGTAGTGGTCATCGCCGGCGAGATGGTGAGCAAGCGCAGGGCAGCAATGCGGCCGGTCTCAGCCTGGACCAGGATAATCATGATGGCAGCATGGTCATCGGGTGCTGCTGGCGCTGGAATCGTGCGGTCTTCGACCGGAACCCGCCAGATGGTGTAGGGCAGTTCCAGCCAGTGGGAGGCTGTGCCCAACTTGAGGAAGAGGATGATCTGCTCGTCTTTGGCGTAGAGCGCGAACTGCAACGGACCGTGGTCTACTGCCGTGACTTCCGGCTCCTTCAGGCGGGACCAGATCAGCTTGATGATATGCTGGTTGGCCGCGTAATTGTATTCGACACCATCTTCCCAACGGGTTGTGTTGGGATCGAAGAGGCCACCGACATAGAACACGTGGAACGATTCGAAGGTCATTGTATGCTCCTTGTCTGCTCCTTGGTAACTCATCAACAACCGATATGTCAGTGGGAAGGCCGCTGACATATCGGTCCGTTTGTTATTGGTGTATGCGCCCAACGGGGCACATGAAGGCGTTAAGGATATCGCGAGCGTCGAGGGCGTCGAGGGTCTGCAGGCGTGGTAGAACATGTGGGCAGGCACCCGGCACTGCTGGCAGCCAGCCAAACTGGCGAGCTGCATACACCTGTTGCGTTGCCGGGTGCCCGCTTCGCTCATGCGGCGGCTGTGAAGCCAGTCGCCTACTGCCGGTTATTGCTGGTTGCCGTCGGAGGCGCAGACCATGAGTTTGCAGTGGTCGTTGCGCACATCCAGCCCCTGCAAGACGGTGAGCAGGGCTGGCGACCCATCTGGTGTGGTCCAATCGCTGACGCCAGCGCTCTGCGCCTCGATGGTGGGATTGGACCAGCCACGAATGACGCCTGTGACGGCCCGACCAAGCGTTTCTGCGTTGGCCGCCACCAGGGCTACTGCCTGCGGAGCCAGTTCCTCGAAATAGCCGCTATGGCCCATGTAAAGGATGCGTCTGCCATCACCCAGCGTCATCCAGACCCCACGTGCCGCGCGATGCACGCGCTCATATGCGAGCATGCCTGTGCTGTCGGTGGCACTGCGTTCGGCTGTGTTCAAGCCAGCAAACAGGTATAGGGTTCCGCCGTCAGCGACGACAGATTCACCGAAGCGGATCGCCGTAGCGCTGGAAGCAGCGACGATGACAAGATCGAACGCCTCCTCGCCGTGATACGCTGCACCCCCGCCCAGGCAGCGTTGCGCCATCTCGACACGATGCGCTGCCTGATCGGTGAAGGTCACGCGATAGCCATACTTGCGCAGCATGACCCCGTGCAGGATGCCAATTGGACCACAGCCGATAACCAGCGCGCGGCCAGCAGAGAGCGGCGGGCGCTCCAGGAGTTGCCGTTGCCGGGCCAGCAACTCGTAGCCGCTCAGCACGCAGAGGAGCGGTTCACTGAAGGCAAAGAGCGCCGCGCCCAAATGTGGCGCATGCATCATGGCTTCCTGCACGTAGGCGGGATCGACTCGTACTAAGTGGGTGTAGGGCGCGATCACCAGATCGCCAAACACCCCATCCACTTCCCAGCCGCTATGGAGCGTGTGTCCATTGCCAATACACTCCGGGGTGATTTCCCGTGATGGACAGCCGCTGGCATGCTCTGGCGGAAAGTAGTGAGGCAGCACTACGACCAGTTCGCCGATGGCAAGAGGTGAAGTGCCTGGGCCAACTGCCTCGATCATGCCGACGCCTTCATGGCCCAGAGTAATCGCCTGGTTGATGTCGTGGGCGGCCGCTTTGTCGCCACGCACGACACGTACATCGGCGCCGCAGATACCGGCGCCAACGATGCGTACGCGTGCGTTGCCCGGCCCTGGTTGCGGGACTTGCCCCTGGCAGCGAACGACGCGAATCTGACCCTGACAGCGCTGCACCTGCTGCCAGGTCTGCGCTGTCGGTGCTGTCGGTGCTGTCGGTGAGTACTCGTTTGCCTCAGTGGGCTCCTGATGGTTCTGCCCGACGTTCCTGGCGGTGGTGACGGAAGCGACGATGCCCGCTTGCGTTGAGGGTGTTGAGTGGTTGTTGTTTGACGGGTCACTTGTCATGTTGTTCGACATGCGATTCTCGTGTTTCCTACCGGATGTTCCGGTGGTTGCGCTGCGCAGCGTCACGATTGGGGTCGTCAAACCAACGTCGTGACCGGCAGCCTGGTATTGAAGTAGTCGGGAGTAAATGGGGGACCAATGGCGACTGTTGGTGAGCGCCAGGACGGTTCCGAGATACTCGAATGGAGAAGGTGTGAAGACTCGCAGACCAGACGACCGGCAGATGCGCCATCTGCTGACAGTGGCGCGGGTGCCACGCATGCGACCGCTTGTTACCAGGGAGAAGTGTGGCTGGATCGTGGCCGGTCGTCGCAAGCCATTCGCCTCCTACTGCGCCTTGCTGGAGCGCAGGCACTGGGCAGGGAGAAGGGGCAAAGCACAAGGGGTTGAAGCGCATAGAGGTCGTGAACGTGGTGAACCACGCACCACGTGGCAGTCGGTATCACTAGAAGTGTGTTGTCGGCGCTTATCGGCGCTTGCTGTCTCTCGCCGTCTCGCGCTTGCTGTGGTACAATGTCGTGCAGACAAGAGTGTAGTTTCTCGTGTCAGCAGCGGTGCCTTGTGGGGTCGTCAAACCAAACCAGGGCACCGTTTCTTTTTGCTAGCCCCCCTTTTGTCAGTTGCTTTCGCTCCCAATGCAGAGTGAGTCGAAAGCTGGGAGGACCCCGTGCTGGCTTGTGCCAGTGACTCAGTGGGAAATCGATCATAAAACGACCTTTCGCTCAGGGTTGCCGGGATTGCTGGCGAACGGCATCCGCACTCAACAACCATTTTTGGTCTATCGCGTGGATATCGCGGGGGGTGCGGTGAGCAGGGTATGGGCATGCGAGCAGATTATATGTGGGGAAATGGGGGTGGTGGAAGTGATGTCTGGGCAAGTAGACAAGTGGATGCTTTGGACACAAACGACGAGCAGATGCCCGGTAGATATAATAGGTCTACCGGGCATCTGCTCGTCGTTGTATTTGTTCAGGCTCCTCCGGGCTCCTCGTAGCTCCTCGTATAGGCCCGTCCTCCGGCACGCACTGGCGCTAGGGTGTGGATTGCTGATTGCCGCTCAATGACGAGCGCCGATCCTTTCCGTTCTTGCGTAGAGCAGAATGTGCTTGGTGAGCGCGTACCGGCTGCAAGCCCTGCTGCAAGGTCTGGAGCGTGGCAAACGGCACGATTGGTGGCAGGACCATGCCTCGCTTCGTCGCTGCACGTACTGCTTGCTCTGCCAGCAGTACGTCGGCGCTATCATACGAGACTTCCCCGCAGTCATCACAGCGAACGGTCGGGAACCCAGCTACAGCGATCTGCCGAGGTTGGCCGCGTTTTGACACGGGCAGAAAGAGTTCAAGCGTAGTTCCCCCTGGAACAGGGGCAAAGCGACAGGCCGCGTTGGTGCAGCGACAGCGGCCCATCAGCGATGGCAGCAGATCTGGGGGGATGTCCTGGAGAGGGTCCAGGAAGGTTGGGTCAAGCATATGGGTGCGTACCTCCATGCGAGCGGGCTAGCGTCTTCTTGTGGTGGCAGTTGAGTTGTTTGTCCATGCCATTTAGACGAAAGTTGCTCGCGTCATTTGTAGTATATCATCCGGCGTACGCCAGGAGGCATCAGGATGCATATCAGCATGTCTCTACACGGAAGATGTCTGAGGGACGCAGGGTCTTTGGGCGAGAACACCCTTCTTTACCTCCTCCGCAGTCATGCCAGTCTTGGTAGGCACACGTGGCCGAACGGGAGCGTTGGGAGCGTTTTGTGCCCGCGATACCGGTGCATGGTTTTGTGGAACGTCAGGGGCAGGTGAGGCTCGAACTGTGGACGCTGGTGATTCATGCATTTCTCGCATTGAGACAGCAGATCATGCTTCGTCTGGATCCCAATCGGGCGGGGGTGGACAGAAGCACACGCGCCGGCGGCCATCCTGCGAAAACCACCACCATTTGCCTTGCCGGGGATCGTACGCGGTGATGGCATACCAGGCGTCGGGCCGGGCGCTGTCGTAGCCACAGACGACATGCAGGAGACGGCCATTGACGGTTTCACCGACGAGCAGGATTTTTCGCCATTGGGGGCCTTCAGCGAACCATTCCATCGGTATTCCTGTTTCCACCAAGTCCCTGAGTTCGCCGATCCCAATCATGCGTTCGATCTGCCGTTTGAGCGCATGGGGATGGATCCGCAACACACTGGTCGGGGGATGGGTTTGCAGGCCCTTGAGGAAGGTTTCATGGTCCGCCTCCGCTAGAGGTAAGACTTGCTCCAAGTAGGCGGCAAGGCGCGCCGCACGTTCGGCACAGAGGGGACACTCGTCTTGATCTGGACTGCGATCATACGGCATAATTGGATACTCCTCTTTGGTCGATATCTGTTTCATGGTCAGCAGGCCGGTTGAACACATCTGAGGAAATCCCCAGATGTGTTCGCTAGGGTGTGCGTGTGCAGGCACGTGAGCGTTGTGGCGCGGGTGGAGACTGAGAGACGGGGAGTGGAAGTCGGGGTGGGGCGAGCTAGGGCGAACTGGCATGCAGTGCTGCTTGTCTCTGCGCCGATGAAGTGCGCTACGCCAAGTCAGTACGGTGCGGTTCACCACTTCACGTTCGTTCGGCGCTGTTTCACCACGGGGGACGAGCAGTGTGCCCTTGTGGAGTCAAGAAGGGCTGGGTTATCCAGGTACTCCGCCCAGTGGAAGCGTGGCCACAACTCAGGAGAACAAGGTCAATTGTTGACCTTGCGGTTGCTTTTTTGCGGTCCGTCGCTTTCCTGTCCGTCTCGCCCGACGTGGTACGCCTACCTGGTTCGTCTGGTTGGCCTCAATTGCTTGGGAGTCGCGTTGAGTCGGATGAGCAGGTGGGGTAGGCGAGATCGGGGTAAGTTGGGCAGCGGCAGGCGCTGTCGGCGGCGGCTCGAGTTCGGTACTGACCCCGCCAGGCGCAGTGGATTGTTGGCAGCCTGCCGCAGGTGGTGCCTGTCCAGTGAGCACCGGCACGACGCGACCATTCTGCCACGTCAACTGCTCGGCGAGCGCGGTGCTTTCCATCGTTTTCGATAGGTTTGGCTGGTTTGGCTGGTTTGGCTGGTTTGGCGGACCCTCCGTGGCGGTTTGGCCGGCCAGCAGATCGGCGAAGAGGTCAGTGGGCGCCACGTCAGAAACGGAGCGAGACGCTTTTCCCTTGCCTGGCTGTGCGCGACTCGCTCGCGCTGCTTTCCGCTGCTGTGCGGCTTGCTGCAACTGTGCGCGCAGTTCCTCCCACGTGTAGCGATGCTGGACCGTCTGTAGATTTCCTGCGGCTGGAAGTGGCGGCAGCAGAGGGGCGTTTGTCGGCCCACCTGGATCAGGACTTCGAGAGTTACGCGCGTTACCAGCGTTATCAGCGTTATCAGCGTTATCAGCGTTATCAGCGCCAAGAGTGTCTATCGGGATGTGCGGCGACGCTATTTGCCGGGTCTCCTGGCTTCCTGCTGTATCAACAGGGCTGTGTGAAGTCGTTGTCTCCTGGCTCACACTTGCACCGGGAACTCCTGGCACATCTGCGCCATCTGGTACTCCATCTGGTACTCCATCTGGTGCGCCATCTGGTCGTGTCCTGCTGGGTGCGCCGGCGACGGGGAACAGCATCAGTGGCTCTGCATCAGGGTCCGTCACCGCCCAATCGCCAGCCGCCATTAGATCGAATGATTCGGGAGACGCCTTGGAACTTTCATCGTACAGTCCCGCTTCGTCCAGGACTTCATCCGCCAACCGGTCCTCCTGTTCCTCCTGTTCCTCTTGGTCCTCTTGGTCTTCCAGGTCCTCTGGATCCTCGGGGGCATCAATGAAGCTCTCGGCCTCTTGTTCGACGCGGCCCAACTCAAGGAAGGTATCGCGCACCGATTGGACGAGGGTTGGTTTAGCCGGGCGTGCCGGTCGTGTTCCCTGAGTGCTGGTATCTTCCGATTCGTACTGCGCGTGCGTGTCTGCTGAGTCTGCTGTATCCTGTGGTGCTGCATTCACGACCTGCTCAAACAGTTCCATGATGAGGTTGGTCGTCGAACTGGTCTCCGCTTGCGCTGAGAGCGATGCGCTCGGCATCTTTCCTTCGACCATCAGGGAGGAGATGGCTTTGGTGGCGATGAGTTGCAGACCACGCGCTTCCATCGTGTTTTCGTATGCGAGTTGGACCACCCGTACCGGCTTGGTCTGTCCTGGACGCCAGGACCGGCGGATGGCCTGCCGCCAGCGGGTCGTCGAGAAGATGACTTCATAGACGATAATGGTTGGGAAAGCTAGCAGATCCAGGCCCACCTCGACCAATCCACTGTGGCAGAGTAAGACATCGCAGCCGCGTTCGACCTGTTGGGCGAGCCACCCCTCCCGTTTGGCCGTAGAAACGGTTTCCCCACGCAACGTCACCGCCTGCACCGCTCGGCCAGGGTGGTCTGCAGGATCTTCTGCCTGCCAGCGGGCATCGTCGTCTTCGATGAGGTGCTTCAGCCGGGGCAGCAGATCGTGTTCTCCGGTGTGTTCCACATAGATGAGACAGCGCCGTCCCTCGGCGCGCTCGCGGCGCACCAGATCGAGGAGCGCCTGTTCCTTTGGATAGATGCGATCTGCCGGCAGCGCCGACGCGCGCCCCAATTCTACCCCGGTGCGCTTCGCACGCGCAATGATCTCGGTGCAGGGGAGGTTGGGCCAGATCATCAGCGCATGGAACCAGGACGAGGTGCCAGAGTTATCACCCGCGAGTAACTGCGCGCGTAGCATGTCAGTGGATTGACGTTCAAATGGCCTGTAAATGCCGTCGAGGATTGGACCAAGCGGCACCGTCACCACGTCTTCCTGGTATGGCGGCAAGTCGGGCGCGACATCGGCCAGTTCGAGGAACAAACAGTGTGGCAGCAGCAGGTTCAGCACCAGTGGGGAGATGCCGGGTAGTTCTTTGAAGCGCGGTGTCTCATTCTTGCGTTTGCTGCGGACGCCGCCGGCAGCACCAGGGGGAATATCTACCTTGATGATGCGCTGGCGCACCCCATAGAGCTCGACCCAGCGGGCGATGTCCTCGTAGCCAAAGCGCTGCCGGAGAGCCGGCATGAGGCGCCAGAGCATCGGAAAGAGGTCACTACTGTGTAGGGTAGGCCGCCAGCGAGTTACCGGCCAAAGACCGGCACTGTTCCGTCGGCCCCCCTCCGAACCGGACGTGACACTTTCGCGTCATCCGGCTCTCTAGTGTCTTATTCCGTGTGATTGGGATGTCTTAGGATGTCTTCCCTTGGGATGTCTCATCCCTCAGGTCTCTATGGCTTTCGAGGGTCCGTTGGGAGCGTCCGGCATGGATGTCCCAATGGCACCGGCGACAGACGACGAGCGTTTTGCGCTGTCGTTGCGCCATCAGTTGCACCCAGGCGGGCCGGGGAGTCCGTCCGTGGGGTCGCAGGTCTTTGAGTGCCCGGATGTGATGGACCTGCACGTCCTCCTGTGACCCACAGAGTTCACAGGTCTCCGCCAGCAGGCGTTTTTCCAGTTCGGAGCGCCCATTGAGAATCGCGGGAAGCTGATCACGAAGCGTTGAAAGGTCCGCCAACTCCTGCCATCTTCTGTGTGCGAGTGAGATGCCACCCCACGTTGCCACCAGGGGCGGCTTGTCTGCTCGTTCCACCGTTGCCTGTAACACGTTGCGCGGTCCCTGCGGGGTCTGGATGACCGTCTTGTAGCGCCGGAACACCTGGTTGCACGAGATGCGCAACTTGGCCGCCAGCGTTTTGGCAAGCGAGACACTCATGACCCAGTAGAGCCGTTGCAATGCGCCCAGATTCGTCGCCAACTGGTAGTAGTTGACGAGGCCCCGATACTCCGCCTGGTACTGCCTGATGATACTAAAGGGCGTATCATGCAGTCGCTCTCCACGATGAATCGGACGCCCGTCTCTGAGGTACGGCGCGCACTTGGCTTTGACCACCTCCTGTGGCACCCGCAAGCCGATGAGCGCATTGGCGGTACGCCGCTGCCGCGCGTCGAGTTTGCGGTCGTTGTGCTGAACGACCACCTCATAGCCCAGGAACCGCGCCGCCTCGCTGCGCCCATGCGTGATGAGCGTTTTGGTCGGCGAGAGGTCGAGCTTGAGGCGCTCGCGCAGGAAGGTGTCCAGTTGTTGCTTGATGTCCTCGGCTTCGGCGCGTGGGCCGGTGAAGCCGAGCAAGAAGTCGTCGGCGTACCGAAGGTACCGCAGTCGCCGGTAGGAGGCATCCTGTGTGTCGTAGTTGGGCAGTGTCTGCAAGCGGGGCCGTAGGGCTTCCGCTTGCTCTGGTCGCCCCGTGCGTTTCAGGTATTTCATCCGACAGGCGAGTTTGTTGTACTCCGGGTTGAGCCGCCGTTCCGCACCCTGATTGAAGGCCGGGAGCAGCGTAGTCTCCACGAACTGGTCCAGGCGGTCCAGGTAGATGTTGGCGAGCAAGGGACTCACAATCCCGCCCTGCGGCGTCCCACTGTAGGTCGCGTTGAACGTCCACTCCTCCAGGTATCCAGCCGAGAGGAGGTTACTTATGAGCCGCAGGAAGCGTTGGTCGTGAATCCGCTCCGCTAGCAGCGCCAGCAAGACCTGGTGGTCAATACTGTCGAAACAGGCGGAGATGTCGCCTTCGATGAACCAGGTCGTTCCGGTCCAGGTGCGGCGAAGTTCCGTGAGTGCGGTGTGGCAGCCGCGCTCCGGGCGGAAACCATGCGAGTGGTCGGAGAATTGTGGCTCGTAGTACGCCTCAAGCAGCAGCCGAAGGACTTCTTGGAGCAGCTTGTCCGACCAGGTGGGAATGCCAAGCGGGCGCTTCTTGGTCGAGTGTTGCTTCTCGATGTAGACGCGCCGCACGGGCGTCCACCGATACCGCTCGCAGCGCAAGGCGTTGATGATACGCTGGATGCGCGTGAGCGACATGCCATCTGCGGTTTCCGGTGTGGTTCCCGCCGTGAGCGCACCGTGATTACGCGCGATGCGTCCGTAGGCGAGGAGGTAGAGTTGTGGGTTCCAGAGTTGGCGGTAGACATCCTCAAGGGGCAGTCCCCGGCTGCCCCGCTCACGGATGATGCCCAGAATAGTTTCGGCGTTGCGCATCTCGCGCACCTCCCTTTGCTGGGTTTCAAGACACCTGCCTCCCTTCGCCATGTGGACGGCTTTCCCGTCCTCGGACTACTATGGAGGCTCCGTCGCCGTAGGACTCGCGTCCCGTAGGCGATCCGACGTTCCTAGATGGGCAACGTATCGAGCGTGACGTAGGCGCCCCGTTCGTCTCCTTGAGTGGGGTCATTCCCCACCGTTCCACCAGTCGAGAGTTCCCGCGCCCCGGTTACATGCGCTGGTCATCTGGTGGCCTCGCTAGGCGTTGTCAACGCGAGGGATGTCTTCTTGCATCACTGGAGACTGGGGTTCAAGCAATCCAGCCTTCGCCATATCACGCGGGTCTAGCAGCGCCGTGCCGTAAACGCCTTCCGTTCACGCGCTGCGTCTCCCACAGGCTATAGTCCCCACCAGCTTTCGCCGTTAGGTAAGTGGGATGACCCAGAGGTCTCCTCTCGAACCTCTCCTGTCTGCGACAGGAATTACGTCATCTAGTACCGCCGCGCACAGCCACTAAAGAGCGTTCCGGTCAGGAAGAGGACCGACCCTTGCGGTTCACAGGCATCGACGAGACTCGCGGCAGCGAAGCCTTGTGCGGTGCCCGCGCCTTTGAGTTGATGCGCCTCGTCGGCGATGAGCGCGCGAAACAGGCCGCGATGCCGCCGGCGCAGAAAGTCGGCAATCGGATAGCGCCGGTTGGCAGTACTGATCAGGCCACGATGAGGCGTGTGCCGGTCGGGGATCGGCAATCTCGTGACCATCCGCAGGTCGCCAGCGAGCGGTGGTGGTGTCGCGCGCCAGATGGCCCCATCAGGCAGGGTCTGCCACAGCGCCTCTCCACAACTCGCGCAGCGTCGCTTCACGCGTGGACCAGTGACGCCAAGCAGATCGTCCTCGCTGAGGTAGGGCAGATCCCGCACAAGCGCATCGAGTTCCTCATCATCGCCCTCGATGATATCGAGGCCGAGAGAGGTACTGGCGCGATCAGTGGAAACCGGGGGATCAGGGAGATTGGTAGCTGTGGGGTAAGGCGTGGGTGAGAGTGTGTTGTCGCCTGCCGTTCTTGCCCCTTCGGCGCTGATGGAGCCGGAGGTAGCATTCTCGTGGAGTGCCTTTCCCGGCTGTTCAGAAGGCGGCACCTGCTGGGCACGCTGGTTTTTTTTCGCCCGGGCACGAGCCGCCGCATGCCGCTCGTCTTCGGCGACGGGCGCGTAGCAATGGGGACAGCAGGGGACAGTGATGAGCGCACCAGTCTCGGGATCGCGCTGCGCACGGATAGAACCACTGACCTCATCGAACGCGCGCAACACCCGCATGACATACACCGGCGTCCAGGGCATGCCAAATTTCGCTGTACTCGTGCTAACAACGACCAGGTGGCAGGGTTTAGCGGGCGGGCGTTTTCCGACTGCCTGCGCTCGGCGGCAGGCGCCTTGCCAGGTGGCTAGTTCGCTGCGAATGCGTGCGGCGATGCGGTCGGCGACGCCGATAGCCGAGAGTTTGGTGCCGCGAAAGGTAGGGTCGAAGCGCCGGAACTCAGCGGCCTCCGCGCGGGTCATGAGAGGACGCAGTATCACCACGCGCGCGGTGCCTGGCAGGGTCTGTTCAGCCTCACGCGCCCATTTCTCTTGCATGATCGGCGGGCAGAGGACCACCGCTGGGAAGAAGCTGCGTTTCTCCGCCTGCTGGTCGGCGGGAGCCGTGACACGGGTTACCTCCTCGTCGGCCATCGCCAGCGTTGCCAGCGAGCAATAGGTCTTGCCGGTGCCCATCTCGAAGACCAAGCCCAGACCGGCGCTGCGGCGCCAGCCAGGGTCGGTGGGCGTCGCTCGCTGGCCACGCAGACCACAGGCGGCCGCGCGGATGGCCAGCGCCTGGGCGCCTAGCGGCTTCCGTTTCAACAGAGAGAGGCGCACGGTGGGGACGGTAGCCGTGCCGCGATAGAGTGGCGGGGCGCTGCGCGCTACTTCGGTGACCAGCGCGTCGCGGTACGCGGCCAGGAAGTCTTTCTGCGGAAGTATGGTGTGCAACGGCAGGGGAGCGCCATGTTTCGTGGCGTCCGCAGGGGTTGGCCCATCGTTGGGCCGCTCAACCTGCTCTTGGCAATCTTGGTGGTCTTGGCGGTTCGAGGAAGCGATCATCGTAGTCATAACGGCAACAGAGGCTCCTTTGCTGATGATGAGTGATCGGTTTGCACCTTGCACTTGGTCGTTTCCGTCTCCTCGAACGCCCTGTCCTCTGCCCCTTCCCGACGCACCGCCCAAGTAACACCCACGCTACCTGTCGGTGTTCGACATGCGCTGCCGACGCCCAGGTCAGTGCCAGCGGTGATCTGTACTGCCGGCAGCGCCTTTATGGTAAGGTGAGTGATGCGAGAACGCAGAACACACGAGCGAGATCCACGAGAGAGGGGATCGAGGGAGGGCATGGGGAGGGGAGATTGTCGGCGGAGAGGCGGTTGGGCGTTGCTGGCTGCAGGACAGTAATTTACTTGGCGAGCAACTGACACACCGAACGCTGCGTTACTGGCTCTCTTTTCCGGTCACGCGACGAGGACTAGAGCGCAATGACCTTTTTCACCAGCGCTTTCGTGCCGCAGCAGCAAGCGTTCCGGCGACTTCGTGAACAAGATCGGCAGCGTTTCCGCCGCCGTCGCCCGGCCGTACTGTTGCCTCTAGGATTGCGCGTTCTCCTGTGTGGTCAGAAATCGTTCCAGATTTCCTTGCGTTATGAGGTCACTCTTGACGGTGGCATGCGAGACATTTATGAGGGTGGCGTAACGTTCCAGGGTGCCACCCAAGAGGTCAGCGAACGCCTGCGCTTGATGGGCTGCGATTACCTGATTGACGAGCAGCGCTTGCTGATTGCGCGCCGCCAGTTCCTCGCATGAAAGCTGCGCCTTGCCCTCCTCGGTTTCCTCGAACTGATCTTCGAGCAGTGTCGGATCCTGCATACCCGGACTGGGTAGCCAGATCACCTGGCGAGGGACCTGCGCCACGGCGGCTGCGCGCAGCGGCTTTGTCATCCGCTGTGTTCTATCGTTATCTCTGAATCGCTGGTGGCGAGCCGCTTCTCTCGCTTGCAAGTATGGCACGAACGCCCATTCCAGCTGCGTGCTATCCGGTGCGGAGCCGACCAGGATTTGCCCGCAGACCGGCTTGTTGCTCTCGGCGGCGTGACCTGTATTGCCTGCGTCGATCCACCAGGCAAGTGGTAGCACGGGTTCGTTGACGCCCATTGCGGTAGTGGCCTCGTGCGGGCGGGGATATACCCCCCGGTTTTGGTAGTAGCGCTGGTTGCAATGAGTGATGAAGGCTGAGATCTCACGGCGCGCCGCCGCATTATCTACGCATCCCAGTACGATGATCAGCGGTGAATCTTCCTCATTCCAGCGCGTCCATACGCCGACACGGTTGCTATACTCCTGCGCCACAGCTGCATTGAACGTCCGGGTCCAGGCGCCTATGGAAAGACCGTAGGCGCCGGCGTACCGCGCCGCCAGCACACGCGCTTTCGGCGCGCCGACATCTCCATAGGAGAAGTTCTGCCTGGCGACGTTCTGCTTTTCGACGAGATCGTCGTCCACAAAGATCAGGCGAAGTGGTGTCGTGGGATTGGCTTTCTGTCGCTCGGCCACCAGCCGCGCCAGCGCCGGGGCAAGCCAGGACGCAGTGCCGCCACAGCCGACGACATAAATGTCCAGTTGCTTGTGCTTCTTGACACGCACACGGAAGTGTTCCATACCTGCCAGTGACCGCGCTAGCTCCTCCTCATTGGTCTCCGCCGCAAGTTGTGCTACTCCTGGCGCGAGCGTGATGGAGCGACGTGGTTGCTGCTGGCGTTGTGGTGTCATCTCCGCTGTGTTTCGCTTTCTTTGTTCATCAATCATTCGATTCGTCTCCCTCGTTTCCCTCGTCTCCCTCTTTGCGCTCGCTGCGCACATGCATCACATGCTGCCACACGTTCTCCACATTTTTGAAATTTGCAGCGAGCCAGTGCGTTGCCAAACCGCACTGACTCACGTTTCGCTGTGCAGAGGCTGACGGCGCAGGCAGTGCAAGTAAGGCTCCGTCCACGGTGTTGTTACCAGGAGCCGGAGAGGCAGAGCCGTGGGAAGCGCTCGCCAGTCCCACTCGTGGATGAGGATGAACAGAACGAGATCCGAGGCGCCGCTTAGAAAGATAACCGTCACGGATACTACCCGGTAGACTGGTGAAGAGATGGGTTGCGGGGAGGATCCAATGATAACCGAGGAGACCCACACGGACCAGCAGTGTTGGTCTGGTCATGACTGTGCCCAGTACGGCATAGAAGCGAAACTCTTGCTCGTCACGATCATCGGTCTCGCTGAAGAAGGCCCCCATGTGGTGATGACTGTGCAATTCACAGAACGCCTCACTTCGTACTGCCATACTTGCTTCGACCGTAGCGTAGCGCTGCACCTGCTCCGGCATCACCAGGCTCCATGTACCCTGCTCCTCGTCGTAGCAGAAGGTGAACAACACTTCCAACGGTCCCTGCTTGCCAGTTGCCGCATCCTGCGCTAGCAGTAGCGCTTCGCCCAGCAGTTCGGCAGGAGCCTTGGGATAACTGAGTTGCAGCACTGGCTCCAGGTCATAGGTCAGTCCCGGCAACGGCGGCGTCTGCTGGATGGGTAACAGCAATTGGTTTACTCCCCGGCGTTCACTGTGCAGGAAAATGCCGGTGCGCGCGACGACGATATCGGCCAGCGCATGCACACGCGGCAGCCGCTGCGCATTCTCTACGCCGTCGGCTAACGCAGCAGCGCTGTAGTCGAGCGGTCCATAGGGGGCGGTGAGACCTATCACGGGCGGCTGGCCACGCTGGCCAGCAGGTTGTGCTATCATTGCGTGTACTCCCATTCGTGTTGATCAGAAGGTGGGTCGTCTGGCAAAGGATGCGCATCCGCCCATCCGGCCCCGACATTCATCTCATTTCGGCGGAGGCACCGCCTAAAAGGCGTGGGAAAGAAACGTTTTTTCGCCCTCTGTTCTCTGTCGCTAGGTGCTACCAATCGTGGCGAACCATGCTGATGAGCAACTCCATCGCCGACTTGATCGTTGCGGCGTTCTTCCCCTTGCGCGAGACCAGATCATCGAGAGGGTAGACTTGCATCTGGCCAGCTTTGTAGCTTGCAGCGACCGCACGAAGCTGCTCACGTATATCGTGGCGATGCGCCCGCGAACGGTCCTGAAGACTGGCCGCCGTGAAGTAGCTCTCGCGGAGAAACAATTGGAGCGCCATCAGTGCGCCGGTCGGTGATGCTTCTCTTACCAGATGGAGGTTACTCCCCCAACAAATCGTATGATTGGCGTAGATATTGGGGAACGGTGCCTCGAACAGTGGCGCGTCTATCGTCAGTGGCGTTTCTTTGAGCGCATAGACGCTATAGGAGGTGCGATACCCCAGCCAGAGCAACGGTGGGATTGGCACGGTCAAGACTTCTACCTGTTGCATGCCCTGTTCGGTGAGGGCGCTGCTCACCTGAAGTGGGGTGATGTGTGCGTCGATCAGGTAGACCGAGAATGGGTGGTGGCCCACTCGCCCGGTGCGTAGGAGATGCGCACCCGCTTGCACCGGCAGCCAGCCCGTATCTTCCTGCTCCTGGTTGAACGCTTTGATTAAGCTACTCGGCGCGACATAGCGCAGCATGTCCGGTCTCCCTTCTTGCTCAGACCTGATTTGAAGCAACGCCTGACCACCGCCCAAATAGATCGCTGCGCGAGCAGCGAAGAGCTGGTGCGGATAGGGTTGGGCTGCGTCACGGGTCAGGTCTACCGGCGTAGGACGTGGCGCGCCGTCGGCACCCAGGGTCATGATGGCTTCAGGTTGTTCGAGCTGTTCGAGCTGTTCGAGCTGTTCGAGCTGTTCGAGCTGTTCGAGCTGTCGCGCTTCAGTGACGCCAACCTGTTCAGTTGGCGTCGTAGGTGTCGTAGGTGTTAGTCGTCGTCGCCGAGCCATACTGCTTGTGGTCCTCCTCGTGTTCGTGTTGCCTTTGCTGTTTGTGCTGTAAGTGCTGCAGGTGCTGTTTCTGCTGGCACAGGTGCTTGCGCTGCGAGCTGACGTGCGAGTTGGCGGGTGCGGAGCCAGTAGTCCTTCATGCGCCCAGTCGTTCCCGTGACTGCCGCCAGACGCTGCCGCCACGGGAACGGGCGCTCAGCAATGCCATCCAAGAGCAGTTCCATCTGCTCCGTCCTCGTCTCTGCCTGATCGAGCTGTTGCTGGACCGGATCGTGATCAGGCACCCCAGTCACGTCGAGCAGCGTCGCTTGTAGGTACAAGCTAACTACTTCTGCATAGCGCGCCGCCGGTTTCGCTATGAGCCAATCGGCGACATCGAGGATCAGGGCATGCGCGCGTACCGCCTGGGACCACTCGGCACTGAGAAAGTCAATGTGCAGCTTCGACCAGGCAATGGAGGGATCGTAGTCAGGGTGGTCACGCCAATCGAGGAAATCGTTGCCAGTCTCCTGCATCGCATAAGACACGACCAGCCAGAGCCAATGGAGTGGATGGTGCGGCGGATAGTGCCGGTAGCACACCTGCCGGAGCATCCCGCTACTCCTGAGGCTGAGGCCGTGATCTGGTAACGCGTCGAGGCGCTTGAGCAGCCGGCGTAGCTGGGATGATTGTTTAGCCAGGGCGCCGCCGAGCGTCTCTCCCCAGAGGTAGTTCGTGCCGCTTGAGCTGCCACGAAACTCGCGGGTGTAGCAGAGTTGCATGATAAGCCGGATGCCTGGGTGGAGGTGCCGCAGATCGTCGTAGCCGGTGAAGTCATCGTCGAGGTTGCCGAGACCGAGTTCGGGACTTAGCCAGATTTGGTCATAGCGGGCGCCTTCGACAAAAGGCATCTCGCTCAGTGGGAACAACCGTTGATCTACCAGCGCGACGAACTCGCACTCCGGTTCGGTCATGTGTTCATAGGCGTCCTCATCTCCCAGGCGAATGTCGCGCTTGGAGTTGGCGAACTCCGCCGGGAAGATCTCGCGGTAGAGTGCGAGCATTGGCAGCGCCGCCTGGAGTCCTTCCAGGAGACGTGCCGCCTGGTCGCCATCATGGAATGGCACCACCAACGAGGTGCCGCCGTGCTGAAAATAATCATCGTGAGTTGGTGGATAGACCGGCACCGCGATGGACATCGCGTAACGCTCGCTTTCTGGCGCGCTGATCTCACGCCACTGCGATGTTGGTTCACCACGCCAGGGATCGTCATTTGTGTCCACGCTGCCTGTTGCGTCTGATCTATCTATCAGGCGAGCCATATCTAATACCCTCCTCCATACGCGCACTTCACACGCGCTGATCCCCGCTAGGCCGGCGCGACACTGCGACTGGGGACCGCCGGTAACGACTCGAGTTCGTTCTGGAGCGTCTTCGCGAGTTTCGATTCGATCTCGGCGGCATGGACTGCATTGTCTATCTGGTCGCTCACCTGGAAGAGCAACTGGTAGAGCTTCTTACCGCTATGCTGCGCCTGGGTGAGTTGCCAGGCCAGTTCCAGCGCTGGATTGATCCACTCCTCCAGGCTGGCGAGTCGCTCGATGAGGGAGGCAATGTACGCTTCGGCACCGGCGAGGGAATCGAGATCCGCTAGCCGTAGGCTCCGCTCTCCCGGCGTCCCGCGCTTACCGAGGAGTCGTTTGCGTGGCTGAATGCGCTGGCGTTTGTGTGTGCGTGCCGCCAGTGCGTGACCGTTCCTGCTGCTTTTGTTGCCGTTGCTGCCGTTGCTGCTGGTGCTGCCGTTGCTGCCGTTGCTGCTGGTGCTGCCTTTCGGCCCACCACGCCGTGTGATGGTGACGTGACGCACACCACTACGGTCGTCACGTGCGATGATCGCCGTCCCGACATCGGGATACACCGAGAGCGCTGCGCGTAAGAGGTCATCGTTGTCAGCGATGCTCCTCGCCAGTTTGATTTCTTTGCCACTCCCTGGCAAGTGAATAACTGCCAGTTCTTCTTCCTGGGTCTCGTTGAAAGGTGGCGTTACCTGCGCCACTGGATTCGTTGGGTTCGTTGGGTTCATTGAGTCGGTTGGGTTCGTCGTTTCATTTGCCATTTGCTTGCTTTTCCTCTTGCACTTCTTCGTCTGGCGCTACAGGTACTACAGGTGGTACCGGCGTTACGGTCTCTGCACTACCTGCCGCCTCTACTTCTGTTGCTGGCACCGCCAGCACTGGTGGTTGGTCAAAAAGCGAGGGCTGTCGTGGCGTAGCGGGTGCAATTGTTTGGCTCGCTTGCATAGAATGACTCGGTTGGATTGGTTGGGTTGACTCGACGGGCATGGTGCCGCTTGATTTACCTCCCTTCTTGGTCGCCGCTTTCGCGGAAATCGTGGTTGTGGTCGTGGTTGTGGTTGTGGCCTTCTGCCTGACCATCTCTGCTCGCTCAGCGCGTTCTTTGGCACGTTGCCAATTGGCCATGAGCAGTTTCTGCACGGTTTCCGTGAGGAGCGCCGCGAGATCACTTGAGCGGATGCTAGGTAATCGCTTGGTTACCAGTGTTGGTGGCGCGTCGCCTGGCTCGCCTTGCACGTGTGTGGTCATATGCACCAGGCGTCCAGCAGGATGGCCATCCTCCGGCACCAAAATCGTCGTGATGACGATTGGGCTGCTCCGGAGGATGTAGTCCGGGTAGTGTGGATCCCGCCAGTCGTTACTACCCGCTAGCTTGTCGTCGGGCGGATTGTCTGGCGTGTGCGAGGTAGGTGCAGGCGCCGGTTGAGGTGTTTCAGTTTGCACGGCAGTTGAGTGTTGTGCTGGCGCCGGAGCCGACGACGGTGCTGCCAGCGGTTCGGGTAGGCCGGTGGCAGTGGCGAGGGTGACGGGCGCGACCTCAGCGGCATCACGGTGAACGCCAGGTTGCATCTCTGGCAGCACTGGCAAACCTGCTGGATTCGTAGGAGGAACCTCCATAGCACGTGGCCTTTCATAGGGCATGTTCAAGCTCTCGCTTGAACGGAACAAGTAACAGCTCAGAAGCTTCGGCCCAAGCGTCGGGGACGGGGGGCAATGGCGAGGAGGGCAATGGCGAGGAGGGCAATGGTGAGGAGGGCAATGGTGAGGAGGGCAAGAAAATGGGAACGTTGGGAACGTTCGGGCAGTGATTGGAACATGCTGTTTCTGAGAACAACGGCGACGACGCTCCCGATGCTTCGGAGTGATAGAGGCGGTCTGAAACCGTACGGGCAGGAGTGTATCCGAACCTCTTTGAGCCTCTCTGCGTGTTTCTGAGTATCCGCACGGAACCTCAGACGATATGTATCAGCTCGCCTGTTGCTAGGTCAATGGCCCACAGCGCGATGACGAACTTCTCGGTTTCCGTCTTCGTCAGCATCGCGCGTCCACCGGGAGACTCTTCACGCTCTTCCGCGACGACCACCTCTTTGTGGCAGGCGCCTTTCACGAGCAAGCGCCGACCATCGGGTCCAGTGAGGATACGTCCATTCAACAGACCAACGGCGGCGAGCGTAATCAAGTGCCCGAGTCGTAGCGGTCCCAGGGGACGCTCCATGCCCAGGCGCAGCCGTGCCAGGTCTGGCCAGCGTTGGACACGATACTCGGCATCCGCCCACACGCCGGCGCCGGTGGCATGCAGTCGTTGACCAAACTGATCCAGATCGACGGAAGGGTCGGCAAACTCGATCGGCGGCAGCGCTTCGAGTTGGGTGCGAGGCGGGGTGAGTGGGGGCACGGAGCGCATCTGGGCAAACACGCTGGCTGGCGGTTCATCCAGGGTTTCGCCGCGCGTTGGTTGGGGTGGCTCGGGAGGGTTTGTCTCATCTGGTTCTTTGACTGGTTCCTTGCGTGTTGCGATGACTGCGCGCACTGAACGCCGACCACCTACGCCATCGGATAGATCTGGCAGATCAGCCGGTACCGGCCAGCGCGGCAGCGTGGTGAACCAGGCTGGGTCGGTTGGTAGCGCGGGGAGACTGCGGCCTGCCAGCGCCCACCCGTGTATTTGCTTTACGAGGGTTTCTGCTGGGCTGACGATGGCGCGGCGGCGCGCTCCGATCAGCACCACCTGCCGGTACTGGTCATACAAGGGAATCGGTGGTTTTGGCGCGCCGTCGGCAGCGCGGTCCTCGGGTGCCGACCAGGCCACATCAGGGAACCGCCAGCAGCGCAACTGGGTATAGTTTGCTGCCAGATGGCGGGCAGCCGGCAGCAACTGGACCTGGGGGACGAGGTAGATCAGAATGCCGTCGGGCGCGAGTACCTGGGTGGTGCGGCGGAGGAATCGGAGTTCGAGGCGCTCGTAGCTGGCTTCGGCCATCTCGGCGCTGCTCAGATCCTCATCGTAGGGCGGGTTGACCAGCGCCAGTTGGAAGCGATTGCGACTGATGCGGATCGCAAAGAAGTCGGCGCAGAGCAGATGGGTGAAGACGTGTTGTGCGGCTTGCGCGCGTTCGTGATTGGGTTCGACGCCATACGAGATCAGCGTCGTTGTGCAGTCAGGCGGTGCGCTGTACCGAGGCAACTGCTCGAAGAGTCGTTCGAGGAAGATGCCCGCGCCAGCACACGGGTCGAGGAGCCGCACGACACCGCTATCCGGTAGTTCAAGGAGCGCGGCCAGTGGCGCGGCCAGGGGATCTTGCGTACGAAAATAGAGGCCACGTGCCTGTGCGGAAAGTCGAGCCATGGGGAGGTCACCTCCTGTGTTATCTCCTGAGTGGAGTGGATAAGAGACGAATGGGTGTCATCGGGCACCTGCGTGTGGCCAGCTACCTGACCGCGTCTTGGTCATGCCCTTGCCGATGCGCAGATGCTCTTTCGCAGGTGCTTTCGCAGCACCTGTTTGATTGGCGATCGAGGCTGAGGGTGGCGACCTGTCAACCGGCAGGGCAATCACGAGGCATTGCTTGCTGTTGCTTCGTGTCCTTCCTGCTGAGTGGCCATTGGCAGATCAGCAGCGACCAGGAGCGGATTCGGCTGGCACAGAAAGGCATCGGCAATCCAGGGAGTGAAAGGGACCAAGCCGGGTCTGTCTTGCGCGGGCGTTGTCACTTGAACCTGCTGATCGCTGCGATCGCTTCTTTCGACGATATCCGTGCTGGCTGCTCTTGTGGCCAGTAGTGCTGACGATGGGGCCGCTGGCCAGACCGACAGCGGAGTGATTTCGCCAGTCGCCAGACCCCGTTGCCAGAGATAATCTGCCCACGGTTCGTAGTACGCCAACCACTGAATACGTTCGGCGAGATAGAGCAGATGGCGGCAGGCAAGGTTATGGAGATCCTCCGTTGACTGACGCAGCAAGACGAAGAGCGGTTTGGTTTCGCGGGCGATCTGCTCATTGAGGAGTGGGTCTGTCGTCGCCGCTGTAGCTGCGCCGGTCCGCGCTGACATGCTCTCTGGTCTTCCGTTTCTTGCGTTGTATGGTGTGCTTTCCTGCCCGCCGTTACTCAAAGCTCCCTCGTTTCCGGTGGTGTTGGCGTCGCCAGTCATGCCAGTCAAGCTAGTCATGCCAGGCCTATCTTTGCTGCCACTCCCGTTACTGCGCGCTGAGCGTCGGCGTCGCACGCTGTCCGCCAGTTGTGGGTCGCGCGCGGTCAAGAGATCGGGCTCGGTCACCAGATGGACGACGCGCGTGGCCGGGGGAAGCAGCAACACCTTGTGGCGTCGCCGCCAGGCCAGGTGGTAGCCAAAGTCAGCGAATCCGGGCTGACGTTGCCACAACTGCACAGGCCCAACGCCTTCGAGGGTCACCACGTTCTGGCGCTGATCCATGAGACTTGCCCAGAGCGCGACGACTGTGGTGGCCGGTCCGATGAGCGAAAGGTAGACCAGATAAGTGGAGTCTCCCCGCTTGGCGCCAACCGCACAGACGACCGGCACTTCGAATCCCCCAGCACTCAGCGTAGGCAACAGTGGCATCACCAATGGCGCTTTGCTGGCGCCATGCTCGGCCATTCGCTCCCATGCCGTAGCGTCTGTGCGCGATAGGGGCAGCGGGGTGGTAAGCTCGTGCGAGGCTAGGATATCCGCTTCATCCCCAGCGGCGAGGTTGAGGGTGCGAGGAGAGGGTGAGGATGGGGGACAGACGGCACTCGAAACAATGTGCAACATCGTACAACCTTCTTTCCGTTTTCGTGCGTAGCCAGCCGAACGGCGAATACGTGTGTCTCACTCCACACGAGCAACACGAGTAATCAGCAGGAGTCGGGAACCGTGGTGGGCGACCGTGCTGGCTCCCGCCGGCATAAGCTTGGTTGCCAGCTTGTTTTGGACTCGGTGTGTATCCATCTGCCCTTGCCGATGATAGTCATATCGTGTTGCTCTGGCATTCGTTCGATGTGTCTCTGGCATGCCTCCAGGTATCGTCGTCAGGTATCGTCGTTTGGTATGCGCTGAGTAGGCGCGGGGTATAGCGGAGAGAGGCACAAGAGTAGACATCGGCGTCCTGGAGCTAGGGAAAGGCGCTAGCGATCCGTCGTGTAGTACGGTAGCTCCGCAGCACGCAGTTTGGCTTCGGCTGGTTCGTTGACCGAACCATCGCTGTGACGGATCAGAGCGAATCCTGTAATGGGGAGCGCAGCAAACACGCCTGGTTCTAGACCGTCTGCCGCCTCTCCCGAGGGCGCATAGAGATAGGTTGTACTGCCAATCTGGCGGGTATAGTGAACTCTTGCCTCGATCAGCGAGGGTTCTGGGTGGGTCGCTGCCTCAGCGGGAATCAGGTCGTACGTCTTGAACAGACAAGGCCCGCTGGGCGTCGCTGGCTGTTGCCAACCTGGCACTATTGATGCAGGCGGCACCAGTGACTCTTCAGCACTGGTTGGCACCGGAGCGGTGGCAGTGGCGCCGACGTCTGCATCACTAGCATCCCTGGCGTCCGTGGCAGCATCAACACGCGGATCAGCACGAGGAGATGGTGTGAGCGGTGTCGGCGGCGCGGTTGACGAGGACGGCGCCTCAAGGAGATTGTGTGGTCGTTCAGTAGCCCCATCAGCAGCTACATCGGCAGCGAACCACCCTGGCAGACTGCTCGTGGGTTGTGCCTGCGGCGTGCGGACCAGCGCATGCCCCTGCCGATGCTTGTAGCAGGTGTATGGCAGGCGCTGATCCTGCCAGATGGTATTCAAGGCGTGCGGATGCACGAGAATGAGCCGGCTTCCTGGCACCAGGCGTTTCAAGTCCAGGTGGTGGTTGATGCGGCGGGAAGCGCCTAGCTGGCGGACTTCTTCGATGAAATCGGCGCAGTAGGGATACCACTCGGCGCCGACCCAGATCCACAGATGCGGGATGCCGGTCGTAGGATCATCGAGCAATTGTGGCTTGTTCACGAGGTCGAGGCCGGCGGGAACCGGTAGGGGTGGGTCGATCAGGAAGTGATCGAGTGGCTGACCCCCTGGCCCCAAGCCGGATTCGACATAGAGGCCACCTGGAAGGCGGTGACCACAGCCACGCGGTGCCGGAATGGCGCGAAACAATGGTTCGAATGACATCGCTGTGTTCCTTTGGATTCGTAACGCACGAACGCACAGACAGGCTTGGGTGGGTCGGGACACTTGTGGGCGGACGATGTCCGCTGCAAGTGAGAGAACGGACGGGCAGCGCAAAGCCCGTGTCCATTACGGCGTTTTGGTCGCTTGGTGGCAAGATAGCATGACATCGCTCCCGCGCCGTTCAGCCGTGACTCGCTCATCTCGCCACCGAAGAACGATACTCGTTCCTCGCACATACGAGAATACAGGCCGTATGTTTGCGGCGCGAGAGAAGGTGTATATCCGCCAGAGTACTGAAAGCGCTGAAAGCGCCGGCCTCAGTGCTTTCAGTACTGTTAGCGATTTCAGCGCTTTCAGCGTGGGGAGGGCATGGTCATGGGTGAGAGCGTTGCCAGTTCTTGGGCAAGTGCTTGGGCAAGAAGGCACGCCCTTGTTGTGCCTGGCAGCAGGAGGAAGAGTTGCTGTGCGTGGATGAGATCCGTGCGGAGACGAGCAAACAATTGGCGATGATCGTCCTCAGCGTTCAGGCCGTCGGCATTCGCGTGGCTTTCTCCGACTGCTTCCACTTCCTCTCCTACTTCTACTCCTACTCCTGCTTCCCGCGGCTGGCGTGTCCGTTGGCTCTCGAAGGATTGTTGTGCGTTGACCTCGGCCCAACTGGTGGCTTCACCCCAGGGACTCCACATGCCCTCCAATGCCTGCGGCAATTCTGCCATACCGGCTGCCAGTTGTCCACAGAGCGTTTGCTTGACTAGGTCTTCGGTCAGGGCAGCGCCATCCTCGACCGCGCGCAGCAGCATGGCGCGTTCGCTGGGGGTCAATCGCACGAGCCGCTTGGCAGTGGCTTGACTGACAGCGCCACTGCCAATGGAGTTCACGATGAGATCGGGCAACTGCGCCATTCTGACACGTTCGCGGGCGCTGGCCACCGACAGCCCGAAGATCTGGGCCACATCATCGACGGTGAGACCGAGTTGGCGTAGGATCAAGTCGTGCAGTTCCGTCACTTCTTGCGCCCAGGCCGGCGCGCGTCGTACATTCTCGCTGAGTACCATCAATGCTTCTTCGGTGGCTGAGAGATGGTCATAGCGGTGACACTCGATCTCGATTGGCTCACCAGGTTCCGTGGGACGAGGGAGTGGAAGATCCTCTTCGTTGCGCTCATGGCGCTCCTTGTGCGCATGGCTATCATGGCTCGGTACGGGTCCCCCGTTCCCCACGTCTTGTGGCAAGCTGGCTTCTGAGTAGTCTTGCTGCCCACTCAGGTTGCCCTTGTGGCGGTGGGATGCTGGCTGCGACTCCTGGAGGAGCCGCGCTCCCAGCACCCGGCTGCGACCCGTGATGACGCGAAAGGTGTCAGTGCCCGGAATCGGCACGACCGCCGGTGGTTGCAGCACTCCAAGCAGGCCCAGATTGATGGTCATGGCACGCCCGCGCCGATGGGTCGAGGGATGTTGACCATCCGTAATGACGAGGCGGGTGATCGGTAACCGAACGGTCGTGTAGGTGGGAGGCGCTCCCAATCCCAGGCGAGTGCGCAACTGCTGGAGTCGCCCGAGTAGATCGCGTGGATCGCGTGAATCGGCTCCATCGGGCGGATCGTCGGCATCGTCTCGTTCATGGTACGCTGGGTATGCTGGGTACGCTTCCCCTTGTGTCGGGGAAATTGGCGCGAGGATTTCGCGTTCTTGTAGATCTAGGTGATCTGCGAGATTCTCTGGCGCCGCCGGCGCTGCGTGTGCATGCGCGTCGCGTTTCCTCTTGTTGTTTCTGTTACCTCCACCGGCGGCCGAAGGGCGACGAGCCGATGGGGGAAGATCAGGCGAGGCTGGGCGTGTTGGCATAGGTGGTCCCTCGGTATTCTGCTCGGGAATTTTGCGGGAATGTTGACGGCTGGGATGGCCAACGCCATCATGATGGCGTTTCGAGTTGGTGTGTCATCAGTTGGAGCGCGGGGATCGCTGCGAACGGCGGGCGAGCTGAGGTGACCGTGCAAGAAGCTCGGTCGGTTCCAGCGCCTCGCCACAGCCAGGGCACATCGTAAGGAGAGGCTCGTGGTCGTTGGCGCACCAGATGAAGGTCTGCGCTCCATGTGCGAGTTGTCCCCGTTGCCAGGGCCGTGCTGGTTGGGAATACACGCATAGGCGGCAGCCGCAGGTGTGAAAACGACGCCGCGTGCGGCGTCGGCCCATTTGGACGGCTGAGGTATCAATGATGGCCGCTTCCAGCGGGCTGAGACGGATCGCTGGAAACTGGAATTGCCCCTCTCGGATGCCTTTGAAGAGCCGATGATAGCCATCCACCGGCAATTCGTCGAGCAGCGGACGGGATGCTGCTGGAATAGGCGTATCCGTCGCCTCCACCGTCGCCTCCAACACGTCCGTTGCTTCCAATGCATCAGTATCAATCGTATCAACCGTATCAACCGTATCAACCCTGTGTGGTCTGGCGGGCGTCCGCTGCGGCAGGTCTGTGGGTGTTTTGGGGTTCCCTGGCCAGGACGGTGGAGTGACCGGAAGGAGCAGCAGGGGCACCCGCAGATCGGTTTCGTCGCTCATCGCCTGGGTGGGATCCACGGCCAACCAGGAGGTGAGTGCTGAGCAGAGCGCGTCGCGGCGTGCCACCGGATGAAGGGTCACGCCACCGACCGGGTGTTCTGCGAGGCGCCGCCCCACCAGGCACCACGCCAGCGCGACATCCCAGGTTTGGGCGAGCAGCGTCCGCCACTCTGCTGGATGGCATGGATAGGCGAGCGGTGGGGCTGGGCGTGGTGGCAGCGGGACGAATCCCATGGCGGCCACCAGAAAGCGTTCGCCGGTGGCGCACCGTTCGAGGATGTCGCCAACGGACGTGGATCGGGGAAGGTGGCTCGGCGTCGTCCCACACGGATACGGGCCAGGATGCAGGTGGAGGACATGCTGCGCGTCGAGTGCCCAGGTACCATCGCTATTCTGGCTCTGGCAGAACGCCTCTTCTAGGTGGTCGGTGTGCAGGTGGGCAATCAATTGCCACTGTGAATCGTCTACCACCTGCGGCTTACCGTTTGGCCACAGCCCTATCAGCAAGCTGCTTTCCGCTTGTTTGGTGTGATATACCTTGATGGGCATCGAGAACCTCTTTTCTTGTCTGTTGTTCTATGTGATTCAGTGTGTTGCCCTGTTGCCCTGTGGTCAGGGTGATCGCAGTGCCAGAGCGTTCAAGAGCGTTCAGGGGTACAGTTTCCCGGAACTGAAGGGTAGGGAGGACAGGCCTACGACCCGGCGCGAGGTGGCCCAACTGGCCAGTCGCATACTATCTCCGGCGGTGCGCCTGGACGCCGCTACTCGTTGTCACCGGCAAGTTGCAGATGGGCCTCGTTGACCCCTGCGCGGATTTCGCCTATCAGGTCAACGATGTCTTGGCGTACTCCAGCTTTCGCTTCTTGGATGCTGGCGTAGGGCAGGCGCAGTTCGAGTTGCACGCGCCCTTTGGCGTTCTGAGCCACATGGCTGACGGGCTGTGATGCCCACTGCTCGAGGATGCGGGGCACCAACGCATCCACCAGGGCATCGAGCAGGGGCTGCGCATTCGCGACTAGCGCTGCCCCCATGGCTTGCGCCGGTGGCTGCGGCTGTTCCGGTGGCGCTGGTGGTGCCTGGGGTGTCGGTGATGGCAGGGTGGACGGCGATAGTAGCGGCGTAGCAGCTTGCATGCTGGTGGTTTGGTCGCATTGGCTGGATGATGGAGTCGTCATGGCTACTCTCCTGTTTGCTATTGTGGTGACAATGCGGCGATGTGTGGCCATCGCGGGCATGGTGGGCATGGTGTGATTCGTTGTTTGGGCCTGTCGAGCGCGGTTTTGTGGGGTGCCGCCTGGTTAACCGAGGTAGCGGCATGCCTGTGGTTCTGACTGGTGGTTCTGACTGGTGGTTCTGACTGGAGACACACTGCCTGCCCCGTGCGCGGGGCTTGGGACGTCTATGGGTGAGGTTGAGAAGAAGCCCGAACGGGCGGAGTTCAGGTCTCTTCGTCTGTGTTCGGAAGATACTGTTCCTCCATACCATGCGTATCCCAGTAGCGGTCCCAATCGATTGGCGCCATTTGCTCCAAGTGATCTACCGCCTCGCGATAGAGCCAGGCACCTGGTTCTCCCCGATGGGTGGCGTACTGGTTGTCGAGTACGGTAATCGAGGCAGCGACCGAATAGGTGGCGCCAAGTTCGTCGGCGATAGTGGCGGCTGTATGCGCTTCGGCCCGTTGCCCCAAGACTTGGGCAAGCCGTGACCGTGCGCCATACCAGGCGGCAAGTCGTCGCACCCGCTGGTAGATGAGCGAGCCAGTGATGAACGGCATCGTGTGCCTCCTTAGTCGTGTGTAGAGCTAGGCTGGTGTAGAACTAGGCTTGTGAAGGTTGGGAGGTGAGGGGCAGGTCAGGGACTGGGACACAGGGAGCTGGCGCGCTGTAGAGGGGCAGCCAGAGGTAGGAGAGGTAGAAGAGGCTAGGATCGGGAGACGTCTTGCTGCCAGCACGGAGCTTCATTCCGTGCTGGCAGCATTGAGCGTGAGGAGGCCTTGGGCCTGGCTGACCCGTCGGGCGATTTCCTGGCTTGGCACGCCCGGCGTCGTGAGGGCTTCGATCAACTGCTCGATGGCGCTCCGCCATTCGCCAAAAACTGGCTCGCCAGGATAGAGGGCACTACTACCTCGCCCATCGAAGACCATCGCGCACATCGCGTCAGCATGCCACGAATAGAGGTGGCCGCTGGTGGCGACACGACCAAGGCATTGCACGAGTGCCCGGTCTTCGTCACGCCACGATTGCAGCGCGGCATACGACCATTTCTCGACCTCGATCACATTGCCGTCGGTGTCGAGGATCGCTGCCCAGCCGATCTGGCCGAGCAGCACATCGAGGACGTGCGCTTCTCGTTCGACGCTGGTGTCTTCCTGGTCTGTGGGTGCAGTGTGGTCCGGATACCCATCGTCGTCCTGATTCCGGGGATCGAGTTCTGCGGGAAAATCCTCCAACAGGCCCAGTTCGTCGAGATGCTCCGCTAGCTCTTGACTAAACTGGGGTACGCGGATGGCGGGAACATACACCGTTCCACGACAGGAATAGCGCGGCATATAAAGCTCCTTTGTTTTGCAACCCTGTGAAGGGCCGGTGTTGGACGTGTCGTGTACATACTCTACATAGTCGGCAGAGGGTACATGGGGAATCGGATGATCTCGCTGAGAGGTCGCCTCGCACCCCGCGCACCCACGCCTCAAGCACCCATCATGATACGGATGGCATCACCCGCAGGGGCAAGGCGCACGGTGCGGCTTGATCGTGTGTTGTCTCGTCGCACCACTATCGCAGCATGGTGACCTTGCTTGGCGGTGTGTCCCAGGCACGACCCCTTCGGGCTGTACACATATTGGGGGCACGTATCATTGGTTGCCCGGTCATTGGTTGCCCGGCTCATCGCGCTCGAGTGACGCTGCTGGCTCTGCCGGCTCTACTGGATGGCGACTGTTGACAAAGGATTCCAGCGTTTCCAGGGAGTCAAAGAACTGATGTTCTGGGCACCAGACTGCGCTGATGATACACCCAAAATGGTCGTCGGCGGGAAGGCGTCCCCAGACGAAACGTTCGTCTTCTGCCTGGATGCCGATGAGTTCGGCGTAGGGCGCAATCCGGTGTTGGAGAGTGCTCAAGCGGCGGCGGAGTTCTGGAGTGATGCGCATAGGCGTGTTCGTTCCTTTCGATGGAGGGTATGGTTCTTCAGAGTGGCCACACCGGCTAGCTTGCTCGGCGTCATTGCTGTCAGGCAACAGGACTTGAACTTCATTCCAGGGATCCACTCCCTCTGGAAGAATCCGTTGCCGTTCGGGTTGCGCCCGGTTGTCATGGTCATGTTTTCTTGTCGTTTCTCTCCTCTTCAGACTTGTGTCTCTTACGGTTCCCTTGGTCCTGTTCGTAGCGCCTGCGACGCCTCCTGCCGTTTGGCGTGGCGAGGTGCTGTAATCAGCCCGCAGGGGAATGATTGGGCATGCGGTGACGGAGTTGTTGAGCCTGTTGAGCCTGTTGCGTTCGGTGGAGTTGCTGGAAGAGCGGCCAGGTGCGCGCAGCAGCGTGGAGGTAGGTGGCAAAGATATGGTGTCCGTCGGGCGACCGCCCGAGTTCGCCAGGATCCAAACCGATCGGCAAGGCAACCGGGCATCCACGCTCGGCCACCAGCGGCCAGAGTTGGTGAATGTGGCCGATACCAGCAGCGTCGCCATCGCCGGCGAGATAGACGATGCGCGCGTGGCTGATCCAGTCGAGAAAATCTAGGGGCGGACCGCTGCCACCCGTCCAGCAGACCGCGTAGCGCCACTGGCGGAGGGCCAGATAATCCATCGGGCCTTCCACGACAACCACTGCCAGTTGCTGCCATACCTGAGCCGCCCCTCCCAACCGACGGGCGAGCGGAAGGCCCAGGTATTTCGGCGCGCGGCGCCGCTCTGCTGTGGGAAATTTGGGGGATAGGCGCGATCCCGACGACGCGGGTGGGAGCATTGGGGGCACCTGGTCATGTCCACCTCGGCGACTTGCCTGAGTAACCGGCAGGTGTGACTCGTTTCTCGCACTTCCGGTCGCTATCGCACCTATCGCCTCTTGCTCATCCTCGTCGTCGAGCCGTCGTCCCGTCATCCACACCGTTTGCCCATTTGTGCGCCGTTCCGAGAAGATCAGACGGCCAGCGAGCCATTCGACCCAGCGCCCACCACGCTTGGTAATCAGCCCCAACGTCTGTGCGATCTCAAGCGGTAGGTGTGCCTGCTGGAGCGCCGGCACGAGGTCGAAGCCGGTGGCATAGCCAATGCTTTCGCTGTACGCTACTTCCTGGGATATCCCACGGAGCGCGAGGTAGCGCTGCGGTCGGCTATGTTCCCACAGCGCGGCGGCATACACCTGCGTGGTGAGTGTGAGTACTGCCTGCCCTTTCGACGATCGACGGGCCACCTCCCCACCGTCGGCGGCATCAATGGAAGGCGGCAAATGAGCAAGGGAAGCGCGTTGATCGCTATCCTTGTCAACCGGTGTGGCGCTAGGTCGGCCCGGTCCCGGTGCGTGAATTGCACTTGCAACCTGCGAGCGCAGTTGTTGTGCCGGTGCGAACATCCCAGGCATTCCAGGTCTGTGCGACGTGTGTGATGTGGGCAACCTATCTGGCCCAGAAGCGGTTCGAGAGGGACTCACAGCAGCGGTGCGGGCGGTGATCTGCCCGCCTTCGAGAAAGGTCAATGCCTCCATGAAGGAGGCCCGGTTGAGCTTCTCTACGAGCGAGATAACATCGCCACCTTGATGGCAGCCGAAGCAATACCAGGTGTCAGTGTGGAGAAACACATGGAATGACGGGGTCCTCTCAGCATGCAGGGGGCATAATGTACAGATGCTACGACTCGTGAGGCGTGGTACCGGCAGATAGGGAATCAATTGCGCCGCCACCTCGTAGATGGGATGGCTGGCTTTCACGGCGTCCGCCCGCGCTCGCAATTCGGCGCGCCAGTTATGCGGCGAGCCTGAGTGACTGGGTGCTGGAACAACAGCGTCAGCACCGGCAGCAGGTGTCGCAGATGTGGCCTCCGTGAAATGATGCTGAGGGGAACGCAGAGTGCGCTGGTTGGTGGATTTGCCAACCGCGTGCATGGGGGCCGAGAGAGTGTGACGCATTGAAGGCTGCATCGGCGAGAGCCTCCGAAGGGGAGAAACAGTGGCCTGCGAGCCACTATGGATATCAAACAAACCTGTCTTTGGAGCAGTGGCGTGAGTGACAGGGGTGCAAGGGATTGCAGAGTGAGAGCAGGCACCCCCTACCTCCACCGCTGCGTGGTGTGATCCCAGATCTGCCCCTGCGCTGCTCCGGTCAACACCGGCACATAAAGCGCCCGCACGAGCGTCAGCGCGGTTGCGAAGTCAGGCATGACGACCGCTCGCACTTTATTCGTGATCCGGACAAAGGCTGCCCAGCCGGCGAGTTGGACAGGATCGGTGAGAAAGCCAGGGGAGGCAAAGACCTCGTTGGTTGCATCGAGCGCAAACCCTTCCGCCTGGCTGATGAGTGCCAGGGCGCAATACAACCCGGTGCCATCGAAATCCTGGGTCTGTGCCAGGAGATAGAGATCGAAGTAGTCTTTGTAGCGCGTATTCTGGGCACCATGTTTGAGCGCTGCGGCAACTTTGCCGGCCATCACGCTTTCCAGAGGATACGTCAGCACGGGAATGGTGACGCTTGGGTCCAATGTGGTTGGAATCTGACGCAACTGAGGCGCACCCAGGAGCGCCGTGCCGAACGTCAGATCCAGGGAAAGCACCTGTTGCGCCTTGCCAAGATACACGGGGAGCCGTGCGCGCTGACCGAGATCAGGACGCCCCTGAAGGATCGGGTGCAGGGCGATATCGTGGACGGCGAACATCAACGGATCCGCAGCTGGCACTGCGACGATCTGCTGCAACACCGCGCGGAGGCCGTTGGCGTCGGCGGGAACGGGCCAGAGGCAGGTGAAGTCAGCGTCCTGGGTGGGCCGACTGCTCTGGAGGCCAAGTGTGACTTTCCAGAGGAAGAGTCCTCCACCCAAGACAAGCCGATCATGGTACGCCGAGTTAGCCAGGCGTGCTAGGAAACCATCGAACGTGTAGAGGAGCCGCATCAGATAGGTGACATCCCCATGCAGACCCAGGTGCAGCCCGAGATTTTTCAGGCGAGCTTGGATGCCGATGATCTCAGGCGTATTGTGTGTGGGGGGCATTGAGTATCTCCATTCAAGTGGCCATCAGGTGACCGTCAGGCGTCTTCCGCGCGAGGTTGCGGTTGCTGCGAACCTTGAACCTTGGATGAACCGTGACCGAGTTGGCAAGCAAACAATATGTCAAACCACTAGGCCAATGTGAACACCCGGCAACGATAGGCTGATACGGCCATAGGTGGCAAACCCCTATGGCCGCTGCGAAGATACGTAGTTTCGTGACGCGGGGACGCGCTTCTTGGCAGCTCACTGGTACTCCAAGGATCAATGGCTGGCAATGGTAGCGGTCAGGACTCGTTGAGGAGTCAACGAGGAATAAACTGACCCTGTTGTGCGCTCTGCCGCTTGCCGCTGGCCCAACATTGCCTACCGAGCCGCGTGGAGCGTCACGGTGACTGGCAGGAGGCGTTCGCTTAGTAGTTTGCTATTGCAGCTATGGCGTGGAGGAGGACAGGCAGGACAGCGTAACGCTGCACCGCGTCATCAAGGGCAGCATTGCGTCCAAACGCATTGAGGTAGCCACTCACGGCGTCCTGTTGCCATTCCGCCGGCGCGTCGGGATCGGCCAGCGCTTGGGCCAGTGCCACGGCTGGGGTATACATGGCGACCGAAACCGTGCCAGGCTGCTCAGGGGCGAACTGTTGTATCCCATAGCGAGCGAGATGCAGTGGCAGCGTGAGGAGGCGTACATCGAGTCCGGTGGCTGCGGTTCCAGTGGGCACCTCAACGGTCTGCGGTGGGCCAGCGACGACTGGGGTGAAACGGGTCAGGAGGTGTGCCAGGGTGTCGGCTGGGACGTAGGCCACTAGTTGATTGGGGAGTGCGACCGTGAGATGGTAGCGCTCGAGCGCGGTGAGGCCACCGAAGACCGCGTCAGGAAGTTGCCAGTGGACGAGGACTAGCGCATCATAATAGAGGGTCGGGTCAGGGAATCCCAGCAGGCTGCTGTCGTTGCCGAGCGCAATGAGTACCCGTTCGTCGAGCAGATGTTGGATGGTAGACTCCGTATAGCCTGCGACGCAGAGTTGTTCTTTTGTCACGGCTCCCTGGTAGCGTGCAACCAGCTCCACCA
>Ga0209062_1000217_pt1 | contig 219323 bp, 214 predicted proteins | sample Coa_R2_2_FD_187158 | JGI IMG/M metagenome (GOLD analysis project Ga0209062, IMG submission 187158) | Surface soil microbial communities from Centralia Pennsylvania, which are recovering from an underground coalmine fire - Coalmine... | ecosystem: Environmental > Terrestrial > Soil >... | reverse complement strand
TTCAGCCGCCGGGCGCGCGCCATCAGTTGCGCGATCGACAGGCCGCCGGTCTCGTCGATGTAGAAGGGCAGCGACTGCAGCTCGATGGAATAGTCGCGGATCTTCTCGAAATCGGCCTCGGTGATGCCGCCGCGGCGGATATGGCTGGAGGGGATGCCGGTGCGCTCGGCGATGATACGGGTGGCGAGCTGCTCGCCGGACATTTCGCAGGAGAAGAAGCCGATGATGCCGCCGTTGATCGCCTTGGTCGTGCCGTCCGCCTGGACCTCGCCCTGATAGGCCTTGGCCACGTTGTAGGCGATGTTGGTGGCGAGCGAGGTCTTGCCCATGCCGGGGCGCCCGGCCACGATGATGAGGTCGGAGTGCTGCAGGCCGCCCATCTTGGCATCGAGGTCGCGCAGGCCCGTCGAAATGCCCGACAGCTTGCCGTCGCGCTTGTAGGCATTGGCCGCCATGTCGATGGCGGTGGTCAAGGCCTGCGAGAATTTCTGGAAGCCGCCGTCATAGCGGCCGGTTTCGGCCAGCTCGTACAGCTTGCGCTCGGCATCCTCGATCTGCACCTTCGGCGCGAAATCGACCGGCGCCTCATAGGCGACATTGACCATGTCCTCGCCGATCTGGATCAGGTCGCGCCGCAGCGAGAGGTCGTAGATGGTGCGCCCGTAATCCTGGGCGTTGATGATGGTGGTCGCTTCGGCTGCCAGGCGCGCCAGATATTGGCCGACCGTCATCCCGCCGATGTCGATGTCGGCGGGCAGGAAGGTCTTGAGCGTCACGGGATTGGCGATCTTGCCCATCCGGACCAGGGAGCCCGCGGTCTCGTAGATCGTCTGGTGGATCGGCTCGAAGAAGTGCTTGGGCTCGAGAAAGTCGGACACCCGGTAGAAGGCGTCGTTGTTGACGAGGATCGCACCGAGGAGGCCCTGTTCGGCCTCGATATTATGGGGTGCAGTCCGATAGGCCGGGGTTGCCGGATCGGGAGCGAGCTTGAGGACGGTCGAATCGGTCAAGGCCATGGCAGGAGTTTAAGCGGTAGTTTCTGTCGTTGTGAGGGGTGGCGATAAAGCGCCAGTCTGCGGCGGCATGAAAGCGGCCAGCGGCCTTATGCCCGATTCACACACAGGCGATGTGTGAATCTTGCGGCGGGCGTCGGCAACGCTTGACGTGTTTTGCCGCGATTTCGGGCCCGTTTGACGGAAATCCCGGCGAGGTTCTGCAAGATGAACCTTTTGCCGCCTCGTCGCACTTATTTGAATGAGCAGGCCGTGAGCCGTCTGGCTCAGGTCATCAGCAGATAGGCGAGGGCCAGCGCGGCGGCCGCAATACCGGTTGCGATCAAGAGATAGTCGGTTCGCAGGTCGTCCATGGACTCGAACGGCTGGTAGGATTTCTCGGTCATTCCGTATCTCTACGGGGGCGGGAACAGATTGGATGTGAGGTAGTTCACAAATTGCCGGGTTTTTGTGGCCCAGGCCGGCCGCAACCATACCAGAGGCGGATCTTTCGATGCAGCAGCGGAAGGCCATATGGCGGGGCGGCGAGGATCGGCAGCTGTGGCTGTCGATGCTGGTCGATGCCATGGAGGAGGCCGGCCGCCCCGAGGTCCGCGCCAAGCCCTGCTCGCCAGCCGTCCTGATCGGTTTGCGCGCCCAGCTCGCGCAGCCGGTGCCGCATTATCCCATTGCGGCGTCGGCCTTCAGCCGGCGTCACTAGAGCATTTCCGGTTCTGATTGAATCAGAACCGGGCTCCAGCTTTTTTGTTTTGACGCGTTTTCTTCACGCGAACCGGTATCCACTTCGCTCGAAAACGCTCTAGGTTACCGCTATTCGCCGGCCAGCTTCAGCCGCGGCTGGCTCTTGCGTTCGCGGGCGCGCAGCTCAGCCTCGCCGCGGGCGATATAGTCGCGGGTCATCGGCACCACGCCCTGGCGCTTGGTGAGCTGGATCTGAAAGTTCATCAGGTTCTGCTTGCGGAACGACATTTCGGACGCCGCGAGGTAGAACTCCCACATCCGCGCAAAGCGCTCATCGTAGAGCTGCACCGCCTCCTCGCGCCGCGCCATGAAGCGCTCGCGCCAGGCCTTCAGCGTCTCCGCATAATGCAGCCGCAGGATTTCGATGTCGCAGACGAGAAGGCCCGCGCGCTCGATCGCGGGCAGCACCTCCGACAGGGCCGGGATGTAGCCGCCGGGGAAGATGTATTTGGCGATCCAGGGATTGGTGGAGTCCGGCCCCTCGGAGCGGCCGATCGAATGCAGCATCATGACGCCGTCGTCGGTCAGAAGCTCCGCACAGCGTTTGAAGAAGGTATCGTAGAAGCGCACCCCGACATGTTCGAACATGCCGACCGAGACGATGCGCTGGAAACGCCCTTCGACGTCGCGATAGTCCCGCATCTCGAAGCGGGCCGATTCCGCGAGGCCTCGCTCGGCGGCGCGGGCGTTGGAGACCTGGAGCTGCTCGGTCGAGAGCGTGATGCCGGTGACATTGGCGCCCGCGATTTCGGCAAGGTACAGCCCCAGGCCGCCCCAGCCGGAGCCGATATCGAGCACGCTCTGGCCGCGCCCGATCAGCAGCTTGGCGGCGAGGTGGCGCTTTTTCGCCAGCTGCGCGTCGTCGAGGTTTGAGTCCGGCGTCTCGAAATAGGCGCAGCTGTATTGCTTGTCGGCGTCGAGAAACAGCGAATAGAGCCGGCCGTCGAGATCGTAGTGATGCGCAACATTGTTGCGCGACCGGCCGCGCGGATTGAACTGCCTGAGGTGACGGGCGAAGTAGCGCGCCCACCATTGCGGCCGGGCCCATTGCGGCAACGCATCCGGCTGGCCCATCAGGATCGCGAGCGCGTCGGCGATCGTGCCCTGCTCGACGGCGAAGCTGCCGTCCATGTAGGTTTCGCCGAGCGCGAGCTCCGGGTTGAGCAGGATTCGCCGCTCGGCGTTGCTGGTGACGAAGCGGGCATGCACCGGTTCGCCGGTTCCGTCACCACAGGTAAATGTCGCGCCGCTGGCCGTTGTAAAAGTCATCGAACCGCGGCGAATGAACTTTGTCAGCAGACTACGCAACAAACGGTCCATCGCACCACCGCCACCCGCGATATCGTCAGTGATATCCCGTCAGATCCAACCTCCCGGCGAGCAGTAGACGCCGCTCGACCAGATTTGGTTCCACGCGCCCCAGTCGGATCATAATGCAAGTTCCGCAGCCGTCTATTGCGCTGGAGTCAAAGCGGATATCCCGAATCGCGGCATTCACAACCTTGCGCATCATGTGCGCTTCCATTGCCGCGATAATCCGCTAAAAGGTGACCCGCCCCGGGCCTTGATCCGGGTCGGGCGGCGGAAAATCGGGCAGCGCTTGCCGCTGCATCCTCAGTTGTCGGCATCTGGAGAACAGCCAATGGTGTTGAGCCGAGCGCTCAGTTTAGCGGCGGTGACGCTGGTGATCGGCTGTTGCGCAATGGGGCAGGTGGCGGCGCAGGAAAATCTCGACGCCGGCAAGAACCCGAGCCAGATCTTCTCGGGCACCTGTACGGCCTGCCACAAGAGCGCGCGGGGCCTCTTGAAGACGGTGGCGCCGGGTTCGCTGCAGGGCTTTTTGCGTCAGCACTACACGACAAGCCCGGAAATGGCGGGCGCGCTGGCCTCCTATCTGATCTCCAATGGGGCGACCGACACCCGTTATGGCGACAAGCAGAAGGGCGCCAAGGACGGCAAGGGCGGCAACAAGCAGACGAAATCCGAGGCCGAGCCGGAGGCCAAGCCCGACACCCGCCCGGAAGCCGGCGCGGCGCAGGGCGAGGGCGAGCGCGCGAGCCATCGGCGGATGGCTCGCCCTGCCGAAACGCCCGACGCGGCCAAGCCTGCGGCCGAAGGCCAGGCGCCTCAACAGGCTGCCGGCGAGCACGAGGGACGCAAGTCCAAGCGGCTGAGCAAGCGCGGCAAGCCGGGCATGCAGGAAGAGGCGCCCAACGCTCTCGACAAGCCCATCGAGCCTGCGAAGGGGGCGGCGGCCGTGCCCGCCAAGCCTGAAGCTGCCAAGCCTGAAGCCGCCAAGCCTGAAGCCGCCAAAAGCGAAGCGGCCAAGAGCGAACCCACCACGACCGAGACCGTCCGGTCTCAACCCGCCAGGCTTGAGGAAACCGCCAAGCCGGTTGAAGCCGCGAGACCCGCGGAAAGTCCGGCGCAGTCTGCCGATGCCGATGCGGCCAAGGCGCAGGTCAATGAGGCGCTGCCGCCGTCGCTGCGGCGCGATCCCGTCCCCGCGGTGACGCCGGCCGCGGTCGCGCCGGCGCAGGCCGCTGCGGCGCCCGCAAGCCCGGCTGCGCCACCGTCGGTGACCGCATCAGTCCCGCCGCCGGCTCCGGCCGAGCCGTCCAGCCCGCCGGTGCCCCCGATTTCCCACTGATCCGATCCGTGTCCCGACCCCGGCGCGAGGCCGGGATCGGGAGAGAAGGATCTTACTGCTCGGTCGCTTCGGCCTGCGCCGGCTCCTCGTCGTGCTGCGCCTCCGGATCGAAGAACTCGCCGGCAGCAGCCAGCGCCTCGGCGGCTGCGTCCTGGTCCTCCTGGCGGGTCGAAATGTCCTCGCCGCGCTTGATGCGCTCGGCCTCCTCGGCGCTGCGGGCCACCGTCACGGTGATCGTGACTTCGACCTCCGGGTGCACGGCAATCGCGACCTTCTGCTGGCCGATGGTCTTGATCGGTGCATCGAGCCAGACCTGCGGGCGGGAGATGGTGATGCCGTCGGCGGCGAGCGCCTCGACGATGTCGCGCACCGTGACCGAGCCGAACAGCTGGCCGGATTCGGAGGCCTGGCGGATGACGACGATGTCGCGGCCCTCGATCTTCTCGGCGACCTTGGCTGCCTCGCCCTTGGCCTTGATGTTGTTGGCCTCGAGCTCGGCCTTCATGCCGTCATACTTGGCCCGGTTCTCCGCGGTCGCGCGCAGCGCCTTCTTGCGCTTCAGGAGGAAGTTACGTGCGTAACCGTCCCTGACCTTGACCACTTCGCCCATCTGACCAAGCTTGGCGACGCGCTCCAGCAAAATGACTTCCATGATGTTCTCCTTGTGACATGTTGAGAGTGAGAGAGGGGTGAATCTTCAAGGGACCGGCAGCGGCGGCGGGCGCGAGCGCAGATAGCGCCGCCTCAGGCCGAACACGGCGTCGGCGAGGCCGAGTGCGGCCATCGCCAGCATCGGCCAGCCGAACACCACGACGAAGGCGTAGGTCGAGCCGAGCCAGAAGGGGCGGCTCTTCAAAGCCAGCGTCAGCGTGTGCAGCACCGCGAAACCGGTGAGGGCATAGGCGATGACCAGCGCCGACGTCGCGATCCGCGCGAGCAGCGCGATCAGGCCGCCGGAAAAGCAGAAGGCGGTGACGACGCAGAGCGCCACCAAGGTCATCGGCGGCAGCGCCGCCGTCTTCAGGTCGGGCCAGGGGCGCGACAGCCGGCCCGAGGTCGCCGCGATCTTTGCCGCGAGCCAAAGATTGAGCGTCAGCGTCAGCATCGCGACGATCGCCGCAGCCGACGGCGCAAAACTCACCATCGCCTCGATCCAGCGGTCGGTATCGGCGCCGGTCGCCACGTCGTTCATCGCCAGCGCCCGCAACAGGAAGCTGCGCAAGGTGGCCGCAATCGCGGCTGCGTCGCTGCCAAGCGCAAGCAGCGCGGCGGCGGTCGCCAGCGCCGCGAAGCCTGCGACCCAGACCAGGATGCGGCCGACCGGATACCATTCGAGCGCTGCGGGGCTGTCCTGGCGGGTAGCGTGACCATCGGCCTGGTCATGGGGCGTCGGACGGCCCAGCAGGCAGAGATGGCCGAGCCAGCAGGCGGGCAGGGCGACTGCAATCGCATAAGCAAGGAAGTCGCCGATGCCGAAGGCGGCGCCGAGCGCGATCGCGGCAAGCGCACCGCCGATCGCGGCGATCAGGGGACCCCAGCCGATCGCGGCCACCATCAAGGGCAGCGGCGACAGATACAAAAGGACAAGCGAAATCAGCGCGCCCGAGGTGATCGAGGCGAACATGGCCGCCGAGGCACAGCCGGCAGCAAGCGCGATGAGAAACGGACCGATCATCAGCTGTCCCGCTCCTTTCGAGCGGTTAGAGGCTCTCTTCCCAAACAGACGTCGAGAGCCCCAACCATCGGCAACCGGACGACCCGGAAGCCTTAATCAGATGTCGCGACCGGCGGCCTGATGCCGCCGATCGCAACGATTGAGCTTAGCGAATGACGTAAGGAAGCAGGCCGAGGAAACGGGCGCGCTTGATGGCGCGAGCGAGCTCGCGCTGCTTCTTGGCGGACACCGCCGTGATGCGGCTCGGCACGATCTTGCCGCGCTCGGAGACGTAACGCATCAAGAGCTTGGAATCCTTGTAGTCGATCTTCGGCGCGTTCGGACCCGTGAAGGGACAGGTCTTGCGGCGGCGGAAAAACGGACGACGTGCACCGGCTTCAGCCATGGTTCTTACTCCTCTTCCACGACTTCAGCATCTTCGCGGGGACGGCGCGGGCCGCGGTCGCCGCGATCACCACGGAAGCCGCCGCCGCGATCATCGCGATCGCCGCGGAAGCCGCCGCCGCGATCGTCACGCTCGCGGTCGCGATCGGCCTTGCGCATCATGGCGGAGGGGCCTTCCTCCAGCTCCTCGACGCGGACGCTCAGATAGCGAATCACGTCTTCGCTGATCCGCTCCTGGCGCTCGATCTCGGCGATCGCCGCCGACGGCGCGTCGATGTTGAGCAGCACGAAATGCGCCTTGCGGTTCTTGTTCATGCGGTAGGTGAGGGAGCGAACGCCCCAGTTCTCGGTCTTGGTGACCTTGCCGCCGTGCTGCTCGACCACGCCGGTCATCTGGGTGGTCAATTCCTCGACCTGCTGGGGGCTCGCGTCCTGACGCGCGAGAAAAACATGCTCGTAAAGAGGCATGATGGTCCTTTCCTGTGTTGGCGCAGATCCGGCGACAAGCCCTTCGAGGCCTTCGGAAAGGACTCGGGGGTAGCTCAGAAGGCGGAAGCACGGGACGACGGGCCAACTGACCCTGCCACATCAATATCGCCAGCGATGGTGAGATTGCTGAGACCGTCCGTTCAGCTCCCGGCCGGGACCTGCGGATGCCGCGCTTTATACGGATTTTGGCCGGGATGGCAAGCAAAACGGGTGGGTTCCGGGCTCGATTTGTCCGGGCAATCGGTGCAGACGGGCAGTCAGAACCGGCCTCTTGGAACCTCTCACGCGTTCCGGGCGCTCAATTCCGCGCCTGCGGAAGCGCGATCGCCCCGGAATATGGCCTGCATTTGCTTCACATCGCGCTTTGGCGGCACGCCGAACATGCGGGCATATTCGCGGCTGAACTGCGACGGGCTTTCATAGCCGACCTGAAAGGACGCCGCCTCGACGTTGACGGCATTCGAAATCAGCAGCCGACGCGCCTCCAGCAGACGGAGCTGCTTCTGGTACTGGAGCGGCGTCAACGAGGTCAGCGCCTTGAACTGACGGTGGAAGGCCGAGGGGCTGATCTGGGCAATCGCGGCGAGCTCCTCGATGCGAACGGTCTCCCTGAAGCGACTGCGCAGGCTGTGGACGGCGGCGATCACCCGGTGCGACGGGCTGTTCGTCAGGGTCATTATGGCGACATCGCCGCCATGGGGGCCGGTCAACAGCCAGTAGCAGATCTCGCGCATGATGACGGGATAGAGCGTCGGGATCGCCTTGGGCGTATCGAGCAGGCGGACCAGGCGCAGTGCGCAGTCCGCCAGCGGGCCTTTGAAATCTGTCACGAAGACGCCGCGGCCGGGCTCCCCGCTTGCCCTTGGCGGCACATCAAGTCCTTCCGCGACGGAGCGCATGATGGCGAGGTCAAGCGCCAGCGCGAGGACCAGGCAGGGCTTTCCCGGGCTGGCCTCGGTGACGCGTCCGACCGAGGGAGTTTCGACTCCGACCACCAGCGCTTCGCCCGCCCGATACTCCAGGCGGTTCTCCCCGAATGTCGCCCACTTGGCACCCTGCGCCACGATGCACATCGCCGGCCTGAAAATCATGTGGGCGGGCGGCTTCGGGTGGTCTGATCGGATGACATACAGCCCATCGATCGCCGTTTCGAACGCGTGTCCCCCGGCCTGACTGCGCGTGTAGCGCAAGATCGCTTCTGCCAACTGATCCGACATGTCCGATCCTTTCGCGCTGAGGGCCCGGGCGAAATGCCGTTTTCGCGCAGGAATAGGCAAGAAATAGGAGGATTCCGGCATTCCGCTCGCCGGCCTCCGGCGGCCATAGTGACCCAGAACAACCGGCGCCAAATTGCAAAAATCAACAGAAAGATAAATCATGTCAAATAGTAAGATCGCGATCGTGACCGGCGGCAGCCGGGGGATCGGCCGCAATGCGGTGCTCTGCCTCGCCAGGCGCGGGGTCCGCTCGATATTCACCTACAACTCCAATCGGGCAGAAGCCGACAAGGTCGTGGCGCTCGCCGCGGAGGCGGGGGCGCAGGCGATCGCCCTGCAGCTCGACACGGGCGATGTAGGCGCGTTCGATGGCTTCGTGAGGGATGCGCGGCAAGCGCTGGCCGAATTGCAAGCCGAGCGTTTCGATTATCTCGCCAACAATGCCGGCATTTCATCGAACGCCGGGCTTGCGACGATAACCGAAGCGGAGATGGACGCGCTCTATCACGTCCACTTCAAGGGCGTGCTGTTCCTGACGCAAAAACTGCTGCCGCTCATGAACGATGGCGGCCGCATCGTGAACATCTCCTCGGGGCTCGCCCGTTTCGCCATGCCGGGCCGCATCGGATACGGCTCGATCAAGGCGGCCGTCGAAGCGCTGACCCGGTACATGGCCGTGGAGCTGGGACCGCGCCGGATCGCCGTCAACGTCGTCGCGCCGGGCGCCATCGCCACCGATTTCAGCGGCGGCATCGTCCGCGACAATCCCCAGGTCAACAAGATGGTTGCCGACCATACGGCGCTCGGCCGCGCCGGCTTGCCCGACGATGTCGGGCCGGTGATCGCCGCGCTGCTGTCCGACGATTTCGGCTGGGTCAACGCCCAGCGGATCGAGGTCGCGGGCGGCGTTCACATCTAGGGGCCATCATGTCGACAGCCTATCTGAGAAGTCCTGCCGATCGCAAAGCGTACATCATCACCGGCCCGACCTCCGGCATCGGTCGCGCCGCGGCGCTCGAGCTGGCCAGGCACGGCACGGTCGTGCTGGTCGGCCGAGACCGCGGCAAGCTCGTCGAGCTGCGGAAGGCCATCGAGCAAAAAGGGCAGCACGCAGTCTCAGTCGTGTGCGATTTGTCCGATCCCGCGAGTGTGCGGCGCGCCGCCGCGGAGATCATCGCGCTCCATCTTCCGATCGCCGGCCTGCTCAACAATGCAGGCATCATGCAGATGCGCCCGACCAAGAATGCTTTGGGCTGGGACATGACGTTCGCAACGAACCACCTCGGCCCGTTCGCGCTGACAGAGGCGCTCGTTCCGCATCTTCCCGACGGTGCGAACGTCGTCTTCGTTGCCTCGGGGGTAGAAGATCCCGAGCGCAAGCCCGCCAAGGTCGCCGGCTTCCGCGGTGCTCGCTATATCTCTGCGGAGGCGAGCGCGCGCGGCGAGTGGCAGCCCGGCGGCTCCAAGCTGCCGGGCGCGGACGCCTATGCCACGGCGAAGCAGTGCAATCTCGCCACGGTGATGGTCTTCGCCCGTGAGACTCCACGGCTGCACTTCAACGCGGTCGAGCCGGGCCTGAATCTTACCACCGGTCTCGGAGGGGACGATGTCGGCGCCTTCGTGCGTTTGCTGCAGACATACATCATTCCGCTGCTCGTGCCGCTGCTGATGCCTTTCATAAAGATCTTGAGCACCCCCAAGCGGGCCGCGCGCGTGCTTACCAAGGTCATGATCGATGCATCCGGTCAGACCGCTGTCTACTACGACGAGGGCGGCCGTCCGATGCTCGGCTCCGTGCTGGTACGCGACCCGAAGTTCCAGGACCGCGTCGTCGCCGAGACGCGGGCGTTGCTGTCAACAGTTCCAGCCTGATGTGGCCAGCCCGGGGCCACACTCTCCGTCACTTGATTTATTTATTTGTTTGTATAACATACAAATAAACATGGAGGGACGGAATGGCCGCGAAAATCGCGCCTGACACGCCGGTTGGCGACCCGAAACATGCGGTCCGCGCGACCCGCACGGCGGGCCGCAAGATGCGTTCGCTGTTGCTGGATGCCGCAAGCCGCCTGTTCAAGGAGCGGGGGCTGTCCGGCACCTCGATTGCCGACATCGCGGCCGGCGCTGACGCCTTTCCGAGCCAGATTACCTATTATTTCCGCACCAAGGAGGCGCTGTTCGTCGAAGCCGCCTGCCGCGACATGCTTTACCTGGCGCGCGCCACCGAGCAGGCGGCGCTTCAGGCCAACACGCCCCGCGACTACACCCGCGCTTTGGTCGAGACCGTGACGGCGAGCGACACAGTCGCCTTCTTCGCGGAGGCACTGACCCTGACCCGCCGCCGCCAGGATCTGGCGCCGCTGGTCGAGCGCACCATCGAGCGGCTGCATGCCGAGGGCTTGCGCGCCTATGCGAACAAGATCGAGCGGCACGGCTGGCGCAGCCTGCGCGACCCGGACGCGACCTCGCGCAGGTTCTGGGCGCTTGCCGTCGGCATCATGGTCGAGGGCTACGCCATGGGCCGTTCGCCCGAGGCGCTCAGCAGCGAGATGCTGCGTGTGCTGGGCGACCAGGCGACGCGAGCGACCGACGCGGCGCGGCTGCGCCTGGTCGGCGAGGCCGCAACGACATCGGACCGGGAGGACCAGACATGACCGCACGTCGCATGCGCGCCCGCGACTTCCTCACCGAGGAGCAGTTGATCGAGGTCCGCCGGCGCTCGACTTGGAAGGGCGCGGCGCTGATCGCGCATGCCTGGGCGCTGATCCTGGCGGCAATCGCGCTGGTCGCGTTGTGGCCGAACCCGTTCACCTACCTGCTGGCGGTCGCGATCATCGGCTCGCGCCAGCTCGGCCTTGCGATCCTGATGCATGATGGCGCGCATGGATGCCTGTCGGCCGACGAGAAGCTCAACCTCGCCTTGAGCCAGTGGTTCTGCGCCTATCCGATCTTTGCCGAGACCCGGGCCTATCGCCGCTATCATTTGCAGCATCACGCAAGGACGCAGCAGGAGGATGATCCGGATCTGGTGCTGTCGGCGCCGTTCCCGATCACGCGGCTCAGCTATCGCCGCAAGTTCTTCCGCGACATCACCGGCCAGACCGGCTACCAGCAGCGCAAGGCGCAATTGCTCAACGCGCTCGGCCCCAAGGAGTGGCCGCTGGCGCGGCGCGCCGCGCATGTCTGGGACAAGCTTGGCCCGCAATGCATCGCCAATGCGGTGCTGTTTGTGGCGTTCGCGCTTGCCGGCGTCTGGTGGGCCTATCCGCTGCTCTGGCTGGTGCCGCTTTTGACCTGGATGATGGTGATCACCCGCATCCGCAACATCGCCGAACACGCCGTCGTCCCCGACAGCCAGGATCCGCTGCGCAACACCCGCACGACCCGCGCCAACCTGCTGGAGCGGCTGTTCATCGCGCCGTACTACGTGAACTACCATTTGGAGCATCACCTCCTGTTCTATGTGCCCTGCTACAACCTTCCGCTGGTGCATCGCATCTTGAGCGAGAGCCGGTTTGCCGGCCGCATGGAGGTCCAGCCCGGCTATGCCGCGGTGCTGCGGCTGGCCACCGCGAGGCCCGATTCCGACGACCGCCGCGGACAGCTTGTGAATAGCGCGCGGCGGGCGCGGGCCGGCGCCGAGGTTGGCGTTGACCAAACCGCCGGCGGGTTCTAGAAGCCCGCCCGCTCAGGTCCCGCGGGGGTTCCGCAAGGATTGGTCTGCCAAGGCCGGGTCTGCCAAAAGCCTGGCCTGGAAAGGCTCGGTCTGGAGAGGCCCGGTCAAGGCTTGGCTTGACATTCCGGCCTCCGGCGGTGTCTTACGGCCGGTCGGGGGGGCACGCGGTCCGGAGATGGGCCACGCCGGCGCCAGGCCTGGATAGCGGGCGTGGGCGCCGGGTTTTCCATTTTAGATCTCAGGTGCGAAAGAGGCAGGGAGCGCCGATGACGGCAGCATTTACTTTTCCGGGGCAGGGGTCGCAGGCCGTCGGCATGGGCAAGGCCCTGGCCGATGCCTTCCCCGCGGCGCGCGCGGTGTTCGAGGAAGTGGACGGCGCGCTGTCGGAAAAGCTGACGGCCATCATGTGGGACGGCCCGGCCGACACGCTGCAGCTCACCGAGAACGCCCAGCCGGCGCTGATGGCGGTGTCGATGGCGGCGCTGCGGGTGCTCGAGACCGAGGCCGGTTTTTCCGTCGGCCGCGATGCGGCTTTCGTGGCCGGGCATTCGCTCGGCGAATATTCGGCGCTGGCCGCGGCCGGCAGCCTTTCGATCTCCGATGCGGCGCGGCTGTTGCGGACCCGGGGACGGGCCATGCAGAAGGCCGTGCCGGTGGGCGTCGGTGCCATGGCCGCGCTTCTGGGCCTCGACTATGAGGCGGCGGTCGCGGTTGCCGACGAAGCGGCCCAGGGGCAGGTCTGCCAGGCCGCCAATGACAATGGCGGTGGCCAGGTGGTGGTGTCCGGCGACAAGGCCGCGGTCGACCGTGCGGTGGAGATCGCCAAGGCCAAGGGCGCCAAGCGCGCGATGTTGCTGCCGGTCTCCGCGCCCTTCCATTGCAAGCTGATGCAGCCGGCCGCCGACGTCATGGCCAGCGCGCTTGCGGACGTCACGATCCAGCGGCCGGCTTCGCCGCTGGTGTCGAACGTGCTGGCCGCCCCGATCAGCGATCCCCAGGAGATCCGCCGCCGACTGGTCGAGCAGGTCACCGGCACCGTGCGCTGGCGCGAATCGGTTGCCTATATGGCAGGGCAGGGCGTCACGCGGTTTTTCGAAATCGGCGCGGGCAAGGTGCTGAGCGGACTCGTCAAGCGCATTGCCGAGGGCGCCGTGGGCGTTGCGGTCGGCGGGCCGAATGATATCGCTGCGGCGAAGGACGCCTTGGCGGCGGCGAAGGCCTAGGGAGTAGACCATGTTCGATCTGACTGGCAGGACGGCGCTCGTCACGGGCGCCACGGGCGGAATCGGCGGTGCGATCGCGGAAGCCCTGCACAGGCAGGGCGCCACCGTTGCGATCTCCGGCACGCGCCGCGAGGTGCTGGACGAGCTAGCCGCCAAGATGGGCGCGCGGGTGCATGTGCTGCCCTGCAATCTCTCCGACGCGGCGGAGGTCGAGGCGCTGGTGCCGTCGGCCGAGCAGGCGATGGGCGGCCTCGACATTCTCGTCGCCAATGCCGGCATCACCCGCGACAACCTGTTCGTGCAGCTGCGCGACGAGGATTGGGACGACGTCATCAAGGTCAATCTGACCGCGACCTTCCGCCTGGCGCGGGCCGCCACCAAGCTGATGATGCGCAAGCGCTTCGGACGCATCATCGCCATCACCTCGGTGGTCGGCGTGACCGGCAATCCCGGGCAGGGCAACTACTCCGCCTCCAAGGCCGGAATGATTGGCATGATCAAGTCGCTGGCGGCCGAATACGCCAAGCGCAATGTGACAGCCAATTGCATCGCGCCGGGCTTCATCAAGACGCCGATGACGGACGCGCTCAACGACAAGCAGCGCGAGGCGATCCTGACCCGGGTTCCGGCCGCGCGGCTCGGCACGCCCGAGGACATCGCGGCGGCTGCGGTCTATCTCAGCTCGAATGAGGCCGGCTATGTCACCGGGCAGACCATCCATGTGAACGGCGGAATGGCGATGGTCTGACGGGCCTCCAGGGGCAGGCTGCGGCGAAAAGCCGTTTCGGCAGGCAGATCAGGGCGTGTAGTCAAGGGTTTTGATGTATGATAACCGAACCGAAACGGCTGGCTCAAAGAACGCCATTGCAGGATGTCGAAACCCTGTATATTGGCGAGGACGAAGCTTGCCGTCGTTCGCCGGGCCATCTTGGCCAAATCAAGTGATGCGCGTTGCGAAGGAAGTTTAACGACCACGATGGCGCGTAACATCCCGGGGTCGGGTCTTAAGGGAACAAGCACGAGGTTGGAGCATGAGTGATATTGGCGAGCGGGTTAAGAAGATCGTGGTCGAGCACTTGGGCGTCGAGCCCGAGAAGGTGACCGACAATGCGAGCTTCATCGATGACCTCGGCGCTGACAGCCTCGACACGGTCGAGCTCGTAATGGCTTTTGAGGAAGAGTTCGGTTGCGAGATTCCAGACGACGCTGCGGAGACCATTCTGACCGTCGGCGACGCGACGAAATTTCTCGAAAAGAACGCCAAGAGCTGAAGTTCCTGCTGGAGCTTGGCCGCTGTTGAAGCTCTTGTGCGTTGACAACCCGGCCGGCCGGGCCGTCCTCGGACGGTCCCCCGGCCGCACATTGCAAGCCGTAAACCCGGGGCGGGAGTGCTGGACATGAGACGAGTCGTCGTCACAGGCCTCGGCATGGTGTCGCCACTTGGTTGCGGCGTCGATGCGACCTGGAAGCGGATTCTCAACAGCGAGAGCGGTGCGCGCAGGATCGAGACGTTCGACGTCTCCGACCTGCCGAGCAAGGTCGCCTGTCCGGTGCCGCGCGGCGACGGCACGGGCGGCACTTTCAATCCCGACCAATGGATGGAGCCGAAGGACCAGCGCAAGGTCGACGACTTCATCATCTTCGCGATGGGAGCAGCCCGTCAGGCGCTGGACGATGCCGGCTGGCATCCCGCGACCGAAGAAGACCGCTGCGCGACCGGCACCATGATCGGCTCCGGCATCGGCGGCCTGTCCGGCATTGCCGACACCGCAATCCTGCTCAAGGAGCGCGGACCGCGCAAGGTGTCGCCGTTCTTCATTCCAGGCCGCCTGATCAATCTGGCGTCGGGCTATGTCTCGATCGAGTTCGGCCTGAAGGGGCCGAACCATGCGGTGGTGACGGCCTGCTCGACCGGCGCGCATGCGATCGGCGATGCCAGCCGGCTGATCATGCTCGGCGATGCCGACGTGATGGTCGCCGGCGGCACCGAATCGCCGATCTGCCGCATCGGCATGGCCGGCTTCTGCGCGGCGCGCGCGCTGTCGACCGGCTTCAACGAGACGCCGGAGAAGGCCTCGCGTCCCTACGACAAGGACCGCGACGGCTTCGTCATGGGCGAGGGCGCCGGCGTCGTGGTGCTCGAGGAATACGAGCATGCCAAGGCGCGCGGCGCGCGCATCTATGCCGAAGTGACCGGCTATGGGCTGTCGGGCGATGCCTATCACATCACCTCGCCCTCGCCGGATGGTGACGGCGGCTATCGCAGCATGGCGGCGGCGCTCAAGCGCGCGGGGCTCACGACCTCCGACATCGATTACATCAACGCGCACGGCACCTCGACCCAGGTCGGCGACGAGATCGAGCTCGGTGCCGTCGAGCGGCTGCTCGGCAACGCCGCGTCGCGCATCTCGATGTCCTCGACCAAGTCGTCGACCGGACATCTGCTCGGTGCGGCCGGCGCGATCGAAGCGATTTTCTCCATTCTGGCGATTCGCGATAACATCGCCCCGCCAACCATCAATCTGGAAAATCCATCGGTCCAGACGGCGATCGATCTCGTGCCGCAGGTTCCGCGCAAGCGCGAGATCAATGTTGCGCTATCCAATTCGTTCGGTTTCGGCGGTACAAACGCGTCCGTCATCTTCCAGCGCGTCGCCAGCTGATTGCTGCGGGTGGTAAACCACCGTTTCGCCGCATTCGGTGCTAAATCGTTGGTTCGGGCGTAGACGACCGGCCTCGCGCAAGCCTGCGACGAAGCGGTGACAGAGCGACAGGATTCAGGTTGCATCGATGAGTGAAAGGCCGCCCATCTCGCCACGCAGCCCGCGCGCCGCGCTGGAGCCGGAACAGGTTCCGCCGCCGCCCAGACGCTCCGAGCGTGCCCGCAATCCCTTCATCGTTGTCGGCAACGCCATCATCACCATCGTGCTGTTTGCGATGATCGGCGCCGGCGCCGTTTACTATTATGGCAGGCAGGTTCTGGAAGCGCCGGGTCCGCTTGTCGAGGAGAAGATCGTCAACATTCCCGCGCGCGCGGGCAAACGCGACATCGCCGAGGTCCTGAACAAGGAGGGCGTCACCGACGTCAACCCCTGGGTGTTCATCGCCAGCGTGTTCGCGCTCAAGGCCAGTTCGGAGCTGAAGCCCGGCGAGTATGCGTTCCAGAAGAACGCCTCGCTGCGCGACGTCATCGCCACCATGGTCGACGGCAAGGTGGTGCAGCACATGGTGACGATCCCCGAAGGGTTGACGTCGGAGCAGATCGTGGGACGGCTGACCGACAACGACATCTTCACCGGCAGCGTGCGTGAAATTCCGCGCGAGGGCACGCTGCTGCCCGAGACCTACAAATTTCCGCGCGGCACCAGCCGCGACCAGGTGATCCAGCGCATGCAGCAGGCGCAGAAGCGCGTGGTGGCGGAGATCTGGGAGCGCCGCAGCCAGGATCTGCCGGTCAAGACTCCGGAACAGCTGGTGACGCTCGCCTCCATCGTGGAGAAGGAAACCGGAAAGCCGGACGAGCGCAGCCGGGTCGCCGCGGTGTTCGTCAACCGGCTGAAGCAGAAGATCAAGCTGCAGTCCGATCCGACCATCATCTACGGCCTGGTCGGCGGCAAGGGTACGCTCGGCCGACCGATCAGGCGCAGCGAGATCACGACGCCGTCGCCCTACAACACCTATGTGATCGACGGCCTGCCGCCGGGACCGATCTCCAACCCCGGCCGGGCCTCGCTCGAGGCCGCCGCCAATCCGGCGCGCACCCGCGACCTCTATTTCGTCGCCGACGGCACCGGCGGGCACGCCTTCACCGAGACCTACGACCAGCACCAGAAGAACGTCGCCAAGCTCCGGACGATGGAAAAACAGATCCAGAACGACACCGTCGAGCCGGCGGACGATCCGGCCCAGCCGCCTGCGGCAGCCGGGGCGCCGGCGGCCGACAGCGCGCCGACTGCCGCCACGACCGGCAAGCCCGCGGCGAAGAAGCCGGCCAGGGCGCCTGCGCGACAGGGGGCCGCACAGTCGAACGCCACCGCGCCGGTCGTGCAGCAATAGCCGGCCGTTCAGCAGGAATTAAGCAGCCGGCGGCTTGCGGACTCCACTTTTCCTGAAAACGTCCTATGGTCCGCCGGCCTCTGCCGTTCGGCGAATCTCGCCTTCGATCTCGCTTTGGAGACTCCTGCGCATGGTGCTGTCGAGCATGACCGGTTTTGCACGCAGCCATGGTGCGAGCGGCCCTTATACGTTCGAGTGGGAATTGAAATCGGTGAATGCCAAGGGGTTCGATCTCCGCCTGCGCCTGCCGCAGGGCTGGGACGAGCTCGAGGTTTTCGCCAAGAAGCGCGCCGCCGAACTGCTGTCGCGCGGCACGGTCTATGCCAATTTCAACGTCAAGCGCGCCGATGCGCTGTCGACCGTCCGCATCAATGAAGACGTGCTGGGGGCGATCGTGAAGGTCGCAAGCTCGCTTTCCGGCAGGATCGACGCGGTGGCGCCGAGCATCGACGGGCTACTCGCCATCAAGGGCGTGATCGAGGTGGTCGAGCCCGAGCGCAACGAGGACGAGGACAAGGCCGCGATGGCTGCAGCCTCTTCCGCGTTCGAGGAGGCGCTGACGAATCTCGTGGCCATGCGCCGTCGCGAAGGCGAGGCGCTGGGACAGATCCTGGGCCAGCGCATGGACGAGATGGAGGCGCTGGCCAGGCGCGCCGAGGCCGCGCCGGGCCGCAAGCCGGAGGCGATCAAGGCCCGGCTTGCCGAGCAGATCGCGGCGCTGCTCGAGACCTCCGACCGATTCGATCCGGACCGCCTCAATCAGGAGGCGCTGCTGATCGCCGCCAAGGCCGACATCCGCGAGGAGCTCGACCGCATTGCCTCCCATATCGCTCAGGCCCGCGAGATCATCGGCAAGGGCGGCGCAGTCGGACGGCGGCTCGATTTCCTGGCGCAGGAATTCAATCGCGAGGTCAACACCACCTGTTCCAAGTCGAATGATGTGGAATTGACCAATATCGGCCTGGAAATGAAGAACGTCGTCGAGCAGTTTCGCGAGCAGGTGCAAAATCTGGAGTGATGCAGATCCGGAGAGATAGATGACGGCTCACCGCCAGGGTTCCGGAGTTGAACGGCGCGGTTTGATGTTCGTGCTGTCCTCGCCCTCGGGTGCGGGCAAGACGACGCTGTCGCGTCTTTTGATCGAGCGCATGCCCGGCCTGAAAATGTCGGTATCCGCGACCACGCGCCCGATGCGCCCCGGCGAGATCGACGGGCGCGACTACATCTTTGTCGACAAGGCGCGCTTCGAAGCGATGGTGAAGCGCAATGATCTGCTGGAATGGGCCACAGTGTTCGACAACCGCTATGGCACGCCACGCGCACCGGTCGAGGCGGCTCTTTCAGCCGGCGAGGACGTGCTGTTCGACATCGACTGGCAGGGCACGCAGCAGTTGCGCGAGAAGGCGCGTGCCGACGTGGTCAGCGTCTTCATCCTGCCGCCCTCGGCCGCCGATCTCGAAAAGCGGCTGCACTCCCGCGCCCAGGATTCATCGGAGGTGATCCGTTCGCGGATGAGCCGGGCGAGCCATGAGATGAGCCATTGGGCGGAATACGACTACATCGTCATCAATCACGATGTCGATGAAGCTTTTGCCGAGGTGCAGTCGATCCTCAAGGCCGAACGGCTCAAGCGCGAGCGTCGCACGGGACTGACCAATTTCGTCCGCGAGCTGCAGCGTCAGCTGGAGACATAGGACGCCACACGCGCTCCGGCTGATATGCAGACGTCGTTCGGTCGATGCGCCTTGGCGCTCAAGCCGGCTTCAGATTCTTGCTAATCGATCCGATGATGGCCGCCGCGACTCAGCAGGTCTTGCAGCGCCGCTCGTCCGCTGCGCGCGGACGAGGGATCAGGCAAGCTTGCCCGGCGCTGGCTGACCGGCGTTACGGTTGGAACACGGCGCGGCTTGTTCATCTTACCTTGCAATCGCGGAGCACTTAGGTTGCCTGAAAATCAAGATGGAAGGCCAGGTTGAAAATCGGGGCCGCGGGCGCATTGCCGGTTTCTGATAGCCCTATTAACGACGCGCCAACCCATATTTTGGATAATGACGACCGAATTGCATTGGCCGCCGCATTGGGCTGCGGGCTAATCGTCGTTTGGAATGCCGGGCGTAATACAATACCGGTTGGAAGTATGCCGATTGATTCCCAAGGAAACGCCTTCGATGTTCAAACGTTCGTCCCCGAAACCGGATCATCTGGCCTTGCTGGCCACCAAGACCATAACTGCGAAGCTGATGATCGCGGACGAGAATCTCCAAATCGTCTACATGAACGACGCGGTCGCGGAATTGCTGCGGGATGTCGAAGCTGACCTGAAAAAGGAACTGCCGAAGTTCGACGTCAGCACGCTGATCGGAACCAATATTGACATCTTCCACAAGAACCCGAGCCATCAGCGGGAGATGCTGCGGAAGCTTACCTCGCAGCACCGGGCGACGATCAGGATCGGCCGGCATACCTTCGACCTGATTGCAACGCCGCTCAAGAATGCCGACGGGACCCGTGCCGGTACCGTGGTCGAATGGGCGGATGCTTCGGTGCGCCTGCAAAACCTCGACTATGCCGGACAGGTTGCAGCCGCGAACCGTTCGCAGGCCGTCATCGAGTTCAGGATGGACGGCACCATCATCACCGCCAACGAGAATTTCCTGAACGCGCTCGGCTACGCCCTCAGCGAGATCCAGGGCAAGAACCACAGCATGTTCGTCGAAGCTTCCGAGCGCGATAGCTCGGCCTATCGTGAGTTCTGGGCGGCGCTCAATCGGGGCGAATACCAGGCCGCCGAATACAAACGGATGGGCAAGGGCGGCAAGGAGGTGTGGATCCAGGCCTCGTACAACCCGGTCTTCGACGAGACGGGCAAGCCCGTCAAGGTCGTCAAATTCGCAACCGACGTCACCAAGCAGAAGCTGAGGAATAGCGATCTCGCCGGCCAGATCGCTGCGATCGGCAAGTCGCAAGCCGTCATCGAATTCAACATGGACGGCACGATCATCACGGCAAACGACAACTTCCTGAACGCACTTGGCTATTCCTTGAACGAGATCAAGGGAAAACATCACAGCATGTTCGTCGAAGCGTCCGAACGCGGCAGCTCCTCCTATCGTGAGTTCTGGGCGGCGCTCAATCGGGGGCAATACCAGGCCGCCGAATACAAGCGGATCGGCAAGGGCGGCAAAGAAGTCTATATCCAGGCTTCTTACAATCCGATCCTCGATCTCAACGGCAAGCCGTTCAAGGTTGTGAAATATGCGACCGATGTGACCAAGCAGGTGCTGGTCCGCATGGGCAACGAGCGCGTGCGCGGCATGATGGAATCGGTTGCCGCGGGAGCCGAGGAGCTCAATGCCTCCGTCCGCGAGATCTCCGAGGCCATGACCAAATCCCGGGAAACTGCCATCAGCGCCGTCGGTCGCGTTTCCAACGCCGACTCCCAGGCCCAGCGCCTGTCCCACGCGGCCCAGTCGATGACGGGCATCGTGGAAATGATCAACAACATCACCGGGCAGATCAATCTGCTGGCGCTCAATGCCACCATCGAATCGGCGCGGGCCGGCGAGGCCGGGCGCGGCTTCGCGGTCGTTGCCTCGGAGGTGAAGAGCCTTGCCAACCAGGCCAAGCAGGCCACCGACAAGATCGGTGAGGAAATCGGCAGCCTCAATACGATATCAGGCGACGTCGCCGAGGCGCTGGGCGCCATCAAGCAGGCCATCACCAGCGTCAGCGAATATGTCACATCGACGGCGGCGGCTGTCGAAGAGCAAAGCACGGTGACCAACGAGATGTCGAACAGTATGCAGCGCGCTGCAGCCGAAGCCGCCAGGATCGCGGCCGGTTGATCGTCGTGTCGCAGTTCGGGGGCCCGGCAGAAACCAGGCTCCCGGCCAACTCATCTTCCTTCAGTCGACCGCAAACAAGGGCGTCCTGAGCCAGATCGTCAAGCGTCGTCGATCAGGTCGGATTTTTCGGCGCGCCGCCGTGGTGCAGCGCCTTTACGCTTCGCTTTGCTGTCCTTGCCTGACGAGCTGCGCCAGGATCTCTTCGATCTTCTGGTGGCGCTGCTGTACGGGGCCGCTCGGCATGGCTCTCCGTGCGGGAATCGGAAGCGACACCGGCTCCTCTTCGATTTCCGGTGGGACCCACGGCGGCCTGGGGCCGCTCTCGACGCTCTCCCAGAGGACGGCACGGCGTTCCGAGGTGGCCAGGCGCCGCTCCTTGCGGCGTCCGAGCCGATAGACGATGCTTGCCGTCAGCCCTGCAAGCGCCAGTGCTCCGCCGATCACGGCAAACAGCATCTGCAGGGAAGCGGACGGTTTCGCAGGAACCGCGGGCGCGGCAGCAGCGGGGGGGCCCGGCGGCGTATCTACCACTGTACTTGCGTCGGTCGTCGCATCCGCGGCGGAACTCGAATCGGTCGCGTCGGCGGTGGTCTGCAGCGGCGCAGCGGCATCGGGGGCCAATGTCGTCGCGACCGGCGCAGGAGCCGTCAGTCCGGGGGCAGCCGCCGCAGGAGCAGCCAAGGAGGGAGCCGCCGGCGCAATGGCGTTTTCGGGAGATGGCCAGCGCGCCGAGACGGCGGAGCCTCGCGGATCGGCTGGCGGCGGGGCAGCAACGGGAGCACTTGCGCGCGGGACCAGACCAGGCACGGGCGCGGCGACCATGTTCTCGCGCGACTGCGGTATCGGATATTCGGCATGCGCGTCCTCGACGGAACGTGGCGGATTCGCGCTCGTCTGCGCCGCCGCTTTCGGAGCCGGCTCGGACTCATCGGCTGGCGCGACCTGCGCAGCCTTGCCGTCCTGGCCACGCAAATACCAGCAATGCCGCTTGGTGCCGTGCTCAATACGATAATACCAATGTTGGCCCTGCGTGCCATCCTTGCCCGGCTCGGGGAGGCATTCGGCGGCAGTTGCGACATCGCGGGGCATGGTCAGGGCCGTGCCTGCAAGCATGCCGGCAACGATGCTCGACGCGATCTTCGCGGGAAGGTTGGCCATCGACTACTCCACTCAACTCTACGCAACGCGTAATCTCGCCAATCTCGGTAAGAAGTTAGGTCGCAATAGGCCGCAATTCCGGAGAGGATGGGGCTTAATTCAGGCTCGCGTTTTTTTGCGATCGGTGTGCCAAAATCGCAATAATTCGCGAGCTATTGCTTCGATGCGGTCCAGCTTCCGCTGCAGCCATCGGAGCGGCGAAAGCTCCCCGAGCCGCTACGACCCGAGAAGCGGCCCGAGCTGGTCACCGTCACGCCATTGCCGGCATTGCCGACGGCCGAAGCCGCACCGCTCGGGCTCACGCGACCGCTAAACCCATCGCCGATGATCCGGCCGCTGGTGATCACGAAGGCGCCGCTTGCCGTGCCGCCGCATCCGACCGCGACGGAGACCCAGGCACCGTCGAAGCCGCCGCCACCGCCGCCCGAGCGCGACGTCGAGCGGCGTGGCTCGCTTTGGTCAGTGCTGCTGCGCCGTGCGGGCCGTTCCGGTTCGACCGAGCGCGCCTCGGGCCGCGAACCGGACAGTGACTTCTCGTCATTGCCGATGCTGCCGCCGGCACTGCCTTGCGCAAGCGCAACGCTCGGTGCGGTGACGAGGAGGGACATCAGAAGGGCGAGGGTCGGGTTTCGAAAAACATTTCGCTCAAGCATTTTTATATCCAAATTGACAAATGACTAGGTTCTGCCGCTGCCGTCGGCGCAAACCGCGCCGACGATGCGGCAAGCTTTGCCGCTCTTGCTACATTCGCCAAGCGCGGCATCCTTGGCCTTTTGCACAGTCTCCCGCTGAACCAGCGCATAGGTGCTGCCGGAGATGGCAAAGGCTCCGCATCGCGCTCCATAGAACGAGAGCTCGAGCGGGCATTTGCTGCCCGTGCAATTGGCGCGCGCGGATTCGGTTGCGGCCCTGCGCGAGGGGTAATCCCAGGAAATGCCCCATTGATTGCTCTCGGGGTCGTAGACGATCGAGCCCCATGGCTTGAGGTCGTCGAGCTTGCGCAGCCGCATCAATAGCCCTTCGGTCGGCTCGCCGTTCGGCGTGATGCCGCTCTTCTTCTGGAAGCTCGTGATCGCGAGCGCCAGCGTGTTCTTGGCCGAGGGTCCTTCGGGATCGAAATTGTGCTCGTAAAGCCGTTCGCTCAATTCGCGCAGCAACTCCGGGTCCTTCAACGGCATACGGTCAGGATCGGCGCGCAAGGGCTCCTGCGGCGCGGCTGCGGCTGCGGCTGCTGCGCTGGGCGGAACGAAATAGAAGGTGCCGTCGATCGGCGAGGACGACACCCAGGGCTGCTGTGCACCGCCGGTGGCACGCTTCACCGTCAGCCCAACCTGGTTGAAGGTCTGGAAGATGTCGAGCCCGGGCTGCTTCAGCGTCACCGCCAGGGCCTCTGTATAGGGGCTGTGGCCGTCGCTTCCGTCCTGCGCGACGTTGCCGGGCTGGGTCGCGTAGGAAATCAGCGTGCCGTCGGGCGCGCGCATCTGTGCCAGCCCGCCGTCGGAGCCACGCAAGCCGCGCGAGCCGAACGGATTGTTGCGGCAGGCGTCCAGGATCACGAGGTTGAGCCGCGTGCCCGAGCCCTGCATCTGGCGCAGCACCACATTGGCGTCGACCATCTGGAAGTCGACATCCGCCTCGCGGGTCGGATTGGCCCCGATCGGCACGAGGTAGTTGAAGCCCGCGACCTGCAAGCCATGGCCGGCATAATAGAATAGCGCGACGTCCGCGCCCACGAGCCGACGGCCGAACTCCTGCACGGCGTTATCCATCGCGCTCTTGTCGAGGTCGAGCTGGGCATGTCCGCCGACCAGCGTGAAGCCGATGTTGCCGAGCGTCTCCGCCATCAGCTGCGCATCGCGGGTCGGATTGTCGAGCGGGGTGACGTTCTTGTAGGCGGAGTTGCCGATCACCAGCGCTACCCGCTTGTCGGCACATGCCGGTCCGGCCGAAAGCACGGCAAGGACGGCAGCAAGCGCAGTGAGCCGGCCAAAGCACCGCACGAAATCCAACCACGCCCGTCCCATGCCCCCTCCGGCGAGATCACGCGCTTAGGATTTTATCAGGGCCGCAGCGCGCCGCAAAGCGTTGCGCGCTACTCGCTCGCCAGCACGTCCGTGAACAGCACATAGCGCTCGCCGTCGAAACGGACCAGCCGCACCTGCTGGATCGGGCGATGATCCGAAGGTGTCGTCCTCAACCTGATACCGGGAAGCAAAAGCGGCAGCTCCATGTCCATGTGGGAAGCTTTGTCCATCAGGTTCGCGCGCGTGAGGTTGTCGCCGCATTGCTTGAGAAGCTGCACCACAGCGTTGCCGATATTGTAGCCGTAGGGCGCGTAATAGTCGCTCTTGTCGACATAGGGATTGTACTGGTCCATCCAGGCATTCCACGCCTTCATGGCGGGATCGTCACGCCACTGCGGGTCGGCCGGATCCTTCATATAGGCCGCGGTGATGACGCCCTTGGCGGCATCGAACCCGGCGGGGCGGATCGCGCCCGCGATCGAGGAGCCGACGCTGGAGACGAACTCCTGCGGATGCCAGTCAATGTCATGGGCCTTGCGGATGGCCTGGGCTGCGAATTTCGGCACGCCGAATATGAGGAAGACGTCGGCGCCGGCGGTCTTCAGCGATACCACCTGGGAATCCACGGTCGGATCGCTGGTGTTATAGGTCTGATAGGAGACGATCATGGAGGAAGCACGATCGCCAAGCCCGCGCTTGAGGCCGTTGGTGTAGTCGCGGCCGAGATCGTCGTTCTGCGCGAGGATGCCGACCTTCGCGTCCGGCTTCACCGACAGAAGGTATTTGCCATAGATCTCCGCCTCCGACGTGTAGTGCGGCGTCCAGCCGAGCGTCCACGGATAATGTTCGGGATCGTTGAACACGGTCGCGCCGGAGCCGACGAAGAGATGCGGGACCTCTTCTGGTTGATGTATTTGAGCACGGCCATGTTGGTCGCGGTGCCCACCGGATTGACCAGGAACATCACCTCGTCGCTTTCGATCAGCCGCCGGATCTGCTCCACCGTCTTGGGCGGGCTGTAGGCGTCGTCGAGGCTGATGAAATTGAGCTTGCGGCCGTTGACCCCGCCTTGCGCGTTGATCATCGTGAAATAGGCGCTGATCGACATCGCGCCGGCCGAATAGGCTGACGCGGGCCCGCTATAGGGCGTCGTGGTGCCGATCCTGATTTCGCTGTCGTCGGCGCCCGGATCGTATTGCTTCTGTGCCTTCGCCGGCGTGACCGCGAACAGCAGCGCGGCGAGCGCGCTCCCGAGCGAAAATGTCCTCCACATGTTCCGTCCTCCCGTTGTTCGGTGAGGCCGGCGGGACGCTCGTTGTTGTTGTGGTGATCAGTTCTTGAGAATGACGCGTCCCACCACTTGTCCGGCCCGCAACGCATCGATCCATTTCTGCACGTCGGCCATCGGTTCCTCGCGCATCGGCGTCGGCTTGATCTTGCCGTCCCGCGCAAGCTGCATCAGCTCGTGGCCTTCGGCCAGCGTGCCCACCATGAAGCCTTCGATGGTCATGCGCTTGTAGACCCACTGCACCATCGGCAGGCTGAAATTGCCGCCCATGAGGCCTGAGACCACGACCTTGCCGCCGCGCGCGAGCACGGCGACCGCAAAGGCCATCGACTTCTCATTGCCGGCGAAGTCGACCACGCCGTCAAAACCGCCTTCGGTCTCCTTCAGGATGCGCTTGATCACGTCTGGCTCGCTGGGATCATAGGCCACCGCGGCGCCGTTCTTCAGCGCGGTTTCGCGCGCAGCGGAATTGAGGTCAGCCACCGTGATGGGCTGCTTGAACATGGCTTGCGCGAACGACAGGCCCATCTGGCCGACGCCGCCGAGGCCGACCAGAAGCAGATTGCGCTGCCGCGGCCTGTCGACCAGCCGCTTCAGCGCGCCATAGGCGGTGACGCCCGAGCACATCAGGGTCGCCGCCTGGTTGACCGGCAGCGTACCGTAGTCGAGCAGATATTTCGCGTCGGGCACCAGCACGTGGCTGGCGAAGCCGCCGTCGATGGAGACCCCGAGGAAGCGCTGCTTGACACAGAGATTTTCATCGCCAGCGAGGCAGTCACGGCATTGGCCGCAGCCGATCCAGGGAAACACCGCGCGCTTCGCGCCGATCAGGTCCTTGGGGACATCGGAGCCGACCTCCTCGACCACGCCCGCGATCTCATGACCGAGCGTGAAGGGCAGCGTCATGCCGCGCGTGGTGTCGAGCTTCTTGCCGCCGCCGAGGTCGGCATAGCCGTCCTGGATATGCAGGTCGGAGTGGCAGAGACCGCAGCGCTCGATGCGAACGAGGACTTCGCGTCCCACAGGCTTCGGCGTATCGACGATGGTTTCGCAGAGCGGGGCGTCGAACTTGACGAGGGACTGGCGGCGCATCAACGCCATGGCGTTCTCCTATTGCGGCATGCTTGTTTTTTCTGCCCGTATATCGGCCAATTCGCGCGCCATGGCAACAAAGCCCGCAACCGGGATGGTTTCCGCCCGCCGGGTCGGATCGACATTGGCGGCCGCTGCAAGCCGTGCCGGATCGGCCGAGAGCGATTTCAGGCTCTGGCGCAGCATCTTGCGGCGCTGGCCGAAGGCGGCGGCGGCAACCTGCTCCAGCAGGCGCCTGTCGCAGGGCTCCGGCGCCGGGCGCGGCGTCAGCCGCACCACCGAGGAGGTGACCTTGGGCTGCGGCACGAAGGCGGCGGGCGAGATGTCGAACAGGATCTTGGTCTCGCAGCGCCAATTGGCGAGCACGCCGAGCCTGCCATAGGCCTCGTCGTTCTCATGTGCTGCGATGCGCTCGGCGACCTCGCGCTGGAACATCAGCACCATCATCTCGTACCAGGGCGGCCACGGCTCGGCGGTGAGCCAGCCGATCAAAAGGCTGGTTGCGATGTTATAGGGCAGATTGGCGACGATCTTGGCCTTGGCCGAGCCGATATAGGGCCTGGGATCGAAAACCTGCGCATCCGCGCAGACGACCTCGAGCCGTCCGGGATAGCGCGCGGCGATGTCCGCAAGCGCGGGCAGCGCCCGCTCATCGTGCTCGACGGCGATGACATGGCGCGCCCCCAACGCCAGCAGCGCGCGCGTGAGCCCGCCGGGGCCCGGGCCGATCTCGACGACGGTCGCGTCCTCGAGCGGCCCCGCGGCGCGCGCGATGCGGGCGGTGAGGTTGAGGTCGAGCAGGAAATTCTGTCCGAGCGATTTGCGGGCCGAGAGGGAATGCTGGCGAATGATTTCGCGCAGTGGCGGCAGATCGTCGATCGCGCTCATACGATAGCCGGCGCAGGCGCCGTCGCCATGCGCCAGGCCAGCCGCAGCGCGGCGATCAGGCTCGCCGGATTGGCGCGGCCGCTTCCAGCGATGTCGAAGGCCGTGCCATGGTCCGGCGACGTGCGGATGAACGGCAGGCCCAGCGTGACATTGACCGCATCGTCGAACGCCAGCGTCTTGATCGGGATCAGTGCCTGGTCGTGATACATGCAAAGCGCGCAGTCATAGGTCCTGCGTGCCGCCTCATGGAAGGTGGTGTCCGCCGGCAGCGGGCCGCGTGCGTCGATGCCGTCGCCGCGCAGCGTGTCGATGGCTGCGGCAATCATGGTCTTGTCCTCGGTGCCGAGCGTGCCGTCCTCGCCGGCGTGCGGATTGAGCCCGGTGACCGCCAGGCGCGGATGCGCAAGGCCGAAGCGGCTGCGCAGCTCCGCCGCCACGATACGGCCGGTGGAGACGATCAGCTCGCTCGAGAGCTGATCGATCGCCTCGCGCAGCGAGACGTGGATGGTCACCGGCACCACGGCGAGCAGCGGCGACCACAGCATCATCACCGGCTGCGGCGGCGTGCCGCCGGAGGCGGCGAGCTCGGCGAGATATTCGGTGTGCCCGGGGTGCTTGAAGCCTGCGCGGTAGAGCACGTTCTTGGCGATCGGATTGGTGACCACCGCGCTCGCGCGCCCCGATCGCACGTCGGCAACCGCCTGCCGGATGGAAGCAAGGGCCGCAGGCGCGCTCGAATCGTCGGGGTGGCCCGCCTTTGCGGTGATGCGATGGCCGGTGGCCTGAACCGGGAGGGCGCTGGCAAAGGCCTGCGCGGCCTCCTCGGGCGCGACGTCCGCGAAGGGAATTGTCAGGCCGAGCGCTGTGGCCCGCTCGCCGAGAAAGCCGCGGTCGCCGACGAGATAGAAGGGCGGAAGCTTCAGCTCATTGCGGCGCAGCCAGGCCGCGATGGTGATGTCGGGCCCGATGCCGGCGGGTTCGCCGAGGGTGAGTGCAAGGGGCGCAAGCGCAAGCGGCTTTGCCATGACCATTGATATGGCTACTGGTGAGGATATTCGATCATCGCGGCCTTGCGGATCTCATCAAGATAGGCGTTCGACGTGGCGTCATATTTCTTCTTGTACATCTGCTCGCGGATTTCCTTCCTCTTCGGCGTATCGACGGTGGTCGGCTTGCGAGCGCACAGCACCACCATCTCCACACCCTGCTTGGTCACTTCCGGCGGCGTCAGATGTCCGATCGGCGTGTCGTCGAGCACCTTGCGCAGGACCGGAGGAATGTCGGCCGATGTCTTGACCACGGCCTCGCGGATCGCCGCATTCGGCATGCTCTTGAAATAGGAGTTGGCCTCCTCGCAGGTCTGCACCCGCGACCGCAGCGTCTCGGCCTCCTTCTGCCGGCTTTCAAACAGCGAGGGAGAAGCTCCTTTCGGCACGATCAGCACGATGGGCTGCATCTTGTACTCGAAGGCATCGGTCTTCTGCGCGTCGTCGCCGCCCTCGGCCTTGATGGCCCTGTTGACGTCGCTTTCGCCGACCTGCAGCCGCTCCTTGTAACGGCCGCGTACCAGCGCCGTCCAAACCATATCGGCCCTGATGCGGGCTTTCAGCGTGTCGGGCCGGATGCCCTGCGATTCCAGCGACTTGTTCAGCTGGTCGGCGTTGATGCGCATTCGTCCGGCCATCTCCCCATAGGACTGGTCGATATCGGAGCCCGAGGGATCGATGCCGAATTTCTTGGCTTCCTTGATCTTCAGCTTCTCGTCGATCAGCTCGGTGAGAACGTCCTGCCGGGCGGGCTGTTTGTGCACCGTCAGGAAATCGAGCTTCGTGCGCTGCTCGATATCATAGTCGGTAATGGGCTCGCCATTGACCATCACGGCGATGGCCTGGCTGTGCGCCGGCGACACCAGGAGCGGCGAGACAATCGTCGCGACGCAAACCACCAGCAGAGCCCGCAGGCGGGAAGGGAACGTGATCGTCATGGTCATCTTCGCTGTCAATCGATCCAACTGAAGCTGGTTTGCGGCCGGAATTCCGCCTCCCGTTCCATGGCGCCTTCATGGAGACCGGCCGCACCATTGGCCGTGCTGGACGAGATCGTCTCCTCAGGAGCCGGCCATGGTCATGGTATGCCGGTCGTGGTCGTGGCAATCGTTCGCAGACCGATGGTCAGCATATAGGTCTCGCTCAGGACGGGCGGCGTGCCCCCGACGCCGTAATTGTAGGACTTCAGATAGTTCAGGCCCAGCACAAAGCAATCGTCCACATAGCCCGCGCCGATCAGGTACTGGTTGACCTTGTTGGCTTCCAGGTCCCAGCGCGCGCCGCCGCTCAGCACCCAGTTCGCGGCGACCTTGACCGAGCCCTGGCCCAGGATGCCTTCGCGGCGGGTCAGATAGCCGAGATCGGGCTGCGGTGCGTAGTTGCCGTATATCATGCTCACCGACCAGCGATCGAAGTTCGCGGACGCCTGGGCCTCGAAGCGCTGAACGTTCCAGGTCTGCTCGTCGAAGCGCGAGCGAACGCTGAATGTGTAGGTCCGGTTCGGCGAATAATCGACGCTCGCGACGTAGTCGGACACGGTCTTTTGTAGACCGGAATCGACGCCGGTGTTGATCTCATCCTGCACCGCGTAGGAGTTCAGTCCGAACAGCTGGTAGGACTGGCCGAACATCACCTTGACCGCGCCGCCACGGTCGAATTGCGTCGTCGACTGCACGCCGATATTGGCGCGTCCGCCGCCTTCGACGCGGTCGTAGCCGGAGAATTTGTCGACGCTGAACAGGTTCGAGGTGTCGAACACCATGCTCTGCGCATCCTCGTTGGGCAGCTTGCCGGCATAGGTCTCGTTCGGTCGGATGATGATCTGCGCGATCGGCTCGATTGTCGTGGAGCCCCACGGCTCGACGTTGATGAAGGGATAGCGATATTCGAGACCGACGGTGGGCATCAGCCGCAGCGCCTGGGTGTCGCCGACGGGCAGGAAGTTGGACACGCCCGGCTGGTTCGAGACGTCCGAGTTGATCGCGTCCGCGCGCAGGATCGCAAACGGCGTCCAGATCTCACCGGCCGAATCCGTGAACGAGCGCCGCCATTGGCCCTCGACCGAAAGGCGGGTGTAGGTGCCTGGGAAGCCGCGCAACAGACACTGCGAGGGCGTCAGTGCCTTCGGATCGGCCGAGGTCAGCAGAGAGGTGGTGTTGCACAGCGCGTTCGCGCTCGCAGCCGCGGTGATCGGATCGAACACCGCGTCGTTGCGCGTCAGGTTGGTGAAGTTGGTCTTGTAGCTGACCTCGCCGCCCAGGATCGAGTAGTTGAACGTGTTCGAATAATCCAGCACCGGCCAGATCACCGGAACCTGCTGCTGGTTGCCCGAGAAGCTCAGATAGTAGATCGATCGCAGGTCGAAGAAGCTGCGGTTGCCGACGCCGGTCAGATAGAGCTGCGACACCGCCTCCGTCGGCAGGGTCAGGAACGCGTACATCGGATCGCGGTACTGACCGAGCTTGTAATCCTGGTAGAAATAGTAATCCGACAGGATCACGCCTTCCCAGCCATAGACCCACTTGTCGTTGGCTGCGAACTCGCCCCTGGTTTCAAAGCCGCCGCGGAACTGGCGGTCGCCGGGTTGCCCGGCCAGATTGCCGGGATTGAGCTGGTCGATCCCGTAAGCGCGGACCTGATAGGAGCCGTCCAACAAACGCTGGCGGAATTCGGCCTGGAACAGCACGCCCTGCGACGTGGTGATGCGCGGGCTGAAGGTCGCGTCCATGTCCGGCGAAATCGCCCAGTAGTAGGGGATCTCGATCCCATAGCCATAGACCGACGAATTGCTGGGCGTCGGCATCAGGAAACCCGATTTCCGCTTCACGGTCGGGTCCGGCGTCGAGAAATACGGCATGTACGCGAGCGGCACGCCGAAGAACTCGAGCTGTGCGGTCTCGAAATACAGCATCTTCTCCTGCTGGTCATGGATGATGCGGGCACCCTTGACTTGCCAGAGCGGCGGTCTCTTCGGATCGTCCTTACAAGGCGCGCAAGCCGTGTAGACGCCGTTCTCGAACACGGTGTAGTTGCCGCTGGAGCGATCGGCGCGGGTCGCGGCCATACGGGTCTGGTCTGCGGTGTCGACGTGCAGCGAATCGACAAAGCCGTCGCGATAGTCGTCGCTCAGATCCAGGATGTTGGCGTAGGTGATCTTGCCCTCCGCATCGGTCATGCGGATGTTGCCCTCGGCATGGAGCCGCTTGGTCTTCTGGTCGTAGATCACCTTGTCGGCTTCGACGGTGGTGCCGTTGTAGTAGAGCTGCACATTGCCGACCGCCGACACCCGCGAGTTGTTGTAGTCGTAGTCGACCTCGTTGGCCTGGACCAACATCTGGTTGTCGTTGACGACTTTCGGCGGTGCCGGGTGGGGCGGGCGCGGATTGAAATTGAAGCTTTGCGCGGCCGCGGGCGTGGTCGTCGCAAGTCCGATCGCGCCGGCCAGGGCGAGGCAGACCAGGAGCGGCAGCAGCGACAGGCCGCGCGGGCAGACGCGCGTTTCCTGCCGGCGCGCGACGGCACGCGGCCGGAACCGGCGCGAACGCTCGCGAAGGGCGGCGACCAAAGCCACTAGCCGTCCTCCTGATAAAGCAAGGCTACAAAACCCGTGAGGCCGCCCACAAGCACGGGCAGCCACGCGGCCGCGATCGGATGCATCAAGTCAGCCTTGCTCAGGTCCTCAGTCACTTTCGAGAGCACGTAGAGCAGAAAGCCCGCGCCCACGCCACTCAAAACCATCTTTTGCACGCCGCCCATCCGGAAGAAGCGCAGTGACACCGATGCAGCCAGCATCACCATCGCAGCCAGCAAAAACGGCTGTGCAATGAGCTTATGGTACTGCAGGCGATAGCCCGCTGTCGCAAACCCCGAACTCTCCGATGCGCGGATGTAGTTCGGCAGTTGCCAAAAGGACACAGTTTCCGGGGTCGAGAACGTGTTGCGGACCTGCGAGGTCGTCAGCGTGGTCGGGAGCTCGAATCGATCCTGGTCAACCGGCGGGGCATCGAGCGAGTAGCGGCGCACGTCCTTGAACAGCCAATAGCCGTCCTCGAGCGTGGCTTCGCGGGCCTCGATTCGCTCCTTGAATTTGCTCTCTGTATCAAACCGGAACAGCGTGAGCCCGGTCAGCCGCAAGCCCTGCCGCTCGCTGCGTGCGGCGTTGATGATGACCTGACCGTCGCTGTTGATCTGATTGAGCCAGAAGCCGGATGCGTCCTGCACGCCGCCGCCGGGCGCATTGCCGAACAGCTGGGCCTCCATGCGCTTGGAGAGCTCGCTCAAATTTGCCGACATGGGGTTGTAGGCAACCGTGGCGAGCACGCCGAGCGCGATGGCGCTTGCAAGCGCCGGCGAGATGAATTGCCAGGCGGAGACGCCGGCGGCGCGCGCGACCACCAATTCCAGCCGCCGCGACAGCGCGAGATAGCAGGTCATGGCGCCGATCAGGACGCAGAACGGCATCATTTTCTCGAGCAGTTGCGGCACGCGGAACAGCGAGGTTTCCGCCACCATCAGCGCGGATACGCCGACCAGCCCCGATGTCTTCCGTACCATCTCGATGTAGTCGACCAGAACCAGCAGAAGAAAAATGCTGACAAAGACGCCAAGCGCCGAGACCACGAAGCGACCGGCGAAATAGCGGCCCAGGGTGTTGTTGATCATGCTCATGCGGCGGCCGGCCGTCTGAACAGCCGCGCCAGGCGGGCATTGGATCTGTTGATCGCCTCCAGCAATGCCGGCGGCGGCTCGATCACGATGCCCCCGATGATGGCCCAGATGCTGACGGCAATCGCCGCAGCCAGCATCAAGTACTGGACGAGGGGCGCAGCCGGTGATTTCACCGCCATGACCGAGCAGGCGAATCCGGCCATGCGCAGGCCAAACACGGCGAGGATGGAGCCGCCGATGGAGAAGTTGCGGCTCTGGCGCGTGGTGCGCGGCGCGCCGAGGAAGGCGAAGGTGAGGGCGGCGAAGGCGAAGGGATAGATCGGCGACATGAAGCGGTCATGCAGCTCGGCGCGGAACTGTCCCGGGACCTGCTTGTAGACGGGGTCGTCCTCCGCGGGGTCCATCAATTCCCACAAATAGCGCTCGCGAATGCCGAGCAGGACGTCGTGGCCCTGCTTGGAGAATTTGGACATGTCGAAAGCATAACGGACGAAGGCGACCAGCGCGGGGTCACGTTTTCCGGCCTCGAAGCGCTGCAGATTGCCGTCTTCCAGCACCAGGAACGAGCCGTTGGCGTCCTTCACCACCGTGCCGTGGTCGGCGACGATGCTGACGCGCTCCTTGGGATCGCGGCGATCGTCGATGAAGATGCCCTTGAGCAGCCCGCCCGGGTCACGTTCGCGAATCCGCATCGTCAGGTTCTGGTCCAACTGGGCGAAGCGCCCCGGCTGCAGAATGTTGGCGAGCACGTCGGCGGTGATCTCGGCGTCCCACTGCTTCAGCCGGCGCATGCCTTCGGGAGCGAGATAGGCGGCGATATACGCGACCAGCAGCGCCACGACGCAGGTGGCATAGAAGAACGGGCGAAACAGCCGGAACGGCGAGAAGCCGGCGGCATTCATGACGATGATTTCCGAATCGGTCGCCAGCTTGTTCAGCGTGTGCGAGATCGCAATCATCAGCGCGATCGGTGAGATGATCAGAACGAGGGCCGGAATCACGAGGCTGGTCACGCCGAGGAAGGTCAGGATGGTCTGACCCTGGCTCGTCATCAGGTCGATGCCGCGCAGCGCCTGTGTAATCCAGATCACGCCCGTGAGGCTGACCAGGACGAGCGCAAACGACGCCAGCGTCGTGCGGAAGATATACTTGTCGATCGACCCCATCGGCTACCGCACGATCCCGCCCCACGACCCCAAGGTCCACGAGCCCAAAGGCATCGAGAACCCAAAGGCGCAATGAACCCTCAGGCGCAAAAGGCCCAACCAACCCCCAGAAAATCGAGGGTCCCCATGGTTGGGCCAAATCACGCCAGAAGCACCTATTCTCTCACTACCATCCCTTTGATCCGTCAACAAAATGGCTGACCCATGGCGCGCTCCCTCCATGGTTAATATTTCCCTGATGTGACCAGCCTGCCACGGCCGCGCTTGGCACCGTGCCTGCTGGCAGGTCATATTGAGCGAATGAGTCCCCAAAGGCCGCCGAATCGCGGCCTGCAGGGACGATCAAGATACCCCGCGGACTGCCTTGGGGGCCACCCTGAGTCGGCTTCTTTGCCCCTGCCAACGTCCTGATTTCTGGAGGATTTACCCATGCCCGACGCCGTCAAGGTCGGCTTTGTCCCTCTTTCTGCCGCTGCGCGCGGGATTCTGGTGGTGTTTTGCGATGATGAATTGAAGCTCGGCGCGGCCAGCCGCAAGGCGCTGGGGACGGCTGCCGATCTGGTCAAGCGTGCCGCCGCGACCAGCCGTTTCAAGGGAAAAAGCGGGGCTGCGCTCGATCTCCTGGAACCTGAGGGAATCAAAGTTCAGCGCTTGATCGTGATGGGCATGGGCAAGACTGCCGAGCTGAAATCGCGCGATTTCCTCAAATTCGGCGGAGCAATTGCCGGAAAATTGAACGGGGGCAGCGAAGCGGTCACCGTGCTGGCCGAGTTGCCTGACGGCGCCATGCTGCCGGACCAGGCGGCGGCGGTCGCCGCAGGCATCCGGCTGCGTGCGTACAGGTTCGACCGCTACAAGACCAAGAAAAAGGACGGCGAGGACAGCGGCTTGCGGGCAGACATTGCGGTCGGGGTCGACGACGTGCCGGCGGCGCGGAAGGCGTTCGCGCCCGATTCGCATGTGGTCGACGGGGTCAACCTGGCACGCGACCTCGTCAATGAGCCGCCGAACGTGCTTTACCCGGAGGAGTTCGCCCGCCGCGCCGCGGAGTTGAAAAAGCTCGGGGTCGAGGTCGAAATTCTCGACGTCAAGGCCATGACCAAGCTCGGCATGGGGGCGCTGCTCGGCGTCGCCCAGGGCTCGGTCCGGCCGGGACGCACCGTGATCATGCGCTACAATGGCGGCAAGCGCGGCGAGGCGCCGGTCGCCTTTGTCGGCAAGGGCGTCTGCTTCGACACCGGCGGCATTTCCATCAAGGGCGCCGCCAACATGGAGGACATGAAGGGGGACATGGGCGGCGCAGCCTGCGTCGTCGGCCTGATGCATGCGCTTGCCGCGCGCAAAGCCAAGGTGAATGCGGTCGGCGCCATTGGCCTGGTCGAGAACATGCCTGACGGCAATGCGCAGCGTCCGGGCGATATCGTCACCTCGATGTCGGGCCAGACCATCGAGATCATCAACACCGACGCCGAGGGCCGCCTGGTGCTGGCCGACGTGCTCTGGTACGTGGCCAAGAAGCTGAAGCCCAAATTCATGGTCGATCTCGCGACCCTGACCGGCGCCATCGTGGTGTCGCTCGGCACCGAGAATGCCGGACTGTTCTCCAACAATGATGAACTGGCGGAGCGGCTGACGGCCTGCGGGCTCGAGACCGGCGAGAAGGTCTGGCGGATGCCGCTGGCGCCGGAATACGACAAGCTGATCGACTCGCAATTTGCCGACATGAAGAATACCGGCGGCCGCTATGGCGGCTCGATCACGGCCGCGCAGTTCCTGCAACGTTTCGTCGACAACACGCCATGGGCACATCTCGACATTGCGGGAACGGCGATGGGGGCGCCCAAGAGCGAGATCAACCAGAGCTGGGGGTCGGGCTTCGGCGTCCGCCTCCTGGACCGGCTGGTCGCCAATTATTACGAGGCGAAGAAATGAGATGACCGAGGTCCTGTTCTACCATCTGCAAAACATGTCGCTTGAGAGCGTGTTGCCGCCGCTGCTGGAGAAATCGCTGGAGCGCGGCTGGCGGGTGGTCGTGCAGTCGACCTCGCAGGAACGCACGGATGCGCTCGACGCGCATCTGTGGACCTATCGCGACGATTCGTTCCTGCCTCACGCTACCTCTCGCTCGAGCGATCTGGCCGAGCAGCCGATCGTGCTTGCAGCGGAGGAGGGCAATCCGAACGGTGCCAATGTCCGCTTCCTGGTCGACAATGCCGCCATGCCTGCGGATGCCGAGCGCTACGAGCGCATGGTGCTCGTGTTCAACGGCGACGATCCCGACTCGCTCGCCGCCGCCCGCAGCGCCTGGACGACATGCAAATCGCGCGGCTTCGAGGTGACCTATTGGCAGGCCGACGAGCGTGGCCGCTGGCAGCGGCGCGACTAGCTGGCAGATTATGGGCTAGCTTTTTGTTTGCGCAGGGCCTTTTGCCAAAACCGGTGTTGCGACTGCGACGATTTTACCAGCCGCGCCGACCAACGATTGTTGTTCGGATTTGAAGTGCGGCCTTGCGCCAGCCACGGTCGTGCCGCAAAGTGATGTTGGGACAAATGCTTAGGGCCGACCCCTGAGGTGAGATTCTAGTACGTCGTGAAAAACAGGACCGACCTTCGAAAGCAACTGGCACTGTTGCTTGTGCTGGCGCCTGCAATTGCAGGCTGTTCCGGCGCGTCAGATATGTTCCAGTCCGACCTGTTATCGAAGGACGCGGAATGGTTTAAGCGGCCGGGACGGCTGTTCATCCAGAACGTCTCGATCGATGCGCCGCCGCTCACTCCGGACAAGCCGGTCACCGCCGAGGATCTCGTGAGCGCGGAAGGGGCATGCCCTGGAATGCCGCCGCCGACGAATCCGGCGGATGCCAATGCATCCACCGATGCGCCCGGCGGGGCGCCGCCACCTGGAACGTCTGGAACGGTGGCGCTCGGGCATACCGAATGCGACGTCGTTCGCGGTATCGGCGCACCTGACAACGTCAATATTTCCGCCAACCAGCGTGGCGAACGGGTGGCGGTCGTGACCTGGTCGCATGGTCCGCGTGCCGGCATCTACACCTTCACGGCCGGCCGATTGGCATCCATCGAGGGCGTGCCGACGCCGCCTGAGGCGCCGAAGACGGCGAAATCGAAGAAGACGGCCAAGAAGAAGCAGTCGACGGGTTAGCCGGCCGCCGGCGTCATGATCCGGCTTCGTCGAACTGGCTGCTCGCCTCCAGCCATTCCTCCTCGGCCCGCTCGAGGGCCGTTGCGGCATTGGCGCGCGCCTTGGACAACTGCGCCGCCTGTTTCGGATCGCGGGTGAAAATATCCGGGAGCGCCAGCGCCGTATCGATCTTCGTGATGATCTCGCCGATGCGGGCGATCTCGGCCTCGGCATTGGCAATGCGCTGCTTCAGTGAGCCGCGCTTCTCGGCTTTCGGCCGCTCCGGCTTGTCGGTTTTGCCATTGCGCGCACCATCACCGTCCAAGCGAGAGCGGGCCGACAGCACGTTGCGCCTGTATTCGTCGAGGTCGCCGTCGAAGTTGGTGACCGCGCCGTCCGCAACGACCCACAGCCGGTCGGCGCAGGCCTCGATCAAATAGCGGTCGTGGGAGACCATGAGCACCGCGCCCGGGAATTCGTTGATCGCCTCCGCAAGCGCCGCGCGGCTGTCGATGTCGAGATGGTTGGTCGGCTCGTCCAGGATGATCATGTTGGGGCCGTAGAACGTTGCGAGCCCCAGCAGGAGGCGCGCCTTCTCGCCGCCGGAGAGGCTGCCGGCCTTGGTGTCGGCGGCCTTGCCGGAAAAGCCGATCGCGCCACAGCGTGCGCGTACCTTGGCTTCCGGCGCTTCCGGCATCAGCTTGCGGATGTGATCGTAGGGCGAGGCGTCCTCATTCAATTCGTCCAGCTGGTGCTGGGCGAAATAGGCGATCGCCAGCTTTTCCGCCCGCGTGATCGATCCGGAAAACGGCTTCAGCCGATCGGCGAGCAGCTTGACCAGGGTCGATTTGCCGTTGCCATTGGCGCCGAGCAGCGCGATGCGGTCGTCGTTGTCGACGCGCAACGTCACGCGCCTTAGCACCGGTGTTGCGGGGTCGTAGCCCACCGACACATTGTCGACCGCGATGATCGGCGGCGAGAGCGTCTTCTCGGGCGCGGGGAACGAGATTTCGCGCACCTCCTCGCGCACGAGCGCGGCGAGAGGCTTCATCCGCTCCAGCATCTTGACGCGCGACTGCGCCTGGCGCGCCTTGGACGCCTTGGCCTTGAAACGGTCGACAAAGGCCTGCAGGCGCGCCCGCTCGGCTTCCTGGCGCCGGGCCTGCTTGGCATCGAGCAGTTCGCGCGCGGCGCGTTGCTCCTCGAACGAGGAATATGAGCCGCGGTAGAGCGTGAGCTTGCCGCGCTCCAGATGCAGGATCTGGTCGACCGAGGTGTCGAGCAGATCGCGGTCGTGGCTGATCACGACCACGGTGCGCGGGTAATGCGCCAGGTGATCCTCGAGCCACAGCGTGCCCTCGAGATCGAGGTAGTTGGTCGGCTCGTCCAGGAGCAGGAGGTCGGGCGCAGCGAAAAGGGTTGCCGCGAGCGCAACCCGCATGCGCCAGCCGCCGGAGAATTCGGCGACCGGGCGCGCCTGGTCGGCGGCCGAAAAACCGAGACCGGAGAGGATCGCCGCCGCGCGGGCGGGCGCCGAATGCGCGTCGATATCGACCAAACGGGTCTGAATTTCCGCGATCCGGTGCGGATCGGTCGCCGTCTCCGCCTCGCGCAAGAGCGCATCGCGCTCGAGATCGGCCTTCAGCACCACGGTCAGCAGGCTGTCCGGCCCGTTCGGGGCTTCCTGCGCCAGGCTGCCGACGCGCCAGCGGGGCGGCACGCTGATGGTCCCGCTCTCGGTGGCCAGCTCACCCCTGATGGCGCGGAACAGCGTCGATTTGCCGGTCCCGTTGCGGCCGACAAGGCCGACCCGCGCGCCGGGGATGATTTGCACGGAGGCGTGATCAATCAGGAGCCGTCCGGCGAGGCGGATGGACAGGTCGGTGATGCTGAGCATGTGCGCCTTGTCACCGCAGCGGACGCCAAACGCAACCCACTTTGTGAGCAGGGCACGACCGCCGCCGACGGGGCTAGCGCGGGCGCGTTCCGGCGTCCTGCCGACGCAGCGCGTCCATCAGGTGGCGGAGCTGCTCGGGCAGCCGCGAAAAATCCGGCCGCATGCTGTGCTGCAGCCGTTCGCCCACCGCATTGCAGATCGAGCGGCTGGTCCTGCCGTCGATCGCATCGGTTGTGTTGGTGGACTGGCCGTTCATGAGCGTTCTGGCGTTTCCTGTAACCGGAATGACGCCGGATCAAGTCATGAGGCCGAAAATTGGTTCCGGTCAGTCACATGGCTTTTGCGTTAACGCTCGGTAAGGCGCCACCGGCGCGCTTCGCCCGGAGGCCCCAAGCGGGACCTCCAGGACGCGGAGCTTCAATCAATAGCAGCGGTTGACGAGCCGCCAGCGCGGGCCCCACGGCGTCGGGACCAGGCGCCGCACATAGCAGCCGCCGCCGTAGCCGTAAGCCGGGTAGCCGTAATAGGCAGGGCCGCCGACGACAATGCGCGGGCCCCACCAGCCGTGGTGCCAGCCGCCATAGCCGCCGTGCCAGCCGCCCCAGGCGGACGCCGATGTCGGGGCGAGCGCCGCACCCAGCGAGGCCACGGCAACGGCAACAAGCGCGAGTTTGCGGATCAACATGGTTACCTCCTGATCATTGCGGGCGCGCGCAATCTTGGCGCCCCGGTAATTCCGGCCTGCGGCGCCTCTTGACGGCTTTTCGGCTGAGGAGAGGCGCCAGGTCAGCCGCGACATTAGCCGGGCCTGGCTGAACGCGAGGCTGACGGCGGTTGCAGACAGGGTTCACCATCGTGAAATTGCTGTAATTCGCGCGATCCCCGCCCTTGCGCTGGCCGTGACGCGGGCCTCGCTTGCCGTCCGCGAGCGGCGTCGATATAAGCCCGCAACTTCCCAATCCACCCGTTAGTTTTTGAGGACACGACATGGCGATTGAACGCACCTTCTCGATCATCAAGCCGGACGCTACCGAGCGGAATCTGACCGGCGCCATCAACGCGCTGATCGAGAAGGCGGGGCTGCGCATCGTTGCGCAGAAGCGCATTCGCATGACCCGCGAGCAGGCCGAGACCTTCTACGCCGTGCACAAGGCCCGCCCGTTCTTCGGCGAGCTGGTGGACTTCATGATCTCCGGTCCCGTCGTCGTGCAGGTTCTGCAAGGCGAGGGCGCGATCGCCAAGTACCGCGAGGTGATGGGCGCGACCGATCCGTCCAAGGCAGCCGACGGCACCATCCGCAAGCTGCACGCGAAGTCGATCGGCGAGAATTCGGTGCATGGTTCGGATGCGCCCGACACCGCCGCGGTCGAGATCGCCCAGTTCTTCTCCGGCAACGAGATCGTCGGCTGATTTGCGCGCGACGGCTGACGGGGGCGGGTGGTGATCTTGTTGCTGCAGGCGTTTGATCCCGCCAATATCGGCGCCGTCTTCGCGCAGCTGCAGGCGGACATGCAGCATCCGGCCTTCTGGCTGGCCGTCGGCAAGATCATCTGGATCAACGTCCTGCTGTCCGGCGACAACGCGCTGGTCATTGCGATGGCCTGCCGCGGCCTGCACGGACGGCACCGCTTCTGGGGCATGGTGATCGGCGCCGGCATCGCCGTGGTGCTGCTGATCGCCTTCACCGGCATCGTCGCCACGCTGATGGTGCTGCCTTATCTGAAGCTTGCCGGCGGCCTTGCGCTGCTCGTCATCGCCGCCAAGCTCCTCGTCCCCGAGGACGAGGACGACGAGATCGCGGCCGGCACCACGCTCTGGCACGCGGTGCGCATCGTCGTCATCGCCGACATCATCATGAGCCTGGACAACGTGATCGCAGTCGCCGCGGCCGCCAACGGCGAGCTGCCGCTGTTGATCCTCGGCCTTGCCATCAGCATTCCCATGATCATCGCAGGCGCTGCGCTGATCATGCTGGTGCTCGACCGCTTCCCGATCCTGGTCTGGCTCGGCGCCATGCTGCTCGGCTGGATCGCGGGCGACGTCATCGCGAGCGATCCGGCGGTCGCGCCGCTCCTGCACCGGCTGATCGACGGCAAGATCGCGCTCGACATCACGGGAACGTCGGCCATCTTCGGCGTGGCCCCGCAGATCAGCCTGGATGGCGAGTTGGCGGAGACGCTGTCTTCGCTGCTCGGGGCGATCGTGGTGCTGGCTGCGGGGACGCTCTGGCGCAGGCGCAAGCTTGCAGAGTCCGAGCAAGTGGTTCTGTCGGACGCGGCCGCGCCGAGCGAGTAACACAGCAGCGAGCATGATGAGATTAGGTTCGGTGGTCGCCGCGGCGTGCACCTCTCCTGACGGGAGAGGTGAAGCGGAGTCTGCGGCCCGAGTTGATTCCACCAAGACTCAGTTCCACCAAGACTCATCGCACTCTAGCGCCTCACGATCGAGCCGGTGCGGCCGACGAGCCGCGCCAGCTGCTTGAAGCGGCCGCCGACGCGGTCGGCGACGAGATCGACCATGCGGTGCTCGAACACCAGCATCAGCTTGCGCCCCTCGCTGCGGAAATGCGTCGCCGGCAGCACGCCCGGACGCGCCGCCGAGATCAGATGCGCCACGCGGAAGGCCGCGCCGAGCACCCGCGCACGCTCCAGCATGGCCGCCGTGACGAGGTCCTGGATGACGGGCGGCGGCTGGTTTTCCTCGGAGAGGCCGGCGTAGCGGTAGAAGACCGCCAGTCCGACAAAGGCGCGGCCCTGGTGGCTGATGTCGCCGAAATTGCCGTTGATGATCTGCGTCATCGTCTGCTCGCCGCGATGATCCGGGTGCACGCGCCAGCCGATGTCCGACAGCAGGCACGCCGCGTGCCGGAGCCTCCTGTCCTCCTCGGTCTCGCGCAGCTTCACCACGCGGACGAAGCGGTCGGTCCATTCGATCAGCTCGCGGGCATGGCGGGCGGAGCGCGACAGCAGCTCGTTGAGCTCCTGCGCGGCCGTGAGCAGGCCGTCCTTGGCGCGCTCGGAGTCCGGCAGCATCGAATAGAGCAGGCCCTCGCGCACGCCGAAGGTCGAGAACATGATGGTCTTGGGCTTGGCGACGCGAATGACATATTCGAGTACCAGCGCGCCATAGGTCAGGAGCGGTCGCCGTGCTTCGGCGATGGCCTCGATGTCGGCGAGCATGCCGGTGGCGACGAGCCGCCGCAGCCGCCGCACGAAATCCAGGGCCTCGGCCGCGGGAATGGAATAGCCGTGCATCACCCCGAGCGGATAGCCGCTCTGGATGATGTGGATGCGGGCGAGCGCGCGCCAGGTGCCGCCGACCGCATAGAAGGTGCGGCCACGGCCGGCCTTGAGCTGCGCGACGTCGATGAGATCGGATCTGACGATCCGCTCGGCGCGCTCGATGGATTTGTGCGAACTGTCCTGCAGCGCGAGGCTGCCGAGCGGCAGCGTCACGCCGCTGCGCACGGCATTTCCCCGCACGTCGATCAGCTCGAGCGAACCGCCGCCGAGATCGCCGACAATGCCGTCGGGCTTGTGGATGCCGGAGACGACGCCGAGCGCCGAGAGCTTCGCCTCACGCGGCCCCGAGAGGATCTCGATTTTCACCCCGCAAATGCGTTCGGCCCTGGCAATGAAATCGGGCCCGTTGGAGGCGTCGCGGCAGGCCGCGGTGGCGATCGCATAGACCTTGCCGACCTGCTGGATCCTGCACAGCGCGCGGAAACGCCGGAGCGCGGTCAGCGCCCGTTCGACCGCATCGGGCGCGAGCAGGCCCGTGCTCTGCACCTCGCGGCCGAGCCCGCACAATGCCTTCTCGTTGAAGATCGTGGTCAGGCTGCGTTCGAGCGCCTCGTAAACCACGAGGCGAACCGAATTCGAGCCGATGTCGATGACCGCAACGGTGGCCTTGCGTCGGCGTGGCCGCGTCACCGCTGCGATCCCAGCTTGGCTCTGCAGGCGCGGAATCCGTTGTCAGCGTTCGTTGCGGCGCGTGAGGCGGCGCGGCGCGAATTCCTTGAGCGACTTTCCACGACCTGACAAGCTCGGATTCGTCATGAAGTAATTATGCAGGTTGAACGGCTCTTCGCCTTTCGCCGCCTTCATACGCGTTGACGATCCGTCCGGCAACAACTGCCAGCTCTGCTCGGTATCCTTCAGGTTGGCGACCATGATCTGGTCGAGAACCTGCTGATGCACCGTGGGATTTTGCAGGGGGCAGAGGACCTCCACCCGGCGGTCGAGGTTGCGCGGCATCATGTCGGCCGAGGAGATATACACAGCAGCTTTCGGGCTGGGCAGGCCCTGGCCCATGCCGAAGCAGTAGATCCGTCCATGCTCCAGGAAGCGGCCGATGATCGACTTGACGCGGATATTCTCCGACAGCCCCGGCAGCCCCGGCCGTAGGCAGCAGATACCGCGCACCACGAGCTCGATCTGCACGCCGGCTTGCGAGGCCCGGTACAGCGCATCGATGATGTCGGGATCGACCAGCGAGTTCATCTTCATCCAGATCGCGCCCGGCTTGCCGTGGCGCTGATGCTCGATCTCATTGTTGATATGCTCGAGCATGCGCTTGCGCAGCGTCAGCGGGGAGACCGCCATCTTCTCGATGTCGACAGGCTCGGCATAGCCGGTGATGTAGTTGAAGACGCGCGCGACGTCGCGCCCGATGGTCGCATCGCAGGTGAAATAGGACAGGTCGGTATAGATGCGCGCCGTGACCGGGTGGTAGTTGCCGGTGCCGGTATGCACATAGGTCGCCAGCGTGCCGCCTTCGCGCCGCACCACCAGCGAAAGCTTGGCGTGGGTCTTCAATTCCAGGAAGCCGTAGACCACCTGGACGCCGGCGCGCTCGAGGTCGCGCGCCCAGCGGATGTTGGCTTCCTCGTCGAAGCGCGCCTTCAGCTCGATCAGCGCGGTGACGGACTTGCCGGCTTCCGCGGCTTCCGCCAGCGTGCGTACGATCGGGGAGTTGTTGGAGGTGCGGTACAGCGTCTGCTTGATGGCGACGACATCGGGGTCGCGCGCGGCCTGCTGCAGGAACTGCACCACGACGTCGAAGGATTCGTAAGGGTGATGGACGATCAGGTCCTTCTGCCGGATCGCGGCAAAGACGTCGCCGCCATGGTCGCGCACCCGCTCGGGATGGCGCGGCACATAGGGCGTAAATTCGAGGTCGGGGCGATCGAGCCTCGTCAGCTGCGACAATTCGTTCATGGCGAGCACGCCGTCGACCTGCATCAGCTCATCGTCGCTGCAGGACAGCGCATGCTGCACGAAGGCGCGCAAATCCTCGGGCATGCTGGCCTCGATCTCGAGCCGGATCACGCTGCCGCGGCGCCGCTGCTTGAGCGCGGTCTCGAACAGCCGCACCAGGTCCTCCGCCTCTTCCTCGATTTCGATTTCGGAATCGCGGATGACGCGGAACGCGCCCTGGCCCTTGACGGTGTAGCCGGGGAACAGCCGTCCGATGAAGAGGCCGGTCGCCTGTTCCAGCGTGATCAGCCGCACCGAGCCCTCCTTGCCCGAGGGCAGGCGGATGAAGCGGTCGATCTTGCCGGGCATGCGGATCAGCGCGTTCATGGCCTTGCCGTCATGGATGCGCGACAGCTGCAGCGCGACGGTGAAGCCGAGATTGGGGATGAACGGGAAGGGGTGAGCGGGGTCGATCGCAAGCGGGGTGAGCAGCGGGAAGATGTTGTGGAGGAAGTGATCCTCGATCCAGGCGCGCTCGGATTTGGTCACGTCGCGGCCATCGACCAGCACGAGGCCGACCTCGGCCAGCATGCCGCGCAGATCGCGCCAGATCGCCTGCTGGTCGATCGCGAGCACCGACACCGTCTTGTTGATCAGCTGCAGCTGCTCGGCCGGCGTCAGCCCGTCGGGGCTGCGCTCGGTGATGCCCTCGCGGACCTGGGCCTTGATGCCGGCCACGCGGACCATGAAGAACTCGTCAAGGTTATTGGCGGAAATCGACAGGAACCGTACCCGCTCCAGGGCGGGGTGGCCCGGATTGACGGATTCCTCGAGCACCCGGCGATTGAAATGCAGCCAGGACAGCTCGCGATTGATGAACCGTTCGGGGCTCGTGGCGATCGACGGCAGGCTTCCGGAATCCGCATCTTTTTCATTGATTACAGTGGCTTGCGAAGAATCCATGAGAAGTCGATCCATCTGTTTCGGAGAGCAGGTCCAGCCGGCCGGGACCCGGGGGCCACCATGTTCAGGCGCCGTGACGATTCAATGACATGATGTTCCTGCAGGCGGTGCGGTTCAAGCCCGGCCTGCGCGGGGAAGGGCAAATGGCATCGTGGCTTCCGGCCGAATCGACCGCTACGGCGGCATCGTCCTCCTTGCGAACGCCATCGGAGGCCGGGGGCGCGATAACCACAGGGCGCTTTGCACGGCCCCCTTGGCTCCTCGCAACGACGCTGGAGTGGACGCACATCATCGTCCTCGCGACGCTGTTTCGCCCGAGCTTTGCATCGTCATCACCCTCTTCAAACCGAAGAGGGTACAGGGAAGGCCGGGTGGCCGCATGCACCCGGGGCCCCCGCGCAAGAAAACTTGCGCGAGCGCGCGTTGACCACAGGTACAGCGGAGACACTCCGGCCTTCCCTGCGCAGTGGGTTACGGCTTACTTCGTGCTCTTCCCGGTGAGCTTTGCTGGATTGCCACCGTCGCCGCCGCACGGCCTTTGGAGCCGACGACGGCTTGACGCCTAGCCTGAGCGCGCCAGAACCACACGACTTCATCCGTCCGCGCCGATGCCGCTCGCCTCACGACACAGGCCCGTCCACCACATTCCGCACCGCGTCCGCGGCGATCGCGAGACGCCCCTTGCGAGGGGCGGAACGACCGGCACCATACGCCAAATCCGAAATTCTGAAAACAGGAATATTTTTGCCGCAAGGGCTTGACGAGCTTCCGCACCTCTCACCCGACGGGCAAATCACTTGCAGGCCGGCGTCAGGGGCACCGCCGGGACGACGTGGAGGTGCAGTATCCGGATTCTTGCCCGGTCTCGACGGGCAAATCAGTTTGGCTGCATCGCGACGTCTTTCAGCCGCCTGGCTCCAGCGTCACGACTTCAGACGCGAGAATTGATCAGCCGCAGCTGCCCATCGTTTCCGGCAAGGTTGCCCTCGCAACGTCGCCGGCCGGCATTTGAAAGGCGATAGGAAATGCGGAAGCGGCGAGTTCGTCCATGGCGGACCGCTCCTCCGACTGGCGCCTCTCGATGAACTGCCGCTCGACCTCCGTCAGTTCGGTCTTGAGCAACCGCCTGTAACGGATGATGTTGTTGCGGTGTGTTCGCAGGCGCGCCAACGTCTCGTCGATCATGGTGGTCATCCGTCCGGACAAACATTTGCCTAGGCTGCGATGCCAACACGTGCGGCCGATTTCATGCGGGCCGGCTTTCCGCCTGGAGGGTCATCCGGCCCATCCAACTCGGAAAGCGCCTCGAGAATCTCATCGATCGTCACCGCTCTGTTCGAGCCCGGCAGTTCTCTCAGCGCCGGGTTCGAGGCCACGCTCGCCGCGTCCGACGCCCAGGACGCGAGGATCGCCCGCTTTTCACCGATCGATAGCGCTGGATCTCGCAAAACGTCGTTTGGATGATCGTAGACAGAACCGGGGTGCAATATCGCATTCAGGTCGATAACGTTGTCAGCATGTTCGATCACGGGAGGTCTCCTTCTCCTTTCGCAGATCCCTCGTTCGCGTTATCGCCCGCTGCCACGGGCGAGGTCGCTCCCGCCCGCATCGGGCGAGAGCACCGGTCTTCCGAAATAAAAAGTTAGGCGGCTTTGCCTTCGAGCTGATGCACCGTCGCAGTCGGCCCGGCATTGATTGCAATTCGCCGCGGCTTCATGGCCTCGGGGATTTCGCGGACCAGCTCGATTTTCAGCAAGCCATTCTCGAATGCGGCCCGCTTCACCTGCACATAATCGGCGAGGCTGAATTGCCGCTTGAAGGGCCGCGCGGAAATGCCCCGGTAGATATATTCGCGCTCGGTCTTGTCGGCCTTGTTGCCCTCGATCGTGACCAGGTTCTGCTCGGCCGTCACCGAAATCTCGTCGGGCGAGAATCCGGCAACCGCAAGCGAGATCTGGTAGCGGTCATCGCCGAGACGTTCGATGTTGTAGGGGGGATAGTTGTCCTCGCCGGCACGATGCGCCGTCTCAACGAGGTCCAAAAGGCGGTCGAAGCCGATCGTCGAGCGCCACAGGGGAGAGAAGTCGTAAGTGCGCATAGCCAAATCCTCCAAAGAGCAAAATGGGTACGAGCAGCACCGGACACGACCGGTGCCCGTCTCAAGCCCCCGACCCGTCCAGGCACCGGGGACGCCACCTTGCGGCGGCGACGGAAAAATAGAAAAAATCATTTTTGGTTTCAAGAGGGCACCCGAAAAATTCCAGGGCTGCCGCCGTCGCGAGCGGCCGTTGCGCCCGCGGTCAGTGTGATGCCGCCGGCACCGGCGGCGCACCGCGCCTGAATTGGGGCAAGGGCGGGATGGGCGTCGATCGCGGCGCTCCTCACGGGCATCTTGTCAGACGCGCGATGTTGGCGCCGGCAGAGCTTGTGGCCCCTGCTGCGCAGCTCACCATCGCTTCCGCGCCCGCTTCAATGTCTCCGACGGCAGCTCGCCGATGAGCCGGGCATAGTCGGCGGCAAAGCGGCCGAGATTGTGAAAACCGCATCGCAGCGCCACGCCGGTCACGCTTGCCTGCTCGTCCGCCTGTCTCAGAATCTCCGCGGCACGGCGAAGCCGGATGTGTTTGGCGAACTGTGCGGGCGAGCCGCGGCCGGCGAGAGCAAATTCTCGAAACAGGGTGCGAACACTGACATTGGCGACGCGCGCGAGCGTCTCGGGATCGATCGGCTTGTCCCAGTTCGCCTCGATGAAGGCCTCGACCATGTGGACGATTCCTCGGTCCGCGCCGGCCGGCTGCCGGTGCAGCTGGTCCGTGAAATTGTGGCGGTGCGCGAGGAGGAACCTGAGAAGGAGGCTACGCTCCATCTCGGCCATGACCAGCGGCGAATAGTCCGGACCAAACCTCTCGAGCTCGTCGGCCAGCTGGAAGATGTCCTGCCGGACGAACGGCATCCGCGCCTGGTCCAGAGTGTCGCCCGAGAAGATCAGCTTCCGATCGCTGGCATCGCCCAGCAGGCTCTTCAACATGCGCTCCAGCGCGCTTGCGTCGATCCGCACCATGAGCTGGCGATAGCCGCCCGTGAAATCGACCCGCAGGCCGCATTCGTCGGGGATCAGCGCGCTCCACGCGCCGATCGGCTGGCTCGCCTTGGCGGTCCTGATGCTGGCCGACCCCGCGATGGAAAAAAACTGCCGAACGAAATCGGCTTCCGGGAACGATACCGACACCTCGCCGGCGTAGGAGCAAAAAGCCAGGCCGATCGAGCCGAGGCGCGCATAATTGGACTCGAGGCCGAACTCGCTGCCACGCGCGTCAAATCCGTGTGCGCCAAAAACCGTCGACATACGGTCGCGCGCAAGTTCGCGGTCGCGCGAATGCATAACAGGATACCGCTCGAGATATGCGGAAGCGCCCAACTCGAATCTCCTTCTGCGAATGAGATTACGAACAACCTACAAATGTGCTACCAATCTCAAATTGCGCGACGTGACCTGCCGTGTGGCCGCTTCGTACAAGTAATCGCCTGATCCTGCCAATCGGTAAAAGCGGTTGCATCGGCATTGGCCGATCCGGACGCATGTACGGCGCACCAAACTGGACTCGATATCGAAAAGCCCGCCGAACCGATGTTTGCGTCCGGCTTGCCGCTACAGCACGACCCCCGGCGCGTCCGCCAGTGGAATGCGGCCGCTGTCAGCCCCGTAAAAATACGGAGTCTCGACCTTCGCCTAGTCGACCCAACGCTCGGCCACGGGCCGCTTGACGTGACTTCCGGCGTGAGTTCATGAGCGCGTTCGCAGCCCACGAAAGCCATCTGGTGCGATACGCGTTTCGGCAGTTTTCGGACGTTGTGGCAGCAGGCGGACTAGGGGCGGTTTAAGGCCGTTCGTCTAGACGTGACCTCACCGTATTTCGAATGAACCGTTTGTCTTGACGAATTGTTCGTCAGCAGCGTCATCGACGCGCAGCCTCGAACGGTTGGAGACAATGACGGTAAAGGGAGAATGTCGTGATGTTTCGCTCGAAGTCCGCTGCGGACGCCGAAGCTCAACTGGCCGCGATCAGCCGCGCGCAGGCCGTCATCGAGTTCAGGCCGGATGGTACGATCATCACCGCCAACCGGAATTTTCTCGATGCGCTGGGTTATCGTCTGGATGAAATCCAAGGAAAGCACCACAGCCTTTTCGTCGAGCCGTCGCTGCGCGACAGCGCCGCTTATCGCGAATTCTGGGCGGCCTTGGGACGGGGCGAGTATCAGTCCGGCGAGTTCAAGCGGATCGCCAAGGGCGCCCGCGAGGTCTGGCTCGAGGCCTCATACAATCCGGTTCTCGACAGCGCCGGAAAGACGGTCAAGGTCGTCAAATTTGCGACCGATATCACCGACAAGAAGCTTCGCAGCATGACCGATGCGTCGAAGATCGCCGCCATCAGCCGCGCGCAGGCCGTGATCGAGTTCAAGCTCGACGGCACCGTCGTCGTGGCCAATGAGAACTTCTGCAACACGCTCGGTTACACGCTTGCCGAGATCCAGGGCCGGCATCATAGCATGTTCATGCCCGCAGCCGATCGCGACAGCGCGGCCTATCGCGAGTTCTGGGCGGCGCTCAATCGCGGCGAGTACCAGGCCGGCGAATTCAAACGCATCGGCAAGGGAGGCCGCGAGGTGTGGATCCTCGCGTCCTATAACCCGCTGCTCGACGACAACGGCAAGCCGTTCGGCGTCGTGAAGTTTGCGACCGACGTCACCGCCGACAAACTCAGGAACGCCGATCGGGCCGGTCAGCTCGCTGCGATCGGCAAGTCGCAGGCGGTCATCGAGTTCAATATGGACGGTACGATCATCACCGCGAACGAGAACTTCCTCCACGCTTTGGGTTACTCGCTCGCCGAGATCAAGGGCAAACATCACAGCATGTTCGTCGACGCGGCCGAGCGCGACGGCGCGGCCTACCGCGAACTCTGGGCCGCGCTGAACCGCGGAGATTATCAGTCCGGCGAGTTCAGGCGGATCGGCAAGGGCGGCAAGGAGGTCTATATCCAGGCGTCGTACAATCCGATCCTCGATCTCGACGGCAAGCCGTTCAAGGTCGTCAAATACGCGAGCGATGTCACTCGGCAGGTGCTCGTACGGATGGGCAACGAGCGGGTGCGGGGCATGATGGAATCGGTTGCCGCCGGCTCCGAGGAGCTCAACGCCTCGGTGCGCGAGATTTCCGAGGCCATGACCAAGTCGCGCGAGACCGCATTGGGGGCCGTCGATCGGGTGGCATCGGCCGATTCCCAGGCCCACCGCCTCTCCGAGGCGGCGCAAGCGATGAGCGGGATCGTGGAGCTGATCAACAACATCACCGGGCAGATCAACCTGCTCGCGCTCAACGCCACGATCGAATCGGCGCGCGCCGGCGAAGCCGGCCGCGGCTTCGCCGTGGTCGCCTCCGAGGTCAAGAGCCTCGCCAACCAGGCCAAGCAGGCCACCGACAAGATCGGTCAGGAGATCGAAAACCTCAACACCATCTCCGGCGACGTCGTCGGCGCGCTGACCGCCATCAAGCAGGCGATCAACCAAGTCAGCGAATTCGTCACGTCGACGGCGGCGGCCGTCGAGGAGCAGAGCACCGTGACCGCGGAAATGTCGAGCAGCATGCAACGCGCCGCGGCCGAAGCCACCAAGATCGCCGCCGGCCAGACCGGATAGTCTGCCGCCGCGACGGCTCTTGCGGGGCATCCCAGCTTCATTTCGAGCCGAGCGCGGCCACGAACTTGTTTGTCAGCTCGACAGTTCCATTCGGCAGACCGAGAACCTTCTCCAGTATCGGGCAGATCCCGGACGTGACTATTCGGCCGTCTTGAACAACGCCTGTCCCGCTATAGAGAGCTCCTTCGAACCGCTTGTCCGTTCTTCCCGCCCATTGCGGGCCAGGATTGAGCGGATCGGTGGCGTAGGCGTATTTCTTTCCTTTCAGAACGCCCGCTTCCGCAAGAACGATGCTGGCGTTCGCCGCGGCGGCCACGGGCTTCCCGTCGTCCAGGACTTTCTTGACGGCGGCAACCGCCTCGGGGCTCACGGGAGGCCCCGGGAACATGCCGACGCCCATGCAAGGCATGATCACGCCCGCATAGTCGCTCAGGTTTATCTCCGACAGACGCGATACTTTCTCGACCTTCTGGGTCGGCCCGAGGATCGGCTGACCTGACGTGCTGGCGACCTCCACCTCATAGCCGGCGTTCTTCAGGACGGTATCCATCACACCGACTTCCATCTTGATGGCCAGGTCGAGATCGGTCGAATAGCCCTCCCTCACGATCATGAGGACCTTCCTCGCACTTTGTCCGGAAACCCGGGGTGCGACGCACGTGACCGCGATCGAGACCAGGAGCAGCGCCGAAATAGCGAGAAACCTTTTCATGTCTCATTCTCCACCCTTGCGCGAGAGTTGGCCAACATGCGCGCTTCCGTGGTGTTCGCCTTGACGTGGATCATGAATGACGCCGCCGCTTCGGTGATGCGTGCGTTCTGCCCGGCCTTCGCTCGTAACTTTCAGCATCGAACGGGACTTGCGGGGCGCCCGATAGAGCTTTCGTGAATTATGAACGGGATCACAGTCCGAGGCTGCCATTCGAGGTATTCGAAACTCTGGAATACCAGCCGTCGTCAGGAGGAACGACGAACTCGCAGCCGCGACCACGATCACTGGGAAAAGATATGAACCAAGATACCGGAAGCACCGGCCATATTGTCATCGTCAATATCGATCCGGCGACGCGACAGACGGTCGGCAGGTACTTCTCCGACAATAATTTCCTCACCAGCTGCGTCTCCGACTGGCGCGAGTTGAAAAAGACCGGCGCACTTCCCAGCCTGATCATCATGGACCAGCCGTTCGGCTTGAACGACGGTCTGGATCGGTTGCGGCTGATTCGCTCCGAATCCGACGTTCCGATCATCATCACCAGCCACCGCGCCGATGCGGTCGATCCCATCGTCAATCTCGAGCTTGGCGCCGACGATTACATCGTAAGGCCGAGCCCGCGGGAATTGCTTGCACGGACCCGCGCGATCTTGCGACGACGGCAGATGCCGCGCGCCAACCAAGATCGCGAGCGGGAGGGGGGCGGCTACAGGTTCAACGGCTGGCGGCTCGAGCGGCGCAGCCGGCGGCTGGTGGACCCCGGCGGAAAACCGGTGCCCCTGAGCAAGGGCGAGCACGCGCTGCTGATCGCATTTCTGGAAGCGCCCGGGCGGCCGCTTGCGCGCGAGCATCTGTTGCGGGCGACGCGCGTGCATGAAGATATTTTCGATCGCAGCATCGACGTGCAGGTGCTGCGGCTGCGGCGCAAGCTGGAGGCCGACATGAACGCAGTGCAGATGATCCGGACCGAGCGCGGCCTGGGCTATGCGTTCGCGCTGCCGGTCGAGCGATATTAGCCGGAAAGGATAGCCGCCGGGTTGCCGATCATGGCCGTCGTTCCGGAGTCCCGGGGCCTTTGCGGCGCGGGCGAATTTACGCTTGCCGCAGGATCTCCGCCGCGAAGGCTCGCGTGATCGGCCGGCCGAGGCGCAGCGCTTCGCGGTCGAGCAGGGCCACGGTGTCGCGCGCGGCGGCGTAGGAGCGCTCGATTCGGTTGGCGAGGTAGCCGACCACGGCCTCATCCACGCTGAGCTGCCGGTCGGCGCAGAGCTTGACGATCAGCGCGCGGAACAGCTGGTCGTCGGGCGGCAGCACGGATACCACCGGCAGCGCACGCAGGCGCGAGCGCAGGTCCTTGAGCTCGATCTCGAGGCCGGTCGGCAGATCGAGTGCCGTGATCAGCACGAAGGCCGCCTCTTCGCGCGCGAGATTGAGCAGATGGAACAGCGCGCGCTCGTCGACATCGCCGGCGCGCAGGTCCTCCACGACCAGCGCGCCGGTTGCGAGTGCGCCGGGGACATTGGACGGCGTCAGCGCATGCGCGGCGGCGATGCGGGCGCCGGAGGCGTCCGCCCAGATCGCGGCGAGATGGCTCTTGCCCGAGCCTTCGGGACCCGCGAGCCAGATGGTGCGGCCGGGCCATTCCGGCCAGGCCTCGATCAGCGCCAGCGCCGCCTCGTTGGCGGGGCCTTCCAGGAAATTGTCGCGCGTGAGGCTCTCTTCGTGCGGCAACACAAAGGCCAGCTGACGCGGATGAACGGCCACGCAAAATCTCCCAAGAGCCTCGTCAAGACAGTTCAGTCACAGGCGCCCGATCAATGCGCATTCGACGACAACAGGCGCTGGTCGGATCACTTGCCGTCGACCGTGCTCATGTGGCGGCCCCATTCCACCAGATAAAGGGATACCGAGGCCAGCGAAAACAGGGTGACGAGGGCCATCAGGATCGCATCATAGGGGCCCGGGGAAAAGCCGAAGGCCAGCGAGGCCAGCACGAGGGCTGCGAGCGCGACTTGAGCGACGGTATTGATCTTCGACACCATCAGCGGCTTCATCGGCACGGGCTTGTCGAACAGCCAGGATACGATCACCGCCGAAACGATCATGATGTCGCGCGACACCACGAGGATCACGAGCCAGCGCGGCACGGCGCCGAAGATCCCGAGCGCCATGTAGATCGACACCAACAGCGCCTTGTCGGCGAGGGGGTCGAGCATCGCGCCCAGCTCGCTTGCCATGTTGAAGCGCTTGGCGAGGAAGCCATCGACCGCGTCGCTGACGCCGGCAATGACGAACGCCGCGAAGGCGATTTCCATTTGGGTCGAGGCGATCGCCCAGACGACGATCGGGACCAGCAGGATGCGGCCAAGGGTAATAATATTCGGAATACTCACGCGGCGCTTCCCGGCAACCCGCCCGTACGACATGCGATCCGGCGCTTCGGGAGGCCGAACCGCTTGTTATCTACATAGTACACGCTTGGCCTGCTTGCGAGCCATTGCGCAGGAGCGAAATCCGACGTAACCCAGCCCAAAACCTGTTGGATCTCCCATGACCGAGCGCAAGAACGGCCTCACTTACGCGGATTCGGGCGTCGATATCGACGCCGGGAACCGGCTGGTCGACCTCATCAAGCCGCTGGTGCGCGCGACCGCGCGCCCCGGCGCCGATGCCGTGATCGGCGGTTTCGGCGGCTTGTTCGATCCGAAAGCGGCGGGTTTTACCGATCCGGTGCTGGTGGGAGCGACCGACGGCGTCGGCACCAAGATCATGATCGCGATCGAAGCCGGCCTGCATGCGGGAATCGGCATCGACCTCGTCGCGATGAGCGTCAACGACCTCGTGGTGCAGGGCGCCGAGCCCCTGTTCTTTCTCGACTACTTCGCCTGCGGCAAGCTCGAGCCGGACGCGACCGCTGCCATCGTCGCCGGCATTGCCGAGGGCTGCCGCGAATCGGGCTGTGCCCTGATCGGCGGCGAGACTGCGGAGATGCCGGGGCTCTACAAGGACGGCGATTACGATCTCGCAGGTTTTGCGGTCGGCGCCGCCGAGCGCGGCACGCTTCTGCCGCGCGGCGACATCGAGGCGGGCGACGCGGTGATCGGGCTCTCGTCCTCCGGCGTGCATTCCAACGGCTTCTCGCTGGTGCGCAGGATCGTCGCGCAGTCGGGTGTCGCGCTCGAGGCGCCGGCGCCGTTCGCGCCCGTGATGACGCTGGGCGCCGCGCTGCTCACGCCGACCCGGCTCTATGTCAAATCCTGCCTGCGCGCGATCCGCGAGACGAATGCGGTGAAGGGGCTCGCCCACATCACCGGCGGCGGCTTCACCGACAACATTCCGCGCGTGCTGCCCAAGCATCTCGGCGTCGGCATCGACCTTGCGCGCGTGCCGGTGCTGCCGGTGTTCAAATGGCTGGCGGAGCAGGGCGGCGTCGCCGAGCTCGAATTGCTCAGGACCTTCAACTGCGGCATCGGCATGATCGCGGTCGTCAGGCAGGACGCCGTCGATGCGGTGAGCGACGTGCTCACCGCGAACGGCGAGACCGTCACGCTGCTCGGCGAGGTGATCCCGGCCGCGGGCGAGCATCGCGTCGTCTATAACGGCCATCTCGATCTCACGAGGTGAGGCCATGAAGCCCGAGGCCACGAAGCGCCGCGTCGCCATCCTCATCTCCGGCCGCGGCTCCAACATGGCTGCGCTGCTCAAGGCGGCTGCGGCTGCGGATTTCCCGGCCGAGATCGCCGTCGTCGTCTCCAACCGCGCCGACGCAGCCGGGCTGGACAAGGCCAAGGCGGCGGGCGCGCCGACGGTCGTGGTCGAGAGCAAGCCGTTCGGCAAGGACCGTGCCGGCTTCGAGACGGCGCTGCAGGCGGTGCTCGACGCGCATGGGGTCGAGCTGATCTGCCTGGCCGGCTTCATGCGGCTGTTCACGGCCGCGTTCGTGCAGCGCTGGCACGGCCGGATGCTCAACATCCATCCGTCGCTGCTGCCGTCCTTCCCCGGGCTCGATCCGCACGGCCAGGCCTTGCGCGCGGGGGTGAAGATCTCCGGCGCCACGGTGCATTTCGTCATCCCCGAGACCGACGCCGGCCCCATCCTGATGCAGGGCGCGGTGTCGGTGAGCGATCACGACACGCCCGATACGCTGTCCGAGCGCATCCTCGAGGTCGAGCACCGCATCTATCCCGACGCGCTCAGGCTGCTCGCGAGCGGCCAGGTGACGCTCGACGGCGACGTCTGCAGGACGACTGCAAGCGCAGCCTCCGGCAATTTCCTGGTCTCGCCGGTGATCGAGCTCGAATAAAAAAATCCCCGGCGGAGGGCCGGGGTGAAAGCTTCGTTCCCAAACGCCTGGTGGCGTCAGGACACCCTGAGGTTTTCCGCCGAGGTCTTGCCGCGGTTTTCCACGAGATCATATTCCACGGTCTGGTTTTCGTTCAGCGTGGTCAGTCCGGCGCGCTCGACGGCCGAGATGTGGACGAACACGTCCTTCTCGCCGCCGTTCGGCCGGATGAAGCCATAACCCTTGGTCGGGTTGAACCATTTGACGGTGCCTTTTTGCATCGTCGTCTCCTTCTTCCTCGCCTAGACAAAACAAAAAGACGCGGCCACGCGGATCACACGTGCCACGCCACACCGGCTTTGACGAAGTCTGCTCGATTTCCGAAGTCGCAAAACGCACAGAAGAACGGCCAATTCCGATTGCAACGGAATTGCAACACGAAATTCGCGTCATGGCAAGCCGCTGGTGTTGCTCGCGAAATACTCCTCGTTGCAAAAAGGCCGACCGCAACCCCTGTGGCAGTGGAACCACAGCCGCGCAATCCCGCACGGGCGGGCGACCAACACGCATTGACCCCACGGGGGAAACAGGGGCAAATCGGCCTCGACCGGCAGATTTTGATTGCGTCTTTTTGAGCCTGCTCTTTGGAATGGAATTTGATGCGGTGCGCTTGGCGGGCATTGGGGTCCGGGGCTGATTGGGCTCGCGTGAGAGCTGGACTCGCAGGCCTCGTCGTGGCGCTGGCGGTCTGCTGCTTCGTTGCGCAGGCGCACGCACAGGTGGGACCAACGTCATCGCCAAGCCCGTCACCGACGCCCACCCCGACTCCGAGTCCGACCCCGTCGCCAACGCCGACACCTATGGCCGTCAACGGCAAGGTCGCCACGCAAAATCAGGTGGTCAATCTCGGCGGAAGCTTCCTGGAGCGGCTGCTCAATCAGACGACCAATGGGGTCTCGCGGGACCAGCGCAACAATCCCGGCGGCGGCGGCGCGTCCGAGGCCACGGCAGACGGTCTGCGCTTCCGCAGCTGGACCGAGCTCTACGGGGTCTACATGACCACCTCGGCGCAGGGCGCCTTTGTCGGCGACCGGCGAACCACCGCAGGCGGCGTCGCGGGGCTCGGGGTCACGCTGATGCCCGGCGTCAATATCGGCTTCTCGGTCGATCAGAGCCGCACCGACATCGACGTCCCCCTGGCGCTGCAGTCGGCCTCGCTGAATCTCACCCAGTTCGGCTTCAATGCCTCGGTCGACAAGGGCCCCTGGACCTGGGCGATCGCGGTGGTGCACGGCTTCGGCAACGTCAACGCCAACCGCGACACCGGCTTCGGCATCGCAAACTCCGGCTATGAGGCGCAGCTCGACGGCGTGCTCACCGAGATCGATTATTACTGGACCAAGGACCAGAGCCGCATCGTGCCGAAGGCGGGGCTGGAATATGTGCATTCGACCACCAGCGCCTTCCAGGAGGTCGGCGGCCTCGATCCCGTGACGGTGAGCGCCTCCACGGTCGAACGCTCGCAGCTCCTGCTCGGCGCCGAGGTCGGTCATTACTTCATCTTCGACCAGAAGATCCTCGATCTGTCGGCCTACGGCAAATTCGTCGACAATTTCGCGCAGGACTTCGGCTCGGTGCTGGTCAGTCTCGGCCCGCAAAGCATCTCGGTTGCCGGCATCGGCGAAAGTCAATATGGCGCCGACGCCGGTGCGGCGGCGTCGCTGAGCCTCACCAACACGGCGCGGCTCTACCTCAACTATGACGGCAAATTCCGCGCGAACCTGCAATCGCACCAGGCGACGCTCGGCTTCGAATACAAGTGGTGAGGGCTGCGCGCCCCTCGCCGCGCGGGGCGATGAGGGGCGGCCACTGCCGTTCGGGCCGTTCGGTGGCATCAGCGCGGCGGGATGGCCAAGCCTCACTTCACCTGGTCCGCGATCGCCGCGACGCCGGCTGCGGCGCACGCCTCGTCCTTGTCGCCGCCGGGCGACCCGCCGACGCCGAGGCCGGCGACGATCTCCGATCCGCGCTTGATCGCCACGGCGCCGGGAAGGGCGACGACATTCGGCGCGCTCGCCAGTTGTGCACCCGTGCCGTTCGGATATTTCGCGACGAGCTGAACGAACTCGCTGGTCCGGTCGAGACCGAAGATCGGCCCCATGGTCACCACGGTGTAGGCCTTCCGGAACGCCGAATCCTTGGTGTGAACGGTCGCGTGATCGCCGCGGAGCTGAACGACGACCAGGCCCGACGTGTCCACGACAAAGGCGTTCACGGCGTAGCCATGCTCGGCGCAGGACTGCACGGCGACCTGGGCCGCCTTGGTGGCGAGGGTGAGCGGCATGTAATATCCGCTCGTGGCGACCTGCGCTGATGCCCCGGAGGCGCCCAGGAAAGCCGTGGATAGAGCTGCGAAGATGGCAAACCGTTTCATTTTTGGTTCTCATTGATGGTGGGTGGTGCTGCGGCGGCATGAGGCCGTGGCGGGTGGACAGCAGGGCGGGCGAGTGGGTCCGCCTGCTGAATCTGGTCATGGCAGCCAGCGCGCGCGGCTGCGCCTGATCACGGCGCGCCGCGGCGGCTGCCCGGCTACATGTCGTGCTGAGCGAGGAAGCTGCGGATCAATGTCGCCGCCTCGTCCACTTTCTCGTCGAGGGCGAAATGGCCCGCGTCGAGCACATGGACGTCCGCATCGCTGACGTCGCGCTTGTAGGCCTGCGCCTCCGCCAGGGCGAAGGACGGGTCATATTTGCCCCACAGGACGAGAAGCGCGGGGTGGTGCTGCTTCAGCCATTGCTGCCAGGACGGATAGCTCGCGACATTCGTCTGGTAGTCATAGAAGAGGTCCGACTGGATCTGACGCTGCCCCGGCTGAGCCAGGTGAGCGGCTTCCCATTCCCACGCCTCGGGGTCGTAGCGTTCGGGATTCGGGGACGAGCCGATGTGCCGCAGCTTCGATCCTACCAGCGAAATGAAGCCCGGGATCACCTTGTCCTCATAGGCGGCCCGGTCCTTCCAGAAGGCCTTGCGGATGTCCCATGCTGGTCCGAGGCCGTCTTCATGAGCGACCGCGTTCTGCACGATGATCGCCCTGACGCGTTCGGGATGCGCGACCGCAAGGCGCATGCCGATAGGGCCGCCATAGTCCTGCTGGTAGAGCACGTAGCGCGTCAGCCCGAGCTGTTCGGTGAAATGGCCGACGATTTCAGCCAGGTGGTCGAACGTGTAGTGAAATTGCGCCGCCGGTGGTGAGTCGCTCTCGCCAAACCCCGGATAATCCGGCGCCACCAGATGATAGCGATCGGCCAGCAGCGGAATCAGCGCAGCGAACATCCGCGATGATGACGGATAGCCGTGCAGCAACAGGATGGTCGGCGCATCCTTCGGCCCGGCCTCGCGGTAGAAGACATTCAGCCCGTCCACCTTGACCGTGTGGTAGGTGGTGGTCGAAGAAACCGACGCCACCGTTTGCGCGTTCGCCGCGCCGAGCGGCAGTGAAAGGGCCATTGTCGCCGCGAACAGCGCGGCGGCTGGGGACTGTTTCATGATGGGAAAGCCTGCTTGCGTTGAGAACTGGGGAAAATGCCGGCCGGCCGGTTGTCGCGGCCGATCGGCGGATCAGGTTGCGAAGACGGCCTTGATCTCGGCGGCGACCTGGAGCGCATTCTCGTCGAGGACGAAATGGCCGGCGTCGAGCCAGACCAGCTTGGCATCAGGCAGGTCGTCGAGATAGGCGCGCGCGCCCGGCGGGATGAAGAACGGGTCGTTCTTGCCCCAGACGATCAGGGTCTTCGGCTTGTGGGTGCGGAAGGCGGCCTGCCACTCGGGATAGAGGCCGATATTGGTCTTGTAGTTCTCCAGCAGATCGACCTGGTAATCCTGCACGCCCGGACGATCGAGCAGCGCCTGGTCGAGCACCCAGTTGTCCGGGTTGATGGCCTCGGGGTCCTTGGCGCCCACCAGCCAGTGGAACTTGGTGCCCTCCAGGCTTATGAAGTCGCGGGCTGGCTTCTCGGTCTCCGGCGTGCGCTTTTCCCAGAGCGGTCCGATCGCCTGCTTCGGCGCATCGCCGACGCCCTCCAGGTAGGCGTTGGCATTCTGGATGATGAAGCCCTTGACGCGCTCCGGGCGCTGGCTGAACAAACGGAAGCCGACCGGGCCACCGTAGTCCTGCATATAGAGGATGTAGTGCTTCAGCCCCAGCACATCGACCAGGCCCGACACATGGGCCGCCAGGTTGTCGAACGTGTAGCTGAATTCGTTGCGCAACGGCGCGTCGGAATGACCGAAGCCGATGTAGTCCGGCGCGATCAGGTGGAAGCGATCGGCCAGCATCGGCATCAGATCGCGGAACATCTGGCTGCTGGTCGGCAGGCCGTGCAGCAGCAGGATGGTCGGGGCCGCGCGGTCGCCGGTCTCCCGATAGAAGACCTTGCGGCCATTCACTTCGGCGGTTCGGTGGTAGATGCGGGTCATGAGTGGCTCCTTTGGGATTGCTGACGTCTCGCCGGTCCGCCGAGACGCTACCGGCGCGTTGCAGGCTCCGTTTTGAGGTCTTTCACGATCGCGCGGCAGCCGGTAAAATCGAGAGAGGACCTCTCGTATTGTGGAAGACCCGGTGGATCGCCTGGACGCCATGCACGTGCTGCTGACCGCGGTGGACAGCGGCAGCCTGTCAAAAGCCAGCCGCGCTCTGCGGCAGCCGCTTGCCACGGTGTCCCGCAAGGTGGCCGAGCTGGAGAGCCATCTGAAGGCCACCTTGCTGATCCGATCGGCGAAGGGGCTGGAGCTGACTCCAGCGGGGCGATCCTACGTCACCGCCGCGAAGGCCATCCTCGAACAGTTGTCCGAAGCTGAGCGGGCGGCAGCTGGCGAATACACCGAACCCAAAGGGGATCTCACGGTCACGGCTCCGACCATGTTCGGGCGTTTGCACGGGCTACCCGTGGTGACGCGGTTTCTCTCGGCGTTTCCGGATGTGGCCGTCCAATTGCTGTTGACCGACCGAGTCGCACATTTCCTCGATGACCAGATCGATGTCGCGCTTCGCATTGGGGAGTTGCCGGACAGCGCTCTGACGGCCACGCGCTTGGGCACAGTGCGCAGGCTCATATGCGCAAGTCCGGAATATCTGGCGGCGAATGGTGTGCCGCTCACGCCCGATGATCTGGCGCAGCACAGCGTGATCTCGTTCGAGAGCGTCTCCTCCCCGACGACCTGGACGTTCGAGTCCAACGCAACCGTCATCAGCGCGTCGTTCCGCTCGCGGCTCAGCGTCAATACCATCGACGCGGCGATCGATGCTGGTCTGTCGGGCGCCGGGCTGATCCGAACGAATTCCTACCAGGTGGTCGATCACGTTCGCAGCGGCCGGCTGGCGATCGTTCTCGAGAAGTTCGAGCCTGCGCCGCGGCCCGTCCATCTTGTCTACGACAAGCAGGGCCGCCTTCCGCTAAAGTTGCGCGCCTTCGTGGACTTCGTCGTTCCGCGTCTGCGCGAACGGTTGGTGCAGGCGGATCTTTGAGCCGGTTCTCGTGACAGCGCAAGCTTGCAGGCGCCTAGAACGGCTGCCTCGCGATGTACAAGGATGGTGGGTCGACAGCTTGGCGAGCTTGCGGATCGGCTGCATCAGCCGCGCTCGACGCTGACCACACGGCCGCGCTCGATGGCGAGCGCGAGCTGGCCGCGTTTGAGCGCCAGCGCGGCTTCGCCGAACAGCTCGCGCCGCCAGCCCTGCAGCGCGGCGACCTCGGCCTCGTCGTCGGCGGCGATCTCCTCGAGATCGTCGACGGTGGCGATCACCTTGCTGGCGACGCCATAGCGCTCCGAAGTCATCCGCAGCAGCACCTTCAGCAATTCGACAATGGCGGCGCCGTTGGAATTGTTGCGCGGCTTGTCGAGCTTGGGCAGGGTCGCGAGATCGCGCTCGAGCCCGCGCTGCACGGCGGCGATGATGTCGCCGCCCCATTTCGAGCGCTCGAAACCCTTCGGCAGCGAGCGCAGCTGGCCGAGCTTTTCCAGCGTGGCCGGCGCATGCGTTGCGATGTCGCCGACGGCTTCATCCTTGAGCACGCGGCCACGCGGCACGTCGCGGCTTTGCGCCTCCTGCTCGCGCCAGGCTGCGACCTCCATCAGGACCGCAAGCTCGCGCGGCTTGCGCACCCGCGTCTTCAGCCGCTCCCAGGCGCGCTCGGGATGGAAGTCATAGGTTCGGGGCGAGGTCAGGATCTCCATCTCGAGGGAGACCCAGTCGCTGCGGCCGCGCTTCTTCAGGTCGGCGTCGAGGGCGGTGAACACGTCGCGCAGATGGGTGACGTCGGAGACCGCGTAGTGGATCTGCTCCTTGGTCAGCGGCCGCCGCGACCAGTCGGTGAAGCGATGGGTCTTGTCCGGCCGGTGACCGGTGATGCGCTGGACCAGCTGGTCGTAGGCGATGGAATCGCCATAGCCCAGCACCATCGCCGCCACCTGGGTGTCGAAGATCGGGTGGGGCAGGATCCCGGCCCGGTGCCAGACGATCTCGATGTCCTGGCGGGCGGCATGGAATACCTTCAGGACCTTCTCATTGGCCATCAGTTCGAAGAACGGCTTGAGGTCGATGCCCGGGGCCAGTGCGTCGACGATGACGGCCTCTTCGGGGCTCGCCATCTGCACCACGCAGAGCAGGGGATAATAGGTGGTTTCCCGCAGGAACTCGGTATCCACGGTGATGACGGGATGCCGGGCGAGACGGCCGCAGACGGCCGCGAGCTCCGAGGTGGTGCTAATCACTTCCATTTAAGAAAGGCGTTCTGCCGAAAGTGCTGATCTGTCAAGGGTCTTCCGGTGTATTCGAGCCCTGCGGTCGAGTCCAGCCACAGTCGCCCCGGGCGAGCCGGGATCAGGCGCCATTCCGTGCCCTTGCCGAGGGGGCGACGACTGGAAATCCAGTGAACCAATCCGGCGGGGGATCGACCCCGGCGGGGCGTCAATTGGCGCCATCCGGCGCAAAAATGGCGGATTCGTGCCAGCGGCAGCCGAAGCTACCGTGGCGCGGCTTCGGAGAGGGCGGGGCGCGCGAGCCTAAGAAAGTCGAGCTTGTGTCTGGTCGAGCCGTCGCCGGTCGCAAGATCGCTCAGGATTTCCCCCATCACGCTGCAGAATTTGTAGCCGTGACCGGAGCATGGGGAGGCCAGCACAACCTGCTTATGCAGGGGGTGATGGTCGACGATAAAATGCTCGTCCGGCGTGTTGGTGAACATGCAGGTGCGAAGGGCCATGGTCGCCCCGTTGCCGTGAGGAAAATAACGCGCCGCAAATTGGCGCAGCAGGGCTTCGTCGAGCTCGTCGGGCTCGCGCCGCAACAGGTCGGGCGTGCAGCTCTCGTTGCGATGATGGTAACGGCCGAACTTGAAGCCGGGGACCTCATAGACGGGGAATCCGTAATAGCGTCCTTCCTCCACGTCCAGGTTGAACACGGGGAAGCGCTGCGGGGTAAACCATTCCGGACGCGTCGGCTGCAGCCACGCCAGCACCTGCCGTTCCGGAACCGCGAGCGGCCGCGCGACCGGCACCAAATCGCCGATCCATGCACCGGCCGTGATCACGAGCCGTCCGGCTTCGTAACGCGCGCGGTCGGTGGACACGACCACGCCCTCTCCAGCTGGATGGGCTTCCCAGCCGAGAACCCGCTCGCGTGCGTGGATATCGGCGCCATGTGACATCGCAGCGTTCACATGGGCCGTGATCGCGCGCTCGCTGGCCAGCAATCCGCCTTGAGGCTGGAAAACGGCCCGCGTGCCCGGGAGCAAATTGTAGCCGGGATAGCGGTCATTGATCTCGGAGGCCGTCAGGACCTCGTGGGGCAGTTCGTGCAGCCGTGCCGATGCGAGTGCGCCTCCGAACAGGTCGCCGTCCTCGGGGCCGGCATCGATCGAGCCGGTCGTCACCAGCAGCTCCTGGCCGCTCAGCTTCTCGATGTCGCGCCAGAGCACCAGCGCGCGTTGCAGGAGCGGCACGTAGTCGCTGTGCTCATAATAGGGAAGCCGGATGATGCGGCTTATGCCGTGCGACGAGCCCATCGCGTGCGGGATGTCGAACCGCTCGAGTCCGAGAACGCGCTGGCCCCGGCGCGCCAGGTGAAAAGCCGTCGCGCTCCCCATGCCGCCAACGCCGACGACAATGACATCGTACATCATGCTACCCCATCGATCGGCAAGCAGTGTCAGGCCGTTCTGATGGGCGCGACTATGTCAGGCGAGTGCCGGCCGCTCTTGTCTTTAGGCGACACCGGCTGGTACGAATCCGACAGGACCGATGGAGGAGCCTTTCGCGGCAAACGTGACCGCTCAGACGGGTGTCGCGTGCTCGCGTGCGAGGGTGCGCAGCTGCGAGGGCGTCCGGTCGAATTGGGACTTGAAGCTTCTCGAGAAATGCGAGCAATCGTTGAAGCCGCAATCGAGGGCGATCTGGGTGATCGACCGGTCGGTCTGCTCAATCATCCACCTGGCGCGCGCGAGCCGAAGGCGAAGCCGGTATTCGCTCGGGGTGACGTCGAGGTCAGCGACGAAGCGGCGCTCCAATTGGCGCAGGCTGACGCCCAAGGCGCGGGGCAACCGCGAAAACAGCGAGCCGTCGTTCAAATTCTGCTCGATGATCAACATCGCCTCGCAGACCAGGCTGTCCGAGGCTTTGCGCGTCAGCGATGCTGCCGGCTGCAGCGGGTTGGACGGCAGCGGCGCATCTTCGATCAGGATCCGCAGGCTCTTGATGGCCTCGGCCTGGCCGCAATGGCGCTCGATCAAATGGGCCGCCAGGTGGACGACGCTGGTGCCGCCCGCGCAGGTCATGCGGTCCCGATCGACCACGAACATCTTGTCGGACCGGACATTCATGGCCGGAAATTCCTCGAGAAAGTCCTCGCGGTGAAACCAGCTTGCACAGACGTCGTAACCGTCGAGCAGGCCGGCGCGGGCCAGGATGAGCGGGCCGGTGCAAAGGCCGACCAGCGGCACGCCCTTGCGTGCGGCCTGGCGCAGGAAGGAGAACGTCCCGGGGACGACTTTCTGACCGCCGTGAAGCAGGCCGCCAACGACCACGATGTAATCGTACGCTGACGGGTCGCTCATTTCGGCCCAGGGCTGTACGGTCGCGCCGCAGCTCGACACGATCGCCTCGCCGGGCCGTCCGAGTATGTCCCAATCGCACCTAATCCTTCCGCTGCGGTCACCATCGTCCGCCGCCAGCCGCAGCGCGTCGACAAAGCCGGCAAAAGCGGTCAGCGTGAAACGCGGCGCAAGCACGAAGCCGACACGCAGCTTCCGCGCCGAGGATTTGGCATCCGGTGACGTTCTCTTGGTTCGGCCGTCTTGCCGCATGAGCATGTTCCGATTGATCCCAAACGAGGCGACGCCTGCGGGGCAGGTGATGTCGCCTAACCACGATAGCTCGTCGCATTTATGCAAGCTGCGTGCCGCTCCTTGGGCTATCGGTCGGAGCAAGACGGAGAAGACGAGATGCGGATTCGGTTATTGGGAACGGGCACGCCGACACCGTCCTTGCGGCGTATGTGTTCCGGCTATGTCGTCGAGACGGGCAACGACGTCATCGTATTCGACCACGGCTTCGGCGCTCATCACCGCCTTCTGGAGCTCGGGATCGCCGCCACGAAGGTCTCGCATCTCTTCCTCACCCATTTGCACTACGACCATTGCGGCGACTACGCGCGCCTGGTTCTGACCCGATGGGATCAGGGCGCGGGGAAAGTGCCGGAGCTACCGGTCTACGGGCCGCCGCCGCTCAAGCAGATGAATGCTGCGCTTCTCGGAGAGGGCGGCGCCTTCAATTCGGATCTGGTGGCACGCACGTCCGACGATTGCAGCCTGCGGATCTACGAGGCGCGCGGCGGCGTCCTGCCGCGCGTCAGACCCAACCCGAAGCTCACCGAGCTGGCACCGGGTGCGGTCATCGAGGAGAAGGAATGGAGAGTCGAGGTCTCGGAGGCGAGGCACTTCCAGCCATATCTGGCGTGCCTCGCCTACCGCCTCACCACGTCAGCCGGTTCGTTCGTCTATTCGGGCGACAGCGGCCCCTGCGACGGCATCCGGAAGCTGGCGCGCGACTGCGACGTCCTCGTTCACATGTGCCACTACATTTCCGGCACGCAGCTCAGCGATGGCTTCGCAGAATCCTGCATGGGCCACATGGAGCTGGCACGGCTCGCCCAGGACATCGGCGTCCGCAACCTGGTGACGACGCACATCACGGAGCAGTTCGACAAGCCGGGCGTCCGCGAGCGCGTCATCGCCGAGATGGGCGCGGTCTTCAAAGGCAATCTGTTCTTCGGCGAAGATCTGATGGAGATCCCGCTGGCGCCGCCCGCTCCGGAAAAGCTCATGTAGCGGGCGACGGCGAGCGGTCGACGCATGATCGAACGTCACTCCGGGCTCCATTCACTATCCTGCGGCAGCGGAATGCCTCACACGACCATCCATAAGACCGATAGCCGCGGGCGGCTCAGGAATTTGCGGGGGGAGCTGATGTTGGAAGATCGGGCGCATTCGCCGGTGCATGACGACGTGGACGATGCAAATCGAATCGAGAAAAAGGCCATATTGGCGGCATCGATCGGAACGGCGCTGGAATGGTACGACGTCTTCCTTTTTCTTTCGTTCTCGCTGCAGATATCCAAGCTGTTCTTTCCCGCGGCCAATTCCTGGGTCTCGCTGCTGGCGACCGTCGGGACATTCGCGGTATCCTACATCATGAAGCCCGTCGGCGCGCTGGTTCTGAGTTCATATGCCGATCGCGTGAGCAGGAAGTCCGCCTTGAACGCCACGCTCATGCTGATGGCAATCGGCATCAGCATGACCGCCTTTACGCCAAGCTTTGCGTCGATTGGCCTGTCCGCGACCGTCATCATGATCCTCGCACGTTGCGTCCAGGGGTTCTCGTCCGGCGGCGAGTACGGCGCTTCCACGGCCTTTCTGGTGGAGCGATCGCCGGCTGCGCATCGGGGCTTCTATGCGAGTTTCAATATCGCAGCGCTCGGCCTCAGCTCCGTTCTGGCGGGCATAGCCGGGATGCTGGTCGGCGGCCTCTTGACGCCGGATCAGGTGCTGGCGTGGGGGTGGCGCCTGCCGTTCGTTTTCGGGCTTTGTGTCGTCCCGGCCTCGCTGTACATCAGGCGGGTCGTGCCGGAGGCGGACGTCTCAGGACGTACGATGCCGAAGTCGCCGATCCGGGAGACCGTTGCCGGACACAAGCGGTATCTTCTGCTCGGCATCGGTGCCTTTGCGCTCGTGACGGTCGCAAATTATTGCCTGGCTTTCTATCTGCCGACCTACGCTGTTCGCAATCTCGGCCTTCCACCGGTCAGCGCTTTTGCCGGCACGCTTTTGATCGGCAGCATACAGGCGGTTCTTGCGCCGTTTTTCGGGGCCTTCTCCGATCGCTATGGCCGGACGCCCATCATGCTGTTCGCGTCCCTCGGGCTCGCGCTTCTGGCAATCCCATGCTTCCTGGTTCTGGTCGGGCGTCCAACGGTTGCGATGCTGCTGCTTTCGCAGGGCGTGTTGGGGACGATGTTGACCGCCTATCAGGCCCCGATGCCGGCTTTGCTCTGCGATCTGTTTCCGGCATCGCTGCGGGCCACCGGCGTGGCCATCGTGCATGATTTTACTGCGACCCTGATCGGAGGGTTGACGCCGCTCGCCATCACTTTCGCGATCGGCGTGACCGGCAACAACCTCGTTCCCGGCATTTATGTCGGCGTTGCCGCCGCAGCGAGTCTTGCCTGCATCTTGATGATCCGCGCGACGTTCTACGCGTCGCGCCGTTCGCAGGTCTTGCCGTCGTCAGGCCAAGTGCTCAGGTGAGGGCACCCGTGCCGCCCGGAGGAGCCGACCGCCTTGGTCAGTGAACCCGGCGGCGCGGTCGCTCGCCCGAGGGCACCGCCAGCACGATCACGCAGAGGGCGAGCATCGCAAGCCCCATGAACTCGAATACCAAGGCGTCCACGGCAATATCTCCCAACAAACACGCTCAATTTGTTGGGGCCGCGTTGAGTGTTTCTTAATTGATGCGGGGCGGGGCGGCGGCGCGTGTCCAAATGGTGGACGGGGAGTTAACGGGCTCTGTCGAGGGGGAAGGGCTGTCGCTCACAACCGGGAGAGAAGCTCCGCCTTCTTGGCTGCAAACTCTTCCGACGACAGAATGCCCTTCTTGTGCAATTCGGCCAGCCGCTCGATCTTGGCGAAGAGGTCCATGTCCTGGGCACTGTCGGGCCGATACGGCTCGCTGGCAGCCGCCAAAGGCGGCTCCGCCGCCTTGGTTTGCACGCCGTCCACCGATACGACGGGCAGAGCCGAGATGCCAACCGTCCCATGCTGGCTGGTCAGGGTCAGCGAACCGCCGCTCCCCTGCTGCTGAGAGACGCCGCTGATCTGGTGATCCAGCGTGTCGTAGACGGTCACATGTCCGCCAAGCTCGATTGCCAGTCGCTGTTTTCGATTGAAATAGGCATAGCGGACCTGGTTTTGCGCGCCGGTCCCGCTGGGAAGCCCTAGTTCCGCTGGCCACCATTGACCCGACGCTCCGCCGGGTGCTTCTGGCACGAACAGGCTGACCGAACCCGCATCTCGGATATCGTGGGCGCCCTCCTGCTGGCCGCCGCCCTGCCTCTGTGATTGAAAGTCGAACGGCATCGAGGCTTGCGCAGCCAGGATTTGCGACAGCTCGGAACACAAGCCGTCGACTTTCGCCTTGAGGCCATGATTGAACATGTCCCCGATCATGGTCATGCCGCCCGGCATCCACTGCCCGGCACCGCCCAGTTCGCGATGGTCAAACTGCGCCATCGTCCCTCTGCTGTTCAGGAGAGCCTGCAACACCGTCATCACCGCGTCGGCGCTGACCCCGTAACGCTGAGCCAGATCGCTGATTTTCTGCAAGCCTTGGTCGGTCAGGCGGGGCAAGGAGCTTGTTCCTTCGGTACAGGAAGATATGTCCAGCCGCCCATAGTAGAAACCGAGTTTGTTATCGGCGCAAGAACGGTGATGACGCGGTCCTTGCGTCATGTGGCCGTTTGACCCGGGAGTGGACCAATAGCCTCGGCGCGTTCGCAACCTTGCTCCCCTCGTACATCGTTTTTCGGCTTTATGATAACGACCGTTTAAGTGCCGGTTGCTACGTTCTGTTGCCTAACATTGCGTCAGTACGGGATGAAGCGCATATCTCTCAAGGGCGTTGCGGTTGGCAACATTGTCGACATCGTTTCGTCGTCTATCGTCGGCTTCTTGGTGGCGATCTATGTCCTGATGTCATCGGCAGCTTCCGTGAAGGATATGGATGCCGCCAACCAGTTCGTGCTGGCGAGCGGCGTCTTCTGGTTCTGGTCTACCATCCTGGGCTCACTCGGCTCCGTGCTCGGCGGTTACATCGCGGCCCGCATCGCCAGACAAGATGACGTTCTCAACGGGGCCCTGTCGTCCATCCTTTGCGTCGGAGTCACCGTATACGCCCTGGTCAGCGGCGGCGCGGCGGGCCATGAAGCACTGTACTTGGTCTCGCTGCCGCTGAGCCCCGCGCTCACGGCGTTCGGCGGATACCTGAGCGCGCGGCAGAGGGGACGGCCGCGCTGAGCGGCGAACGGCGCGCCGCTACTGACTCCAAAGTGGTCCGCGCACGTCCTGGATTGATCGTCATCGCGCTTGATTGAGGATGATCCCTCGGATCGAGCCCGGGGCATGCTCTCCGAAAACCGCCATGCGCTTGCGGCAACGCGGCGCTTCAGGTCCGGATCATGCCCTACGTGCCGCAGAAGGTCTGGCACACGCGCTCTTCCGGCCGCGGCGGCTCGGCATAGGCGGCGTAGTCCGGCTGGTCCTCATACGGTTTCGCCAGCACGGTGAGCAGCTCTTCGAACGGGGCGTAATCGTCAGCGTCCACCGCGGTCTTGATCACCGCCTCGACGCGGTGGTTGCGCGGAATGAAGGCCGGGTTGACGGCGCGCATGGCGGATTGGCGCTCGGTGGCCGATTGCGGCTCCAGGGCGATCCGTTGCCGCCAGCTGGCGGACCAGGCGTCATAGGCCTCGGGCTCGGTGAAGAGCTGGCGCACCTCCGCGTCGGCTGCCGGATCGCCGGCGGCGTCGGAGAGGCGGCGGAAGGTGAGGGTGAAGTCGGCTGCGCCCTTGGCCATTTCATCGAGGAGAGCCTGCGCCAGCGCCTGGTCGTCCTCGCGCTCGGTGAACAGGCCGAGCTTGGCGCGCAGGCCTGACTTGTAGGCGAGGTTGAATTCTTCGCCAAAGGCCGTCAGCAGTGTCTGGGCCTCCTCGACGGCCTTGTCCTTGTCGTCCGAGAACAGCGGCAGCAGGCACTCGGCGAGCCGCGTCAGATTCCACAGCGCGATGCGCGGCTGGTTGGCATAGGCATAGCGGCCGAGCTCGTCGATCGAGCTGAAGACCTGGGCGGGATCGTAATGGTCCATAAAGGCGCAGGGGCCGTAGTCGATGGTCTCGCCGGAGATCGAGCTGTTGTCGGTGTTCATCACGCCATGGATGAAGCCGACCAGAAGCCAGCGCGCCACGAGCCTGGCCTGGCGCGCGATCACCGCCGAGAGCAGGTCATGATAGCGTCGCGCGCTTTCGGCCAGCTCCGGATAGTGACGCGCGATGACATGATCGGCGAGGTGCCTGAGCGCCTCGGTGTCGCCGCGTGCGGCGAAATACTGGAAGGTGCCGACCCGGATATGGCTGGAGGCGACGCGCGTCAGCACCGCGCCGGGCAGCGCCGTCTCGCGCATCACCAGCTCGCCGGTAATGGTGGCCGCGAGCGAGCGGGTGGTGGGAATGCCGAGCGCGGCCATGGCCTCGCTGACCACATATTCGCGCAGCACGGGTCCGAGCGCGGCGCGGCCGTCGCCGCGGCGCGAGAACGGCGTCGGTCCCGAGCCCTTGAGCTGGATGTCGCGGCGGACGCCGTCCCTGTCGATGACCTCGCCGAGCAGGATGGCACGGCCGTCGCCGAGCTGGGGCACGAAATGGCCGAACTGGTGGCCGGCATAGGCCATGGCGATCGGCTCGGCGCCGCCGGGCAGGGTCTTGCCGGCAAGGATCTCGGCACCTTCCGGGGTTTCCAGCAGGTCGGGGTCGAGCCCGAGATGGCGCGCCAGCGGCCGGTTCACCTTGATCAACCGGGGGGCGGCGACCGGGGTCGGGGCCACGCGGGCGAAAAAATTTGCCGGCAGGGCCGCATAGGTGTTCTGGAAGGGGAAATGCACGGTCATGGAGCCAAGATAGGCAGAGCAGCGGGCTTTTTCGAGCCCATTCCGGCGATCCATTCGGTTGCCGTGCGAAAGAGGCTCGGCTAAACCGTGCCGCAATTCGACAGAGGGCCTCAGGCGCCTTGGGCCCTCCGATTCTCACCTCCGACATCGTTTTGGACGCTCCATGCACCGTTACCGCACCCATACCTGCGGCCAGCTCCGCGAGACCCATATCGGCGAGACCGTTCGCCTGTCCGGCTGGTGCCACCGTATCCGCGACCATGGCGGGGTGCTGTTCATCGACCTGCGCGACCATTACGGCATCACCCAATGCGTGGTCGATCCGGACTCGCCGGCGTTTGCCGCGGCCGAGAAGCTGCGCTCGGAATGGGTGGTGCGGATGGAAGGCAAGGTCCGCCGCCGCCCCGAGGGCACCGACAATACGGAACTGCCGACCGGCCTGATCGAGCTCTACGTCAGCGACATCGAGGTGCTGGGCCCGGCCGGCGAATTGCCGCTGCCGGTGTTCGGCGAGCAGGAATATCCCGAGGATATCCGCCTGAAATACCGGTTCCTCGACCTGCGGCGCGAGAAGCTGCACCAGAACATCATGACCCGCGGCCGAATCATCGATTCCATACGCGGGCGGATGAAGCAGGCCGGGTTCTTCGAGTTCCAGACACCGATCCTGACCGCGTCCTCGCCTGAGGGCGCGCGCGACTTCCTCGTCCCGTCGCGCATCCATCCCGGCAAGTTCTACGCCCTGCCGCAGGCGCCGCAGCAGTACAAGCAGCTCCTGATGATGTCGGGTTTCGACCGCTACTTCCAGATCGCGCCCTGTTTCCGCGACGAGGACCCGCGCGCCGACCGCCTGCCGGGCGAGTTCTACCAGCTCGACGTCGAAATGAGCTTCGTCACCCAGGAGGACGTGTTCGCGGCGATGGAGCCGGTGATCACGGGCGTGTTCGAGGAATTCGCCAAGGACAAGCCGGTGACCAAGGGCTGGCCGCGGATTCCGTTTGCCGAAGCCATCCGCAAATATGGCAGCGACAAGCCCGACCTGCGCAACCCGATCGAGATGCAGGACGTCTCCGAGCATTTCCGCGGCTCCGGCTTCAAGGTGTTCGCGCGCATGCTCGAGGACCCCAAGAACCAGGTCTGGGCGATTCCCGGCAAGGGCGGCGGCAGCCGCGCCTTCTGCGACCGCATGAACTCCTGGGCGCAGGGCGAGGGCCAGCCGGGGCTCGGCTACATCATGTGGCGCGGAGAAATCGAAGGTGTTCTGAACACGACTAATGATGACGAGCGACGGCTTCGTGATCGTGTCGATCAACTACTGAAACAAAACGAAACGATCGAGGCCATCAAGCTCCTCGAAGAATGGCAAGCCAAGAACCCGGGGAAACCAACGGGTGCAAAGAAGGTCGTGTCCGGAGCAGGTCCGCTGGCCAACAACATCGGCGCGGAGCGGACGGCTGCGATCCGCGAGCAGCTCTCCTTGAAGGAGGGCGATGCGGCCTTCTTCGTCGCTGGCGATCCCGACAAGTTCTGGAAGTTTGCAGGCCTTGCCCGAACCAAGGTTGGTGAAGAGCTGGACCTAGTCGAGAAGGATCAATTCAAACTCGCCTGGATCGTCGACTTCCCGATGTACGAGTATGACGAGGAGAACAAGAAGGTCGACTTCTCGCACAACCCGTTCTCGATGCCGCAGGGCGGATTGGAAGCCTTGCAGACGCAGGAGCCGCTGTCGATCAAGGCGTTCCAGTACGACATCTGCTGCAACGGCTACGAGATCGCCTCCGGCGGCATCCGCAACCATCGTCCTGAGGCGATGGTGAAGGCGTTCGAGATCGCAGGCTATGGCGAGCAGGAGGTGGTCGACCGCTTCGGCGGCATGTACCGCGCCTTCCAGTACGGCGCCCCGCCGCATGGCGGCATGGCCGCCGGCGTCGACCGCATCGTCATGCTGCTCTGTGGCACCACGAACCTGCGCGAGATCTCGCTGTTCCCGATGAACCAGCAAGCCGTGGACCTGCTGATGGGCGCGCCGTCGGAAGTGACGCAGAAGCAGCTCCGCGAGCTGCACATCCGGCTGAACCTGCCGCAGAAGTAACAGGCGCCGCTCGCCGCGCTCTGCACCTCTCCCCGGCGGGAGAGGTCGGATTGCGCAGCAATCCGGGTGAGGGGCCGCTGCCTCAAGAGAGACCGTAACCCCTCACCCGGATCGCATCTCAAGATGCGATCCGACCTCTCCCGATGGGAGAGGTGAACCGAGCTCGCTGCCGGATCAACTCAACCAACGTGCACCGCGCTACAGCCCCGTCGACGCCTCGATCCTGAACTGTGCGAGCGCGGCCATCGGATCGCTCTTGACCAGCTGAAGCAGCTGCATCGCCGGCAGCTTGCCGATCGGCGTCAGCCTGATCACCAGCGTCTGCTGCGGGGTCTGCACGAACTGGCCGATCGCGGCCATCGCGGCGGCCGCATCGGGACTGACGCCGGCTGCCTGCGCGCCATTGGTCTTGATGGCCTCGATGAGGGCGCTGCGCGCGGCGTCGCGGCTGAGGTTTTGGTTGTGCGCATATTGGTCGACCAGAAGATCGACGCCGCCACCATCGTGCAAGGTGAGCTCCAGCGCGCCGGTCTCGATCTGCGCGGCGGTCGCGCCGGCCGTCAGCGGCTCGGCGAACAAGGCGCGTGGTACATTGGCAAGAACGATGCGGGCCTGGGCCTTGCCCAGTCCTGCGATCTCGAGCGTTGCGGGCTGCAGCTCCAGCGTGCCGGATGATTCGGTCCAGCCGGCGCCGAGATCGGCGTCGACTTGGGCAGTCTGCATCGCGGCTGCGAGCAGCGGTCGCAACACCGGATCGCTGGCCGCGACCGGGGCCGTCAGCTTCGCATTGATATGCGCCTGTGTCGGGATCGGTCCGACGAACGCGCCCCAGCCGATGTCGAGATTGTCGACATTGATCGGCTTGCCCGTGTCCTTGTAGGGCGCGACGAGATCCTTCACCTCGGCCCCGCCAAAAATCTGCAACAGCGCGAGCGCAGCCTCGTTCGGCGACCTGTGCTCGGGCTGTTGCATGGTGGCGGAGATCCGCATCAGCTTCGACAGATCGATCGATTTGATGAGGAAATGTCCGGCCCTCAGCGGTCCCTGCGGCGTCTGCGCATCCAGCCCATCGATGCCGAACTCGCTCTTGCCATTGTCCATCGAAAAATGCGCCGCCGCGACCGTCACCGGGCCCCGCTGCGTATCGACCGTGATGCCGCTGACGCCGAAATTGCCGAGATGGAGACCCTCGTAGATCGTCGCCAGCCTCTCGACGGTCTCGCGCGCCTGTGCAGGGGTTGGCTTGGTGCCCGACATCGGCAGCGCGGCGATCAGCGCCGGCAGCTGCAGCCGTGACGGCCGCACCGCGAGGTCGTCGACGACGACGTGATCGAAGCGCATGTGCAGATCGGGCGCCGACTTGACGTCATAGCCGTCGATCGAGACCTGCCGGTACATGCGATAGGACCGATCGTCATTGGCTTTCTGTGGATCGAGCACGGCGGCAACGGCAGTGGCATCGAAATCGTGAACGGCGAGATGTGTGAAGGTGCCGCCAAAGCCGTCGTTCTTGCCGGCCAGCTGCATGTTGTAGGCGAGCGCGCCCTTGTCGACCCTGGCCGTCGCCACCTTGCCGTCCTTGATGCCCTCGATGGTGATGCCGGAATATCCGACATCGCCGCCGCTCAGCACGGCCGAGTTCAGTTTCACCCCCACCGACAGGTTGGGAATCGTGACCGACGACGCAGCGATCCGGGTGAACTGCTCGAGCCCGAAGCGATAGACGTCGATGGTGGAGGCGCCTGCCGGAAGCTGCTCGACCTGCGCCGGCCCCGAAAAGTCCGATGCAGTGAGCTTGGGCAGCCGGTAGTTATATTGCAGTTGCGCGCCGCCGGAGGCGAGGGTGAAGCTGACGTCGATATCCGTGGCCTCGAGAAGATCGGCCGTCATGCGGCCTTGCTCGGGCTGGCTGACGCCGGAGGCGGTCAGGTTTGCAATCTTGACGGTGGTCGGCGGCTGGGTCGCGGTCTCCGTGGCGATGTCGGCGATGCTGATGGTGCGCTTCCACGGGTCATAGGAGATGGTGCCATGGCTCGCCTTGGCGCCGCTGCTGCGCATCCCTGCGAAGGCGGTCTCGACCCCTGCGGCGGCCCTTGACTGCGCAACATAGAGGAAGCCGAAATAGCCTGCGGCCGCCAGGACGACCAGAGCGGCAAGGCCGATCACGATCTTCTTCATTTCGTCAACTCCGGATTGCGCAGAGGGGTATTGCCGTATTCTCGGTCGAACCGTCGGGAATGGGAAGAGCCGGCAAGCCATCAAGGGCATGTGAACGCGCAGACGCTTTGAGACTTTTGCCCAGGCAGTTAATCGAATGTTGCATGCACATGGTGACACGTGCTTCACATCCGGCTCGTTTTGCCGGAAAAAGCTGAACGGCGCCGGACTGGCAGGTTGGGAGCCGGAAACGCGGGAGCACGTATGTCGTCCTACTCTGAAGACCTCCATTCGGCGGCGCTGGCCTATCACCGGCTGCCGCGACCGGGAAAACTCGAAATCCAGGCCATCAAGCCGCTCGCCAACCAGCGCGACCTGGCATTGGCCTATTCGCCGGGGGTCGCGGCCGCCTGCACCGAAATTGCCAAGGATCCGGCCCAGGCGGCGAGCCTGACCACCCGGGCCAACCTGGTCGCCGTCGTCTCCAACGGCACCGCAGTGCTGGGCCTCGGCAATATCGGCCCGCTCGCCTCCAAGCCCGTGATGGAGGGCAAGGCGGTCCTGTTCAAGAAATTCGCCGGCATCGACGTGTTCGACATCGAGATCGCCGCCGACACCATCGAGCGGGTGGTGGAGACGGTGGCGGCGCTGGAGCCGACCTTCGGCGGCATCAATCTCGAGGACATCAAGGGGCCGGAATGTTTCGAGATCGAGGCGCGCCTGAAGGAGCGCATGAAGATCCCGGTCTTCCATGACGACCAGCACGGCACCGCCATCATCGTGGGTGCTGCGATCACGAACGCGCTATTGCTCAACGGCAAGAAGCTTGCCGACGTCAAGATCGTGGCGTCGGGTGCGGGGGCGGCGGCGCTTGCCTGCCTCAACCTGCTCGTCTCGCTCGGCGCGCAGCGCAAGAACATCTGGGTCTGCGACATCGAAGGCCTGGTCTATGAAGGCCGCCCGGTGCTGATGGACCGCTGGAAGTCGGTCTATGCGCAGAAGAGCGACAAGCGTAAGCTCGCCGACGTGATTGCCGGCGCGGACATCTTCATGGGCCTGTCCGCACCCAATGTGCTGACCCCGGAGATGGTCAAGCAGATGGCGGACAAGCCGCTGGTGCTGGCGCTTGCCAATCCGACGCCCGAGATCATGCCGGACGAGGCGCGCGCGGCGCGGCCCGATGCCATGATCTGCACCGGCCGGTCCGACTTTCCCAACCAGGTGAACAACGTCCTCTGCTTCCCCTTCATCTTCCGCGGCGCGCTCGATGTCGGCGCCACCGCCATCAACGAGGAGATGAAGCATGCGGCGGTCGATGCGATCGCCCAGCTCGCGCGTGATGCGCCGTCGGATGTCGTCGCGCGCGGCTTCGACAGCGGCGAGGTGCAGGGCTTCGGGCCGGGCTCGCTGATTCCGAGCCCGTTCGATCCGCGGCTGATCCAGCGCATCGCGCCGGCGGTGGCGAAGGCCGCCATGGATTCCGGCGTTGCGACGCGGCCGATCAAGAATTTCGACGAATATACTGCGGGGCTGGAGCGCTTCTCGTTCCGCTCCGGTCTTGTCATGAAGCCGGTGTTCGGCAAGGCCAAGAGCCAGCCGGTCCGCGTCATCTATGCCGAAGGCGAGGACGAACGGGTGCTGCGCGCGGTGCAGCAGGTGCTCGAGGAGAAGCTGGCGAAACCGATCCTGGTCGGGCGTCCCTCGGTGGTGGAGACGCGGATCAAGCGGTTCGGCCTCTCGATCAAGGCCGGCCGGGATTTCGACCTCGTCAATCCCGAGGACGATCCGCGCTACCGCTCCTATGTGCAGTCCTATATCGAGGTCGCCGGCCGCCGCGGCGTCACGCCGGATGCCGCGCGCACCGTGGTGCGCACCAACAACACGGTGATCGCCGCGCTCGCGGTGATCCGCGGCGAGGCCGATGCCATGATCTGCGGTGTCGAGGGCCGCTACATGAGCCATCTGCGCCATGTGCGGGAGATCGTCGGCTGCTGCGAGGGGATCAGCGAATTCGCGGCCCTGGCGCTGCTCATCACCAGCAAGGGCGCCTATTTCATCGCGGACACCGAGGTGCGCTCGAACCCGAGCGCGGAGGAACTGGCGGAGATCGCGGCGCTGGCGTCCAGCCATGTGCAGCGCTTCAATCTGAAGCCCAAGATCGCCTTCCTGTCGCATTCGGATTTCGGCAGCTATGACACCGAATCCTCGCGCAAGATGCGCCGCGCCACCGCGCTTCTCAAGCAGCATCATCCGGAGCTCGAATCCGACGGCGAGATGCAGGGCGCCACCGCGCTGTCGGAGGCGACGCGCAAGCTGATCCTGCCGCAGAATCTGCTCGAGGGCGTCGCCAACATCCTGATCATGCCCAATCTGGATTCGGCCAACATCGCCTACCAGATGGTCAAGGTGCTGACGGACGCCGTGCCGGTCGGCCCGATCCTGATCGGGCCCTCGCGACCCGCGCACATCCTGACGCCCTCGGTGACCGCGCGCGGCATCCTGAACATGACGGCCATCGCAGCCGTCGAGGCGCAGGAGCGGGCGGGGCGGGCGCAGCCGACCCTGTTCACGTGACGTCTGTTCCTGCGAAACGGTGACAGTTTTGCGTTCAGAATGGGTCGCAATTTGATCGTTTGAAAAGCGCAGGCGGAGCCTCCATAATCCGCTCGCGTTTTTCTCGATCCCGCCCGTGCGTCTGACGAGGCCGACCATGCCAGCTTTGATTACTTTCGGGCGAATCCTGTTCGCCGCGCTGTTCGTCTATCTCGGTGCGAGCAAGCTCTTTGCCATCCAGCCGACCGCCGATTTCATCGCCTCGAAACTGACGATCCCGACCCAGCTCGCGCCCTATGTCACGCAGATCGAGAGTGCGACCGGCATGGCCATGCCGCAGCTGCTTGCGATCGGAGCCGGCGTGTTCGAGACGCTGGCGGGCCTGATGATCGCGCTCAATTTCGGAGTGCGGTTCTTTGCGATCATCCTGATCCTGTATGTCGGGGGCTCCACCTACTTCTTCCAGGATTTCTGGAATCAGAGCGCGCCTGAAAACGCCAACACCGTCGTCGATGCCCTGAAGAACGTCGCCCTGATCGGCGCGCTGTTCATCATCGCCGGCTATGGACGCGGGCCCCGCGCCGCCGAGCCGGCCTATGGAGATGTTTGAAGCGGCACGCCCGGCGGGACGCGTCTCGGCTCACCACGTCACCCGGACGCCGCCGGTGACCCCGTGGCTGTCGTCGCTGCCGTTGATGTCGCCATCGTAACGCAGGAAGATGCTGAGGCGCCGGTCGATCCGGGAGGCGAGCCCCAGACCGATCAGGGCGCTGTCACGCTGCGAGTGTGCCCCGGTGAGAGCGAATGCGGCACCCGGCACGCTCGCAAAACTGACGTTCACAAGCCCCGCTGTGTCTGCGAATTCGTGCGCCCAGACGAGCTTGGCCTCGGCGTGGACGAGGATCGTGTCATTGACGACGAGATCGCGTTCGATCCGGCTGCCGAGCGTCGTGCGGACCGAGTTCTCGCTGGTCCCTCGCATGGCGAGAGCCAGCGCGCCTGTGCCTGACTCGGTGACTTGGGCTTGATCCACGCTGATCGCCTGCAGCCCGACCAGCGGGGTGAGCGTGAAGCGGTCCGGCAGCGCGAAAGCGCGGCCTGCCTCCAGCGAGGACAGGAATTGGTTGGCATGAGCCGAGCCGGACGCCGCGGCCGGTGCGATGCCCGACAGCGAGATCATCCTGTGGACCTGGTTGTCGTCATAGGCATAGCCGAGCGTGCCGTCGACATAGAAGGCACCATGCGTCCAGCTGCCGTAGGCGCCGAACCCGTAGGAGTCGGTCTTGCCCGTCGGGGACAATCCAACGAGGTCGAATGTGCTCGCGGTGTAGCTGGCATAGGCCCCGAGCAGCAGGTCCGGCGCCACCTGACGGTCCAGTCCCATCACGGTGCCCCCGACCGAATAGTCCAGGGTATGGGCTTCCGAGCCGCCATTGATGCCGCCGAACAGCCCGACGCCGGAGAGCCAGGCGGTCCAGGCATCCCGCTTGGCCGTTCCGCGCGGGTCCTGCACCGATCCAGGAAGCGCATCGAACGCGAGCTGGACCCGCAGCGCTCCGGGTCCTTGCGCGAGCAGCGCGCCGTCGGGCGAGGTCGTGTGGCTCAGCGCGAGCTGTTCGCCAACGGTGTTGATGACGAGCTGGTCGCGGCGGATCGCGAGCGAGTTGAGGTCGGCATAGATCTCGGCCGCTCCACCGACCTGATCGAGGCCGCTGCGGATCAGGGATGTCGTGGGCTGCGACAGCAGCGCCGACGTGGTCGACAGCAGCGCGGGCGTTTGGCCGGCGCCGTCGAGCGCCTGCGCGACCGATCGCTGGTTGCTTGTCTGTGCCTGCGAGGCGAGGCTGCCGGTCTGGTGTACCGTCAGATCGACCTCGTTGACCGAGTAGCTGACGGCAAGGTCGAGCAATGGAGACAGCGTCGTGCCGGTGACCTGGGCGAAGCTGCCGCCCACGCCGGCCCCGGCGGTCACGATCACATAGCGGGTTCCGACGACATAGCTGCCGGCATTCGCGGAAAGCGCCAGGGTGCCGGCCAGGCTTGCGCTTCCGGCAACCGCAAGCTGCGAGGCCTGGCTCGGCGACAACGCGATGGCGAGGATGCCGGGACCGCCCTGGTCGTAGTTGCCCCCGACCGACAGCGTGCCGATCGAGCCGCCGGGCGCCACGGTGCCCGTCGCGTTGGAGACATCGCCGAGAATTGTGCCGTGCCCGCTCAATGTGCCGCCGCTCCAAACCGTCACGGCCCCGCCAAGCCGGGCGCCGGGGTTTGCCGCGTCGCCAACCTGCAGTGTCCCGCCGGTGACCATCGTGGTGCCCGTAAAGCCGCTGCTGTCGCCGGTCAGCGTCAGCAGGCCGGTATTTTGCTTGGTGATCCCACCCGCACCGGATATCACGCCGGAATAGCTGCCGGCGGAGGCCTGGTCGAACACCAGCGCGGCATTGTCGACGATGTTGCCGGTCGCGGAGGCGCTGTCGAGCTGCAGCACGCCGCCGCTCACAGTGGTGCCGCCGGTGTAGCTGTTGGTGCCGGTCAGCACCAGCGTACCCGCCCCGGATTTGCTCAGGCTGCCGGCGCCCGAGATGTTGCCCGCGATCGTCAGTGTCGTGGCATTGGTATCGATCGTCGATGCGCCCGTGAGGCTCACGGGCACGTCGAAGCTCTGCGTTGCCAGCGACTGCAGGATGCCGCCGGACAGGGTCAGCGAACCGGAGCCGATCGAGCCCGCGCCGAGCCGGAGTCTGCCGGCATCGATAATGGCGCCGTTCAGTGTCCCCGTGCCGGTGACGAGCGTCGTGCCGGAGGAGATGGAGATACTGTCCGCGGCGATGCCGAAGCTGCCTGTCGTCAGCGTGCCGGAAGTGATGTTCACCGCGGCCAGCGCGTTGCTGCCGCCGATCGCGCCTTGAAGCGTGTTCGATGTCGTGAAATTGACGGTGCCGGTATGGGCGCTGAGGCCGTCGATCGCCGCGGTGACGGCTCCGGAGCCGACGTTGAGCGTGCCGGCGCTGCCGATCCAGACATTGGTGGCCGCCAGCGTCGTGTTGTTCAGGGTCAGGCTGGCGCCGTTGCCGATGCTGACGCTGGCGAGCGAGTTGGTGCTGCCGATATTGCTGTCCGCGAGCACGGTGCCGTCGATGACCAGCGCGCCGCGGCCGGCGGTGTTGCCGTTGATGGCGCCGATGAAGAGGTTGTTGCCCTCAAGAATCAGCGTGCCATAGGCGCCGCTACCGCTCCCCAGGGTCGCCGTCGAGCGAAACTCCGACCCGTTGACCGTGAGGCTCGCACCGTCATCCACGTGGGTGTCGATGCCCGCCACAGATCCAACGATGCCGTCGATGGTGGCGTTACCGGTGACCAGGATCGTGTTGCCGGCGCCGCCGGCGCCGTCCAGCCGGCCCGAGACCGTCACGGTGGTGTTGCCCAGGGTCAGCACGCCGTTGCCGCCGCCGGCTCCGACCATGACGGTACCGGCGTTGATGGTCGATACCGCGCTGGCGTCGAGCGTCACGCCGCTGTTCACGGTGATGGTCCCGACCGCGGCGGTCGTGCCGATCGTCGCGCCGCCATTGAGGACCGTGGAAGCGGTTGCAGTGATGTTGCCCTGGCCCGCCGTCGTCGCATTGATCGCGCCGGTCGGCGAGGCACCGCTCAACAGAAGCTGGCCTGTCGGCGCAGCTGCGAAGGTGACGGTGGTCGGCACAGTGCCGGCCTGCACGGTGCAATTGGCGGTGTCGATGATCGCCGCCACACCGTTGTTGCAACTCGTTGCCCAGGCCACCTCGGACGTCACGAAAACCAAAACGATAGCGATCGGCCACGCGCCGATCCGCCGCCCACGCCTCATCCGCAGCATTTGATTGAACCGCCCCACATCAACGAATCTCGTCGGTGGGAACTCAACACGGCGTCTAAGATGCGGACAAGCAACCAGCGCGAGAGCAGGCGTGCAAGCTGTGGCAAACCCCGCGTTTGCGGTCGTCCGCTGTACACTAACCCCGCAGCCGGTCCTGTGTCTTCTGACGCCGCCACGGCGTCACCGTGACGTCGTTCTTCGCGTCCAGGATCTGCGGCTCGCCCGGCGTGAGCCCGTGTGCGGCGAGGACCTGTTGCGGCGAGCGCGCCGGCACGCCGCCGAAGCAGGGTTCACCACCTGGCAACAACACATGCGGCGCCAGCGACAGCCAGAACGTCTCGTAGCGATCCATGAACAGGTCGAACACATCGGGGCCGCCGATGACGGCGATCCGGCCCGATGCGAGACCGGCGAATTCGCAAGCCGCTTCAAAGCCAGCTCCGGCCGGATTCCACAGGATGGCTCTGGGGTTGTCGGGGTCGGCGGCCAGCGCGGCGATCTTGCGCGTCAGGATGATGCGCTTTCGCTGCGGCGCGTTGGGATGATCCTCCTGCGAGAAGCGCCCGTGCACGACCAGGTCGGCACGGTCGAGCGCGGCCGAAAAGAAGCTGTTGTCGGCGTCGAATTTGAGCTCGCCCGGCATGGCGCGATCGCCCTTGGAGAGCATGCCGTCGGCGGAGACGATGACATAGCCCTCGATGCGGAAGCGCGCCGTCTGCGGCATCAGGCTTCAGCCCACATCGCGCGGGTGCGATAGACCTCGACCGCGGGCTCGCATTCGCCAAAGATGTTGAGCTTGGTGATCGAGACCTGGCAGGCCTCGACGCGATCATCGGCGAAGCACTGCTCGACGATCTCATCGAGCAGGGTCTCGAGCAGCGGCGTATGCGGCCGCTCCGGGAAGGCCTTGAGAAAATTGCGCAGATGATCGTAGTCGATGTAGCCGAAGCTTGCGAGCCTGCGCTGCTCAAGCCTGGCGTACAGGCTGACATCGATCGACAGCTTGTTGGGCCGCTCCGGATATTGCTCCCACGGATGGATGCCGCAGCGCGTCTCCACGACCACGTTCTTCAGCCGTACGATCAGGTGGTCGGATTGTGAGAAGGTCATGCCTGAGGGTGTTGGAGCCTCGGCCGCTGCCGGCCGAGGCCTTGGGAGGAGTTGTCGATCGCTATTGCGAGACCGTCGTCACGACGCTGGAGACGGGACGCTGGCTGACGGTCGGCAGCTTGACGTCCTCCTTCATCAGCTCCTCGTCATATTGCGGCAGGGATTGCACCGGCGCTTTGGCGCGCATGGCCACCACCTTGTAGCCTTCGGACTTCAAGCGCGCCAACAGCGCCGGCAGCGCTTCGGCGGTGTGCTTGTGGAAGTCGTGCATCAGGATGATGCCCTTGCCGAGCTTGTCGAGCTTCTTGAAGGTGACGTCGATCACCTGCTGGGCGTTCTTGGCCTTGAAGTCGAACGAATCGAGATCGCAGGAGAAGATCGCGATGTTGCGGGTGCCGAGATAGGTCACCATCTGCGGCGGGTGCTGCAGCGCCGGGAAGCGGAAGAACGGCGCCGGCGAGACGCCGCCCAGCGCCCATTTCACGGCGCTGATGCCCTTTTCGATCTCGTCCTTGCGCTGATCGTCGGTCAGCTTCTTGTTGTTGAGGTTCTCGTGTGACCAGGTGTGGGTGCCGACGGTGTGGCCGGCGGCGTAAACCTGCTTGAGGATCTCAGGATAAAAGGTCGCATGCTTGCCGATCGAGAAGAAGATGCCGGTCGTGCATTGGTCGGCGAGCGCCTTGAGCACCGCCGGCGTATTCTCCACCCAGGGGCCGTCGTCGAAGGTCAGCACCACCTCGTGGTCGCGCAGGAAGTCGAGCTCCTTGAAGTGCTCGAAGCCGAAGCCGGGACCGCCGGTGGTGTCGATCTCGACCGTGCGCGCAACGCCGAGCGCGTCGGGATTGTTGCAGGGCGCGCGCGCCGGCTGGACCTGCGACGGAGCTGCCGCTGCCTGCTGCGGTGCGGCCGGAGCGGACGCAGCCTGCGCCGGCGCCGGCTGGGCGGCCGGAGCCGCCTTGGGTGGCGCGCTCTGCGACCACGCGATGCCGGGAGCACACAGCGAAACCGCAAAGATCAATCCTGCCACAACACGCATTGTCGTTTCCCTCGATTGCCGTAAGTCGCCGTCCGCCCGGCGTCCCAACCGTTTTACCCCGAAACATCATAGCCCTGCCGGACGTCAACGCAACGATTCAAGGGGGTTAGGCGCGACTTCTCCAGTGTGCCGGTTAACAGGCAGGATAGTTCTCAGCCGACCGCCAGCGCCCGTGCGATCGCGGTCTTGATGCGCGTGTCGGTCGGCTCGACCGCGGATGCGAACACGTCGGCGATGTAACCGTCCCGGCCGATCAGATATTTGTGAAAGTTCCAGCGTGGAACGTCCTTCGGCCGTGCCTCCGCCGCCCATCGGTAGAAGGGATGCGCATTGGGCCCGACCACAACCGCTTTGGCCGCGATCGGAAAGGTAACGGCATATTGGTGCTGGGCGGTCTCCGCAATCTCGGTCGCGCCGCCGGGTTCCTGACCGCCGAAATCGTTGGAGGGCACACCGATCATGCCGAGCCCGCGCGCACCGAACTCGGTCCACAGCTGCTGCAGCCCGGCATATTGCGGAGTGTAGCCGCACAGCGAGGCGGTGTTGACCACGAGCAGGGGGCGCCCGGTGTAGCCGGCGAGGCGAATCTCGCCCTCGGCGAGCGCTGGGAAGGAGAAGGCGTAGGCCGTGATTCGGCTGGTCGTCTCCGCACGCCCGCTCCGGGCCGCCGCCATGGCGAGTGCGCCGGCAATCATGCTCCTGCGGTCGATCATGGCAAACTCCCCTGCGGCTTGCGAGGCCGGGATGATAGCCGAGCAGGTCCCGCGATGCTGCTCAACAGCGCGTTATGACGTGCACCAGGGCAGCGGCAGCAGCGGCATGTAATAGCCGTGCCATTCGCAGACCGGCTGCGGGCCGGTGCGCTTGAAGGCATATTTGATCGGCTCGGACTGGCCGACGCCGACATGCAGCACGATCAGCGCCAGTCCGATCGGATAGGCCCATTTGTGGAATCGCAGATCGCGCAGGCGGTCGAGCAGCACGGCGCCGGCGAGGATGATGAGCGGATCGGTGAAGATGAAATATTCGCTCTTGAGGCCGCGCCGCACCCCCAACGTATCGATCGCGATCGCAGCGCACATCAGCGCCAGCGCCTGCAATGCGGCCCGGCGCTCGCCGCGGCGCCAGGCATAGGCGATGCCGGGGATGATCAGCCAGGTCAAGAACACGGTCGGCCGCGCCGAGGAATGCAGCACGAAAGTGTAGCGCGCCAGCACCGATCCCAGTCCCTGCAGCAGCAGCAGCACGGCCGACAGGCCCGAGCCGTGCGCGGCGTCCGCCGTCGAGGGATCGGCAAAGGTCAGCATCTTCTCCAGCGGATTGAAGACCGCGATCACGTTGTCGGTCGCGTAGGCGACGTTGAGGAGCAGCAGCGCGAGCGCAGCGCCGGCCGCGACCGCTGCGATCGCGGCCAGCGTCTCCGCGACGCTGATCCGCCACAGCCTGGCATAGGCGGGCATCGCAACCACGATGAAAGCCATCAGCGCGAGCTGGTAGACGCCGTAACGGCCGAGCAGCAGCGGATGGAAGCCGGCCGCATCGAGCAGATGACGGTCGAAGCCAGTCACCGCGAGCGGCCACGCGGCGAAAGCCGTTGCGCCGGCGATGAGGGCCGCCGCCATCGCCAGAAGCCAGCTTGTCCCGGTGTTCTGCCACAGGCCGACGCTGGCGCTGCGGATGCTGCCGAACGGCAGGATCACGAGCGGCAGCAGCCCGATCAGCAGGATGGCCTGCACCTTGTTCTCGAGCCCGAGCACGCATAGCGCGCTTGCTGCGGCCATCGCGAGCGGACGCCAGCGGCTCGCGTTGCGTCCGGCCACCATCAGGATCATCAGCGCGAAGATGACCGGACAGGCCGCGACCAGCTCGCTGCGCAGGATCCGCGAATGCACGGCAATGCCGCCGGACAGCGCAAAGGCCAGCACCGACAGCATAGCGATGCGCCAGTCGCGCACGATCCTGCGGACGAGGCCGGCGAAAATCAGCACGCAACCCGCCGCGATCAGAAAGGCAAGCACGCGGCCTGCGCGGACCGCCTGGGTCATCGCGGCATCGAACGCGGCCGTGTCGCTCGCCTTCGGGATCGCCGGCAGGGTCCATGCATCGAGCAGTCCGGTGCCGTGCAGCAGCGAGAACCAGGATCTGACGGTCAGGATGGTGAGGTAGGCGGTGTGATCGAAGAAGTGCTGCGGCTTGCCATCGTTCATGACGAGCGCGTTGTAGATCACCATGAAATCCATGTCGGCGTTGCGCCAATACACGGTCGCGTAGCCGAACAGAAGAAACGATGCGGCGAGGCCGGCGATGACGGCAACAAGCCCCCTGCGCCAGGTGAGGCGGACCAGCCGGTCGAACGCATCGTCGGTAATGGCGGGGCGCTGTGCGCTGGTTCCAGCGGGCGCGGAGAGCTCACTCATGCGCGGCGTTTTAGCCGACCCGGCCGGAGACGTCACGCCGCCGATTCCAGGCTTCAATCGGGCATGATGCGTCCCGAGAACCGCTACTCACGTTTCCTGATCATGCGCCAGTGCTGGGACTCTGACACTTCATTCCGTCATTCCGGGGCGCCGCGTCAGCGGCGACCCCGGAATCTCGAGGTTGCGGCGCGAGATTCCGGGTTCGCCCTTCGGGCGCCCCGGAATGACACCGAGTGAATCAAGCGTCTGGGTCACAACACTAGCGCAGCGAGACGATGAAGTCGGTGCCTTCGCCGGTTTCGCCCTGGTTGATGCCCTGGTCGGACACAATGATCGAGCCGCCGGTGGTGAGCGAGTCGGTGATGCGGGCCATCACGTCGGCGGGGATGGTGATGCGGTTCAGGGCCTCGGCGGGGCTGTCGGCGGTGGGCACCGGCCTCGCCTCGGTGGCTTCCGCCTTGGCGCCCTTGCGGCGCATCGCGCTGCGCGGTTCGTCTTCGTGGGTTACGCTGCGGGTCGAGACAGGCAGCGACACCACCGACCAATGCACGATGTTGGGATCGGTCTTGTCGAGCTCGGCGGTGAACACATGCGTGCCGAGCGGCCGGTCGGACGGCGCAATCGTCACCGGCGACTCGAACAGCGGCTCAAAATTCTGCCGCACGTAAAGCTTGGAGTCCTTGCGGCTGATGAACACCGCAATCTGGCCCGCCCGCTTGGCGGCTTCGGCTTTCGCCGCCGCGGCCTTGGCGACGTCGGGCTGGCGGGTCTCGTCCTTCCTGGTCTCGGGCGCAGCGTCTGCCTTGGCGGCGGGCTTCGCTGCGGGCGCGGCCGCGTCGCCCGGCTTTGCAGGCTCGGCCGGCTTGAGCTCGGTCTTCGCGTCTTTCGCAGACGTATCGGCCTTCACATCGGCCCTGGTGTCCCTGCTTTCGACCATCGGCACGGAATTGCCGGCTGCCGGTTTTGAGGTGGCGAGATCGATGGTGAGATCGTCCTTCGGCGCCCGCGTCGCATCCGACATCATCACCGGCGCCTTGCCGGAGATGTCGCCGCTTGCATCCGCCGTGCGGGTCTTCTCGCGGGCCGCGGCGTCATCGGGCGAGGCGGTGTCGCCGTGGCCGACGGACGGCCGCAGCTCGAGCCCGGTCTCGACCTTGTCGATCCTGTTTTCGGCTGCGCCCTTGTCGGCCTTGGCGCCGAGCGGCACATCGGCTGGTGCCTCGGCCGACACTTGCGGCTGCACCTTCATGCTCGGGAGCAGGGGATGCGAGAAGCTCGCCGGCGAGAGCTCGCCCGGCGTGACCAGCACGCGCGCGCCCATCCGCGTCCAATTCCACATCTTGATCGCGAACGCCTCGGGCATGCGGATGCAGCCATGCGAGGCCGGATAGCCCGGCAGGACGCCCGCATGCATCGCAACGCCCGACCAGGTGATGCGCTGCATATAGGGCATCGGCGCGCCGCTATAGATGTTGGAGTGATGCCATTTGTGCTTCTGGATCACGCTGAACACGCCCATCGGCGTCGGGTGACCCTTCATGCCCGTGGAGACGGGCGCTTCCGCGAAGAAGCCGTTGGCGTCGTAGATCTTGACCTGCTGCTTGTTGATGGAGACGGCGATGATCAGCGCGCCCTGCGGCTTGGCGCCGGTCTCCTTGGCGGCAACGACGTCTTTGTCCTTCTTCGTCTGATGCCGCACCAAGGGCCGGCGCGGTGTTGCCGGCTCGGGCCGATAGTAGGTCGGATCGGAATCGGGATAATAATAGTAATAGGCGGCATCGGCGCGGGACATTGTGCCGATGGCACCGGCCGCAGCCACGGCCGCAACCCGCCAGAACTTTTGGCCTGCAATGTCGGCCGTCAAGATGCGCTGAAAAGCCAAGTGGAAGATCCTCAAAGTTCCGTTCGACAATGCCTGTTGGTTGTCGCAGAGCTGAAACACGTTCACCAGCACGCGGCGCGAATCCTCGCAAGTTTCACGTCGAGCGTAGCAAAAAAGCCTCACATTCCGTTAAGCGCAGACGGCCTGCGGCCTTCCGCGAAAGGTGTGGCGCGCCTACATGGCGAAAGCGCGGCCGCTGCCTTGTTCGCGACGCCGGCGAGGGACAGGCTTCACTTCAGGCGTCACAGCCATGAGTGCGGCCAAATCCATGATTTCAGTGCCGCTTTTTGGCTTCCCGTGCGGAGCTCGAAGCGGCGCGCGCGGCATGTTGGGAGAGTTTTATGACACGAGTTACCGCGACCAGGCGCACCGGATTGGCAGGCCTTTTCCTGTTGCCGCTGGTCTTGCTCACTTTTTCGTTTTCGGGCGCCGTTGCGGGCGACGAGCCCGACCTGATCTTCCGCCGCTCGACGGTGTTCAAGCTCATGAGCCCGAACGACAAGCTCGCCACCTATGGCGTGGATGATCCGGATGTCGAGGGCGTCGCCTGCCACTTCACCGTGCCGGAAAAGGGCGGTTACGCCGGCTGGCTCGGCCTTGCCGAGCAGGTATCGGACATTTCGCTGGCCTGCCGGCAGATCGGACCGATCCACTTCAAGCGCAAGCTGGAGCAGGCCGACGACATGTTCCGGCAGCGCCGCTCGATGTTCTTCAAGAAGATGCAGATCGTGCGCGGCTGCGACGCCAAGCGCAACGTGCTGGTCTACATGGTCTATTCGGACAAGCTGATCGAGGGCTCGCCGAAGAATTCGACCTCGAGCGTGCCGATCATGCCCTGGGGCGCCGCCGATGGCAGCGTGCAGAAGTGCGGCGACTTCATCCAGTGAGGTCGCAACTCCGTGCCGGCGCACTTTGCACCGGTGCGGGGCGGCGATGACCGCCGACCAGCCGGATGAATTGCTGCGGCCATGATTGCAGGGCATGGCCACAGCCCTGCTGCATCATCGCGCCACAGCGGGCGGGCCCTTGGCCCGCCAGCGCGGCAAGCGCCATTGCGGAATCGCGCTGCGGCGATATTTCGCCTGCAGCGATGTCGCCGTCTTTCATGATCGGCATCCTCCCCTTCGTCCGCGTCTGTGTAAGCACGGAAACGTAAAGAATCCGCGGTGTGAAGCTGCGCGCGGAGGTTGATAAAGATCCGGGCGAGGGAGTCTTCCCGGCACCTTTGGGTCCTTTCTTAACTCGTTGAAACAACGATTGTTTCGGTCGCAGTGTTTCGTCGGAACCACGGCCATGAAACAATCGCCCCCTCCGACGAAACCATTTTGCCGTCTGCGCGCAGAATTGGCGAAACGAAGCATGGTTAATCAGCTGCCATCACCAGGGGGCGACCACAAGCCGCCGGTGATAGCGGAGACAGTCGAATGCGGACGTTGAAGTACCTGCTCGCCTGCGCCTTTGTGCTGGCTACCTCGTCCATGGCCGGCACGGTGGACGGAGGCCTGCCCGGCATCGGCACCTTTGCCTATGGCGGTCCGCCGATCGTGTCTGCCGTTGTGGTGGCTGCGAACGAGAAGTAGTCGTTGATCATGCTGTTTAGACTTGGCGCTGCGACGCTCATCGCAACTCTGTCTCTTGCCCTATCAGCCCATGCTCAGTCCCGCGCGCCGGTCAGGTTGCCTGATCCGCGCGCCGATTTCGTGCGTCAATGCGCGCCGCACATGCTCGGCCGCTGGGCGCATCCGGAGCAGGTGTGCGGCTGCCTGCTCGATCACGCGGCCGCCGTCGTCGACGACAGCGATCTGCGCGAGGCGCTCCTCCGCGGCATCAGCGAGACCGGCGTACCGACCATCGAGAACGCGTGGGTGCCGCCTGCAAAGCAGTCGGAAATCGGCCCGACCTTTACCAAGATCGCCAAGCCGACGCTGCAGTGCATGTTCGATCCGGCGCAATAGCGCCGGCGCTCGTGCCGCTTGGTTTATTTTCCCGATTTCTTCGGCAGCCGCGGCACGCATTTGCGCGCGGGCACGACACCCGTCGGCGACATCTTGGAGCCGGAGAGTTCCTTCACCTGACCAGCGGGACAGGTTCCGTCGTCGACCAGGATACGCTGACCGAGCCGCAGGGTCCCGATGTCCTGCTCGCGGCCGACATACTGCGCATGTGCCGGGAAGGCCGGGGCGGATAGCGCGAGGGCGGCGACGGTTGCATAAAAGAAGCGGTGGCGTAAAGGCATCAGCATCGGTCTCCGCCGCATATCTCGGTTGAGCCGGCGAATGTAAGGACGGACTTGCGATTCTGAAAGACAGCCGGAATGCTGCCGCTTCGCCGCCGAATGGTCCTGGATCGGGCGGCTACAGGAAAATGGTGACGATGAATAGTGATATTGCCAAACGGATTGTCGATGCCGTCGATCTGGCCTTCGACGCGCAGCTTGCGACGACCCGTGATTTTGTTGCGATCCCCTCGACCCGCGGCGCCGAAGGCCCCTGCCAGGACATGATGGGCGACCTCTTGCGCGAACGCGGCTATGAGGTCGACGACTGGCAGATCGAGCTCGACGAGCTCAAGGATTTACGCGGCTTCGGGCCGGTCGAGACCGACTTTTCGAAGGCGCGATCCGTGGTCGGCACCTACCGTCCGTCCACCACGGCGGGCAAGTCGCTCATCCTGCAGGGCCATTGCGACGTCGTGCCGGCCGGCCCGCTCGACATGTGGGACACGCCGCCATTTTCGCCCGTCATCCGCGACGGCAAGATGTACGGCCGCGGCGCCTGCGACATGAAGTCCGGCACCATCGGCGCGCTCTACGCGCTCGATGCCATCAAGGCCGCCGGTCTCAAGCCGACCGCGCGCATTCATGTCCAGTCCGTGATCGAGGAGGAGAGCACCGGCGTCGGCGCGCTGTCGACCCTGCAGCGCGGCTATCGCGCGGATGCCTGCTTCATCCCGGAGCCGACCAACGGCAAGATGGTGCGCTCGCAGGTCGGCGTGATCTGGTTTCGCCTCAAGGTGCGCGGCCATCCCGTGCACGTGTTCGAGGCCGGAAGCGGCGCCAATGCCATCACCGCGGCCTATCATCTGATCAGCGCGTTGCAGCAGCTCGAGGCCAGATGGAACGAGCGCGCCAGGGCCGACCGCCATTTCAAGACGCTCAACAATGCCATCAACTTCAACCCCGGCATCATCAAGGGCGGCGACTGGGCCTCCAGCGTGCCGGCCTGGTGCGATGTCGACTGCCGGATCGCGATCCTGCCGGGCTGGTCGGTTGCGGAGGCGCAGGCGGAGATCCGCGCCTGTGTCGCGGCCGCCGCGCGCGACCATCGCTTCCTCTCCAACAACCCGCCCGAGCTCGAATGGTCGGGCTTCCTGTCGGAGGGCTATGAGCTGAAGGATGCGGCCGAGGCGGAAAGCGCGTTCGGCAAGGCCTATGATGCCGTCTATGGTGGCAAGGTGCAGGACCTCGTCTTCAGCGCACTCACCGACACCCGCTTCTACGGCTTGAACTACAACATTCCGAGCCTGTGCTTCGGCGCAAGTGGCGGGGCCATGCACGGCTTCAACGAATATGTCGAGGTCGAGTCGCTGCGCAAATTCACCAAGGCCGCCGCGCTGTTCGTCGCGGAATGGTGCGGGGTGGAGAGGGCGTGAAACCCGCGGCCAGAACCGCTTGTCATCGCCCGCGAAAGCGGGCGATCCAGTATTCCAGAGGCGGTGGTTAAAGAGCGGAGCGGCCGCGGCCTACTGGATTCCCCGCCTTCGCGGGGAATGACACCTTCGCTGCGCCCCTTACCTCCGACGTCATTGCCTCGCTGACCCGGCCGCTCTTATCCTTGGGCAAAATCGCACGGGAGGACGCATGACGCCGCTGGAAAAAATCACCGCCATGAAGATGCCCTTTGCGGAATTGAAGGGCGTCACCTTCACCGAGGCGAACCTGGACAAGGTGGTGGCGCGGATGGTGGTGCGGCCTGATCTCTGCACGCTGGGCCACATATTGCATGGCGGGGCGGTCATGGCGCTGGCCGATTCCGTCGGCGCAGCCGCGACCGTGATCAATCTGCCTGAGGATGCCAAGGGCACCACCACGCTCGAAAGCAAGACCAACTTCATCGGGCCGGCCAAGGAGGGCACCACCGTGATCGCCACCGCAACGCCGGTTCATCGCGGCCGGCGCACCCAGGTCTGGCAGACACGGCTGGAGACGGAGGAGGGCAAGCTGGTCGCGATCGTCACGCAGACCCAGATGGTTCTGGTATGAAGGTAGCGTGCACCTGCCATTAACGGTGGTCTTGCAAGGGACATTCAAAGCCGGTGGCGGCTCTTGAATTCCATGGTGCGATGCACAATATGGACTGTACTAGGGATTCGACGCTTCCTCGAGGGCTATCCACGAGGAGTTTTGACGTGCCATACGAAGATACCTATCGCCCGCGGCCGGGCTTTGGCTATGTGCGGACGCTGAGCCAGCGCGAAGAACTGCCGCTGCTCCGCGATCATCTGCTGCGGCTCGATCCGGAAAGCCGGCATGACCGCTTCAACGGTTTTCTGGACGACAGTTTCATCGAGCGCTACGCCGCCAAATGCGCCGACGACGGCACAATCGTCGTCGCCTACATGGAAAGCGGCGTCGTTCGCGGCGCGGCTGAGCTGCATCCGCCGGAGCAGTCGGAGGACGATCTGCCGGAGGTTGCCTTCAGCGTCGAGAAATGCGTGCGCCGGCATGGCGTCGGCAGCATCCTGTTCAAGCGCCTGATCTCGGAAGCGCAGTGGAAGGGCTACCATCGCCTGCGCATCACCACGGGCGCGCAGAACACCGCCATGCGCGCGCTCGCCGCCAAGTTCGGCGCGCGCCTCGTCTTCCGCAGCGGCGAGTCGACCGGGACCATCGATGTGCCGCCCCAGCCGCAGGCCGAGCTGGCAAAGCTTGCGATCGACACGCCCCTGGTCGCAGCCCGCGCGATGATGAATCTGAACCGCGCCTGCTGGAAGCTGTTTTCGAAAATGTCCGGCCCGGGGCGCGCGGCCTGAGCAGCGAAGGAGGGCGGGTCGAGCGCAAGCGAAACCCACCATCTTTCCCGAGAGCGCTGGGTTTCGCTGCGCTCTGCCCATCCTCGACATTCAACGCAAAAGCGCGACGGCGGGCAGCCGTCGCGCTTTTGCTGGTCTCGGATCCATGCCGCGTGACGCTGCGGCGAAGTTCTGATTTAAGCGGTGCGCTTGGCGGCCGTCGCGATGCGCCTGACCACGCGGCGCTCGACCACGACCGAACGCTGGGCACCTTGTTCGCCCGCGATCACCCGCGTGACGCCACCGCCACGGGCAGCCACGCGGCTCTGCTTCTTGACCTCGGCCTGGACCACGTCGAGCGGCATCCCCATCAGGGCCGCGGCGATCTCGGCCTGCTGATCCTGATCTTCCGTAATCCCGGTCGCTGCAAAGATCGCTTCTTCCAGGGTGGGCGGATCCCGCCTGACGCGTCGCGGTCCGTATTTGGTATTCCAGTCTTCGCTCATCGTGGCCTCTCGTCTGATCCGGGATACCTAGGAGCCATTATGTTGCATTGCAATATGAAATTGCTATGGCAGTTCAGCCATGCATTGGCAGATTTCCCCAAAATTTGATTGATGCGAATCAGGATTCTCGTTCTTGGCGGGGAGGGTCATGGCGCGGCCTCCACGGCCTGGACCGGCTGCGGCGCATATTGCGGCCAGCGTTTCAGCGCGGCGCGGCCGGCCTCGGTCAGCACGTAGACCCCGCGCTCGGCGCGGTCGAACCAGCCATAGACGTTGCTGAGCAGGATCTTGGGCGCATCGGGAATATCAGGCTTGAGATCGCGGACGCGCCTAGGCCCGTGCGACAGCGCCGCGGCACAGGCCAGCGCCTGCTGCCGATAGGCCGTCATGATGGGGGCGCGGGTCGAGCCGCCCTGCACGGGGTCGCCTCGCCGGCGTTGGTGCTCGGCGACCAGCCGCGAGCGCTTCTTCGGATCGCGGCGGGGCGCCGTGGTCGGCGGCTTCACCAGGACTTCGACCTCGCCGCGGGCGGTGACGCCCAGCATGCCGAAGCCGAGCCTGCGGCAGAGATTGCGGTAGCGCGCGTCGCTCTCGCGTCCCTTGCCGCGCGCCGATAGTCTGGCTGCGAGCCAGACCTCGTCACAGGCGGATGCACGATCGACCGCCTGCAGCACGAGCTCCAGATTGAAGGTCAGCTTCAACTCGCCGATCACGACGATCGGCGGATCCCCGTCCTTGAGCGCGACCACATCGCAGCCGCCGATCTCGCCCTTGACGGTGAAGCCGAGCTTTTCCAGGAAGCGTTTGACGGGCAGGTAGAGCGCGGTTTCCAAGCTAGCTCCGCATCCTTGTGCTGCGAATCAATTCGGCGATTCTGACAGCCGGCCGCTAGCACGAGGGGCGGGGTTTCGTCTTGTCCCCGCGCGAAATCGCTCAAACCCGGCCGACCACCGGGATCAGGGCACCGGTGACGGCGCTTGCGGCGTCGCTCGCCAGGAACAGGATCACCTCGGCGAGCTCGATCGGTCGCACCCATTTCGCAAAGTCGGCGTTCGGCATGCTCGCGCGGTTGGCCGCGGTATCGATGGTGGACGGCAGCACCGCGTTCACCGTGACCTTGCCCTTCCACTCCGCGGCCAGGGCCTCGGTCAGGCGATGCACGCCGGCCTTGGAGGCCGCATAGGGACCCATGCCGGCGCCCGCCTGCAACGCGCCCATGGCGCCGATATTGATGATGCGGCCTGTGCTCTCCCTGGCAAGGTACGGCAGTGCCGCCTGCGAGGCGTTCAGCGCGGTCAGCAGGTTCATCGCATGCACGCGCTGCCAGCTGTTGTCGCTGCCGTCGGCGATGGTCTCGAACACGAAGCCGCCGGCGATGTTGATCAGCGCGTCCAGCCGGCCGAAATGCGCCGCCGCTGCATCGATGGCCTTTTTGGCTTGCGCCGCATCGGTGAGATCGACGCCGCCGAACTCGATCCGGTCAGGCGTCGGCTCGCTCTGCGCGGGCGCATGATCGATGCCCGCCACGCGCGCGCCGCGCGCTTGCGCAGTGTCGGCGACGACCTTGCCAAGCGCGCCCAGCGCGCCTGATATCACCAGGACCTTTCCGTTCATCTATCGTCTCCGAAGCCGCCGAGCGTGCTGGCGCAGCTTAACGTGATCCGCGCAATGCGGCGAGAGTGGAGCGGCGGCGCCATTCGCTAAAATTCTCCGGACCTTTGTAAGCGGATGGCCAGAACCCACCCCTATCCTGAGCGCTCGTCCAATTCGGGGCACAAGCTCATGATGCGATCTCTACCTGACCACGGCCTGCCGCTCATTCAGCTGAAGGAGCAGCGGCGCGACCTGGTGGTCGCGCTACAGAACCGCAACGGCCCGATCAGCGGCTGGGAACTGATGCAGATCGCCGCCGTGCAGCAGGCGATCACGGCGTTTGAAGAGGTCATTGCCGATCTCGACGCCGAAGCCGAAATGGACGCTGCCGCCTGACGCCGTCGCGCGGCCCGCTTTGCGCGATCCGGCGGGCGCGCCCAGCGGCTAGGATTCCAGATAGCGCGTCCGCAGCTCGGCGCGCTCGCGCTCGCCGACATTGAGCCCATCCCGGAAATAGGTTTCGAGATCGCCGTACTCGGCGCGGACGGCATCGAAGCCGGCAGCGAGGAACGAGGCGTGCACCGTGCCGATGGCGTCTCTGACATCGTCGGGCAAATCCGTCGCGGAGGCGGGGTCGCGCCGGTAGAAGCGGTTGGTCAGCAGATAGTCGTCCGCGATCACCTCGTCGGGGACGTCGAGCGCGTGCAGGATCAATGCGCAGGCAAAGCCGGTGCGGTCCTTGCCGGCGGTGCAGTGAATGACCAGCGGCGCGTGGTCCTCGACGAGATGGCCGAACAGCGTCCGGAAGCTGTGGGTGTTGTGGCGGACATAGTTGCGGTAGGACTCGCACATGATGTCGCGCGCAACCGAGGCGGACAGCGCGCCCGCCGCCAGCGCGGCCCGCAGCGCGGCAACCACCGTCGGCTCGATCGGCAGGGAATGCACCGTGATCTCGGCAATTCCGCAGGCTGCGGCGCCGCGCTCCTCGTTGCCCCGAAAATCGAACGCGCTTCTCACGCCGAGCCCGCGCACGATTTCGATATCCGCGGCGGTGAGATGGCCGAGATGGTTGGAGCGGAACATTCGCCGCCAGCGCACGCGATGGCCGTCACGCGTGAGATAGCCGCCGAGATCGCGAAAATTGCTGGCGCCTTGCAGCTTGAGGTGGCGGTGGGGGGTGTCTGGCATTGATCTCACTTCAACCGCGCCTGCCGCTGTGGGCACGCATTCGGATAGGGCTGCAGCTCGCAGCGGCTCTCGTCTATAGTCGAGCTTTTGGGGAGGCAGTATGAAGCGATCGCGGATTCTTTTGAAGATGTTGGCGGCGGCGGTTCTTGGAACCGCGGCGTGGAGTTTCGGGGCCGTCCCGGCGGATGCGCAGAGCTTCCAGACCTATCACTGCCCGGACGGCTCGGAATTCATCGTCGCCTTCTATCCCTACGATTCCCGCGCCTATATGCAGATCGACGGCCGGGCCGTCACGCTGCCACGGCGACTGACGCTATCCGGCACGCGCTATTCCAGCGGCGATGTCACCTTGAAGATAAAGCGGGATGGCGCCACCACGATCAGGCATGCCCGGCGGCGCGAGACTGTTTGTGCGCCGTATTGAATGAAAAAGGCCGAAACCTCGTTGTTTCGGCCTATTTCAGCTCTCGATGCCCAGGCCGCCTGCATGCAGGATCGGGCTGGGGCGATGCGTCGAATGGGAGACCATCAGTGGTCCCATCCAGGCTTTGATCCGGGCTTGGATTCCTGGATCGCTTCCTCATGGTACCAGCTGCCGCTGCAGATGGTTTCGTTCACGCGGGATGTCGTCTGGTCGACCGGCGACTGGGCCTCGCCGTAACGACGTCCCATCAGGGCCGCGCGGCCCCCGACCGGGAACTGGTAGATCTTCGCGGACCCATAACTCAGACTGCTCTTCATAAGCATTCTCCTTTGGCCGTCGCACCACCTCACCTCAATCGTGCGCCCGACTCGTTCTCGTGTGGTTACCAACCCCGATATCGGCCGCTGCCTTGAGGGATGCAATCTGATCAATTCAAAATCAGAGGGCGGCTAATTTATAGGCAGTTTTGCGTTTGCCATTGGCCGAGGCGTGCCACAGCTGACCAACGCTTGGGCCCTTGCAAAGGTTGCCAGCCGACCGGATCAGGCTTTCCGAATATTACTGGCCGGTGCTGCGGCCTTCATCTCGCGTAGAAAATGCGCGGGGGCCTGCCACGAAAACAGGCGAGGAATCAGACACTAATGCTGACATTTCGCCGCTCCGTCGACGCCCGGCCGCGCTGCTATGACGCACCCCGCCGTGCCCTGCGCAGGCGAGCCCGGCCGGGCAGGGCGCGCGGAGGCCTGCCTGGTTCCCAGCCACATTAATTGGCACAGTAAATGCTTGAGAAAAGCCCGGCCGATCGTGGCCGGGTACGTGTGGGGCATTCCTTTCGGTTCCCACCCTAGGATTATTCAACAGAGAGGCTCAATGACGAAGTACAAGCTCGAGTATATATGGCTCGACGGTTACACGCCGACACCGAATTTGCGCGGCAAGACCCAGATCAAGGAATTTGCCTCATTCCCGACTTTGGAACAGCTCCCGCTGTGGGGCTTTGACGGCTCCTCGACCAACCAGGCCGAAGGCCACAGTTCAGATTGCGTGCTCAAGCCCGTTGCCGTGTTTCCCGACGCCGCGCGCACCAATGGCGTGCTGGTGATGTGCGAAGTCATGATGCCCGACGGCAAGACGCCGCATCCGTCCAACAAGCGCGCCACCATCCTCGACGACCCGGACGCGTGGTTCGGCTTCGAGCAGGAATATTTCTTCTACAAGGACGGCCGCCCGCTCGGCTTCCCGCCGGAAGGTTATCCCGCCCCGCAGGGCCCGTATTACACCGGCGTCGGCTACAAGTATGTCGGTGACATCGCCCGCAAGCTGGTCGAAGAGCATCTCGATCTCTGCCTCGCCGCCGGCATCAATCACGAAGGCATCAACGCGGAAGTCGCCAAGGGCCAGTGGGAATTCCAGATCTTCGGCAAGGGCTCCAAGACCTGCGCCGACCAGATGTGGATGGCTCGCTACCTGCTGCTGCGCCTGACCGAGAAGTACGGCATCGACATCGAGTTCCACTGCAAGCCGCTCGGCGACACCGACTGGAACGGCTCGGGCATGCACTGCAACTTCTCGACCAAGTACATGCGCGAAGTCGGCGGCAAGGAGTACTTCGAGAAGCTGATGGCGGCGTTCGACAAGAATCTCATGGATCACATCGCCGTCTACGGTCCGGACAATGACAAGCGCCTGACCGGCAAGCACGAGACCGCGCCCTGGAACAAGTTCAGCTATGGCGTGGCCGACCGTGGCGCCTCGATCCGCGTGCCGCACTCCTTCATCAACAACGGCTACAAGGGCTATCTGGAAGACCGCCGTCCGAACTCGCAGGGCGACCCCTACCAGATCGCTTCGCAGGTGCTGAAGACTATCGCCACCGTGCCGACCGACGCCAAGGCCGCGGCGTAAGGTCTGCGGCGTAAGGTCTGCCGCGCAAGTACAAGACACAGCCGGGCCGGTATGGTCCGGGTTGCAACAGAGCCCGCCGGCGTCATACGCGCCGGCGGGCTTTGGTTTCCAACAGCCCTCTCATGACAACGGTTAAAACGCATTTCCCACGCGGATGAACCGCGGTAGATAACGGACCCAGATGAGAACCGGGGGCATCCGTGTTCGGTGGGTTCTACACCGTCAGATTCCAGCTCGGCCAGGCACAGGGCCGCAGCGTGATGTATGTGCGTGACGGCAAGATGCTTGGCGGCAACTCCGCCTTTGCCCATATCGGCACCTATGAGCAGACCGGCGACGAGATCGCGATCGTGGTCAACACGATCAGGCACAACCCCGATCCCAACTATCCGGCGATGGCGGGCACTGACGATGCGACCTTGCTCGCGCGTGGCCGGCGCGACGGCGCGCTGATCCGCGTCGAGGGAAGCTTGCGCGAATTGCCCGGTGTGCCCTTCCAGTCCGTGATGACGCCGATCGAGGAGCAGCCGCTGCCGATCGCCGGTGGCGTGGGCGAAGGCTCGATCCGCAACGGACTCTACTCCATCCATATTCAGACGCTTGACGGCGTCGAGGGCGGCCTGACCGGCGTGATGCTGCTCAACAAGGGGCGCATTCTTGGCGGCGACGCGTTCTTCTATTATCTCGGCACCTACAGCTCCGAGCGCGGCCGCTGGAAGGGACAGATCCTCAATCAGGAGCATACGCCGGCCAAGGGCGAAAACGCGATCTTCGGCGGGCACGAGGTCGGTATCGGCTTCTCCGGGGCGTGTGATACTGACGGCGCCTCCTGGGAAGCAATGGCCCTGGTCGGCAAGCGCAGCCTGCGGCTCGGGGCCGTCTTGAAGCTGATGCGCCCGCTCTGAGGCTTGCGAGAGGAAGCAACCATGGTGGATGCGGTTCGGCTGCTGTCAACGCTCGCGCTGCAGGGCGCGCTGGTTCGGCTTGGCGGACAGTTCGAGACCGCGACCGGCATCCGCATCGACGCCGATTTCGCGCCGACGGTCGGCCTGTTGCCGCGCCTGCGCGGTGGCGAGGCCGCAGACCTCGTCATCCTCACCCGCGAAGGGCTCGACGAGCTCGCGGCGGAGGGACGGCTGATCGCCGACAGCCGCACCGATCTCGCGCGCTCCCATGTCGGCCTTGCGGTGAGGGCCGGCGCGCCGCATCCCGACATCGCGACGCCAGCGGCGCTTCGCGCGACGCTGCTCGCCGCGCGCTCGGTGGCCTATTCCCGGATCGGCGCCAGCGGCATCTATTTCGCGTCGCTGATCGCGCAACTCGGCATTGCCGCCGAGATCAACGCCAGGGCGACCGTCGTTGCCTCGGGGTTCACGGCGGAGCGGCTGATATCGGGCGAAGCGGACATTGCAATCCAGCAGATCAGCGAGCTCAAGCAGGTGAGGGGCATCGAGGTGGTCGGCCCGATCCCGCCCGAGCTGCAGACGCCGGGGCTGTTCTCGGCCGGCATCATGGCGAATGCGAAGCAGCGAAGGGACGCGGAACGGCTGCTGCGGTTCCTGGCCTCACCAGAGGTCGCGGCCGTGTTGCGCGAGAATGGGCTCGAGCCGTGAATGTGCGTGCCATGAATTTGCGCGTCATGAATTTGCAAGCCTTGTATTTGGCTCGGTGGCGAAGCAACTTCGCTCCCATGAACAAATCGTTTTACGGGATTGGCTTCGTCGCGATCATGGCCGTATGCGCGCCGTCGCTTGTGCTCGCGCAATCGGCCGATCTTGTCCTGTGCGACCGCATCGCTGCCGATCCTTCCGATCCGGACAAGCCGGCCGACATCAAGGGCGTCACCGAGATTGCGGCCTCGGATGTCGCGACCGCGATCAAATTCTGCAGGACGGCAGCACCGGGCTCGCGCCGCGCCATGTTCGAGCTCGGCCGAGCCTATGCGGCCAGCCAGAAGACGGCGGACGCCATCGCGGCCTGGCGCAAGGCCGCCGACAAGGGCTCGAGCTCCGCGATGGTCGAGCTCGGCGTGCTCTATGCCACCGGCTCGGGTGTCGCCAAGGACGAGGCCCAGGCGCGCAAACTGTTCGAGCGCGCGGCCGAGGCCGGCAATCCGCGCGGCGTCTCCAATCTGGCGGCGCTGGGCGGCGCCAGCACGCCGTCGGATCCGGCCCGCGCCCGCGAGCTGCTCGCAAAGGCCGCCGAGACCAACGCCGAGGCGCAATACCAGCTCGGTCTGATGCTGGCGGAGGGCACCGGCGGTCCGAAGGACGACGCCGGCGCGCGCGCTCTGTTCGAGAAGGCGGCGGCGCAAAACCATCCCGGCGCACTCGAACAGATGGGGGTGTTTGCGCAAGAAGGCCGCGGCGGGCCGAAGGATACCGAGGCGGCCAAGGCCTATTACCAGCGCGCCGCCGATCTCGGCGACGAAAATGCCAAGGCCGCGCTGAAGCGGATGCAGTGCCCGCTCGCGATCAAGGACAAGCGCGGCAACCTCGTCACCAATCTCTGCTTCTAGCGTCGTGACCCAGACGCTTGATTCACACGGTGTCATTCCGGGGCGCCCGAAGGGCGAACCCGGAATCTCGCGCCGCAACCTCGAGATTCCGGGTTCGCCGCTGACGCGGCGCCCCGGAATGACGGAATGAACTGTCAGAGTCGCAACACTAGCGCTACTGCGTCAGAAGAGCCTCATGGTGAGGAGCGCGAAGCGCGTCTCGAACCATGAAGGGCCGGCTCTCGCCCGCGGCCATCCTTCGAGACGCCCGCTTTGCGGGCTCCTCAGGATGAGGGTGTGCTTATAACGCAGTTCCCCCTTCGGGCTCTCATGCTTGATCGAACGCAAATGCCCGGCACAGGCGCGGGGTAAAGGATCAGGCGCGGCCGCAAGGCCGCCCTCCGCTTGCAAAGGCGGACAACACGAAGAAGGTCGGAGACATCGAATGAGGTTCCGCAAACTGCTCCTGGCCGGGGCGCTGGCCTGTTTGGCTGCCCCCCTGGCAATCGCCCAGTCCGCTCCGGATGTTCAGGTCGAGCCCTACGTGCCGCGGCTTGCCGACATCATGAACGGGCTGCAGCTGCGGCATCTGAAGCTCTATTTTGCGGCGCGGGCGCAGAACTGGGGCCTCGCCGATTTCGAGCTGCGCCAGGTCAGGGCCGGGCTTGCGGAAGCTGCGGTGTTGTATTCCGGCCTTCCCGTGAACAACATCACGACGCTTGCGGACCCGGTGCAGGCGCTCTTCGATGCGATCAAGGCGAAAGACCAGAGCAAGTTCATGGCTGCGTTCGGCCACCTCACCAACGGCTGCAACGCCTGCCATCAAACGATGGACCGCAAATTCATCGTGATCGCGCTGCCGACGGGACAGCCCTTCACCAACCAGGTCTTTGCGCCGGAAGCCAAGAAGTAGCGCGCAGGCTTGCGGGGCTTGGCCCGCGGAACGGGCCGGGCAAATCGTGGTTGAATGATCGGGCTCAAGGAGGCGATCATGATCCGCAAGCTGCGAACCGGCCAGTATCGGCTCTATTCCCGCAAGATCGATCCCAGGACCGGCAAGCGCCGTAATCTCGGCACCTTCAAGTCGCGCGCCGCCGCGGAGAAGCACGAGCGCGAGGTGCAGTATTTCAAACGCCATTAGGCCGGCGTCTGGTACTTGAAGGTACCAGCCGGGCCGTCTATAAGCTGCCGGCGGCGATTGGTCCGCGAAAACGGCGCGAGACGGCTTGATCGATGAGGAAAACGCACGCGGCGCGAGGCCGGGCGAAGCCGCGGACGCGCGAGCAGCACGAGCCCTTGCGTCAACGCGTGATGGACGCGGCGTTCGCGGTCTTTCTGGACAAGGGTTTTGCCGCCGCCAGCACCCTCGATATCGCAAGCCGCGCCAACATCTCCAAGCGCGACCTTTATCAGGTCGCCGCCAGCAAGTCCGAACTCTTGCGGCAGGCGATGGCCGAGCGGACGGGCAAGATGCGGCCGCCCTCGGAGCTGCCGGTCGCCGCCAGCCGTGAGGCGCTCACGGCAACGCTTGCGGCATTCGGGCTCGGTGTTCTCAACGGCGTCTGCGATCGTACCATGCTTGCACTCTATCGCTTTGCCGCGGTCGAGGCGGAAAGCGCCCCTGATGTCGCACGGATGCTCGTTGCGCTCGGCCGCGATGCGGGCCGCGCCGCGCTCAGCCGGGCGCTTGCGCGCGCGCAAGCCGACGGCTTCATCAGGGCAGGCGATCCGGCCACCCAGGCCGGCGATTTCATTGCGCTGCTCTGGGGCGATCTGTTGCTGCGCCTCGTGATGCGGCTTGCCGAGCCGCCGCCGCATGCCGTGCTGGAGCGGCGCGCGCAGGAGGCGACGGAAAAGCTGTTGGCGCTCTACGCCATTTGATCGGCATCGCGCGCGGGCAGGCTGCAGCGCGCCTTGAAGGACGCGGTCGCGACCGATACGCTCCGCGGCAAAGTTGCGGGAGGACATCATGAAGCAGATCAGGCTCGGCGACGTCACCATCGACGCGGTCATCGAGCGTGAAGGTCCATGGCGGCGGCCGCAGGATTTCTTTCCGGCCTATGACGCAGCCGTGTTCAGGCATCATCTGCAGACCATGGAGCCGGAGGTGTTCGATCCGGCGCTCGGCATGATGCTGATCACCTACCAGACCTTCGTGGTTCGCACCCCGCGCCACACCATCCTGGTCGACACCTGCACCGGCGAGGACAAGGGGCATCCGCCGCCGTTCGACTTCCCCGGCAAGGAGCGCTGGCGCAACGAACTGTTCGCGCTGGGCATCGGCTTTGAGATGATCGATTACGTGTTCTGCACCCATCTGCATATCGACCATTGCGGCTGGAATACCGTGTTGCGCGACGGCCGCTGGGTGCCGACTTTTCCCAACGCCAAATATATCTTCCACAAGCGCGAATATGCGGCGTGGGAGGCCGAGCACAACAAGGGCACCAATCCGCCCGGCACGGTGTTTCGCGACAACTGCCTGCCGGTCGTCGAGGCCGGGCAGGCGCTTCTGGTCGACGATGATTATTCGCTCGACGACACCATCACGCTGACGCCGACGCCGGGTCACTCCCCCTGCCATTGCTGCGTCAACATCGTCTCGCGCGGCCAGCGCGCGGTGGTGGCGGGCGACCTGATGCACCACGTGATCCAGTGCCGCGAGCCGGACTGGTCGGCAAAGCCCGACTGGGATCCGAAGCAGTCGGCGGCCTCGCGCCGAAAATTCTTTGCAGCGGTCGCGGACACCGATACCTTGATCCTGCCTATACACTTTCCCCGGCCGACGGCAGGCCTCGTCAAGACCCTTGGTGCCGGGTTCGATTATCGATTCAAGCGGGAGTAGGGATGGCCGGTGTTCTGGAATTGAAAGAAACCTCAGACCTCGCAGCGAAGGCGACCTCGAAAGCGGTCTCGCGGGTTGCGATTGCGGGCCTGGGCGCGATCGGCACCGGCGTTGCCAAGGCCATCGATGCGGGGATCGACGGGGTCGTCCTCAGTGCGGTGTCGGCGCAATCGCCCGACAAGCATCGCGACTGGCTGTCGCAGCTCAAATCCCCGCCCGCGATCTTGCCGATCGAACAGCTTGCCGATGTTGCCGACGTCGTCATCGAATGCGCGCCGAGCAAGCTGGTCCGGTCGATCGTGGCGCCGGTGGTCTCGCGCGGCAAGACCGCGATCGTGCTGTCGGCCGGCGCGCTGCTCGAGAATGACGATCTGATCGCGCTTGCATGGCGGCATGGCGGGCAGATCGTGGTGCCGACGGGGGCGCTGATCGGGCTCGATGCCGTGACCGCGGCCGCGGTCGGAACCATTCATTCCGTGCGGATGGTCACGCGCAAGCCGCCGCGCGGCTTCGCCGGTGCGCCTTATGTCGTCGAACATGCCATCGACGTCGAGGCCATAACGGCGCCGCAGAAGATCTTTGAAGGGCCGGCCCGGGCGGCCGCGAAGGGCTTTCCCGCCAATATCAACGTCGCGGTGGCGCTGTCGCTTGCGGGCATCGGCCCCGATCGCACCATGGTCGAGATCTGGGCCGACCCGACGGTCAGGCGCAACGTGCACCGCATCGAGGTCGACTCGGACTCGGCGCGCTTCTCGATGACGATCGAGAACATTCCGTCGGAAAATCCCAAGACCGGGCGGATCACCGCGCTGTCGGTCATCGCCTGCCTGCGCAAGCTGCACGCGCCCTTGCGGGTCGGGACCTGAAACGCCGCCGCAACGCAAAACGGGCGGCGTGGAAGCCGCCCGTTTATCCCGAAACTGCAGTTGCTTATGCGCCCTTTTCGCACTTCTTCATGAAGCTGGTCTTGGCCGCTCCTGCGAGCGGCTTGCCGTCGGAGCCGACTGCCTTGGCCGAGCAGGCATCCGCCATGCACTTCTTCATGAACGAGGTTTTTGCGGCGCCCGCGAGCGGCTTGCCGTCCTTGCCGACCGCCTTGCTGTCGCAGGAGGCATCCTGTGCGAACGCTGAACCCGCTGCGAACGTGGCGACGATGGCAGCCAATAAAATCTTCTTCATCCGTTGTCTCCCTTAACCAACCAAGTTCGGAGATAGGAGCCCCAAAATCCGACGCGATCAAGCAAGAACATGCTTCGGACGCGCGAAAATCGGGTTTGTCCCTCCAGCCTATCGCGCACTCCGGCATTGAGCCGGAGCGGCTCCCGCCATTTTTCGGATGACAGCCGAGCCAATTCGTGCACTTATTTCGCATGCGAAATAAATTGAGACCCGTGTGACGGCCAAGGACCATCGCCTGATCTACCTCCTGAACGTGGCGCAGCGCCGCGTGCAGCGCGCGCTTGTCGCCAGCTCGCCGGAATCCGTTCCACCGGCGCAGGCCGGGCTCCTGTTCGTGCTCGGCAGGCAGGATGGTGTCCTGATGAACGAAGCGGGCGCCGCGCTCGATCTCGGGCCCGCGGGAATCAGCGGCCTGGTGGACCGGATGACGGCGGCGGGCCTGGTCGAGCGGCGCGCCGACCAGAGCGACGCGCGCGCCTCGCGCATCTTTCTCACGCAGAAAGGTCGCAAGACGCTGCTTCGCGCCAAGGACGTCGCACATGAGACCAATGCGCGACTGATGGAGGGCTTCAGCGCCCGGGAGATCGACATCGTTGCGCGCTGGCTGACCGAGATTCGAAACAAATTTCCCAAAGGAGACGGCCAATGACCGAGCAGGTTGAGATCAAGAACGAGAGCGGCATCCTGACGCTCACACTCAAGCGTCCCGACAAGAAGAACGCACTGACCAACGAGATGTACGGCGCGCTCGCCGATGCCATCGAGGGTGCCGAGGACGACAACGGCGTGCGGGTGATCGTGATCCGCGGCGAGGGCGAGTCCTTCACCGCCGGCAACGACCTCGGCGAGTTCGCTGCGATTGCGGCGGGCAAGGCGAGCGGCGAGCGGCACGTGACGCGGTTCATCCATTCGCTGGGCCGCGCGACCAAGCCGCTGGTGGCGGCGGTGCAGGGCCGCGCAGTCGGCGTCGGCACCACCATGCTCCTGCATTGCGATCTCGTCGTGCTCGCGGAGAACGCGCTATTGTCGACGCCCTTCATCAGCCTTGCGCTGGTGCCGGAGGCGGCTTCGAGCATCCTGATGCCGCTGCGCATCGGTTATGCGCGCGCCTTCGAGCTGTTTGCGCTGGGCGAGCCGGTTCCGGCAAGGACTGCGCTCGAATGGGGCCTGGCGAACCGCGTGGTGCCGCTCGAAGGGCTCGATGCGGAAGCGATCGCACTCGCGCAGCGGCTCGCCAGGCAGCCCCTGGGGTCGCTTGTCGCCACCAAGAGGCTGATGCGCGATGGCGAGATGCTGGTGAAGCAGATGCAGGCCGAGGGCGCGCATTTCGAGGCGCGGCTGAAGTCCGCCGAGGCGCGTGAAGCCTTCCAGGCCTTCGCGGAGCGCCGGCCGCCGGATTTTGCCAAGGTGGCGTAATTCACGCGCGTGTGAGGCGAGCACGAATCTTCCGACGCGGGCGATCGCGGACAAGATTTTTCCCGCCACCAGCCCGTGCGACGAAAGCATCGTTGCTATTTCGCGCCCGCCCTTGTCCGGACGCGGCCGCCTCCAGACATCCAGTCGACCGTGTACGTTCGGGAGATTGGCCATGGGCCTGCAAGAAACGAGAATCGAATCGCTCCCTTTTGTCAAAGCCGAGCTGAACTATCTGGCGCCGATCGCGGGCAAGCCGCGCACCTACGCCTTCGATCCGCCGCCGGGCGAGCCGAAATCGACCGCGCTGCCGGAGCCGCATGTCCTCCCGATTTTCGACGGACGGCTGATCGCAAAAGAGTTCTCGCTCGACCGCGAGGGATTTCGGCTGGTGCGGCATCCGACCGTGGTGCGCAATTTCTACGACGACGAGGAGGTCAGGCGCGTCTATTATCCGGCCGCCGAAGCCTTCCTCAAGGCGACGCTGAAAGCCGACCGCGTCGTCATCTTCGACCATACCGTGCGCAAGCGGGTGGAAGGCTCGGCCGATATTCGCGGCGCGGGCCCGCGGCAGCCGGCGACGCGCGTGCATGTGGACCAGACTGCTACGTCGGGCGCCAACCGCGTGCGCGAGCATCTCGGCGATGAGGCCGACGAGCTTCTGAAGGGGCGCGTGCAGGTGATCAACCTGTGGCGGCCAATTCGCGGCCCGCTGCGCGACACGCCGCTCGCGATGCTGGACGGCACCACCGTGAAGGAGAGCGATCTCGTCGCCTCCGACCTGATCTACCCCAATCGTAGCGGCGAGACGTATTCGGTGAAGTATAGTCCCGATCACCGCTGGTTCTATTTCCCGGAGATGACGCCGGACGAGGCGATCCTGCTCAAATGCTACGATTCCGCAACCGATGGCCGGACCCGCTTCGGGCCCCATACGGCCTTTGTCGATCCGACCACGCCTGCGGATGCGCCGCCGCGCGAAAGCATCGAGCTAAGGACTCTGGTGTTTCACCGCAATTAGCCGCAACCCATTCCGCCGTCATACCCGCGAAAGCGGATATCCAGTGGCGCGCGCTTTCTCAGTCAAGCGGAAGCGCCTCTGGAATACTGGATCGTCCGCCTTCGCGGACGATGACGGCGGGGAGAATGGCCTACCGCGCGATCCACACGGTCATGCCGGGCTCGAGGCCCGCCGTGTCGCCTTGCGGATCGAGCCGCAGGCGGAGCGTGCTGCGGTCGTGATCGCCGATGACCCGCTCGGCCTGCCAGGTCGCGAATACGCCAAGCGGATGCATCTCCGTGACGACGGCCTTAATCGGCCCGCCGGCGCCGCTCCTGATGACGTCGACGGTGTTCCCGACGGTGAGGCCGCCAAGGTGGTCCTCGCGGGCATTGAACGACAGAAATTGCTTGCCGGCTTCCTCGATCGCCAGCACCGGCTGGCCGGCGCGGACATTCTCGCCGATCTCGGCCGCGATCACGCTGACGGTGCCGTCGGCCGGCGCGCGCAGGATGGTCTTGTCGAGGTGGCGCTCGAGCACGGCCAGTGCTGCGGCTGCCGCCTGCACTTCGGCGTCGGCGATGCCGCGTTCCTCCCTGGTCGGCCCGGCGACGGCGGCATCGTAATTGGCCTGGGCGGCGGCGACGTCGGCGCGGGCTCCGGCGGCGTCGTTCTCCGCCTGGTCGAGGGTCTGCTGGGATTCGAAGTTCTGGCCGGCAAGCGTTGCGGCCCGGGTCAGCTGCAGCTCGAGAAAATCGCGGCGGGCGTTGGCCTTCGCGATCTCGTTCTTCAGCGAGTCGACCTCCTCGCGCCGCACGCCGGCATAGACGTTGTTGCGGTTCGCGATGGCGGCCGCGAGCGCTGCGCGCGCCTGCGCGACCTGTGCGCTCAGCTCGACCGCCGAGAGCCTGGCGACGACGTCGCCGGCATGCACATGCGCGCCTTTCTCGACGGTGATCGAGACGAGCTGGCCGGTCACCTCGGGCTCCACGCGGACCTCGGTGGCGCGTACCACGCCGATCAGCGGGTCCGCCGCGGAAGATTGGCGCGTGAAAGAGATCAGGCTGCCTGCGATCAGGACGAGCCAGACCGGGACGATGGCGATAGGCTTAAGGCTGCGCATGCGCCTGCCTCCGTTTCACTGCAAATGCCGAGATGACGGCCAACACAAAATAGATCGGCACCAGCAGCCACAGCCCGATCCAGTCCCGCGACACGTCCCAGATGTTGGCGCCGAGCTGGTTGATGCGGACGATGCCGTCGATGGCGAAGTCGGCGGGGAAGACGCGGCCGAGCGCGGTGGCCAGCGGCGGGACGGCCTCGCGCGGCCAGGCGAAGCCCATGGTGAAAAATTGCGGCAGGCTGGTCGCGATCAGCACCAGCGTGGCGTTCTCCGGCTTGGTGAACCAGGCCCCGATCGCCTGTCCGAGGAAGCTGGTCGCGAGCAGAAACAGGGTGGCGAGCGCAAACGATTGGCCGAGAGAGCCAAGCGTCGAGAAGCCGTACAGCCGCGGCAGCACGATGAGGTAGAGCGCAAGCACCGGCAGGTAGATGGTGAGGTGCGCGACGCCGCGGCCGAGCACGCTCGCAACGGTGCCGCCGGCTTGTTCCGCGATCGCACCCCGCGTCAGCATCGCCGAGCCGATCAGCAGTGTCTGCTGCAGGATCAGCAGGAAGGCAGCCGGGACGATGTAGCTTGCATAGCCGCCGACGGGATTGAATATGGGCTGCAGCAGCACGTCGGCCGGGCGCAGGCTTGCCAGTTTCGCCTGCGCCAGGCTGCCGTCGGAGCGTGCGCCGCGGGCGACGAGATCCGACGTCAAGGCGCCGACGGCTGTCGCGATGCCGCTGGCGGTCGAGCGCAGGATGAACATGTAGGTGGCATCCGCATAGATCGGCACGTGAACCGTCAGGCCCTTGAGCATGTCGCGTTCCGCACCGGGCGGGATTTCGACGGCCGCGTAGGCGTCGCGACGGTCGATTGCGGCTTTCGCCTCGGCCAGCGTGCGGGCGCGCACCGCGACGTTCACGGCGTTGCTGGCGTCGAGCGTATCGACGATCTGCCGGCTCAACTCGGTCAGATCGTTGTCGACGACCGCGATCGGCATCTTGCGCAGGATCTGGTTGAGATAGGGCTGCGGATAATAGACGCCGTAGATCAGGGGCGCCAGGAACAGCACGCTGAACGCCGCGCGAGTGGAGAGGACCCGGCGCCACTCCGCCGCAAAGGCGCTGCCGGCATTGCGCGTGGGGACGCAAGGCGCGGCTTGCTCGACCGGTGGGGCCGCATCAAATCGGCGATGCCGCTGCAACGCGCTGATGCGGAGCAAGGCGAGCGCGGCATAAAGCAGGGCAAGGCCGGCGAGGGCGGCAAACGGCAAGGCCGAGTCGCTTGGCGGCAGTCCGCGCGCCGCCTGTCCAAACAGCACCGCCATGTACCAGCGCACCGGCAGGATCGCGCTCCAGGCTTGTGCGAACGCATTCATGCCGAGGGTCGGAAAGCCGACGCCGGCATAGCCGAAGGCAGGCGAGACGATGATGCCGGCAAGGCCAAGCCCGCTTGCGAGATCGAATGTGAGGAGCTGCAGCAGCGCGCCGAGCGACAGATGGGCGACGATCAGCAGCGAGCCGGCCGCGACCATCATCGCCACGTCGCCCCTGAAGGGAATTTGCAAAAAGCCTTCGAGGGCAAACGGCTCCGCCAGCATGACCAGGAAAAAGATGACGAACAAAGGCGCCAGCTTGCCGGCCAGCGCCACAATCGGATTGCCGCCGGCGCTTTCGAGCCACTCCTTTGCGTTACGGCGGCGAAATTCCGAGCCGACCGCATAGCCTGCGGCAAGCGTGATGACCACGTGGATGATCATCGGCAGCAATGCCCGCAGCAGGAATTGCGCGTAATTCTTCTGCGGATTGACCAGCACGATGGTTTCGCTGGTCAGTTTTCCGATGCTCACGGCGGTGGGCGCCGCATGACCGGCGGGCGCCGCAGCCGCGGCAGCCGCCGACAGCGTATCGCTCAGGCCGGACGATGCGATGCCGGCGGCGGTCAGATATTGCTGGTTGTAGAAGCCGATGACCTGCGGCCGGCGATCGGCCTTCAGGTCCCGCTCGAAATCGGTGGGGATATAGATCGCGGCGATCGCCTTGCCGGAGCGGATGTCGCGCACCGCCGTTGCGAGATCGGCGGCGCGATCGACGATGTCGAGGCTCGGGGAGGCCGCGACATACTCGACCAGCGCGCGCGACGAATCCGATCGGTCTGCATCGACGACCGCAACGCCAAGTCCGCGGATCACGGGCTGGCTGAACACGAGGGTCAGGACGGCAAAGGCAAACAGCGGCACGCCCAAGATCAGGATCAGCGCCACGCGGTCATGCAGGAGCCACTGAACCTCGCGCCTTGCAACCCGCCAAAAACCCGGATTGGCCGCTCGCGTCATTGCCGCGACCGCCAGTCGAGATAGGCGCTCATGCCTGGCCGCAGTTCCGGCACCGGTGTGACGGGATAGGCGCGGATCGAGAACGTCCGCAGGTCGAAATCGCCGGTGGCGCGGGTGGCGCGCCAGCTTGCATACTCGCCCTTGGTCGCGATCAGCTTGACCTCGACCGCGATGCGGCGGTCGTCGAGCGCGGGAATGCGCACGTCGAATCGATCGCCGACCTTCAATGTCTTGACCAGATCCTCGCGAAGATCGAAATGGATCCAGACGTCGTTCAGATCGATCAGCGTGACCAGCGGCACGCCCGGCGAGACATACTCGCCGGGCTCGACATTGCGCTGATAGACTTGCGCGGCGACGGGGGCCGAGATCGTCATCTGGTCGATGATGGATTGCACGGTGTCGATATCGGCGCTGGCCTTCTCGACATTGGCCTTGGCGATCTGCCGCTCCTCCTTGGTGTAGCCATTCACCGCCTGATCGTAGGCCGACTTGGCCTGGTCGACCGCGCGTTGCGCCTCATGCAGGGAATCGGTCGCCTGGTCGAGGCGGGCCTGCGGGGCATTGCCCTGTCCGGCCAGGGTCTGAGTGCGGTCGAAGGTCTTCTGCGCCAGAACCTCGGCTGCCTGGGCGCGTTCGAGCGCGGCCTTCCTGGCCGCAACGACCTCCACCCTGGTGCCGACCATGATGTTGGCAAGCTGGGCCTCGGCGACCGCCTTTGCGGCCTCCATTTGCGCGTGTTTGGCGAGCGTTTCCGGATTATCGATGCGCACGAGCACCGCGCCCTTGGCGATATTCTGGCCGCGCTCAACCGGAATCGCCTGGACCCGCCCGTCGACACGCGCGGCGATGTCAAGCCGCGTGGCATCGACCTCGCCCTGCACCAGCAGCGGCTCCGGGCGCAACAAGTAGAAAATGGAGAGCCCTGCGACGACGAGGGCGACGACGGCGACGATGATGGATGGGACGCGGGTCGTGGATTTTTTCGTTTCCGCCGGCGCTTCGGGCCCAGTTTGAGTTTCGCCACCAGGGTCCGACATACCAACCTCGCTGCACAATCAGGAAACGCAGGAACTATCCTGCCAGTTTCGCACTGCAGCGTCTACTCGGGGGCTCAGTCCAAGGCGGGAAAAGGTTTCGGATTGAAGCACAAACGTTCAAACGAGAGGAGGAGGCACGTCCGGCATGCGCCAATATTTGTGCTCGATCGGCATCACGAGTCGGTAGGCCCGCAGGCGTGGCTCCTGCCACGACGCCAAGACGCTGCCGCAAACCGCGCAGCGCACTTCGTCCGGGCGTCCGGCCGCGCTGACGGCCTCGGCGACCTCGTAGCAGGTGGAACAGCAAGGACAAGCAATATCTGAGATTTTCATGAAAAGAGCATGATGGTTTTCCCCGACGACCTCATTGAAGCAGATCAATGCGATGCAAAAACACGCCGGGATGGCATCCAGCGGCGGTCTGCATTAGCCAGTCCGCGCAAGCCTCTCGACCATTGAATGCCTTAATGACAAGACACGCGCCGGGCGCTAGCCTGCCGCCAAATAAAACAATCAAAATGCACGGGAGGAATGCCATGCCGGATGCAGTGGTTGCACGTGCCCAGTCCACGATGAACCAAGCCAACAACGAAGCAAGCGGCTCAAGCACAACGCAACAGGTTGATGTTGCCGTGATCGGGGCCGGTTTTGCCGGCCTTTATACGCTGCATCGCCTGCGCAAGGCCGGCTTCACGGCGGTCGGGCTGGACGAGGCCGGCGATGTCGGCGGCACCTGGTACTGGAACCGCTATCCCGGCGCGCGCTGCGACATCCAGACCATCGACTACAGCTACACTTTCGATCCGGAGCTGGAGCGCGCATGGACCTGGTCGGAGAAATATGCGACCCAGCCGGAAATCCTGCGCTATCTCGGCTTCGTCGCCGACCGCTACGACCTGCGCCGCGACATCCGCTTCAACACCAGGGTCACCGCGGCGACCTGGGATGATGCCGCTGGCCGCTGGCTGCTCACCACCAATAACGGGGCGAGCATTTCCTGCCGCTACTACATCATGGCGACCGGGTGTCTTTCCGCGCCGAAACCGCCGGAGATCGACGGCGTCAAGGATTTCAAGGGCGAGGTTTATTTCACCAGCCGCTGGCCGCATGAGGGCGTCGATCTCAAAGGCAAACGCGTCGCGGTGATCGGGACCGGCTCGTCGGGCATCCAGGCAATCCCGCTGATCGCCGAAGAGGCCGCGGAGCTCACCGTTTTCCAGCGCACGCCGAACTTCGCCCTGCCGGCCCATAACGGGCCGGCGCCTGCCGATCGCATGGCCTTATTGGAAAGCGACCGCGCGGCCTATCGCGAGCAGGCGCGCTGGTCGATGGCCGGCGTGCCCTGGCCGCAGCAGACCGCGGTGAGCTGGCAGCTCAGCGATGCCGAACGCCGCGAGCGTTTTGAAACCGCCTGGGCCAAGGGCGATCTGGTCTATATCCTGACCCAGCTCTGGGCCGACCAGGCGGTCGACGTCGAGGGCAATGCCCGCGTCGCGGACCTCGTGCGCGAGAAGATCCGCGGCATCGTCAAGGACCCGGAGACGGCGGCTGCGCTCAGCCCGCATGATCATCCGTTCGGCGCCAAGCGGCCCTGCCTCGATACCAATTATTACGCGACCTATAATCGTCCCAATGTGACGCTGGTGAATCTGCGGCAGGAGCCGATCAAGGCGATCACGGCGTCAGGCATCACCACGGAGAAGCGCGGCTTCGACGTCGATGTCATCGTGTTCGCGACCGGCTTCGATGCCATGACCGGCGCCATCCTCGCCGTGCATCCGATCACCGGCCGCGGCGGCAAGGCGCTGTCGGAGGTCTGGGCGAGCGGCCCGCAGACCTATCTCGGGCTTACCGTTGCGGGATTCCCAAATCTGTTCATGATCACCGGGCCCGGCAGCCCCTCGGTGTTGTCGAACATGGCGGTGTCGATCGAGCAGCATGTCGACTGGGTGGTCGACCGGCTGATCGATATGCGCAAGGCCGGCTTCACCACCATCGAGGCGACCGAGACGGCGCAGGCAGGATGGGCGCGGCACATGGCCGACTGCTCCACGCTGACGCTGCATCGGCTCGCCAACACCTGGTACACGGGTGCCAATGTCCCCGGCAAGGCGTTGGGCGTAATGCCTTACACCGGCGGCGTCGGGCCCTATCGGAGCATCTGCAACGAGATCGTCGGCCGCGGCATGCTGGGCTTCCGGCTCACCGGCCCCGATGTCGCCGAGCAGTGCAATGACGGCGAGATCGTTCGGCTGCAGCCGGACGTGCGGCTGGTGCTGAACATGCTCGCCGAGATGAACCTGCCGCCGATCGAGTCCATGGGCGCCGAGGGCGCGCGCGCCTTTGTGGCGGAGTTCAACAAGGCAAGGCCTGTGGGGCGGCCGGTCGGCGAAACGGGCGAGGGCGTGCTGCAGGGTGCGGAAGGGCTGTTGCCCTATCGCCTGTATCGGCCGGCGACGCCGGGACCGCATCCGATCGTGGTCTATTTCCATGGTGGCGGCTGGGTGCTCGGCGACGAGTTGTCCGACGATCCATTCTGCCGCGATATGTGCCGGCGCACCGACATGATCTTTGTCAGTGTCGGCTATCGGCATGCGCCCGAGCACCGCTTCCCGGCCGCGGCCGAGGATGGCTATGCGGCGACGCGCTGGATTGCCGAACATGCAGCCGAGCTCGGCGGCAGGCCGGGACCAGTGCTGGTCGCAGGCTGGAGTGCCGGCGGCAATGTCGCCGCGGTCACCTGCCAGCTCGCCAAGGCACGGGGCGGTCCTGCGATCGCGGGCCAGCTTCTGGTGTGTCCGGTCACCGACAGCGCGTTCGACCGGCCGTCCTATACCGAGAATGCGACGGGCTATTTCCTGACCCGCGGGTTGATGTTCTGGTTCTGGGACATCTACTGCTCGCCGGCCGACCGCACCGATCCGCGCGCCTCGCCGCTCCGGGGTGAATTGGCCGGCCTGCCGCCGGCGTTCATCGTGACCGCCGAATTCGATCCGTTGCGCGACGAGGGCGTCGCTTATGCCGAGGCGCTCGCGAAAGCCGGCGTCGCGGTCGAGCAGCTCAAGGCGGCCGGCCATTTCCACTCCTCGTTCACCATGGTCGACGTGGTGATCACGGGCGCCGGGGGCCGCGCAAAGATGGCCGAAGCGCTGCGTGGCTTCGCCGGGCTGCCGAAGCGGCGCGACGAGGGCGCGCGCCCGGCGCAGCCACCGATCGAGGTGAACGCGGCCGCAGGGTAGGCAAGGTCATTCCCAAGACCGAGACGAGCGGCGGCGGCCCAGTGTCAGGGCAGCCGCCGTTTCGCTGTCGACCACTTCCAAAATGGATGCGCGGACGCGTACTATGGCGCCTTACTGCATTGCGCGCAGATGTGGCGCGCCGCGATTTTTTCCACGGTAGGTATTTGGATGAGCCGTCACAGATATTTCATGGCCATGCAATTTCCGGCGACAATCGGGCTTGTCATTGTCGCGCTGCTGTCGGCCGCTCAGGCTCAGCAAGCCGACAGGGTGCGTCGGCTCGCCTGGCTGCAGACCGCCCCATCTTCCACGGTGGTCTATCAGGATTTCCTGCAAGCGCTGCATCAGCTCGGTTACGAGGAAGGCAGGAACATCGAGATCGTGACGCGCTCGGCGAACGGCCAGCTCGACCGTCTCCCGGCGCTGGCCCGCGATCTGGTCAGCCTGCATCCGGACGCCTTGTTTACCGGGGCCGACCAGGGACTGCGGGCGGCCAAGGACGCGACCTCCTCCATTCCGATCGTGGTCGTGGTCTGCGATCCCCTGGATGCTCTGATCGCGAGCATCGCCCGGCCCGGCGGCAAGGCGACCGGGCTCACCTGCATCTCGTCGGAGCTCGCGGGAAAGAGGCTTCAATTGCTGAAGGAGCTGGTGCCGGGGCTCGCCCAGGTCGCCGTGCTCTACAATCCCGGGGACCACAACAAGGTCGCGGAATACAAGCAGATGCAGGACGCCGCGCAGACACTGAACCTCGCGCTCACGTCATTCGAGGCGCGCTCGGCGGAGGAGATCGACAAGGCCTTCGCCGACATGGGCGAGGGGCGTTTCAAGGCGCTCGTGATCCTGACCGATGCGCTGATGGTCATTCAGGAAAAGAAGCTCGCCGAGCTGGCACTGGAGAAGAAGCTTCCCGCCGTGTTCGGCTTCCGGGAGTTTGCCGATGGCGGCGGCCTCGTCTCCTACGGGGCCAGCCTGCACGATACCTACCGCCGCGCGGCCATCTATGTCGACAAGGTCCTGCGCGGCGCCGATCCCGGCAGCATTCCGATCGAGCAGCCGACCCGGTTCGAAATGGTCATCAACCAGAAGACCGCGAAGTCGCTTGGCCTTGCCATCCCGGCCTCGCTGCTCTCGCTTGCCGACGACGTGATCGAGTGACGGTGCGTCGCCACATGCCCGGCCGCCTTGCGACTGCATTTCCAGGGGCGACGAAGGATCGAGCCGGTATCGTCGACGCATCGGTGCGCGGGATGAGACGCCGTGCGTTCATGATGGGCCTGGCGGGTGCGTTGTTGGCCGCACGTGACGCGAGCGGTGCTCAAGAGCGCGTTCCGGTGATCGGCGTGTTGTGGCACGCTGGAAGTCCCGAGGCAGAACAGCCCTATTTCGATGCGCTTGTACGCGGCTTTCACGACCTCGGCTATGTCGACGGCAAGACCATCAAGTTCGAACATCGGTTTCCCAATGAGAGTCCCGATCGGTTTCGGGACATGGCCGAAGAGCTGGTGGCGCTAAAGGTCGACGCGATCGTCGCCGTCGGCAGCGTCACGGCTCCCTTTGTCAAGAAGGCCACCTCGGACATTCCGATCGTCTTTCTCTTCGCCGCCAATCCCGTCGGGTCGGGGCTGGTGAAGAGCCTGGCCCGGCCCGGCGGAAATATCACCGGATTGACGCAGATCGGCACCGACCTGACGGCCAAGCGGTTCGAGCTTCTGCGCGAACTCGTGCCGTCAATGTCGCGCGTCGCGCTGCTGATGAATCCTGCCGAACCCTCAGCCTCCCAATATCTCAAGGAGGGCGCAGCCGCAGCTCTCCAACTCGGGCTCACGGTGCTGCCGTTCGAGTTGCGCGCGCTGGACCAGATCCAGGCGGTTTTCGAGAAGATCAAGCAGGCGCAAACGCAGGCTGTCGCATTCGCGCCGGGCGGCCTTTTGTTTCATGGCAGGGACGAGCTCCACAATGTCGCGCTGGCCTACAAGATGCCGACCTGCGGATGGTCTCGGGAGATCGCCGCCTCGGGGCACCTGCTTTCCTATGGCGCCGACCAAGTCGAGATGGCCCACCATGTTTCCGTGCTGGTCGACAAGATTCTGCGCGGCATCAGACCGGGCCAGATTGCCGTGGAGCAGCCGACGCGGTTTCAGCTCATCGTCAATCTGAAGACCGCAACAGCGCTCGGATTGACGATCCCTGAAACCTTTTTGTCGCGCGCCGACGAGGTGATCGAGTAGCAACGCCGACGCAAGAGGATGAAGCGAGGCTTCATCCTTTCACGACGTGGCGCTACAGCTTGATGTCAGCCTGCACCGTCACGCGGTGCGTGCTGCCGAAATGCTCCTGCAAGGCTTTCAGCGCAGCCACCCCGCAGGCCGTGTCCTGCTCGCCATTGCCGCCTGACAGCCCGACGCCGCCGACCACCTCGCCGTCGACCACGATCGGGAAACCGCCGACGAAGATCGCGAACCTGCCATCAAAACTCCATTGAATGCCGAAGGCCTCGTTGCCGGGCAGCGCCGGGCCGTTGGGCGCCTGGTTGAAGAGATGGGTCGAGCGCTTGTGGCCGGCGGCGGTGAAGGCCTTGTTCCAGGCGATCTGCGGGCCGGTGACGCGGGCGCCGTCCATGCGCTCCAGCGCGATTGGATAGCCGCCTTCGTCGGTGATGCAGACCGTCTCCAGCACCTTGATCTCCTCGGCCTTGGCGATCGCCGCCATCACCATCAGCCGCGCCTCGGCGCGCTCGAGCTTCAGTGTTTGTCGCATGTCGTAATCCCTGCTTGCAGTTGGATGGCACTTTCACCTCTCCCTATGGGCGAGGTGAACCTTCGCTGCGGCAACATTGGATCTGAGTTCGTCATAGTCTAGATGCCGCGATAGATGGTCTTGATCTGGGTGTAGAACTCGAGTCCGCTGCGGCGGGACTCGCGGAAAGTGGAGGTCGAGGAGCGCTTCAGCCCGCCGAACGGGGCGTTGATCAGGTTGCCCGTGGTGGTGCGGTTGATCTTGACCGTGCCGGCCTCGATGTCGCGGGCAAAGGCGTGCATCAGCTTCGGATTGGTGGTCGCGATCGCGGCCGACAGGCCGTATTCGGTGTCGTTGGCCTTGGCGATGGCGTCCTCGTAGCCTGCGACCTCGATGATGGCGAGCACGGGGCCGAAGATCTCCTCGCGGGCAATGCGCATCTCAGGCGTGACGTCGGTGAAGACCGCCGGCGAGACGTAATAGCCGTGCTCATAGCCTGGCGAGGTCAGGCGATCGCCGCCATAGAGCCAGGTCGCCTCGCGCTTGCCGATCTCGACATAGTGCAGCACGGTCTTCAGCTGCCGCGCGGTCGCGAGCGGGCCGATCACGGTGCCGGCGGCCATGCCGCTGCCGATCTTGAGCGACATGATCTTGTCGATAAGCTTCTGCGTGAAGGCCGCCTTGACCTGCCGCATCACCAGCACCCGGCTGGTGCCGGTGCAGGCTTGTCCCGAGAGCGACAGCCCGCCCTTGATGGCGAGATCGACCGCGTGATCGAGGTCGGCGTCGTCCATGACGATCAACGGATTCTTGCCGCCGAGCTCCATCTGGGTGCGCGTGGTTAAGCCGACCGAGCGATGGATCTGCTCGCCGGCCGCTGTCGAGCCGGTAAACGAGATGGCGCGGATCACCGGCGGCACGGTGATGGCGCTGCCGATATCGCCGGCGCGGCCGTTGATGTAGTTCAGTACGCCCTTCGGAATGCCGGCGGCGACGAAGGCCTCGGTCAGGCGATAGCCCGACAGCGGCGCATCCGAGGACGGCTTGAACACCACGGTGTTGCCGGTGATCAGAGCCGGCGCGATCTTGCGGGCGGGAATCGAGACCGGAAAATTCCAGGGCGTGATGACAGCGACGACGCCGAGCGGCTCGCGCTCGGAATAGGCCAGCATCTCGCCGTCGTCCTGCGGAAACACTTCGCCCGTGAACGACTGTCCCTCCACCGCATAAAACCGCAGCGTCTGCGCCGAGCGCAGGATCTCGTCCTTGCTCAGGGACAGCGCCTTGCCCTGTTCGCGGGTCAGCTCGACCGCGAAGCGCTCGACATGGGTTTCGAGATAGTCGGCGGCCTTGTTGAGGATCCGCGCCCGCGCCGTGATCGGCGTCTTGCGCCAACCGGCGAACGCCGCATGGGCGGCGCGGACGGCCGCATCAGCCTCGGCTGCGGTCGAGGCCGGGAAGCGGCCGACGATATCACCGGTGTCGGCTGGATTGACATTGTCGAGCCATTCGCGGCTCGCAGGTCCGACCCATTCGCCGTCGATATGGTTCCTGAACTCTTCGACCGCGCTGCGCGGCAGGGGGGCATCGGCAAGCAGGCTCATGGTTCGTCAGCTCCAGAACAGGACGGCGCAGATGGTGGAAACGAAAAGGCCGGCAAGCACCGGCAACAGCAGCGCGCGGACGGTGTCGAGCACGTTGACCCGCGCAAAGCCTGCGACCGCGATCAGCGACGACCATGCGATCAGCGTGCCGCCGCCGGTCCACACCGCGCCCATCTGCCCCACCGCGCACAGCGTGGTGACATCGAGGCCGACGGCCGGCCCGAGCGCGCCCGACAGCGAACCGGTGAGCGGCAGGCCGGCAAATCCGGAACCGTCGATGCCCGTGATCATGCCGACCAGGAGCACGCCGAAAGCGACCAGGAAATGGTTGTGCGGGATGAAGGTCTGCGCGGTCTGCACCAGATCGAACAGCAGGGGTGGGGCCTGGGCTGCCGGAACGTTGAGGATCCCGGACGCCAGTTCGCCGCCGGCGCCGAGAAAGAATAAGCCGGCGATCGGCAACACCGAGCCCATGGCCTTGAAGGCGAACACAAAGCCGTCGGTGATGTGATCGGCGCAGACGTCGAGGCTTTTGCGGGGGCCCTCGGCGGCCAGCGTCGCCAGCAGCATCAAGGCTGTCCCCATGCCGCCGACCAGCGCCGCGGCGTCGCCGCCCTTGAGCGCGGGCAGGCCGTGCAGGCCGAACTTGGGCAGAACCATCACCGCGATCACGGCGGCAAAGCCTGATGGCGTCAGGATCGCGAACAGCTTCGACCAGCCGGCGCGGCGCGCCTCCACCAGCGGCACGTGGTGACGCAGCTTGTCGTCGATCGCGAGCGGCTCCTCATAGCTCGTGCCGCGCGCGATCTCGGCCTTGTCGAAGGTGCCGGCGGCTTCGAGCCGCTTGGTATCGCCATTGCCGGACTGCCGCTGCCATTGCTCGAGCAGCGCTTCGCTCGCCGGCCTGATCTTCTCGCGGATCGCGAGATAGGCGAGCACCAGCGCCACGCCGCCGGCGATCAGCGAGAGGACGAGCGCACGGTCCGCGACCACGGCCGCGCTCACCGCCGCACCCGCCGCCTTGGCGCTGATGCCGGGCGCCACGCCGATCACATAGTCCGAGGAGAGCGCCATGCCCTGTCCCGCAATCGCGATCGCCATGGCGCCGGCAAGCGGTGACAGGCCGGCCGCGATCGCGGCGGGCAGCAAGACCGCGGAGACCAGCGGCACCGCGGGCGTGGGCCAGAAGAACAGCGAGATCACGTAGGTGACGGCGGCGAGAATGAAGAAAGCCGAATGGCCGTTGCTCATCACCGCACGGAACGGCTGCACCATCAGGATGTCCGAGCGCAGCGCCTTCAGCGCGTTGAGCAGCGCAGTGATCAGGGCGATCACCAGGAAGATGTTGAAGAGCTCCTTCGCCGCGACAAAGCTCGCGTTGAAGATGCTGGCAAGCGCTGCGACCGGACTCAAGGTCCAGGCCAGCGCCACTGCAAAGGTCGCGACGATCGAGGGCACCACGACATTGGCGCGCAGCACCATGGTGAGCACGACGGCGACGATGCCGAGAAGATAGACCCAGTGCGCGGCCGTGATCGAGATTGTGGGGGTCATAGGCGAGCGGGGCTCCCGTAATTGTATACTAAGTGCCTCATTTGGTTTGCTTTCAGGTTCCCGGCTTATGCCTGCCGTTTATGCGTCGCAGCCACCCGGCGCTTGCCGCTACGGTCATTTGACATAGATCAATTGTATACGGTATACAATCGAAAATGAAAGACGGTCGCATTCGCGATTTGACACTTGCGCACAACAGGGAGCGCCGACGATGCCTGAACTGATGAACCATGTGGATTTCCGAACCGCGCTCGAGAACGCCATCAAGGGCAAGAGCGCCAACAAGGCGCCGTTCTCGATCGCCTGGGCCTCAGGCAAGCTCAGCCGCGACCACCTGGCCCGCTGGGCCGAGAACCACTTCCACTATGTCGGCCCGTTCGCCGATTATCTCGCTTACGTCTATGCGCGCATGCCCGACCGCTACACCGAAGCCAAGGACTTCCTGCTCGCCAACATGTATGAGGAGGAGATCGGCGGCGATCGCCACACCGATCTTCTGATCCGCTTTGCGGAAGCCTGCGGCACCACCCGTGCGCGCGTCACCGATCCCGACAACATGTCGGCGACCACGCGCGGCCTGCAGAGCTGGTGCTATGCGGTCGCGATGCGCGAGGATCCGATCGTGGCGGTCGCCGGTCTCGTGGTCGGCCTCGAATCGCAGGTGCCCTCGATCTACCGGCGGCAGACGCCGACCCTGCGCGACAAGTACAAGTTCACCGACGAGGAGGTCGAGTTCTTCGATCTCCACATCGTCTCCGACGAAATCCACGGCGAGCGCGGCTACCAGATCGTGCTGGAGCACGCCAACACGGTCGAACTGCAGCAGCGCTGCCTGAAGATCTGCGAGATCGGCGCGCAGATGCGGCTGCTCTACACCACCGCGCTCTACTGGGACTATGTCGCCAAGGACATTCCGATCGAGCAGCTCGAAATGGCTGAGCGCAAGGTGGCGTGACGCGGTGCCGACCGTCATCCTGCATCGCGACGGCCAGACCCACACCGGCGAGATTGGCGAGAACACCAATCTCGTGGTGAAGGCCGGCATCCGGCAGTTTCCGTTTCCGCATCTGCGCTACGGCTGCGGCATGGGAAAGTGCGCCAAATGCGCCTGCCGGGTGCTGGGCGGTGCCGAACACCTGCCGGAGCCGAACTGGAAAGAGAAGCAGCGGCTGGGTCCGAATCTGGAGAAAGGCTATCGCCTGATCTGCCAGCTCTGGCTCAGCCACGACATCGAGATCGAGCAGGACAAGGTGCCGCTCGAGCCGATCAAGCCTGAGCCGCCGCAAGCGCAACCGTAACCTCACGGCGGCCTTCGCGAAGGCTGCCGCATCATCCCGACGGGGACATGACATGTATGTGATCCTGACCAGCAAGCCCGGCCAGTTCAGGACCGAGATCACCGACGGCCTGAAGCCGTGTGCGGCCTATGATTATCTGTTCTACGGGCAGATGAAGGCGCATTTCGTCATCGCCGAGCTCGTCCGCAACGACACGCGGATTCGCGTGGTCGAGGAGGGGAGCGGCATCATCAACGACGTTCCGATCAAGTTCCTGGAGAAGTTCGAGACCAGCGACGGCGCCTTCGCGGAGCTCGAGCATCTCACGCGCTTCGGGCACATGGAGACGGCGCTGCGCAAGACGACGCTGGCGGCGTAGCGGCCATGAGCGACGGCGCGACCATCACGGTCACCTTCATCACCAATGGCGGCAAGACCGTCAGCGCGCCCGCCAACTCCAATCTGTTGCGGGTGTCGCTGCGCGAGCAGGGCGGCATTCCCTTCAAATGCGGCGGCGGCCTGTGCGGCACCTGCCGCTGCCGCATCGAAAGCGGCATCGAACATACCGACGCCATCAAGCCGAAGGAGCGCAAGCACCTCAACGAGGCGGAATTCGCGGCAGGCTATCGCATGGCCTGCCAGACCTTCCTCACCGGCGATGTCAGCGTGTCCTGGGTGCCGCTCGCCGAGCGCCGGCCAGCGCCGGCGCGGACCGTCGAGCCGGCGCCACCGGCCGATCAAGGCGGCTGACATCCGGTTGCGGCATGGTGGTGTGCCGCCGCCAAACCTGTAGTATTGGATCGAACGGCAAATCTCGCGGATTCGCATCCGCGCCATCAAGGGAAGGATGATCGCCGCGCAGGCGAACTGGCTTGTGCAGGTGACACGTCATGGCTTCGCATACTGGATCGTTCAAGCGCCGCATCGGCGACGAGCACGCCTCGCTGCACGGCCAGGTGATCGCGGAATTGCGCGGGGCGATCCTGACCGGGCGGCTCAAGGCCGGCGAACGGCTGGTCGAGGAGCGGCTGGCGGACGAGCTCGGGGTCTCGCGCAATCCGGTGCGGGAGGCGATCCGGGTGCTGGCGTCCGAAGGGCTGGTCGACGTCGCCGCGCGCCGCGGCGCCTCCGTTGCGGTGATGTCGGACCAGGAGGCGCGCGAGACCATCGAGGTGCGGGCGCTGCTGGAGGGGCAGAATGCGCGGCTTGCCGCGCGCCGGCACGATCAGCAGGTCATCAAGCGCATCGAGGCGGTCCTCAACAAGGGCACGGCGGCGGTTGCGGCCGGCCGCTTTGACCAGCTGTTCCAGCTCAACCAGCAATTCCACGATGCGCTCGCGGCGGCCGGGCAGAACCGGGTGCTTGGCGAGCTCCTGCAGAAGCTGCGCGACCGCACCGCGATGCTGTTCGCGCCGATGAGCCCGTCGCGCCAGTCGCGCTCCTGGAACGAGCATGCGGCGATCCTGCGGGCCATCATCGATGGCGACGAGCGGCTGGCGGCGACGCTCGCGGCCGAGCATGTGATGCGCGCCGGCGCCGACTTCATGGCGGGGCTGGACGCGATCGGCGATGAGCCGGCGAGTGCCACACCCGCAACCGCGCAAGCATCCAAGACGGCGACGTCGCGGACGCCCGAGGTGCGCGGCAAGGCGCACGGCGAGGCCAACAGCCATTCGCGCCCGCCAGCCCCGCGCAAGGCGAAGCCGGAGAAGCGCAGCAAGCTCGCGTAATCAGCGCGTCTGGGTCTGCCCGCCGCTGCCGCTACGGGCTGCGGATTTTCGCTCCGCCGGTGCCGGGGCTCCCGCTTCCACGCAGGGCTTGGGGTGCCAGGTGCCATCGGGACCCATCTCGTAGGCATGGCAGGGCGAGGACGTGGCCGCTGCGTCAGCCTGCTTCTGGTCGTCGGAATGTCCGGCGACGGCGGGCGTTGCGAGCGCGATGGCGCCGGCAACCGAGCCCGCGAAGATCACTTTTGCGATCCGCATCTTGAGGCTCTCCTTCTGAGGTGAGCTCTATTCGCAAAAGGATTTTGGCAGCTTTTGGGCCACGGCAGGCTCACGCGGCAGCTTGCTTAACGATTCGAAAAATGGCCCCCTCGGGCTTCATAGGCCGCTCATTCCAAAGTAGTATGCATCAGCCATGAGCCATCGCATTCTCGTCTTTTACGGGTCCTACCGCTCCGACCGCATGGGCATCCGCCTCGCGCATTTCGTCGTCCAGGGCTTTCGTGCCCGTGGTGACGACGTCGCGCTCATCGATGCGAAGGAGATCGGCTTGCCGATCATCGATCGCATGTACAAGGAGTATCCAAAAGGCGCGGCACCGGAAGCGCTGGAGACGCTGGCCGGCAAGATCCGCAACGCCGACGGCTTCGTCTTCGTCACCGGCGAATATAATTGGGGCGTGCAGCCCGGCCTGAAAAACCTCACCGACCATTTTCTCGAGGAATGGTTCTGGCGGCCGGCAGCGCTCGCAAGCTACTCGGCGGGCCGTTTTGCCGGTGCCCGCGCCGCGACCGCCTGGCACGGCACGCTGTCGGAAATGGGTATGGTGGTGGTTTCGAGCACGATCGCGGCCGGCCCGATCGCACAGACCCTGTCGGCCGAAGGCAAGCCGATCGGCGAGGGCGGCAAGGCGCTGGAGCACGCGTTTCCGCGCTTTGCCGACGATTTGACCTGGTGGGTGGAAGCCGCCAAAGCGCAGCGGGCGAAGCGGCCACCGCCTTATTGAAATGTCCGGAGCGGCGACACGCGCACCACGCCGCGCAGGCCGGGGGTAGCACCGTCACCAGCCATCCCGCCGCGAGATGGGCCGCGGCCATCGGCTCCGCCAGATGGGCAATGCCACCCCCGTCGAGCGCCGCGCCGAGCCGTTTTGCCCTGTTCGGTGGGGACGGGGCCTGCCAAGTTTGGTCATTTAGTGGGCTTCGTTAGTCGGCTTCGTCTCGAATCTGCCTCACTTCTGGTTCGGAATGGTGTAAGCTTCGATTGGATTCCTTGACGGGGTGGCTCCCCGGAAGGTCACTTGAGACTTACCAAGAGTTGGGACCTGCCAAGACTTGACTGCGACTGGGGCTTGAGACTTGGTACTGGGACTAGGTTGGTACTGGGACTAGCTGGGGTTTGGGGATTGGGACTTTGGGGACTTGATGGCTTTCGAGGTCACGGAGGCTGACAGGCTGCTGTCGCGCGGCGCTATCGGGCGGTCCGAAAAGGGCTTGCTCGCCCTTGCCGCCGTCGCCCTTGCGCTTGGTGTCGCGGCCTGGATCACCGACGCCGGCCAGGGAGGTCCCCTGGCGTCAGCGGCGTTGCCGGCCTCGCAGGATGACGCCCATGATCAAGTGTCCTTCCGTGACCGCTTCCTCGGCGCGCCCACCCGCGCCGGCGAGGCTGTCGGCTCGACCCTGAAGGCCCTCGATCGCGCGGCCATCAACAATCTCGAAGGCAAGCTGTGGGATGCCAAGGCGCTTTTGGCGCGGCAGCTGATGTACAGCAATTGGCGCACCGCCACCGTCGATGACATCAGGCCGTCGTTCTCGGCGGATGATGCGCGGGCAACGGCGTCGGTGGACGATCTGCGGCAGGCGGCCGGCCAGAGCACCGGTATTCCGTTACCGCGACCGCGGCCGACGATCCTGGCCAGCGCGGATCCGCAGGGTCTGCAAGTCCCGCAAACCGTCGCGCAGACCGAGGCCGCGACGACCGCGGACAACCGGACCCTGATGCAAAAGCTCTCCGACCTGTTGCCCGGCAAGGTGACGCTGGCTTCGCTGACGACGGATGGTGGGCTATTCCGCAAGGAAGGGCCCGATCTTGCTGCGCTCGGCTATGCGCCGCAGACAGCCGTTTATGACTTGTCGGCCCATGCGGTCTACCTGCCGAATGGCATGGTGCTCGAGGCGCATTCCGGTATGGGCAGCCTGCGTGACGATCCCGATCATGTCGACCGGCGCATGGTCGGTGCGACCCCGCCGGCGAGCTACGACCTGAAGCCCCGCGAGGCGCTGTTCCACGGTGTGGCTGCCTTGCGCATGACGCCGACCGGTGGCGCCACCATTTTCGGGCGCGCCGGGCTGCTCGTGCATCCCTTCATGCTGGGCCCTCTGGGCGACTCGAACGGCTGCGTGTCGGTCAGGAACTATGACCGCTTCCTGAAGGCCTATACCGACGGCGAAATCACCCGCCTCGTCGTCGTGCCCAGCCTGAGCGGCGCGACTGCGACCTCGCAGCGCACTGCGTCGCAGTCATCCCCCTCATGATACTGAACTGCGCAAGGCGCGGTCGGCACCTCCCGGTTTGACCGTGCCGGCTCCGAACCAACTCACATCCGGATCCAGCACGTCCAAATCCAGCCCATCCAGGACTGCATCCGCGTCCAAGGCCGCCGCATCCGAGACGCCGCTGCGTACGACGTACCGGATCAGGCTCAACGGCGAGACGGTTGCGATCGCGACGGTCGGCCAGGCCTATCGCTTCCTGACCGAATACTCGTCCATCGAATGGATGGAGTTCCGCTCGCTGCACGGCGAGGCCATGACGCTCCTGGAGCGTGCCGCCGACAACGCCATGTTGACCGTGCAGGCGACCAATGCGGTGCGCGCGCTGTTCGTCTCCACCAAGCTGTTGTGATCGCTGCCGCAGACTTGGTGTTTTCTCGCCATCATTTCAGCGCGATTGCAGCCGCAAATTGCAGCCTGCTACACGCTTTGGAGGGCGAGCGGTGTCAAGGCTGGGCGGGACGCTTGGACGCAGATCTGCACGTGCCTTGATCGGGCTCGCGGGAGCATTGCTGCTGGCGGGCTGCATGCAGGCGACGCTCGCGCCATCCTCGACGGCCAGTCTCACGCCGCGGGACAGGCAGCTGCTGGCGCATCCGCCTTATGCCCAGGCCAGCATTCCCGAAGAATTTCAGCGTCACATCGTCAACTATTCGGGCAAGGAACCGCCCGGGACAATCCTGGTCGATACGGATGCGCGCTTCCTTTATTACGTGATGCCGGACGGCAAGGCGATCCGCTATGGCGTCGCCGTCGGCGAGGAGGCGATGGCCTTCTCGGGCGTCGCCACCATCGGTCGCATGTCGGAATGGCCGGACTGGGTTCCGACGGCGGACATCCAGGCGCGGCTCGGGCCTTTCCCAGCGCGCGTTGCCGGCGGCCCGGCCAATCCGCTGGGCGCGCGGGCGCTCTATCTCTATGCCGGCAACAAGGACACGCTGTATCGCATCCACGGCACCAACCAGCCGGAATATATCGGCCAGGCGATCTCGTCCGGCTGCATCCGCATGACCAATGAAGACGTCATCGACCTCTATGACCGGGTGAGACAGGGCGCGACCGTGATCGTGCTGCCGCCCAGCCAGAACGCGCTGGCCGGCCGGCCCTTTGCCGGCCGCCGCAGCTGACGCGGATCGACGCGCGCCCGATTTACACACAGGCAAGCGGTGCGTTGAGCCGCAATCTTATCCCACTTTGCCAATAGCGCTCGCATAATCGAGTGCTGCGCCGATTCGGCGGGGTCGCCGCGCATTCGCCAAACGGGATTTCGCGAAAGGGAATATTGCCATGGCGTTTTTCAAGCGGGAGCTCAGCCCGGTCGAGCGCTTCGAGGCGGCGCTGAAGACCAAGCAGGCCGAGCGCGCCAAGCTCGCCGATCGTCTGAGCCTCGCCGAATCCGTGCTCGGCGAAAAGCGTACGGCGGCCGAGCAGCTTGCGGTGGCCGGCGCCAGCAATGCCAAGCTCGAGCGTGCCGACGCCAAGCTGCGGACGGTGGAGGATCGCGCCAAGATGCTGCGCGCGGCACTCGCCGAGCTCGACGCACAGATCGCCTCGAACGAGCACGCGCTGTCCGAGGCGCGGGCGCAGCGCGAGCGCGAAACGCGGGCCGACCAGATCGAGCGGCTTGCAGCGGCGATCGAGCTTGCGCTTCCGGGCTTTGCCGGAGGCGCCGCGGCGCTCGTCGAGGCCGTCACCGGCAGCGCCGTGACGGTTGCGGAAGCATCGGGCTTTTCGGCGAGCGTCGATGCCGTACGGCGCGAGGTGCTTTCGGCTGCGGATCTCGTCTGCTGGGAGCTGCGGGCGCTTGCCGTGCGCACGCGCGCCGGCAATGCCAACGTGCCCTTGCTGGCGCCGCCGGTTGCCGAGGCGCCGCGCCCGCCCGAGATCGAACGGCAATCGATCTACACGCTGAACGCGCTGTTGTGGCGCGAGGGCAGCGTGGTGCGCAAGGCGCCGGCCTTTGCACTGGTCGAATTGCCCAAGGCGCTGCTGGCGGTCGCGCTGCGCCATCAGCATGCCGATCACCTCAACGCCCGCCGTGTGCAGACCTTGATGCATGTCCACGGCAGTGATGTGATCGAAAAGGGGGGCGAGCCCGACGACGCGCAATGCGTCGATCTCGACGCACTCGCTGCAGACGAGCAATCCACGACGCGCGCCGACGTTGCCTGACGCGCGGGCGCCAAGACCAAAATGGAAAGGCCAGCCACGATCAAATGGCCGGCTCGACAGACACAACGATCGCCGGAAGAACAATTGGCTGGTTGAGGAACACCACCGGGGAGGTTAGGGGCCATGCCTCACTGATGCAGCCCGCTAAACCTTCACCCGGCGTGCCGTTCGCGGTTTCGGCCGCTATGCGGGGGTCCGAACGTATACCGCCGCACTAAGCGGCTCGTCTCTTCGGAGGTGGCGTCATTCGAAACCTCCTTTGCGCGTGGATTTGCCGCCCTTGGCGACATATGGAATGGTCCTCCCATCGAGCGGCACTGTCAAGCCGGTTCGGCGTTGGTTGAGCGCGGGTCGGCAAGTCCTGCCTGGCCAAGCACGCGGAACTCTTTGAGGAGAACACCATGATGTCCGAGTTGCAGGTTCACAGCATCGCGCGGCAGATGCTCGAGAAGCATGGTTTCGAAGCGATTGCGCAGGCGGCGCGCAACGCCCAAAGCTGCGAAGCCAAGGGCGATGCCGATGAAGCCAGGGAATGGCGGCATATCGAAGACGCCATGAAGATCATGCGCGGACCGCATCAGAGCTGAAGCCAGATCCAGCGTCCCGCTCCGGAATCGAGCCCCGAGTCAAGTCCTTCAACCGAGTCTGGCGGGAACAGCTTCGCGGCGGCGGATGAAATGCAACGAGGCCCGGTGTGCCTAGGAGTCCGGGCCTCGTAACCGGCACGACCCTCTTGGCAAGTCACCCGGTATGGTAAAAATTTAGCGCCAAAACGGCGCCGCAGCATTGATGTGGCTCAACCCGCCATCCAATTCAGGACAGCGCGTTCAGGATAGCGCGCCACCTTCGGCGAAGAACGCACCGACCGCGTGCAGCATACGCGCCAGGCGTCCGGCGAGATCATGCGGGAATGCGCGGGTCGAACCAGATCGGCATGTCCGGTGGTCCTCTCCGTTCGCGATCTTCTGCACGATCTCCGGATGGGGAAGCGGGAACGCACGCTCGAGCATCGGGGTTTCTCCGCGGCCGATCATTCAAGGCAGACAGGATGCATCATGTTTGCTTCCGCTCGATTGTTCAAGCGCCCCGAGGCGGATGATGTGCATCACGTCGTGCAAACGAGGCGCCGTTCATGCCGCATGACGCGGTGCAACAGGGCTGATTTTGCTTCGGGTTGATCTTGGTCAAGCCTTCAGCGAAAAATCGGCGTTGGCTATTAGGAAATAATTCGAGGAAACTCCAAGGACGGACTCATGAGTGAGATCGCTCAGTTCATTGCCATGGCTGTCGACCAGACCGATCAGGGCTTCGTTGCGGGCGAGGCCTTCAAATGCGCAAGCCCGGCATCGGCCATCGAGCGTGCCAAGGGCTACTGGAAAATCTTCGGCCATGCCGGCGCGGTCGCCCTGGTTCGCACCGGCTATCCTGATACCCAGACCACGGTGCTCAGGCGATTTGGCAGCGTGCCCGACGAGTTTAATTTCTGACGGGACGCTTCTCCCAGCATCGTGACCACGGGTTGCAAGGCGCCGCCTTGCACCTGTGCTCCGGATGGGATTCTTTTGGACTGGCGGGCAATATAATTCCGTATTCCCCGGGATTGACCTGTGTTGGTCTGTGGCGTGCAGATGCGCTATCGTGACGCTGCGATGAGGCATCGAGAGCAGGCAGAAGGGGGTACGGTTGGCGAAGCAGGGGCTGCGTCCATGTTGACCTTAACGGAACTGGCGGCGGAATCCCTGGAAGGGTTTCTAGGCGACTATATGCGCCGCCGCTGGGGCTCGTCGCACGGGCCTTTCGTGGAGATCGTGACCGGCGCGGCGCGGATCGCCATGGAATGCATCGGGACCACTGACGCGCTCTATCACAACATCGAACACACCATGCTGGTGACGCTGGCCGGCCACGACATCATGCGCGGGCGAGGATTGTACACGCAATTCTCAGCGAATGATTACGCCCATATCATCATTGCCTGCCTTGTCCACGACATCGGCTACGTGCGCGGCCTGTTCAAGGAAGATGGCGAGGACGGCTTCCTGATCGATGCGACAGGCAAGCGAGTGGTCTTGCCGCGCGGCTCCTCGGACGCCTCGTTGATGCCGTACCATGTCGATCGCTCCAAGCTCTTTCTCGCGCGGCGGATCGATGGCGTGCCGCTCGACACGGAGCGCATCCTGCAGGCGATCGAAGGCACGCGGTTTCCGCCGCTCGAAGGCCAGCAATATGACGAGGAGGCCTCGATCGTTCGCGCCGCCGATTTCATCGGCCAGCTCGGCGATCCCAATTACATCCGCAAGGCCAACGCGCTGTTTTGCGAGTTCGAGGAGGTCGGCATCAACCGCCAGCTCGGTTACGAATCGGCCGCCGACATCGTCGAGCAGTACCCGCAGTTCTATTGGAACAGCGTCGCGCCGCACATCCAGACCGAGATCGGTTATCTCAACCGGACCTCCAGCGGCCGGCAATGGATCGCCAATCTCTATTCCAATGTCTTCCGTGCCGAGCGCGAGATATCGCTGTCCGGACCGCAGCCATAGTCCGGTGCGGACCCGTAAGCCCGGCGGCGTGATGCGGCGGAGGCAACCTCCGCCTTGTTTATAGCGGCCCGTCGACAATGCTCTCGATACGGATGGGGAGGCTGCGAACGCGTTTGCCGGTCGCGTGGTAGACCGCGTTCGCGATGGCAGCCTGGATGCCCGCCGTGCCCAGCATGCCAATTCCCTTGACGCCGTTCGGCAAGTGCCGGTCTTCTTCTTCGATCATCGCGATATCGAATTCCGGCATGTCGGCATGGACCGGGATCAGGTAGTCGGCGAAGCTGTCGCCGACAATGTGGCCCGACACGCGATCCGTCGCCGTTCTCTCATGCAGCGCCATGCCGATGCCGCCGATCAGGCCGCCGACATACTGGCTCCGCGCCAGCAACGGATTGAGGATATGACCCGCGGCAAACGCGCCGCATACCCGGCGCACCCTGATCTCGCCGAGTTCGACATCCACACCGACTTCGACGAACACCGCGCCGTAGCCCATGCTGCTCGCGGCCAATGACTGATGTTGCGTCGCCGCGCTTTCTCCCTCCGCTTCCAGCCCCTCGGCCGCTCCGCGCGCCAGCACATCCGTCAGCAACTCGCCGACATTGCCGGTCCGGCTTCGGATCACTCCGTCTTGAAATTCCAACTCCTCGACCCGCTGGCCGGAGAGCGGCGACCGCTCGTCGGTCACGGCCATGTTCGCCAGCATCGCGCGAAGTCTGGCCATCGCCAGTTCGGTCGCGGGCGCGAGGCTCGCGGTCACCTGGGAACCTCCGGAAAACGGACCCTCCGGCAGCAGGGTGTCGCCGAGTTCGACCGTCACCTGCGAAGGGGGAACGCCAAGCGCGGAAGCCGCCATCTGGCCGAGCGCCGTGTAAGTGCCCGAGCCCATGTCCTGCGTGCCGCACTGAACGCACAGCGAGGCGTCCGTCGCCAACCTGACGCGGACCCTGCAGGCCTGGCGGATCGCCGGATAAAGCGTGCTGGCCATGCCCCAGCCGATCCGCCAACGTCCGTCGGTGGCCGCGCCCAGCGCCGGCCTCTGCGACCAGCCGAACCGTTCGGCGCCGACGCGATAGCACTCGAGCAGGCTGTTGCTGCTCCACGGGCGCCCCGCTTCCTGATCGTGGTCGGCGAAGTTGCGCACGCGAAGTTCGACCGGGTCGATTCCCAGCCGCTCGGCCGCTTCGTTGAAGGCGGATTCGAGCGCAAACGTTCCCGGCGCCGTTCCCGGGGCGCGCATCGGGACGGGGTGGGGCTCATTGGTGCGGACGAGGCGGTGCGTCGTCGTGACATTCGGGCAGGCATGCAGCAAGCGCGAATAGACCGCGGTGGAATCAGAGTAATCGGCGTGGGTCGAGGTCTGCGCGAGCACGTGATGTTCGATGCCCATCAGACAGCCGTCGGCGCGAAACCCCAGCCCCATATCCTGCACCGTCTCCTGGCGCCGCCCGACCAGGGTGAACAACTGCGCCCGCGTCAGTTCCAGCCGCACCGGTCTGCCCGATTTCCGCGAGGCGAGCATCGCCCAGAACATCCACGGCCACCAGAGCTGTCCCTTGCAGCCGAAGCCGCCGCCGAGGAAACGCGAGATGACGCGGATGTCCGATACCGGCATCCGGAAAGCCTGTGCGATCATGGCGCGGGTGCCGAAGATGGCCTGGGTCGACGTGTGCACCACGGCCTTGCCGTCCTCCCACCAGCAGACGACGGCGTGCGGCTCCATGGGATGATGATTGTTGACGGCGGTATCGTATCGATGTCGGACCACGAGATCGGCCTCGGCCAGTGCCCGCGATGCGTCGCCACGACGTGTCTCGGCTGGAAAGCGTCCGACCATCGCCGGTGCAAATGACTTGTCGAGCGCCTGCGCCAGCGCCGTCACGGCCGGCCGCGCCTCGAGGCTGACCCGGATCGCTTGTGCGGCTTCTCTTGCCTGCTGCAGGCTGCCTGCCGCGACGAGCGCGACCGGCTGGCCCGCAAAATGGATGGTGCGTTCACGGATCAGGGCGGTGGCAGGAGAAGGCTGCAGCACCTCGGCATCCGCATGGGAGACCATTGCCGCGAAGCCCGGAAGGTCGATCGCCGGCGTCGCGTCGACCGACAGCACGTCGCCACAACTGATCGGCGCCTGCACGAGGGCTGCGTGCAACAGGCCGGCTGCAGGAACTTCGGCCTCATATATCGCGCGGCCGGTCACCTTCAGCGCGGCCTCGTAGCGCAGGACAGAATGGGTGCTCATGAGCGGCTCCCCAGGGTTTGCAAGGCGCGGATGACGGCGTTGCGCAGCAATGCGACCTTGAACCGGTTATCGGCAAGCGGCCGGGCGTGCTCGACCGCCATCTCCCCGGCGGCCGCGATGGCCTGGGCGTCCAAGGCGCGGCCCGCCAAGGCCGCTTCAGTCCGGTCGAGCCGCCACGGCAATGGCGCGACACCACCGGCGGCCAATCTCGCGGTGACGATCCTGCCGTTCTCGATCTGCAACGCGGCCGCCACCGACACGATCGCAAACTCGAACGACGCGCGATCGCGGATCTTGAGATATGTCGAGCAGCCGGCAAAGCAGGTTGCGTCGGGCACGTGAACGCCGGTGATGAGCTCTCCCGGCGCCAGGTTGGTTTCATGCTCCGGCGTCTCGCCGGGTAGCCTGTAGAGATCGCGCAGCGGGACGCGCCGCTCGCCCTCCGACCCGAGCACCTCGACCTCGGCATCCAGTGCCGCCAGCGCAACGGCCAAGTCCGAGGCGTGCGTCGCGACGCATGACGGGCTCGTACCGAACAGAGCGGCCTGGCGGTTCTCGCCCGACAGCGCGCCACATCCGCTGCCGGGCTTTCGCTTGTTGCAGGCAAGCTGCTCGTTGCGAAAATACGGGCATCGCGTTCGCTGCAGCAGATTGCCGCCGATTGTCGCCATATTGCGTATCTGCCCGCTGGCGCTGGCCAGGATCGCCTCCGCGATCAACGGATGATATCGCCTCACATCGAGATGGGTCGCCACATCGCTCAGCCGGGCAAGCGCCCCCAGCGAGAGCTGTCCATCGGTGAATTCCACATCGTCCAGCGGCAGGCGCGAGATGTCCACGACCGCCGCGGGCGTCATTGCGCCGGACTTCCACAGCTGGAGCAAGTCGGTGCCGCCAGCCAGGAACGCGGTACCCGGTCTCGACGCCTGAAGCCGGGCGTCGTCAACGTTCGCAGCGCGGCTATATTGGAATGAATGTCCGCTCATAGGCCGGCCACCTCGGCGATCGCGGCCACGATGTTCGGATAGCCGCCGCATCGGCAGAGATTGCCGCTCATACCCTCGCGGATCGCTGCGAGAGTAGCTGGTCTTTCTTCAAGCAGCGCCAATGCGGACATGACTTGCCCCGGCGTGCAATAGCCGCATTGCAGTGCGTCGTGGCGAATGAAAGCGGCCTGTAGCGGGTGCAACTCGTCGGCTGCGCCGACGCCTTCGATCGTGGTGATCGCGCGACCGTCACAGGACGCCGCCAGCGCCAGACAGGATTTTATCCGCCGGCCCTCCGCCAGCACGGTGCATGCGCCGCACGCTCCCATGTCACAGCCTTTCTTGGTGCCGGTCATGCCGAGCTTGTCGCGGAGAACGTCCAGCAGCGTGTCACAGGCGGCTACCGGGATTTCGTGATCGCGTCCGTTGATCTTGAGCGAAATGGTGACGGACGAAACAGGCGACATGGAGCTCTCCTGAATTGTCTTGCCGGGATGGACTCTCGTCGTTGCCTTGCGGGAGGTCCGGCTGGAAGCCGGTGCAGGGGTCGGTTGACGCGTCTGCCATGACCTTATAGTCGCGGATTGCAAGGCCGGAAGGACTAGTACTATCCTAGGATTGTGAGTACCTGCATTCGGGAAACGAGGCCCATGCCAGACCCCAGTCGAAGCGAGTTCGGTAACTTCCTTCGCTCGCGGCGCGCCAAGCTCAACCCCAAATCGGTCGGCCTTCCCGACGGGCGAAGACGTCGCGCGCCAGGCCTCCGGCGCGAGGAAGTCGCCGAGCTCGCGGGGATCGGCGTAGATTGGTACATCCGGCTGGAACAGGGGCGGGCGGTCAGCCCTTCGGTGACCACGATCGATGCATTGGCGCGAGCGCTGCGCCTGAGCAAAGTCGAGCATGCGCATTTGCGCGCGCTGGCATCGGGGACCAATCGGCGCCCCTTCACCCGGGAAATCGTCCCCGCAGCCCTTCGGAACCTCGTCGAGTCCCTCAATCAGCCGGCCTACATCACCGGCCGGCGGTGGGATGTCCTTGCGTGGAACAAGGCTGCCGCCGACATTTTCGCCTTCGATCGCCTGGCCGAAGACGATCGCAACATTCTCGTCTGCGTGTTGCTGCTTCCGGGAACACGCCGGCTGTTCGGATCGAGCTGGGCCGAGGAGGCCAAGCGTATCGTCGCACAGTTTCGTGCGACTCACGATCTCTGGGCCGGAGATCCGGCATTCGTGGCGTTGCTGAGCCGCCTTCGCGAGGGCAGTCCGGAGTTTGCAAAATGGTGGGAGGCCCATGATATCCGGGGCGGTGCCGGCGGGGTCAAGCGCCTGCGACATCCCAAGAAGGGCGTGCTGCGTCTCGCCCATGCAAGCTTCCAGGCCAATGACGATCCGGACCTGAAGCTCATCATCTATTCGCCGGCCTGAACGGTGTTTGCGGCGCGCTGCTCCAATCGTCCCGTACAATTGGTCCCGAGCTCGGACGCCGCGCTTTTGTGTGAGCGCACAACCGGGGCTGAGCCAGGAGCGTCGGATTTGGCCGACCCCGGTGCTTCAATCTCAGGTCGATCCTGCTATGGCACCGGCTTTGGCGGTCGCGGCGCGCCGGGCACTTCCTCGGCCTGTTGCTGCGCCTGAGCCGGCGGCGCGATGGTCTGTGGCGGCGGCAGGGTCGAGACCGGCGGCAAGGGTGGCGGCTTGTGGGCCGCCGCGACGAACGGTGGCTTGGGCTGCGCCGGCAATGGCGGCCGCGGATGAATGCTCGCCTCGGAGGCGCGGGCCATCACGCGGCTCATCTGCTCCTGGCTCGCTTTGAGCTGCTCGGCAAGCTTGGCGTTGTCGCGGGCCATCTGCTCCTGGCCGGCCTTGAGCTGCTCGATTCCTTGCTGCAGGCCGGCGATGTCGCGCGCCATGCTTTGCAGCATCTGTCCGACATCGGCCGGCGCGGGGGCGGCGGCGTTCGTTGCAGAGCCCGGCTGCGCCGATGCCGTTTGTGGAGCAGGAGCGTCAGCCGTTGCGCTCGGCGCGGCCGGCATACGTTGCTCGGCGCTCAATCCGAGCCTGTCCGAAATCAACGACCAGGTCGCGTTGACCTGCGGTGTCCAGCTGGCGATCAACGGCTTGACGTCCTCGCCATAGGCAGCCCAGGCCGCGCCGGCGCCGACGATCGTGCCGGCGACCAGCAAACCGGTCAGGATGCGAGCGATGCCGCGCTTGGTCGACGATCGCACGCTTCCGCTCTCGGCACCATTGACGTCAGCGGGACGAAACGCCGTGATGGTGTCATCCAGCTTGTCCGCGCCCGACCCATTCGGGTCCAACGCAACAGGTGCAATCTTCACCTCGGGTGGAGCGGCGGCAGCCATGCCGACCGGCGCCAGCTGGGCGAGCCGTTCCTGAACACGCGCGAGCTCTTCGCGCACGACCCGCTCATAGTCGGCGTTCGGCCTCGTATCGCCACGCGCATTGAAATCCTCGGCCCCCGCCGGAGCCGGCTTCGCTGTGGAGTCCATTGGCGCTCCTAATCTGTCCCCAATTGCTCAAGCACCCTCAACCGAGCTCCTTACCAGGCACCCAACACCGAGGGGACCGCGCTGTCCCGAACCAGGGGCCGTTGACGGGCTGTCCCTGCCGCCAACATACCGCCCCACACTCATTGCGCTTTTGACCAAAGCAAGGCGATAGCGTGGAAAGTATGGGGCCGGCTTCCGGAGGGCCGCTCCGGCATCCTGTCCTCCGGAAGCCGCGCGGCGAGCGCAAAGCCATGGTACATCATGCCGCCGTGCGGAACCAAATCCTGCCGCGGCGTCTTGTGCCACCAGCGCGAAACCGGGAGAGGCCGATGAAGACAGCCAGCATCATGATTACAGTCGCGGTTATCGCCCTTGGTGTGCCGGCGGTCGCCCAGCAGCAGCAGGGCCTTGCAGGGACGATCACCGGCATCAACCGCCTGACCGGCATGGTCGCGATCACGCCGACCGAGAACGGTACGGTCGGATCAAACGCACCTGCCTCGGCGCCTGCGCCCGCCGAGCAGTTCAAGGTCAATGACGGCGCGCTGCTCGATGCCGTACATGCCGGCGATCGGGTGACCTATAGCGTGAATGATAGTGGTGGCGTGAAGACGATCACCAAGCTCGACAGGCAGAAATGACGTTACGCAGACGATCGCGGGACGTGCGTCGCACCGGCGGTCTGCCGCCGGTGCGGCGTGCTCATGCGTCGCGGGCGAGGGATGAATAGTCGGTCCAGCACCAGAGATAGCCGATATGAGCCGAGCCTTCGTCAATGAAGACAGTTTCATCGAGGAATTGCCTGACAGGCCGATCTCCGAGCATCCGAACCTTGTGACGGAGCAGGGGCTCGCGCTGATCGAGAGGGCGCTGGAAACGGCGCGACGGGACTATGGAGAGGCGCAGTCCGCAGGCGACCGCGAGCGTCTCGCCAAGGCTGGGCGCGATCTGCGCTACTGGAACGCACGCCGCGCGAGCGCGCAGCTGCGCGTGCCGCGGCATGGCGCAGACGCTGTGCAGTTCGGCCACGCCGTCACCATCGTGCGGGACGATGGACGGCAGCAGACGTTCCGCATTGTCGGCGAGGACGAGGCCGATCCGAGCAACGGATCGATCTCCTACATCTCGCCGCTTGCGCAGGCGCTTCTCGGCAAGCAAATCGGCGACAGCCTGCGCGCCGGCAAGGACCAGGCGGAAATCACCGCAATCGGGTAGGCGCTCTGGCTTGACTAACGCATAACTCGACGGTTATAGGTAAATCCATAACCGATGGGTTATTGACTTGCCATGCCGAATGCCCAGAACACCCACGACCTGCTGTTCCGGACCCTCGCCGATCCGACCCGGCGGGGCATCTTCGAAAGCTTGTGCCGCGAGGGCGAGCAGACGGTCGCCGCCCTGACGGCGCGGGCCGGAGTGTCGCAGCCGGCGGTCTCCAAGCACCTCGGCGTTCTCAAACAGGCAGGCCTCGTGCGCGACCGCCATGAAGGCCGCCAGACGCATTACAGCGCGCAGCTCGGCGCGCTTGCCCCGCTGATCGACTGGACCAGCCAGATGGCCGGCTTCTGGGAGAGCCGGTTCGACCACCTCGAAGATCTGCTCAGAAGGATGGACCAATGAATCAAGCCGCGACCGAAACGAGCTCCGTCGTCGTCGAACGGGAGATCCCTTTTCCACCCGAAAAGATCTGGCGTGCGCTCACGCAGCCGCATTTGATCGAGGAGTGGCTGATGAAGAATGACTTCAGGCCCGCGGTGGATCACCGCTTCAACCTGCGCGGAGACTGGGGCACCGTGGACTGCCAGGTGCTAGCGATCGAGCCGCAGAAATCCTTGTCCTACACCTGGGCGGCGATGGGTCTCGAGAGTGTCGTCACCTGGACGCTCACCCCGACGAGCAACGGGACTCACCTGCGCATGGAGCAGTCGGGCTTCCGGCCGGATCAGAAGCAGGCCTACCAAGGCGCCCGCTACGGCTGGCAGCAGTTCTTTGCCAAGCTCGAGCAGGTCGTGGCGCGGACGGATTGAAAGCGCGCCGGCGCATCTCGGGTCGGCTGGCGAGAGCAGCAAGGCTCTTGCAAGCCCATCAGCGTGCAGGCGCGCCTAGCTCTTGGTGCGGATGAAGCCGGCGAGGGCCGACTTCTGGGTTTCGCACCAGGTCGGCATGCCCAGCCGTTTCTGGTCCATATCCGTCGACTGCACGGCGATGGCGATTTCCTGCATCAGCTCGTCATTGCCGCGCTCGCCCATCTTGCCGCCGGTCAGCATGTAGGCGATCGCCTTGCGCACCGTCTCGGTGGTGCCGTCCGGCTGCTGCATGTCCTGGGCCTTCTGCACGAGATCCTGGTAGACGACATCGGTGCCGGGGCAGTCGACCTTGGCGGCGAAGGCCTGCAGAACGAGCGTGACATAGGCCGCGCGCGGCTCGGCGCGGGTCGGGGCCGCGAGGGCCATTGCCCCAAGCGTGAGCATGACAAGGGCGCCGTGGCGCATCGTAACCTCCCTGGTGTTTTAGCCTGGCGTTTTCGGCCTTGCTGCAACGCTAGCGCCGAGAGCGTGCGGGATGCAAGAGCCGCGCGGGCCGGCCCAGGCAATGTCCAGTTGTGACCCGCTCGCCACACTCAACGCGAATTCGTCACGCTGTCGTCGCAGCAAGGCGCAGGCGGCCACGGTTCTGCCCGCATTCGCTGCGGAGTTGGTCCGTGCTGGAGGCTGGTACTTGTGGGGGACGGGATGTCATCCGATTGTGCCAGAATGGTGCATGTCACGAGTGGCGTAGACTGCGTTGCGTGGCGTGAGGCGATCGCCTCGCGTCGTCGTGTGATTGGCAGGTTGGCTGCTGTGACCCTGGCTGGCGGCTGTCTTGCGGCCTGTGCGCAGTCCTCGGTGCTTTCCAACCGCTCGGCCTTCCGATCGTCGCCGTCTCCGAGCAGGCAGGCCGCGCTGGAGCATCACCGCCTCGTGCATGTCGCGGCGCGCGAGCCGGTGAGCGTCGTGCGGCGATCGGCTCGGGAACTCGATACATCGGCCGAGAAGACGTCGCGCGTGTCGCAGGGGCTCGCCTCCTTCTACTCAGAGGGCACGCACACCGCGAGCGGCGAAAAATTCGATGCAAACGAGCTCACTGCCGCCCATCCGACCTTGCCGTTCGGCACCCGCCTGCGCGTCACCAACGTCAACACGGGCAAGTCGGTGACGGTGCGCGTCAACGACCGCGGTCCATATGTGCACGGGCGCGTCGTCGATGTCTCCTATTCGGCAGCGCAGGCGCTCGGCATGGTCGGGCAGGGCGTCGCCAAGGTGAAGCTCGACGTCGTGCAATAGAGCGGGCCGGCGGCGTCTCACGCCACGCGTGCGACGTCCTGCTGTTTCGCAGCGACGCGACGGATCAGCGCGGCGCAGCGACCGGGCGCGGTCATCGGCAGCATGTGGCCGCCTTCCATCAGTTCGAGATCGAGCGCAGGATATTCGACCTTCATCGCTTCGCCGTGCGCACGGTAGTCGAGCAGCCGGTCGCCTTTGGCGAACAGCATGCCGACGGGCAGCGCCAGCGAGCCATAACGGGCGATATAATCCGGCAGCACATATTCGGCGAGCACCGCGTCCGATGACGCGGAACAGAATGCCTTTGGCCGCAGCCCGAGTAGCCCGCCAGCGCGGAACGGAAAATCGGCCGGAGGGGGTTCTGGTGCGAAGACTTCCTTGAGCGCCTGCTCGCCGCGCAGGATGCCGAGCGGTGTTGCCAGCGTCCAGGCGATCACCTTGCGCAAGGTCGGCGAGCGGATGATCAGGCCCTTGAACACGTCGGGCACCTGATCCGGCACGTGGGTGAGCGGCGCGATCAGGGCCAGCGCGCCGGCGCAATCGGGATGGTCGAGCGCGATCGCAAGCGACAATGCTCCGCCGAGCGAATGCCCGACGAGCAGCGGCCGCTTCAGTCCGAGCGCACGCATGAATTTTGCAAGCGTTGCGGCCTGCGCTTTGAGGTCGGCAGGCGCTCCGTCGGGGCGCTCGGAATAGCCGCATGCAGGGCGGTCAACGATGATGACGCGAAAATCGCCCGTGAGCTCGTCGGCCAGTGCGTAGGTGAAGTGCATGAGATTGCCGGCGAGGCCGTGGATCATCACGATCACAGGACCTGCGCCGCCACGATCGACATAATGGATGCGCTCGGCATCGACCTGCATGAACTTGCCGCGCGGCGGCAGCGCCGCCTCGACCTTGCGCGCGGTGCGGGCGGTAAAGGCAACGAGGCCGACGATGATGACCGCAAGGATGACGACAAGCGCGATGAGGATGCTCATGACGATCTCCCTTTGTCGGCATCCGCCGAGCGGCGGAGCAGGCGCCCCAGAATACTCCAATAGGAGACGGGTGCGAGCCGTTCCAACAGCGCCATCATCTTGGCGTCACGGCCGACCAGGACACGCGCCGCGCGGCGCTCCACCGCCTTGACGATGATCTCGCCCGCTTCCGCCGGCGGCATGGTCAGCACGCGGCGGGCGCGCTCGATCTGCTCATTCACCTCGGCATTGCTGGTGCCGGCGGGCCGCCGCGCATTGTCGGCGATTTTCGTGGCAACGCCGCCTGGATGCACCACGGTGACGCCGACATTGCTGCCTTCGAGCTCGAAGCGCAGCGCATTGGAGAAGCCGCGGACGGCAAACTTGCTCGCCGCATAGGCGGTCTGCCCCGGCGGCGAGATCAGGCCGAACAGGCTCGAGAGGTTGACCAGCCGCGCCTCGTCGCTTGCTCTCAGAAGCGGCATGAAGGCCCGCGTCAGCCGCACCACACCCCAGAAGTTGATCTCGAACAACCATTCGAAATCGCGCTCGCTCACTTGATCGAACGTACCGCTGAGCGCGACGCCCGCATTGTTGAACAGGAGCGCCGCACCGCCATGCGCAGCGGCAACCGCATCCGGGAATGCCGCGACGGCTCCGCGATCGGCGACGTCGAGCTTGTGGCTGGTGACGCGGACATTCGCGTGCTTCACGAGAGCCGTGGTTTCGGCAAGGCCCGCCTCGCTGATATCGGCAAGCGCGAGGTGGCAGCCGCGCTGGGCCAGCGACTGCGCAATGGCGCGGCCGATGCCGGAGCCCGCACCGGTCACGACGGCGGTACGGTCTTTCAGTCTCATGCGCGCTTGTCCGCGCGTTGCGGCAGCTTCGAAAACACCAACGTGCCGTCGTCGATCGCACCGAAGCGCAGCGCCAGCATGTCCTTGGCGTAATTCTGGTACAGTTTCCACGGCCGCTTTGAGCCTTGCTTGGGCATCACGTCCTTGCCCCGCTGCATGTAGCCGGACGATAACGGCGGCGTCGCATCCGGCGTTACCGTGGGATCGCTGTTGTGCGGCGTGCAATACGCATAGCCGCCGCGGTCCATCTTGTTCAGGATGCGGCAGAGATATTCCGCCGTCAGGTCGGCCTTCAGCGTCCACGAGGCGTTGGTATAGCCGAAGGTAGAGGCGAGGTTCGGCACATCCGAGAACATCATGCCCTTGTAGCTCATGGTCGTGCCGGCATTGACGCTTCGGCCGTCGACGACGAGCTGCATGCCGCCCATCAGCCGCATCACGAGCCCGGTCGCAGTGACGATGATATCGGCAGGCAGCTCCTTGCCGGAGCGCAGCTTCAATCCCGTTTCCGTGAAGGTCTCGATCTCGTCGGTGACGACGGCGGCCTTGCCGGCGCGGATCGCCTTGAACAGGTCGCCGTCGGGCACCAGGCAGAGGCGCTGATCCCAGGGATTGTAGCGCGGGGTGAAATGCACCATGTCGATGCCGGGACCGAGCTCGGCTTTCGCCATGCCGATGATGCGCTGCTTGGCGCCTTCCGGATTCTTGCGCGCCGCGTTGTAGAAGTACATCGAGAGCAGGATGTTCTTCCAGCGCGCTGCCGTGTGCGCGAGGCCTTCGGGCAATTTTGCATAGAGCCAGTTGGCGATCGCATCCTTCGCAGGGCGGGCCACGATATAGGTCGGTGAGCGCTGCAGCATGGTGACATGTGCGGCCCTTTCCGTCATCGCCGGCACCAAGGTCACCGCGGTCGCGCCGCTGCCGATCACGACCACGCGCTTGCCTGCGTAGTCGAGACCTTCAGGCCACTTCTGCGGGTGCACGATCTCGCCCTTGAAACGCTCCATGCCCGGCCAGCCCGGCATATAGCCGGCATCGTAGTCGTAATAGCCGGAGCACATCTGCAGGAAGTTGCAGCTATAGGTGATTTGCTTGCCGTCGGGGCCTTCGACGTCAAGCGTCCAGCGCGCGTCCGTCGACGACCATGATGCGCGCTTTACCTTGTGCCGGAAACGGATCTTGCGATCGATGCCATATTCGCGGGCGGTGTCGTTGAGATAGTCGAGGATCGCCGGGCCGTCGGCGATCGCTTTCTCGCCGCGCCACGGCCGGAAACGATAGCCAAGCGTATGCATGTCGGAATCGGAGCGGATGCCGGGATAGCGGAACAGGTCCCAGGTGCCGCCGAGCGCTTCGCGCCCTTCCAGGATGATGTACGACTTCTTCGGGCAGTCGCGCTGCAGGTGGTAGGCGACGCCGATGCCGGAGAGACCGGCGCCGACGATGATGACGTCGAAATCGGTCTGCTCGGGTTTGGCTTTGAAGGAGGCGACGTTGGTGCTCGGCGCGGCAGCATTGGTGGCGGCCGCCGCGCATGCGTCAGCACTGCGCGCAAAAACCTGCTCTCCTGCCTGTTCGGGCATTCCGTTCTCCCCTGGTCCGATCTCTCGCCCCCGCGCATCTATTTTCTTTTTCTGACATGCGCTATTGTCAGAATTAAGCATCTGACAATGCGGCATGTCAAGTAGGGAAGCATGGCGGAGACGGCGGGACGGAGGCATTACGGCGGGCATTCCACCGAGGAGCGGCGCCTGGCGCGGCGGGAACGGCTGATCGAGGCAGCAACCCGCATTTACGGGGAGGTCGGCTACCGCAATGCCACGGTGAAGGCGGTGTGCGAGGCGGCAGGCCTGACCGAACGCTATTTCTACGAGTCCTTTGCCAACAGCGAGGCGCTCTTGATCGCAGCTTTCGACACCGTCTCGCACCGGCTGATCGATTGCCTCGATGCCATTCGCAGGGAACACGTGGGCACCGCGGACGAGCGGGGTTATGCGGTGCTGCGCGCCTATTACCAGGTGCTGAAGGATGATCCGGTCGGCGCGAAATTGTTCGTGATCGAGATCGCGCGCGTCGGGCCCGCAGTCGACGAGGTCGGCGCGGCGCTGCTCCGAGAGTTCGGCGAATTGCTGTCGCGCACGTTGGCGCCGGGGACGAACGCGAAGCTCAAGAGCACGGAGCTCGTGCGCGCAGGGGCCGTCGGCGCGATGATCCAGATCGCAAGGGCCTGGATCCGAAGCGGATACGCCAAGAGCGTCGACGCGGTGGCGGCCGATGCCTTGAAGATCTGCCGCGTGCTGGCGGAGTGATCTCGATCCTTTTGTGGAACCCGATGCCGGGTTCGCCGTTGTTGCAGTCGACAAGCAAGCACTCAACGATGCCTTTGGGAGGCGCGTATGCCGGACATCGGCGTGTCGCCAACGGTCGTGCCGTACGGCGCAGATCAGACGATCTACCTTGTGGTGGATTGCGTCGCCGCTGCCGGCGTTTGCCGCGAGACTGAAATCGAGCGGCCCGACCTTGATGCGGTTATTGCGGACTTGCTCGCCGGCAAGTTCAGCGCGCCCATTCGTATCATCGCCTTCAACACGCTGGAGCACTGGAGCCGCGACCTTTCCAAGGAGGTCGCCGCGGAAATCCGCATGCTCTGCGATATCGAAGGTATGTCGGTGCCTGAACATATCAGCGACTTCGTCGAGCGCTACGCGGAGCGGGCGCGGCAGCTCGTGTTCTAAGGCCGGTCCGTCGACGTCCTGATTCGATGTTGTTCCGTCGCGCAATGCTGCGCCGCAAAGGGAGCGCAAACCCATGTGCGCTCCTTGTCGAGAGGGCTTGTCAACGACGCGATTCTTGCTGCTAGAATAGCTGGTGCGGGAAAGGCGATCGTCATGAGCCTGCTCGACAAGGCTTGCGTTCGACGTGCCGGGTTTCGGCTTGCTGGGCCTATGCTCATCTTGGCCCTGGCCGTCGCCGCCTGTTCGCAGCAGGAACCCGACTCCACGGGCTCGATCAATGATTGCGCGCGCAATCTGTTTCCGTCCTACGATCCGAAAATCTATGACCAATGCGTCGCTGTCTGCAAAAAATGCCAACGGGGCATCACCACCACGTGTACGACCTCTTGCACCTTGAAGGGCGCGCGTTGAGGCTCGCCATGACGGCCAGCGTCGCGCTGTCGCTCCTCATGGCTGCTGCGGGCCGTGCTGATCCATCTTCCGCCAATGCGGATCATCTCTATCGCGCCCAGACCGTCGTCACCGGGCAGGGCGAGGCCAACCGCCTCACCGGTTTTGCTGCGTGCCTGGAGGATGTGCTGATCAAGGTTGCGGCCGCGGGCCAACTCGCCCACGATCCGCAGCTCGAAAGCGCCAAGGCGAATGCGCGCGATTATGTCACGGCCTATTCCTATCACGACCAGATGTCGGGCACGCCGACCCGCGACGAGCAGGGCACCCGCGACCGGCCCTATGATCTCATCGTCGATTTCGACCAGGCCGGCATCGACGGCCTGCTCGTAAGGCTTGGCCTCAAGCCCTGGCCGTCACATCGTCCGGTGCTTGCAGTCCTTGTCGGGATGGAGCAGGGCGTGCGGCACTACATTGTGACGTCGGATACGCGGCAATCTGACCTGCAACGGGACTCGCTCATGGCTGCCGCCGTAAAGCGCGGTATGCCGATCGTGCTGCCAACCGCGGCCGTGCTGGCGAGATCGGCCATCACGGCGCCCGCTTTGCCGACCTTGTCGGCCGCAGCGCTTGCGTCCGTGACTGCCGAGCAGGGCGGTGAAGTCGCGCTGGTCGGCCACCTCGTCTGGAGCGACCAGGATCTCGGCTGGGCCACCGAGTGGCGGCTGGAATGGCAGGGCCAGCCACACCGCTGGCAGCTGCGCGGCGTTACCTTCGACGAAGCCTTCCGCCGCGGAATCGCTGGCGCGGCGCAGATCCTCGCTGGCAACGGCGAGCCGCAATAGCCGCGTGGCCCGCTCGACTGGTGGGACCGTAAAGCCCCGGATAGCGCTGCCGCCGGTCCGCTCTGCAAGATGCGGGATCGTCATCTTGCCCTCACGCTCATTTGGGCCGGCCTGCTTCTTCGCATCTTGCGGCTTGCACCGATCCCGTCCCGGTTGGCACCCGCCTTGCAGCGGCGAGCGCAAGCATCTTGGGATTTCCGGGGCAAAAGCTCATGAATGGGAATGAACGATCGAAGGTCGGTTTTCGCGACTGGATGATTCCTGTGGCGGTGGTCTGCTCGACCGCTTTCGCCGGTCAGGTTCTGGCACCACTTGACGCGGCCGGCCGCGATCTCGATGGGCGCTATGCGAACTCTCCGCTCAAGGGCTGGTTCGAAAGCCTGCACTCGAGCAAGGGCGCCTGCTGCTCCGACGCCGACGGCACCGCGTTGTCGGATGTCGATTGGCAATCGAAGGACGGCCATTATCGCGTGCGAATCCAGGGCGAATGGTGGGACGTTCCTGACGAAGCCGTGATCAAGGAGCCGAACCGAGCGGGCCGGACCATGGTATGGCCGGTCTACCACTGGGCGGTGGGCGCGCCGCTGCGCATGGAGATCCGATGCTTCATGCCGGGCAGCATGACCTAGCCGTCGGATCGAACGGAGCAGGCGGGTTCGCCTCAGCGCTCGCCCGACAGATAGTCTCCACGCAACCAGCGGCGGCCACGCTCGTACAGCGCCTCGACCTCGGGGCCCTTCAGACCGGGCATGTCGCGCTTGACGGGATAGCCGATGCCGGACTGCAGGTAGGCGAGGTGGCGGTAGCCGGCCGGAAACTGCGCCAGCAGAGCGCCATCGAGCTTGAGGCTTGCGCTTGGATCGACCGGATCCATGCGGTCCTTCTCATAGATCGGCTGGCGCTCGACCATGCCCCACAGCCCCTGGCGTTTCTCCAGGAAGTCGTAGAAGCGCCCTGTGCAGACGACGTCGCAAAGCACGCCATGCACTTCGCCGCGCTGGGAGATCGTCATCTTGGTCTGGGCGATGGCGCGGTGACCCTCGAGATCGATCGACATTCCGCCGAGGAAATGCAGGATGCTCACGCCGCGATTCCAGCCGTCGATCGAGGCCTTGATGAACTCGTCGGCGGTGCCTTGTTTCCAGGTGGCGTTCATCCGGCCGTCGGCGTGCCAGACGGTCCGGAAGCGCTCCCAGTCGCCGGCATCGCGCCAGACCGCCCAGTTCTCGATCAGCTCGCGGATGAGCCGCTTGTCGCGCTCCTGCTCTGAATACTCTACGCCATCCTTGCTCATCGTTTCCCTGTTTGCTGCCCGATCGCGCTTTCATCCGCGCTTCCGCGGGCCATATCCGCGCGCCCTTTGTTCCTTGTCAATCCATGATCGCAGCCGCACTGTCGCGATCCGTTTGGCGTGGTAGATTGAGCGTATGGATTGAGCCGGCCAGGGGTGCCGGAAGGGAGTTTTTTGAATGATCAAGCGTCGGAAGCTTGTGGTCGGGACATTTGCCGCCTGGGTGGCTTTGGCGGGGCTCGCGCCGGCGGTTCAGGCGGCGCAATGCGGCAACGGGCCGGGCGGCTTTGAGGCCTGGAAGCGGGATTTCGCGGCCGAGGCGCAGGCCAAGGGCATTGGCGCAGCGGGCCTCGCGGCGCTTGCGCAGACCAATTACGCCAGCGCGACCATTGCCGCCGATCGCAGCCTGCACAGTTTCAAGCTGTCGCTCGACCAGTTCATGGTCAAGCGCGGCTCGGCCGCGATCGTGTCGCGCGGCCGCAGCATGAAGCAGAAGAATGCGGCGCTGTTCGCATCGATCGAGCAGCGCTACGGCGTGCCGGCGGGGCCCTTGATCGCGATCTGGGGCATGGAGACGGGCTTCGGCAGCCAGCACGGCAACCAGAACATGCTGTCGTCGATTGCAACCCTTGCCTATGACTGCCGGCGGCCCGAATATTTCACCGACCAGCTCTACGCCGCGCTGAAATTGATCGATCGCGGCACGCTGTCGGGGAGCCAGCGCGGCTCCATGCATGGCGAGATCGGGCAGACGCAGTTTCTGCCCAAGACGATGCTGGACTACGGCGTCGGCAATCTGGAAACCGCCTCCGGCGCACTGTCCTCGACCGCCAATTTCCTCAAGGCCCATGGCTGGCGCCCCGGCGCCGGCTACCAGCCGGGCGAGCCGAATTTCGCGGCGATCGAGGCCTGGAATGCGGCGACCGTCTACCAGCAGTCGATTGCGATCATGGGCAAGCAGATCGACGGCGGGGGCTAGGCGGCGACGCGCCGCGCGCCCGGGCCGTCATCTGCGCAGGCGCTGCTCCTGCTCCTTGAGCAGGCTTTCCAGCTCGTCATTGTATTGTGCCAGGCGATCGGCGTTGCGGTCCTCGTCCGCGGCGCCCGATTGCGAGGCGGCCTGCTCGGTGATCTGGCGGATATTGTCGCGCAGAATGGCGATGCGGTCGGCGAGCTCTGCAGTCGACAACGAACTGAAATCGGCCATGATGTGTTCCCCCGTGGTTCCTTTTCACTGAGCCGATCCAGTTAATACATTCGTCACCTGTTTGCGTCCATTTTTCCGCGTTCCATCAAACAGAGAGTGACCATGTCTGACATCACCATTCCGGGCGGACGCATTCGTTCATTCGTGGAGCGGGTCGAGAATCTCGATGCCGAGCTCGCCGAATTGAACGAGTCGAAAAAGGAGGTCTTTTCGGAGGCCAAGGCCGAAGGGTTCGACGTGAAAATCCTCAAGGAGATCATCAAGCTGCGCAAGCAGGACAAGGACGAGCGGGATGAGCGCGATTCGCTGCTCGACCTCTACATGCGCGCGATGGAGACGTCGCAGGCCGAGCCGACGGCCAAGGCGGCTTGAGACGGCGGCTCGAGGCGAGCAGGGCGGGTTGGCGACAGCGCAACCCGCCTCTCTCTTACTGCTGCTCCGACAGCCGCACCATCTGGCGGCCGCTGTTGAGGGCCTTCAGCTCGTTGATGTACTCCTCGGGGCGCGTCCAGCGCGAGGGCGTCTTCAACCCCATGAACTCGGCAATCTCGCCGACGAAGCCGGTGCAGTTGGTGGTGTAGGCGTTCCACACCTTCGACGTCGCCTGCAGGTGCTTGATGAAGGCGAAGACGCGCTTGGCGTCGGCCTCGTTCAGGTAGACCTTGTAGTGCGAGGTCAGATATTCCGGATCGAGATCGCCGTAGCTCGCGCCGGTCTCGGACGGCACCCAGGTGATATAGCCGAGCATATAGGATGCGACATCTCCGGCCGGCGTCAGCCCCGCGACGTCGACCGCGCGTTCGCTGGTCTTGCCGTACCAGACGAAGGTGTGTCCCCAGCTCGCCGCCGTGCGCGCGCGGAAGTCGACGTAATAGGGGCCCTTTGCCGAGGCCGACGCAGGCTTGTGCGGCGCGGGCCGCGCCTGGCTGCTGTCGCCGGTCGTCTCGGCGGAGGCGAGTGCCTTCGCATCGCTCGTGCGCGCGGCGCTCTCGTTTGCGGCGGCGGGCTGGATTGCGTGGGCGCAAAGTCCCGCCAGCAGGAACAGCGCCAAGCGGTTCAGTGTGTTCGCCATGCCGGCTCCATCTGCAGATCTAGTTCGCAAGTCAAGTTCGCACGCCAAGTTCGCGAGTCAAACTTCGGACGTGCAGGGTGGGTTGGCGCAAGCCTGCCCCACCGTCTTTGTCGCCTTTGGCGCACGTGAGAATGGTGAGCCCTACCTCGCGGCGGGCCCACCATTCGCAGCTTCAATCAGTAGCGGGCCGTGACCGGCGCCTTGCCGATCGGGGCCTTGCCAACCGGGCTCTTGCCAATCGGCATCTTGCCGATCGGGGCGGCGGGATAGGCGGGAACGGGCTGCGGGCGGGGCAGGTCGGCTGCGGAGGCCGCAGTCACCAGAGCCAGCACGGCACCCGTTGCGATCAGAACTTTCACCACGGAACTTCTCCTTGAATATTAGCAGGAAGAGGCAGCATTCTGCCGCAGCTCCCATCCGTTGCGGGTTCGAGAGTGAACAGCCGAATGGGTTTAGAATACGGCAGATGGTGCGTCGGCTGTGACACGAAGCGCTGCACGGTCACGATTTTGCCGGAGTGTTGCGCGTGCGCCGCAGTCACCGGTTCCCTCAGCCTTGCCGCGGGTTTCGCGCGGGCCTGCGCGTGGCTTTCGTGATCTTGGCGAGGCTGTTTCCATCCCATCCGCAGCGTGCTGCGAGGATGTCCGACAGCTTCACCGCAAGCGCACGAAGCTCGGCATTGGCTTTGAGCAGGGCCAGGATGTTGTCGACGTTGCGGTGCCGCCATTCCTCGTCCGATATGACCCTGTTCTCGGCCCTGTCCTCGCGAAGCGGCGCCGACAGGACATCGAGGAAGTCTTGATCACACGCAAGTGAACTCGCATGTGAGCTCGACGTCGATCTTGCCGCTGCTTTGCGCAGGCGCCGAATGCGATCGGCATCCTGGAAGGGCACGACAAGCGGATGCTTGCTGTGCGAGGTATCTTCGCTGCTCATGGCCAGCCCCCAACTCGATCTGCGCCCCAGGTCGCATCACAAAGCCTCGATTGAGTCCGCGGCGAATTTGAGTCCGAAAATGGGAACGGTGCGGGCGCGTTCGTGCCGGCCGATTCAGCTCGCGGAGCTGGCATGATGCCGCGTTCTCGCGGCGCGTTTCGCCCGAGTCTTGCATCGTCATTGTCGCCTCCGCAAAACCGGAGGGAGCAGGGAGAGCCGGGTGGCCGCTGCACCCGGGGCCCCCGCGCGAGAGAATTGCGCGAGAGCGCGAAGACCACAGGTACAGGCGGTGACAACCGGCCCTCCCTGCGCAATGGCTTACGGCTTATACGTGATCTCCCCGGTGAACCTCGCGTTGTCACCGTCGCCCGCGCGATGCCCTTCGGCTTCGCCAGGACTTGACGCTTGCATGGGCGCGCCAGGACCACACGATTTCGCCGTCCGCGAACGTGCCGCACGTCATCAGGCACATCCCGCGTCCACCGCGTTCCGCTCCACGTTCGTGACGACGCGTACGCCCCTTGATCGGAACGGAATGACTTCGACCATACAGCAGATCGTGATTTCGGAAAAGCGGAATATTTTTCGTGCGCGGGGTTGACAGGATTTTTGCCCTCGCGCCCGACGGGCAAATCACCCGGATGGGTAGAGCAGTGCGCCTCGCGATCAGTCGCGACCTGCCTCGTCCTGGACCGCGATCTTGCTTGCGCGGGCCTGCTCAAGGGCTCGCATGCCATTGCGATGCAGCCAGAGCAGTCCCCTGGCGAGCTGCCGCAGATCATTCCGGCTGGACCCGATGGGGAGCCGCCGCGCGCGACGGAGCGCATCCGCGGCCTGCTGTTCCAGCGGCGACATGTCCCGGCTCATTGGCATGATCAGATGCATCCTCGATCGGTGACGCCGGCCTTGTGTTACCGCGCCGGGCTCCATCGTCTTGTGAACCAGTTCACAAACCAGGTTCACGGCAGGCAGGCGCAGGACCGACCGGGCCGTTGCGCATGATTGCTTCGCAATGCCTGTTATTCCTTCGCAAGATTTTGATTTGACCAGGCCGCACGGCCGGATGAATGAAACGCCGCTCTTGTCGCGAGAGCGTTGATCCCGAGAACCCCATAACTCCGTCGGCGGCTCGCCCTTTACAGCTCTGCCGCAAGATATCGCTTTCACGAGAGACAAGAATTCAGATGGCGCAACGAGCCGAAATCGAGCGCGCGGTGTCGCGCGCTGCCGATCGCATCTCGGCAGCGATCGATGACATGATCGCCAACCTGCCGATGGAGACGGAAGCCCGCATCGCGGTGGTCCATCTCGTGCGCGAGCTGGCCCAGCGCCGGCGCCAACCAATGCAGTGGATCATGGAAGATGTCATGGTCCGGCACGCCTATGCGGAGACCTCGGCGCTCCACCAGCTGGAGGACATCGTGCTGGCGCATCGGGGCAGGTAGCGGGCAGTTCGCAGCCGAGGCGACCGATTCGAGCGAAGTGGCTCCGGTTCGTGGTTTCCAGCTTGCGCTGGCGGCCCTCGCGGGTCCGGATCATGCTCTGCCGTGCGGGCGCCGCAGATGCTCGAGCATGATCTCGCAGGCTCTTTCGGCTTCGATCAGCGTGTTGAATGGCGAACCGCCGATCTTGATCGCAGACCTGTTTTGATGTGCCGGACGCCACGAAACCACGAAGCCGGGATTTCCATGAAAACCGGGACTGCTGCGGCTCTCGTAGCTGATCACAAAGGAAAAGCCGCTGCTGCTCGCACTCCAGATCTGAATGTCTTTCACAGGGGTGGTGACGCGATTGAACTGCATGCTGCACTCGATGCGAAAGGAGCATTCTACCCCGACGCGAGTACACATCGGCACGATGAGTCGGAAAATGCAGGCGCGCTGACCTAAGGGGTGTTTTCAACAGGGAACTCAGGCTGCTGATGGGGCTGTGACAGCGCCTCATATGCGAGACAGGAGGCTTTTCAACAGCCTTGGCGGCCCGTCGCGCCCGGGCGGATTGCGTTTTAACGAAACGTTAACCATCGGCAATCCAGCGTTGCATCGGGCGCCTGGGGGTTTTCGCCGATTCTCGTCGGCTCTGCGTAAAGGTGTTCATTATGGCATTGGACCCCGAAGAGTTCGTCATCCTTGAAGACCACGGCCCGATGAAGCTGTGCTCGGCCGTGGCGAGGGCCATGATCCTGCCGCCGGACCAGCGTTGTCACGCGTCGATCCTGCGAGAGGGCCACCCGTGGCTGTTGAACTTCGACGAGATCAAGCATCTCGCCGCGCGATGGGATGGCGGGCCGTACCCTCTCGATGATTCCGAAATGGCCGTCGGCGCGTTCCGCCTCAGACATGTGAGCTAGCGTTTGGCTGTTGGTACCGCGCGGGCAGGGTGGCCGGCGAAGCGTAACCCGTCGACATGCAGAACCGCGGATTGCGCTGTCGCCAATCCGCCTTGCTGAGCTTGCGGACCGGCCGTCGGTCAGATCAGGCGATCGACCGGGCTGTGCCGCTTCGCCTCGAGCGCCTGTTGTTGCCAGCGGATCATCAACTCGGCCAGATCGTCGGCGGACAATCCGTAGGTGTCGGCGAGGGCGGCGTTGCAGCCGGGCAATGCCGCGTGCGTCCCCGCCAGCCAGGATCCCTTCCAGCCGCTGTCGTTGTATCCGACAAGCTTCCTGTCGGCGCGGGCGGCAGGCGACGCATCGGCCCTGATGTCGGTGACATCGCGCCAACGCGCCCGGGCGCGCTGGACGAACAGCGCCCGCTCGGCGAAGCCGCCGGCATCCAGCGTCAGCGCCGCGGCCCCCGGAAGCAGCCTCGTCGCGGCGACGAGCAGGCCGATGCTGAAGAAGATCACGGCAATCCAGCCCCACAGCGCGTGATCGTCGCCGTCCAGGATCAGGACGCCGCCGATGACCACGAACGGCAGCGATCCGGCCGCCAGCAGCGCCCACTTCTCGCGCGGCGGATACAATGTGATGGGTCCCGGAAATCGGGACAGCAGCTCCTCGACCGGAGCCTTGATCGCCGGCAGGTCCGACATGTCCTCGTTCACTGTTCGGGTCGGACGCGACCGATCGTCGGCGAGCCGCCGGGTCCCTGACAAATCGCTTCTTGCAGAAATGCTTCTTGCAAAATGGCTTCCTGCAAAATCGCTGCCGTTCGGCCTATGGTCCTTTGTCGGGAGCGGCCGCGGCCTTGTTCAAGACGGCTTTGTTACACAGTGTTTCCAAGGCTCATCGCTGGTGCAGCTCGATCGTGCCTCGTCATGCAAATACGTCTCCGCCTTTCACGCGTCTTGCGGGCGCGCCGCCCGCGCGCGGCAAAGTGATGGGCAAACATTAAGGAGCGGGTGATCGCGTGCCGATAAATTGACGAGAGTTTTCGCGAACCCGTTGCAGGCACGGCCTGCGGGTAGGGCTGATTGGCTGGCGCGAGCGCAACGGGCCGGAGCGGCAACATCTCTGAAGTTGTGTTTATATTACTATACATCTATTGTGCGATTTTGCCGGGCGTTATCCTGCGCCCGTCGCAGCCCGATGCGGAGATGCGTCATGCCGACGTCCTGCCTTCAACGTGCTCTGGCCCTTGTGATCGCCATCGCCGCCGGCTGGGCTCTGCCATCGCAGTGGAGCGAGGCCCAGACGGTCGTGGCGATGGTGCAGCTCCCGAGCGCGGACACCGGAAACTTTGCGCGGATGAAGGCGCTGGCCCAGCAGGCGAAGGCCCAGGGCGCGCAGCTCGTGATCTTTCCCGAGGGGTCGGTGTTCGGCTGGCTCAATCCGGCCGTGTTCACCGAGGCCGCGCCGATTCCGGGGACCTATAGCGACCAGTTCGCCGATATCGCGACCAGCGTCGGCATCTGGGTGGCGGCGGGCCTTGCCGAAAAGGGCCCGAAGGCGGGGCCAGGATCGCTGCCCAATGCCTATCAGGCTTACGACTCCGGCATCCTTGTCAACCCGCAGGGCCAGATCGTGCTGCATCATCGCAAATACAACGTGCTGCAGAATGCCTTCGATCCCGCGGCCTGCCAGGTGATCCTGAACCAGCCGCAATGCGCCTACACGCCGGGCCCGCTCAGCGACGTCGCCACCGCAGCAACGCCGTTCGGCAGCACGGCGCTGATGGTGTGCTCCGATGCCTATACCTATCCGCCGGCCACCGCGCTGGACCGGCTAAAGGCGCTCAAGCCCGATTTCGTCATCGTGCCCTGGGGCATCACCGCGGGCACGCAGGCGCAATGCGGCACCTCCGGCTTCAACGCCACCGGCTTCGCCGCGGAAGCGGCAGCCTATCTCAAGACGGCCTTCGTGGTCGGCGCCAACGCGGTCGGCCCGCGCAACTATGGCCGCTTCCTGCCCTCGCTCTATTGCGGCGACAGCGGCTATGCCACACCGACCGGCGAGAGCGTCGAGGCCTCGCAGCCGACGGAGGAGCTGGTGCTGCTCACCATCCCCAGGAGCTTCGATGCCAAGGCCGGCCCCATCTGGGATAATGCCGACGCTGGCGGCAAATGCCCGACCACCTGCAATGCCTATGCGTCGGGCTGGAACGGCCAGTGGACCACGATCGTGCCCGGGCAGATGTCGGTGTGCGGCTGCGTGCCCGGTGGGGGGCATTGAGGGCGGCCGAGCGGGCTGCAAGCTGGTGGCTCAGCCGATCAGGAGAAGAAGAATGTGGCATGAACGACCGGGGACTGCTGCCACGCGTCGGGAGGGTTGGCGCCTTGTCCACGGTAGCCTTGTCCGCCATGGCCCGGTGAGGAGGGAAGCGTAACCCGCTGCTCTGCTCGAGATGGCAGATTGCGCTGCGCCAAAGGATGGGTTTCGCTGCGCTCTACCCATCCTACGAGATTGAAACGCGCGACACCTACGCCTTCCTCACGAACTCCGATTTCAGATTCATCGCGCCGATGCCGTCGATCTTGCAGGCGATGTTGTGGCCGTCGCTGGCCTCGGTCAGGCGGATGTTCCTGACCTTGGTGCCCCCTTTGACGACCGAGGACGAGCCCTTGACCTTGAGGTCCTTGATCACGATGACGCTGTCGCCATCGGCCAGCATGTTGCCGTTGGCATCGCGCACGCCGGCCTCGTCCGGGGCCTCCGCGATCGCGCCTGCCGCACTGCTCCATTCATGGGCGCATTCCGGGCACACCCAGAGATCGCGATCCTGATAGGCGTGTTCGGAATTGCATTTCGGACATTTCATTCCGTCGTCCATGGTGATCGTCCCCCTCTGAGCGAGGCGCACCATAGGTTCCTGTCCGGGCAAAGCAAGAGCGCGCCCGCTGTTCTGGTCAGGCGTGCTCCGAGAGCGCGATCGCGCCGATGGGCCGGCCGATCGAGTGGGCGTTGGCGCAGCGTATCCCGCGGCCAGATTACAGAATGGCGGATGACGCGATCGTCAATCCGAGTCTCGCGGGCCTGTCATTGCTCAGCAAGCGTGTACGTTCAGTTATGGGCTGCCCCGCAGCCGTCGCAAATGATCAGCTTCTTCTTCACTCTGGCGTCGTCCATCTGGAGCTGCGCGTCGTCGTCTTTCCAGGAGCTGCCGACGGTGGCGCTGGTGTAAGCGTCCTTCGGCTGTCTGCCCTGGCTCCTGGTCCGATCCGACGTCTTTTCGGTTGGTGCAGGAGATCCCGGATCCTGTCCCAGGCCATCCCAATTCGTCGTGGCCGTCGCCAAGGGCACCTCACAGCCGCCAAGAGACAGGCAGCATCCGCCGAGCGATAGGGCAGCCAGCGCCGTCGCAATCAAAAAGACTTTGATGAGATCAACCCGAAAATATGCTGCGAAACGATAAGGCGCCCCAAGCCCGATAATGGCTCGGGATATCCATTTCGGAAACTGCAATCCTGCAACATCGGCGAATTATCGCTCCGCGGCCGAAGCCAGCGCCGCCGCAGGCCGAAGACCCGGATATCGCTGCGCTCATCCGGGGCTACGCTGGCTTATCCTGGTCTTGACGCGATCCTCAGCTTGACTCTTTGTTCATGTTTTGTTCTTATAGTGCGCGTCGAGCCAGGAGCACGGTCATGGACAATCGTATCAGCGAAATCCGCAAGGTCATCAGAGCGTTGCGCGTCAGCATGCGCGAAGCCGAAGCCATCATGCATGAGCAGATCAAGCGGGACGAGAACTGCAGCTTCGTGGCCCGCGAGGTCATGAAGATGCGCATCGTCATGAGCGAACTGGTCCAGGAGCGGACCCGGCTCGGCGACACCGACCCCATCATCGTGAGCGCACACCTTGTGCCGCGGCGGGGCCGGCAGATCGCAGGGCGGGTTGGTGGCCGTCCGGCGAGCTCATTGGTCGCGGCGAAAGCGTAACGCGCCACGCCGGCCCTTTGACGGTGGTTTGCGCAATCGCTCATCCGCCCGGCGAAGGTGCGGGCGGGTTGCCGTCGGCCGCGAGACGCCGAAACTCGCGCTTCATCGCGGCGACCCTGGCGACATAGGCCGCGACGAGGTGATCGCCGCAGCGCTCGCCCGCGATCATGTGAAACCTGCGGCGGGCGTAAGCCGTGGCGGGGCCGGCGCCACAGAGATGGATGAAGGCCGCGAGGTCCTGCTTCTGCTGCGCAGTTGCGGTCACGACGCCGGCGCGGGCGAGCGTGGTCGCAACGTGGCGGTCGAGATAAACGGAGGTGAGCCCGATCGCATGGCTCGGAATGACGCGAAAGGTGAGGCTTTCGAACCCGCAGCCGCTGTCGACGACGACATTGTCGCGGATGCACGATCCCCGCGCCTCGATGTAGGCCGCATCGATGGTCTGGAACAGGCCGACGGCGCTGGAGGCAGGCTTGTAGATCGCGAAGGGATTGAAGCTCCATTGCCAGCGCCAATAGGTCCGCGCCAGCGGATTGCCGCTGCTCTCGACCTGCGCCAGCGCGGCCAACAGCTCGGGCGCAATCGTGCCGGTGGAATATTCGCGGAACAGCGGCCCATATTGCCGCCAGGTCTCGGCGGGCTCCTTGTCGAGCGCGTGGCCGACGAAGAAGAAGAGTTCGGTGGGCTTGCGGATGATTTGGTAGAGGAGATTCACGGGCACAAAGAGCGCAAGCAGGATCACGACGCCCATCAGGATTTGCACCCATCGCGGCGCGCGCGCGAACTGTCGGCCCGCCCATCGTGCGACGTGTCGCCAGCGGCGGAGGCGAGAGCGGCGGCTGCGTCGTCTTGGCATGCGGTGGAAGCGGGTAGCGAGTGGGGCGGGTTAGCGCAAGCGTAACCCGCCGTCTGATCAGACGGAATGGCGAATGATGCTGTCGCTAATCCGCCCACTGAGGGTGTGAAGCTTTTGGACCGTCATCCTGAGGCGCGAGCGGAGCGAGCCTCGAAGGATGAACGGCCCCCGCTGCTGCAGCCGGGCCGTCGCCCTTCGAGGCCCGCTGGCGCGGGCACCTCAGGGTGACGGATCGATAACTTCACACGCTCGACGGGCTAGCGCGCGGCTGGCGGCCTGGTGCACAATCAGAGCGGGAGCGCGTTCAGGCGGGAGGTTGTAAGACATGGGCAGGCTTTTGACGGCGATGGGGATGATCTGCATGGGGCTCGCGTCAGCTGTGGCGGCCGAACCTGCGCCCAGGGACTACGTCGGCCCATTTCCGACCGAACGGCTTTACGCCATGTGTACGGACAGCCAGCAGCGAGAGACATGCCTGATGTACCTGCAGGGCCTGATGGCCGGCTTGAGGATTCAGAGAAACCTGACCGAGCAGGGAAGTGCGGTCTGCCTGCCCGAGATGAGCCCGGAGCAGGCACGCTTTCGCATCGTGCAGCTCATCGATGTCACGACCAAGGGAAGACCGCAGGATAACAAGGACAGCGGCGACTGGATCGCGACCGTAGCGCTTGCCTCCGGCAATCTGTGCAAGCAGCACGGCAAAAATTGACCGGAAACGGCGAGCGAGTAGCCCGGATGTGCGCAGCGATATCGGGGACTTCTAGAAGACACCGCCCCGAATATCGCTGCGCTCATCCGGGCTACGCTTGCTAACCCGCCCGACGGTCCTGCACGGCCGCTCCAACGGCACCTTGTTCAGCTATAAAGATGGCTAGATCTCGTTGCGAGTAGCTCTTCAACTTCTCTAGATTCGGGTGATCCTTCAAAAACTCGAGTAGTCTTTCTTTCGGAAGTTTCCTGTGGTGTTCGTACATAAACTTGGCCAGTTCAAACGAATTGTTTGCACGGCGCCCGACATTCTGAAAGACGCCGAAAAAAGTCTCAGGGCTCTTCGTGTACGCCGATGCTTCGAGATCGGTCATGGGCGCCCCCACGACAAAGTGGCGGCCGTTCGCTGTGAAAACGCCGTGCATCGTTTTTGTCTCCACGCTAGCCGTTGCGTTCGTCAACTCTGCGACAATTTCCTGATTGTCTGGTCCGGGTACAAGATAGCTATTTCCAATGATCCATCGCACATATGTTGGTTCGCCGAAGGCGAACTCAGGGTGCTGTCCGTCGAAGGTGGATGGAGGCTCTGCGTGGGTCTTCATTGACTCGATGAGCGCATGCATCTCTGGATGTGCTTCGCGAGCAACGATGACGTCTCGAAAGGTAGTGTTTTGTCTCCTAGGTTGGAAATTCTCCAATTTGAAGCCAAGAGCTCCTATCAGCGGCGTGCCTTCAATAGACTCCAGATTGAAATGAAATGGCTGGTTGACCAAAAACAGGTAAGCCGAAGGGGCCGGGGCTCCTTTGATTTTCAGAGTGCTCTCCGCCTCGTCTACCTCCGAGATGATGTCGCGGAAAGGTTGATCGTCGCGGTCCGTGAATACGTCGGGTATGTTGAGATCAATTACCACTACCCGTGTCCAGGATAGGTCCTTTTTTAGCGCTTGAGACAGTTTGTTCTTTAGCTTGATTTGGCGGACTGAGCTTTGGGTGCTGTCGAGCGGGCCTGTTCGAGTTTTTACCTCGACGGAAAAACGACGACCGCTTTCAGGGTACGTGGCGACAAATTCTGCATGATGACCAGCGCGGAGATCATCTTCATATTTGAGATGATACCCTGCTCTGAGGAAGAAGGCGGCGGTATTGGTTTCGGATAAGGCAGAAAGGAAACCATCTGACGTTCTTAGCTTGTTGAGCATCCTCTCAAACAGGGGCTCGTCGTATTGCTCGTAGTGATGCTCGACCAAGTAAAGGCTGTAGGCTGCCGACAATATGCTGCGAAATGCGTTGTTTATTGTTTGCTTGCCGATAGTGCCCGGTGGAAGCGTGTTGCGCTGCTTCCTCATTGCGGACGCCCATTTGCCTATCGGGTGACCACGATCGCCCCGAGCCATCTCAGTAGCGATCCATTGCCTTCCAATTCGTTCGGCAAAGTACTCAAGCAAAAAATTAATAAATGTCGGCCATTCGCCGATCATAAGCGACCGGCCTACGACGACGGCCTTACGGGTTTGTAGTGGATAGAACTGGATAGGCTTGCCGAAGCCTTGCTGCTTTCGGCGCTCGTGCTGCCTCACGGCTTGCTGCTCTAATGTTTCAACGCTGCTTCCTCCGGCTTCCAATTTTCCGTGGCAATGCTTGAAACGTTGGCCGGAGCCGCAGGGGCAAAGGGCGTTTCGCCTAGTCAGATCAGAGACCTCCTAAGTATCGCCTTGAGTGCTCGGGCGAATTGAATCCTATTCTAGCCGAAAAAGGACGGCCTTTCGGCCGCCCTTTCGTGGATGCCCGGGTCAAGCCCGGGCATGACGTTCCTTGTTAGCGCGCGCGCGAGCGCCTGGCCCGAGCCCTCACGAACACCCCGTCGTGCTTCCGCACGTATCGCACTTCATGCACGTGCCATTCCGCACCAGCGTGAAGTTGCCGCACTCCGAGCACATCTCGCCTTCGTAGCCCTTGGCCTTGGCTTCCGCGCGACGCTCCGCCTTGGTGGCGACGTGCGCGACGGCGGCGGTGCCGGGCTTGCTCCATTGCAGCGCTTCCAGCTTCTCGGTCGGCGAGAGGTCGTGGGTGACCTCCTGCTTCAGCGCGACGGCGCCTTCCACCGCATCGCCGGCGCGGCTGTGGCCGGCAAGCGCGGTGACCCTGGAGCCGCCGGAGGGCGCGTTGTCGGCGCCCTGGCTGACGGCGGCGGAGCCGCCACGCATGACGACCAAATTGTCGGTGCGCGAGCGGGTGAGGCCGCGGGAGACGTATTTGGTCGCCTGCGGCGCGTGGCCGTCCTCGGGCGTCTTGCCTTCGTCGACGCCCTTGCCGAGCGCGTCGAAGCTCGATTCGGTCGGATCGACATGGGCGAGGTCGAAGCGCGAGAGATAGCTCACCGCGAGCTCGCGGAAGACGTAGTCGAGGATCGAGGTCGCGTATTTGATGCTGTCGTTGCCCTGCACCGGGCCCGCAGGCTCGAAGCGGGTGAAGGTGAAGGCGTCGACATATTCATCGAGCGGCACGCCGTATTGCAGGCCGAGCGAGACCGCGATCGCGAAGTTGTTGATGAAGGAGCGAAGTGCGGCGCCCTCCTTGTGCATGTCGATGAAGATCTCGCCGAGACGGCCATCGTCATATTCGCCGGTGCGCAAGTACACCTTATGCCCGCCGACCACCGCCTTCTGGGTGTAGCCCTTGCGGCGGTCCGGCATCTTCTCGCGCTCGCGCATCACCACGATGCGCTCGACCAGCTTCTCGACGATCTTCTCCGAGACTTGCGCGGCGCGTGCGGCCATCGGTTTCTCGTAGAGCGCCTCCACCGCATCCTCCTCGTCCTCATCGTCAGAGATGAGCTGCGAGTTGAGCGGCTGCGACAGTTTCGAGCCGTCGCGGTAGAGCGCGTTGGCCTTCAGCGCGAGCTTCCAGGACAGCATGTAGGCTGCCTTGCAGTCCTCGACGGTGGCGTCGTTCGGCATGTTGATGGTTTTGCTGATCGCACCCGAGATGAAGGGCTGCGAGGCCGCCATCATCCGGATGTGGCTTTCCACCGACAGGTAGCGCTTGCCGATCTTGCCGCAGGGGTTGGCGCAGTCGAACACGGGGTAGTGCTCGGCCTTCAGGTGCGGCGCGCCTTCCACCGTCATCGCGCCGCAGATGTGGACGTTGGCGGCCTCGATCTCGCGCTTGGAGAAGCCGAGCGCGGCCAACAGGTCGAAGTTCGGCGCGGCCATCGCGTCGGCATCGATGCCGAGCTGGTCGCGGATGAACTCCTCGCCGAAGGTCCACTTGTTGAAGGCGAACTTGATGTCGAAGGCGGTCGGCAGCGCCTTCTCCACTTTGGCAATGGCCTCGTCGGTGAAGCCGTTGGCCTTCAGCGTCGTGACGTTGATGCCCGGCGCATTGGCGAGCGAGCCGTGGCCGACGGCATAGGCCTCGATCTCCGCGATCTCGCTTTCGCGATAGCCGAGCGCGCGCAAGGCCTCCGGCACCGCGCGGTTGATGATCTTGAAGTAGCCGCCGCCGGCGAGCTTCTTGAACTTCACCAGCGCGAAGTCGGGCTCGATGCCGGTGGTGTCGCAATCCATCACGAGGCCGATCGTGCCGGTCGGCGCGACCACGGTGACCTGGGCGTTGCGATAGCCGTTCTGCTCGCCGAGCGAGAGCGCATCGTCCCAGGCCATCTTGGCATGGGTGATGAGGTCGGCTTGCGGGCAGGAGGCGTGGTCGAGCGGCACCGGGTTGACCGAGAGGCCCTCATAGCCGTGGGTCTCGCCGAACGCCGCGCGGCGGTGGTTGCGGATCACGCGCAGCATGTGCTGGGCGTTCTTCTTGTGGCCGGGGAAGGGACCGAGCTCGCCCGCCATCTCGGCCGAGGTCTTGTAGGCGACGCCGGTCATGATCGCGGTCAGGGTGCCGCAGAGCGCGCGGCCTTCCTTCGAATCATAAGGCAGGCCCATGGTCATCAAGAGGCCGCCGATATTGGCAAAGCCGAGGCCGAGCGTGCGGAACTCGTAGGAGAGCTCGGCGATCGCCTTGGACGGGAATTGCGCCATCAGCACGGAGATCTCGAGCACCAGCGTCCAGAGTCGGCACAGATGCTCGTAAGAGGCGACGTCGAACTGCTTGGTCTGCGTGTTGTAGAAGGTGAGCAGGTTGGCCGAGGCGAGATTGCAGGCGGTGTCGTCCAGGAACATGTACTCCGAGCACGGATTGGACGCGCGGATGTCGCCCGACGCCTTGCAGGTGTGCCAGTCGTTCATCGTGGTGTTGAAGTGCAGGCCCGGATCGGCGGAGGCCCAGGCGGCGTGGCCGATCTTCTCCCAGAGATCACGCGCCTTCAGCGTCTTGGTCACCTTCCTGTTGGTGCGGCCGATCAGGTGCCAGTCGCCGTCGGTCTCGACCGCGCGCAGGAAATCGTCCTTCAGCGACACCGAGTTGTTGGAGTTCTGGCCCGAGACGGTCAGATAGGCTTCCGAATCCCAGTCGGTGTCGTAGGTGTCGAACTGGATGTCCTTGTAGCCCTGCTTGGCAAACTGGATCACCCGCTTGATGTAGTTGTCGGCGACCAGCGCGCGGCGCGCGAGCTTGATCTCGCGGCGCAGCGCCGGGTTCTTCTCGGGATCGAAGCAGTCGTCGCCCGAACCTTCGCAATTCACGCAGGCCCGCATCACGGCCTTGAGGTGCTTCTGGTTGATCTTGGAGCCGGTGACGAGCGCTGCGACCTTCTGCTCCTCCTTCACCTTCCAGTCGATATAGGTCTCGATGTCGGGGTGGTCGACGTCGACCACGACCATCTTTGCCGCGCGGCGCGTGGTGCCGCCGGACTTGATCGCGCCCGCCGCGCGGTCGCCGATCTTGAGGAAGCTCATCAGGCCGCTCGAGCGGCCGCCGCCGGACAGGCGCTCGCCTTCGCCGCGCAGCTTGGAGAAGTTCGAGCCGGTGCCGGAGCCATATTTGAACAGGCGCGCCTCGCGCACCCACAGATCCATGATGCCGCCATCGTTGACGAGGTCGTCGTCGACGCCCTGGATGAAGCAGGCATGCGGCTGCGGATGCTCGTAGGCCGACTTGGACTTGGTCAGCTTGCCCGTCTTGTAGTCGACGTAATAATGGCCCTGGCCGGGACCGTCGACGCCATAGGCCCAGTGCAGCCCGGTGTTGAACCATTGCGGCGAGTTCGGCGCCACCATCTGCATGGCGAGCATGTAGCGCAGCTCGTCATAGAAGGCGCTTGCATCGTCTTCCGAGGAGAAATAGCCGCCCTTCCAGCCCCAATAGGTCCAGCAACCGGCGAGACGGTCGAACACCTGTTTTGCCGAGAGCTCGCTGACATAGCGCTCCTTCTCCGGCAAAGCCTCCAGCGCCTCGGTGTCGGGCACCGAGCGCCACAGCCAGGACGGCACCGTTTCCTCTTCCACCTTCTTCAGCCGCGCGGCGACGCCCGCCTTGCGGAAATATTTCTGGGCCAGCACGTCGGAGGCGACCTGCGACCAGGCCGAGGGGACCTCGACATTATCAAGCCGGAACACGACGGAGCCGTCGGGATTCTTGATCTCAGATGTCGTCAATCTGAAATCAATCCGTGCGTAGGGTGTTTCACCTTGCGTGGTGTGGCGACGTTCGATTCGCATAGTCTTCTTGCCCCGTCTCTTGTCTTGACCGCGCCGCCAACCCAACGGCCACGGTTCGTTATTGCCTTACGCGAACCTCCCAGGCCGCGGGTGTATCCCGCGGATGATCGTTTCGCAGTTCAGACCGGTTGGCCCGGTCCCCTCTCGTCAACGCCCCAAACGCAACGTTACGCGGGCCTGTTCGGCCTCGTCTTGATGCCCCGGATGTCCCCAGATTTCGGGGCGCAAAACCCCGCACCCGCGGCTCGAAACGGCCGGCGGAGTGGTCAATTTGGAACCCTTGTGGGAGCGACCGGCGAAGGACCCAAACACACTCGCGCCGAACAGGTCGAAAGCTAGGACAAACCCGTCGCGCCCGTCAAGGATTAGTGCGAGTTCCTGAATCAAATACTAAATATGGTGGAAAGCGTGGGATAACAGGGGCCAGTGCCGCGCCTGTGATGGGCCCAAGTATCAGTGAGTCCTCACGGATTCGGAAGCCAAAAAAATATCCCCAGGGCCTCGCGGCGCCGTCCGTCCCCGTTTGCCACCACTATGCACAGGCGCAAGATTTTGTGCGGTCCAAGACCGGGGTAGGGCCTTGCATTCGACAGACTCACGTAAGGGTGCGGGCAAGGTTTTAGCTGACATCCCGCACAGCGTGTGGTGGAACGGGCAGCACAACGAAAACGGAGGCTGTCCGATTTCCGTTTCCACCCGCGATTCCATGACAGAATCAGCGCCAAGGCCGTCGCGCAGGAGCCTCCCGCCGGCCGGCATCGCCTTCCTCGCCGTCACCACCATCGGCTGGGGGCTGAACTGGCCGGCGAACAAATACCTGTTGTCGCAACTGCCGCCGCTGACCTTGCGCGGCGGCACCGGTGTCGTCGGTGCTGCGCTGCTGGTGTGTCTGGCGATGCTGCGCGGGCAGTCCCTGCGCGTGCCGCGGCAGATGTGGCCGCGGCTGGTGCTGGCGGGGCTGCTCAATGTCACCGGCTGGATGGTGCTGATGGGGCTTGCGCTGGTCTATCTGCCCGCGAGCGAGGCCGCGCTGATCGCCTACACCATGCCGGTCTGGGCGGCCGCTTTGGCCTGGCCGGTGCTGGGCGAACGGCCGACCCTGATGCGCGGACTGGCGCTGGTGATGGCCCTTGCGGGGCTCTCCGCCATCATGGGCGGCAACGGTATGGCTGGAACGATGGAAAAGCTGCCGGGTATCCTGATGGCGCTCGGCGGCTCGATCGGCTTTGCCGTCGGCACGGTGCTGGCCAAGCGCTGGCCGCTGACGATGCCGCCGATCCCGGCCGCCGCCTGGCAGATCGGCATCGGCTGTGCGCCGGTGGCGCTGGCGGGGGGCCTGCTCGAGACCGCGCATGTCTCAGCGGTGACCCCGGTCGGCTGGGTGGTTCTGGTCTACAGCACCGTGGTGCAGTTCTGTGTTGCCTATGTCTGCTGGTTTGCGGCGCTGAGCCGGCTGCCGGCATCCGCCGCGGCCACCGGCACCATGGTCGTACCGGTGATCGGCGTCGCGGCGTCCGCACTCGCGCTGCACGAACCGCTGGGGCCCGGCCAGATCGCAGCGCTGCTGCTGACGCTGGTCGCTGTCGCGCTGGCGACACGCAGCTGAAAGCAAAAACGGCGCCCGAAGGCGCCGCTCGTGGCAGGATGATTGAAGGCTTACGGGCAGGGATGCCGCAGCCCGTCGTAACCGAGATAGGTGCCGCTGGCGGGATCGTAGGACCGATAGCGCTGGGCGCAGTAGCTCGGATCGCCGCCGCCCTCGGGCGCCACCACGGTCACGCCGGATTCATAGTAGTCCGGAGCGTAACCGCTGTCGTAGTAGGTGTCGTCATAGTAGCCGGGACCGCCATAATAGGCGTAGCTGCCGAGCGCCGCGCCGGCCGCAAAGCCCGCAGCCGCTCCGCCCCAGCCCCAGCCGTGGCGATGCCAGCCGCCGCCATGCCAGTCATGGCCGCCATTCCAGTTGTGGCCGCCATTCCACGCGGTCGCGCCGCCATTCCAATTCCCGGTGGGACGTGCACCCGCGTAGTTGACGCCGCCGCCGACCGGCCGTGAGGCCGCGAAGGCCGCGCCGCCGCCCACCGGCCGCGAGGCCGCGAAGGCTGCGCCGCCAGCCGGACGGGCAAATCCGCCACCTCCGCCCATGCGCATGCCGCCGCCACCACCGCCCATATGCATTCCGCCGCCACCGCCCATGTGGCCGCCACCTCCGCCGCCGCCGCGGAAGGCGAAGCTTGCGGTGGGAGACGCCATCGCCAGCACCAGAGCAAGTGCCGAAGAGGCACTCAAGACCTTCATTGTCGTCATGATTGGCTCCATTCCATGTGATGAGCGTTAATGGCCGGGCGGCTCGAATGTTCCTGCCTGCAACCCTGCCCAAGCGCATATGAAGCCGGCCTGAACGCCTCCAGGCGCCTGACTGGACAATTGATCGCGCCGGTGGCATCACCGCTACCTGGATTCAAGGTCGAGAGCCGACAGCCCCCATGAAACAATTCCTGCTCAAATTCTTCACCTGGTGGAACGGTCAGACCTTCGGCACCCAGCTCTGGACCTACCGGTTCGGCGAACTGGTCGGCGAGGACGAGCAGGGCAATCGCTATTACCGGACTCGCGGCGGCAAGATCGATCCGACCCTGCATTTCGAGCGGCGCTGGATCGTCTATAACGGCTTGGCCGAGGCCAGCCGCATCCCGCCGTCCTGGCATGGCTGGCTGCATCACACCGTCGACACCCCGCCGACCGAGGACGGCTACAAGCCGCGCGAGTGGGAAAAGCCGCATGTGCCGAACCTGACCGGCACGCCCTATGCCTACCGTCCCTCCGGCTCGACGCTCGCGACCGGCAAACGCCCGAAGGCGACCGGCGACTACGTGCCGTGGACTCCGGGCAGCTGAGCGCTCCCGCTACTTTCTTGCAGCAATAATCGATTGTCCCGCCCTTTGCAGCGCGCACAAAAGCGTGTTGCACCGCCCACGCAGCTGTGAACAACGGTATCAACGGGGACAGCGTGTCGGCCGCGCTTGTGCTCGACGCGTGGCTGCGGCCTAATCATCTCATCTTACGGAGATGGGAGACCATCGCGTCGGTTCGGGTGCCAGAATCGCGACTGCCCCGATTTGCAGCGGATGCCGAGTAGGACAGGCCGGGAGATAGGCCCCTGGCGAGACGGTCCTGAAATCGCCCGTCAATGTGCAACCGCCGTAGGACAGGAAAGGCCGCTCGGGAGACCGGGCGGCCTTTTTCTGTCGGAAAGGTATCCGCTCGCGGCGCGTTTTCGGGGGCACTTGCGTCACGCTGTCGGATCGACGCAACGTTGATAGAGCTCCGGTGGTCGGCGGCAGGCTCATCATGGCCCTCTCCACGTGTTGGGCGCCTCTCACGGACGGTGGCTATGCGCAATTCCTGTCGTTGGTCGGTCTTGCTTGCCCTCGCCCTGCTGCCGGCCAATGCCCGCGCGGAGCAGCTCACCTTTCGGAGTGATGTCACCACGGCGGAATTCAGCGCGACCATCGTCGGCGAGCTCTCGCTGCCGCGCGGGAGCGGTCCGTTTCCGGTCGTCATTCTGCTGCATCCCTGTGGAGGGCTGGACGCGGTGGTGCTGACGACACTTCAGACTCACTCCCGCGAGTTGTTGAGCAACGGCTTTGCCACGCTGATTCTGGACAGCTATGGGCCTCGAAATCTGGCGGGCGGGAAGATGTGCAGCAGGCTGGTCAGGTCCGGTCTCGATATCCGCTATGGTCTCAGACGAGATGACGCTTTCAACGCGATGGCTACGCTGGAGCATCATGCGAAGATCAGCAAGGACAACATATTCCTGCTTGGCCTGAGCGATGGCGCGAGCGCCGCGCTTCTCAGCGCCAAGGGAGCCCCGAACGACCGGTTTCGCGCGATCGCAGCCTACTATCCGGATTGCGGCAAATTGCTGGGGGGAGTTGGCTACGTCTACCAGTCGCCGACCATCGTGTTTGTCGGGGAGAGGGATGATTGGACGCCGCCGGCTGAATGCATCAAATCGAAAAGCGCCGGGGTCGTCACCGGCGCGGAGTTCGAGGTCGTCTCCTATCCGAACGCCTATCACGGTTTTGATCAGCCGCTCCCGTTGAGAAAAGTCATGGGCTACACGATGGCCTATGACCGCGAGGCGACCCTCGACAGCCGGAAAAGATACATCGCGTTCTTCACCAGGAGCTTGACCGCCGACCTCAAGGCGACGCCCGCCTTTGGCGGAAAGGCAAACTGAATCTGCCGGACACACTTTCGGAAGCCAGGCGGCCGTCAAGCTGGCCTTGTGCGGGCTCGACCCGCGCGACGTTCTTGTCTTCTCAGGCTTCCGCCTTGAGCCGGGCCGCTGCGCGCGCCATCGCGTCCGAGCGCCGCGCCTTGGAGGGCGCGATGCGCTCGTTCACCAGGGCAAGCACGTCCTTCGGTGCCGTCTCGGGCGAGCCCGCATCGAACGGCGGCGCCGGGTTGTATTCCAGCCTGAGCTGGATTGCCTCCGCCGTCCTGCGATCGACGAGATGTTCGACCAGCGTCAGCGCGAAATCGATGCCCGCGGTGACGCCGCCGCCGGTGATGCGGTTGCGGTCGATGCACACCCGCTCGTGGCTTTCGATGGCGCCGAACGCGGCAAGATAATCGCGCGCGCTCCAATGCGTGGCGGCGCGATAACCCTTGAGCAGGCCGGCGGCGCCGAGCACCAGTGAACCCGTGCAGACCGATGTGACGTATGTCGCGCCGGCCGCCTGCTTGCGCAGGAAGGCGAGCACCTCCTCGTCATTGACCATGTCGTCGGCGCCGGCGCCGCCGGGCACGCAGATCACGTCGCAGGGCGGGCAGTCCGCGAAGGTCGCCGTCGGCGTCAGCGTCAGCACGGAGTCGCTCGGGACCGGCTCGATGCGCTTCCAGACCAGATGCAGCTTTGCGCCGGGCACGCTGGAGAACACCTGCACCGGACCGGTGAGGTCGAGCTGGGTGAGTTTGGGGAAGATCAGAAGGCCGATCTGCAGGGCAGCGGACATCGGGCAACCTCAAGTGAAGGGATCTGCGAAAAAAGCGGCTTGACCTCGACACCCTGCCATGATGGGCTCTGGTCATAAATGGCAAATTTCCCTCGTTTTGAGACATGACGTGGAGGAGGCTCCCGTGATCGGCGTGCTGATCTTTCCCGATTTCCAGCTGCTCGATGCCGCCGGCCCCATCTCGGTGTTCGAGATCGCCGGCCGCTACGCCAAGCAGCCTGCCGATATCAAGGTGATCGCAGCCGAGCCCGGCCCGGTGCGCTCGTCATCGGGCGTGGACATGCTGGCGCGCAAGTTCGGCTCGCCCGCTGCGCTCACGACGCTGCTGATCGTCGGCGGCGAGGGCGTCGATGCCGCCTCGCGCAACGCCTGCACGCTGCAGTTTGTGCGCGCCGTCGCAAAGCGCGGCGTGCGCGTGGCGAGTGTCTGCTCCGGCGCCATCATCCTGGCCGAAGCCGGCCTGCTCCAGGGGCGCCGCGCCACCACGCATTGGCAGCGCACGCGGCAGTTTCTGGCCGCCTATCCCGACGTGCGGCTCGAGCCCGACCAGATCTTCGTGCGCGACGGCCATATCTGGAGCTCGGCCGGCATTTCCGCCGGCATCGATCTCGCGCTCGCCATGGTCGAGGAGGATTTTGGCGAGGCGGTCGTGGAAAAGACCGCGCGCCAGCTCGTGCTCTATCATCGCAGGAGCGGCGGGCAGTCGCAGTTCTCCTCGCTGTTGGAATTGAAGGCGCCGACGGGCCGCTTCGGCCCGCTGCTCACCTGGGCGCGCGAGCATCTTTCGGAGAAGCTCACCGTCGAGGATCTCGCCGACCGCGCCGGCATGAGCGCGCGCCACTTCACCCGCGCCTTCATTGCGGAGACCGGCACCACGCCGTCAAAGGCGATCGAGCGGCTGCGCGTCGAAGCCGCGCGCGCGCGCGTGCAGTCGTCGCACGAGGCGATCGAGCGCGTCGCCGAGCTCACCGGCTTCCGCGATCCGGAGCGCATGCGCCGCGCCTTCATCCGCGCCTTCGGCCAGCCGCCGCAGTCGCTGCGCCGGGCGGCGAGGGACAACAGGCCGCTGAGCTGACGACATCAGGCCTCGATGCCTCGACGAGAGAACCTGCAAGTCGACGCGTTCGTCGATCTAGTAACAGCGCGTCGTTGGTATCAGCGCGCCGGCGCCGTGGCTGGCGGCGGCCGCCGCGGTGCCGGCGCCGGCAGCGGAGCAGCCGGCAGCTCCGCTCTCGGTTGCATGATCGGCTTGGGCTGCAGGACGGAGGCGGGTTGCTGCACTGGCGCGGTGGACGACATCTTCTGTCTGATGTCTTCATCGACGGCCTGCAATGCGGCGATGGTCTGGGCGATCTGGTCCTGCCTCGCGGCCAGTTGCTCCAGGCTGCGTCGCACGACCTCGATATTGGACGCCAGGGGTGCAAGCTGCTCGGCCGGGGCAGGGGACGTTGCCGCCATGAGTGCGGACGGCGTCGTCGAACGAGGTAACAACTCGGCGAGCCCCGGAGCCTCGGCGGCCAGCATGGCCCTTGCGACATCCCCATAGGACTGCCAGGCGAGCGTGATGCCGACGCCGATGAGAACCGCAACAGCGAAACGGACCAGCCCGCGGACCATTCGCCTGCCGATCGATGGCCGCTTGCCCGTCACCTGACCGTCCCTGCGGCCCGACGAATGTGAGGACCCGATCGGCGGATTGCCGGGCGGCATGTCAACGCGCCGGTCGGACCGGGCGTCGAGGTCGCGTGCATGCGCGTCGAGCAGGGGACCTTCGACATCCAGATCCTTCATGAGGGGCGGGCTTTGTGAGTAGCTCATCGATGGCTCCGCGTGCGGTTGCTCCCAATTGCCGAGGCAAGGGGCCATCGTGGTTTGACCGAAGCGAGGCTGGAGCGCAGCAGCCCCGGGGCGATTGTAAGATCGCGGCACATTGCGTGCCGGAACCGTTTGTTCCCGCGAGGTTCGTCAGCCCACCCGCTCGACGAGATGCGCGCGCGAGGGTGCCGGCTCGAACCTGTCGCCGAAATACTGGGTTTCGTGAGCCACCAGCCCTTCGCGGAATTCCATGATGCTCACGACATAAGAGGGGATGTCGTCATAGGTCAGGGTGAGCTCGGTGATCCAGAGATCGCCGCTGCCGATCATGCGCCGAACCGAAAAGCGCTTCTTGTTCGGCTGCACGAAGCGGCTCTGCTGAATGTTGCGCCGGCCGTGAATCCGCTCGCCCGATTGCGGATAGTCGAGCACGGCATCGTCGCGGTAGATGTCATGCTCGGCCTCGAAATCGCTTGCGTCCGACGCATCCCAGTGGCGCTGCAGGGCAGCGAGCCTCGCTCGATCGTCCATCACAATCTCCTTCTCAGCCGGGCGCCCCCGATGTCCGGAACCGTGCAACGGCGCCAAGGTCGCTGTGCCGGAGGAGAAAGCATACCACATCCAACAGCGACCAACTGAGGTGACAACCTGATCTGGACGCGGGTCGGCTGCGGGAGCGACGATCGAGATCGGGCGATGGTCTGGTTGCTTTACCGGACGGCGCGATTTTTGAGGGGCTCCGCAGGCTCGACCTGCGACGCGGCGGCGATTTCTATCTCTGCGGACCGGCTGATCTGCTGCTCGCGACCCGAGGGCGTCATCGTGATCGATCTTCGGCGGCCTCGATATGCTCCGGCGACCCCCTGGTTAATCCCCGACTTGGGGTGGGCCCATCTCCCGCATCCAGCGGGTGAGTGGCGATGTCGCCTCGTCTGCGCGATCCGAGGCCTCCAGCGTCCTGACGCCGAGCAGCGCCGCTTCGCGCGCGGCGCGCGGCGTGACGCCGTAGGCGGCCTTGAACAGGCGCGTGAAATGCGCGTCCGTGCCGAGCTGCCAGCGCCGCGCCACCTCGCTGATGCGGGTGTTGCGCGACGTCGTCGCAGCCAGATCGAAGAAGGCGCGATGCAGGCGGCGGCCGCGGATGTAATCGGCGACGCCGCCGATCGGCATGAACAGCCGGTAGAGCGAGGCACGCGACAGGCCGAAATGCGCGGCCACCGCATGGGCCGAAAGCTCGGCGTCGGCAAGGTGCGCTTCGATATATTGCCGGATGCGGAACAGCGACGCGTCGGCGGTGGCGCGGTGATCGGCATCACGGCGCTCCAGCTCGCCTTTGAGGCAGGCGACGATGAAGGACACCGTGCCTTCCACGACCGACTGGCATTGGTCGAGCGTCATCTGCGGGGCCGCCTCGAACAAGGCGGCGAGGTGCCGTGCCAGCAGCCGCGCGAGCGCGCCGTCACCCGGCAGGACGAGACCGTGCAGGTCCTCCACCCGGATCAAGTGGGCATCGAACATCGGGCGGGGGACGACGAGGGTGAGGTTTTCGAAGGCCGTGGCACGTGTTTCCAGCGTCTGCGCCAGATCCAGCATGCAGATGTCGCCGGCCCGCACGCGGACTGCCGCGTGTCCGGCGCGGCCGTCATAGCCGCCTTTCACATAGAGCTGCAGGATGATGTGGTCGACGCCGCTGCGGGCGATGGTCTCGGGCGTCCGCGCAAAACGTTGGCCGCTGGCGCGCGCTAGCCCAAGCAGCACCGGTCCCAGCGCATAGGAGCGGATGTCCGCGCGAAACCGGCCGACCTCGCCGGACGCGAGCTCGTCGACGTCGAACAGTGTTGCGACCGCTTCGCGCCAGGCCGCGATGTTCTCGTCCGCTCCCATGTCCTCGGCAACGAAGCCGAAGCTCGGCACGAGGGCGGATACTGGAGTGCTCGTGCCGTTCAAGGCGGCCGCGTCCTGTGCGTCGGCCGATAGTCGCCTGCTCGTCATGGTTCGTTCGCGCAAATTTCATACGTCCGGAGGGGCGGGAGCGTCAGTGTCCACAGGACCTTGAGGGTTTTGTCTCAATGTCTTGATTGAACGTCTCTGCCTGTGTCCGCCGCCTTGACGGCAGGACGGCCGGCCCGCTTATAGGGCCCATCTCGCATGATTGCCAGCGAGCGGCAACGGGCAGGTGTCCGATGTCGCATACGGTCCGCGCTTATTTCCATCACCTAACAATTTTCAGTGCGGGTGTGCTCGAATGCCGGACGGCGCATCAGCGGCGCCGCCATGGGAGCGGCATGGGAGACTTGCGCTTTTGTGATTGCGATCCGTGCGTGCCGGCCTGATCATCGTTCCAACTTCGCGACAAGCAGAGGGAGGAACGGATGGGCAAGACCGTCGGCGTCATAGGACTGGGCATCATGGGCGGGGCGATCTCGCGCAATCTGCACCAGCGCGGGTGGCGGGTGATCGGCGCCGACATCGATGCCGCCCGCCGAACCGAGCTCGCCGCCGACGGGATCGATATCGCCGCCGATGTGGCCGGGGTCGCCCGCGCAGCCGAGGTGCTGCTCCTCAGTCTCCCGAGTCCGGCTGCGGTTCGGCAGGTTGCCGCGGAGATTGCCGCGGCGAAGGTCGAGCGACGCATTGTCGCCGAGCTCAGCACCTTCGCGATCGAAGACAAGATGTCGCTGCATGATGCGATGGAAGCCGTCGGGCATGTTGCGCTCGATTGTCCGTTGAGCGGCACCGGGGCTCAGGCGGTGAACAGGGACCTGGTCGTCTATGCCAGCGGCGAGCGGGCGGCCGTCGAGGCCTGTGCGCCGCTGTTTGCCGATTTCGCCAAGAAGAGTGCCTATCTCGGCGCGTTCGGCAATGGCAGCCGCATGAAGTTCGTCGCCAACCTCCTGGTCGCCATCCACAATGTCGCAGCGGCCGAAGCCATGGCGCTGGCCAGGAAGTCCGGGCTCGACCCGTCCGATATGGTCGAGGTGATCGCGCCGGGCGCGGGCGGCTCGCGCATGTTCGAATTGCGCGCGCCCATGATGGTCCGTGATGAATATCTGCCGGCCACCATGCGCGTCTCGACCTGGAGCAAGGACATGTCGATCATCGCGGAATTCGCCAAGACGCTCGGCGTGGAAACGCCGTGCTTCGACGCGACACGTCCGGTCTATGACGAAGCGCTGCGTCTGGGGTTGGGCGAGATGGACACGGCCGCTGTCTATCGCGTCATCGCCGGTCGCTCGAATTTGGGTGGCCCCGTGACATCCTAGCGTGCGGATGAGCGCCCCATGACGGCCGGGCGCGGAAGGCCGCGAAAGGGGGCCGCATGCCGCCGGCGCCGCCTTGCCAACGCGCCGGCGCGCCTCCACATGGAGCGGAGAAGCTCAAGAGATGGCGATGGCCGGCACGTCGATAGCCTTCCAGATCCTGTTTCCATCGCCCTACAGGGTCGAGGTTTCCAGGCTGCGGCAGCAGCTCGAGCAGGCGCATCTTGCCTGGGCAATCGAGTGGAAGCGGCGGCAAGCCGCGTTCGTGATCGAGAACATCCGCTTCACCCATGATCCGCTCTGGAACAAGCGGATGTTCAGCCTTCAGGCCGCCCGCAATGGCGAGACCTTGCTGTGGCGGGTGACGCACATGGTTGTCATGTTCGGCGGCATGTCGGTCTAAGGCTCCGCGCTGGTGGCGAGGCCGTATTGCAGGGGCCGGTCAGCCGATTGATGTCGAGGACCGGCAGCCGCCCGCCAAAGGAGCGACTGCACGGTCCTCGCCCTCACCGTCTCAGAAGCCGTCAGGTTTTTAGAAGAATGCAAAGCCTAGATCGAGGCCGTAAGTCGCCGTGGCGAGCAGTGCCACGATCAGCATGATGCCCCCAAAAACAACATCTGCGCCGATCGATGCAATGTTGATCCGGGGTTTAGTCGCGCGGGAAACCTCTTCTGCAAGTAAACTCATAACGCATTACTCCCAGTTGCCCTCAAGGCTGGGCACTTACATGTCGTTTCCGGGCGACCTTACAATGCGAGCTACCCCCAAGAACGTGAGCTACCCCACACACGCTCGGAATTCGACTGATCCGAATCGTTGCTGCGCATTGTGCATTCTTTGCGGCGCAACACGGTCAATTTGAGGTTATTTCGGCGGGACTTTCGCGATCAGGTTGAGCCGATGGCCGAGCCATTCCGTGGTCGGCGCCTGGATCAGGATGGTCATCAGGATGGTCACAAAGGTCACGGATGCGATCAGATGAGCCTCCGGGGCTTTGGTGCCGAGCAGCAGGCCGGCGAGGGCTGCCGGAATGACGCCGGTCTCGCGCGTCCAGCACATGAAGAGCAGCTCCTGGAGGCTCCAGCGGGCGCGGCGGTCGGGCAGGGCGCAGACGAACACCGTGATCGGGCGGGCGACGAACATCAGCACCAGCGCGACCGCGGCGCCGCCCTCCCAGTGCCGCGCCATCTGGGCGAAATCAAGCTGGGCGCCAAGCAGGATGAAAACGAACAGCCGCATGATGAAGGCCGTGGTCAACACGAACTCGTTCAGCTTCTCCGCTTCGTCCGCCTCCATGCGAAAGCCGAGCTGCTCCTTGTTGCCGAGCACGATGCCGAACACGAACACCGCCATGAAGCCGGAAGCCTGCAGCCCGCTGGCGGCGAAATAGGCGCCGATCACGGCGACCAGCGTCACCACCGGGGCATATTCGGCGAGCACCGCCCAGCGTTCATGCGCAATCAGCAGCGCGGCGAGATAGCCGAGCGCAACGCCCGCGGCAATGCCGATCACGGCCTGCTTGACGAGGTCGAGCAGCGCGCCGCCAAGAGAGAATTGGCCGCCGCCTATGGCAAGGCTCAGCACCGAAAAGGTGAGGATCGCGGCCATGGCGTCGTTGAAGGCGGATTCGCTCATCACGGTCTGCGCGACGCGCTCCGAAATCCTGATCTGCCGGAAGATCGGCACCAGGGTCGCCGGGTCGGTCGACGCGATGCTGGCGCCGAGCAGCAGCGCCAGCACGGGCGCGAGGCCGAACAGGTAATGGGCGGCAAGCGCCACGATCGCGGCCGTGATCAGCACACCCACCGTCGCCAGCACCACGATGGTGATCCATACCTGCCTGAGGACCGGAAGCCTGAGCGCGGCACCGCCGTCGAACAGGATGTAGCTCGCGCCGAACAGCAGGATGATCTGGTTCAGCGCGGAATCGGCGGCAATGTCGATCAGCTTCAGCCCATGCGGTCCGAGCGCGATCCCCGCCAGCAGGAACAGCGCGATATCGGGAATCCGGATCCTTTGCGCGACCAAGCCTGCGATCGTGCCGGTCGCAAGGATCAATCCGCAGCTGAGCAGCGTATGTTTGGCGATCTCGATCGAGGCTGAGGTGTCCACGCGTCTTTAATTCCGGAGAAGGAGAAAGGTGGCGCTGCTGCAAGGGCGGCGCAGGGTCATTCGGGGCGGATGCTTCCGGGTTTCGCGTCTGCGACGCGCCCCGGAATGACGGAGCTAATCAATCAAGGTCCTTCAGCCAGGCTCCGATCTCGCTGATGGCGACATTCGATTGCTCCAGGAACTTGCCCATAGTGAAGAAACCGTGGAACTGGCCCGGGAAGTGGCGATATGTCACGGCAACACCTGCGTCCTCAAGCCGCCGCGCATAGTCCGCGCCCTCGTCGCGCAAGGGATCGGCGCCTGCGGTGAGCACAAAGGCCGGCGGCAGGCCGTGAAGGGTCGTCGCGCGCGCGGGCGAGGCACGCCAGTCGTCGGCATCGGCGGGGCCGTTCAGATAATGATCGCGAAACCAGCGGATCACGCTGTGGGTGAGCAGCACCGAGGTCTCGGGCTCGCTATGCGAGGCATGGCGCATGGCAAAATCGGTTGCCGGATAGACCAGGAGCTGGCCGGCCAGCGCAGGCCCTGGGGCCTCGCGCGCCGACAACGCCACCACGGCGGCGAGATTGCCGCCGGCGCTGTCGCCGCCGATCACAAGGCGCGAGGCGTCGAGGCCGAGCTGTGCCGCATTCGCCGCGATCCATCGCGTGGCCGTGACGGCGTCCTCGACCGCGGCCGGAAACTTGTGCTCGGGCGCGAGGCGGTAGTCGACCGCGATCACGGTCATCTCGCCCTCATGGGCAAGCTTGCGGCAGGCGACGTCGTGGGTGTCGAGGTTGCCGATCACCCAGCCGCCGCCATGAAAGAACACCAGCGCCGGCGCAAGTCCCGCCTTGTCGCGGCGCTGCACCGGCGTATAGACGCGCGCCGGGATCCGGCCGTGCGGGGCAGGGATGTCGAGCGGGACGACACCGGCAAGCTCGGGCGGCGTCGGGCTCGCGGCGAGGCAGCCCTTCAGATAGAGCTCGCGCGCCTCCTGGGGCGTCACGGTCTCGTAGGGCGGCCGGCCCGACTCCTGGAAGATCTTGTAGACCGTGGCGGCATCGGCATCGAGGGTGATCGGCATTTCCGGGCGAACCTGCTGGTGCTTGTTGGTGTTGCGCTGTCATTTTCGGGGCGATGCGCCGGCATCGAACCCGCTGGTCTCGAGGCTTCCGGGTTCGGTCCTCTCGGACCGCCCCCGACGGTCTCTGGGAACAGGCGCAACTATTCCATCCGCGACCGGGTCTGGCCAGTGGCCGGGCGCGTGGGGGCGGGCGGCCCTTTCCCCGCCGTATTCGGCGTGTTAACCGGGCATCCGGCGAGCGGCGGCTGGTCATGTACCCCTGTACAATGACTTTAAGCCAGATTCCCTGGAGCCTGATTCGCTTTTCAAAGCCATGCCGCGCGAAATGCTTCGAACCATTGCCCTGACCGGTTTGGCGGCCCTTTTTGCCGCCGTGACGATCCCGTTTGCGCAGCCGGCGCAGGCCCAGATCGGCACCATTTTCTCCGATCCGCCGCCGCCGCGCCCGCCGGGAGCCGTTCCGCGCGGCCAGCCGCAACAGGCTCAGCCGGACGATGAGGAAGAGGTGCCGGAGCTGCCGGAAGGCGGCCGGGTGTTGCCGGCGCCGAACCGGGTTTATCCTGGGCAGCGGCAGGGCAACGTGCTGCCGGGACCGGTGCAGTCGGAGCCGCTGGCGCCCGTGCCCGGCACGAGCGTGGTTCCCCAAAATGCGCCGCCGCAGCCGGGTCAGGCGCGGCCGGGCCAGCCTCCCCAGCAGGCCAATGTGCCGCCCGGCGCTGGTCCAGCGCAGCCGGGCCAGCCGCCCGGGCAGCATCAGCCCCCGGGAGCGCCGCCGCCCGCGGCGTCCCTGCAGCCGGGCGACGAGGTGGTGACCGAGCCGCCGGCGCAGAAGATCATCAACAAGAAGGCGAGCTTTGCCGGCCTCGACAAGATCACCGGCCGGATCATCAATTTCGACGAGGACATCGGCGAGACCGTGCAGTTCGGCGCGCTCCGGGTGAAGACCGATGCCTGCTACACGCGGCCGGCCACGGAGGCCGCCAACACCGATGCCTTTGTCGAAGTCGACGAGATCACGCTGCAAGGCGAGGTGAAGCGAATCTTTTCGGGCTGGATGTACGCGTCGAGCCCGGGCCTGCACGCCATCGAGCACCCGGTCTACGATATCTGGCTGACCGACTGTAAGGGCCCCGAAACCACCGTGGTCAGCGCAGCGCCGCCCGCCGACCAGCCGAAGCCGGCGCCTTCGCCGGTGGCGCAGCAGAAGAAGCCGCCGGCGCCCAAGCAGCCGACGCCGGCACGGCCGCTGCCGCCTCCGCCGCAACAGCAGCAGACCCAGCAGCTGCCACCCCCGCCGCCGCCTCCCCAGCCGCAAGGCGGCGGTCTGTTCGGGATCTTCCGGTAATTGGGACGGAGTCCGCCCCCGGCGGTGCGACAGCAGTGGCGTACGACGTTCGCTACCCCCGCGCCGCGATGATCGCCAGCGCTTCGCTTCCCGTGATCGGCCGGTCGACCGGCAGTTTCGCGAAATCTGCGGGCTGTCCGAGCAGCGCCTGGTCGAGCAGGGCGGTGTAGCGGCGACGCGGGATCTCGACCGCGCCGAAGGTCCTCAGATGCTCGGTGACATATTGGGTGTCGAGCAGCTCGAAGCCGCCGGCAATCAGCCGGGCCACCAGATGCACCAGCGCCACTTTCGAGGCGTCGCGGGCGCGGTGGAACATGCTCTCGCCGAAAAAGGCGCGCCCGAGGCTCACGCCATAGAGCCCGCCGACCAGCTCATCCCCCTGCCAGGCTTCCACGCTGTGACAATGGCCGAGCGCGTGCAGGCCGGCGTAGAGATCGCGGATGCGCTTGTTGATCCAGGTGTCCTCGCGCCCCTCCTGCGGCGTCGCGCAGCCGGCCATCACGGCCTTGAAGGCGGTGTTGACGCGCACCGTGAACAGGTCGGACCGCACGGTTCGCGCAAGGCGCGTGGCAATGCGAAAGCCGTCGAGCGGGATGATGCCGCGCATTTCCGGCTCGACCCAGAACAGGCTCGGATCGTCGGCGCTCTCGGCCATCGGGAAGATGCCGCAGGCATAGGCCCGCAGCAGCACTTCGGGCGTGATGTCGGAGGAGGCGGAGTCGCGGGAGGCCATGGCCGCGAGCATAGCAGGCCGATGAAGCTCGCGCGATGGGCCTCGCGCGGGCCGCTTGCCGCGATCGGCGGTATCGGATGCCCTTGCCCTCAGCTTGCCGCGGCGCTCGCCGGTTTGGCGGGCGGCGCCTTGACGCGGGGGAAACGCAACACGATCCTGGTGCCGGCATGGTCGGGATCGCGCGCCACGTCGGCCTCGAGCTTGGCCGCCATGGCGCTGACGATGCGCTGGCCCATGCCCGTCGAGCGGGGATCGGTCCTGCCATTGTCGCCGACGCCATCATCGGCAATCGACAGCACGAGCTCGTCGCCGTCGGCGCGCAGATCGGCATGGATCGGGCCCGAGCTGTCGGGATAGGCGTATTTCACCGCGTTCATCACGAGCTCATTGACGATGATGCCGATGGCGACCGCACGGTCCGGGTCGATCTCGATCGGCTCGGCGGTCAGCGTCAGCCGCGACATCCGGTTGCCCTCGGCCGAGCGGCGCAGGTCGTCGAGCAGCGATTCCAGATATTGATTGAGCATGACGCTCTTGAGGTCATGCGAGGTGTAGAGCCGGCGATGCACCTGCGCCACCGCGGCGACGCGGCCCATCGCATTGGTCAGCGCAGCCTTGACGTCGTCCCGCTCGGCCGAGTTGGCCTGCAGGTGCAGCAGCGAAGCGATGATCTGCAGGGAGTTGCCGACGCGGTGATTGACCTCCCGCAGCAGCAGCTCGCGCTCGGCGGCGAGCGCGGCAAAACGGTCGCGCGAGGCATGCACCTCGGCCTCCGCCTCGTCGCGCGCCTTCTGCAGGCGGGCCTGTCTGAGCGCGCCGTCGGCCGCGACCTGCAGCAGCGGAATGAAATCGCCCTGCACGTCCTTGACGAGATAATCGGCCGCACCTGCCTTCAGCGCGGTCACGGCGATCGAGGAATCCTGCGAAGCCGTCACGAAGACCACCGGCGGCGCGTCGGGGATCGCGAGAATTTTCTCCAGCGTCTCGAGCCCGTCGAGGCCCGGCATGTATTGATCGAGCGCGACGACGTCGATGCCGCCCTGCGCGATGCGCGCAAGGCCGGCCTCGCCGCTCGCAGCCTGCAGCACCCTGAAGCCGAGCCGGGTCAGGCCGCGATCGACCAGCCGCGCCAGTGCCGCGTCGTCGTCGATATAAAGCAGCGTGGGCGTCTCGACGGCCATCTTGGTGTTCGTCTCGGCGTTCATGTGGCTGCCGGCGGGACCTGAATGACGGAGAAGAACAGGCCGAGCTGGCGGATGGCGTTGGCGAAGCTCTCGTAGTTCACGGGCTTGGTGATGTAGACGCTGCAGCCGAGTTCGTAGCATCGCTTGATCTCCTGAGCGTCGTCGGTCGTGGTCAGCACCACGACCGGCGTGCTCTTGAACAATTTGCTTGCCTTCAACTGCCGCAGAATCTCGGTCCCGGTCATGTCCGGCAGGTTGAGATCGAGCAGAATCAGAAGCGCGTGTCCCGCGAGGCCGCCGTTGTCCTGCTCGAACAGATAGTTCAGCGCATCTGTACCGTTGCTGAACGCCACGATGTCGTTGTTCACGCCGGAACGGCGGATGTTCCGCTCGATCAGGCGGGCGTGGCCTTCATCGTCCTCGATCATGATGATGGTGACGGGTGTCGTCATGCGTCCTTGTTCCGTTTGCTCGTGGCCCAATGCAAAGGTAGCGTAATGGTGAAGGTCGAGCCGCTGTTCAGCTCCGAATTGACCGACATGGTTCCACCAAGCCGTCGCACCAGCGCGCGCACATGCGCAAGCCCGATGCCCTGGCCGGGCCTGTCCTGCGGCCCGGCGCGACGGAACAGGTCGAAAATGCGCTGGTGGTCCTTGGGATCGATGCCACGGCCATTGTCGGCGACCTCGAAAATGGCAAAGCCTAGCTTGGTTCGGCCCGTCACCGAGATGGCGCCGGGAACACCGGGTTTCAAATATTTGATCGCGTTATCGATCAAATTGGAAAAAATCTGCTCCAGCGCAAGGCGGTCGCTGATGACATTGGGCAGGTTGCCGATCGTGACCTCGGCCTCGGCCTCCGCGGCCTGGTGCGCCAGTGTCCTCACCACATTCTCGATCAGTTGACGCGTGTCGATCGGCACCGGCTCGAACTGGCGCCGGCCCTCGCGGGTGAGGCTCAGGATCGCCGAGATCAGCCGGTCCATCTTGCCGATCGAGGATTTGATGAAGGAGAGCGCCTCGGAAAAATCCTGCGACAGCTTCTGATCGGGGCCGTCGAGCGCCGGCTCGGTCGCGAGCGGATCGGGCGCCGTCGCGGCATTGCCGCCAAGCTCTGCGATGCGCCTGAAAATGTCCGTGCGCAACTCCTCGAGCTCGCTGGTGAAGCCCATGATGTTGACCAGCGGTGAGCGCAAATCGTGGCTGACGATATAGGCAAAGCGCTGGATCTCGGCGTTGGCTTCACGCAGATCGGCCGTGCGTTCGTCCACGGTGGCCTCGAGGTTGAGATTGGCGTCTCGCAGTGCTGCCTCCGCATCGTCGCGCGCCAGCGCCGAGCGGCGCAGCAGCACGATCGATATTGCTGCAAATGCAACAACCAGGCCAGAGCCGGCGATGGTGACCGTCGAGGACAGCCGCTGCGTGCGATCGGCGTTGCTGCTGCGCAGCTCGAACAGCCGGGTCTCCTCGGCCAGCATGGATTCGGCGAGGTTTTGGATCGCTTCCGCCGTTTTCCCGATCGCTGCATCTCGCACCATGGCGGTGGCGCCGGCGACGTCGCCCTTGCTGGCGGTGTCTATTTCCCGCTCGAACAGCGCGAGGTGCGTGGTGAGCATCGCGCGCAGATTGCCGACGTTGTCGCGCTGGGCGGGGTTGTCGGCGGTCAGCGTGCCGAGCTTGGCGACCTCGGGCGGAATCGCCGCCACGGCACTCCTGTAGTCGTCAAGGAATTCGGGCGTCCTGGTCAGGATATAGCCGCGGGCCGAGCTCTCGGCGCGGCGAATCTCGAGCAGCAGCGCGTGGGTCTGGTTTTCCACCTCGATGGTGTGGATGACCCATGCACTATCGTCCCGCGCCTTGTTGACCAGCACCACCGACGTGGCGCTGATCGCGACCAGCACCAGGAAAGCGGCCAACAGCAGCAGGATCTGCAATACCGCCCGCCTGTATCTTCGTTCAGGCGTCACAGCCGGATTGCGCCGCAAGAGATGGATAGGAACGTCCCCCGAAACGATAGCCTCTCAACGCGACATAACGCCTGGGGGCGGAACAGGTTCCCGAGGGCTCACCGTCAGCTGCCCTGCTGGCCGGCCAGATACTGCTCAAGCCAGTGGATGTGATAGTCGCCGTCGATGATGGCGGGTTCCCGGACCAGAGCGCGGAACAGCGGCAGCGTGGTCTCGATGCCGTCGACCACCATCTCGTCGAGCGCACGCCGCAGCCGCATCAGGCATTCGCCGCGGGTCTTGCCATGCACGATCAGCTTGCCGACCAGGGAATCATAATAGGGCGGGATGACATAGCCCTGATACACCGCAGAATCGATCCGCACGCCCAGCCCGCCGGGCGGATGATATTGCAGGATCTTGCCGGGCGAGGGGCGGAAGGTGACGGGGTTCTCGGCATTGACCCGGCATTCGATGGAGTGGCCGGTGATGGTGACCTCGTCCTGCCTGAGCGGCAGGTCGCCGCCGGCGGCGACGCGGATCTGCTCCAGCACGAGATCGAGCCCGGTGATCATCTCGGTGACGGGATGCTCGACCTGGATGCGCGTGTTCATTTCGATGAAATAGAACTCGCCGTCCTCGAACAGGAATTCGACGGTGCCGACCCCGAGATATTTCATCTCCTGCATCGCTTTTGCGACCGTGAGCCCGATCTTGGCGCGGGCGGCCGCATCGATGACCGGCGAGGGGCCCTCTTCCCAGACCTTCTGGTGCCGCCGCTGCAAGGAGCAGTCGCGCTCGCCGAGATGGATCGCGCCGCCGCGCCCGTCGCCCAGCACCTGGATCTCGATGTGGCGCGGCTTCTGCAGATATTTTTCCAGATAGACCGAGGCATCGCCGAAGGCGGACTTCGCCTCGTTGGCGGCGGTGGTCAGCGCCAGCGCAAGATCGGCTTCGGTGTGCGCGACCTTCATGCCGCGCCCGCCGCCGCCTGCTGCGGCCTTCACCAGCACCGGAAAGCCGATCGACTTGGCAATTCCCATCGCGTCCTGGTCAGGGCTCACGGCGCCGTCGGAGCCGGGCACCACGGGGATGCCGAGCTTCCTTGCGGTCTTCTTGGCCTCGATCTTGTCGCCCATCAGGCGGATGTGCTCGGCCTTCGGCCCGATGAAATGCAGATTGTGATCGGCGAGGATTTCGGCGAAGCGCGCGTTTTCCGACAGGAAGCCGTAGCCGGGATGCACGGCGTCCGCGCCCGTGATCTCGCAGGCCGCCAGCAGGGCGGGCACGTTGAGATAGGAATCCTTCGACGGCGGCGGGCCGATGCAGACGCTCTCGTCGGCAAGCCGCACATGCATGGCATCGGCGTCGGCGGTCGAGTGCACCGCCACGGTCGAAATGCCGAGCTCCTTGCAGGCGCGCAGGATCCGCAGTGCGATCTCGCCGCGATTGGCTATGAGGATCTTGTCGAACATCCTCTACTCGATGATCACCAGCGGCTCGCCGAATTCGACGGGCTGGCCGTCCTCGACGAGGATCTGCGTGACGGTGCCGGCGCGCGGCGACGGAATCTGGTTCATCGTCTTCATCGCCTCGATGATCAGAAGCGTCTGGCCGGCGGTGACCCGCGAGCCCACCTCGATGAACGGCTTGGCGCCGGGTTCGGGCGCCCAATAGGCGGTTCCGACCATGGGCGAGGGCACCACGCCCGGGTGCTTGGCAAGGTCCGTCGCGGCAGCGGACGCGGCCGATGCGGCAGCGACGGCTGCCGCGGGAGCTGCCACTGCCACGGCCGGCACCGAGGTCGCAACGCTGATGTTGCGCGCGACGCGCAGCCGCAGGCCCGCGCGCTCGATCTCGATCTCGCTGAGCGAGGTCTCGTCAAGCAGGAGGGCGAGCTCGCGGATCAGCGCGCTGTCCTCGCTGGAAAACTTTGCGGCTACTTTCTCGTCCGGCTGGCGCGCCATGATCTCTGGTCCAAACTCTCTGTTTCGTTGGCGAGGTGGCCTTCAGGCCTTCCCTCAGGCGTTCCCTTAATGGTTCCCTTGGGCCTTGCTCTGGGCGTTGGCCTTGATGCGGGCAGCAAGGCCGGTGATCGCGAGGCGGTAGCCGTCGATGCCGAAGCCGCACAAGCTTGCAAAGGCGGCGCGGGCGGTGAACGAGTGGTGACGGAAGCTCTCGCGCGCGTAGACGTTGGAGACGTGCACTTCGACGGTCGGGATCTGCACGCCGACGATGGCGTCGTGCAGCGCGATCGAGGTGTGCGAATAGGCCCCGGCATTGATGACGATGCCGGCCGCACCTTTCGCATGCGCCTCGTGGATGACATCCACCAACTCGCCTTCGCGGTTGGACTGCCGGCACTCCGCGGTCAGGCCGAACTGTGCGGCGGTGTCCACGCACAGCCGCTCGACATCGGCAAGCGTGGCATGGCCATAGGTCGCAGGCTCCCGTGTTCCCAGCAGATTGAGGTTCGGGCCGTTCAGCACATAGATCGTCCGGTCGGTCGTATTGGCCATCCAATTTCCGGCAATGATCGCGAGAGGTGGCGGCCCTTATAGGTAACAAAGTCGGTGAGGGGAAGCCTAAACGGGGTCCTGAATGGCGCCCAACGCCTTCATCCAGCTTGGAAAAAACTCAACAGAACCAACGGAAAAGGCTGGGATTAACCAATGCCTGTGGACAACCGGGGCAAATCGCCGGCAGCAAGGTCAGGACCGTCGGCACGGCATCGAAAAAGGCGGGCAACCGGCCCGCCTCTTCCTGTCGACTTGGGTCGCTTTGGCCTTACACGTCGAGAACGGCGACGATCTCGTAGGTATTGGGATCGATGATCACGATCTGCTCGCGAACCAGGATGAAGTCGTAGCCGCGCCACTCGGGATAGACATCGACAACCTCCGTCGGCAACGGACGGATGCTGATGCCCTCGCGCGGTACGCGGGTGCCGACCGAGATCGCGAAGTTCACGTTGTTGACCGACTCCACATGTTCGTTGCGGATGATGGTCGTGATCTTGGTGCGCTGCTCGGTCGAGAGCTTTGCGCCCGCGCCGGCCTGGCCAACCGTGGTGCCGGTCCCATTGCGGTTCTGCGCGTTCATGTTGTTGTCGCGACCCTCGCGACCCTGGGCCTGCATCTTGTCCTTATCGCCCTGGGTCTGGGCATTCTTCTCGGTCTCGCGACCCTCGCGGTTCTGGGCGTTCTTCTCGGTCTCACGGCCCTCGCGATTCTGGGCGTTCTTCTCGGTCTCGCGGCCCTCGCGATTCTGGGCGTTCTTCTCGGTCTCGCGGCCCTCGCGGTTCTGGGCGTTCTTCTCGGTCTCGCGGCCTTCGCGATTCTGAGCGTTTTTCTCGGTCTCGCGACCCGGCTGCTTGGTTTCGGCGGCCTTGTTACCCTCGCGGCCTTCCGCCTTCATGTTGTCGGGCGCGCTTTTGGTCTCGTTCTGCGAGCTCATGCTCTTGGACTTCTGACCGGGCGCATTTTCCTCGGCGCGCTGGCCCTGGCCGGCGGCCGGCGACTTCTCGGCCTTCATGCCAGACGACGGCGAGGCGGCCTTGCCGTTCTCACGTTCCGTTGCTGCGCCGCCGGCGGCGCCACCTGCAGACGAAGGTGCGCTCTGCATCTGCGCGCCGCCCTGCTCGTGGCCACCTTGTGCATTGGCGAAACCCGTCCCGGCGATCAGCGCAAGCGCAGCGGCCGAGACCAAAAAGCGGTTAGTCATAATTTGTCTCCTCACGAATTTGGCATTGCCCGCGCCGACAACAGCAGCCGAGAGGAGAGGTTCCTGCGTCCCGCGCTTGGTTTTTTTCTGCGCGCGCCGGAACAAAACGAAAAAGGGCCGGCTCCGGCCGGCCCTCCCTGTCTTGCTGCTCGAAGTCTTGCCTCAGCAGGTGGCCTTGCCGCAGCGGGCGACGCCGATCTTCTCCTTCAGGCCATCGAGGCCGACGGCGCCGACGACGATCTGCTTGCCGATCACATAGCTCGGCGTGCCGTTGAGACCCATGTCCTCGGCAAGCTTCATGTTCTCCTCGATCGTCGCCTTGACCTCGGGGCTCGCCATGTCCTTCTCGATGCGCGCGGTATCGTAGCCGGCATCCTTGGCCGCAGCCATGGCGCGGGCCTTGTCGGCCGGCCCGCGGCCGCCGAGCAGCTTGGTGTGGAAGTCGAGATATTTCTTCGGATCCTGCATGCGCGCGGCGATCGCGACCTTGGCCGCTTCCACCGAGCCCTCGCTCAACACCGGAAACTCCTTCAGCACGACCTTCAGCTTGGGATCGTTCTTCATGAGGTCGAGCATGTCGGCCATCGCGCGCTTGCAGTAACCGCAATTGTAGTCGAAGAACTCGACGAAGGTGACGTCGCCGTCCTTGTTGCCGAGCGTCACGCCGCGCGGCGAGTTGAAGATCGTATCCGCGTTCTGCGTGATCATCGCCTCATGCTTGGCCTGGTCTGCGGCCGCCTGGCGTTTGGACAATTCGTTCATCGCCTCCTCGAGGACCTCGGGGTGGCTGATGAGGTAGTTCCTGACGATGCCTTCGATGTCGCTCTTCTGGGTGTCGTTGAAGCTCTGGGCCGAGGCGGACCCGCCGCACAGCGCGAGCGCGATCAGGGCAGGGGCGAACGAACGAGTGAAACGCATTTGCAGATCCTTTTTGCGTGAAAGCCGGTGTCCCGAAATCCGTCGTGCGACCTGAGCTCAGTATCTCAGCCGGGTTGAGAGTGGGTTGCTAGTTGCTCTTCTGGCCAGGCATCGGCTTGGCCGAGACGATGTCGTCGGCCTTGACCCATCCGGGCGTGCCGATCGCGAAGCGGGTTTTCGCGCGCGAGGCAAGCTCGCGAGCAGTCTTGTTGTCGCCGCGCAAGTAGGCGGCCTGGGCGGAAGCAAGGTCAGCCTCCGCATAATCTCCCTTCCGGCCATAGGCCATGGCGAGCTGGGTGAAGCCGAGCGGCGCCTCGCTCTCGCGTCCGGTCGCCGCGCGCAGGATGGTAATCGCCTCGTCAGTATAGGCCTTGTTGTCGGTGGCGACCAACGCCTGCCCCAGTAACATCTCGATGAGCGGGGCGTTGCCGGAGAGCTGCACGGCCTTGCGCAAGGGCGCGATCGCCTCCGCCGGGTGGCCGCCTTCCAGCAGGGCCTGGCCGAGCAGCTCGTGGAAATACGGGTTGTTCGGCTGCGCCTGGATCAGTCCTTCGATCTGGGTCGCCGCGCTGCGCGGATCGCCGTGCAGATAGGAGGCGATGGCCCGCGCGTAGCGCGCCGGCATGCTGGTGTTGGACGGCGGATAGCGCCGATAGACGGTGTCCGGCCGCTCCATGAAGGCCGAGATCTTGGCACGCACCATGTCGTGGCGGAACTGCAGCTCGGGCGGATCCTTCTTGTCCCAATAGGGGCTGGCGCGGGCCACGCCCTCCAGCGCCGCGACGCGCTCGGCGGGCATCGGGTGCGATTGCAGGTAGGGGTCGGCGCCGCGCGCGGCGAACAGGCTGTCGTTGGTGAAACGCTTGAAGGTCTCGTACATGCCCTTGGGCGACTGGCCGGTCGCGGTCAGGAATTTCACGCCGGCGCGGTCGGCCTGGTCTTCCTGCTGGCGCTGGTAGGCGAGCAAGGAGTGTTGGATCATCGACTGCGGACCCACGACGGCCGCGGCGCCCGCATTGGCAAGGCCGTTATTGGCGCCGCTGCGCGCACCGGCTACCATGGCGCCTGCGCCCAGCAGCATGGCGATGATCAGGCCGGTCTGGGCGCGCGCCAGCTCTTCGCGCATCTTGGCGAGATGGCCGCCGGCCAAGTGGCCGGTTTCGTGCGCCAGCACGCCGATCAGCTGGTTCGGCGTCTCCGACTGCAGGATCGCGCCGTAATTGACGAAGATGCGGCGGCCGTCGGCGACGAAGGCGTTGAACGAGGGGTCGTTGATGATGACGACGTTGATGTTCTGCTTCTCGAGCCCCGCAGCCCTCAGGATCGGCCGGGTGTAGTCGCGCAACAGCTGCTCGGTCTCGGTATCGCGCAGCGTCGAGGGGCCCTTGTTCTCCTGCGCAAAAGCCGGCGCGACCGGCGCAACCGCAAGGGCCGCGGCGACCGCCATGGCGACGAGACCGGAGGTCTTCTTCTCGAGGATATGACGGAGCAGCATTGCGCGGTCTTTGATAATGCGGACTTATTGTTCGGTCTTTGGCAATTGGCGACGGGCCCGATACCGGCTATGCCCTAACAAACCGCCGAATGCGGCTAGTCTTTGGCACGCTTCTTGGGCACCTCGCGGGTAGCGGGATGCCTGTTCCGGCCCAACCCGAGATAGCAGATATCGATGCGCGACGCGACAGTCCGAGACCATCTGGAACTTCTGAAAACGGCGGCCCGCCGCAGCGATGTTCCGCCATTCATGGTGATGGACGTGATGGCCGCAGCCGAACGAATCGAGGCCGCCGGCGGCCATGTCATTCACATGGAAGTCGGCCAGCCCGCCGCGTCCGCCCCGAGAACGGCCATTGCCGCCGCCCACCGGGCGCTCGATGCGGGGCGAATCGACTACACGTCGGCGCTCGGGATCCTGTCCTTGCGCGAGCGCATCGCCCGACACTACCGCGAAACCTATGCTTGCGAGGTCGATGCCGCGCGCATCGTGATCACCACGGGCTCCTCGGGCGCGTTCATCCTGGCGTTCCTTGCGATGTTCGAGCCCGGCGACCGCGTCGCAGTCACAGTGCCCGGCTATCCGCCTTACCGTCACATCCTGACCGCGCTCGGTTGCGAGCCGGTGCTGATCGAGACCTCCGGTGACACCCGCCATGCCCTGACCGGAGAAGCGCTGCTCGCCGCTCACCGCAAGGCGCCGCTGAAGGGCGTCCTGGTCGGCAGCCCTGCCAACCCGACGGGGACCATGATGTCGCGGGAGGCGCTGACAGGCCTGATCGCGGCGGCTGAAGGCGCCGGCATCCGCTTCATCTCGGACGAGATCTATCACGGCCTCGACTACGCCTTTGCGGCGGTGACCGCGGCCGAGCTGTCGCCGCATGCGCTCGTCATCAACTCATTCTCGAAATATTTCTGCATGACCGGCTGGCGGGTGGGCTGGATGGTGGTGCCGGAGACGCTGGTGCGTCCGATCGAGCGGCTGCAGCAGAACCTCGCGATCTCGGTGCCGACCCTGTCGCAGATCGCAGCCGAAGCTGCCTTCGAGGGCAAGGCGGAAATGGAGGCGGTCAAGCGCGGTTATGCGGAAAACCGCCGCATCCTGATCGAGGGATTGCCGAAGGCCGGGCTGACCAGGTTTCTGCCCGCCGATGGCGCCTTCTATCTCTATGCCGACGTGTCCGACTTCACCTCCGACAGCCTCGCCTTTGCCAAGACCATGCTGGAACAGGCCCATGTGGCGGCGACGCCCGGCGTCGACTTCGACCCGATCCACGGCCGCAACTTCATCCGGTTGTCCTACGCCCGCTCGGCCGACGACATGCGCGAAGCGGTGGCGCGGATCGCGCGCTGGTTGGGCTGACGTCCTTCACAAAGCTGCAAGCGGCATTGACTTTGCTGCGACATTTGGCCTTGGGTGAGCCGGATTACGTTTCGTGTTCGGGGGAAAACGTCCATGACGACCATCGCAGCCGCGGCGCCTTCGCAAGGAGCCCGTCCCTGGTACAAGATTCTCTACGTCCAGGTCCTGTTCGCGATCCTGCTCGGCGTCGTGGTCGGCTGGCTCTGGCCGACGCTCGCCACCAATGACTGGATCAAGGCGCTCGGCGACGGCTTCATCAAGCTGATCCGGATGGTGATCGCGCCGATCATCTTCTGCACCGTGGTGTCGGGCATTGCGCACATCCAGGATGCGCGCAAGGTCGGCCGCGTCGGCGTCAAGGCGCTGGTCTATTTCGAGATCGTGTCGACCTTCGCCCTGGTGATCGGCCTGATCATGGGCAACCTGTTCCAGATCGGCCATGGTCTCGGCGCCAAGCCGGACGCTGCGGCGGTTGCGACCTATGTCAAGCAGGCGGAGGCGACAAAGTCCGTCGACTTCGTCCTCAACATCATTCCCGACAGCGTGGTCGGGGCGCTCGCGCGCGGCGACATATTGCAGGTGCTCTTGTTTGCGATCCTGTTCGGCTTCGCGCTGATGGCGATGGGCGAGCGGGCCGAGCGGCTGCGGTCGATCATCGACGATACCGCGCATGCGGTGTTCGGCGTGATCGGCATTGTCATGAAGGCGGCGCCGTTCGGCGCCTTCGGCGCCATGGCCTTCACCATCGGCAAATACGGCCCGACCGCGCTCGGCAATCTGATCGGGCTGATCGCGCTGTTCTATGTCACCGCGGGCCTGTTCGTGGTGCTCGTGCTCGGCCTGATCGCGCGCTTTGTCGGCTTCTCCATCTTCAAGTTCATCGCCTATATCAAGGATGAGCTCTTGATCGTGCTCGGTACGAGCTCGTCTGAAAGCGCGCTACCGCAATTGATGGAGAAGCTGGAGCGGCTCGGCTGCTCCAAGCCGGTGGTCGGCCTCGTGGTGCCGACCGGCTATTCCTTCAATCTCGACGGCACCAATATCTACATGACGCTGGCGACGCTGTTCATCGCGCAGGCGCTCGGCGTCGATCTCACCTTCAGCCAGCAGCTCACCATCCTGGTGGTGGCGATGCTGACCTCGAAGGGCGCGAGCGGCGTCACCGGCGCCGGCTTCATCACGCTCGCGGCGACGCTCTCGGTGGTCAATCCGGCCCTGGTGCCGGGCATGGCCATCGTGTTCTCGATCGACAAGTTCATGAGCGAGGTGCGCGCGCTCACCAACATCACCGGCAACGGCGTCGCCGCGGTGTTCGTTTCGTGGTGGGAAGGCGAGCTCGACCATGCGACGCTGCAGGCCGGACTCAACCGGCAGATCGATCCGAGCGACGTCGAGACGGCGGTCACCACGGGGTAGGCGCCCGGTCCACATACTCCGTCATTCCGGGGCTTGCGAGCGCCAAGCGCTTCGTCATTCCGGGGCGCCCGCCGAAGCGGGCGAACCCGGAATCCAGAAGTTGTGGCGCGAGATTCCGGGTTCCGACCTGACGGTCGGCCCCGGAATGACGGAGCCAAATCACGAGCCAACAAAAAAGCCGCCCGGTCTGGCCGGGCGGCTTTTGTTCGTCGCTTGCGCTATTCGCGGTTGCCGAAGCGGCGGGACCACCAGCCGGCGCGGCGCGGCTGGTCGGCGGCCGGCTCGGCTGCTGGCGCCGCCTCCGGCGCTTCCTCGACCGGCGCGGGCTGCGGCGCCTCGCTCACGGCGGCAGAGGCCGCCGGCTGGTCGGCCGACATGAAGCTGACTTTTTCCCGCACGGTGGAGCGCCGCGTTGGCTTTTCCGGCGATTCTGCCGGGCCGGCGGGTGCGTTTGCGGCCTCCGGCTCGCTGCTCGTCACCATCGGCTGCGGCTCGGCTGCCGCGAGCGGCTCGGACTGAGCCTCCGGCGCGCTCGGCGGGGAGCCGTTGCCGTCGAAATCGGCGACAGCCTCGCTTGCTTCGGGCGCCGGCAGCGGCGCGAACTCATCGTGGATCGCGCCGGCCAATCCCTCGTCCGAGGTCGCATCCAGGCCATTGTCCTGGCCGCCCTCTGCGCCAGCGCCACGCCGACGCCGTCCACCGCGACGGCCACGGCGGCGCGGCCGCCGCTCGCCCTGATCCTGACCCTGTTCTTGACCGTGTTCCTGGCCCTGATCGGCCCGGGCTGCGCCCGGCTGATCCTCGGCCTCCTCGTCGTCGGCCTCGGACTCTTCGAAGGGAAGGGCACCCTGGCCCTCGGCCATGGCCGGCTGCTCGGCTGCAAAACCGTCCTGCTCATCGCGCGGCGCCGCGCCCAGAGCTTGAGCGGCCTCGCGGGCCTCGCCATTGCCACCGCGGCCCCGCCGACGCCGGCGGCGCCTGCGGCGCGGACCTTCGCCCTCGGCGGACGCCTCTTCCGTGAGCCCCTCGGTCTCCTCGGTCTCGACCTCGGATTCGCTCTCGATATCGAAGGCCTCCTCGTCGTCGAACGTCTCTTCCGCCACGGGGGGCGGAGAGGCGGCCGCCTGCGCCGCGAGCAGCGCCTTGGCCGCCTCCAGCGTGTGTACCTGCTCGCCGCGGTCGATGACGTAGGATTGCTGGCCGCTGACGCTCGGGTCCGCAATCACCGCCAGCGAGACCTTGAAGCTGCTCTCGAGATCGCGCAGGTGACCGCGCTTGTGGTTGAGCACATAGAGCGCGACGTCGGTACGGGTGCGCACCACGAGATTGTGGGTCGCGCCCTTCATCAGCGTCTCCTCCAGCCCGCGCAGCAGCTGCAGCGCGACCGAGGAGACGGAGCGGACATGGCCGGTGCCGCCGCATTGCGGGCAGGGCTCGGTCGAGCTCTCCAGCACGCTGGCGCGGATGCGTTGGCGCGACATCTCCAGAAGGCCGAAATGCGAGATGCGGCCGACCTGGATGCGGGCGCGATCCTGCCGCAGGCAGTCGGACAGCTTGCGCTCGACCGCGCGGTTGTTGCGCTTCTCGTCCATGTCGATGAAGTCGATGACGATCAGGCCGGCGAGGTCACGCAGCCGCAGCTGGCGCGCGACTTCCTCGGCCGCCTCCAGATTCGTCTTGAGCGCCGTGTCCTCGATATGGTGCTCGCGGGTGGCGCGGCCCGAGTTGACGTCGATCGAGACCAGCGCCTCGGTCTGGTTGATGACGATATAGCCGCCGGAGCGCAGCTGCACGATCGGTGAGAACATCGCGTCCAACTGGCTTTCCACGCCCATGCGCGAGAACAGCGGCTGGCCGTCGCGATACTGTTTCACCGCCTTGACGTTGGTCGGCATCAGCATCTTCATGAAGTCGTGCGCTTCGCGGTAGCCGGCTTCGCCGGCGACCAGGATCTCGTCGATCTCCTTGTTGTAGAGATCGCGCAGCGAGCGCTTGATCAGCGATCCTTCCTCGTAGACCAGCGTCGGCGCCTGCGACTTCAGCGTGGTGTCGCGCACCGTCTCCCAGAGCCGGATCAGATATTCGAAGTCGCGCTTGATCTCCGGCGGGGTGCGCGAGGCGCCCGCGGTGCGCAGGATGATGCCCATGCCCTCGGGCACGTCGAGATCCTGCACCACTTCCTTCAGCCGCGAGCGGTCCTGGGCGGAGGTGATCTTGCGGCTGATGCCGCCGCCGCGCGCCGTGTTCGGCATCAGGACGGCGTAGCGGCCGGCGAGCGACAGATAGGTGGTCAGCGCCGCACCCTTGTTGCCGCGCTCTTCCTTGACGACCTGCACCAGCATCACCTGGCGGCGTTTGATGACCTCTTGAATCTTGTACTGGCGGCGCGGACGGAACGCGCGCTCCGGCACCTCTTCCAGCACGTCGTCGCCGCCGACGGATTCGACGAGATCTTCCTCTTCGGCTTCCTCGCCTTCGTCGCCGTCCTCTTCATCCTCATCCTCGTCGGCGTCGCCGGCGGGGACAGGCAAGTGCTCGCCGGCGGGCGAGGCGTGCTCCTGGCCCTCGTCATGGCCGTGCTCGTCGCCTGCGGCATGGGCGGTGTCGGTGCGTTCGGCGGTGGCCGTGCCGTGCTCGAGGGTCTCTATCTCGTTCTTGGTGTGGTCGTGGACCTCGTGAACCTCGGGCGCCTCGATCAATTCGGGGGCGACAGCGGCCAGCGACGCCGGGACCTCCGGAAGTGGCGGCGGCACGGCAGCCTCGCGCGCGGAATCATGGACTGCATGCTCATAGGTGTCTTCATCGCCGCCATGCGCGTCATGATCTTCGTCGTCATGCGCGTGGAAATCAGCTCCCTGCTCGGCCTCGATCGGCTCGGGCGTCGTCGGACGCTCGCCGGCCTCGTCGAAGCCGTGCTCGGGGAGGCCATGTTCGCTATCGTGGTCGGCATCGTGATGGTCGCCGTGCTCTGCCGCGAGCGCCTCGCCATTGACCGGCGCCTGGGCCGCCTGGCCTTCGACGATCTCGCTGCGAACGCGGTCGCCATGACCGCGGCGGCGCATGTTGCGGTGGCGCGAGCGGCGGCGGTTGGACCGGTTTTCGGTCTCCTCCTCGGCCTCGCGATGGGCGCGCTCGTCGGCCTCGATCAGCGCCTGCCGGTCGGCGACCGGGATCTGGTAGTAATCGGGGTGGATTTCGGAAAAGGCCAGGAAGCCGTGGCGGTTGCCGCCATATTCGACGAAGGCCGCCTGCAGCGATGGTTCGACCCGTGTGACCTTGGCGAGGTAGATGTTGCCGCGCAGTTGCTTGCGCTGGGCCGTCTCGAAATCAAATTCCTCGACTCGATTGCCGCGGACCACGACAACCCGGGTCTCTTCCGGGTGGGTGGCATCGATCAACATTTTGTTGGGCATTTTTAAACTCTTGGAGGCGGCGTGCGCGGATCACGACAAGCGCATGTCGCGCCGCCGGGTGACGCGACGGTCCACCTGATTCGGGGGTGAGGGGAAGGCCGAAACGCAACCCGGGACGCCTCGCCGAGCCTTGCGGAGGGAAACGACGGACGGAGCCTCGGCTCCGCTCCGGCGCGGGTCTTCCGCTAGCTTTGGTCGGCGATACAGTCTGGCGCATCAAGCGTCGGCCCGTCTGGAACAGTTGGCGGCAGAACGAGCCGCCTGGTCGGTTGCTGAAAGCCGGCTGGCGGCGCTGTCAGGCGCTCGCCTTGGGTCGAGTGGGTCCCCTGAGCGGGGGTCCCGGTATCAAGCTATGCCGCAGCCCCGAAACAGAATTGCTCGGAACTGACTACCGCTCGGGCTTGGAAACCGCTTCTCCCTGTCGGCCGCGCGGGACGCGCTGGCTTCATGGAGAGCGGCAAACGCTGGAATCCTCAAAAATGAAGGTTCCGGCGCGGCACCGGGCGGCTGAACGCGACACAACCGGCAGTAAATGGCCGTCAGCATTTGTTACATACGTGGATTGACGTCCCCGCGCAAGGGAGCGTCAGGAGAGCGTCGCATGCCTGCCACACTCCTCGTTATTCACTGGCGCGACGTGAGGGTGTCGTTAACCCTGTGGTTCTATTGCGCTAAAAGGGCCGCTCGGAGGCGAGAGATTCGGTGGCTAACCGTGCAAAACAGGGCCTTTTGCTGGGATGTGCACTGTTGTGCGCTGCGGCATTGCCGTGCTCGGACACGCTGCCCGCCCGCGCCGATGAACAGGCCGTCGTAACCGCGCCGAGCCTTCCGATTGCGTCCGACGCTCGCCTCGCCGGCGACACCAGCCAGACCCGATTCGTCCTCGACCTCGACAAGCCGGTCGCTTTCCGCGCCTTTGCGTTGCCCGATCCCTACCGGATCGTGCTGGACATGGCACAGGTCAGCTTCCGCCTCCCGGCCGGGGTCGGCGTCAACGGCCGAGGCCTCGTCAGGGCATTCCGCTATGGCATGGTGATGCCGGGCGGGTCGCGAATCGTGTTCGACCTCACGGGACCGGTGCGCATCGCCAGTGCCACCATGCTGGAGGCCGCCAACGGCCAGCCGCCACGATTGGTGCTGGAATTGGAGCAGGTCGATCAGGAGACCTTCAACCAGACTCTGAACCAGCAGCCGCGGCCCGAGCTGAAACCCACGGTCGCCGATGCGCCGCCCGCGACCATCGCGCCCCCGACCACCCCGGCGCCCAAGCCGGCGGCGCCCCCCGATCCGCGCCCCGTCGTCGTGATCGACCCCGGCCATGGCGGGGTCGATAACGGAACCCAGTCAGGCGAAGAGGCCGAAAAGAGCCTGGTGCTGGCCTTCGGCCTTGCGCTGCGCGACCGCCTGGAGAAGAGCGGCAAATACCGCGTGGTGATGACCCGCTCGGACGACACCTTCATTCCGCTGAACGACCGGGTGAAAATCGCCCATGACGAGAAAGCGGCGCTGTTCGTCTCCATCCATGCCGACGCGCTGCCCAAGGGCGAGGGCGATGCGCAGGGCGCGACCATCTACACCCTGTCCGACAAGGCTTCCGACGCCGAGGCCCAGCGGCTGGCGGACGCGGAAAACCGGGCCGATGCCATCGGCGGGGTCAATCTGACCGACGAGCCGACCGATGTGGCGGACATCCTGATCGACCTGGCGCAACGCGAAACCCGCACCTTTTCAAATCGATTCGCCCGGTTGTTGATGGGGGAGATGAAGAACTCCACGCGCATGCACAAGCATCCCCTGAAATCGGCGGGATTCCGGGTGCTGAAGGCTCCGGACGTTCCCTCGGTTCTGGTCGAGCTCGGCTATGTCTCCAATAAAGGCGACATGGAGCACCTGCTCTCGGATAGCTGGCGCGACAAGACATCGGCGTCCATGGCCCAGGCCATTAACGCGTTTCTGGCCAAACGGCTGGCGACAGCCGGTGCGTCGAACTAGGTCGTGACGCGATGAGAGGGAATCGCATCGTGATCTCATCTCCTTGTTTGGGCATGATCTTCGTTGCAGAACCGGTTTCCACTTTTCCGGATCATGCACTAAGCTGTGGCCGCTTAAGCCCTAGTTTGGCCACAGCAGCGGTCGTATAGGAGTGACGTGTAGGGTGACCTGCTAGAGTGACCTGCGAGGTCCAGGGAATCGCTTGAGGTTCCGGCCTTGTCGACGAGCGAATTATCCGGCTCAAAGGAATGCCGGAAGGTCCTTTCGGAAGCGCCGGAAACATTTGGGGCGCATGGCTTGGAGCGGATTGATTTAGCATGCGCTTGCTGGTGCGGTTCCTGGGTTTCCTGTTTGCCGCCGGAACGGTCCTGTTCCTCGTCGGCGTCGCCGGCGTGGCGGGGCTGATCTGGCATTTCTCCCAGGACCTGCCCGACTATTCCCAGCTGCAGGATTACGAGCCGCCGGTGATGACGCGCGTGCACGCGGCTGACGGTTCGCTGCTTGCCGAATATGCCAAGGAGCGCAGGCTCTATCTGCCGATCCAGGCCGTGCCCAAGCTCGTCATCAATGCCTTCCTCGCCGCCGAGGACAAGAATTTCTATGAGCATGGCGGCATCGACTACACCGGCATGGCGCGCGCCGCGCTGCTCTATGCCCAGAACTACGGGTCCAACAAACGTCCGCAGGGCGCCTCCACCATCACCCAGCAGGTGGCGAAGAACTTCTTCTTCACCAACGAGGTCTCCTTCTCCCGCAAGATCAAGGAGGCGCTGCTCGCCATGCGGCTCGAGCGCGCCTACTCCAAGGACAAGATCCTCGAGCTCTATCTGAACGAGATCTATCTCGGCCTTGGCGCCTACGGCATTGCGGCGGCCTCGCTGGTCTATTTCGACAAGTCGGTCAACGAGCTCACCGTCGCCGAGGCTGCCTATCTCGCGGCACTGCCGAAGATGCCGGGCGCGCTGCACCCGGTGCGCAACCACGACCGCGCTGTGGAGCGGCGCAATTACGTGATCGACCGCCTGCAGGAGAATGGCTGGATCAGCGCGGCTGACGCCGAAAAGGCGCGCAAATCGCCGCTGGCCGTCACGTCCCACCCGACCTCCGCCCACATCTTCGCCGGCGAATATTTTGCCGAGGAGGTCCGCCGCGACATCCTGGAGCGATATGGCGAGAAGAAGCTCTATGAGGGCGGCCTGTCGGTGCGCACCACGCTGGACCCGAAGCTCCAGCTGGAGGCGCGCAAGACCATGGTGGCCGGCCTTGTCAATTATGACGAGCAGCAAGGCTATCGCGGCGCGATCTCCAAGCTCGATATTTCCGGCGATTGGGGCGTCAAGCTCGCCGACATCAAGGCGCTGCAGGACGTCTCGCCCTGGCGACTGGCGGTGGTGCTTGATATCAGCGAGCAGTCTGCGCGGATCGGCTTCCAGCCGGGGCGCGAGCTCGGCGGCGCGGTCTCCAAACAGCGCGAGACCGGCATCGTCACCCTCGACGGCCTGCGGTGGGCCAAGCCGACCTACGGTGCATTCAAGGGCAAGACGCCGACTGCGGTATCGCAGGTGCTGCAGCCGGGCGACGTCATCTATGCCGACCCGCTCTTCAAGGACGGCAACCCGGTCGAAGGCCAGTACCGCTTGCGCCAGGTGCCGGAAGTCTCGGGCGCCATGGTCGCCATGGATCCCAATACCGGACGGGTGCTCGCCATGGTCGGCGGCTTCTCCTTCGACCAGAGCCAGTTCAACCGCGCCACGCAGGCCTATCGGCAGCCGGGATCGTCCTTCAAGCCGATCGTCTATTCGTCGGCGCTGGACAATGGCTATACGCCCTCGACCCAGGTGATGGATGCGCCGATCGAGATCGATCAGGGGCAGGGCGGCGGGGTCTGGCGTCCCGAGAACTTCTCCAACGGCAAATATCTGGGTCCGACCACGCTGCGCAACGCGCTTCGCCTGTCGCTCAACACCGTGACGGTGCGGCTGGCGCAGGACATCGGCATGCCCCTGATCAGCGAATATGCGCGCCGCTTCGGGGTCTATGACGAGCTGCCGAACTATCTCTCCTACGCGCTCGGCGCCGGCGAGACCACGGCGCTGCGCATGGTCACCGCCTATTCCATGATCGCCAATGGCGGACGGCGGGTGAAGCCGACGCTGATCGACCGCATTCAAGACCGCTACGGCCACACCATCTTCAGGCATGACGCCCGCGAATGCCGCGGCTGCGATGCGCCGGACGGATGGAAGAGCCAAGCTGAGCCGCAGCTCGTCGACCGCCGCGAGCAGGTGCTGGATTCCATGACCGCCTACCAGATGACATCGATGCTGGAAGGCGTGGTGAATGCGGGTACCGCGACCGTGGTGAAGGAGGTCGGCAAGCCGATCGCCGGCAAGACCGGCACCACCAACGAGGCCAAGGATGCCTGGTTCGTCGGCTTCTCGCCTGACGTCGCCGTCGCCATCTATATGGGCTATGACAAGCCGCGACCGCTGGGAAGGGGCAATGCCGCCACCGGCGGTCACCTGGCCGCGCCGATCGCGCGCGACTTCTTCAAGCTCGCGCTCGCCGACAAGCCGGCGATCCCCTTCAAGGTTCCCGCCGGCATCAAGCTGATCCGCGTCGATTCCAAGAGCGGCATGCGGGCAGCTCCCGGCCAGACCAGCGGCACGATCCTGGAAGCCTTCAAGCCGGGCACGGCGCCGCCCGACAATTACAGCGTGATCGGCGTTGCCGACGCCGACGGAAACCGCACCATGATGCCCCAGGGGGTGTCGCCGGACGCCGGCAATATCATGCGGCCGGGCACCGGCGGGCTATATTAGTAGGCGAAGCTCGGCAGCACGACCTCGTTCAGAACGACACTGGCCACCCGGGCCTGCTCCATGCCGGGTTGGCGGTAGTTGCCCGCGTTCATGGCGACCACGAGGTCGAGCGCGGGGATGACATAAAGGCGCTGCCCGCCCCAACCGATCCCGCCGATCCAAGGTTGCGGCCGGGGCGGCGTGCCGTCGCTCATGTACCATTGATAGCCATAGCTGCGGCTGCGATCGATTGCGACCACTGGCGTGGTCACGCGCTTCACCCAGTCGGACGGCACGATTTGCTGGCCGTTCCACATGCCGCGCGCCAAAACCAATTGCCCCAGTTTCAAAAGATCGCGTGGCCGCAGCCGCAAGCCCGAGGCGGTATGGGGCTCGCCGTCCCAGCCTTTGGTCCAATCGGCAGGACCAAAGCCCAGCGGATCGAACAGAACGCTGCGGCAATAATCCAACAGAGCCTCGCCGGTGCCTTTGGCGATCAGCCGACCGAGCAGCGCGGTTGCGCCGCCACAATAGGTCCATTTCACGCCGGGCTCGCCGACAATGGGCCGCTCAAGGATGTAGCGGTAACGGTCGGGCGCTGCTTCCATCGCATTCTCGCTGTTGCGCAGATCGCCATAGGGAATGGTGAGTTCGTCCCATTCAAGCCCGAGCGTCATGCTGAGAACGTGGTGCATGGTGAGGCGATCGCGGCCGGGCTGGCTCGCGAGGTCGGCATACTCGGGAAATTGCGCGTATAGCTTGGCCTCAGGCGTGGGCACCTTTCCGTTCGCGAGCGCAATGCCATAGACCAGACCGACGACGCTCTTGGACACCGAGCGCAGGTCGTGCAGCACATCCGGGCCAAACGCGACCACGCCAAGGGGAAGCCCCCAGATCTCATCCTCGCCGCGCCCGTAATATTCGAGCAGAAGCTTTCCGCCCTTGCTGACGAGCAGGGCATGCACACCGTACACCTTGCCATCCTGCTGGGCCTGCGACAGCCGCCGACCGATGTCATCCGGCAATGATTGTCCGAGGGCGGAATACGGCGCCACGAGGCCCGCTCCGAGGACGGTCAGCACGCGACGGCGATCAAGTGGCGTCGGCGTTACGGGGCCGCCTGAAGCGGTGAAGGGGACTCGCAGCATGGATCGGCGCATCGTGATCTCCCTTTCCTTTTATAGAGAACTCTGTATTACAGAGTATATGAAAACACAAGCTCCGTGGCCGTTTTCGAGCCGAGGATCGCCAGCTGAGCGTTGCTGTTGATCGCCGCGCCCTGCGCGATTGCGCTTTGGCTGCTCCGCCGCTACATGCACACGACCTCGTTTACGGCAGCCGCGAGTTTCCAGCTGGCCGCCACCTGAAGAGAAGTCCATGCGCGCCGAAGTCGAACGGTTGGTAGAAGAGATCAAGCAGTCGGTCGGGCTGCTGAGGAGGCATCTTTGACGTCGAGCAATCGACGGCGCGCCTCGCAGAGCTGAACAAGCTCGCCGAAGACCCCAATCTCTGGAACGATCCGCAGAAGGCGCAGAAGCTGATGCAGGAGCGCACCTCGCTGGAGGATGCGCTGTCAGGCATCGGCAAGGTCGAGCGCGAGCTGCAGGACAACATCGACATGATCGAGCTCGGCGAGGCCGAGAACGATGCCGGTGTCGTCAAGGAAGCCGAAGACGCGCTGAAGGCCCTGAAAAAGGAGGTCGCGCGGCGCGAGCTCGAGGCGCTGCTGGGCGGCGAGGCCGACCGCTTCGATTCCTATCTCGAGGTCCATGCCGGCGCCGGCGGCACCGAGAGCCAGGACTGGGCGCAGATGCTGCTGCGCATGTACACGCGCTGGGCGGAAAAGCACGGCTTCAAGGTCGAGTTTCTCGAGGAGTCGCAGGGTGAAGAGGCCGGCATCAAATCGGCGACCTTGCAGATATCCGGTCACAACGCCTATGGCTGGCTGAAGACTGAAGCGGGCGTGCATCGCCTGGTGCGCATCTCGCCATTCGATTCCAATGCCCGGCGGCACACCTCGTTCTCGTCGGTGCAGATCTTTCCGGTGATCGACGACACGATCAAGATCGAGATCAAGGAAGCCGACGTCCGCACCGACACCATGCGCTCGGGCGGCGCCGGCGGCCAGCACGTCAACAAGACCGAATCGGCGGTGCGGCTCACGCATATCCCGACCGGCATCGCGGTGGTCTGCCAGGCCGGCCGCTCCCAGCACAAGAACCGGGCCCAGGCCTGGGACATGCTGCGCGCGCGGCTCTACGAGATGGAGCTGAAGAAGCGCGAGGAGAAGGCGGCCGCCGACCAGGCCGCCAAGACCGATATCGGCTGGGGTCACCAGATCCGCTCCTATGTGCTGCAGCCCTATCAGATGGTGAAGGACCTGCGCACCGGCGTGCAGACCTCCGACACCTCGGGGGTGCTCGACGGCGATCTCGACGAGTTCATGGCGGCAGCACTGGCGCAGCGCGCCTTCGGCGAAGCGCCCGGTGAGGTCGAGGACGTGGACTAGGCCATGCCGCGTGTTGCGTTCATCGGATTGGGACGCATGGGTCACGGCATGGCCGGCCGCTATCTCGATGCGGGCTTTTCCGTCGCGGTGTGGAACCGCAGCCGGGCCAAGGCCGAGGACCTGATCGCGCGCGGCGCGCGCTGGGCGACGTCGCCGGGCGATGCCGCGATCGACGCCGATGCCGTGGTGACCATGGTCGCCGATGACGAAGCCTCGCGCGCCGTCTGGCTGGGCACCGACGGCGCTGCGACCACGATGAAGCCGGGCGTGCTCGCGATCGAATGCTCCACGGTGTCCTATCAGCATGCGCGCGACATGGCGCGCGAGCTCGATGGCCGCGGACTGATCTACATCGACTGCCCCGTAACGGGCCTGCCCGATGCTGCCGCGAGCGGCAAGCTGACGCTGCTGGTCGGTGCCGACGCCGCCGACCTCGAGAAGGCGGGGCCGTTCCTCGCGCCGATTGGATCGACCATCCGCCATTTCGGCGCGGTCGGCTCCGGCACCGTCTACAAGCTGATCAACAATCTGATGGGCGCGATCCAGATCGCCGGCATTGCCGAGGGCCTCGCCATGGCCGAGCAGGCCGGCCTCGACATGAAGCTCGTGCTGGAGGCGGTCGAGACCGGCGTTGCCGCAAGCCCGCAAGTGATCCGCCATTCCAAGCGGATGGCGATGCGCAATTTTGCCGGCGCGACGTTTACATCGGCGCTCCGCCACAAGGATGCGGCCTACGCGGTGGCGCTGGCGGAAAGCCTATTGGCCGATACGCCGCTGATGGGCAAAGCCGCAGTCGAGTCCTATGCGCGCGCCAAGGCTATCGCGCCTGACGACGACGAAGCCAGGATGATCGAGATCGTGTCGCGGCCGAGAGGCTAGGTGTCAAGCGCATCCTAACGTTCCCCTCCTCCTGAGGAGGCCGCAGCCGCGGCCGTCTCGAAGGATGCACGACCCGGCTCCCGCAGCGGGGCCGTCGCCCTTCGAGGCTCGCTATCGCGAGCGCCTCAGGGTGACGGGTCGATAGCTTCACATGCTCTCAGGGTGACGGTGAGAGAGTTGGTCGAACCGGCTCAGTCGACGGGCGTCGCCTGCTTCGTCTTATCGCTCTCCGCGATCCGCTTCAGCTGCTCGTAAAGATCGGGCGCTTCGCTGGTGCAGAGGCAGACGCCCTTGGCCGAGCCCTCCGGGCCGGCGTTGAGGTAGGCGTGGCCCATGGTGCTGTCGAGATAGATGCCGTCGCCCTCGTGCAGTATCTCCGGCGCGTAGAACTCGGTGTGCACCTCGACGCTGCCGTGCGTCACCAGAAAATATTCTTCGCCTGAGTGGCGCAGCAGCGGACCGAATTCGTCAAGCGAGCGGGCGCGCACCTCGGCCAATATCGGCACCATGCGTTTCGCGATCAGGTCGGTGCACTGATAGATGTAGGTGTAGAATTTGGTGTTGACGACCTGGCCCTGGCCGGCGCGGCTGATGCTGCGCCGCGCGGTGACCGGGCGGCCTTGCTCGGCGCGCGCGCTCGCTGGGCTGAACAGCTCGGCGATGTCCATCTTCAGCCCGGAGGTGAGCTGCAGCAGCTTGTCGTAGGTCAGCGACATCAGGCCGTTCTCGACCTTGGAGAGCGTCGAGAGCGCCATCCCGGTGCGCTCGGCCACCTGCTTCAATGTGAGCCCGCGCGCCTGCCGCGCCGCCTTGAGGCATTGCCCAAGCTGCGAATGCGGTCCGTCCGAAGTCGAGAAATCGCTCATCGTCATCATCTTCCCGCAAAGGCCCGCCGATGAAATCGGTTTAGTGCATCATACTCCTATTTCCGGTCAAAATCCGGCATCGGGGACGGCAAAATGGCTGGATGCCCTCCAAATGAGCTAAAAGCCTAGCATTTCCGCACCTAATCGCCCCATTGCGCCAATCTTCGAGCAGTGAAATAATTTTCAAAAATGCTAAAAAATTTTCAGCAAGCGAAGGAGCTGACGTGGAACCGCTATGTGACCAGGGCGCCGTCGAACTCACGCAATTGATGGCCAAGCGGGCGATTTCCCCGGTTGAATTGATGGAGTCGTGCCTGGCGCGGATCGGAAGCGTCAACCCGGCGGTCAACGCCGTGGTCACGCTCGACGAGGGGGCAGCCCGGGCGCAGGCGAAACAGGCGGAAGCCGCGATCATGCGCGGCGAGCCGCTTGCGCCGCTGCATGGCCTTCCCGTTCTGATCAAGGATACCCAGGACACCGCGGGCCTGCGCACGACCTATGGCAGCCCGCTATTTGCCGAGCACGTGCCCGCAGCCGACCAGGGATCGGTGGCGCGACTGCGCGCGGCAGGCGCCATCATCTTCGGCAAGACCAACACGCCGGAATGGGCGGCCGGCGGCAACACCCGCAACCCCGTTCACGGCGCGACCGGCAATCCGTTCGATCCGATGAAATCGGCCGCAGGCTCTTCCGGAGGCTCGGCGGTGGCGCTGGCCTGCGGCATGGCCCCGCTCGCCTCCGGCTCCGACACCGGCGGCAGCCTGCGCAACCCCGCCGGCTATGCGGGCATCGTCGGCATGCGTCCGTCCTACGGCCTCGTCGCCAGCGAGAAGCGCCTTCAGGGCTGGTCCAGTCTGTCCACCGATGGGCCGATGGCCCGCAATGTCGCCGATGCCGCGCTGATGCTCTCGGTGATGGCGAGCGATGATGCGCGCGATCCCTTGGCCTATACGCTGCCGGGCGAACCCGTTCGCAGCCGGAGCGAGCGCTGGCGATCACCGCAGCCGGCAGATCTGCGCAAGCTCCGCGTCGCCTTCACCGCGGATTTCGGTTTCGCGCCGACCGAGCAGGCGATCAGGCGCGCATTTCGCAAACGTGTTGCGGCCATCACGCCGCTCGTCGCCGAGACCCGCGACGGCGCACCTGATTGTGAGGGCGCTGACGATGCCTTCGCCGTGCTGCGCGCCGCGCTGTTTCTGGCGACGCACGGCAAGACCTACCGGGAGCGGCGCGACATGCTCGGTCCCAATGTGCGGGCCAACGTCGAGGAGGGGCTGGCCTATCATCTGACCGACTACGCGCGCGCCGCGACGGTGCAGACCAAGATCTACCGCGCCTATCAGAGCTTCTTCGCCGGCTGCGATGTGCTCATCAGCCCGACCATTACGCTGAGCCCGCGCCCCTGGTCCGAGCTCTATCCGGCCGAGATCGACGGTGCGCCGACCAAGTCCTATTTCCACTGGCTTGCGCTCGCCTATGCGGTGACGCTGGCCGGCCATCCCGCACTGAGCCTGCCGCTTGGGCTGGACGAAGCCGGCATGCTCTTCGGCCTGCAGATCGTCGGGCCCCGTGGCGGCGACGCCATCGTGCTGTCGGTTGCACTGGCGCTGGAGCAGGCCTTTGCGGGCGATGCGGAGCTATCCCGGCCGAAGCCCGACATCGCAAAGCTTGCGAGCAGCCCGCCGCTGTCGGCCGCGCCCGATTTCCGCGCCTGGGGTTAAACCATGACCCGGAAAAGTGGAAACCGGTTCTCCGAAAAGATCATGCTCAATCAAAAAGTCCAGACCACGATGGGCGATCTATCGAGGAAGCAAACCGGCGTGCCTGCGCCCGCCGTGATGGGATTCATCGTGAAATGGACCGGGTCGTTTGACGCGGCCTTCGGCTTTCTGATCATGATGACCGCGATGGCCGTCGTGGTCGCGGCGACCATCAACACGGCGCAACAGCGTCTGGTGCCGAAGCCGGCCTAGACGACAACAGGCAGGATCCGGTGATGAAAAGCGCCATCGTTCTCGGTGCCGGCATGGTCGGCGTGGCGACATCCGTGCATTTGCAGAAGCGCGGCTGGTCGGTCGCGCTTGTCGACCGCAAGGAGCCGGGCCGTGAGACGAGCTACGGCAACGCCGGCATCATCCAGAGCGAGGCGATGCGGCCCTATCCCATGCCGCATGGCTGGCGTGAGCTCTTCAAGATCGCCACAGGGCGCACCAACGACGTGCGCTATCATCTGTCCTCGCTGCCCGATCATGTCGGTCCGCTGTTGCGCTATTGGTGGAATTCGTTTCCGTCGGCACATGCGCGTACGTCCGCGGCCTATGCCGAGATCATTGCCTGCGCGGTGCGCGAGCATGACCGGCTGATCCAGGAATCGGGCGCCGGCAATCTCGTCCGCCGCAGCGGCTTTCGCGTCCTGCATCGCGAGCAGGCGGCCTTCGATGCCGAGGCCGCGGCGGCCGACGCCTTGCGCAAGGCCTATGGGGTGAAGTTCAGCATCCTGACCGCGCGCGAGCTGAAGCAGGCCGAGCCCGGCCTGACCGAAGCTGGCATCGGCGGGCTGCACTGGCAGGAGCCGTGGACGATCTCGAACCCGGGCGCGCTGGTGACGTCCTATTCCGATCTGTTCACGCGCGCGGGCGGCAGCATCGTGCGCGGCGAGGCGCAAACCCTGCGGCAAAGCCGGCACGGCTGGTCGGTGATCACCGCGGCCGGCGAGATCGAAGCCGAGGCCGTCGTGGTCGCGCTGGGCCCGTGGTCACCGGAGCTGTTGCGGCGCTTCGGCTACCGCATCTCCATGGTGCGCAAGCGCGGCTATCACCGGCATTATGCCGGCGGCAGCCCGCTCGATCTGCCCTTGCGCGATGCGGCCAACGGCTATGTGATGGCGCCGATGCAGAACGGCGTGCGCATCACGACCGGCGCCGAGCTGACCGCGCCCGACGGCAAGCCCGATCCGGTGCAACTGGCCCATGCCGAGCAGGCCGCGCGACAGCTGATCGATCTCGGCCGGCCGGTAGAGCCCGAGCCATGGTTCGGCACCAGGCCCTGCATGCCCGACATGCTGCCGGTGATCGGAGCGGCCAGGCAGCATAAGGGGCTGTGGCTGAACTTCGGGCATGGCCATCAGGGTTTTACGCTGGGCCCGACCACCGGGCGCCTGATCGCCGAATTGATGAGCGGCGAGCCGCCGATCGTCGATCCCTTTCCGTATCGGCCCGACCGGCTTTGATCATACACGCGCGGCTTGCCATTCCGCGAACCAGCCGGTGAAGCGTCCGCTGTCGCGCGTAGGGCCGTGCCAGGCCGCATGGACCGTGCCGTCGTCGGCGACCAGCAGCACCGCGTCCAATCCCCTGGAGCGGCGCAGCGTGTCGATCGCCTGCTGCGGCGTCTGCGCGATCGGGCCTGCGACATTGAAGGAGGTGTTGACCGAGATCTCGACGCCGATGCGGCGGCCGAGCGCCTTCAGGTAGGCGTAGGTGAGGGGATCGTCGGCCTCGCGCACGATCTGGATTCGGCCGGTGCCGTCGGCATGAATGACGGCCGGAATCGTCTCGCGCGCGGCGGGCCTCGAACGCGCGGTCAGCACCATGTAGTTGTAGGCGTTGTAGTCGGCGTCAGCCGCGCCGTCTTCCAGCACGAAGAATTGCCGCGCCGCTTCCAGCGTCGCCATCGGCGCCAGCGGCCGGATCGCCTCGCGGTACTTGACGCGCTCATTGAGGTTTTCGCGCGCATGTGCGTTGCAGGGGTTGGCGAGGATGGAGCGATGGCCGAGCGCGCGCGGGCCGGTTTCGGCCGCACCCTGGTACAGCGCGATCACGCCGTCTTTGGCCACCATGAAGGCCATCAGGTCGGCGATCTCGGCACGGCCTTGCAGCGTCAAGACCTCGCCGATCTGCCGTGAGCTGACGTCGTCGGCGTGGAGCGCGGCCTCGATGTCACTGCGCGGCGACGGCTCGCCGCAATAGAACGCATGCGTCAGTGGCGCGCCGCGCGGGGCGCCGGCGAGATGCGCAAACAGCCACGCCGCGCCGATGGTGACGCCGGCATCGCCCGGAACCGGCGGCACCCACAGATGCAGCCGTGCCTGGCGGCCCTGGTTGGTCGCAAACCAGGCCTCGTCGAAATGTTCGAGCAGCCGCATGTTGCCGAGCGCATTCAGCGCCACGCCGCCGGTCAGCACCAGGCGGTGGCTGCCCGTCTGCCGCAACAGGTGATCCACCACATGGATCATGGCGTCCTCGAACACGAGCTGGGTCGCGGCTGCCTTGTCGAGACGGTCCTGCGTGTCCGCGCGGTGCTTGATGTCCTCGACCCGCAATACCGCGTCGGGATTCCAGAGCTGGTCGGACTTGAGCGGCTCGCCCAGGATATCGATCAACGCGCGCTTGTAGGGATTCCGGAACGGGTCCGAGTACCAGTTCGCCAGCGCGCGGTTGAGTTTCACTTCGCCGTTCGGCGCGAAATGCAGCACGTTGCGCAGCGCTGCATAATACGGATTGCTGGCGCGGTTCATGTCGCCCCAGGCGGCGGCGCCCATGTAGCGACCTTCGCTGGACAGCCAGGTCCAGCCGCCTTGCGTGGACGAGATCACGCTGTAGAAGGCGCCGAGGGAGTCGAACATGCTCTCATTGCAGTAAAGGCGCTGCATACCACCGCCTTGCGCGACATAAAGCGAGACCGAGCCGAGATCGCCGGTGCCGTCGAGAACGGCAATCGCCACCGGCTCGCCATCATCCGCGAAGGGGGAGGCCGCATAGGAGAACCAGGCGTGGTTGTCGTGATGCGGCAGCGCGATGAGCGGGACGGGGGCTGCGAGCCCGAATTGCCGCGCGACCTTCTTCGACGTGCGGGTCATTTCCTCGAGCCGGCGGCCGTCGAAGCCGGTCGCCTCCAGCGTGCGCAACAGGTTCAGGCTTTGTGGCAATTCCTCCAGCACCGTGCGGAAGATGGTGCCGGCGAGCGTCGGATAGTCCCACGATGTCACCCAGGCGAAGATATCGGTGATGTCGCGGCCCCGCGCGCGCAGCGATGCGGCCATCGCGGCCAGCGATTCGCGCGGAAATTCCGACGTGTGCTTGTTGCCGGAGAAGCGCTCCTCCTCGTTGTTGAGAATGAGCCGCGGGCCGTGAGCCTGCGTCACTTCGACCAGCGCAACGCCCGAGTTATGCGTGCCTGGCGCGCCAAGGCCGGCGATATGGAGCGTCTCGCCGCGGGCGAGTTTTTCGCGCGCGAGTGCCAGCCGTGTTTTGGCCAGCTGCGAGTCGAGCTGATGAATGCCCGCGGCGCCCATCGTGAGCCTGGCGAGCCAGCGCGCAAAATGGAATCCGGCCCGGCCAAGCCCTGGATGTCGCGGACCGATTCGCCTCTCTGGCACCAAACCCAAAATCCCCTGTTTCGGCCCTGCATCAATCACAAATGACGGCAGCCAACAATGCCGTTTCGCCTCTCAGCCATAAGCGGGGCTTGCCAGGCAGGGCAGGCGTTGCGAGACTGATCGGCAAAACAGGGCCGGCAAAGATAGAGCCCGTGACAAAGCCAGGGGAGGTTGCGATGCCGATGTGGGTCAGGAACCTTGTCGACGTGAAGCTTGCAGCGCTGGCCGCGGCCGCCATGTTGTGCGCCGCAGCCAACGCTGTGCATGCCGAAAAGAAATACGATAGCGGCGCCAGCGACACCGAGATCAAGATCGGCAACATCATGCCCTATAGCGGGCCCGCATCGTCCTACAGTGTCATCGGAAAGACGGAAGCCGCCTATTTCAACAAGATCAACGCCGAGGGCGGCATCAACGGGCGCAAGATCACCTTCATCTCCTACGACGACGCCTATAGCCCGCCAAAGGCGATCGAGCAGGCGCGCAAGCTGGTCGAGAGCGACGAAGTGCTGCTGATCTTTCAGCCGCTCGGCACCCCCTCCAACTCGGCGATCCAGAAATACATGAACACCAAGAAGGTGCCGCAGCTGTTCGTCGCGACCGGCGCCACCAAATGGGGCGACCCCAAGGATTTCCCATGGACCATGGGCTGGCAGCCCAATTACCAGAGCGAAGGGCGGATCTACGCCAAATACATCCTGGACCATTTCCCCGACGCCAAGATCGCCGTGTTCTGGCAAAACGACGACGCCGGCCGCGACCAGGTCAAGGGCTTGCGCGATGGCCTTGGCGACAAGGCCAACATGATCATCGCCGACAAGTCCTATGAGGTCTCAGACCCCAACATCGATTCGCAGATCGTGGCGCTGCATGATTCCGGTGCCGACACGTTCTTCTCCTGGGCGGCGCCGAAAGGCTCGGCGCAGGCGATCCGCAAAGTGGGCGAGCTCGGCTGGAAGCCGCGCTTCTTCCTCGCCAACGTCTCGGCCTCGGTTGCCGGCGTGCTGAAGCCTGCGGGCCTGCAATATGCCAAGGACATCATCTCGACGGCCTATCTGAAAGACCCGACCGACCCTGCGTGGAAGGACGATCCGGGCGTCAAGACCTGGCAGGCCTTCATGGATCAGTACTATCCCAATGGCGACAAGCTCGATCTCAACAATGTCTATGGCTACGCCGCTGCGCAGACGATGGTGCAGGTGCTCAAGCAATGCGGCGATGATCTCACGCGAGAGAACATCATGAAGCAGGCGGCCAGCCTGAAGAATTTTTCCAGCGACGTGATGCTGCCGGGGATCAAGATCAACACCGGCCCGGACGACTTCTTTCCGATCGAGCAGATGCAGCTGATGAAGTTCGACGGCGCCGCCTGGCACCTGTTCGGCGAGGTCATCACCGGTGAGGTCGGCCACGCGGCGAGCCACTGACCGAGCGCCGGTTGCGGACAGGGACGTGCGACGTCACGTCCCGTGTGCGGCAAGCCGGGCCAGCGCCTGCTCTGCGGTCGGCGGCAGTTGGGCCGGCGTTGCAGCGTCAGCGCCGGCGTGATGCTCGAGGAAATCCCTTGCCTGGGTCTGGTAGCCGAAGCGCCGGGCGAGCACCGCGCGCTGCGCCGCAATTCCGGCACGCCGCTCCTCCTGCTGCGCCATCACGCGCTTGACCGAGGCGCAGATCGATCCAGTCGAAAACGGATCGAAGTAGTCGGCGAGATCGCCGGCCACCTCGTGGAACACTGCAATGTCCGAGCAAAGGACGGGGGTATTGGCGGCCAGCGCCTCGATGATCGGCACGCCAAAGCCTTCGGCGAGGCTCGGCATGATCAGGCCATGGGCGTCGGCGATCAGCGTGGCCTTGTCCTGCTCGTCGACATAGCCGGCGAATTTGACGTTCGGCGGCGCGTTGCGCATGAATTTTGTCCCCCCGGCATAGCCGATCACGACCAGATCGGCCTCCGGCAGCTTCTTGAAGGCACGGATCACCGCTTGCAGGTTCTTGCGGGGTTCGGCGGAGACGATGACCACGAAGCTCGGCCGCACGGGGCTGGGAGGTGTGGACCGAGGCGGCATCGCCTCCGCCGACTCGAACCGCGTGCGTGGATAGACCACGCGCGCCGGCAAATGGGCGAATTGCGGCAGCAATTCGCGAAACCGGTTGAGGCTGTAGTTGGACACGAAGGCGAGCTCGTCGGCCTGCTGCAGGCTGGTGAGCAGGCGGTACAGAAACAGCTGGGTCGCGACGTCGGAGAGCTTGAGATCGGTGAGCGGCAACAGGTCGTGGACCACGCAGATCACCTTGGTGTCGGGACCGCGCCTGATCGCCACGCGCGTCGGCGTATCCACCAGCACGATGTCGAAGCTCCGGGCATCCACCCGCGGCGGCGGCAGGCGGGTCATCGCCGACAGGTCCTGATAGCTGTAGAAGCCGGGCTCGAGCAGAAATTCCCGGAACAGCTTCAGGTGCCGCAGGTCGGGCGGGATGTATTCGAGGCCGCTCGTGTTGTTCTCGATCGACCTCTTGCGCAGCCGCATCACGCCGGCCGCGCGCAGGAAGCAGGAGGCGAACTCCCAGGAGGTCGCCATGCCAATGCGATATCTGACCCACGCGACCATCCGGCGCAGCGAGCTGTTGCGGGTCGGCTCGGTCAGGTCGGCGGTATCCAGGAATCGATAGAGCGCCAGCAGCTCGATCACGCGCGATTCCTTCGGAAAAAGCCCGGCACGCTCCTGCCGCTGCTTCAGCTTTCGGTAGGCGCGCGTGGTCTCGACCAGCAGCGTCAGCTCATGGCCTTCGGCTGCAAGCGAGCGGATCAGCTCGCGGGTGAAATGGAAGATGCCGCGCTTGTGGTTCGGCTCGCCGAGCGCCTCGCTGACGACAAGTATCTTTTTCATGCGCTCTCTCGTAGGCCCAGCGGGTGTGCGGAGTTGGGGTCGACCGGGAGGATGCTGGTCACCCGTCCCTGGTCGAGCCTGACGATGCTGGTGCAGGTCCGCCGCAACAGGCCCTGGTCATGGGAGGCGATCATGACGATCGCAGCCATCGAGACGAGCTTGAGCAGCCGGTCTTCAGCCTTGGCCGAAAAATTCTCGTCGACCACGCTGAGCCATTCGTCGAGCAGGAGAATGTCCGCCGGAAAGGCGGTTGCGACTGCAAACAGTACGCGCATCTGCATGCCGGAGGAGAACGTCCGCAGCGGCAGCTGCCGCATGCGGTCCTCCAGCTCGGTGAAGGCCCAGATCTCGTCGACCAGCGCCTGTGTCGGCTTGCGTCCGCCGATGCGCAGCAGGAGGCGGATATTGTCGGTCGCGGTGAAGTCCGGGTTGACACCGGAGTTGAGCCCGAGCAGCGGCATGACGCTGCCCGATATCTCGAGACGTCCGCGGCTCACGGGATAGACGCCGGCGAGCAGCCGCAGCAAGGTCGACTTGCCGGAGCCGTTGGGCCCGAACAGGCCGATGCGGGCACCGGCGACCACCTCCAGCGAGATGTCGTCGAGCGCGCGGATGGTCCGCATCGTCGAGGCTTCGCGGAGGATGCGTCCGAGCAGCCGGCGCTTGAGCGAGAAGTCGTAGGCGCCATAGAGCGGATAGTCGAGGCTGACATGTTGCAGGCTGATCTTGGTCATGCGTTCAGATCCAGAACGCCGCTTTACGCAAATGGGCGACCGTCACCAGGCTTCCGACCGCCAGCGCCGCGAGGCAGGTCAGCACATAGATCACGCTTCCCATGGCGATGTGGCCGGTCGACAGCGGCTCGCGCCAGATCGCAAACAGATGCGTCACCGGGTTGAGCCGCATGATGGCGGACGATCGGTTGATCATCTCGGGTGTCCACACGACGGGCGAGGCGAGAAAGGCCAGCGTCAGCGAGGATTCGATGATCGGCTTCAAATCGCGAAAGCGCGTCGCGAGCGCCCCGAGCACGAGGCTCAAGGCCAGCGTGCAGGCGATGAACAGGGCAAATCCCGGCAGCGCCTCCGCGATGCCCTCGATATCCCTGGGTGTGAGCCACAGCCACAGGAGCAGCGGTACGCAGGCGTTATGCAGCGCAAATAGCGCATGCCGGAACGTACATTGCAGCAGGAATATCCCGGGCGGCAGTGCGCGGTCCTTGATCAGGCTGGCCGAGCCCTGCAGCGCGGTGGTCGCATCGAGCACGACGCTGTTGAGGAAGGTCCATGCCGTCAGGCTGAGTGCGAGCATCGGCAGATGCGACAGCGTGCCCTGATTGGAGAAATGGCCGATCACCGAGCCCAGCACGGCGACCGTGATCGCCATCTGGATCGACATCCAGAACGGGCCGAGCAGCGAGCGCACATAGCGATGGCGCATGTCGGACCAGGCGAGCGCGGCTGCGATCATGACCGCGCCGGCGAGGCCGACCGCCTCTGTGCGCGCCATTCGCGCCGCGCCGGCAGCCACCGCACGGCGATAGACGGTTTCGATCCCGGCCTGAAAGGTCGCCTTGGAATAATGCGTGGCAGCGCGGTGGCGCGCGGCTTCGCCCATGCGACGGCGCCGCTCAGGGTCGGCGATCAGCGTGTTGATGGCTTCGGCAAGCTTTTCCGGATCGCGCGGCGGCACCGTGATGGCCTCGAGCCCGTCACGTGCGACATGGGGAACGGCGGTGTCGAGCGCGGTATTGACGATCGGGCGGCCTGCGGCCATCGCCTCGAGCTGGACCAGCCCGAAGGTCTCGGCATTGGTCACCGACGGCATGACGAAGACGTCGGCGATGCGCATGAATTCAACCAGCTCGCTGTCGGAAACGCCTCCGAGCAGCCGGACGCGGCCCTCGAGCCCGAGCTCGCGGATCAGCTGCTCGAGGTGAGCCCGCTCGCGGCCTTCGCCGACGATCCAGACCTCGAAATTCTGCCCTTGAGCGGCGCGCAGCAGCACGTCAAAGCCCTTGTAGGGGACGAGACGTCCGCAGGCGAGCACGAGCCGTCCGCGCTCGTTGACGGCCGCGCGCCGCATCCATGGCCGATCATATTTCGAGACATCGATCCCGAACGGAACGGCGCGGCACTTGTCGGCGAACTCCCGCAGCACCGGCGTCGAGCCGATGAGAACCGGGTCCGAGACGATGATGGCTTCCGCGCGCCGCAGCGTCCGCCGTATCAAGGGCTCCACCAGGCGGCGCAGCCAGGCATGGGTGACGATGTCGGCGTGCCAGTGCACGACTAGCGGCCGGCTTCGTCCCAGGCCGAACGCGAACACCAGATCGGCGAGGGGGAAGGGGGCATGCAGCGCGAGCAGGTCGTGCTCGGCAATCCGCCGCCACAGCCGCCACGGATAGGTCGGGGCCATCGGCAGCGACAAGAGATCGCCAAAGGAATGCACGCGCTCGACCGGCACGTCGTTGACGACGACCTGGCTTTGCCCGGGTGACTTGGAACAGACCAGCACGGCGGCGGCGAACCTGTCCTTCACGCCGGCGCAGATGTCGCGGATCACGGACAGCGTGCCGCCGAATAAATCGGGGTAATAGATCTTGAAGATGTGCAGCACCGACGGGCGCCGGCCGGAGTCATTCACAGGCGTCATGTTCATGCTGGTCGACCCTCAGGAATGGCTTCGATCCGCGCTTTCAGGAAGTCCCTGATGGCGGCAATGTCGAACTCGAGCTTGCCGGGAAAGATCGCCGGCGCTGGCGACGCCGCGACGTCGACCGTCACGCGCTTGCCGCCGGTCGTGGTCAGCGCGATGGAGACGACGCGCGCATGGGCGTTTGCTCTCAGCGCAGCGTGCATGCGGCAGGCATATTCGCCGGCGCGCAAGGCGCCGAAGCCGAACGAGAGCAGCCGGCCGTAGATATAGAGCGCGAGCAGGTCCGTCTCGTCGAACGAGCGGCCGGCGCCGCCGGCGTCAACGGGCAGGCAAGGATAGCTGCCGGCGGCGACCGCGAGCGTGAAGTCGTCATAATCGACGTCGGCCGCCCGGCAGGCCGTTGCGATCGAAAGATCGGTGCCAAAATCCTGCGTCTCACCATTCGTGGCCGTCATGATGCCGCACATCATGGTCAGCGCGAGAGCAGGGTGACGACGATGGGCGTCGCGAGCGCGATCAGGAAGATCACGCCGCGCGCGAGCGCGGGCCACATCGGCTCGAGACCGATGCCGGCGCGGTGGCCTGCTGGCTTGTCGACGGAATTGGCGGAAACGCGGACGGAACGGCCGGGCATTTGTCGACTTTCCCCGTTTGTGGTGGCCCCGATGCCCTCTCCAATACGTGGGAATTTTTCACACGTCAACCAAGTCCGTAAAAAAGTGGGATTGTGTCCCACGGTTTCTGACGGTAGAATTTGGCAATGAAGGCTAGATCCGGGACGACGAAGCCGGCGTCGGGACCGCCGATCGCCGCGTCGCAGCTGCATGCGCCGCTGGCGCGGCTGCTTCGTCCGCTGGTCAGGCTGTGTATCCGTGGCGGAATGACGTTTCCGGCGCTGGTCCAGCTGCTGCGCGAGCTCTTCGTCAACGTTGCCGAGCACGATTTCGCCTTGGAGGGCAAGGAGCAGACCGACAGCCGCGTCAGCCTGCTCACCGGGATTCATCGCAAGGAGGTCGCCAGACTCCGCGGCGCCGGCGCGCCGGTGCACGAGACGCCGGCGACGCTGTCGCGCACCAGCGCCATCATCGCGCGCTGGCTCGCGGCGCCCGAATTCACCGACGCCAAGGGCGATCCGCTGCCGCTGCCGCGCACGGCCCCGCGCAATGCGCCCTCGTTCGAGCAGCTGGTTGCCTCCGTCACCAAGGACGTGCGCCCGCGCGCGGTGCTGGACGAATGGCTGGACCGCGAGCTCGTCACCATCAATGAGGATGACGAGATCGTGCTGATGGAAGCGGCCTTCGTTCCGCGGGGCGGCGACGATCTCAAATGGCACTATTTCGGCCGCAACCTGCACGACCATATCGCCGCCGCCGAGAAGAATGTTTCGTCCGTGGCGCCGCCCTTCATGGAGCGCGCCGTGCACTATGACGGCCTGTCGCCGAAGCTTGCGAGGCGACTGGAGGCGCGCTCGCGCGAGCTTGCGATGGAGGCACTCAAGGCCGCCAACCGCGAGGCCAACCGGGCGCTGGCCAAGGACAAGGGCGGCAACAGCCGCTGGAATTTCGGCGTCTATGTCTATCGCGACGATCCCGGCGGTGCGGCCGACGAGGGCGACGAGGGCGGCCAGACGTGACCAGGGGGCCGATCATCTCGCGCCGCCTGCTGTTGAAGGCGTTCTGGCTCGCCGGCAGCTCGTCGGTCGTCGCGCAATCGCGCGCCGGCAGCGACCAGGGCATTGGCGGCACCGGGATCAGCGGCGGCAGCGACCAGGGAATCGGCGGCACCGGCATCAGCCGCGGCAATGATCACGGCATCGGCGGCACCGGCATCGTCGGGGTCATCCAGCGCTTCGGCAGCATTTTTGTGAACGGCGAGCGCATCGCCTATGCGAGCGATGTGCCGGTGCGCATCGACGGCGTGGCGGTATCGGCGAAGGCGCTGCGGATCGGGCAGCTCGCGCGCGTCGTCGCGCTGCGCCAGGCCAACGGCAGCTTGGTGACGCGCGCCATCAATGTGACGAGCGAAGTCGCAGGTCCCATCGAGCGCGTCGGGGCAGGCAGCATTACCGTGCTCGGCCAGACCGTGTTGACGGCCGGCGGCGAGAGCTCGCACAAGGTCGGCGAGCAGGTTGCAGTCTATGGCTTGCGCCGCACCGACGGCGCGATCGTCGCGAGCCTGGTCGAGCCGCGCCGTGAGGCTGCGGCCCATGTCACCGGCGTGCTCGAGCGTGATCAGTCCGGCTTGCGGATCGGCGGCTTGCGGGTCTCGGGCCTCGATGCCGCGCAGGTCGGGCAGCGCGTGCATGCCGAGGGCCAGGTCGCGCAAGGCGTGATGCATGTGTCGCGGTCGGAGATCGACACGCTCGCCGATCTCGCCGGCGCGCAGCGCCTGATGATCGAAGCCTATGTGCGCCGGGCGGGCGGCGAACTGCAGCTCGGCTCGGGCTATGTCGCGCGCGACGTGTCGCGCTTTGCGCCGGCCGCGGGCGAAGCGCGCGTCGTCGTCAACGCCGTGCGCGACAGTTCCGGCAGCCTGCGGGTCGAAGCCGTGCAGTCGGTGACCACGTTCCCGGGCAGCTCGTTGCAGGGGCCGCACGCGCCGCCGCAGCCGCCGGGGAGCGGAGCCGGTCCAGGTCGACCTGGGGGTGGTATTCCCAGCGGACCGGGCGGACCCGGCGGAGCTCCGGGCCTGCCGGGCGGCGGACCTAACGTGCCTGGCGGCGCTCCTGGTCCCGGCGGCATGCCGCCTGGGCCTGGCGGTTCGCCAAGCTTCCCCGGCGACGTCGGACCGCCCGGCGGAGGTCCAAGCGGACCAGGGCCACTGGGGGGCCCCGGCGGCGGTCCGGGCCCAGGTGGTTTCGGGGGCGGCCGCCGCTGAAGCTCAAGGCGCGCAAGCGGCGCTGAGCCGGCCATCCGCGCCGGCAACTGCAGCGATGCGACGGAAGGACCTGGGGAGTGGATTTACGAAAGGGCCAGCACCATGTGCTGGTCCTTGCGCATGCGCCAGTCGATGAGTTCGTTCAGTCGATCAAGGTGATGCCGGTCGCGGAGCGGGGGTCGGCCACGGCGACGGGTCTGTCGTCGTCGGCCATGGAGGCGGGACTGCGGTCTCGGAGTCCGCCACTTGCAGCCGGATCACGCGCGGCACCGGCTTGAGAGCCGCGAGAATGCTCTTGGCCTGCTCCGCCGCGCTGGTCTTGATGTCGGGTTGGAGAAACGCGTCGAGCTTCTGGAGATTCTCGCCCGGGTCTCTCCACCCGAGGTCTTTCGCGACCGTGTAGTAGGCGTAGGCCTTGGCGTAGTCTCGCCCAGTTCCCGCGCCGTCGTGATAGGTCCGGGCAAGCCAATAGAGGCAATAGGCATTTTTATATGGCGCGCAAAGCTGGAGCAGTTCGAACGAACGCTTGGTGTCGAACCACGGCGCCGTCCGCGCGTATCTGTGGACGTAAGCGAGCTCCGAGACAGCGAAAATCGAGTGCCCCTGGCGATAGGACCGCTCGTACCATTTGATCGCTTCCGTCAGATCCTCGCTTTCTCGATAGAAATACCGCTCTCTCAACCAGCGTGCGAGCGTCATCTGTGCGCCATCAAATCCCGCATCAGCCGAACGCCGCAAATAGTCGAGGGTCTTCGCGGTGTCGCGGGGAAGTCCGCCTCGCCCGGTGCTGAAGCAATGTGCAAGCTGGGCCATGGCG